>Ga0164290_1000046_pt1 | contig 471931 bp, 466 predicted proteins | sample Micstemetagenome_FD_108782 | JGI IMG/M metagenome (GOLD analysis project Ga0164290, IMG submission 108782) | Contaminated culture microbial community from soil near Moab, Utah, USA - Microcoleus steenstrupii SON62 (Illumina Assembly) | ecosystem: Environmental > Terrestrial > Soil > Soil crust... | reverse complement strand
CGACTCGCCCGCGACCGTCAGCGCCCCGCCGTTCGGCATCGCATCGCGCGCGTTGACACACAGGTTGAGCAAGGCGAGCTCGAGCTGGTTCGGATCTGCGAGTGCGCTGGGCAGGCTTTGCGGCACCACCATCTTGAGCTCGATGCCAGGGCCAATGGAGCTGCGGATCAGGTCGCCCATGCCATCGAGCGTGACGGCGAGGTCCACGGGCCGGGTCTGCAGCGATTGCCGGCGCGCGAAACCGAGCAGGCGGCTGACCAGCTGTTTGGCGCGCTCGGAGGATTGGAGCGCGCCGTCGATCAGGCGGGCCGCGCGCGGGTCCGTCTCGGAATAGCGGCGGTTCAGGATTTCCAGCGCACCCGTGATCGGCGTGAGCAGGTTGTTCATGTCGTGCGCCACGCCGCCGGTCAGCTGGCCGAGCGTCTCGAGTTTCTGGGCTTCGTGCAATTGCGCCAGTGCGATCTCGCGCTCGGCGGTCCGCTCGGCCACCCGCCGCTCCAGGTCCGCAGCCTGCTCGCGCAGCGCTTCCTCTGCGCGCAGCTGCGCGGAGATGTTGGCGTTGGTGCCGAACCAGCGGGTGATCGCGCCATTGTGATCGCGCAGCGGCTGCACGCGCGTGAGAAAGGGTTCGAACCCGCCGGCCGCGGAGCGGAGCGGGAAGACCATCTCGAACGGCTCACCGGTGGCGAGGGACTTGGTCCATTGCTCCATGACGCTGGGCAGCACCTGCGGGTCGTGCACCCTTTGCCAGCCCCAGCCTTCCATGTCGGCCGGCTGCGTGCCCGTATATTCGTACCACTGCCGATTATACCAGAAGATGTGCCCATCCGGCTCGGCCATCCAGCACAGGGTGGGCATCGACTCCGCGAGCGTGCGGAACTGCCGTTCGCTTTCGCGCAGCGCCTCCAGCCGGCCGCGCGCTTCATACTGCCGTCTGCGGGCACGGGCGGCGGATTTCGCGAGGCTGACCAGGGTGGTTGGGTGGAAGGGCCGTTCGAGAAAGGTAACGTTGCGCAGCACGTCGAGATAGCGGCCGGCCGTCGGGTTCCGTTCCAGGCCGCCGCCGGTCAGGGTCAGTAGGATGAAGGGCAGGTCGGACCATTCCTGCTGATCCTCGATCCAGTCGGCCAGCGGATGAAGGTCGGCGGTGACGACCGCTTCCTCGGTCAGGATCACGAAGCCGGCGCCCGCATCCAGCGCTTCGATCAGGATCGGCAGCGACGCGCAGACATCGGCTTCGATCCCGGCTTCCCGCAGCATGCCGCTGGCGATGGCCGCGTCCCGTCCTTTCGGCGCCAGCACCAGCGCCCGCTCCGAGACGGTTGTGCACTTCAAGCGTCTTCACGCCTCAACATCGCGAAGTCGCCGATCATTTCCGGCACGCCGCGCAGCACGCCCTGGAAGCCGGTGAGCGGATCGCCGAGCGTCACGCCGCGCGCGCCGATCTGATACTCCCGGATCGTGTCCTCATGCGCGCCCGTGCGCTTCTTGACCACCGAGATGGCGCGCCGCATCCGGCCCATCGCCTCGAAGTAGCGCAGCAGGATCACGGTATCGGCCAGATAGGTGACATCGACAGGAGACCTCATGTCGCCGACGAGCCCATGCTGCGCCACCGTCAGGAACGTCGTGGCACCGCGGCGGTTCAGATATTGCAGCAGCTCGTGCATATGAAGCACGAGCGCGTTCTCGCCGGGCATGGCTGCCTGATAGCCGTTCAGGCTGTCGATCACGATCGTGCGGGCATGATGCTTCTCGACGCAGATGCGCACCCGCTCGGAGAACTCGCCGGGCGAAAGCTCGGCGGCATCGACCTGCTCCAGCACCAGCTTGCCGCCCTCGATCATGCCAGTCAGGTCGATACCGATCCCGCTGGCGCGCGCGGTCAGCAGGCCGAGTTCCTCGTCGAAAACGAACATAGCCGCGCTCTCACCGCGCTCGATCGCCGTCTTCAGGAAGGTCAGCGTGATGGTCGACTTGCCGGTTCCTGAAGGCCCCAGCACCAGCACGCTCGATCCGCGTTCCACGCCGCCGCCCAGCAGCGCGTTGAGCTCGTTCGAGTCCGTCGCGAGCAAATCGCGCGCGAACTTGGTCCTATGTTCGGACGAGATGAGGCGGGGGAAGACGCAGACGCCCCCCGTCTCGATCGTGAAGTCGTGATAACCGCCGCGGAACCGTCGGCCCCGGTATTTGATGACCCGCATGCGCCGCCGCTCCGACCCATATTCCGGCGCGAGCTCCTCGAGGCGGACAACGCCATGCGCGACCGAATGGACGGTCTTGTCGTTCACATCGGTGGTGAGGTCGTCCAGCATCAGCACGGTGGCGCCGCTGCGCGCGAAATAATGCTTCAGCGCCAGGATCTGGCGTCGGTAGCGGAGCGAGCTTTGCGCGAGCAGCCGGATTTCGGACAGGCTGTCCAGCACCACGCGGCTTGGCTGGGCGCGCTCGAACGCTTCGAAAATCCGCTTGGTGGTCTCGCCCAGTTCGAGATCGGACGAATAGAGCAGGCTTTGCTGCTGATCTTCGTCGAGCAGGCTCTCCGGAGGAATCAACTCATAGACGTCGATGCCGGTCAGGTCCCAGCCATGCGACGTCGCGGTGGCACGGAGTTCGTCGTCCGTCTCGGACAGGGTGATGTACAGGCACCGCTCACCCTGCGACACGCCCTGCATCAGGAACTGGATGGCAATGGTGGTCTTGCCGGTGCCGGGACTCCCTTCCAGCAGGAAGGTGCGGGCGGGCTCGAAGCCTCCTCCCAGCACATCGTCCAGACCGACGATACCGGTCGGCAGATTGGGTCTGTCAGCTGTCGCCATCGGCCTTTCCTGCACGTTGGGCGCTAAGGTCCGTTGAGGATTCCCGCGCGGCAGCCACTTAACCTGCGTTACGCGGCTTGTCGAAGCGAGATCGCAGGACGGCACTGCCGGCTATGCTGGTACTGCGGTTCACCGCCCCAACCGGAAATAAATAAATGTCGCGCTTTGTCGCAACCGGAGTGGTGATCGTCTGTTCAGCAGCCCGGACCCAAGGCCACTCGGCCCTGGGCAAGGGGCGCTGTTCCGCTCCCGGAGTTGCTTTCATGAAAAAGTGGGTATTGGCCGCAGCAGCGGCAGTCGGCCTGGCCGGGTCGGCCAACGCGGCCATCGTCACGCTGCAGGGCGTCACCTCGTCGGCCCCGAACGACAACAGGTTTACCTATCAGGCGACGCTTGGCGGCGATGAGGGGCTGCGCAGCGGCGACCGCATCGTGATCTTCGACTTCGCCGGCTATATCGGCGGATCGATCTTCACGCCCAATGCCAACTTCGTTGGCAGCACGGAGCTGGTGTCCTCCGATCCGGTCACGCCGACCTTCGATGACGATGCCAGCCTCACCAATCTGGTGTTCACCTATGTGGGCGCGGATTTCCGCTTCCCGGGCGGGCCGCTCGCACCGTTCAACATCGATGGCCTCGGCGCGCGTTCGATCTTCTCGGCGACGACGGTGGACGCCTTCTTCTCCCAGACGGTGAAGAACAATCCCGTCGGCCGTCCGGGCGGGGCAGGGACCCCGGTCTTCAGCCTCGGCCAGACGACCACGCCGTCCGGCGTAACCGCCATCCCGGAGCCGGCTACCTGGGCGATGATGCTGGGCGGTTTCGGCCTGCTGGGTGGCGCGATGCGCCGCCGTCACCGCCAGGTGACCGTCACGGCGTAAGGCAAAGCGAAGGGCGCGGCGGCTCCGCCGCGCCCGTAGCGCCCGTAGCGTTTCCCTTCGGGCCACTCACGCGTTAACGCGCACGCCATGCCCCGTCCCCTTCCTACCGTCGCGATCGTCGGCCGGCCCAATGTCGGCAAGTCCACCCTGTTCAATCGGCTCGTGGGCAAGAAGCTGGCGCTGGTCGACGACCGGCCCGGCGTCACCCGCGATCGGCGCGAGGGGGAGGCGCATCTGCTGGGCCTCGACTTCCGGGTCATCGATACCGCCGGCTTCGAGGAGGACGATCCCCAGTCGCTTCCTGGCCGCATGCGCGCGCAGACCGAGGCGGCGGTGCGCGAGGCGGACGTCGCCTTGTTCCTGATCGACGCCCGGGCCGGCGTGGTGCCGCTCGACCAAGAAATCGCCCGCTGGCTGCGTGCCGAGGACACCCCGATCGTGCTCGCCGTCAACAAGGCCGAGGGCCGGGCCGGGGAGCAGGGCGCGCTCGACGCGCTGTCCATGGGCCTGGGTGACGCAATCCAGATTTCCGCAGAACATGGTGAGGGCCTGGCCGACCTGTTCGAGGCCCTGCTCCCGCACATTGAGCGCGACGACGATGAAGAGGAGCCCGAAGACGATGAGGAGGAAGGTGGGCCGCTGAAGCTCGCCGTCGTCGGCCGGCCGAATGCGGGCAAGTCGACCCTCGTCAATCGCATCCTGGGCCAGGATCGCATGATCACCGGGCCCGAAGCCGGCATCACCCGGGATTCGATCGCAATCGACATGGAATGGGAAGGCCGCCCCATTCGCCTGATCGACACCGCCGGCATGCGCAAACGTGCCAACGTCGTCGACAAGCTGGAGCGCCTGTCCGTCGCCGATGCTCGCCACGCGGTCGATTTCGCCGAGGTGGTGGTGCTGCTGCTCGACGCCACCCGGGGCCTCGAGGCGCAGGATCTGCGCATCGCCGACGCGGTGCTGCAGGAGGGCCGCGCGCTGATCATCGCGCTCAATAAATGGGACGTCGCGGAGAATGCCTCCGGATTGTTCAACGGCGTCAAGGCGGCCCTGGAAGAGGGGCTTTCCCAGGTGAAGGGGCTGCCGGTGCTCACGGTCTCCGCAGTCACCGGCAAGGGTCTCGACACGCTGTTGAAGGTCGCCTTCGAAACGCGTGAGGCCTGGTCGCGCCGCGTCGGCACCGGCGAGCTCAACCGCTGGTTCGAGGCGGCGATCGAGAAGAACCCGCCCCCTGCCCCCGGCGGCAAGCGCATCAAGCCGCGCTACATTACCCAGGCGAAGACGCGCCCGCCTGGCTTCGTGCTGTTCGGGACGCGGGTGGACCTGCTGCCGGAATCGTACCGGCGCTACCTGGTCAACGGCATCCGCCGGGAACTCGGCTTTGGTGCGGTGCCGGTGCGGCTCACTCTCCGGGCGCCCAAGAACCCGTTTGATCGGGAGAAGAGTTAAGCCGATCCGTTCGTTTCGAGCGAAGTCGAGAAACGCGCGTGACGTCAGCCTCGCTTCTCGACTTCGCTCGAAGCGAACGGGTCATTTTACGACCACCCCATCCTTCATCACCAGCGACACTGACTTCAGCACCTTCACATCGTTGAGCGGATCGCCAGCCACCGCGATCAGGTCGGCGCGCTTGCCGGGCTCCAGCGTGCCGATCTCCTTGTCGAGGCCGAGCAGGGTCGCGGCGTTGACGGTGGCGGCCTGGATGGCGGCCGTGGGCGTCATGCCGTGCTTGACCATCAGTTCGAACTCATCGGCGTTGCGGCCGTGCTTCGAAACCCCGGCATCGGTGCCGAAGGCGACCTTCACGCCCGCCGGCACTGCCTTCTGCAGTGCCTTGCCAGTGATCGAGATGCGCCAGTCGATCTTGGCCCGCACTTCGGGGCTATAGGCGTTCGGGTCCTTCGCGATCCGCTCCAGATAGCCGTTCACGGTCGAAAGCGTCGGTACATAATAGGCGTTCGATTTTGCGAAGAGGCGGATGGTCTCGTCATCCATCAGCGTGCCGTGCTCGATCGAGTCCGCACCGGCCTTCAGGGCCACCGCGATGCCGTCGGCGCCATGCGCATGCACCGCGACCTTCTTGCCATAGAGGTGCGCCGTATCGACGATCGCCTTGGCCTCATCGTCGAACATCTGCTTGCCGAGGCCCGCGCCGATCCGGCTGTTCACCCCACCCGTGGTCGCGATCTTGATGACGTCGGCGCCGCGCCCGATCTGGCGGCGGACCGCGCGGCGGCAGTCTTCGACACCGTCGCACAGATTCTCGTGGCCGATGGCCTCGTGCAGTTCCTCCCGCACGCCCAGCCGCTCGTCCATATGGCCGGAGGTGGTGGAGATCGACTGGCCCGCGTCGACGATGCGGGGACCCATCACCCAGCCGCGCGCGATCGCCTCCCTGAGCGCCAGCACCCCGCCCGCGTCGCCCAGATTGCGGACGGTGGTGAAGCCCGCACGCAGCGTCTTCATCGCGTTCCAATAGGTCTCGAACGCACCCAGCTGCGGACTGTCCGTGAAGGTCGATAGCAGGCCCTCGTTACCCGCCCGGTCCGAGGACAGATGCACATGGGAGTCGATCAAGCCCGGCAGCACGGTGCGGTCCTTCAAGTCGACCAGCGTGGCTCCGGACGGCGCCGGCAGATGGCCGTCGCGCACGGCCTCGATCCGTCCATCGCGCACGATCACGGTCGATGCCCCGCGCGGCGCCTTGCCGGGTACGTCGAGCAGGCGGCCGGCGTGGACATAGGTGACGGTCTGCGCCACGGCCTGGGTGGTGGTAGCGAGCAGGGCGGCAAGGACGATGGCGCGCAAAGAAGGACCTTTCTTCGGTGTTCTGGCACTCTAGCGCCTAAACCGGCGGATCGCGCAAGGGCCGGAAAGACACTGTTTACCTGCCATGGCTATGGTGCGCTCCATGTCCGCCATTCCCGCCCCGCTGATCGACTGGACCGCCTTCAACCGGGCGCGCGCCGAACTCGGCTCCGACTTCGTCCGCATCCTCGGTTATTTCCGGGAGGATGGGGTGAAGTCGCTCGATGCGATTGAGGCGGCGATGAGGGCCAAGAACGCGGCTGCCCTGGTTCGTCCGGCGCACACGCTGAAAGGCGAATCGCGGCAGTTCGGGGCGGAACCGCTCGGCGACCTCTCCGAAGTGATCGAGATGACGGCGCGCCGCTGCGTCGAACTCCAGCAGACCCCGGACGAGCTTATCCCCGAGGTCGTCAAGCTGCGCCCATTGTTCGAAGCCACGCTCGAGATCTTCGACCGGGAGACAAATCCTCTGGTGCAGCGCCGGCCCGCTCAGGCCGGCGGCTTCGGTCGCCGCGCCGTCTTCGGCCGCGCAGGCTAGAGCCTTAGAAGAGTTCGTCCAACAGCAGGTGCAGCTCGATCCGGCGCTCGTCGGGCTGCTCAATCCCATAGGTTCGCCAAAGCATCGCCGTGAGCGCGGGATCGACCTCGCGCAGGCAGTTCCAGAGAATTGCCAGATCCTGATACGGGTCCGCGACGCCTGCACGGCCGACATCGATGCACCCCGTCACGCGCCCCTCCAGCACCAACAGGTTGCCGAGTGAGAAGTCGCCATGCGTGACCGCATCGTCCAGGAACAGTGGCAGACGTGACTGCAGGGCGTTCCACACCTGGTCGGCGGTCCAGCCCTTTCGCTCCGCATCGAAGTCGTTCTCGTCGACGCGTCCGCTCTCGATATTGCGACGGGCCGCCGCCAAGCGGAGCGGAAGTGTCGCGTTGAACGGGCACTCCTCGACGGGCAGTGAGTGCAGACGTCGCAAGAAAAGCGCGATGTGCTGCGTCAGTCCATTCCGACGCGAGGGCTCATGCGCAAGAACCTCCTCCGCCGGTCGGCCCGGAAGCGCGGTCGTGAGAAGCCAGGCGTTCGCCTCCGTCCGTACAAAGCCGCGAATCTCGGGGACGGGCAGGCGTCCGGCGAACCATTCGAGCCGTGCATACTCGTTCACCAGATCGGGTATGAACTCGCCGGCAGCTTGCTTTAGGAAGAAGCGCGGCTCGCCCGACGGGCCAAGCTCCCATACCGTACAGCCCGACTCGCCAATCTGGTCTCGCCGCCAGTCCAAGCCATCCAATAGCGGCAGCAGCGACGCAGGCGGATCGGGCGCGGTCATGCGCAACGGCCGGTCAGTCGCCGTCCTTGGCCGAGTTCGACTGGAGCTGGACGAAGTTCTGAATGCCCATCAGCTTGATCTGGTCGAACAGCTTCTCGAGATAGTCGACATGCTCTTCCTCATTCTCGAGGATGCGCTTGAACAGGTCACGGGTCACATAGTCGCGGACGCTTTCGGCGTGCTGGATGCCGTCGCGAAGGAGCGGGATTGCTTCCTTCTCAAGCTCCAGATCGGCCTTTAAGACTTCCTCGACGCTCTCGCCGATGCGCAGCCGGCCGAGCATCTGGAAGTTGGGCAGGCCCTCCAGGAACAGGATGCGTTCGGCCAGCCAATCGGCATGCTTCATCTCGTCGATTGACTCGTGCCGCTCGAACTCGGCCAGGCGCTGGACGCCCCAATGGTCGAGCAGGCGGTAGTGCATCCAATATTGGTTGATCGCCGTCAGCTCATTCTTGAGCGCGTCGTTCAGATATTCGATGACCTTGGGATCGCCTTGCATACCGTGTCTCCGTTTGCCCGTTCATAACGCGCGCCGGGGTCGAAAGACACGAGAAAATGGCTGATTTCTGCGGTTTCAGCCCTTGCGAACGCTACGCAATCGCACGCTCGGCAGCAATCACCTCGCGGGCGAAGGGAATGCATTGGCCGCAGCGCGGCCGGCGCCCAAGCGAGCGATAGGCGGAGAGCGGGTCGCAATGACCCTGCCTGGCGGCTTCCCTCACCTCGCGCTCGCGAATCGCGTTGCAGTTGCAGACGATCATGGTGACCACCAGCTACAGCAGATGCGACTAACTCGCAATAGCGCTCTTGGCGTCACGCCAGCGCCGCGTCTGCTCCCATGAGCTTGGGGAAGAAGCCCTCGTGCTCCTGACGCAGTTCGTCCAGACTGACCACACAGTCGCGTTCGGGGCGTTCGAAGATGAGGCGGTTCTTGATGGTGCGGCCGAGCGGCTCGACGGTGACGCCGGCCAAGTGCGCGGTGTTCAGGAACTCGACCAGTGCGCTGTCGGGCACCGTGACCACATAAATCCCCTGGTCTTCGCCGAAGAAGCTGCGAGCACAGGAGAAGGGCTGGGGCTTGTCGATCATCGCGCCGATGCCGCTCGCCAGCGCCATTTCCGCGAGGGCGATGGCGATGCCGCCGTCCGACACGTCGTGGCACGCCGAGACATGACCATGCTCGATGGCGGAGCGGATAAAGTCGCCGGTCCGGCGCTCTGCCTCGAGGTCGACCGGCGGAGGTGGGCCCTCCTTGCGGCCGAGGACTTCGCGCAGCCAGAGCGACTGGCCTAGATGGCCGGTGCGCTCGCCGACACACAGGATCACGTCGCCGACGCCCTTGAAGCCGATCGTCATCGACTTGGTCCAATCGTCGAGCAGCCCGACTGCTCCGATCGCCGGTGTGGGCAGAATGGCCGAGCCGCCGCCCGTCGCCTTGCTTTCGTTGTAGAGCGAGACGTTGCCGGAGACGATCGGCATGTCGAGCTTGGTGCAGGCCTCGGCCATGCCCTCGATGCAGCCGACGAACTGGCCCATGATCTCGGGCCGCTGCGGATTGGCGAAGTTCATGCAATCGGTCGCGGCGAGGGGGCGTGCGCCGACGGAGGTGAGGTTGCGCCACGCTTCGGCGATGGCTTGTTTGCCGCCTTCGACCGGATCGGCGAAGCAATAGCGCGGGGTGCAGTCGGTGGTGATCGCCAGACCTTTGTCGGTACCGTGCACACGCACCACGGCCGCGTCGCCACCGGGGCGCTGCACCGTGTCGGCGCCGACCATATGATCATATTGCTCCCACACCCAACGACGCGAGGCGAGGTCCGGCGAGCCGATCAGCTTCAGCAGGTCGGCGGCAATGTCGATGTTGGCGTCGGGCAGGCTGCTGAGCGGCGCGGGCTTGGGGGTTGGCACCCAAGGACGATCATAGCTGGGCGCGTCGTCACCGAGCGGGCCGAGCGGCATGTCGGCCGCTGTCTCGCCCCGCCATTTGAGCACCAGCCGTCCAGTATCGGTGATGCGGCCGATCACGGCGAAGTCCAGCTCCCACTTGCGGAAGATCGCTTCGGCCTCGGCTTCGCGGCCGGGTTTCAGGACCATCAGCATGCGCTCCTGGCTCTCGGAGAGCATCATCTCATAGGGGGTCATGCCCTCTTCGCGGCAGGGCACCGCGTTCATGTCGAGCTCGATGCCGACACCGCCCTTGGATGCCATTTCGACAGACGAGGAGGTCAGGCCGGCTGCGCCCATGTCCTGGATAGCGACGATTGCGTCGGAGGCCATTAGCTCGAGGCAGGCCTCGATCAGCAGCTTCTCGGTGAAGGGATCGCCGACCTGGACGGTGGGCCGCTTCTCGTCCGAGGCATCGTCGAAATCGGCGGACGCCATGGTCGCGCCGTGGATGCCGTCGCGCCCGGTCTTGGATCCGACATAGACGACCGGATTGCCGATGCCAGCGGCGGCCGAGTAGAAGATCTTGTCAATCGCGGCGATCCCGACAGTCATCGCGTTGACGAGGATGTTGCCGTCGTAAGCAGGGTGGAAATTCACCTCGCCGCCGACCGTCGGCACGCCGACGCAATTGCCATAGCCGCCGATGCCGTGGACGACGCCTGCGATGAGGTGGCGCATCTTCGGGTGGTCGGGCCTGCCGAAGCGCAGTGCATTGAGGTTGGCTATTGGCCGCGCGCCCATAGTGAAGACGTCGCGCAGGATGCCGCCGACACCGGTCGCGGCCCCTTGATAAGGCTCGATGTACGAGGGGTGGTTGTGGCTCTCCATCTTGAAGATGGCGGCAAGGCCGTCGCCGATGTCGATCACGCCGGCATTCTCGCCGGGACCCTGGATCACCCAGGGTGCCTTGGTCGGCAGCTTCTTCAGATGGATGCGTGAGGATTTGTAGGAGCAATGCTCCGACCACATGACCGAGAAAATGCCGAGTTCGGTCAGGTTCGGTTCGCGGCCGAGCGCGGCCAGCACGCGCTCATATTCTTCCGGGGACAGGCCGTGTTCGGCGACGATCTCGGGCGTGATCTCGGGCATAGCCGCGCCTGTAGCGGGGCGCGGCGGGGCTGCCTAGGCGTCAGGCGACCTTGCGCGCGTCCGCGAGCAGGCCGTCGATCACGGCCTTGGGCGCCGGGCGACCGAACAGATAGCCTTGGCCGACCGCGCAGCCATGGGCGCGGAGGAAGTCGGCCTGGCGCTGGGTCTCGATGCCTTCTGCGACCACCGACTTGCCGAGCCCCTGGCCGAGCTTGATGATCGCCGAGACGATCGCGGCACTGTCCTTGCCGGTTTCGCCGAACAGGTCCTCGATGAAGCTGCGGTCGATCTTCAGCGCGTCGAACGGGATCTCGCGGAGATGGGTCAGCGAGGCATAGCCGGTGCCGAAATCGTCAAGCGAGATGCCGAAGCCCGCCTGTTTCAGCTCGGCGATCAGGTCGTTCGCCATTGGCGCGGAGCGGCCGACGAACACGCCTTCGGTCACCTCGATGACGAGGCGCTCACGCGGGATGCCGGCGCCGTCCATGTGGTCGGTGAGGCGGGTGATGAAGTCGCGGTTCCGGAACTCGGCCGCCGAGGCGTTGATCGACATCTTGCCGAACTCGAGCCCTCGATCACGCCATTCGACCATGTCCGCAATGACCATGTCGAGCATGGCGATGCCGATCGCCTCGGCAACCTCGAAGTCGTTGAACGCCTCGTAGATGGTGCCGGGCAGGCAGATCTGGCCGGAGCGGTCGCGGCGGCGAAGCAGCGCCTCGAAACCGAGAATCTCTCCTGTCTCCATCGACAGCTGGGGCTGGTAGAAGGGCAGCAACCGGTTGTTCTCGACGGCCTCGCGGCCGATGTTGATCATCGCGACCCGGCGCTGCATCTTGCTGCGCATCGCGGGCTCGAAGGCCAGATAGCGGCCGCGGCCGGCATTCTTGGCTTCGTAGAGCGCGATATCGGCGTGCTTGAACAGCTCGGACGCATTGGTCGCGTGCAGCGGGAAGATGGCGGAGCCGGCGCTCGCGCGGCAATCGAACTCGCGCCCGCCGAGCCGCAGCGGCGTCTTCAAGCTGGTGAACAGCTCGTCGACGAGCGTCTGGATCGTTTCCGGGCCTTCGATGTTCGGGAGCAGGATCGCGAACTCGTCTCCGCCCAGTCGCGCCACGGTGGCCTCGATCGTAATCGTCTCCCGCAGCAGCTTGGCGAACTGGGTCAGGAGACGGTCGCCCGCATGGTGCCCGAGGATGTCGTTCACATCCTTGAAGTGATCGAGGTCGAGCATCAGCAGCCCGAGCCGGCCGAGCCCTTCCGCCGCGCGGCCGGTCAGCTCATCAAGCCGCTGGTTGAAGAGATTGCGGTTGGGCAGTCCAGTCAGGGGGTCATGCTCGGCCGCCCAGCGCGTCTCGATCTCGGCCAGCACGATTTCATGAATGTCTTCCGTATAGCCGTACCAGCGGACGATGTTGCCGTCCTCGTCGCGGCGCGGAAAGGCGCGGCAGCGCATCCAGCGATAACTGCCATCGGCCACCTTGAAGCGGCAGCGCACGTCGCCCATCCCGCCGTTCATCATCGCGGCGCCGACGCTCGCCTGCATGCGCGGCAGGTCTTCGGGGTGAAGCACGTGCATCCAGCCGAGAAAGCCGAGCGCTTGCTCCTCTTCCAGCCCGACCATCTTCAGATAGCGTTCGGTGACGCGGGTGACGCCATGCTCGTTATCGGCCACCCAGGGGAGCTGGGGATTGAGCTCGACCGTATACCAGAGGTGCTCGACCGTGCGGTTGAGGTCGGCGATCTCCTCTCGCTCCTCGGTCCGATCGAGCAGGGTGACGAACAACCGGACAGTGCCATCCTCGCCGGTGACCCGGCTGAGACCGGCATCGACGTGAAGGACGGCGCCCGAAGGGGTGTGTCCTGAAACGGCGATGGTCACAGGCGATCCGCCGAGCGCCTGACGGATTGCGCGGGCGATCACCGGGATCTGCTGCCGATTGACGAGCCGGAGCAACGCACGTCCGGTCAGCGCGGTGCCACCGACCAGCGCCTGGGCGCGCGTGTCCACATCCGCGGGGCCGGTCAGCGTGGGAATGATCAGAGTGCCAAGGCCGGCGAGCTCCAGGGCTTTGGCGGCCACTTGGGCCGGCGGTGACGCCGACGCGGCGCGCGATTGGGGGCTGTCGCCGTCTGGTGCCGCTTTCCTCACAAAATGGCGGATATCCGGAAAGCGTTAACGCGTTGTTACCGCTTGGAGGTGGGAGGAACACCTTTCGTTAACCAAGCAAAGGCACACCCGCCGCATGGCAACGGCCAATCCCATTCCGAGCTCCGCGCGACCGGCTACTGCCCAGTTGCGGACGGAGATCTTCGCCGTGCGCGACAGCGAAGCCCTGACGGTGTTGTTCGGCGATGCGCTGGCGGAGCACGGGATCCGCGGCCATTTCTGCGTACGCGGCCGGTCCGCGACGCTGGTGCCGATCCTCGGTGACGCTCCGGAACTGATCGGGTCCGAGCCGTCCGCGATCGTGGTCGAAGCCGCCGAATCGGAGCTGCGAGTTCTGCTGCGGAGGCCGGACCGGGCCCTTGCTCCCGACGAACTGACGCGGGTCCGGGGCTATGCACAACTCTACGCCGCGCAGGCGCTGGCACTGCGCGAACTGGCCGATGATGTGGAGACGAGCTGCGGGCTGAGCCTTCGCCAGCGCTACGTGCTCGGGCGGCGGCTGGCGGGCCTTTCTCCTCTCGATATCGCGACCGAATCGGGCCTTTCTGTTGCGACAGTCAGCGCTGCTTTGGACGGAGCCGTCGAGCAGCTGCGCGCGCCGGATCTGGCCTCAGCCATCAGCCTTTCCGCGCGGCGCGGATGGCTTGCTGTGACGACTCTTGAAAACCTCTGGCCAAGTACCGAGAACTCAACGTATAAGGTTACTCAGAACGGTTAATTAAAACCGTCGGGGGCGGGGGGTCGCTCACATGTTGCATGTTGTCGCACGGGATAATCGTGCCCTTTACCGGCGCGAGATTGCCGAGTTCCACCGGTTGCGCAAAGCCGTGTTCGTCGATGAACTCGGCTGGCAGATTCCCGTCACCGACGCGGGGCTCGAGATCGACGCCTATGACGACGACCGCGCCGTCCTCGGGTTTTCCTTCGATCACAACAACGACTTGACTATGGCGTGCCGGTACCGTCCTGCGGAGGACCGGTCATTGCTGATGGACGTGTTTCCGCACGCGATTGCAGCGGGGACACCTGATCCGTGCGGGCCGGGCGTGTGGGAGATTACGCGTGGCATCTGCCTGGAAACAGGCGGCGCCCGGCACAACCGCCGCCGCCGTGCTTGCCAGATGATCACGCCGCTGGAGCTAACACGCGCGGCCGGTGGCACCAAATGCATCGCCTTTACCGAAGTGCGACTGCTACCTGGGCTGATCGGGCTTGGCTGGCGCGTAAAGCTGCTGGGCGACCCGATCGATTATGGCAGCGGCACCGGCATCGCGTTCGAAATCGATGCGAGCGACGTTGCCATCGCCAAGATACGCCGCGACTTCGACCTGCCGGAGCAGGGCTATATCAAGCTGATGCCCGACGCTTCCGACAAGCGGACCGTTTACGAGCGGGCGGCCGATCTGGCGCTGTCTTCGGCATTGACGGCTTCGCTCCAGCCTCAGCCGGGTGATGTCCGTGAGATCTCGCAACGGGCAATGCGCACGCTGGTGAATGCCAAGCTGACCAAGCGCGCCTTCGCGTTCGTGCAGCGCAATCAACTGGATGTCGCGGCGGCCACGGGCGCCGCGTGATGAAAAAGGCCGGCGCGTTTGCGCGCCGGCCTTCAGCATTTAGCGCGTGCAGCTCTGCGCGGCGCCGCCGTTGACGGCGATCTGAATGGTCTTGCCGGTGCCTTCGACCGAGAAGCCGTTGCCGCCGGTCATCGCTCCGCCTTCGGCGCCGGCCTTCACCTGCACAGGCGTGCCTTCCTTCGTGGTGCGGACATTGGCGGAGGTCTTGTCGCCCAGGAAGTCGACATAGACGATCGAGTTGTCCTTGCAGCGGTAGATGCCGCTGTCCGTCACGGCTGGAGGCAGTTCGACCGGCGCGGCATTGGCGATCTGGTTGGCCATCGGATCCGGGTTGGTCTCGATGACTTCGGGTTCGGACTTGCTGCACGCGGCCAGGGCCAGCGTCGCTGCAACGGCGAAAAGGGGTGCGAATCGTGCCATAGGCCTCAGGCTTTCGCGGGCGCAACAATCCCGGTCAAGGGGTGCACGGAACTGTCACATGACGCTGGGCAGCCCAGCGCTGTCATTCGTGGATTTCTACGGCGATAAGGGCGCGCCAGCGCTCGAGCTTGTCCCGAAACGGGACAGCATGAGCAGGGCTGCTGGACGGCAGGCGGAGGAGCCTGAACCGAGCGCCTTCGACTCCGAGCTTCTCGGTCCCGATCCGCCCTGCCGTGCCGCCATTGAAGGCGATGGTGTGCAACCGGGGTAAGGTGCCAACCAGCGATTGAAGATCATGCGCGCTCGCGTTTCGGATCGCTGCATCCAGGCTCCCCTGCCGTTCGGCTTCCGCGATCACGTCCCAAAGTCCAAAGCCGCGCTCGAGCAGGACTGCGAGCCGGTCCTCATAGCCCAGCTCCTGGAGCTCGACGTCGAGCACCGCCCCGAGCAGCTGCCAGAACTGGTTGCGTGGGTGCGCATAGTAGCGCCGCGCGGCGAGCGATGCGGCTCCAGGCAAGCTGCCGAGGATCAGCGTGTGGGTGCCGTCGTTCACTACGGGCGGGAACGAGGCATGACGGGTCAGAGGGCGGGCACCACGTCGGTCTGGGAGAAGTCATCGCCCTTGAAGAGCAGCGGCAAGCCTTCCGACACTGCCAAAGCGTAGGGGAAGCAATCTCCGAAGTTCAGTCGGACCCTATTTCGACCCTTGCCGAAACGAACATAAGCCTTGTGGCCCAGCTCTGCCTGCTCGACCGTGACGGGCACGACCTCGATGCGCAACTGCTTCATCAACTTGCCTAAGGCGAGCCTGGCATCGTCATCTTCTGGCTTGTTCAGGACAGCAGCCATCTCGATCCACGATCCAGCGGAAAGCAGCCGGCGTTCCGATTGCATGATGCGATTGGCAAATTTCCGCGCCTCCGGCTCAGCGCGGAGGATCGCCATGAGAGCGGAGGAGTCGATGATCAAATCGGCAAACCATCCTCGTCGTATATGGAGTCCATCAGCTCCTTGCTCGTCATGTGGCGGGTCTCAGGATTCCAGTGTTCCTTCAGGTTCTCGACCATTTTCATGATCTCCTCCACAAGCTGCTCCACTTCCTCCTCCCGCCGCTGCTTTTTCTCTTCGAGCGCTTCGCGGACCACTTCGGTCACACTCTTGCCGAGCTGTTGCGCGAGGTCGCGCGCCAGTTCGGCGGTGCGCGCATCCTTGATGTTGAGCTGAACGCCCATCTTTCTACCTCCGAGCGTCCGCCTTCTACCATGGAATGCGCTTGTCCGCACGATAGTTTCGGAGCGCTTGTGGCGGGGAGATGAGGAGCCTACCTCACCGCCATGACCATTCCCGACACGCTGGCGCTGATCGGCAACACGCCGCTGGTGCGCCTGAAGGGGCCGAGCGAGGCGACCGGCTGCGAGATCTACGGCAAGTGCGAGTTTCTGAACCCGGGAGCCTCGGTGAAGGACCGGGCGGCGCTCGGCATCGTCGAGGATGCCGAGGAGCGGGGGCTGATCCAGCCCGGCGGAACCATCGTTGAAGGCACGGCTGGCAATACGGGCATCGGTCTTGCGCTCGTCGCCAACGCGAAAGGCTACAAGACGATCATCGTCATGCCGGAGACCCAGAGCCGGGAGAAGATGGACACGCTGCGGGCGCTCGGCGCGGAGCTCGTCCTGGTGGCGGCGGCGCCCTATTCCAGCCCCTGCCATTTCGTGCACACCTCGCGGCGCATCGCTGAGGAAAGGCAGAACGCGCTCTGGGCCAACCAGTTCGACAACATCGCCAACCGTCGCGCGCACATCCGCTGGACCGCCGAAGAGATCTGGACGCAGATGGACGGACGGATCGACGGCTTCACCTGTGCGGTGGGAACCGGCGGAACGCTGGCTGGGGTCGGGCTGGGGCTCAAGGCCAAGGACCCGGACGTCACCATCGCGCTTACCGACCCACATGGCGCCGCGCTCTACAGCTATTTCGCCTGCGGAGAGCTGAAGTCGGAGGGCAATTCCGTTGCCGAAGGGATCGGCCAGGGCCGGATCACCGCCAATCTGGAAGGGGCGCCGATCGACACCCAGTCCCGCATCTCGGACGCGGAGGGGCTCGCGCAAGTCGAGGCGCTGCTGAAAGAAGAGGGGCTCTGCCTCGGGCTCTCGTCCGGGATCAACGTCGCCGGTGCGATCGCGCTGGCGCGCCAGCTCGGGCCGGGCAAGCGGATCGTCACGATCCTGTGCGACACCGGCTTTCGTTATTTGTCGACGCTGTACAATCCAGAATGGCTGGCGGCGAAGGGCCTCGCCTGAGGTTTGCCTTTCAGGCGTTTGGCGTTAGATTGATGGCAATGTCGGAAGACAAACGCGCTGGCATGCAACGCGTCCGGGTGGGGCTGACCGGGCTGGGCGCCGTCTTGCTCATCGTCGCCATCTCGGCGGCCATCTTCGAGACCGCGAGCCAGCAGCCGACCAACGCGACCGATCCCGCCCTCAATCGCACCGAGCAGACCGTTGCCAACATGGTCACCAACACCGCCGAGGCACCCGCCGAGCCGCTCGCCGAGATCGGCGTGACGCCGAGCGCGCCCACCACGGGCAACGCGGCGGCGCCCACAGCCAAGTAGCCTCAGGCGGCCGTCCAGCCGCCATCGACGGAGAGGTTCGCGCCCGTGATCTGCGCGGCCTCGTCGCGGCAGAGGAAGACTCCCAAGGCGGCGACCTGATCGGGCTGCACGAACTGCTTGGTGGGTTGGGCGGCGAGCAGCACGTCGTTGATCACCTGCTCGCGCGTGAGCCCGCGCGTGCGCATGGTGTCCGGGATCTGGTTCTCGACGAGCGGCGTCCAGACATAGCCGGGGCTGATGCAGTTGACCGTGATGCCCGTGCGCGCGAGCTCCAGCGCGACCGACTTGGTGAGGCCGGCGACACCATGCTTGGCCGCGACATAGGCGGACTTATTGGGGCTCGCGACCAGCGAGTGGGCCGAGGCAGTGGTAATGATCCGGCCCCAGCCCTTCGCCTTCATGTGCGGGATGGCCGCGCGCATCAGGTGGAAGGTCGAGCTGAGATTGACCGCAATCACCGCATCCCATTTCTCGACCGGGAACTCGTCGACCGGCGAGACATGCTGGATGCCGGCGTTGGAGATGACGATGTCCGGCCCGCCCAGCCGCTCGGCACACTCCGCCACCATGGCTGCGATCTGCTCGGGCTTCGACATGTCAGCCGCCGAGTAGAGCGCCTCGGCCCCGCTCGCCGCGGCAATGGCCGCCCGCTCGCGTTCGATCGCGTCCGCGTCGCCGAAGCCGTTGATCATCACGGCGGCACCCTCAGCCGCCAGCGCTTTGGCATAGGCGAGGCCGATGCCGGAGGTGGAGCCGGTAACGAGGGCGATCTTGCCTTTGAGGAACATGGACACTCCTATCTGCGGATGAGGTCGAAGGCGGCGGTCCGGCCGTCGACAATGTTGCGGGCAAGCAGTTCGGACCGGTCGATCGACTGGGTCACCGCAGCAAGGCCGGCCGCCCAGTGCTCGCGCATCGTGCGGGCGGAGAACTCATAGTCGCGCGACCCGCTTTCCCAGTCCGGTGCGCGGTAGATGAGCTGCACGACATTGACCGGGTGCTCGGCCGCCTGAGCGCGCAGCGCTGCGACGTCCGGATCGTCGCGCAGCTCGGCCGGCAGCTTGCGGAGCACGCGGCGGATCAGCTCGCGCTCCTTGCGCAGCTTCAGCAGCTGGTCGCTGACCTGGCGCGTGCGGCTCGAGTACCGGATCTCTTTCTCGCGTGCGAACACGTCCATGATGGTGCGCGGCAAGGCGCCGGCGGAGGAGAAGAGGTCGACCTGGAAGACCAGCATCGGCTCGGTCTGGGTGTCGAGAACATCGGCGAGCGGCGTGTTGGAAACGATGCCCCCATCCCAGTAGAGCTTGCCGTCGATCTCGACGGGCGGAAGCCCCGGCGGCAGCGCGCCCGAGGCCATGACGTGCCGCGCGTCGAGCCGCTCCTTGCGATTGTCGAAGTAGCGGAAGTTGCCGCTCTCGATCTCCACTGCGCCGACGGAGACATGGACCGGCCCGTCATTGAGGAGCGTCCAGTCGACCAGCCGGTCGAGCGTCGCCTGGAGCTGACCTGCGTCATAGAAGCTGAGCGCGCCGCACGGCCCGGGCGGGGCGAAGACGGGCGGGATCGGGCGCGGCCCGAAAAAACCTGGCACGCCGGCCAGCGCCACGAAGCCGGCCGACCATTCATGCACCCATTCGCGCCAAAGATCGTCGCCGGGGATCGGGAAGCTCGGCAGCCAGCTCGAGACCAGCTCCCAGAACTCCGTCAGCCGTTCGACGCGCCGCCCAGGTGGATTGCCGGCGATCAGCGCGGCATTAACCGCACCGATCGAAATGCCCGCGACGCGGTCGATCTCGATCCCGTTCGCATCCAAGGCCTCGTAGACGCCGGCCTGGTAGGAGCCGAGCGCGCCGCCACCCTGCAGCACCAAGGCCACTTCGTCCGGGAGCGGCATGGCCTTGCAGGCGCGGCGGGGTCGTGGATGATCCAGGTCGGCCATGACGGTTCCGTAGCCAGTGGACTGGGGCAAGGGCAACCGATCGTCTGGCCGAACATTGTGACGGCAAAGGGAGTCCCGCCATGCGCCTCGACGATTACCGGACCAGCAACAATGTCGGCGACCAGCGCGGCATGGGTGGGGGTGGCTTGGGCGGATTCGGCGGCGGTGGCGGCGGGCTCGGCCTGATCCTTGGCCTGGTCGGTTCCCGCTTCGGGATCGGCGGCGTGGTGGTGGTCCTTCTCGGTGCATGGCTGCTGGGTCTGTTCGGCGGCGGTGGCGGGCAGCAGGCCGTATCTCCGGCGCAGCAGCAGGCGGGCGGCAAGACGGCCGCCGAGATCTGCCAGGTCGACGCGGCCAGCCGCTTCTCCTGTCAGGTGCTGGCGAGCACCGAGGACACATGGGCGCCGATCTTCCAGCAGTCGGGCCAGCGTTACCAGCCGACGACCTTGGTCTTCTATTCCGGACGCGGCCAGTCAGGCTGCGGTGCGGCACAGTCGGCGATGGGGCCCTTCTACTGCCCCTCCGACAACAGCGTGTATCTGGACACGGACTTCTATCGCGAGCTGTCGACCAAGTTCGGCGCGGCCGGCGACTTTGCCCAGGCTTACGTGATCGCGCACGAGGTAGGGCACCACATTCAGAATCTCGAAGGCACGCTCAAGCAAAGCCATGACTTCCAGCGGCGCGCGAGCGAGGCGGAGGGCAATGCGATGCAGGTCCGCGTGGAGCTGCAGGCCGATTGCTATGCGGGCGTCTGGGCCGCGCGCAACCGCGCGCGGCTCGAGGCGGGCGACGTCGAGGAAGGCATGCGCGCCGCGCACCAGATCGGCGACGACACGCTGCAGAAGGCGGGACGGGGCCGCGTCGTGCCGGAAAGCTTCACCCACGGCTCCGCCGCCCAGCGCATGGCCTGGCTCCGCCGCGGTCTGGAAAGCGGCAACCCGGCCGTGTGCGATACCTTCAGCGGGGCGATCTAGAGCCTGACGAGCATCTTGCCGGTGTTGGCGCCGGTGAAGAGGCCGAGGAACGCGTCGAGCGTCTGGTCGAGGCCGTCGCGCACGGTGGTCCGCGCCTTGATCTGGCCGCCGGTCACCCACGCGCCCATCTCCTGCTGGAAGGCGTCGATCTCGGCCGCATAGTCCGTCCAGATGAAGCCGCGCATGGTGAGGCGTGTCGGGATGGTGCGCACCAGATACTTCAGCTCCTGCGGCTTGCCGTCGTTATAGACGTCGATCATGCCGCAGATCGCAAAGCGTGCCCATTGGCGCGCGGTGGCGAAGGCGGCGTCGAGATGCTCTCCGCCGACATTGTCGAAATAGATGTCGATGCCCTTGGGTGCCGCCTCCATCAGCTGCGGGAGGACGGCGCCGGCCTTATAGTCGATACACGCATCGGCACCGAGGTCCTTGACGAACGCGACCTTGTCCGGTCCGCCTGCCGAGCCGATCACGGTCATGCCCTTGAGCCTGGCGATCTGCACCACGGCCGAGCCGACCGCGCCGGCCGCTGCCGAAACGAACACGATGTCACCGGCCTTGGCCTCCGCCGTCCGCAACAGGCCGAAATAGGCAGTGCCGCCGGTGAGGCCGAGATTGTGCAGCCAGGTGTCGTCGGAAACGCCGATGTTCGGCAGCTTCTGCGGCATGGCTTCGGCACCGATCACTGCCTCGTCGCGCCAGCCGGCCATGTGGAGAACCTTGTCGCCCGCCGCGAAGCCAGGGTTGCGGCTCTCCAGCACTTCGCCCACCGCGCCCCCCTGCATCGGCTCGCCGATTGCGAAGGGGGGCACATAGCTTTTCACGTCGTTCATGCGGCCGCGCATATAGGGGTCGACCGAGAGCCAGAGGTTGCGCACGCGGATCTGGCCGTCTTCGAGCGGCTGATCCGGCAGGGCAAGGAGTTCGAAGTCGGACGGCTGGGGCATGCCCCGCGGACGTGATTTCAGCACCCAGGCGCGCACAGTGTTCTCCCTTGTTGGTCAGGGAGGCGCCTAGCAGGTCCTCCCCTCGCCTGCGAGGGGAGGGGGACCATGCGTCAGCATGGTGGAGGGGCCGCAGCTAAGCAAGGATACAGCCCTGCGCTTCGCTCCGGCCCCTCCACCACTCGCTTCGCGAGCGGTCCCCCTCCCCTGAGCCAGCTCAGGGGAGGATGCCTAGATTTACCTGGGCCCTTCGTAGGTGCCCGAGAAGCTACGATCCAGGATGTGCGGGCCGTCATCACGGCCGTGCTGATCGCTCTCGAACAGCGCGCGGCGGTTCTCCTCGTCCGTCCACTTCTCGCGCGCCTGTTCGGCGGTCTTGTTGATCGTCACCCGCTCGTCGACCGACTGAATCCAGGAGCAGGGGATCGAGTGGTGATGGCCGCCAGCCATCGGCCCGTTCTTTGTCAGGATGATGCGATCGCCCGAGACCTTGTCGACCGTACCGACGGGCTGCCCGTCGGAGCCGATCACTTCCATATGTTCGCGGACCTGTCGCATGCTCTGCCTTTGCTGCTGCCGCTGGCCGCGCCAGCTGGTGAACTCGCTGTGGAACTTGTCGCGGTGTTCGCGGCGATATTCTTCATAATCGCGGTCGAGTTCGGACATCTGTTGCTGGCGCCACTCCTGGTAGTGATCGTCATGAGGAAGGCGGCCACCCCCGCTGAACTGGTTGCGGGACGAGCCCATGCCCCGGTCAGACGTCGCACCGCGCCATTCTTCGCGGTGATGATCGTAGCCGCCGCTGGTCGGCTCGCCACGCGTGGTCTGCGGCGGGCGGTCGTCGCGATCATAATTGCCGCGACCACCCTGGCCCGACATCATGCTGCCCCAGCCATAGCCGCGGTCGCGCTGCTGGCCCTGGCTCCGCGCGCGGTCCTGCCAATCGTCGCGCTGGTAGCGGTCGCCGCCGCGATCGCGCCGGTGATCATCGTCATCGTCGCTGAACCAGGAGCGGACCTGTTCGCCGGCACGCTCGAGGAAGCCACGGTCGTCGTTGCCGCCGCCGCGATTGCGGTCGCGCCATTCGTCGCGATCACCGCCCCAGCCACGCTCGCGATCCCGGTCGCTGCCGCCGAGCCAATTTCCGCCGCCGCCGCTGCTGCGCTCCTCGCGGCCACGTCCGCCGCCCCGCTCGTATTCGCGGGCCTCGTAATAACGCCCGCTCGGGCGGCCATAGCCGCGATAATCGTCATCCCGGTCTGCCATCTGGTCTCTCCTTCCGATCGATCGGTTAGGAAGTGCCGCGCGGGGCTGATCGCCCGCGCGCCTCCGGACCAAAAGCGCGCGCCACGCCGGGTTGGTTCCGTCTGCGCATCGTTCGCATACGACAGTTGTTGCATCGTCTGGGGCGCGTCGCTAAGGGCCCTGCTTCGCGGCCGGCGAGGCTGTCCGCGAGCCCGATGGTGCGGGGCCGTAGCTCAGATGGGAGAGCGCGTCGTTCGCAATGACGAGGTCAGGGGTTCGATCCCCCTCGGCTCCACCATTCCCCTTCCGCAGGCCTGAAGCTGTGGCCGCCGCGACACGGTCGCCGCGAGAAGCGCACGGTTAAACCCGTTAACGGACTTTACCTCATCTTAACGTTTTGAGTTCAAAAGTTAACTGGTTAACGAAGCGCTTGGGCGCGTTGCGGGGTCGCCGCGCGTTCCACCATGCGAGGGGCCGTAAATATGCGCGTTCTGCTGATCGAAGACGAGCCGACGACCGCCAAAGCGATCGAGATGATGCTGAATGCTGAGGGGCTAAACGTCTACACGACGGACCTTGGCGAAGAAGGCCTCGATCTGGGCAAGCTCTACGACTACGACATCATCCTTCTGGACCTCAATCTGCCGGACATGCACGGCTATGACGTGCTGAAGAAGCTCCGCACCTCCAAGGTGCAGACGCCGGTGTTGATCCTGTCCGGCGTCAACGAAATGGACTCCAAGGTGCGCTCGTTCGGCTTCGGCGCGGACGATTACGTCACCAAGCCGTTTCACCGCGACGAACTGGTCGCCCGCATCCATGCCGTGGTGCGCCGGTCCAAGGGGCACAGCCAGTCGGTGATCCGCACCGGCAAGCTGGCGGTCAATCTCGACGCCAAGACCGTCGAAGTGGACGGCGCCCGTGTGCATCTGACGGGCAAGGAATATGCGATGCTGGAGCTGCTCTCGCTCCGCAAGGGCACGACGCTCACCAAGGAAATGTTCCTGAACCACCTTTATGGCGGCATGGACGAGCCGGAGCTGAAGATCATCGACGTCTTCATCTGCAAGCTGCGCAAAAAACTCAGCCTGGCTTGTGGTGGCGACAATTACATCGAAACGGTCTGGGGCCGCGGCTATGTGCTGCGCGACCCGCAGGAGGAGCAGGCGCCGATCTCTGCGGTCGCCTGATAGCGTTTACGAAGCGGGGACGAAGAGGGCCGGCGGAGCAATCCGCCGGCCCTCTTGTATTCGGTTCGGCAGATCAGCTGGCGAGCGCGAGCTCGTCCTGCCGCATCATCGACATGCCAGGCGCACTGAGGGCGAGCGCCAGCGCGGTGCCGCAGAATGCGCATTGCGCGGTGACGCGGCCGACGTGCCAGTTGCTGTGCCCGCACCCGGGGCAGCGGTTCTGCTCGCCCGGATGATACATGATCTTGTAGCCCCAATGCACGGGATTGATCGGCTGGGTAGAACCGGTCGCGGTACGCATCGGCTTCTCCTTCACGCGACGTGCCACGTCACTGAACCTCAACTACGCACGCCGCCTTCAAGTTCATACAGCGTTAACCTCTATTCTTCCGGCGTTAACCAGAATAGGCGGCCGATGCTGCACTCGAAACGAACAACTCACGGCCAACACTACTGTTCCTTGAACTTGCTTTGGCTGCACTGACACCGAAACGTCACGCTAGCTTCATCATGGTGACGCGCGATCGACGCGTCGCTGTCACGCGGCCCCTTTAGCCCGGTTGACGACGGGTGAGGGTGACTCGCTCGCTCCGATTCTTGCGGGCTTTTCAAAGGGGTAATCACATGTCTCATCTGACTGACGACGCACGCGCGCCGTATCGCACCGAGCGGGCCGACGTTCCGGGCAACAATCTGGACGACATCATCGCCGCCAATCCGGGGCGCCGCGAAGTGCTGCGCTCGTCGGTTGGACTGTTCGGGCTGATGGGCATGACGAGCATGCTGTCAGCCTGCGGCGACGATGGCGCCGATCCGGTCACTGCAGCGCCGCCGCCGACCACTGGCACGCCCACGCCCCCGCCGCAGCAGAGCTTTGCGGTCACCTTCACGCCGGTCGCGGAAAATCTGAACGACGTCGTGACTGTGCCGAACGGCTATGTCGCCGAGACCCTGTTCGTCGCTGGCGATCCGGTGCTGCCGGGCGCCAAGGGCTATGACGGCAACCTGCTGACCGTCGCTCAGGGGGAAACCGTCGCCGGCGGTAATCATGACGGCATGCATTATTTCGCGATCCCCGGCGTGAACCCGCAAAATGGCGGCCTGCTCGCGATCAATCACGAGTTCCCGGATGTGAACCTGCTGTTCGCCAACAACCAGTTGCCGAACGCCGCCACTGCCACGGCTGAGCAGAAGGCGCTTGCGCTTTCCGCCGTGGGCGTATCGGTGATCGAGGTGCAGCGCGCCAGCGACGGCAAGTGGTCCGTCAAGCGCGATTCCCAGTTCAACCGCCGCTTCACCGGCAACAGCATTTTCCGGATGAGCGGTCCTGCCACCAGCATCACGGGCGCCAGCGTCCGCGGGACGCTCAACAACTGCGCCAACGGCTTCACCCCCTGGGGCACCTACCTCACCTGCGAAGAGACGACCGACAACTATCTTGACCCGTCGCAGCCGGCGACGGGCTATGGCTGGGTGGTCGAGATCGATCCGCAGGGCCAGATCGTGCAGCCGACCAAGCGCACTGCCATGGGCCGGTTCGACCACGAGAATGTCGACTTCCTGCAGGCTGCCGACAACCGCATTGCCTTCTACATGGGCGACGATGGCACCCCGGGGTGCATCTACAAGTTCGTGCCGACGGGCGCCGTCAACACCAGCAACCGCGCGGCCAATGCCGATCTGCTGGACACGGGCACACTGTTCGTCGCCCGCTTCAATGCGGACGGCACCGGCGAGTGGCGCGAGCTGACCCAGGGCAAGAACGGCTTGGTCGCAGGCGCGACCGACCCCGGCAACACGACGCAGGGCCCGCAGACGCCGCGCACGGTCAACTTCAACACCCAGGCCGATGTGCTCGTCGAAACCAAGGCGGCGGCGCGCGTTGCGGGCGGCACGCTGATGGATCGCCCGGAGTGGATCACGGTCGCGCCCGACAAGAATATCTATGTAACGCTGACCAATAACTCGGGCCGCGCCGTCACCGACGCCGCTAACCCGCGCGTCCAGAACCGCCACGGGCACATCGTCCGCTTCAAGGAAGAGGGCGATTCACCCCTCGCGACCAAGTTCACCTGGTCGCTGGTGCTGCTGGCGGGCGACCCGTCGCTCAGCACCGCTCAGGGCAATTTGGTCGGCAACATCTCGGGCGACACCTTCTCCTCGCCCGACGGCCTTCGCGTCGATCCGCAAGGGCGGCTCTGGGCGCAGACCGACATGTCGATCCCGGGCAACTCGGGCGTCACCGGCCAGACCAACGAGCAGGTCTTCGGCAACAATGCGATGTACTATCTCGAGCCGGCCACGCGGAAGTCGTTCCGCTTCCTGGTGGGCCCCGTCGGCCAGGAGATCACCGGCATCGCCTATACGCCGGACCTGACCACCTTCTTCATCAACGTCCAGCACCCCACCAAGGCTTGGCCGGAACCGGGCAAGCAGCCGCGCTCTGCGACCATCGTGGTGCGCCGCACCGACGGTCGCCCCGTCGGCAACTAAGGTCCATACTGCGTCACCCCGGAGTTGATCCGGGGTGACGCTTATCTGCGATTGGTTTCGTTCAGGCGACTGCGACCGCTTCGGGATCGAAGGGCACCCAGCCTTCGGGGCCGAGCCGTTCGACCGGGCGGTAGTTGGCCTTGTAAGCCATGCGCTTGGAGCCGCGCACCCAATAGCCGAGATAGACATACGGCAGGCCCGCCGCGCGCGCACGGCGGATATGGTCCATGATGATGTAGCTGCCCAGGCTTGGGCGGTCATCATGGTCGGCGTCGTAGAAACTGTAAATCATGGAAAGGCCGTCGGCCTGCGCGTCGGTCAGGCAGGCGCCGACAAGCCGGCCGGGGGCGAAGCCCTTGCGCGGCTCGCGATACTCGATGATCTGGGTCTGGACCGGGGTCTGCTCGACCATGTCGGCATAGTCCATCTCGTCCATGTTCGACATGCCGCCGCCCGGATGTCGGGCCGACAGGTAGCGGCGCAGTAGCTGGAACTGCTCGTCCGTGGACCAAGGCCGACAGGAGATCGCCTCTAGGTCCCGGTTGCGCTTGAGGACGCGCTTCTGCGTCGCGTTCGGCTCCCACTGGTCCGCCACCACCCGCACCGAAACGCAGGCGTGGCAGTCCGGGCAGCTCGGCCGGTAGGCGACGTTCTGGCTGCGGCGAAAACCAATACGGCCAAGGGCGTCGTTGAGCTCCGCGGCATGGAGGCCGTTCAGTTCGGTAAAGACCTTCCGCTCATATTTGCCCGGCAGATAGGGGCAAATATTGGGGCTCGTGACGAAGAATCGCGGAAAGCGGAACGGTGCGCTCAACGTCTGGCCCTTTCTCGCGCGGCAAATGGTCCCGCGGCCCGCAGCTAGAAACGCACTATCGGTTAGCGCAGCCTCAATGAAAAGTGAGTTTACCCTCTTTCAGGCGAGTTCGACGAGGCTCGCCTCGTAATTGGCCGCTTCCAGTGCCGCGAGCAGCCGCTCCAGGTGCGCGCGGTCGCGGGTCTCGCACTCGATATCGGTGATCAGGCCCTTCGCCGGCAGCGTGGTGAAGACCCGCTGGTGATATACCTCGATGATGTTGACCTGTTGCTCGTGGAAGATGCGCGCGACATTGAACAGCGCGCCCGGCCGATCCTGCAGCCGCACGCGGAGGCGGGCGAGGCGGCCGGATCGGGCCAGGTCACGCAGCAGCACGTTGGCGAGCAGCCTGGTGTCGATGTTGCCGCCGCACAGCACGATGCCGACCTCGCGGCCTGCGAAACGCTCAGGATGCGCGATCAAGGCCGCGAGTCCGGCCGCGCCCGCACCCTCGACCACCGTCTTTTCGATCTGGAGCAACAGGCTGACCGCCTTTTCGAGGTCGCGTTCGGTCACCAGCAGGATGTCGTCGGCGAGCGCCTCGACAAAGCGGCGCGTGAGGGCGCCTGGCTGCTTGACGGCGATGCCCTCCGCGAGCGTGTCTCCCTCGCAGGGCAGGTCCGTGCCCCTCAACGCGGCATACATCGAGGGGTAGAGCTCGGCCTGCACGCCCACCAGTTCGATGCCGGGCCGCAGGCCGCGCGCGGCCGTGCCCATGCCTGAGAAGAGCCCGCCGCCGCCGATGGGCACGATCAGGGTGTCGATCTCCGGCGCGTCCGCCAGCATTTCGAGCGCCACCGTGCCCTGGCCGGCGATGATGTGCGGGTGATCGAAAGGGTGAACGAAAGTGAGACCGCGCTCCTGCTCGAGCTGGCGGGCAAAGGCATAGGCTGCGTCGAAACTTTCGCCTTCCAGGATCACGGCGGCCCGGTGGCTTTCCGTCTGCATCACCTTCACGGTGGGCGTGGACCTGGGCATCACGATAGTGACCGGGATGCCCAACCGATGGCCGTGATAGGCGAGGCCCTGCGCGTGGTTGCCTGCGGAAGCGGCAATCACGCCTTTGGCGCGCGCCTCCGCACTCATCTGCAGAAGTGTGTTCAGCGCACCACGCTCCTTATAGGCGGCGGTGAACTGGTGGTTCTCGAACTTCAGCCAGACCTTTGCGCCGGTCAGCTGCGACAAGGTCTGGCTGTGGAGCGTGGGCGTGCGCACGATCGAGCCGCCGATCCGTGCGGCCGCCGCCTGGATGTCATTTAGGACGACGGGCAGCGCCTCGGGCGCGGGCTGGGATGCAGTGGCCATGGCCAGGGCTCTAGCGACGCTCGGCGCCTGTGTCATTCCCATGCTGGGACAGGCAAACCGTTCAACGCCCGTTCAAAAAGTCCTCCATGTCGATTCCATCCTATCCGAATCTCGCACGACTCAGGTAGCAAGTGCCTGCGACCCGAAGGGCTCCCGTTGCGGGGGTTCTTTTCCTTAAACGGCCCGGTTCGACTTGTTTCGGCCGGGCCGCTTTTTTTCGCCGCCCCGACACGCTATGCAGCGCTCCGCAGAACAGAACAGGGGCGCGTCTGATGTCTGCCGTTTCGCTGGACTATGCAGCGCCGAATCCGGCGCTGAAGGAATTTATTTCCGTTTTCTATCAGTTTCGCAGCGACTTGCCGCGCTTCGAGGATGACGACCGCGCGGACCTGGCGCAGCTTCGGTTTCAGTTGAAAGGGAATGGCTTCTACCGGTTCGCCGATGGCCATGTGCAGGCCGGGCCGGAGATCCAGATCGTCGGTCCGACCATGGGTGTCACGCATGTCTGCGTGGACGGCCCGGCCGAGGTGTTCGGCGCGGGGCTCCTGCCGAGAGGCTGGGGCGCGATGATCGCGACCGACGCCTCCACCCTCACCAACCGGGTCGTGGACGCGACCGAGTTGTTCGGGCGTGAACTGCGCGACGTGGCCGACCGGTTGCGCGCGGCCGCCTCGCTGGAGCAGCGGGTGGCGATCGGCAACGAACTGGTCCGTGATCTGGTCGAGCGCGGGAACGAACTCTCGCGCTGGTTCACCCGCACCGTCGACGAGTGGCTGGAGTCGCACCTCAACCCGCAGGTCGACGATCTGGTCACCGCGACCCGGCTGTCGCGCCGCCATGTCGAGCGGCTGTGCAAGCGGCTCTACGGTGCGCCGCCCAAGCTGCTCGCGCGCAAATACCGTGCGCTGCGGGCAGCCGTGGTGCTGGCGAAGGGCGAGGCCTGCACCGCGGAACTGGTGGAGCGCGGCTTCTATGACCAGTCCCATTGCATCCGAGAGATCAAGCGGTTCACCGGCGTGACCCCGACCCGCATCTCGGGCGACCTCAACGAACTCACCCGGCTGACGATGAAGCGCACCGAGTTCGCAGGGCAAGTCGCGCCCCTCGTCGCCGAGGCCTAGCGCTCGGGCATCGCGTGGCGCTTAGAAGCGCAGCTCCAGCTTGCCGCCAACCGGCACGTCATCCCAAAGAAGCTGAAGCCGCAGCACCTCGTCCTTGATCGTTTCCACGGCTTCGGCGTCGATCGGGGCGGCGGGGTGACCGCGCGCCTCGCAGGTGAGGCGGTAAAGATCGATCAGTTCCTGCGCGCTGCCGGGCGAACTCCAGGCGTCTGCCTGGATCGTCTCGACGAGCCGCTCCACCGACTCCGCCTCGACCCCGCCCATCGGCACGTAGGCCGTAGTTTCCCCGGCGCCGATCGCGCGCATGAAGCCGCGGGCGCCGAGTATTTTCTCGACCGCATAGTGGACCATGTCGTGCGGAATGATTCGCTGCTTCGGGCAGTCGATCCGCTCGATGCTGCCATCCGTGCGCACGATCTCCAGCAGGTCGAATTTGCCGTCACCCTTGGTGAAGATCATGCGCATCGAGCCTATCCCAGGATCAGCCCCGCAAGCGCGGCGCTCATCAGGTTGGCGAGGCTGCCGGCCACGAGGGCGCGCAGGCCGAGCTTGGCGATGACGGGGCGTTGGTTGGGGGCGAGGTTCCCGGTCACGGCCATCTGGATCGCGATGGAGCTGAAGTTGGCAAAGCCGCAGAGCGCGAAGGTGACGACGGCGATCGTCGGCGGCGAGAGCTGGGCCTGGACCTTGGCCAGTTCGATGAACGCGACGAACTCGTTCAGGACGATCTTTGTGCCGAACAGCGCGCCGGCTGTCCCTGCCTCGTTCCAAGGCACGCCCAGCATGAACATGACGGGCCGGAAGACGTTGCCGATCAGCATCTGGAAGCTCAAATCCGGGCGCCCGAACCAGGCGCCAACGCCCGCCAGCAGGCCGTTGGCCAGCGCCACCAGCGCGACGAAGGCGAGCACCATCGCGCCCACCGCGACCGCAAGCTTGACGCCGGTCTGCGCGCCCTGGGCGGCGGCCATGATGATGTTGGCCGGACGCTCCTCTTCTTCAGGCGGCGCTGGATGCGGCGAACCTTCAGGCAGCAGCGCGGCCGGGCCTTCGGCGCTGATGCGCGCGTGCGGCAGGTCCACTTCGTCCGGCTCAGGCGTGACGCGCTCGTCCGGCATCATGATCTTGGCCATCAGCACGCCGCCCGGCGCCGACATGAAGCTGGCGGCGAGCAGATAAGGAAGCAGCTGCGCGCCGATCATCGAGGCATAGGCGCCCAGGATCGTGCCCGCGACACCGGCCATTCCGACCGTCATCAGGCAGAAGAGCTGGGGCGGGGTGAGGCTCGCCAGATAGGGCCGGACCACCAAAGGGCTTTCGGACTGGCCGACGAAAATGTTGGCCGCTGAGCCGAGGCTTTCGACGCGGGTGATGCCCGTCACCAGCCGGATCGCGCCGCCCACCCAGCGCACGATCTGCTGCATGATACCGAGATAATAGAGGATCGAGATCAGCGACGCGAAGAAGATGATCACGGGGAGCGCGGCAATGGCAAAGCTGTTCGCGCCCATCTCCGGCGAGGCGAGCGGCCCGAAGATGAAATCGGTGCCGGCCTTCGCATAGCCGAGCAGGTTCGACACGCCCTGGCTCATCGCGCCAATGACGCTCCGGCCCCAGCTCGTGCCGAGCACCAGCAACGCGAAGCCGGCCTGGAGAGCGAAGGCGGGGCCGATCACGCGCAGGCGGATGGCGCGGCGGTTGGTCGACAGCAGGAAGGCCAGACCAAGGATCAGGACTATGCCTGCAATCCCAATCAGATAGCGATTCAAAGAAGAGCTCCCCTCACGGCCGTCCGCGGTGGCACAGCAGGCGTTGGTTCGCCAGTGCTTTGTTGGCACCGTTGCGGCTCTGCCACACCCCTCCCATATCGCGCCCCATGAGCGGGAATGAACACGGGCTCGTGCAGTGGCACGGCACCACCATCCTGTCGGTCCGCAAAGGCGGCAAGGTCGTCATCGTCGGTGACGGCCAGGTCTCGATGGGCCAGACGGTGATGAAACCGAATGCGCGCAAGGTGCGCAAGCTGGGCGACGGATCGGTGATCGGCGGTTTCGCTGGCGCGACGGCCGATGCCTTCACCTTGTTCGAGCGGCTGGAGCGGAAGCTGGAGCAGCATCACGGCCAGCTCCTGCGGGCCGCCGTTGAGCTCGCCAAGGATTGGCGGACCGACAAATATCTGCGCAACCTCGAAGCGCTGATGATCGTGGCGGACAAAGACGTGTCGCTGATCCTGACCGGCAATGGCGATGTGCTCGAGCCCGTCGCCGGCGTGGCCGCGATCGGCTCGGGCGGCAACTATGCCCTCGCCGCGGCGCGTGCGCTGGCAGAGTATGAACCGGACGCCGAGACGCTCGCCCGCAAGGCGATGGCGGTCGCCGCCGACATCTGCGTCTACACCAACGACCAGCTCACGATCGAGAGCCTGGACGCGACCTCCTGACATCTACGGACACCATGAACGACAATCTTACCCCCAAGGCGATCGTCGCCGCGCTCGACGCGCACATTATCGGCCAGGCGGACGCTAAGCGCGCTGTCGCGGTGGCCATGCGCAATCGCTGGCGCCGGCAGAAGCTGCCGGCCGAGCTGCGCGACGAGGTCACGCCCAAGAACATCCTGATGATCGGGCCCACGGGCTGCGGCAAGACCGAGATCAGCCGGCGCCTGGCCAAGCTCGCCGACGCGCCCTTCGTGAAGGTGGAGGCGACCAAGTTCACCGAGGTCGGCTATGTCGGTCGCGACGTGGAGCAGATCGCCCGCGACCTGGTCGAGGAAGCGATCCGGCTGGAGAAGGAGCGTCGGCGCCAGGCCGTCATTGACAAGGCGGAAGCAGCGGCGATGGAGCGGCTGCTCGACGCGCTCACCGGCAAGGGCTCGTCGGAGGCGACCCGCGCCGCCTTTCGTCAACGGTTCACCGAAGGCGTGCTCGACGACAAGGAAGTCGAGATCGAGCTCTCCGCCCAGCCGAACATGCCCTTCGAGATCCCCGGCATGGGTGGGCAGGTGGGCATGATCAACCTGTCCGACATGATGTCCAAAGCACTGGGCGGCGGGCAGTTGAAGAAGCAGAAACTCGGCGTTCGAACCGCCTGGACCAAGCTGATCGAGGAAGAAGCGGACAAGCGGCTCGACCAGGACGAGGTCAGCCGCCAGGCGCTCGCCGACGCCGAGGCGAACGGCATCGTGTTCCTGGACGAGATCGACAAGATCGCCGTCAGTGACGTGCGCGGCGGATCGGTCAGCCGCGAGGGCGTGCAGCGCGACCTGCTGCCGCTGATCGAGGGCACGACGGTCGCGACCAAATACGGTCCGATGAAGACGGACCATATCCTCTTCATTGCCTCGGGTGCCTTCCATGTCGCGAAGCCCAGCGACCTGCTGCCTGAGTTGCAGGGACGCCTCCCGATCCGTGTCGAGCTGAAGGCGCTGACCGAGGCAGACTTCGTGGCGATCCTGTCGGACACCAAGGCTTCGCTGACCGGCCAGTACAAGGCGCTGCTCGGCACCGAAGGCGTCACCATCGACTTCACCGAGGACGGCATCGCCGCCGTCGCCCGCATCGCCGCCGAGGTGAATGGGCAGGTCGAAAATATCGGCGCGCGGCGGCTGCAGACGGTGATGGAGAAGCTGCTGGAGACGGTCAGCTTCGAGGCGGAAGACCGGGCGGGCGAGACGCTGACGATCGACCGCGCCTATGTTGAGGCGCAGCTCAGCGAGATCGCGCGCAATACGGATCTTTCGAAGTACGTGCTGTAGTCGCAAGCTCTACTGGCTCTGGACAAATCCTATTGCGGCTCCTATTTGCCGCCCCTCACCACAGCTTTCGGGACATGGCACGCGGGTGGCGCGGCGGGCCGAACGAATGGAAAGCTGAGGTTGCCCGAACGCCTGGAGCTGCGGTTCTCGCCCTGAGAACACGCGGCTTTTCGTGTCGGGCCAGCGTCCGGATTTTAACGGCGAGGCACACAAACCCCCATGGCGACTCAGGCAGTTCCGGCTTCGGCTGGCCGCGCGTCCAAGCGTATCCGCAAGGTCTTCGGCAACATCCACGAAGTGGTGCAGATGCCGAACCTGATCGAGGTTCAGCGCGAAAGCTACGAACAGTTCCTGCGCTCCGATCCCTCGACGGGCTATGTGTCGGGCCTGGAGAAGACGCTGCGCTCGGTGTTCCCGATCCGCGATTTCGCCGGCACCGCCGAGCTCGACTTCGTCCATTACGAGCTGGAGCCGCCCAAGTACGACACGGACGAGTGCCGCCAGCGCGGCATCACCTATGCGGCGCCGATGCGCGTCACGCTGCGCCTCATCGTGTTCGAGGTCGATCCCGATACGGATTCGCGCTCCGTCCTCGATATCAAGGAGCAAGACGTGTACATGGGCGACATGCCGCTCATGACGCAGAACGGCACCTTCATCATCAACGGCACCGAGCGTGTCATCGTCAGCCAGATGCACCGTTCGCCGGGTGTGCTGTTCGACCATGACCGCGGCAAGACGCATGCTTCGGGCAAGTACCTGTTTGCCGCGCGGGTGATCCCGTATCGCGGATCGTGGCTCGACTTCGAGTTCGACGCCAAGGACATCGTCAACGTCCGCATCGACCGCAAGCGCAAGCTCCCGGTCACCTCGCTGCTGTTCGCGCTGGGCCTGAACAGCGAAGAGATCCTGCACCAGTTCTACAACACCGTGACCTGGGTGCGCGGTCAGGGCGGCTGGAAAGTGCCGTTCGTCGTCGAGAACTGGCGCGGCCAGAAGCCGATGTTCGACGTCGTGAACGCGGAGACGGGCGAGGTCGTGTTCCCGGCCGGCCAGAAGGTCACGCCGCGCGCCGCCAACAAGGCGGGCAAGGACGGCCTGGCCATGCTCCTCATCCCGACAGAGGAGATCTATGGCCGTTATTCGGCGCTCGACCTCATCAACGAGGCGACCGGCGAGATCTATATCGAGGCCGGCGACGAGGTTTCGGCCGAGAATCTCGAGAAGCTGGACAAGGCGGGCCTGGACCGCGTCGACCTGCTCGACATTGACCATGTCTCGACCGGTCCGTGGATCCGCAACACGCTCAAGGTCGACAAGGCCGAGGATCGCGATCAGGCGCTCAGCGACATCTACCGGGTCATGCGCCCGGGCGAGCCGCCGACGAAGGAAACCGCCGAGGCGCTGTTCGCGGGCCTGTTCTTCGATCCGGAGCGCTACGACCTGTCGGCCGTGGGCCGCGTCAAGCTCAACATGCGCCTGGGCCTCGATGCCGAGGACACGATCACGACGCTCCGCACCGAGGACATCCTTGCGGTCGTCAAGGAACTGGTCGGCCTGAAGGACGGCAAGGGCGAGATCGACGACATCGACAATCTCGGCAACCGCCGCGTGCGTTCGGTGGGCGAGCTGCTGGAGAACCAGTATCGCGTCGGCCTTCTCCGCATGGAGCGTGCGGTCAAGGAGCGGATGAGCTCGGTCGACGTGTCGACCGTGATGCCGAACGACCTGATCAACGCCAAGCCGGCGGTGGCCGCGGTGCGCGAGTTCTTTGGTTCGTCGCAGCTGTCGCAGTTCATGGACCAGACCAACCCGCTGTCCGAAGTGACGCACAAGCGGCGCGTTTCGGCCCTCGGGCCGGGTGGTCTGACCCGCGAGCGCGCGGGCTTCGAGGTCCGCGACGTTCACCCGACCCATTATGGCCGCATCTGCCCGATCGAGACGCCGGAAGGCCCGAACATCGGCCTGATCAACAGCCTCGCCTCGTTCAGCCGGGTCAACAAGTATGGCTTCATCGAGACGCCGTACCGCAAGATCATCGACGGCAAGGTGACCAACGAGGTCGTCTATCTGTCGGCGATGGAAGAGGCCAAGCACACCATCGCGCAGGCGAACGCCGAGCTCGACGAGGAAGGGCGCTTCACCGAAGAGCTGGTCTCGTCGCGTCAGGCGGGCGAGTTCCTGATGGCGCTGCCCGAGCAGATCACGCTGATGGACGTGAGCCCCAAGCAGCTCGTGTCGGTCGCGGCCTCGCTCATTCCGTTCCTCGAGAATGACGACGCCAACCGCGCGCTGATGGGTTCGAACATGCAGCGCCAGGCGGTGCCGCTCGTCCAGGCCGAGGCGCCGTTCGTCGGCACCGGCATGGAAGAGACGGTTGCCCGGGATTCCGGCGCGGCGATCGCCGCCAAGCGCGCCGGCATCGTCGACCAGGTCGACGCGACCCGCATCGTGGTTCGCGCGACCGGCGAGGTCGAGGCCGGCAAGTCGGGCGTTGACATCTACACGCTGATGAAGTTCCAGCGCTCCAACCAGAACACCTGCATCAACCAGCGTCCGCTGGTGAAAGTGGGCGATGTGGTGCACGCCGGCGACATCATCGCGGACGGTCCCTCGACCGAGTTCGGCGAACTCGCGCTCGGCCGCAACGCGCTCGTCGCGTTCATGCCGTGGAATGGCTACAACTATGAAGACTCGATCCTGATCTCCGAGCGGATCGTGAAGGACGACGTCTTCACCTCGATCCATATCGAGGAGTTCGAGGTCATGGCCCGCGACACCAAGCTCGGGCCGGAAGACATCACCCGCGACATCCCCAACGTCGGCGAGGAAGCGCTGCGCAACCTCGACGAGGCGGGCATCGTCTATATCGGCGCCGAAGTTGAGCCGGGCGACATCCTGGTCGGCAAGATCACGCCGAAGGGCGAAAGCCCGATGACGCCCGAGGAGAAGCTCCTCCGCGCCATCTTCGGCGAAAAGGCATCGGACGTGCGCGACACGTCGCTGCGCCTGCCGCCGGGCGTGGCCGGTACGGTCGTCGAGGTGCGCGTGTTCAATCGGCACGGCATCGACAAGGACGAGCGTGCGATGGCGATCGAGCGCGAGGAGATCGAGCGCCTGAAAAAGGACTCGGACGACGAGCGCGGCATCCTCAACCGGGCGACCTGGAGCCGCCTGCGCGAGATGCTGATCGGCCAGGTTGCGACCGCCGCGCCCAAGGGCATCAAGAAGGGCTCGACCATCGACCAGGACCTGCTCGACTCGGTCGAGCGGCACGAATGGTGGAAGTTCGCGGTCCAGGACGACCGCGTCCAGGCCGACCTCGAAGCCGTCAAGGGCCAGTATGATGACGCCGTGAAGGTCATCAACGAGAAGTTCGAGGATCGGCGCGAGAAGCTGGAGCGGGGCGACGAGCTGCCGCCGGGTGTGCTCAAGATGGTCAAGGTGTTCGTCGCGGTGAAGCGCAAGCTGCAGCCCGGCGACAAGATGGCCGGCCGTCACGGCAACAAGGGCGTGATCAGCCGCATCCTGCCGATCGAGGACATGCCGTTCCTCGAAGACGGTACGCATGTGGACATCGTGCTCAACCCGCTGGGCGTGCCCTCTCGCATGAACGTCGGTCAGATCTTCGAAACGCATCTGGGCTGGGCCGCGCGCGGCCTTGGCCGCCAGATCACCGAAGCGCTGGAGTTGTGGCGGGAGGCCAATCCGGACGCCAAGGGTGGCGCTGCTCCCCAGGCGGTCCGCGACCGGCTGACGACCGTCTATGGCGAGACCTATGCGGACGAGATCGCGTCACGCTCGGACGAGGACATTGTCGAGATGGCGCGGCTGTTGAAGAACGGCGTGCCCATGGCGACGCCCGTGTTCGACGGTGCGCGCGAGGCGGACGTGTCGCGCATGCTGGAGCTGGCCGGCCTCGATACGTCGGGCCAGTCAACCCTGTATGACGGCCGCACCGGCGAGGCCTTCGACCGCAAGGTGACCGTGGGCTACATCTATATGCTGAAGCTCCACCACCTCGTGGACGACAAGATCCACGCGCGTTCGATCGGGCCGTACAGCCTCGTCACCCAGCAGCCGCTGGGTGGTAAGGCGCAGTTCGGCGGCCAGCGCTTCGGCGAGATGGAGGTCTGGGCGCTCCAGGCCTACGGCGCCGCTTATACCTTGCAGGAAATGCTGACGGTGAAATCCGACGACGTGGTCGGCCGCACCAAGGTCTATGAGGCGATCGTCAAGGGCGACGACACGTTCGAGGCCGGCATTCCGGAGAGCTTCAACGTGCTCGTCAAGGAAATGCGCTCCCTGGGCCTGAACGTCGAGCTGAACACGATGGACGTGGCACCGGACGAGGACGATTTCGCCCAGGCCGCGGAGTAACCGACCTTCTCCCCTCCCGCTCGCGGGAGGGGCCGGGGGTGGACCTGATGGACCACCTTCGGAGCTGACAAGATTTGCCCACCCCTAACCCCTCCCGCAAGCGGGAGGGGAACCGGAGCAAAAAATGAACGAGATGACCCCCTTCGCCAATCCGCTGACCAAGCCGGAGACGTTAGACCAGATCCAGATCGGGATCGCGTCGCCGGAGCGGATTCGTTCCTGGTCGTTCGGCGAGATCAAGAAGCCGGAGACGATCAACTATCGTACGTTCAAGCCCGAGCGTGACGGCTTGTTCTGCGCGCGCATCTTCGGTCCGATCAAGGATTACGAGTGCCTGTGCGGCAAGTACAAGCGCATGAAGTATAAGGGCATCGTCTGCGAAAAGTGCGGCGTCGAGGTCACCGTCTCGAAGGTTCGGCGCGAGCGGATGGGCCATATCGAACTGGCCGCGCCGGTCGCGCACATCTGGTTCCTGAAGTCGCTGCCCAGCCGCATCGGCCTGCTGCTCGACATGCAGCTGAAGCAGCTCGAACGCATCCTTTATTTCGAAGCCTATGTGGTGATCGAGCCGGGCCTGACCCCGCTTGAGCGCTATCAGCTGCTGACCGAGGACGAGCTGCTCTCGGCCCAGGACGAGTATGGCGAAGACGCCTTCTCCGCCGGCATCGGCGCGGAAGCGGTCCGCATCATGCTCGAGAGCCTGGACCTCGAAGGTGAGCGCAAGGCGCTGCTGGAAGAGCTGGCGGTCACCAAGTCGGAGCTCAAGCCCAAGAAGATCATCAAGCGGCTGAAGGTCGTCGAGAGCTTCCTCGAGTCCGGCAATCGCCCCGAATGGATGATCCTGAACGTCATTCCGGTGATCCCGCCCGAGCTTCGCCCGCTGGTTCCGCTCGACGGCGGCCGCTTCGCGACCTCGGACCTCAACGACCTGTATCGCCGCGTGATCAACCGAAACAACCGCCTCAAGCGGCTGATGGAGCTGCGCGCGCCGGACATCATCGTCCGCAACGAGAAGCGCATGCTGCAGGAAGCGGTCGACGCGCTGTTCGACAACGGGCGTCGCGGCCGGACCATCACCGGCGCCAACAAGCGTCCGCTGAAGTCGCTGTCCGATATGTTGAAGGGCAAGCAGGGCCGGTTCCGTCAGAACCTGCTCGGCAAGCGCGTCGACTATTCCGGCCGGTCGGTGATCGTGACCGGTCCGGAGCTGAAGCTTCACCAGTGCGGCCTGCCGAAGAAGATGGCTTTGGAGCTGTTCAAGCCGTTCATCTACGCGCGGCTCGACGCCAAGGGTCTGTCGATGACGCTCAAGCAGGCCAAGAAATGGGTTGAGAAGGAGCGCAAGGAAGTCTGGGATATTCTCGACGAAGTCATTCGCGAGCACCCCGTCCTTCTGAACCGCGCGCCGACGCTCCACCGCCTCGGCATCCAGGCGTTCGAGCCGGTGCTGATCGAGGGCAAGGCGATCCAGCTCCACCCGCTGGTCTGCGCCGCGTTCAACGCCGACTTCGACGGCGACCAGATGGCCGTGCACGTTCCGCTGAGCCTCGAGGCGCAGCTGGAAGCGCGCGTCCTGATGATGTCGACCAACAACATCCTCTCGCCCGCCAACGGCAAGCCGATCATCGTGCCCTCTCAGGACATGGTGCTGGGCCTCTATTACCTGTCGATGGAGCGTGAGGGTGAGCCCGGTGAGGGCATGCTGATTTCCGACATGTCGGAAGTCCACCAGGCGCTCGACGCCAAGGCCGTGACGCTCCACACCAAGATCGTCAGCCGCGTCCCGCAGACGGACGAGCAGGGCAAGACCTACATGAAGCGCGTCGAGACGACGCCGGGTCGCATGCTGCTGGGCGAGACGCTGCCCAAGTCGCACCGCGTGCCGTTCGAGACCGTCAACCGGCTCCTCACCAAGAAGGAGATCGGCGACGTTATCGACGTGGTCTATCGCCACACCGGCCAGAAGGAGACGGTGCTGTTCGCCGACGCCATCATGGCGCTGGGCTTCCGGCACGCGTTCAAGGCGGGCATTTCGTTCGGCAAGGACGACATGATCATTCCGGCGTCAAAGGAAGCGACCGTCGAGGAGACCCGCGCGCTCGTGAAGGATTACGAGCAGCAGTATCAGGACGGCCTGATCACGCAGCAGGAGAAGTACAACAAGGTGATCGACGCCTGGAGCCGCTGCGGCGACCAGGTCGCGAACGCGATGATGGAAGAGATCAAGGCGACGCCGAAGGATGCCAATGGCCGCCTTGCGCCGATCAACTCCATCTACATGATGGCGCACTCCGGTGCGCGTGGTTCGCAGGCGCAGATGAAGCAGCTTGCCGGCATGCGCGGCCTCATGGCCAAGCCGTCGGGCGAGATCATCGAAACGCCGATCATCTCGAACTTCAAGGAAGGCCTGACCGTCCTTGAATATTTCAACTCCACGCACGGCGCCCGCAAGGGCCTGGCCGACACGGCGCTCAAGACGGCGAATTCGGGTTACCTGACCCGCCGTCTGGTCGACGTCAGCCAGGATTGCGTCGTCGTCGAGGAGGATTGCGGCACCGAGCGGGCGCTCGAGATGAAGGCGATCGTCCAGGGCGGCGCCACGATCGCGTCGCTGGCCGAGCGTGTGCTGGGCCGCACCACGGCCGAGGACATCGTCGACTCCAAAACTGGCGAGACGCTGGTCGCGGAAGGCACGCTGCTCGACGAAGCCATGGTCGCCCGCCTCGAAGAGATGAGCATCCAGTCGGTGCGCATCCGCAGCCCGTTGATCTGCGAGTCCAAGGGCGGCGTGTGCGGTGCCTGCTATGGTCGTGATCTGGCGCGGGGTACCCCGGTCAACATCGGCGAGGCGGTCGGCGTCATCGCGGCGCAGTCGATCGGCGAGCCGGGCACCCAGCTGACGATGCGGACCTTCCACATCGGCGGCGCGGCGCAGCTCAACGAGCAGTCGAACCTCGAAGCGGTCAGCGACGGCCGGATCGAGTTCCGCGACCTGCCGACGATCACCGACAGCCGGGGCCGGCGCATCGCGCTCGCCCGCAACGGCGAAGTCGCGATCCTCGACATGGACGGCCGCGAGCGGGCCACGCACCGTATCCCTTACGGCGCCAACCTGCTGCTCAACGATGGTCACATCGTCCAGAAGGGCGAGCGGATCGCCGAATGGGATCCGTTCACCATGCCGATCATCACCGAAAAGGGCGGCGTGGTGAAGTTCCAGGACCTGATCGAGGGCAAGACGCTCGTCGAGCAGACGGACGAAGCCACCGGCATCGCCCAGCGCGTTGTGACCGAATATCGTGCGACCACCAAGTCGAAGGAGGATCTGCGTCCGCGCATCACCCTGCTCGACGAGGCATCGGGCGAGGCGGGCCGCTACATGCTGGCGCCGGGCGCCACGCTCTCCGTGGAGGACGGCCAGACCGTCCAGGCCGGCGACGTGCTCGCCCGTGCCTCGCGCGAGGCGGCCAAGACCCGCGACATCACCGGCGGTCTGCCGCGGGTGGCGGAGCTGTTCGAGGCGCGCAAGCCGAAGGAGAATGCGATCATCGCGAAGGTCTCCGGCCGTGTCGTGTTCGGCAAGGACTATAAGGCCAAGCGCAAGATCGGCATTCAGCCGGAGGATGGCGGCGAGGTCGTCGAGTATCTGGTGCCGAAGTCCAAGGTCATCGACGTGCAGGAAGGCGACTACGTCAAGCGCGGCGACAACCTGATCGGCGGCAGCCCGGACCCGCACGACATCCTCGAAGTGCTCGGCATCGAGCCGCTCGCCGAGTATCTCGTGTCGGAAATCCAGGAAGTCTATCGACTGCAGGGCGTGAAGATCAACGACAAGCACATCGAGACGATCGTTCGTCAGATGCTGCAGAAGGTCGAGATCATCGAGTCCGGCGACACCACGCTCCTCGTCGGCGAGCAGCTCGACCGTGCGGAGATGGACGAGGTCAACGCCAAGCTCGACAAGGGCCAACGTCCGGCCGAGGGCAAGCCGGTCCTGCTCGGCATCACCAAGGCGTCGCTGCAGACCCGCAGCTTCATCTCGGCCGCCTCCTTCCAGGAGACGACCCGGGTGCTGACCGAGGCCGCGGTGCAGGGCAAGACCGATACGCTGATGGGCCTGAAGGAGAATGTCATCGTCGGCCGGCTGATCCCGGCGGGCACGGGCGCGGGCATGAACCGCCTCCGCGTGGCAGCCTCCTCCAAGGACGCAGCACTCCGGGCCGCCCAGCGCAACTGGCAGGCTTCGCTGGTGGCGCCGAACAGCGCGGCGGAGGAGCATGCCGCCGAGCTGCGCCGTCCGGTCGAGGACGATAGCGGTGACGATCCGCTCGCGGTCGCCGTCGTCAGCGGCGACGGCAGCGACGAAGCCGCCGGCGATTACCTGAATAAGTAAGCACGATGGAGGGCTCCGGTGGCGACACCGGAGCCCTTCTTCCTCCCGGCACCATTGCTCCCGCGTGACGCACCTGCTGAAGTGTGTTCGTGACCCTGCGCGCTTGGACCTACCGGCAGCTCGAACCCGAAGCTTGGCCAAAAACGGGGCTGTCGCCTGTCAATCGCCTCATCACCGCCGCCATATTGATTGCGACTTTGGCAGCGGTTCTGGAAACCGAGCCTCTGATCGCGACGCCGTGGGCCCATATGCTCGAATTGATCGAACATGTGCTCGGTGCCTTGTTCTGCATCGAGTATCTGGCCCGTCTCTGGAGCGCTGCTGAGCGGCCCGGTGGATTGCCTTGGCGGAACCGTGCTCGCTTTGTTGCCTCGCCAGCCGCGCTCATTGACCTCATTGTGCTCGTGGCGACGCTTGCCCCGAATCAGGCTTTGGCGTTGCTGCCGTTACGTTTGGTTCGATTGCTGCGCGTGTTGCGCCTCGCCAAGCTCGGCCGCACATCCGCGGCAATGCGACGCATCGCTTCTGCCATTCACAGCCGCCGTGAAGAACTTGCGGTCACGGCAGGCTTCGCGCTGACCTTGCTTGTGGTTGGTGCCACCGCCCTTCACCTGCTGGAAGGCGCCGCCCAACCAGAGAGCTTCGGCAGCATCCCACGCGCCCTGTGGTGGGCAGTCGTAACGCTCACAACCATCGGATACGGCGACGTTTATCCGGTGACAGTCGCCGGCAAGTGCGCCGCAAGCGTCATCGCCTTCGCAGGCATCGGACTGATCGCGATGCCCACGGGTATACTCGCTGCGGCATTCAGCGAAGCCCATCAGCGCGACAAAAGTTCCTGAGCCCAGCCTAGCCGATAAGGTCTAAGGCGGCGGTGGCGCTTGGCAGCAGAAGTAGCGTTCCGAGCGCCAGATCGAAGGCGCGGGCGGGTCGCGCGTGGCGGCTGCGGCGTACGGTCAGCAGATCCGCGGCCGTGATCAAAAGGATGGAGAGGCCGGCAAACGCAGTCAGCAGAAGTGCCGCGAGGAAGATCAGTCTAAGCGACTCTCCGGTGAGGGCGTAGGCTGGCCAGAGCACGAGCGACGCCGTGCCGCTGATCAGGCCCCATCGCGTCGCGTGCCGCTTCCAGACTTCGCCGATCCGCATCGCGCCTTCCTAGCGGCGGAGTCCGTCCCGACAAGCGTCCACTCGGTCGCCTAAACACGGGTTTGTGGCTGAGCCATGGAACCAGAGTGGCTCCTCACCGTTACGGGGCTGCCAACCCAGGGAGGCTATTTGTGCGCAAAATCCTAAGTTCCGTTCTTGTTTCCGCCAGTCTGATCGCCGCGCCTGCTGTTGCGGCGCCCTCTGCTCAGAGCCTTTCCCTCAGCAATGCCCGCGTCGGCGCTGCCACTTCCGACGAGAGCGACCTCGCTGCCGGCGCTGGCGGCATCATCGCGGCCGTGATCGTAGCCGGTATCATCGCGATCGGCGTGCTGGCCGCCACCACGGATGACGGTGCCGAAAGCCCCTAGTCGAACAGGCTAGAAACCGAGCTTTCGTCGGCGATCCGTTTGATTGCCTCGGCGAGGAGCGGCGCGATGGTCAGCGTGCGAATGCGCTGGCTGTCGCGCACCGCATCCGTCGCCGCAATCGAGTCCGTGATTACCAGCTCAGACAGTGCGGAGCCGTCGACGCGCGCGACAGCGCCGCCCGACAGCACGCCGTGGCTGACATAGGCGACCACATCCTGTGCGCCGCCTTCGCGGAGCGCCGCCGCCGCGTTGCATAGGGTGCCGGCGGAATCGACGATATCGTCGACCAGCACGCAGAAGCGGCCATCCACGTCACCGATGATGTTCATGACCTCAGACTCCCCGGGTCGCTCCCGGCGCTTGTCGACGATCGCCAGCGGCGCGTTGTTGAGCCGCTTGGCGAGCGCCCGGGCACGCACCACGCCGCCCACGTCGGGCGAGACGACGGTCAGGTTCTGCGCCGGGAACCGCGCGAGGATGTCGGCGGACATCACGGGCGCGGCATAAAGATTGTCGGTCGGGATATCGAAGAAGCCCTGGATCTGCCCGGCGTGAAGATCGACGGACAACACCCGGTTGGCGCCCGCAACGGTGATCAGATTCGCCACCAGCTTGGCCGAGATTGGCGTACGGGGGCCGGGCTTCCGATCCTGCCGGGCATAGCCGAAATAAGGGACGACGGCCGTGATCCGCTTGGCCGAGGCGCGCTTCAGCGCATCGATGCAGATCAGCAGCTCCATCAGATTGTCGTTGGCCGGGAAGCCAGTCGGCTGGATGACGAACACATCCTCGCCGCGCACATTCTCGTTGATCTCGACGAAGATTTCTTCGTCCGCGAACCGGCGCACGCTCGCCTCGGTGAGCGGCTGTTCGAGATAGTCCCCGATCGCCTGGGCGAGCGGCAGGTTGGCGTTGCCGGAGAGAAGTTTCATGGTGGATTGGCCCCGCCGCTGTCACGAATCTGTCGCGGGCTTTAGAGCGGCGTTGCGGACACGCCTAGACCCGGCGTATCCGCCCCGCCATGACCGACCGGCTCCGCATCGCCCTCGTCCAGATCAGCCAGCGGGTGGGCGACCTCGAAGGCAATGCCGACGCGATGCTGGCCTGGCGCGCAAAGGCCGAGGGTGCGGACCTGGTCGTGTTCCCCGAACTGCAGCTGATCGGCTATCCCCCCGAGGACCTCGTGTTGAAGCCGGCGCTGGCCGAGCGGGCGAAGGCGCAACTCGCGCGGCTGGTCGAAGCCACAGCCGATGGCGGACCGGCGATGATCGTCGGATCGGTGCTGTGGGATGGGGGACGCCTCTACAACGTCCTGCACCTGATCGATGGCGGGCGCATCGTCGGGACCACCCGCAAGCACGAACTGCCCAACTACGGCACGTTCGATGAAAAACGCTGGTTCACGCCGGGGCCGCTGCCGCAGCCGATCGAATGGCGCGGCGTTCGCCTGGGGCTGCCGGTCTGCGAGGATATCTGGTTTCCGCCGGTCTGCGCGCACCTCAAGGCCGCAGGCGCCGAGCTGCTGATCTCGCCGCACGGCAGCCCCTATGAGCTCGAGAAAGACGAGCTTCGCACCGGCGAGATCGGGGCCCGGAGGGCAGCGGAGACCGGCCTGCCGCTGATCTTCCTCAATCGGGTCGGCGGGCAGGATGAAGTGGTGTTCGACGGCGCCAGCTTCGTCCTGAATGGCGACGGGACGCTCGCCCACCAGCTGCCCGACTGGGAAGAGACGCTGGTGATGACCGAGTGGGAGCGCGGCGCCGATAGCTGGCGCTGCGCGGAGGGCGAGATCCACCCGCTCGATCCCTATCCTGCCGACATCTACCACGCGATGATTGTCGGCCTGCGCGATTACGTGACTGCCAACCGCTTCCCGGGTGTGGTGCTCGGTTTGTCGGGCGGTATCGACAGCGCGCTCTCGGCGGCCGTGGCGGTGGACGCGCTCGGCGCCGAGCGGGTGTGGTGCGTGATGCTCCCGTCCAGGTTCACCAGTCAGGAGTCGCTCGACGACGCCGAGGCATGCGCGCGCATGCTGGGCGTGCGGCTCGACACGGTCCCGATCGAAGCGGCGATGGACTCGTTCGGTACCATGCTTGCGCCGATCTTCGCCGGGCGGGGGCCCGACCTGGCCGAAGAGAATATCCAGTCCCGCATTCGGGGCGTCACGCTGATGGCGCTTTCGAACAAGTTCGGCCCGATGCTGCTGACGACCGGCAACAAGAGCGAGATGTCGGTCGGCTACGCCACCATCTATGGCGACATGGCCGGCGGCTATTCGGTGCTGAAGGACGCGTACAAGACGACCGTCTTCGAACTCTGCCGCTGGCGGAACGCGCACAAGCCTGCTCTGGGGCTCGGGACCGACGGCCCGGTGATGCCACAGCGCGTGATCGACAAGCCGCCATCGGCCGAACTCCGCGCCGATCAGAAGGATTCAGACTCGCTGCCGGAATATGATGTGCTCGATCCCATCCTCCACGGGCTCGTCGAGGAAGAGCTGTCCGTGGCCGACCTCGTCGCGCGCGGCTTCGACCGGGACACCGTCGCCCGCATCGAACGCCTTCTCCACGTCGCCGAGTATAAGCGCCGTCAGGCCCCGCCCGGTGTGAAACTCGGCCGGCGCAACTTCGGCCGCGATCGGCGCTACCCGATCACCCACGCATTCCGGACTGGGTGACAGCAGAGGATATCTGGCCTACATTCTGGCCAGAAAGGTTCGCGCCATGCGTCACGTGCCCCTATCCGCATTCAAGGACAATGCGTCCGAATACATCGCCGCTGCCGAACAGGGCGACGAGATCATCATCACGCGACATGGCCGCCCTGCGGCGAAGTTGGTCACTGCCGTGGACTCGGAGGAGCGTCGACGTCGCGCTCAGGCTGCAACGGAGTGGTTCAGGGCACACCGCGCGCGGATGCGCGCCGAAGGCCGCACGGCCACGATCGACGAAATCATCGAGTGGAAGAACGAGGGGCGCCGGTGACTCAGATCGTTGCCGATGCCTCCGTCGTCGGACCTTTCTTCCTGCCGGACGAAGTGGATGAGCTCAGGGAAGATGTTGTCGAAGCCTTTTCCAACGGCACAGTCGTCGTGCCCCAGCATTGGCGGCTCGAGGTCGCAAACTTGGCGGTGATTGCGGTACGGCGTGGGCGGCTGCACGATGACCAGCTTCCATCAGTCATGTCGCGTCTGGCGGACTATGGAGTGGAAGTAGACGGGCAAACCGATCGGCACGCCTGGTCCGCTACGCTCGAGTTGAGCCGGCGCCACTCGCTTACGCTGTACGATGCAGCGTACCTCGAACTTGCCGTCCGCCGCGGGGCGCGGCTGGCGACGAGCGACAAGCGGCTTGGGCAAGCTGCGCTCGTGCATGATGTTCTCCTATGACTGTCACCACACGCTTCGCGCCCTCGCCAACCGGGCGGCTTCACGTCGGCAATCTCAGGACTGCGCTGCACAACTGGCTCTATGCCCGGCAGCAGGGCGGGCGGTTTCTGCTCCGGATTGACGATACCGATCGGGAGCGGTCGGAGGAGCGGTTCGTGGAGGCAATCCGGGCCGATCTGCGCTGGTTGGGGCTCGACTGGGACGGCGAGGAGCGGCAATCGGCACGGTTTGAGGCTTATGAGGCGCGGTTCGAGGCCTTGCGCGAGGCAGGCCGTGTCTATCCCTGCTATGAGACGCCGCAGGAGCTGGACCTCAAGCGCAAGATCCAGCTCGGGCGAGGCCTGCCGCCGGTCTATGACCGGACCGCGCTTCAGCTGAGCGACGCGGACCGCGCGCGGTTTGAAGGTGAGGGCGTCCGGCCGCATTGGCGGTTCAAGCTCGACCATGATGCGCCGATCACTTGGAACGATCTGATCCGCGGGCCGCAGCGTTTCGATCCGAAGCTGATGAGCGACCCGGTGGTGCGGCGCGCGGACGGCTCGTGGCTTTATCTGCTGCCCTCGGTGATCGACGATATCGACATGGGTATCAGCCATGTCGTGCGCGGGGAAGATCACGTCTCCAACACCGCGGCGCAGGTGCAGATGTTCGAGGCGCTTAAGAGCCGATCGCCGTCCTTTGCGCATGAGGCGCTGCTGACCGGCCTCGAGGGCAAACTGTCGAAACGGCTGGGTGCCACCGATGTCGATCACTGGCGCGAGGAGGGCATCGAGCCGCTGGCGCTTACCGCCAAGCTCGCGCGGATCGGGACGAGCCTTCCGGTCGAGCCCGTCGCTTCGTTGGCGCCGTTGATCGAGCGGTTCGACTTCGCAACCTTCGGGCGGGCGCCGGCCCGGTTCGACGAGGCGGAACTTGCCAGGCTGAACGCCCAGACCGTGCACCTGCTGGCCTTCGAGCAGGTTGCGGATCGCCTGCCCGTCGGCATGGACGAGAGCGCCTGGGACGCAGTGCGGCCGAATCTGGAGCGGGTCGGCGACGCATCGGCCTGGTGGCAGGTCGTGGAAGGGCCGGTGGAGAGCGCCGCGGCTCCGGAGGACCGCGACTTCCTCGGCGCAGCGCACGGAGTGGCAGGGACGATCGAATGGTCGGGCGATCCCTGGAACGCGCTCACCGCCGCTCTGAAGGAGTTGACGGGGCGCAAGGGCAAACCGCTCTTCCTGCCGCTGCGCCGGGCGCTGACCGGCCGCGATCACGGGCCCGACATGGCTGCGCTCTTGCCCCTGATCGGGCGCGAGCGGGCGCTGGAGCGGCTCGGAGCGGCCGCGCGTGGCTAAGCTCTATTTCTACTATGCGTCGATGAATGCGGGGAAGTCGACGACCCTGCTTCAGGCCGACTTCAACTATCGCGAGCGCGGCATGCACACGATGTTGTTCACCGCCGCCATTGATGACCGGTACGAGGCGGGCGTAATCACCTCGCGGATCGGCATCGACGCGCCTGCGAACCTGTTCACGCCGGACACGGATATGCGCGTCTCGATTGAGGCCCAGCATGCCGCGACTCCTCTCGCCTGCGTGCTGATCGACGAAGCGCAGTTCCTGACGCGGCCGCAGGTGCTGCAACTCGCGGGTGTGGCCGACGAGATGGGCATCCCCGTGCTCGCCTACGGTCTGCGCACGGACTTCCGGGCCGAGCTGTTCGAGGGGAGCAAGTGCCTGCTCGCGCTGGCCGACGTGCTGGTCGAACTCAAGGCGGTCTGCGCGTGCGGGCGAAAGGCGACCATGAACCTGCGTATCGATGCCGAGGGCAAGCCGCTCCGCGAAGGGGAGCAGACCGAAATCGGCGGCAACGACCGCTATGTCGCGCTGTGCCGCCGTCATTTCATGGAAGAATGGCGCTCCGCGTGAGGTCGGCATAGCTCTTCTCCTCGCGGAGTTCGGAGCCGAGCCGGTCGTTGATCCGGCGCTTGATCGCCGCGCGCTCGTCGTTGCGGATATAGACCTGCCGGGCGAGGCCGATGAAGCGGCTCTCGAAGCGGCCGAGCGCTTCCTCGCGGCGAATATCGTCTTCGATCTCCCACAGCGCCTCGTTGACCCGCTTCAGCGCGGCATAGTCCTCCTCGACCCGGTGCAGCACGTCCCCTGCGATATCCTGCAGCAGCTCCAGCTCGCGCAGCACGTTGGCACGTGCCTCGGGGCGTTCGATCCGGGTCCGCTTGATCTCGAGGATGCTGATCTTGTCGAGCAGTTCGCCCCAGGAGACGGGGACCGTGGGCGTGTTCATGCGCTGGCCTCCGCAGCAAAGCTTCTAGCCAGATCGGCCTCCACCTCCTCCATCACGGTGGCCCATTCGCCCGGCCTCGGCTGCGTGTAGAGGCGCATGTTCGGGTACCAATCGGTGGTTCGCGAATGAGGCGACCAGCGCCAGTCCGGCTCCGCCTTCAGCAGCAGCCACGTCGGGCGGCCCAGCGCACCCGCCAGATGCGCGATCATGGTGTCGACCGTGATGACGAGGTCCGCTCCGGCGACGAGGGCGGCGGTCGCGCCCATGTCGAAGGGGCAGCCGCGCGGGTTCAGCACCGGCAAGCCGGTAGGCTCGGGCATCAGCGTCACGGTGGGTGCATGGCGGCACGGCGGGCTGAACAGCTCGGCGGGGATCGACCGGTCCCGGTCCCATTCGCCGGAGCCATAACAGATCGCGGTCGTGCCCTTGGGGAGGGCCGCTCGTGTTGCCTGCAGATAGGGCGGTGGACAGGCGGAGGGCGAGGCCCGCAGAGCGAGGCACAGTTCCGTGATCTCCAGGTCCAGGTCGGGCGCGGGCAGCGGGTGCGCGGGATCGAACGGATGGAGGCGGAGCCGGTCGCTGATGGTCGCCACCAGCCCAAGCAACCGCGGTTGGACCTCGACTGTCACCGACGCCGCCCGTTCTACCAGCAGGGGCAGGAAGCGTGCGAACTGCAGCGTATCTCCCAACCCATGATAGCAGCGGACGAGCACATCCCGTCCATCGACCGGCTCGCCGTTCCACACCCAGCGCAGATGATAGGGGAGCGCCGGGTCGTCGCGCGTGGACGGATCGCGCTCGGCGAGGGTTAGGGATGCCAGCGCCCAGGCGTCTTCGTAGCGCCGCTCCCGCATCGCCTCCACCCATTGCCCCATCCGGTCGGTCATGGAGTCGGAAAGTCATGGGGCGCGCCGCGGTTCCATAACGGGCCCGCAACGGCCGTACGAAGCTTTGTTCCTCAGGCAGGGAACGCGCTGCCTGAACGAACGTTAGCGTAACGAATGTCACGCCTCGAAGACCAGAATTGCTCAACTTTGTCCGTGACCTTCGCCGTCCCGGGGGAGCAGGCGCAGCCGCCGGAGCCGTCCTTGCAGGACCGGATCGCGGCGCTCGGACCCTGGTTTCACAATATCGACTTGGGCGGGATAGAGACCGCGCCCGAGCACTTTCTGGGTGACTATCCGCGGTCCAAGTTCGCCCGGTTCGCCGGTGCGCTGCCAGTCGATCTCACCGGCAAGACCGTGCTCGATATCGGCTGCAACGCTGGTTTCTATTCGGTGGAGATGAAGCGGCGCGGGGCGGCCTATGTGCTCGGCATCGACAGCGACGATCGCTATCTGGCCCAGGCGCGGCTCGCATCGGAAGCGCTGGGCTTCAGCGACATCGAGTTCGACAAGCTGTCGGTTTATGACGTGGCCGCGATCGGACGGCGCTTCGATCTCGTGATCTTCATGGGCGTGCTCTACCATCTGCGTCACCCGCTGCTCGCGCTGGACCTGATCCGCGAGCACGTCGCGGGCAACCTCATGCTGTTCCAGACGATGCAGCAGGGGTCGGGGGAGGTGCTCGACGTGCCCGAGGATTATCCATTCTTCGAGCCCGGCACGAACCGGCCGCCCGCCTTTTTTGACGACCCGGCCTATCCCAAGCTTCACTTCATGGAGCGGAAGTTCGCGGGAGACTGGACCAACTGGTGGGCGCCCAATGCTGCCTGCACCCAGGCGATGCTGCGCTCGGCCGGCTTTACGGTCGAGACCACGCCCGAGGCCGATGTCTATCTCTGCCGCACGGCGCCCGTCCCCTTTGCGCGGTACGGCCCGATGGCGGTCTATCCACGACGGGGGAGTGCATGATCGAAGCGGCGATGCTCTGGAACGAGCCCAACAACAAGTCGCATTGGGACCCGCAGATCGACCCCGACTGGTCGCAGTTCGCCGAGCATGTGATCCGCGCCGGCGCCGCCATTCGCGAGGTCAATCCGGCCATGACGCGCGTGCTGGGCGGCATGTCGCCAATCGACCCGCACTGGCTGCGCCGGATGGAAGGGCATGGCGCCCTAAACGCCGTCGATGTGATTGCCGTGCACGGCTTCCCGCTCGACTGGAACCTGTGGCCGCTCAGCGCCTGGCCGGACAAGATCGCCGAAATCAAGGCCGTCAACGATAAGCCCGTCTGGGTGACCGAAGTGGGCGTCAGCTCCTTCGGCGCAGAGGAGGTGCAGGTGTTCGGGCTTGAGCGCACCGCTCAGCTGCTGAAGGGCGTCGCGCCGCGCGTCTTCTGGTATTCGTTGTTTGACCTGCCGCAGAGCTGGGGCGCGGAGACGCGCCACCGCGAGGCGGAGGGGTCGAGCTATTATCGGCACTTCTATCTAGGCCTGATCCGGGAGGACGGAACACCAAAGCCCGCGCTCCAAACCTATGCCGAGCACGCAGCCGAGCTAGGCCTGATGCAGTGGTTCCATTTCGAGGACCCGCGCCTTGGCGAAGCGGTCGAGTGGATGAAGCGGCTCGGCACACGGCGGATTCGTACCGGGCTGAGCTGGGCCGACAGCTTCCGCCCGAATGCGCTCGACTGGTTCGACCGGCAGATGGAAGCGCTCGCTGACTTCGACGTGACCGTCACCTTCTGCTTCACGCCACAGCATCTGGGCGTCGCACCGCATCACACCAGCCCCGCCCGCGAGCCGCAAGCGTTCGCGGATTTCTGCGCCTGGATGATCGATCGCTATGCGCCGGCGAGCACGGTCCAGCGCATTGCGGCGCCGGTCGTGCCGATCGCCGATTGGACGGAGCCCGAACTCAATCCCCTGCATTTCAACCGCGACGAGCGTCTCGCCGCCGAACGGAGCGCCGCCTGATGCTCTCGCCTTCCCCCCACCGCATCAACGCCGCGATCGTCGGCGTCGGCAATTGCGCGAGCTCGCTCGTGCAGGGCATCGCCCATTACCAGAATGGTGGCGCCAATGAGCAGATCGGGCTGATGCATTGGGATCTCGGCGGCTACCGGCCCAGCGACATCCGCATCTGCGCCGCCTGGGATATCGATGCGCGCAAGGTCGGCCGCGACGTCAACGAGGCGATCTTCGCCAAGCCCAATTGCACCGCCGTTTTCTGCGATCATGTCGGAGAGACGGGCGCCAAGGTGCGCATGGGGCCCGTGCTCGACGGCTATGCCGAGCATATGGCCGACTACCATGCCGACCGGACCTTCATGCTCGCCGACGCAGCGGAGCCCGACAAGGCGGAGGTGGTGCAGGCGCTGGTGGAGAGCGAGGCGGATGTCCTCCTCAATTACTTGCCGGTCGGTAGCCAGGAGGCGACGGAATTCTATGCCGAATGCGCGCTTGAGGCGGGGGTCGCCTTCGTCAACAACATCCCTGTCTTCATCGCGAGCGATCCCGTCTGGGCCAAGCGGTTCGACGAGGCGGGCGTGCCGATCATCGGCGACGACATCAAGGCGCAGCTGGGCGCGACGATCGTCCACCGCGTGCTGACCGACCTGTTCAAAAAGCGCGGCGTGCGGCTCGACCGCACCTATCAGCTGAACACGGGCGGCAACACCGACTTCCTCAACATGTCGAACCGATCGCGGCTCAAGTCCAAGAAGATCTCGAAAACCGAGGCGGTGCAGTCGGTGGCCGAGCACCGGCTCGACGACGAGAACATCCATGTCGGCCCGAGCGACTATGTCGCCTGGCAGAACGACAACAAGGTCTGCTTCCTGCGGATGGAAGGGCAGCTGTTCGGCGGCGTGCCGATGAACTTGGAGCTGCGGCTCTCCGTCGAGGACAGCCCCAACTCGGCCGGCGTTGCGATCGACATGATCCGCTGCGCAAAGCTCGCCAAGGATCGGGGCGTCGGCGGGCCGATCCACCCGGCCTCGGCCTGGTTCTGCAAACATCCGCCGGTGCAGATGACCGACGACGAGGCGCATGCGGCCGTCGAGGCCTTTATCCGCGGAGAGATGGTGCGCCAGTGAAGGTCGGCGTGCTGACCTTCCATCGCTGCATCAACTACGGCTCCTTTTGGCAGGCGCGCTGCCTGGTGCAGGGGCTGCAGTCGATGGGGGTCGATGCCGAGCTGCTCGACCATGACTCGGCGGACGTGCGCCGGGCGGAGCTGCGCTGCGCGCTCCAGCCGCAGTTGCCCCGCCGCACGCGTCGCGCCGACCTAGGGCGCTATGCCGCCAAGACGCGCAGCTTCCACCGCGCCTTCGAGCGGATGCCGCGCTCGCGGTCCTTTTCGCTCGATCATCCGGAAGAGGCGGGCGCCTATGACCTGGTCATGGTGGGCAGCGACGAGGTCTGGAACTTCGCGCACCCCTGGTATGGCTTCAAGCCGATCTTCTTCGGCGACCATCTACGCGCCGACCGGCTCGCCTCCTATGCGGCAAGCTTTGGCAATCATGACGCCGACTGTGGCATCGATCCCGACTGGGCTGCCAAGCTGAAACGGTTCAGTGCTTTGTCCGTGCGGGACGAGAATAGCCGGCGCCTGGTGCAGGATGGGCTCGCGCAGGATCCCACTCTCGTGCTCGATCCGTGCCTCCAATTCCCGCCGGAACGAGAGCGGCAGCAGGAGGGCGGCTATCTGGCCCTTTACGGGCACAGCTTTCCCGATTGGTTTGCTGCTGCGGTGCGCAGCTGGGCCGATGCGAACGGCCGGCGGATCGTCAGCATCGGCTATGCGAACGATTGGGCCGACGAACAGCGCATCGAGGTCGCACCGGAAGAGTTTTCGAGCGCCATCGCCCAGGCCGACGCGGTCGCGACCAACTTCTTCCACGGCTGCGTGTTCGCGCTGCATCACGAACGGCCCTTCGTCTGCGCGCCCTCCAGCTACCGCTTCAACAAGGTGCGCGACCTGACCCATGCGCTCGGCGCCGAGCGGCACATGGTGCGCCAGGAGACCGGTGCGGGGCGCTATGCCGAGCTGCTCGGCAGTCCGCTCGAGCCTGCCATTGCGGATCGGATTGAGGCCATGCGGCGTCAGTCGAGCGCCTATCTGGCCGCGGCGCTTGGCTGAGCCGGCGCTGGCTCCAGCCGATGTGGTGGCGGCCGGTCTCTGCATCGGCTGCGGCGGCTGCGCGGCGGGAGCGGGTCGTCTCGACTGGGACCAGCATGGGCAGCTCAAGCCTGAGGGCGCCTGGACGAAAGTGCCGTCGCAGGGTTTCGCCCGCATTTGCCCCTTTTCGCCGGACGCGGCGAATGAAGACGAGATCGCAACCGCACGCTTCCCGGACGCGCCTGTTCACGACCCGCTGATCGGCCGGTTCGAGAGCGCCTATGTCGGCGCGGCGGAGGAGGGGGAGTTTCGAGCGCTCGGCAGCTCCGGTGGGATGGTCAACTGGGTCGCCGCCGAACTGCTGCGGCGCGGGCTTGTGGACGGCATTGCGCATGTGGTCCCGGTTGCTCCGGAGGAAGGCCGCTTTTTCCGCTACCGCATCTCGCGGAGTTTGGAAGAAGTGCAGCAGGGCGGCCGCTCCCGCTACTATCCCGTCGAAATATCGGCAGTGGTCGACGAGATCAGGGCGGTGCCCGGCCGCTATGCAATCGTGGGCGTGCCGTGCTTCATCAAGGCGGTGCACCTGCTTCGCGCCGAGAACCCGCTCCTAGGCGAGCGCATCGCCTATACGCTGGGCCTGTTCTGCGGGCACATGAAGAGCGCGCGCTTCGTCCAAAGCTTCGCCTGGCAGCTGGACGCTCCGTTCGATCAGGTCCGCGCCGTCGAGTACCGTCGCAAGGATCCGAGCCGTCCAGCAAACTGGTACACTGCCCACCTCACCCTCGCGGATGGCAGCGCGCGTTGGCAGGACTGGTGGCATCTCGTCGATGGGGACTGGGGCGCGGGCTTCTTCCAGAACCCCGCCTGCGACTATTGTGATGACGTGACGGCCGAGACCGCCGATGTCGCATTCGGCGATGCCTGGGTGGAGCCCTATTCGTCCGACGGCCGCGGCACCAATGTCGTGATCGCCCGCAATCCCGACGTGGCAAGGATCATCGAAGAGGCAAGAGCAGCAAGCCGGCTAGGCCTTGATCCTGTCGACGCCGCGTTCATCGTCCAGACCCAGGAAGCCGGACTGCGCCATCGCCGCGAAGGTCTGAGCTACCGCCTTCGCATCGCTCCGCCGAAGCTGCCCTTGCGCAAGCGCGTCACACCCGGCGGCCACGAGCTGCCGATTCGGCGCAAGCTCGTCTACCGCCTGCGCCGCGTTATCGCCCGTCGCAGTCACCGGGTCTTCGCTCGCGGCGATGCCTTTGGCTGGCCGAGGCTGTACCAGGTCTGGGCCAAGGCCGCCCTGCGCACCTACCAGGCGGTTACCTACCACCGCGGCCGGCTCGGCATGGCGATTCGCTGGCTGGAGCAGCGAGCGAGTCGCAACATTTGAGCGGGAAAGAAATGGTCGGGGCGACAGGATTCGAACCTGCGACCCCCACACCCCCAGTGTGATGCGCTACCAGGCTGCGCTACGCCCCGACCAAGGGCACCCGAGGGAGCCCAGAGGGCGGCGGCTTAGGTCGCTCGGCTCTTGAAGGCAAGGCGAAAGGGCCCGAAAATGCCGAATGCCCGGATCGTTTCCGATCCGGGCACCCGCGTGACGAATGAACGTCAGCCCCCTTGAGTGCGTGCCGCTCGACACCGGACCTGCTCCCCTTCAAGAGACCCGATGGAGCGAACGCTCTCCCCGAACCACGGCCTTTTTGCGAGCCTGCGCTTCGACTGGTGCGAACGCTATGTCAGCTTTTCGAAAGAGTCATCTCCGTTTATCCGACGTTCATGTTAATTGCGCGACCCTGTGGCATGCGCGCAACAGGATCGTTGCGCCTCACCGGCCCGCCCCTTAGACGAGCCGCCACTTCCACTCCGGTTCCGAGAAACGATGATCCTGTCCCGATATGAGCGGATGATTGCCAGGCGATACCTGCTGCCGGGCAAGGGCGAGGGGTTCATCGCGCTGGTTGCCTCGATCAGCCTGGTCGCGGTGATGCTGGGCGTCGCCGCGCTGATGATCGTGATGAGCGTCATGAACGGCTTTCGTGCCGAGCTTTTCGACAAGGTGGTGGGCCTGAACGGTCATGCTGTCATCCAGGGCTATGGCGGGCGGCTGCCCAACTGGCGGCAGATCCTCGTCGATGCGCAGAAGACCCCCGGGGTCACCGAGGCGACTCCGCTGATCGAACAGCCTCTGATGGCCAGCCATGAGGGCCGGGTCGAAGGCGTGCTCGCGCGCGGCATGCGCGTGGAGGACATTCGTTCGAACGCCGTGCTGCGCGGCAAGGTGGTGGATGGCGACCTGAAGGCGCTCACCCCCGGCAGCGACAATGTCGCGATCGGCGCGCGACTGGCGGACATGCTCGGCGCGCGGGTCGGCAGCTCGATCAGCCTGATCAGCCCGCAAGGCCAGTCGACGGTGTTCGGCACCGTGCCGCGCATCGTCAGCTACCGGGTGGCGGCGATCTTCGAGGTGGGCGTCTACGATTATGACAAGGCGTTCGTCGTCATGCCGATCGAGGACGCGCAGACGCTGCTGATGCTGGGCGATGCGGTGGCGATGATCGCCGTCCAGACCACCGATCCCGACCGCGTGGGCGAGATCCTGGCGCCGTTGCTCCCAAAGGTCGGCTCGCAGGGGCTTCTGACCGACTGGCGGCAGATGAATGCGACCATCTTCGAGGCGCTGCAGGTCGAGCGAGTCGCGATGTTCGTTGTGCTGTCGATCATCGTGCTTGTCGCCGTTTTCAACATCCTTTCGTCGCTGATCATGCTGGTGCGTGCGAAGACCCGGGACATCGCCATCCTGCGGACCATGGGTGCAACGCGGATCGGGCTGATCAAGGTGTTCGTCACGATCGGCACCTCCATCGGAGCGGTCGGCATCCTCGCGGGTCTGGTCCTCGGCGCCGTCTTCCTGTTCTACCGTCAGGCCGTGGTCGGCGTCATCCAGCGCATCACTGGGCAAAATCTTTGGGACCCCTCGATCCGCTTTCTGACCGAGCTGCCCGCCAAGACCGATCCGGTGGAGGTCGCCGCGATCGTCATCATGGCCTTTGTGCTGAGCTTCCTCGCCACGCTCTACCCTGCCTTCAAGGCGGCGAGCACCGACCCCGTGCAGGTGCTCCGCTATGAATGAGGTGGTGCTGGAGACGGCTGGTCTGACGCGCGACTTCCGCCAGGGCGACGAGGTCATCCACGTGTTGCGCGGCGTCGATCTCGCGCTGAGCGCCGGTGAGATCATCGCCCTGCTGGGACCCTCGGGTTCAGGCAAGTCGACTCTCCTCCAGGCGGTGGGCCTCCTCGAAGGCGGGTTCGGCGGCTCGATTCGGATAGCCGGCGAGGAAGTGTCGAAGCTCGACTCCGACCGGCGGACGCAGGTGCGACGCGACCGGATCGGCTTCATCTATCAATTCCATCACCTGCTGCCGGACTTCAGCGCGGCCGAGAATGTGATCCTGCCGCAGCTGATCCGCGACGCGGAGCCCGAGCCGGCGCGCAACCGTGCCGAGTCGCTTCTGGGGAGCCTTGGCCTCGGGCACCGCCTTAGCCACCGCCCGAGCCAGCTTTCGGGCGGCGAGCAGCAACGCGTGGCCGTCGCTCGCGCGCTGGCGAACCGGCCGGCGCTGGTCCTGGCCGACGAACCAACCGGCAATCTGGACGAAGCCACGGCAGACGTGGTGTTCGACCAATTTTTGCGGCTGGTGCGGGAGGAAGGCTCAGCCGCGCTGGTGGCGACCCACAATGAGCGGCTTGCGGCACGGATGGACCGTGTGCTGCGCTTGCACGACGGCAAGCTCCGATAGTGGGATAGGAGTGGGCGCCTGCGCGTTGGCGCGACATGCGCATCCCTCTGCTGATCCTGATCGCCGCCCTGGGTGTCACCGGCTGCAAGAAGCTCGAGCCCAAGGCCGTCACCGAAGCCAAGGCGGACCGCGACGAATCCCGTGACCGCCGCATCCGCCAGGCCTGTGCCTCGCAGGCAAGCTATGAGCGGTTGAAGGTTCTGGCGTTCGAAAAGGCCGCGGAAGTCCGTTCCGCGCCGTCACCGCTGCTCGACCAACTCGCCGCCGCTGCCGTCGTCCGGATGGAGGAGCCGACGGTGAAGAGCCGCGACGAGGCGCTGAACGTCACCGTCTGCCGGGGCACGATGGTGATCGATCTGCCACCCGGTACCGAGGACGCGTTCAACGGCGAGCGCCAGCTTTCCGCCGAGGTCGAGTACGCCGCGCAGGCGGCGGCAGACGGGAGTGGGATGCTCTACCAGCTCGATGGCGCCGAGCCGATCATCTACCGGCTGGCGGCGATCGACATGAAAGGCGCGCCGGTCCGGCCGATGCCTGCATCGACAGCCTCACCCGTGCCCGTTCCGGAACCCGCCGCACCGGTCCAGACTGCGGAGCGGCCTTCTCCGCCACTCCCGGCGGCCGCGCCACTACGCCCGCGACCAAGCCCGACTGCGCGGCCGACCCGCCGTCCGGCACCCGCGCCAATCGTCGAGGAGGAGGCGCCCCGGCCCGCGCTCGCGCGCCCCAGCTTCAACTGCCGCTATGCCCGTACGCGCACCGAGCAGATGGTCTGCGCCGACGAGCGGCTCGCCTCCCGGGACCGCGCCATGGCGTCGCAATATTACAGCGCCATCGCCAATGCCGACCGCAATACGCGCGCCGTCCTCCGCGGCACGCGCGATCGCTTCCTGGCCGATCGCGAGCGCTGCCGCACCGCCCGCTGCGTCGCCGAGACCTATGAGGACAGGGTGGACGAGATCGATCGGATCATGGCCGAGCAGTAGCTTGACGACGGCGGGTGGCGCCGCTTCACTCCGTCTCAGCAGGACGGGAGAGTGGCGCATGATCCGTCGTGGATGTTCAATGCTGGTGTTGGCCGCGATGCTGGCGGCGTGTGGCGGCAGCGATGCGGAGCCGCAACCGGCACCCCCGCCGGCGAACGCGCCGCCCAGCTTCACCTCGCCCGCCGCGGTCAACGTGGTGACCGGCGCCACCGGGACGGTCTACACGGCGGCGGCGAGCGACCCGAACAATGATCCGCTCACCTATTCTATCTCGGGTGGGGCGGATCAGGGGCTGTTCCAGATCACGTCGAACGGGCGCCTGACCTTTCGCACGCCGCCGGACCTTGCCGCGCCGGCAGATCAGGATCGCAACAACGTCTATCTCGTCCAGATTCGTGTGGCCGACGCTTTTGCATCCGCCACGCTCGACCTCGCCGTCACCGTGACGGCCAACGCCAGCGGTTTCCGTGTGCGGCGGGTCGCGACTGGGTTCAACCAGCCCGTCTTTCTCGCTCCGGCGCCGGGCACTGACCGGGTGTTCGTGGTGGAACGCGCCGGGCTGATCCGTATCCTCGACCCCGCGACCGGCACCACCGCTGCCACTCCGTTCCTCAACGTCACCAGCCAAACGACGACCGATGGAGAGCGCGGCCTCCTTGGCTTCGCCACGGCACCCGACTACCCGACGAGCGGTCGCTTCTATGTCTTCATGACCAATCTTCAGGGCGCCATCGAGATTCGCCGGTACACGCGCAGTGCCGGCAATCCGGACGTAGCAGACGCGACCAGCGCCGACCTGATCCTCACCATCCCCCACCCGAACTTCAGCAATCACTATGGCGGTTGGATCGGGATCGGACCGGACGACCTGCTCTACATCGCGACCGGGGACGGCGGTGGTGGCGGCGATCCGGATAACAACGCGCAGAACCCGAACAGCCTGCTCGGCAAGATCCTGCGCATCGATCCGCGCGCCGACGATTTCCCCGCCGATCCGAGCCGTGATTATCGCATCCCGACCTCCAACCCCACGCCGATGGGCGGAGGCGCCCGGGAGATCATCGCACTCGGCTTGCGCAACCCATTTCGGGCCAGCTTCGATGGCTCTGGGCTGTACATCGGCGACGTCGGGCAGGGCGCGATCGAAGAGGTCGACCTGCTCGACATCGACAATCCAACGGTCGTGACGAACTTCGGCTGGCCCGTCCTGGAAGGCACGCGGGCCTTTCGCGGCGGCAGCACCAACGGACTGGTCCCGCCGATCCTCGAGTACAGCCACGGCACCGGCCCTCTCAACGGCAACACGGTAACCGGGGGCGTCGTCTATCGCGGTCCGGTGACGAGCCTGCAGGGCAGCTATATCTTCGCCGACTTCATCCGTCCGCGCCTCTGGTCGCTGCCGCGCACGGCCTTCAGCATCGGCCAGACGGTGCCGGCGACCAGCTTCGTCGACCGGCTCCAAAGCTTTGCACCGAACGCCGGCGCGTATAACAACATCGTCAGCTTCGGCACCGATCGGAACCAGAATTTGTTCATCGTCGACTTCGACGGCGAGATTTTCGTGCTAGAGCCGGCACCCTGACCAAGGGGAGCAAGCATGGCGACAGTCCTGGACTATTCGGTGAAGACGCCGGACGGCGGCGCGCAACCGCTGGCCGACTATTCCGGCAAGGTGCTGCTGATCGTGAACGTCGCCAGCAAGTGCGGCTTCACGCCTCAATATAAGGGGCTGGAGGCCATTCACCGCAAATATCGCGACCAAGGCTTCGAAGTGCTTGGCTTTCCCTGCAACCAGTTCGGCAATCAGGAGCCGGGCGATGCCGAGGAGATCGCCAGCTTCTGCTCGCTGAATTATGACGTGACTTTCCCGGTCTTTGCGAAGATCGAGGTCATTGGTCCTCAAGCAGACCCGCTCTACGAACATCTGAAAAGGGCCGCGCCGGGCTTGATGGGCCTAACCTCGATCAAGTGGAACTTCACTAAGTTCCTTGTCGATCGGAATGGAAAGGTGGTTCGCCGCTATGCGCCGACGACCAAGCCAGAGGATATCGAGAGAGACATCCAGTCGTTACTTTAGTGTATTGCTCTAGATCAATTTGCGTCGAATCTGCACTTTCCACGTTATTATCCCGGGATTAACTGCGATTGAGGTTCGCGCGTGGAACTCTGGGGTGGCCATGAATGCACGGTCAACCGGGTGGCCGACCGGTTCTGCGACCAGACCCGGCTGACCGGCCACGACGATCGGATCGAGGACCTGCGCCTTTTCGCTGACCTTGGCGTCAAGGCTCTGCGCTATCCGGTGCTGTGGGAGCGGGTCGGCCCCAATCGGCCCGGCGAGTACGACTTCAGCTGGAGCGACACTCGCCTGGCCGAGTTGCAGAGGCTCGGCATTCGGCCGATCCTCGGCCTGCTCCATCACGGCAGCGGCCCCAGTTTCACCAGCCTGGTCGATCCCGAGCTGCCGCGCCTGTTCGGCGACTATGCGCGTGCCGTCGCCGAGCGTTACCCTCATGTAGAGGATTGGACGCCGGTTAACGAGCCGCTGACGACGGCTCGCTTCGCGGGCCTATACGGCCATTGGTACCCTCACGGAACTGACGAAGACACGTTCCTAGCCTGTCTGCTGACGCAGATCGAAGCGACGATCGCGGCAATGAAGGCCGTGCGGACCGTCAATCCGCATGCCCGCCTGATCCAGACGGACGATCTCGGCGACACTTATGGCACACCCAAGCTGCAACCGCTCATCGATCACTATAATGCGCGGCGTTGGCTCGGCTGGGACCTGCTGACCGGTCGCGTCGACGAAGATCATTATTACTGGCCTTGGATCAAGCGGGCTGGCCTCGGCGACCGTGTGAAGGCGATCGTGGGGGACCCGTGCCCTCCCGGCATCATCGGCGTGAATCATTATGTCACGAGCGACCGGTTCGTCGACCATCGGCTGAAACGCTACCCCGACCTGAAGAAGCCGGCGGCTGGTTGGCACGATTTCACGGCTAGCCGCGTCATGGATCCTGCCCCGCCTGGACTGGAGTCCGTGCTGCGTCAGGCCTGGAAGCGCTACGGCATCCCATTGGCAGTGACCGAAAGCCATCTCGGCTGCACGCGCGAGGAACAGATGCGCTGGCTCGCAGAGGGCTGGAACACCTGCCTCAGGTTGCAGGCTGAAGGGGTCGACGTGCGGGCGGTGACCGCCTGGGCGCTGCTCGGCAACTTCGACTGGTGCAGCCTTCTGACCATCCCCAAGAACCATTATGAGGGCGGCCCCTTTGACGTGCGCTCAGGCACGCCCCGCGCGACGGCGCTGACCAAGGTGCTGAGCGCGTTCGGCGGCAACGAAGAGGCCCGGACATGGCTCGAGCGGCACCCGGTCATGGCTCGGCCGGGCTGGTGGCGGCGCGACATCCGGCTGGAGCATCCGCCGCACATCTGGACCGATCGAAGGGAGGAACCACAGGTGGAAGGGGCAGCGCCGCCAATCCTGATCACGGGCGCGAGCGGCACGCTCGGCCAGGCGCTGGCCCGCGCCTGCGAGTTGCGCGGGCTCGATTATGTGCTGACCGATCGTGCGGCTTGTGCGATCGACGATCCGCAATCGATCGCCCGGGCGCTCGATCACCATCAGCCCTGGGCCGTGATCAACGCGGCCGGCTGGGTCCGCGTGGACGATGCCGAGGGCGAGCGGGAGGCCTGCTTCCGGGCCAACACCGAGGGCGCGACGCTGCTGGCCGAGGCCTGTACCCGGCGCGGTGTCAAATATGCGGTCTTCTCGTCCGACCTGGTGTTCGACGGGGCCAAGAACGACGCCTATGTCGAGGACGATGCGCCCAAGCCGCTGAATGTCTATGGCGCGTCCAAGGCCGCCGCCGAGGAACGGGTGCTCAAGGCCATGCCGGAGGCGCTGGTGATCCGCACCGCCGCCTTCTTCTCCCCGTTCGACGCGTATAACTTCGCGATCTGGGTGGAACGGGAGTTGCGGCAGGGCCGCCCTGTGTCCGCCGCCGAAGGCTTCGTCATCACGCCCACCTTCGTGCCCGACCTGGTGCATGCCAGCCTCGACCTGCTGATCGACGAGGAACGCGGCGTATGGCACCTGACCAATCAGGAGCCCGTGAGCTGGTTCGATTTCGGCCGTCGGGTTGCTGAGACGATGGGGCTCGATCCTCGGATGGTTCGCGCAGCGCGCCCGGACGAACTTGGCTGGCGCGCCCCGCGCCCCAGCTATGTCCCGCTCGGGTCCAAGCACGGGCAGCTGCTGCCCCGGTTCGAGGACGCGCTCGAACGGCACAAGGCGCGGCGCCTGGCAGTGGCCTGAAGGCTCGGGGAAAGCGGGGATAAACTCCGCTTTCCCTTTCCTGATCGGCAGCGCGGCCCCATAAACCGACCATGCCGCATGCGCCGTTCGTTCCGTTACGTATCTTCTCGTCATACACGATGCTGGAGGGGGCGCTCGACCCCAATGACATCGTGAAGCATGCCAAGCGCCACGGTCTTCCCGCCGCGGCCCTGACCGACCGCAACGGCCTCTATGCCGCGATGGCCTTTTCCGAGGCGGCCATGAAGGCGGGCGTGCAGCCGATCATTGGTACGATGCTTGGCGTCGCCCGGCCGCCGCGCGGGGATGGCGCGCCGGAGCTCGACTGGCTGGCGCTCTACGCGCAGGACGAGACCGGCTATCGGAACCTGTGCGAGCTGGTCTCCAGCGCCCACCTGGACCGACCGCTCGAACAGGACCCGCACGTGCCGTTCGCTGCCTTGGACGGTAAGACGGACGGCCTGATCTGCCTCACGGCCGGCGCAGAAGGGGCGGTCGCCCGGCTGTTCGCCGAAGAGCAGGCTGCAGCCGCCATCGACTATGTCGACCGGCTTGAGCTGCTGTTCGCGGGGCGGCTCTATATCGAGCTGTCGCGGCGCATGAACGAGGTCGAAGCGCGGGCCGAAAAGCACCTGATCGACCTTGCCTATGCGCATGACCTGCCGCTCGTCGCGACCAACCCGTGCTGCTTCGGGGACGAGCATTTCCACGCCGCGCATGACGCGATGCTCTGCATCGCATCCTCCTCGTACATCGACAGCGACGACCGGAAGCGGAGCTCGCCCGACGCCTGGCTGAAGCCGCTGCCCGAGATGCAGAAGCTTTTCGAGGACCTGCCCGAGGCGCTCGCCAATACGGTGGTGGTGGCGCAGCGCTGCGCGGTCGCAGCGCCGAAGCGCAAGCCAATCCTGCCGAGTCTAGCCGGCGACCCGGACGCGGAGGCGGAGAAGCTGCGCGAGGATGCGCGGGCGGGGTTGATCGATCGGCTGCGAAAGGCGGCGGCCGTGGAGCAGCGCACCGAACCATCCGCGCTCGACACCGGCTCCAGCCCCGTCGGAGCTGAGCCTGTCGAAGCCCTCCCTTTCTCTGCTGGGCCAGCCGCTGAGAACGAAGAAGGCAGGGCTTCGACAAGCTCAGCCCAGACGGCCACCAGAGATGGTATCAGTTCTGAGACGCTGCACGCTCGCTACTCCGAATATTTCACCCGCCTCGAATTCGAGCTCGACGTCATCATCCAGATGGGCTTCCCGGGCTATTTCCTGATCGTTGCCGACTTCATCAAATGGGCAAAAGCGAACGGCATTCCCGTGGGACCGGGCCGCGGGTCCGGCGCCGGCTCGGTGGTCGCCTGGGCGCTCACAATCACCGACCTCGACCCGATCAAGCTCGGCCTGCTCTTCGAGCGCTTCCTGAATCCCGAGCGCGTGTCGATGCCGGACTTCGACATCGACTTCTGCGAAACCCGGCGCGAGGAAGTGATCCGCTACGTCCAGCAGCGCTACGGCGCCGACAAGGTCGCGCAGATCATCACCTTCGGGCGGCTGAAGGCGCGCGCGGTGCTGAAGGATACCGGCCGCGTGCTGCAGATGAGCTATGGCCAGGTCGACCGCCTAGCCAAGCTCGTTCCCAACCACCCGACCGATCCATGGACGCTGGAGCGGTCGCTCAACGGCGTATCCGAGCTCGCAGCCGAGTATAAGAACGACGCGCAGGTGAAGCGCCTGCTCGACCTGGCCATGAAGCTGGAAGGCTTTCCGCGCCACAGCTCCACTCATGCCGCAGGCGTGGTCATTGGCGACCGGCCGCTGGCCGAGCTGATCCCGCTCTATCGCGATCCGCGCTCCGACATGCCCGTCACCCAGTTCGACATGAAATATGTCGAGGCGGCAGGGCTGGTGAAGTTCGACTTCCTGGGCCTGAAGACCCTGTCGGTGCTGCAAAAGGCGGTCGAGATGCTGGCCGGCCGCGGCATTTCCGTCGACCTGGATGCACTCTCCTGGGACGACGAGGAGGTCTACAAGCTCCTCCAGCGCGGCGAGACGGTCGGCGTGTTCCAGCTGGAATCGGAGGGCATGCGGCGGACGCTCGCCGCCGTGAAGCCCACCAGCTTCGGCGATATCATCGCGCTCGTCTCGCTCTACCGCCCGGGCCCGATGGACAACATCCCGCTGTTCGGGGATCGCAAGAACGGCCGCGCGCCCATCGCCTATCCGCATCCGCTGCTCGAGACCATCCTGGCCGAGACCTACGGCATCTTCGTCTATCAGGAACAGGTGATGCAGGCCGCGCAGATCCTGGCGGGCTACTCACTGGGCGGCGCCGACCTTTTGCGTCGCGCCATGGGCAAGAAGATCAAAGCGGAGATGGACGCACAGCGGGCGATCTTCGTCGAGGGCTGCGCCAAAACGAACGGCATCTCGGCCGAGAAGGCGAACGAACTGTTCGACTTGATCGACAAATTCGCCGGCTATGGCTTCAACAAGAGCCACGCGGCCGCCTATGCGCTGCTCGCCTACCAGACCGCCTGGCTGAAGGCGCACCATCCGCACGAATTCTATGCCGCGTCCATGTGCTACGACATGGCACAGACCGACAAGCTCTGCGTGTTCGTGGACGATATGCGGCGGCTGGACGTCACCGTGCTGCCGCCGGACATCAACGCGTCCGAGGCCGAGTTCGTCGTGCAGGGTGAAGGCGAGGCGCTCGCCGTCCGCTATGCCCTCGGTGCGCTCAAGAATGTCGGCGAGAAGGCGATGGAACTGCTCGTGTCGGAGCGGAGCCGGGGCGGCGCCTTCAAGAGCCTCGACGACTTTGCGGGGCGCGTCGACCCGAAGCTGCTCAATCGGCGTCAGATGGAGAGCCTTGCCGGCGCAGGAGCCTTCGACGCGATCGCGCCGGAGCGGGCCGGAGTGTTCGCAGTCGCCGAGACCATGCTAGCGATTGCGTCGCAGGCGGAGTCGCAGCGGGTGAGCGGGCAGGGCGGGCTGTTCGGCATGGCCGAGGCGTCCGCACCCACCATCAAGCTGCCCAGGGACAAGCATTGGTCGTTGGCCGAGCGGATGGGGCAGGAGAAGGAGGCGTTCGGCTTCTACTTCTCGGCCCACCCGATCGACCGCTACCGTCACCTCGCGGACGCGCATGGCGCGAAGAGCTATGGCGCGATGTGCGGCGCCAGCATCGGCGAGGAGCGGGTCGGCGCGACCATGGCGGGGCTCGTCGAGGATGTGCGCTGGCGCACCTCTGCCAAGGGCCGCCGCTACCTGCTCGCCACCTGCTCGGACGCGACCGGCCAATATGTGGCGAGCTGTTTCGACGACGGCGCGGCCAAGGATCTGGAGGAAGCCGCCAAGATCGGCGGCTGCGGCCTCTTCTCGGTCGAACTCGACAAGCGCGCCGGTGAGGAGACGCCGCGCGTGACGATCCGCGCCGTGCGGCCGTTCGAGAGCCTGTCCGCGAACACACGGCTGGAGCTGCATGTCGAGGTGGAGGACGCCGCGGCACTGCAGGCTTTGGCGACCCTGGTGCAGGACGCTCGCGGCGGCCGTGGCGAACTGCGGCTGAAGGCGCGGACGAACTCCGGCGAAGCGGATGTACGCCTCGGCCGCGACTTCCGCCTTGATGCCGAACTGGCAGCGCGTGTCGAGCGCCTGCCGGGCATCGTTGCCGTCACGCTCAAGGCGGCGGAGCTGCCCCGGCTCGCGCTGGTCGGGTGAGCGTCTAGCCCCGGGTCCAGCCGCAGCGATTGTTCAGCGTCTGGCGTTTCCGGTCCCAGCACTGGTCGGCAAAGGGCGGCAGCACCGGCTGATAGGGCGGAATCCAGAAGTTGAACTGCTGCTCGCCGGACAGCGCCAAACTCTTGCGCAGCTCCTGCATCCGCCGTTCGGCCACGCGGTAGAGCTGGCCCTTGGGCGCAAAAATCGCCTCCCGGCCGATCGATCCCGCGGTCTCGCAAAAGGTCAGCTGCCCCAGCACCGTCGAAAAGCTTGAATAGGTCCGCGTGCCATATTGATCGAGTTTGGTCTGGCCGTTCCGCTTGTCGGTGCGGGTGAAATAGCCGGTCAGCACCTGATAGGCCTGAGCGAGCTCCTGCCGGTGATTGTCCAGCATGGCATTATACTGGTTCCGCGTGAGGAGCGTGGGCTCGAACTGGCACTGGAGCGCTGCGACGTTCAGGCCCGAGCGCAGGTTCCAGAGCAGGGCTGCCCGCAGCTCGGCTGGAGTCGCGCCGGTCAGCGGCCCCGTGATCACGCCGGGCTCGGCGCCGGTCACCGGCTGCCCGCGCAGGTCGGGAGCTTTCCAGAACAAGGCAGCGGGAGCGGCGGCGGGAGCGGCCGCCAGCAGGGCGGGCAGAATGAAACTAGCAAATCGTAAAGGCATCGAAACGAAACTCCGGAGCCCTGCTCCAATAGCCGCTTTCCCCTGCCGATCAAAGCGTTAGCATATCTCCAGTCGACGTAAAGACAGCGCGCTCGGCCTCAAAGAAAAAGGGCCGCAGGATGTCTCCCGCGGCCCTTCCGAAACCGTAGAACAGCAGTAAGATTACATGCCGTTCGAGGTGTTGCCCGTCATGTTGCCGGACATGTTGCCGCCCATCGCATTGGCGTCGGTGCCGTTCATGGCGTTCATGTCGTTCGCCATGGTGCCGGTGCCGTTCGCGGCGTCGACAGCAGTCATGTTGTCGGTCGTGGTGTTCATGTCGGTCGCGTTCATCTCGGTGACGTTGGTGGTCTCCGTGGTGTTCGCTTCTTCCTTGCTGCCGCAGGCCGAAACCATGAGGGCAGCGCCGGCAATCATCGAGCCGGTCAGAACTTTGGCGAGAAGGTCACGCATTCGAAACTCCCTTATATTAGTGATTTGGCCGGCTCGGTGGCCCTCCGTTAGCCAAATCGGCCCCGTTCTTAGACACAAAAGCTTCACCTCTCAAGAGTTCTTCTTTTGACGCCTTTCGAGCGCTTGGAAGAACTCTGGTGCAGTGACCTGGAGCGCGTCGTCTAGCGCATGGAACGGAAGTTTGTTCCCGATCGTGGCAAGGCTGCCCACAGGAAATTCGCTTAAACCACAAGGAATTATCCCAGAGAAGTGATCCAGATCAGGATCGACGTTGATCGCGAAGCCGTGCAGCGTCACCCAGCGCCGCACGCGCACGCCGATCGCCCCGATCTTCACCTCGCCGGTTGGCGTGTCGACCCAGATGCCGATCCGATCGGGAATCGCACGGGCCGAGACGTCGAGCCGGGCGAGCGCCCCGATCAGCCATTGCTCCAGTTCGTGAACGAAGCAGCGTACGTCGCGTCCGCGCCGATTTAGGTCGAGTTGCACATAGCCGACCCGCTGGCCCGGCCCGTGATAGGTGTAGCGGCCACCGCGCCCGGTCGGGAACACGGGAAAGCGCGGGTCGAGCAGTTCGGTTGGATCGGCGCTGGTGCCTGCGGTGTAGAGCGGCGCATGCTCGACCAGCCAAATCCGTTCGGCTGCGGTGCCCGCGCGGATCGCCTCGGCCCGCGCCTCCATGTCGGCCACGGCTGCCGCATAGTCGGTCAGGCCGGGCGCGACCTCCCATTCCACTCCGTCGATCATGCGTCGGGCTATCGGCGCTCGCGGCGCTCGCTTCAAGCGCGCGACCCGCTATAAGCCCCGCCGATGACGAGCATGCGCGCGAAGTTCGATGGCGGCCGGGCCTGGAGCGAGGCCATGGCGCTGCTCGCGGGCCGGCGCGAGATCCTGCTCACCCTGACCGGCTCTTTCCTGATGCTGCCAATGCTCGTGCTGCTCATGCTGCGCTGGCCGGAGCTGGGGGGCGACACCTCGGCGACCGCTGTCGCGGGCTGGAACAGATGGACCGAGGCCAACTCCTATTGGCTGCTGCTGGTCGCGCTGATCGGCTCGTTCGGGCGGCTGGCGATGCTGATCCTGATCTTCGACCAGGCGCGGCCAACGGTTGGCGAGGCGCTGGCTGGGGCCGCGCGGCTGTTCCTGTGGTTCTACCTGGCGGGGCTGCTCGCAAGCCTCGCGCAATATGGCGGCTTCCTGCTGTTCGTGCTGCCGGGCCTGTACATCATGGGTCGGCTGTTCGTGGCCGAGCCGGCGCTGGTCGCCGAAGGCATCACCAATCCGCTGCGCGTGCTCGCACGCAGCTTCGAGGTGACGCGCGGCAATGGCTGGCGCATCTTTCTCGTGTCGGCGATCGTCGTGGTAGGCGCCTTCATCTTCCTGCTGGCGGTGAGCACGGTCGTCGGCGTGCTCGCGGCGGTATTCCAGCTACAGGGCTTGGGCCTGTTCCTCTCTGCCTTCATCTGCGCCAGCGTGTTTTCCGGCATCTACCTGCTGCTCTTGCTGCTTTCCGTCTCGGCCTACGGGCAGCTAGCGGATGATCGGCACGTGCGGCGCGGCGTGCTCGGGTAGGTGCCCTTGGAGGCGCGGGTCGGGAAAGGTCTCGATGTCGCGCTCCACCGCTTCGAAGCCTTGGGCGCGGTAGAAGTTCAGCGCCGAAGGATGGTCCAGCGTGCAGGTATGCACCCAGACCAGCTCGATCCCTGGCCTCCACGCCAGCGCCAGGGCTTGTGCCATGAGCCAGCGGCCATGTCCGCGCCCGGCGAGTTCCGGCACGAACCCGAAAAAGGCGAGCTCGCATTCGGGGGGCGTGCGGAAGTTCAGCTCCAGCATGCCGATCTCGATGCCATGCCGGTCCTCGACGGCGAACAGTTCCGTCCCGGGGTCCGCGAGGATGGCCGAGAGCTCGGCATCCGGCATGATCAGGCGGCTGAACCACAGCCAGGGTTCGCCGATGCGCCGGAACAGCGCGCGATAGCGGGCGGGCTCCGGCTGCGGCCAGCGCACCAGCCGAAGGTCGGACGCCGGCAGCGGCTTCGGCAGCGGCCGCGCGCGCATCTCTAGCGAGGTGACGATCGTCGCGACATGCCCCGCAGGGACGCCGGTCAACGGGAGCCGCTTGGTCCGGCGTAGGCCTTGCATTCCATCTCCACCTTGGCGCCGAGCGCGAGCCCGTCCGCGCCGAACGCGCTGCGCGCCGGCAGCTTGCCGGGCGCAAAATAGGGCACATAGACGCGGTTGAACGCGGGCCAGTCGGCCATGTCCTCGAGCATGACCAGGCATTGGAACACATCACCCCAGCCGCGTCCGCGCTTCTTCAGCGCCGCGCCGATGTTCTCCATCATCTGGCGGCTCTGCGCTTCGATGCCCTCGGGCAGGGTGCCGTCCTCGCGAATGCCGATCTGGCCGGACAGGTAAAGGATATCGCCCAGCTGCACCGCTTCGGAAAAGGGCCGCGGCGAGTCCCCGCGCGCAGGAGCGGGGAAGTAGGTCGGCGCGGCAAGCGCGAGCATCAGTGACAGCATGTCGGAGCTCCCCAAATCGACGTTCTGGAGAGAGGAGAAGTGGCGCCTCGGGTCAAGCCTGCAAGAGAGCAGCCGCCCGGCTTTCCAGCCAGCGTCGTTCCGCCTGCGGCAAGTCTTCGGCCAGCAGCGCGGCATAGGCGGTTCGCGCCTCGTCGGTTCGGCCGGCGCGGCGCAGCAGGTCGGCGCGGGCGGCGAGCCAGGGAGTGAAACACGCAAGACCGGGATGGTCGAGCGCGGCGAGTTCGGCCAGCGCCTGCGTCGGGCCGGCGACCTCGGCAGCGCAACGGCACGGTTGATCCGCACGACCGGATCGTCGTGCAAGCTGAGCAACCGATCGTAAAGCGCCAGGATTGTGCACCAGGGCGGCGGGTCGGCGAGGCTCGCCCGGTCGCACCAGGCCGCATGCAGGCGCGCCTGCACTGTACGCCGGTTCTCGACGGTCGTCTTCGTCAGGTAGCCGCGACCCTCTGCGATCAGGCGAGCATCCCAGCGGAGCGGATCCTGCTCCGAAAGCGGCACCATCAGCCCATGCGCATCGACACGCGCGGGCCGGCGGGCCTCCGCGAATCGGATGGTCGCGGCGAGCGCATGTACGTCCGGCTCCTCCGGCACGAGCTCGGCCAGCACGGCGGTCAGCGCCAGCATCTCGGGTGCAAAGCCCGCGTGCACGCCGGTGCCAGCCGCGTCTTCATGCGCCCGGGCATAGGCGATCTCGATCGTGGTCAGCACGGCCTCCAGTCGCTCGCGCCAATGCGCCGGGCCCGGCACGTCGAACGGTACGCCCGCCTCCGCGATCTTGCGTTTGGCGCGAACAAGGCGCTGCGCCAGCGCCGTCTCCGGCACCAGAAACGCGCGCGCGATCGCGTCCGTCGAAAGTCCGCACACGACTTTGAGCGTGAGCGCCGCGCGCGCATCCAGCGCGATCGCCGGGTGGCAGCAGACGAAGATCAGCCGCAGCCGCTCGTCGGGAATGAGGCGATGATCGCCAAGCATCTCGTCCTCCGGCGTGGGCTCGGGCTCCGGCAACGGCGGGGCGACCCGGTCGCGCACGGCCGCGCGGCGGATCAGATCCAGCGCCGCCCGTTCGGCGGTACGATAGAGCCAGGCGGCCGGGTCCGCGGGCGTGCCGTCCGCCGGCCAGCGCGCCGCCGCGCGGGCGCAGGCCTCGGCCCAGCCTTCCTCGGCCAGGTCGAGGCTGCGGAAGCGGGCGGCGAGTGCAGCGCGGATGCGTGCGCCCGCCTCCCGCGCGGCCCGGTCGAGGGCTGCGCTCACTCCATCCCGAGGACCGGCCGGATCTCGATGGCGCCGTCGCGCGCCAAGGGGATGCGCTTGGCGATTTCGATCGCTTCGTCGAGATCGGCGACCTCAACTTTGTAATAGCCGCCAAGCTGCTCGCGCGCCTCGGCGAACGGGCTGTCATGCACGGTCTGGTTGCCCGAGGTTGTCCGTACAACGGTGGCGGACCGGCCGCGCTGCAGTCCCGCCCCGTCGACGAGCTTGCTGCCGAGCGACTGGCCGAAAGCCATGTGCCTGCCAACGACGTCATCCCACGCGGCCTTGCCAGCCTCGCCCTCGTACACGGCCTCGTCTTCAAGGATCAGCAGCATGTAACGCATCGTCATATCTCCCGTGCTGGTCATTCAGCACCCGAGAGACGCGCGGCGCCAAGCGGATTCGACAACGCCGCTCGAAAAAATCTCCGAACGTCACCGCGGCATTAAGGATGAATCCCCACCACGCTTAAGAGTCCTTCAACCCTCGGTCGCTTATCCGGGCTGCGGCTGAACACGGCCATGTTTCGGCTGAGTAGCGTACCCCAAGGAGACCCCCAATGCAGTTCGTCCGCAAGATTGTTCGCGAAAACAAAGGCGCCACCGCCATCGAGTACGGCCTGATCGCCGCCCTGATCGCCGTTGCCGCCATCACCGCCATGTCGTCGCTCGGCGGCAAGGTCGGCACGACCTTCAACAACGTCTCGGCCAACATGAAGGTCAGCTAAGCTGATCGGCTGAACGACGTTCCTTTTTTGAACGGGCGCCGAGGCAACTCGGCGCCCGTTTTCATTCCCAGACTGCCTCTGGCGGCAGGCTCATCAGGATGGCCTCGATATTGCCGCCGGTCTTTAGGCCGAACAGCGTGCCCCGATCGTAGACGAGGTTGAACTCGGCGTAGCGGCCGCGCCAGATCAGCTGGGCGCGCTTGTCAGCCTCGGTCCAGGGCTCGTGCATGCGCCGCCGGACCAGGGCGGGGTAGATGTCGAGGAACGCCTCGCCGACGGCGCGGGTGAAGGCGAAGTCGGCATCGAAGCCGGTCTCCAGGTGATCGTAGAAGATCCCGCCGACGCCGCGATGGACGCCCCGGTGCGGGATGTAGAAATACTCGTCCGCCCACTTGCTGAAGCGCTCGTAATAGCTCGGGTCGTGCGCATCACAGGCCTGCTTCAGCCGCGCATGGAAGTCCGCCGTGTCCTCCTCGCGGGGGAGCGGCGGATTAAGGTCCGCACCGCCGCCGAACCATTGCTTAGTCGTGCGCAGGAAGCGGCAGTTCATATGCACCGCCGGCACGTGCGGATTGGCCATGTGCGCGACCAGGCTGATTCCGGTGGCGAAGAAGCGCGGGTCCTCGCCCGCGCCGTGGATCGACTTGGCGAACTCGCCCTCGAAGCGGCCCCCGACCGTCGAGACGTTGACGCCGACCTTCTCGAACACCCGGCCCTTCATCAGCCCCTGGACGCCGCCGCCGCCGGGTGAGCCGTCCGGGTCGGTGCGATCCCAAGGTCGGTAATCGAAAGAAGCGTCAGAGCCGGCTTCGCGTTCGATCGCTTCGAAAGCGGCGCAAATGCGATCGCGGAGAGATTCGAACCAGGTCCGTGCGGCAGATTGCTGTTCGTCGAGTTGCATATCACCCCGTTCGCTTCGAGCGCAGTTAAGAAGCGTGTCTCGACTTCGCTCGATACGAACGGACCCGCTAAGCTGGCAACCCGCCTGTCTGCCGTAGCGCCTCATGCAGCGCGATGCCCGCAGCGACGGACACGTTCAAGGATCTCAGCCCAGGTCTAATCGGGATACGCACCCGCATGCCGGCGGCATCGTGGACGTGATCGGGGGCGCCGGCGCTTTCGCTTCCCATCATCAGCACGTCGCCTAGCTCGAAGCGGGCCTCGCTGATCGGCACGCTGCCCCGCGCCGTCATCAGCACGATGCGGCCAGGCACCGCCTCTCGGAAGGCATGCCAATCGGCGTGGCGCGTGATCGAGACATGATCGAAATAGTCCATGCTGGACCGGCGCACACGCTTGTCGTCCCAAGGAAAACCCAGCGGCTCGATCAGCTCCAGCGGCACGCCGAGGCAGGCGCAGGTGCGAAGCACGGCGCCGACATTGCCGGGGATGTCGGGCTGGAACAGGGCAAGGCGCATGGCTGGCGTTCCTGAACCACAACAGAATATTTGCAACCGCCGCAATCGGCGCTATCAGCGCGCCAGCCGCCTCGGACCGTTCCGGGTGCGGCCGCGCGAGCATGGGCGACGGGGGCGTTCGCATCCCGGCCGGCTCGCGGCCTCACGGGGTTTCGCAAAAGGCAGATGATGGCCACAGTCGAGCATCAGCACAGCGAGCAGGCCTTGGCCGCCGAACAGGGCCATCGCCGTCGCGACTTCATCAATATCGCCGCGGTCAGTGCCGCCGGCGTCGGCGCGGCCGTGGTCGTGCTGCCGCTCATCAACCAGATGAACCCGGCCGCCGACACGCTGGCGCTCGCCTCGACAGAGGTCGACGTGTCCCAGATCCAACCGGGTCAGTCGATCAAGACCATCTTCCGAAAACAGCCGCTCTTCATCCGGCACCTGACCCCGCAGGAAGTCGCCGCGGCGAATGCGGTGCCGGCTGGGGAGCTGCGCGACCCGCAGTCGCTCGCCGATCGCACCAAGGAAGGCAAGAACCAGTGGCTGGTCACGATGGGCGTTTGCACCCATCTGGGCTGCGTGCCGCTGGGCGCCGCCGAGGGCGAGATCAAGGGCGAGTTCGGGGGTTATTTCTGCCCCTGTCACGGTTCGCACTACGACACCGCCGGCCGCATCCGCAAAGGGCCGGCGCCGACCAACCTCGTCGTTCCGGACTATGTGTTCCGGTCCGACACCGTCATTGAAGTGGGAGCGGCCGCATGAGCTTTCCCTGGGCAAATCATTATCAGCCGAAGCACCCGTTCATGAAGTATCTGGACGAGCGGCTGCCCCTGCCGCGGCTCGTCTATAATGCAATCGGCGGCGGCTATCCCGTCCCGCGCAATCTCAATTACTTCTGGAACTTCGGTGTGCTGTCCGGCGTGGCGCTGGTGCTGCAGATCGTCACCGGCATCGTGCTGGCGATGCACTTCTCGACTGACGGCGCGAGCGCCTTCCAATCGGTCGAGCGCATCATGCGTGACGTGAACAGCGGCTGGATGCTGCGCTACATGCACGCCAACGGCGCCAGCTTCTTCTTCATCGTCGTCTACATCCACATTTTCCGGAACCTCTATTACGGGTCGTACAAGGCGCCCCGCGAGATGGTGTGGCTCTTGGGCCTGGTCATCTTCCTGCTGATGATGGCGACCGCGTTCATGGGCTATGTGCTCCCCTGGGGTCAGATGAGCTTCTGGGGCGCGAAGGTGATCACCGGCCTGTTCGGCGCGATCCCCTTTGTGGGCGAGCCGATCCAGGTGTGGCTGCTGGGCGGCTATGCGCCGGACAGCCCGACGCTCAACCGCTTCTTCTCGCTCCATTATCTGCTGCCGTTCGTGATCGCCGGCGTGGTGATCCTGAAGATCTGGGCGCTGCACATTCCAGGCTCGTCCAACCCGACCGGTGTCGAGGTGAAGCAGGCATCGGACACGGTGCCGTTCCACCCCTATTACACCGCCAAGGACGGATTCGGCCTGGGCGTGTTCCTGATCCTCTACTGCTTCATGGTGTTCTTCGCGCCGAACTATCTCGGCCATCCGGACAACTATATCGAGGCAAACCCGCTCTCGACGCCCGCGCTGATCGTGCCGGAATGGTATTTCTGGCCGTTCTACGCGATCCTGCGCGCCTTCACCGTCGACTTCATCCTGCCGGCGAAGCTGTGGGGCGTGATCGCCATGTTCGGGTCGATCATCCTGCTGTTCTTCCTGACCTGGATCGACAAGTCGCCGATCCGGTCCACGAACTACCGCCCGCTCTACAAGCCCTTCTTCTGGCTGCTGGTCGCCGACATTCTGGTGCTCGGCTATTGCGGCGGCGCGCACGCGGAAGAGCCGTACATCATGATCTCGCAGCTCGCGACGCTCTACTATTTCGCACACTTCCTGATCATCCTGCCGATCGTGTCCGCGATCGAAAAGCCGCTGCCGCTCCCGAACTCGATCAGCGAGTCGGTGCTGCACGGCGAGCAGAAGGAATCGGCGCCCCTGGGCGCGGGCGGAACCTTCGGCCAGCCTCAGCCGGCCGAGTAAGGACAGACACTAATGGCTCGTTTGATCGCATTCCTTGTCGGGCTGGGCTTCATCCTGGTCCTGCTCGTGTCCTTCTTCACGGGCGCGGCCGGCTTCATCCGCGACGGCAAGCCGGAGACGGTGGAGCACGCGTTCCACCTGCACCCGAAGCATGTCGAGATCGCCGGCACGAGCGCCTTCTCGACCTTCGACCGGCAGCAGCTGCAGCGCGGCTTCCAGGTGTACAAGGAAGTCTGCGCGGGCTGCCACTCGCTGAAGTACGTCGCCTTCCGTAACCTGGCAGACCTTGGCTATTCGGAAGCCGAGGTGAAGGCGATCGCCGACCAGTGGGCCGTGCAGTCGCCATCGGTGAACCCGGACACGGGTGAGGCCGCCACGCGCAAGAACCTGCCCGCCGACAAGTTCCCGTCGCCCTATGCCAACGAGGTCGCGGCGCGGGCGGCGAACAACAATGCGCTGCCGCCCGACCTGTCGCTGATCACCAAGGCACGGCATGATGGTTCGGCCTATGTCGCCTCGCTGCTGAGCGGCTATAAGGATGCGGCGACCTACAAGAACGAAAAGGGCGAGGCGCTGCCCGAGGCGAACCGCCCGGGCCAGGGGCTCTATTTCAACCCCTATTTCCCGAACCTCAACATCGCCATGCCGCCGCCGCTCGTCAGCGACGGCCAGGTGACCTATGCCGATGGGACCAAGGCGACGGTCGCGCAGATGTCGGAAGACGTCGCGGCGTTTCTGACCTGGACGGCCGAGCCGAACCTGGAGCGGCGCCACCAGACGGGCATCGCGGTGCTGATCTTCCTGATCTTTTTCACCGTGCTCGCCTACATGTCGTACCAGAATATCTGGGCGTCGAAGAAGGGTGCGCTGGCGCACGGGTGACCATGCCCCTGAATCCGTTCGTGTCGAGCGACGTCGAGACACGCTTCTCGACTGCGCTCGAAGCGAACGGGTGAAGGGACCGACATGGACCTGAAGTCACTCGTCCGCACGATCCCGGACTTTCCGAAGCCCGGCATCCAGTTCCGCGACATCACCACACTCCTTATCGACGGTCCGGGCTTCGCCCAGGCCGTCGATCAACTCGTCGAGCTCGCACGGCCGTTCGGCGCCGATCTGATCGCGGGTATCGAGGCGCGCGGCTTCATCTTCTCAGGCCCGGTCGCACGCGCGCTCGGGCTGGGTCTGCTGCCGGTCCGCAAGCCGGGCAAGCTGCCGGGGCCGCGCATCGGCATCGATTACGCGCTCGAATATGGCACCGATCGACTGGAGATCCACGAAGGCGCATGCCTGCCGGGGCACCGGATCCTGCTGGTCGACGATCTGATCGCGACGGGCGGCACGGCAATGGCGACCGTCGACCTGCTTCGTCGCTCCGGAGCTGTCGTCCCGGCGGCGTTGTTCGCGATCGACCTGCCGGAGCTGGGCGGGGCTGACCGGCTGCGCCAAGCGCAGGTGATTCCGCACGCGTTGATGAGCTTCGAAGGTCATTAACCGCCTTTTCCACAGCTGTCTTTCGGACAGTTAACGATCCCGCAGCCTTTGCTCGGCTAGCTCCGCTGCGTGCACACCGGGCGGGCTTTCAGACGAACATGGATCAGGCTGGGCGTCGCGCTCTTCGCGGCGCTGCTGGGCATGCTGCTCGCCGGGCCTGCCCAGGCCAGCGGCCTCCACCGGCTGCAGGAACATTGCCGGATCGCCACGCCCGCCGGGGCGGAGCTCGCAGCGGCCGTCCCTCAGCTGGAACGCTGCAGCGAACGCGCGGCGCGCGCGCACAACGGCACGGTATGGCTCGACTATCGCGCCTTTCCGGTCCGGCTTGAGCCGACCAAGACGTGGCGCATCGCGCTCGACAATCACCGCGGCGCCGCCGTCGACCTTTGGCTGCTCGGACCCAAGCGCAAGACGCAGCACTATCGTTACGACCCGAATGCTTCGAATCGCGAGTGGGTGGCCGGCAACTACCAGTCGCTGCTGATCACGCCCGCGTTCGAAGTGCGTGCGCTGGTGATTCGCCTGACGGACGCGCAGACGCACACGCTCGTACGCTCCCCCCTGATCGGCCGGGCGAAGACCTTCGCTCCGATTGAGCGCAATCAGGCTGCACTTTACGGCATTGGCGTCGGCATGCTCGCGCTCACGATCCTGTTCCATCTGAGCCTGTTCTTCGCGATGCGGCGCCGCTTCCAGCTCATCTACTGCGCCCACATCACGCTGCTGATGCTGTATGCGCTCTGCTATTCCGGGATCATCCGCATCGTCGCGCCCGAGCTTGGCGCGACGGCGGTCTCCAACCTGTTGAGCTTCACCATGTGCGCGGCGACCGGGACCGGGATTGCCTTCCTGATCGACTTCCTTGGCTCCGGGCTTAAGCGGGGGGTGCGGCGTTGGGCCCAGGTCGGAGCCGCGGCATCGCTGCTGGCGGCCGCGGTGATGGTGATGGTGCCCGCACCGCTTAGCCACGCGGCCTATCTCTTCGCCAATGCAGTCGCCGTTCACGCGATCCTGTTGACCAGCGGCATCTTGGCGGTGGCCTGCTGGCAGCGGAAGCCGATGGCGGGGATCATCACGATCGGCTGGGTCATGCCGATCACCGTGTCCCTCATGTACCCGTTGCGCACCATTGGCGTGCTCGGGCTGGACAGCATTCCCGACGGGCTGATGATGATCGCGTCCACGATCGAGTGCCTGATCCTCTCCCTGCCGGTCGCCACCCGCATCCGGCACCTGCGGCTCGACCACGAGCGCGCGCACGAGCGGCATCTGGTGCTCGAGCGCCAGGCCCAGACCGACGCGCTCACCGGCCTCGCCAACCGCCGCGGCCTTGGCGAGGCCATGACGCGGGCCGACGCCGCCCATGCCGAACCTGTGCCTTTGGCCTTGCTCGTCATCGACATCGATCACTTCAAGCGCGTCAACGACCGCTATGGTCATGGCACGGGCGATCTGATCCTCCGCCACGTCGCCGCCCATGTGGCACGCGTGGCGGGCGCGGGCGCGATCGTCGCGCGGCACGGTGGCGAGGAGTTCGTGGTCGCCTTGCGGGGCTATGATCTTGCGCGCGCCGGCACGATCGCGGAGCGGATGCGGGCGAGTATCGGCCCATCGTTCGAGGCGGCGGAGGATCTGCCGCCGGTCACGATCAGCATCGGCGTCGCAGCCGGCACCACCGAGGAGTTCAAGGAACTGCTCGAGGATGCCGACTGCGCGCTGTATCGTGCGAAGAACGAGGGGCGGAACCGCGTGATGCTGGCCGACGGTCCGCTCGTGTACGCGGCTGCCGCCTAAGCGGCGCTCGATTCCGCGCCGCGGCGAGGTGTGGATCGTACGGGAATGTGGAGGACGTTGGCGCGCGTGCGCACGGCCTCTTGCGACCGGTTCATTGCGCGTGCGACTTCGGGCAACAGCTGACCTTCGGCAAACCGACGGCGCAACTCTTCGTCGGCCGTCTCGTCCCATCGCGCGCCGTGTCGCGCGCGTTTGTTGAAGTCCATCATCACAAATCCCCTGATTACGTGGGGGGCTTATGACCGAGTCGGGGTGAACAAGTTTCGAATGACCCTGTCAGTCTAGCGAAAGGATTGTGCATCCAAATCGAGGCGTGACGCGTTGCTTCTGTAACGGTAATGTCATAATCTGATTTGATGTCCAACGCTATTGCCACCTCTGCGCGCACCGCTCCCGATTGGGGGATGTTTGCGCGCGAGATCGCGACGGCGATTGATCCTCGGCGCTTCATGGCTCCCAAGGGCGCGCTCTGCGCTGACGCGGGGCGGGGGCGCCCGGTGCTGGTGATTCCGGGCTTTCTTGCTTCGGACACATCGACCCGGCCGCTGCGGCTGGGTTTAAAGCAGGCGGGATTTCGCGCGCATGGCTGGAAGCGCGGGCGCAACCTTGGCCTGGACGACAGCATCTTCGACATGATCGACGCCCGCGTCCGGCACATCTCCCGCGGCGAGCCCGTCGCGCTGGTCGGCTGGAGCCTCGGCGGCCTGATCGCGCGCGAATATGCGAAGGTCCGGCCCGACCAGATCAGCCGTGTCGTGACGCTTGGCTCGCCGATCGCCGGTGATCCCCGGCAGAACAACAATGTGTGGCGGCTGTACGAGTGGGTGGCCGGCCATCCGGTCGATGCGCCGCCGGTCGAATGTGCGTTGCAGGAGAAGCCGCCGGTCGAGACGGTCGCGATCTGGTCGCACCGGGACGGGATCGTGGCGGCCGACAGCGCCTGCGCCCGCGGCTGCGCCGACCGCTCGGTCGAAGTCGGCTGCGGCCATATGGAAATGGTGTTCGCTCCGGAAGCGATCCGCGCCGTCGTCCGCGCGCTCGCTTAGGCGAGGAAGGGCGCAGCCACTTCCTTGGGGACGCGCAGCACGCGGCCGCTCGCCCGATCGACGATGGCCCAGGTCGTTTTGGCCCGCACCTTGACCTTGCCGTCCGCGCTGCTGAACGTGACGTGGCGATCGAACTTGGCGCCGCGGGGCGGCTCCTCGATCCAGGTCCGGGCGGTTACGGTCTCACCGGGCCCGACATTGCCCAGGTAATCGACCTCGTGCCGCACCACGACCCAGAAGTACGCCGCGACATGCTCCGGTGCCGCGACCGCGTTCCAGTGCGCGGTGGCTACGTCCTGCACCCAGCGCACCCACACCGCATTGTTCACATGCCCGAGCTCATCGATGTCGGCAGGAGTCGGCGTGATGCTGAGCTCCCAGGGAGTCACTCGGCCAGCCCCAGCTGCCACAGGATGAACGCGAACTCCTCGGCGGTCTCGCGCAGGCTCTCGAAGCGGCCCGATTTGCCGCCATGCCCGGCGCCCATATTGGTCTTGAGGAGCAGGATGTTCTGGTCCGTCTTGGTCGCGCGCAGCTTGGCCACCCATTTGGCAGGCTCCCAATAGGTGACGCGCGGGTCGTTCAATCCCGCAGTCACCAGCAACGGCGGATAGGCCTGCGCCTTGATGTTGTCGTATGGCGAATAGCCGCGGATCAGCTCGAATGCCGCCTTGTCCTCGATCGGATTGCCCCATTCGGGCCACTCGCCAGGCGTGAGCGGCAGCGTCGGGTCAAGCATCGTGTTGAGCACATCCACGAACGGCACGTGCGCGGCGACCGCGCCCCAGAGCTCCGGCGCATCGTTGATGACGGCGCCCATCAACTCGCCGCCCGCCGAGCCGCCGGCGATCGCGATGTGCCCGGCTTCGGTCCAGCCCTGCGCCACCAGCCCGCGCGCCACATCGACAAAGTCGTTGAAGGTGTTGGTGCGCTTCTCGAGCTTACCGTCGAGATACCATTGTTGACCAAGATCGTCGCCGCCCCGGATGTGCGCGACGGCGAAGGCCATGCCGCGATCGAGCAGGCTCAGCCGCGAGGTCGAGAAGCCCGGCTCCATTGCAAGGCCATAGGCGCCATAACCATACAAATAGAGCGGCCCCGGGCGTTCGAAGCCGCGCTTGTAGACGATGGAGACCGGCACCTTGGTGCCGTCGCGGACAGTGATCTCCAGCCGCTCGGTCGCATAAAGCGAGGCGTCGTAGCCGGAAGGGATCTCCTGCACCTTCAGGACAGTTCGCTCGCCGGTCGCTAGATCAAGGTCCAGCACAGTGCCCGGGGTCACCATCGACTCGTAGGAGAGGCGCAGCTTGGTGACGCCATATTCCGGATTGTCATCGAGGCCCGCCGAATAGCTCGCCTCGGGGAAATCGATCTGCTTGGCCGTTCCGCCCGCGTAATCGTGCAGGTAGATCCGATCGAGGCCATGCTCCCGGCCCTCGACCACGAAGAACCCGGCAAAGGTGGTGACGTCGGTCAGGTAGAAGTCGGCCAACGGCGGGATGCGCTCGGTCCATTCGCCCGGCCGCTCGACGGGGGCGGTCACGAGCCGGAAGTTGGTGTGCGTGTCGTTGGTGCGGATGAAGAGCGTGCCGTCATGCTCCTCCACCTCATATTCGCGGCCGGGCTGGCGCGGCGCCACCATGATCGGTTCGGCCAGTGGTTGATCGAAGGGGAGCAGGCGGATCTCGCTCGTCACATGATCGCCGGTCGCAATCACGATCCACTTCTCGGATTGCGTGACGCCGAGCCCAACCTGGAACCCTTCGTCCGCCTCGCGGTAGAGCTCGATATCATCGCTGACCGGTGTGCCGAGCCGATGCAGCTTGGCGACGTCGATCCGCCAATGTTCGTTGACCAGGCCGTAGAGCAAAGACTGGCCGTCGCCCGCGAACAGAAAAGCGCCGAGCGTGCCTTCGATCACGTCGGGCAGCGCTTCCCCTGTCGTGAGATCCTTGATCCGGATCGTGAACCGCTCCGAGCCATTGTCGTCGATCGCATAGGCGAGCAGCCGCCCGTCCGGGCTCACGTCCATGCCGCCCAGCCGGAAATAATCCTTGCCCTCTGCAAGCGCGGGCTCGTCGAGCAGCAGTTCAGTGCCGAAAGGAACCCGTCCATCCCGAGCGAAGTCGAGGGACGCACTGCCTTGCTCGCCAGCATCCAGTAAAGTGCGTGTCTCGACTTCGCTCGACATGGACGGGTTGGTGTGAAGCCAGCTCTCATTTGCCGTCACCGGCGCCCGCCACCATTTTCGATACTGCGCGCCCTCGTCGAAGGAGCGCCAGTAGAGCCAGTCGCCATCTTTGGCGGGCACCGACGCGTCTGCTTCCTTGATCCGGCCGCGCATCTCCTGGAACAGCGTCTCGATGAGCGGCTGGTGCGGCGCCATCGCCGCTTCGAAATAGGTATTCTCGGCATTCAGATAGGCGAGGACATCGTGGTCCTTGACCTCAGGATAGCCAGGGTCCCGCAGCCAGGCATAAGGGTCGTCAATGCAGAAGCCGTGGTGAGTGCTGGTGTGGGGGCGGCGTTCGGCGATCGGCGGCGGGGGCATATCTGTCATGCGGACCCGGTTAGTGCGACTTTCCGCTAAGTTCACCCCCAATCCCGTTCGCTTCGAGCGAAGTCGAGAAGCGCGTATCTCGACTTCGCTCGATACGAACGGATGTGAGTTGACGAAGCTTATCGGTCCGCCCGACAGAGGCCAAGTGAAACCCGAAATCGTCTTCGTCGTCGCGCGTGCGGATAATGGCGTAATCGGCCGCGACGGCGCGCTGCCGTGGCGCATCCCCGCGGACCTCAAGCGCTTCAAGGCGCTGACGATCGGCGCGCCGATGATCATGGGCCGCAAGACGTTCGAGAGCCTGCCCGGTCTGCTGCCGGGCCGACGGCACATCGTGCTGACGCGTGGCGATTGGCAGGCGGAAGGCGCCGAAGTCGCTCACAGTGTCGAGCAGGCGCTTGCGCTAGTGGATGGCGGGCGAGTGTCGATCGTCGGCGGCGCCGAAATTTACCAGCTGTTCCTGGAAGGGGCCGATCGCATCGAGCTCACCGAGGTGCATGGCGCGCCGGAGGGCGACACCGTCATGCCGCCGTTCGAAGGCTGGTGCGAAACTTCCCGCGAGGATCATGAGGAATACAGCTTTGTCACGCTCGTCCGCTGACCTGCTGAAGCAGGAGTTCACCGACCATTCCGAGCTGTTCCGCGCGCATGCCGCCGAGCAGCCGGACGCAATCGCCATTGTCGACGAGGAGCGTCGGATCAGCTGGGCGGAGCTGGACGCGCTGGTCGAGCGCATCGCCGCCCGGCTGCAGCAGGAAGGCATCGGCAAGGGCGACGCGGTGGCGATCGTCGGCACCAACTCGATTGCCTATGGAGCGGTGTTCTTGGCCGCCATCCGCACAGGTGCCGCGGCCGCCCCGCTCACCACCTCCGCCAGCCCCGATGCGCTGACCGCCATGCTCCAGGACAGCGGCGCGCGGCACCTTTTCGCCGATCCCGGCATCGAGATGGCCGTGCCCGCCGGCGTCGAGCGCATTTCGCTGCACGACCTCGACAGCTGGCTTCCACCGGCGGGAACGCGGACAGCCCCGGTGAAGGTCGCGCCCGAAGACCCGTTCAACATCATCTATTCGTCCGGAACCACCGGCACGCCCAAGGGCATCGTGCAATCCCACCAGATGCGCTGGAACTATCTCGCCCGCGCCGGCGTGTACGACCGCAACGCGGTGACGATCCTGTCGACTCCGCTCTATTCCAACACCACGCTCGTCAGCTTCCTGCCGTGCCTGGGCTTCGGCGGCAAAACGGTGCTGATGAAGAAGTTCGACGCGCTCCGCTTCCTACAGCTGTCGGAGCGCGAGCGGGTGACGCACGCGATGCTGGTGCCGGTTCAGTATCGCCGCCTGATGGCGCTGCCTGAGTTCGACCGGTTCGACCTGTCCAGCTACCGGCTGAAATTCTGCACCAGCGCGCCGTTCGCGCCCGAACTGAAGCGCGAGATACTGAACCGCTGGCCCGGCGGCCTGATCGAATTTTACGGGATGACCGAGGGCGGAGCCTCCTCCGTGCTGGTCGCGCACGAATATCCCGACAAGCTCCACACCGTCGGCCGCGTCGCGCCCAACAGCGAGATGAAGCTGATCGACGAGGACGGCAACGAGGTGCCGCCGGGCGGCGTCGGTGAAGTGGTCGGGCGCGGGCCGATGATGATGAACGGCTACAAAGGCCGCGACGAGGCCAGCCGCGCGGCCGAGTGGTTCGACAAGGATGGCCGCCGCTTCATCCGCCACGGCGATGTCGGCCGCTTCGACGAGGACGGCTTCCTGATCCTGATGGACCGCACAAAGGACATGATCATCTCGGGCGGGTTCAATATCTACCCCTCGGACCTCGAGGCCGTGCTGGCAGCCGAGCCGGGCGTGGTCGAGGCGGCGGTGGTCGGCGTGCCGCATCCGGACTGGGGCGAGACGCCGGTCGGCTTCGTCGTCCTGCGGCCAGGCGCGGACAGAGACGCGGTGCTTACCGCCGCCAACGCTAAGCTCGGCAAGACGCAGCGCCTCTCCGCGTTGCACGTCGTGGATCAGCTGCCGCGGAGCGCCATCGGCAAGGTGCTGAAGCGGGAGCTGCGCGACAGAGTTTCTGCCGCCTAGTTCCCCATCCGCCCTCAGCGCGGACGCATGGCGCGGCGCTCTGCGCGCATCGACTGGCGCTCCGCACGCTCGGCCTGGCGTTCGGCCCGAGCCGCTGGGGCGACGCCCATCGGCCGGTCGCGCAAGTCCTGACGGAATGCGCGACGGTCCTCGCGGCGGTCCTGCCTGAAAGCCTGCCGATCCACTTGGCGGTCGGTGCCGAACTGCTCGCGCGTGATCGTGCCGTCGCGCAGCGCCTGGCGGTCGTCGCGCCGCTCCGTGCGGAAGTCGCGCCAATCCTGCCGCCCCTCGCGGCGGAAATCGCGGAAGTCGCGCCGGTCCTCCCGGTCGCGAATGGCATAGCGCCGGCCTTCGAAATAGCGGCGCTGATCGTCGTTCCACACGTGACGGTTGCCGCGGCGGTCGATCACGTACGTGCCGTTGCCCGGATAGTAGTAATCGCCGTACCAGCCGTTCGCATAGGGTGCGTAGCCAGCACTGTAGTAGGGATCGCCATAATGGGGGTCGCCATAATAGCCCCCTCCTGCATAGCCGACGCCGAAACCGCCATAGCCGCCATCATGCACGCAGCCGCCGAGCGCCACGCCCGCAAAGGCTGCGAGAACCACGGCTTTGAGCTTGGGTAAAGTCATGACATCTCTCCACTTTTCGCACGCCGCACCGGGCGCATGTGGGAGGTCAACTGTCTGAACTCACTCCGGCTCCATCGGCCTTGCACGAGCGCTTTCACCCAGGCCCGGCGGCGCCTACATGGGCGGCACATGGCGGAACCCGGATCCGAGATCGTCGCACGCATCGGCAATGGGGTGGCCGCGTTCGACCCCGTGCAGTGGGATGCCTGTGCAGGCTCCGCCAACCCGTTCGTCAGCCACGCCTTCCTGTCGATCCTGGAAGAGTCCGGAAGCGCCACGGCCCGGACGGGCTGGCAACCCGTTCCGATCGCAGTGGACGGCCCGGAGGGGCAGCTGGCGGGGGTGGTTCCCGCCTATCTGAAGAGCCACAGCCAGGGCGAATATGTGTTCGATCACGCCTGGGCGGATGCCTGGATGCGGGCTGGCGGCAGCTATTATCCGAAGCTGCAGGTCGCCGTGCCCTTCTCCCCGGTGCCCGGCCCCAGGCTGTTGCTCCGCGCCCCGGCCTTCGCCCCGCACCTGATCGCCGCCGTCCAGGCCGTCACCGTCCAGCATGACCTGTCCTCCGCGCATGTGACGTTTGTGGCGCCAGAGCAGGTGCCGCTGTTCGAACAGGCCGGGTGGCTGATCCGAACCGACAGCCAGTTCCATTGGCAGAATGACGGCTATCGGGACTTCTCGGACTTTCTGGAGGCGCTCTCGTCGCGCAAGCGCAAGGCGATCCGCAAGGAGCGCGCCGCCGCAGTCGAGGGGTTGGAAATCCGTCATTTGACGGGCGCCGAGCTGACTGAGGCGGTCTGGGATGCTTTCTGGGTCTTCTACCAGGACACGGGCGCCCGGAAATGGGGCCGTCCCTATCTCACCCGCCGTTTCTTCTCGCTGCTGGGCGAGCGCATGCCGGACCGGGTGCTGCTGGTCCTGGCCTGTCGCGACGGCCAGCCGATCGCCGGCGCGCTGAACCTGATCGGCGAGGAGACCCTCTACGGCCGCTATTGGGGCGCCACCGAAGAGGTGCCGTTCCTCCATTTCGAGCTCTGCTATTATCAGGCGATCGACGCCGCCATCGCGCGCGGGCTGAAGACGGTCGAGGCGGGCGCGCAAGGCTCGCACAAGCTCGCGCGCGGCTATGTGCCGGTGCCGACCTATTCCGCGCACTTCATCCCGGACGCCGGCTTCCGCGCCGCCATCGCCGACTTCCTGGTCCGCGAACGCCACGCGGTGGAGCGGGAAATGGCGTTCCTGGGCGAGATGGCGCCGTTCAAGCGCTGCGGCTAAGGCGCGGGGCCATGTCGGTTCCGAAACCATCCCTGACTCTCGCTATGGTCGTAACCGGCACATTGCTGGGGCTGATGGGCACGGACCTGGTCCTGCCGGCCGTGCCGATGCTGCCTGAGCAGCTGGGCGGCGATGCCAGCACGGCGCAACTGGTGCTGGCGGCCTATGTCGGCGGCACTTGCCTGGGACTGTTGGCATTCGGAGCCTTGGCCGACCGCCTATCGACACGCAGCCTCTTCATCGGCTCGCTGGCGGGCACCGCCCTGCTGTCGCTCGCTTGCGCGATGGCGCCGGACACCGGCAGCTTGGTGATATTGCGCGCGATACAGGGCGCAATAGCTGCCGCGCCTGCCGTGTTCGCGCCGAGGATCATCCGCGCCTTGTTCGACGAGGAGAGGGCGATCCGTGCCATCGGGGTGCTCGGCAGCATCGAGTCGATGGCGCCGGCTCTCGCGCCCATTCTGGGCGTGTGGCTGTTGTCGCTCGGCGGCTGGCGAATGTCTTTCTACGTGCTGGCGGGCTTCGCCATTCTCCTGACAATCCTCATGCTTGTTTGCGGGGTGGTTCCGCAAACCGCGCGCCGGCCCGGAGGCAGTTATCGCCGCTTGCTCGGCGATCTGGTATTTCTCCGTTATGCGATCAGCCAAGCGCTGGTGCTGGGCGGGCTGCTGACCTTCGTCTTCGGCATGCCGGCCATCTTCGTGCGCGTTCTGGGCGGAAGCCTTACCGACTTCATCGTCATGCAGGTTGCTGGCATCGCGGCTTTCGTGACTGCGGCCAACCTGACGGGCAAAGCCGTCGCGCGCTTCGGCGCCGAGCGCGTGATCGGCTTTGGCACGGGCGTCAGCTGTGCGGGAGCCGGAGTGACCTTGGTGTATGCTCTTGTGGGTGGCAGCGAGCCCGTGATGATCACGGGTTGCTTCGTGCTGGTCGGCATCGGTCTCGGCCTGCGCGGCCCGCCCGGCTTTTTCCGCGCGGTTCTAGCCTCGCGCGGCGACGACGCCCGGGGCAGCGCGCTCGTGATCCTCGGCATCCTTGGCGCCGCTGCCCTCGGCACGAGCCTGGCCGCGCCATTCATTGAAGAGGGGCTTGTTCCTCTCACGGCGGTAGTGTTCGCAATGGAGGCAGGGGCGGTGCTCGCGCTGCTGCTGCCACGGTTGGGCGACTGACTTGCGCGCGCAACACACCGGCTCCATATCGGCCTTATGCTGAACATCGTCTCGCTGCTGATCGGCCTGCTCGCCATTCCCTGGGTGCTGCTGGCGGTTCTGCCGCTGATCGGCGCGCTGAACTGGCTGGTGATCCCCTGGGCGCTGATTGGCCTGTTCCTGGGCGCGCTGTCCCGCAGCACGTCCGGGCGCAACCTGAACCTGATCGTCCTGCTGGTCGCCGTGGTCCGGCTCTGGATCGGCGGCGGCTTGTTTTGAGTTCGGACGCCGAGGCGCGTAAGGGCGTCGTGTTCGGGCTTTCCGCCTATCTGCTCTGGGGATTCCTCCCCGCCTATTTCAAACTGCTGGGCGAGGTGCTGCCGACCGAGGTGGTCGCGCAGCGCGTGCTCTGGTCGGTGCTGCTGCTGGCCGGGCTGATCCTGGCCTCCCGGCGCTCGGGCACGCTGCGCGCTGCCTTCGCGAACCCCAAGGCGCTCCGCATCCTTGCTTTGTCGGCGCTGCTGATCGGCTTCAATTGGCTGGTTTACATTTGGGCGATCGGCGCCAAGCATGTGCTCGAAACCAGCCTCGGCTATTTCCTTAATCCCCTCGTCAACGTGGTCATGGGCGTGCTGCTGCTGAAGGAGCGGCTGACCCGCGCGCAGGGTGTGGCCGTTGGCCTGGCAGCGATCGGCGTGGCGGTGCTCGCCATTGGCGCCGCGTCGGGGCTCTGGATCAGCCTCGCGCTGGCGCTCAGTTTCGCGACCTACGGCCTGCTGCGGAAGATCGCGCCGGTCGACAGCCTGGAGGGGCTGACGATCGAAACGGTGCTGCTCGCCCCCTTGGCGGCTCTGTACCTCCTCTGGCTCGGCAGCAACGGCGACATGAAGTTCGGCACGGAGCTGGACCTGTCCGTGCTGCTCGCGCTCGGCGGCGCGGTCACGGCGACTCCGTTGCTGCTGTTCGCGGCCGGGGCGCGGCGACTGCGCTACTCGACGCTGGGCCTGCTCCAGTACATCGCCCCTACCATCCAGTTCCTGCTTGCGGTCCTGGCCTATGGCGAGCCGCTGACAACCGCGCACCTGATCTGCTTCGCGTTCATCTGGAGCGGGCTCGCCATCTACGCCTTCGACGGGCTCAGGCGCATGCCGGGCCGCGTCAGCGCTGCCGCTCCCCGAGCTTGAACTCGCCGGCGGTCTGACCGCCCGCATCCTTGAGGTCGAGCGTGAACCAGTTGCCGTCCTTGGTCTCGCCGGCAAAGCCCGTCGGCGTCTGGCGGGCCGCGAACTGCGCATCCTTCAGCTGGCCGGCATACCAGGCTGCGACCTTGGCCCGGTCGGCGGGCGCGGTGAAGCTGACCGCGACGCGACCCTGCTGGCCCTCATTGCCGTCGATGTTGATGTTGGTGACCTTCGCCTCCGGGTAGAGGCGGACGCCGTCCATCTCCATACGCCCGCCGAGCGCCGCCAGGCCCGGGATCTCGAGATTGGCCTTGAAGCCGTTGCCCCCGAGTTCGACCGACCCGTTCTTGGCGGGTTCACTACCGTTCGTGCCGGCGTTGATCGTAACGCGCGTCGGCTCGCCCTTTTCGCAGGCGGCCAGCAGCACGACGGGCAGAAGCAGGGCAAAGCGGGCAGCCATTCGAACCTCCAGTGTATTATCTTCACAATACACTATGGCCGTGCTGCCGCTGCGTCAATCGCCTGGGGAACGTAGGGGATGAGCTCATAGACATCGAGCACCTCTCGTGCGCCTTGCGGGTAGGGCACCGTCAGCCGCCAACGAAAGGCTTCCACCCGTTCCAGAATGCCGGCGACGTCGCGCACGGCATCCTGCCCATACGGCGGCGGGGGGGCAGCGCCTTCGCCGCGTGCCCCGAGGAAGATCATGCGCGTATCGCCGTTCGCCCAGAGCCGGCCGGCGGGGCGCTGGCTGCCGTCTGCCTTGACCATGGTCAGCAGCTCGCCTTCCGCCTCGACGAAGCAGTTGAAGGCCTTGAACGTCGCCAGGGCGGGACGGCCGCCCAGCTTCACCACCCGGCAGAGATAAGGGCCCGGGCTGGGCGCCGCGCGGGGCAGGGCGATGGCCGGATCGAGCAGCGGGCCCTCGGCCGCGATGCCGGCGCGGAAGCGGCGGGCGCTTTCCAGGCCTTGTCGCCACGCTTCCCCGGCACGTGCCAGCCGCTCCTGATCGGCGGGCGTCGCTACCGACTTCCAGTCGATCGGCACGGGATCCTCGATGATCTCGACGCGCGCGGGCGGAGCGGGCGGCGGCGGCTTACGGAACAGCGCGCACCCCGAAAGGGCGAGAAGCAGCACTAGCGATCGGAACGCAACCCCGGCTGTCATCGCAAACTCCAGCGGCCTCGCCCTTAGCGCATCCGCCCGGCAAGGGCCATGCTTAGCCGTCTGACAGCCATGTTTGGCGGCCCGCCGCGCCGACGCTACACTTGCGTGAAGGAGGGATCAGCCATGCCGAGCACCGACCAACGCATCGACGCCTACATTGCTGCCAAGCCGCCGTTCGCGCGCCCGATCCTGGAGCGGCTCCGCGCGGCCGTGCACCGGGCCTGCCCGGAGGTGGAGGAAACCCTCAAATGGTCGATGCCCAGCTTCGGCTATCGCGGCAAAATCCTGTGCGGCATGGCGGCGTTCAAGGAGCATGCGACGTTCGGCTTCTGGCAGGGTCGTGAAGTCACCGGTGAGGCGGAGAAGCCGTCCGCCATGGGGCAGTTCGGCCGCCTCAAGGGCATCGACGACCTGCCGGGCGATGCCGAACTGGACTCGCTGATCCGCCGCGCGATGGACCTGATCGACAGCGGCGCCCGTGCCTCGCGGCCCGCCAAGCACCCGAAGCCCCAGATCGAGATGCCGGACGATCTCGCCTCGGCTCTGGCCGGTCACCCCGCCGCACAGGCCAGCTTCGAAGGCTTTCCGCCTAGCTGCCGGCGCGAGTATCTGGAGTGGATCGTTGAGGCGAAGCGTCCGGAGACCCGCGCCAAGCGGATCGCGCAAACTGTCGATTGGGTGGCCGAGGGCAAGCGTCGCAATTGGAAGTACGAGAAGTGTTGAACGCCCTTACCGGATCGGGGTCGAGAGCAGGCTCGCCAGCTTCGAGCGGAAGGCACGCAGCTCGTTGCCGCTCAAGAGCGACGTGCTGACGAAGTTCACGCTCTTCGGGTTAACCGGGGCGCCGTTCCGGTACACCTCGAAATGGAGGTGCGGGCCCGTCGAGAGGCCGGTCGAGCCGACATAACCGATCACCTGGCCCTGGCGCACGGTCTGGCCCGGTCGCACCGCGAACCGGCTCATATGCGAATAGCCGGTCGCCATATTGCCTGCGTGCAGCAGGCGGACGTGATTGCCGTGGCCGCCGCTGCGACCCGCAAAGTGCACGCGCCCGTCGCTCACCGCATAGATCGGGGAGCCATGACCGGAGCGGAAGTCGATGCCCCGGTGAAACCGGCCATAGCCGAGGATCGGATGGAGCCGCATGCCGAAGCCGGAGGTCTGCTGGCCCGCAACGGGCCGCGTCAGCCCCTGCCGCTTCTCGCCGACGCCGGCCGCGTCATACCATTCGACCCGGTCGCCCGCCTGCCACTTCAGCAGCTGCAGCCGGCGCCGGCCCTGATCGAGCCCGGCATAGAGCAGCTGGCCCGTCTCCACCTCGCCCGTTTCTGCGCGGCGTTGTTCGACGATGAGGTCGAACCGCGCACCCGCGCCGATCGCGCCCACCGACATCTTGCCGGCCAGCGCGCGCAAGTAAGTCGCGACGGCATCGGCGGGAGCGCCGGCGGCACGCGCCGCGCGATACAGGCTGTCGCCGACGGTCCCCTGGATGCGCAGCGGCGTGTGATCGACGCGGATCGGCACACGCGTCAGCTGCAGCACGCCGTCCACGCGCCGAACTTCGAGCCGCAGGTCGAAGCGGGCGCGGAAGGACAGCGCATCCAGCGGGCGCGGCACATGCTTGGTCGGCCGGCGGCCGAGCTGAAGGTCGAGCCGGGTGCCCGCGGGCACGTCCGACAGGGACGCTGCCCCACTCACCAGCTGCGTCACCGCGCGCGCGTCGCCGGCACCGACCCCGGCCCGCTCGAGCACTCGCGCGAAGCTGTCGCCGGCGCCCAATGCCGCTGTGAGTTCCAGGCTCGGCCGCTCCGGCGCTTCCCCGAGCGGACGGACGAAGTCGTTCGCTGCCATGCGGGTGCCCGTGTCGGCACCGTAAGCGAGCGGAGCGATGGACTGGGCATGCGCCTGCTCCGCAGCCTCACCGCTGAGCGGGGCGCTGACGGCACCGGGCAGGGCGCGGTCGAGAGACGGAGCCATCGCGATTGCGCCGACACAGAGCGCGGCCAGCGTTGCCAGCCCGCGCCACCACGGGCGCGAGCCCAGTTGTGCGCCAAGGTCTGGGACCAGGTCAAAGTGGCCGAACCGTCCGCCGGGCTGATGGGCGGGCGCAGCGGGCGTGAGCGCTGCCGCACCGCCGCCGCCGAGGCTGAACTCCTGGCCCTTGAATTGGTACAAAAAGCTGCCCCCCGGCATGGCGCCACGATCGTCGCGGCGAGGTCCGTCTCGTCTGAAGAAAAGGGGTTAACGTCAACCTAAGCCGCGCTTCGGCGCGCCATGGCTGCGGCGAACCGCTGGAGTCGTGCGTTCAATGGCGGAAGTGCTTGCGATTGCGGCCGGAGCCACCAAGGTTGTGAGGGTCATGTCCAGTTTCGCGTCTTCGCCCGTTGCGGCGGTGCTCGGCCCCACCAACACCGGCAAGACGCATCTCGCGGTGGAGCGGATGTGCGCGCATTCGAGCGGGATGATCGGCTTCCCGCTGCGCCTGCTCGCCCGCGAAGTCTATGACCGCGTCGTCGCGATCAAGGGCGAGAGTCAGGTCGGCCTGATCACCGGCGAGGAGAAGATCCTGCCGCCGCATGCGCGCTGGTTCCTGTGCACGGCGGAGTCGATGCCGCTCGACCGTGAGGTGGCGTTTGTTGCGCTCGACGAGGCCCAGCTCGGCGCCGACCCGGAGCGAGGTCATGTCTTCACCGACCGGCTGCTGCGCGCACGGGGCCGTGAGGAGACGCTGATCCTCGGTTCCGAGACGCTCAGGCCGATGATCAAGGCGCTGCTGCCCAAGACGGACATCGTTACGCGGCCTCGCTTTTCGACGCTGAGCTTCGCCGGCGCCAAGAAGCTGTCGCGCCTGCCCAAGCGCTCTGCCATCGTCGCCTTTTCAGCGGAAGAGGTCTACGCCGTCGCGGAGACGTTGCGGCGGCTGCGCGGCGGCGCGGCGGTGGTGATGGGCGCACTCTCCCCACGCACCCGCAACGCCCAGGTCGCCATGTTCCAGGCGGGCGAGGTCGATTATCTGGTCGCGACCGACGCGATCGGCATGGGTCTCAACATGGACGTGGCCCATGTCGCCTTCGCCTCGCTCAGCAAGTTCGACGGGCGCCGCACGCGACGGCTGACCGTGTCCGAGATGGCGCAGATCGCCGGCCGCGCCGGCCGCCATCAGCGCGACGGCACCTTCGGCTCCATGGGCAGCGAAGATGGGCCGGGCGCCTTCACGCCCGAAGAGATCGAGGCGATCGAAGGCCACGACTTTCCCCGCCTTGAGCATCTCTACTGGCGCGATGGCGATCCGGACATGTCGAGCCTCGACGCGCTGATCGCCTCGCTCGAGGAGCGGCCGGATAGCCCCGTGCTGCGCGCCGCGCCGCAGGCGGTGGACCTGACGGTGCTGAAGAAGCTGGCCGACGAGGATTGGGTGCGCGCCCGCACCCGCAGCCCGCAGGCCGTGCGGCGGCTCTGGGCCGCCTGCGGCTTGCCGGACTTCCGCAAGACCGGCGCCGACCATCATGCCCGCTTCGTGGGCCGCATCTACCAGCATCTCTCGGAGGCCAACGGCCACGTCCCGCACAGCTGGTTTGCCGAGGAGATTGCCCGGCTCGACCGCACCGGCGGCGATGTCGACACGGTGGCGGACCGCATCGCCTCCATCCGCAGCTGGTCCTATATCGCGCATCGTCCCGACTGGCTCGAAAACCCGCACCATTGGGCCGAACGCACGCGTGCCATCGAGGAGCGCCTGTCGGACGCACTCCACGCCGCGCTCACTCAGCGCTTCGTCGATCGCCGCACGTCCGTGCTGCTGCGGGAGATCGGTGCCGGGCTGAGCGAATTGCCGGTGGTCGTGGCCGAAGATGGCGCCGTCACGGTGGATGACGAGCCGATCGGCCGCCTCGACGGCTTCGCCTTCACGCCGGATGCCGGCGCGCGCCACGGCGACGCACGCCGCCTGATCGCCGCCGCCGACCGCCGCCTGGCCGGCGAGCGCGCGAAGCGGGCGCGGGCACTTGCCGCGAGCGACGATGCCGCTTTCGCGCTGGTCACGGATCCGGGCAGGCCGCCTGTCATCCACTGGAATGGCCGGGAGATCGCTGCCTTCGAGCCGACCCGCGAGCTGCTGCGCCCGCGCTTGCGGCTGGAGCGTGCTGCGGCGGCGCTCGAACCCTCGAGCCGCGACCTGATCTTCGCGCGGCTGCATCGCTGGCTCGATGAACGGACCGAAAAGCTGCTGGACCCGCTCGAGCGGCTCACGGCCGCGGCGGCTGATCCGGCCACGGCGCCGACGCTTCGCGCCTTGCTGGCGCCGCTGATCGAGGCCGGCGGCATCGTCGAGCGGCGCGCGGTGGTCGGCGTGCTCGGCAATCTCGCCCGCGACGATCGAACCGCCGCCCGCAAGCTCGGCCTCACGATCGGCGCACTCGACGTGTTCGCGCCCGCGCTGCTGAAGCCGGAGCCGCTGCGCTGGCGCACGGCGCTGCTGGCGGTGCGCGAACGTAGAACGATGCCCGAACTGCCGCCGGCCGGTGCCGTGCTGCTGCCGCCTGGCCGCACCCCCGGCTTCCGGACGATCGGGCGGCAGCAGGTGCGCATCGACATGGTCGAGCGCATCGCCCGGGCGGCGCACGAGGCGCGCGAGGGCAAGCGCCCGTTCGTGCCGGACCCGTCGCTCGCGACTTCGGTCGGGCTTGAGCCGGCAACGCTCGGACGCCTGATGCTCTCATTGGGCTTCCGCGCCTTGCCCGTCGAGGCCGGCGCGCCGCCCGCGTGGCGCTGGCAGGGACGGCGCACGAAGGAAGAGGCGCGGCCGGTCAATCCGAACAGCCCGTTCGCCGCCTTGGCGGGCCTCGGGCGGTAGGGCGCCAGCCCAAGTGAGCGGTTCCCTCCGCCTCGACAAATTCCTCTGGTTTGCGCGTCTCGCCAAGACCCGCACCTTCGCCCAGGAGGTCGCCGGGGCCGGCCATATGCGGATCAGCGGGCGCGTGGTGGACCGCGCGCATGCGCCGGTGCGGGTCGGCGACGTGCTGAGCTTCCCGCTGCACGGACGCGTGCGCGTGATCCGCGTGGAGGCGCTGCCGGCGCGCCGCGGACCGGCGGCCGAGGCACGGCTCTGCTACCACGACCTGTCGCCGCCAGTTGACGTGCCCGGAATGTCAACATAGCGAGGCGAGGCTAATTCAAGGGGCTCGCCACCAATGACCTACGTCGTCACCGACGCCTGCATCCGCTGCAAATATATGGACTGCGTCGAGGTGTGTCCGGTCGACTGCTTCTACGAAGGCGAGAATATGCTGGTGATCAATCCCAGCGAATGCATCGATTGCGGCGTGTGCGAGCCCGAATGCCCGGCCGAGGCGATCCTGCCGGATACCGAGAACGGTCTCGAGAAGTGGCTGGAGCTGAACGCGACCTTCTCCGCGCAATGGCCGAACGTCACCCGCAGCCGCGGCGCCCCAGCCGATGCCGACGAGTTCAAGGGCGTTGAAGGCAAGTACGACAAGCACTTCTCGCCGGAGCCCGGGCAGGGGGATTGAGCCCCCCGTCTGACACCGCTGGCAATCCTGTTGCGAATCTGTTAAAAGCGGCACCACCGGGCTTGGCTCGGCACAGATGTCCCTTACATCTGCAAGAAAGGTCCAACCTCCTCCTCTGACCGTTCGCCCCGACGAGGTCGCTTATGCTCCCCGGGTACCGGGAGCGCGCGTCGGGCTCGGTCCAAGAAGACAGAAAGGTTACGCATGGCTGCCAAGGCGCTCAGCTTCGATGTTGGCGATTATGTTGTCTATCCCAAGCACGGCGTCGGCCGCGTTGTGGAACTCCAGCGGCAGGAAATCGCCGGTGCGAGCCTGGAACTCTATGTGCTGCGCTTCGAAAAGGAGCGGATGACGCTCCGCGTCCCGACCAACAAGGCGGAAAGCGTTGGCATGCGCAAGCTGTCGTCGGACAAGACGATGCGTGAGGCCATGGAGACGCTGAAGGGCAAGCCCAAGGTCAAGCGCACCATGTGGTCGCGCCGCGCGCAGGAATATGAGGCCAAGATCAACTCGGGCGACCTGGTGTCGATCGCCGAGGTGACCCGCGACCTGTTCCGCGCCGACGATCAGCCCGAGCAGAGCTATTCCGAGCGTCAGATCTTTGAAGCGGCCGCCAGCCGTCTCGCCCGCGAACTCGCGGCGATGGAGCAGGTGGACGAGCCGACCGCGATGAAGAAGATCCTCGAGATCCTCAACAAGGCGGCAGCGATCTACAACAAGGCCAAGGCCGAGGCGGCGACGGTCGAGTAAGCCTGAGCCTTCGACATCGAAAAGGGCGGTTCCGGGATGCCGGGGCCGCCCTTTTTCATTGCTGTGTGGACAAGTGTCATCGATAGCTGTATTGCTAATGCAACACAGTTGGGGAGAGCTGCCATGCCTCGTATGACGATGATCGCCCTTGCGGCCGCCACGCTCAGTGCCTGCGGCGTCCTGCACGCCCAAAGCGGGGCGGGCGGCAGCCGCACCTTCAACGTGCGCGGGTTCGACCGCGTCGCGCTGCGCGGGTCGGACGATGTGATCGTCAAGGTTGGCGGCGCCGAGTCCGTCACCGCGACAGGTCCCGACGACATTCTCGACAAGCTGGAGGTAAAGGTCGTGGGCGGCGAGCTCCGCATCGGCCGCGAGAAGAGTTGGCGCTGGGGCTGGTCGCCGGACCGTAAACCGGTCGTGATCACGGTGACCCTGCCCCGGCTGCGCGGCGCGGCCGTGGCCGGCTCGGGTGACATGGACATCGACCAGGTGCAGGCAACGGCCTTCGAGGGGTCGATCGCCGGGTCGGGCAATCTGTCCGTCAATCGGCTGCAGGCGGAAACGGCCTCACTGGACATCGCGGGTTCCGGCAACGCGTCCGTCACGGGCCAGGTCCGCTCCGTCGATATCTCGATCGCGGGCTCGGGCGACGTTTCCGCGGGCGGGCTGAAGGCGGAGCGCGCCAAGATCAGCATCGCCGGGTCCGGCGACGTCCGTGCGCAGGTGAGCGGGGAGGCCGATGTGTCCATCGTCGGCTCGGGCGACGTGAACCTGGTCGGCAACCCGCGCTGCCGCATCAGCAAGATGGGCTCGGGCGACGTGCGATGCGGGTGAGCAGAGCCTAGACCAAGGCCAGCGCACTCAATTCCTGCAGCAGGTGTGCTGGCAGTTCGGCTGCGACCGCTCCGCCGAGGTCGGCGGGGGCATCGCCTGCAGGCAGATACCGCCAGCCCTGATGAGCGCGGCGGGGAATGCCCCGCACTGGCACCGGCTGCGCCTCCAGTTCGATCAGGCAGCGGCGATCCTCGCCGTCGTGGAAGCCCAGGATCCCCTGGCGCGCGACCAGCCGGTGCTTGATGATCCAGTAGAGCGAGCCGCCGATCAGTTCCCGATGCCGGGTCGGACGAAAGCGCGTGACGATCCGCACGGCGCCCCGATCGGCACGGCCCTCCATGCGCGCGATCAGCGCGTCGAGGCTCGCGCAACCCACCGCCACTTTCGTCAAATGCAACCCCATCAGCGACTTAGCTGGCGAGACCCGCCGCCGTTGCAAGCCCCAGAAAGGCGAAAAAGCCGATTGAGTCGGTCAGCATCGTCACGAACACGGACGACGCCACCGCCGGGTCCTGGTTCAACCGGTCAAAGGTGAGCGGCACCAGCACGCCCGCCATGCCGGCGATCAATATGTTGAACAGCATGGCGGCCGCGATCACCATGCCAAGCTCCGGATTGCCGAACACGAGACCAACGCCAACGCCGATCACGGCGGCGACTGTGCCGCCGTTCAGCACGGCGATGCGCATCTCCCGGACGATCGCGCGCCACGTGTTCGATTGGGTGAGCTGGTTGGTGGCAAGCGCACGCACCGTCACCGCCATCGTCTGCGTGCCGGCATTGCCGCCGACGCCGGCTACGATCGGCATCAGCGCGGCCAGCGCCACCATGCGCTCGATCGTCGCTTCGAATTGGCTGATCACGAACGCTGCGACCAGCGCGGTCAGCAGGTTGGCGAGCAGCCAGCGGACGCGGCTCTTGTAGCTGGTCACCACCGGCTCGTTGATGTCCCCTTCGCCGACGCCGGACAGCAGCAGCGCGTCCTCGCTCGCTTCCTGCTGGATGATGTGGACGATATCGTCGGCGGTGATCATGCCGACCAGCCGCCCCGATCCGTCGACCACCGCGGCCGAGATCAGCGCGTACTTCTGGAAGCGCAGCGCCACCTCTTCCTGGTCCATGTCGACCGGGATCAGGCTCTGTTCGCGCTTCATCACGTCGGCAACTGGCACGGCACGGGGCGTGCGCAGGATCCAGCTCAGCTGGCAGGTGCCGATCGGACGATGCGCCGGATCGACGACGAACACTTCCCAGAAGTCCGTCGTCAGGTCGTCGGTGTGGCGCAGATAGTCGATCACGTCGCCGACGCACCAATGCTCGGGCACCGCGATCAACTCGCGCTGCATCAGGCGGCCGGCAGACTCTTCCGGATAGGAGAGCGCTTCCTCGATCGCGGCGCGATCGTCCGGCTCCATCGCCCGGAGCACCTCGCGCTGCTCGTCGGGCTCCATGTCCTCGATGATCGCGACGGCGTCGTCGGTATCGAGTTCGGAGGCGATGTCGGCGACCTGGCCGGCGTCGAGCGCATCGATCAGCTCGTCGCGCACCCAGTCGTTCATCTCGGCGAGCACGTCGCCATCGAGCAGGTCCTTCAGCGCGGCCGCGAGCGGCGCCCGCCAGTCGGTCGGGGCAAGCTCGAACAGGTCGGCGATGTCCGCGGGATGCAGCGGCGACACGAGCTTGCGCGCGCCTTCCGCGTCGTCTTCCTCCAGCCTGTCGATGACCGCGCGGACGAATTCGGGCTTCAACCGGTCGTCTTCGTCAAGCTGAGTGTCGGGCTCGGTGGCTACGGGGTCGAGTTCGATCTCGCTCATCTCCGCCTCCTTCCCTAAGCCTCTCCGCCCTCTATATGGCGAGCCTTCACTTGCAAGGAGTTCCTGACATGGCCGGCGACACGCTCACCCTCACGCTTGATACCGGCGGCGATGTCGTCATCCGCCTGCGCCCCGATCTGGCGCCCGGCCATGTCGAGCGCATCACCGAACTGGCGAACGAAGGCTTTTACGACGGGGTCGTGTTCCACCGCGTGATCGACGGCTTCATGGCGCAGGGCGGCGACCCGACCGGCACCGGCACCAGCGGCTCCAAGAAGCCCGACCTCAAGGCCGAGTTCAACGCGGAGCCGCATGTGCGCGGCGTCTGCTCGATGGCCCGCACCAACCAGCCCAACAGCGCCAACAGCCAGTTCTTCATCTGCCTGGATGACGCGACCTTCCTCGACCGCCAGTACACCGTGTGGGGCGTCGTCGAGCAAGGCATGGAGTTCGTCGACAAGCTCCCCAAGGGCGAACCCCCGCGCCAGCCGGGCAAGATCCTGAAGGCGACGGTCGCCTGATCGCTCCCTCTCCCATCGGGAGAGGGCGACTCGTGAAGCGAGCGGGGTGAGGGGTGGGGGCGTCTGGCGCCACGCTCCCGATCCCCTCACCCGGACGGCTCGCGCCGTCTCGACCTCTCCCTCTGGGAGAGGTGGTTTGTCCTCTCGCGCTCGTCTAAGTCGAGACCATGAACACCCTCCTCGTCATGCTGGGCGGCGCCGTGGGCGCTGCGGCGCGCTATCATCTGGGCGGGGTGGTCGGGCGCGGCTCCGTCTTCCCCTGGGGAACGCTGGCCGTGAACATTTTGGGTGGAGTGCTGATGGGATTGTTGATCGCCCGGGGACCGGGCGAACCGGCGCGCTTGGTGCTCGGCGTCGGCGTGCTCGGCGGCTTCACGACCTTCTCCGCTTTCAGCCTTGAGACGGTGACGCTGATCGAGCGCGGCGCCGCAGGCCCGGCGCTCGGCTATGTCGCAGCCTCGGTGATTGGCGCCTGCCTGGCCCTTTGGGCCGGCCTCTCGCTTGGGCGCACCGCATGACCGACGTCCGCACCTTCACCGTCGCGCCGGACGACGACGACATCCGGCTCGACCGCTGGTTCAAGCGGCATCTGGCCGACATCTCGTTCGCGCAGGTCTCGCGCTGGGCGCGCACCGGCCAGCTCCGCGTCGATGGCAAGCGTGCGGCGCCCGGTGACCGCATCCGCGCAGGCCAGGCGATCCGCGTCCCCCCAGCCGAGCCACCCGCGCCCGAAAAGGTCAAGGCGAAGAAGCCGCGGCCGGTGTTGAGCGAAGACCAGATCGCCTTCGCGAAAGAGCTGCTGATCCATCAGGACGGCCAAGCGCTCGTCATCAACAAGCCGCCGGGCCTGGCAACCCAGGGTGGCACCAAGACGCACGAGCATGTCGATGGCCTGCTCGACGCGCTGCAGTTCGAGGCTGAGGGCCGGCCCAAGCTCGTCCACCGGCTCGACAAGGACACGTCCGGCGCCTTGCTGCTCGCGCGCACCAGCCGCGCGGCCGCCTTCTTCGCCAAGAGCTTCTCCAGCCGCACGGCGCGGAAAGTCTATTGGGCGCTCGTGGCCGGCGTTCCCTCGATCGAGGACGGCTATATCGAGCTTCCGATCGGCAAGCAGCCCGGATCGGGCGGCGAGAAGATGCATGTCGATCCCAAGGACGGCAGCCCGGCGCGCACGCGCTACCGGGTCATCGAGTTCGCCGGCAATCGCTGTGCCTGGGTCGAGCTGCAGCCGCATACCGGCCGTACCCACCAGCTCCGCGTGCACATGGCGGCGATCGGCCACCCGATCGTCGGCGACGGCAAATATGGCGGGCAGGAAGCGTTCCTGACAGGCGGGATCAGCCGCAAAATGCACCTCCACGCCCGCCGCATCCGCATCGACCATCCCGACGGCGGGCAGGTGGACGTGAGGGCGGAGCTGCCCCAGCACTTCGCCGAAAGCCTGGACCTGCTCGGCTTCGAGCTGGAGGCGGGCGACCTGCCGCTTGACGAGGTGAAGTTCAGAGAAACACCCGAAGGCAAGAAGCGCGCCGAAAGCGCCGCGGCCAAGGCCCGCCGCAAGGAGCGCAAGGGCGAGCGGCGGGGACGCGGGCGGGCCTGATGCACCCGAACCGTGCCTTCCATGACCTGTCAGACGAGGCGGCGCTTGCGCTCGCCGACGAGATCGCGTTTGCGCACGTGGCGGCGGTGATCGACGGCCGACCGGCGGTCGCGCACGCGCCTGTTGTCCGAAGTGGCGACCGCGCCTTCCGCTTCCACCTCGCGCGCGGCAATCGGCTGACCCGTCATCTGGATGGCGCGCCCGTGCTGCTGAGCCTGGTCGGCGCGCATGGTTATATTACGCCCAACTGGTACGATCCGCCCGGCGATCAGGTGCCGACCTGGAACTATCTGGCTGTGGAGATCGACGGCACTGCGCGGCTGATGCCGGACGAGGACTTGATCGAACAGCTCGACCGGCTGGCAGAGGTGCACGAGCCGGGTCTCAGCCCCAGGCCGTGGACGCGGGCGAAGATGGACCCCGCCAAGTTCGATGCGATGCGCAAGGCGATCACCGGGTTCGAGGTCTCGGTCGAGGCCGTGCGCGTGACGCGGAAGCTCAGCCAGAACAAGCCGCTGAACGATCGCTTCGGGGTGGTGCGTGGGCTGCAGGCCGCCGGCAACCATGCGCTCGCCGCATTGATGCACGCTCTGCCATGAACCGCCTCGCCCTGTTCGATTGCGACGGTACGCTGGTGGACAGCCAGGCCTCGATCTGCCGGGCGATGAATGCCTGTTTCGAGGAACATGGCCTCGTGCCGCCCGATCGTGCCGCCACCCGCCGGATCGTCGGGCTGAGCCTGCCCGAGGCGATGCGCGTGCTGGCGCCCGAGGGCGAGGCGGCGCTGCACGATGCGCTCACCGACAGCTACAAGCGCGCCTTTTTCGAGCATCGCCAGCAGGGCCTCGTCGAGGAGCCGCTGTTCGAAGGCATCCTCGAGGCGCTGGAGCAGCTCGAAGCCGGCGGTTGGTTGCTCGGCGTCGCCACGGGCAAGTCGGATCGCGGTTTGCGGCACTGCCTCGAACGGCACGACCTCCACGCCCGGTTCGTCACCCTGCAGACCGCCGACCGTCATCCATCCAAGCCGCACCCGGCCATGCTGCTCGCCGCCGCCGCCGAAGCAGGCGCCACGCCCGAGACGACCGTCATGATCGGCGACACCAGCTTCGACATGATGATGGCCGTCACCGGCGGCGCCCACGCGCTGGGTGTCGGCTGGGGCTACCATTCACCCGAAGAGCTGCGCGATGCGGGTGCGGTGGCGGTGGTGGATGGCGCGGCGGAACTCGTCACCTACATGCACACTCTCTGCCGGCTTGGCTGAGCCTGTCGAAGCTGTCCCTTCTGTTCACGGCAGCAGGAAGAAGGAAAGGTCTTCGACAAGCTCAGCCAAGCCGGTCTCAAGGTAACTCGCTCAGATGACCGACCCGGCCCGTAATCGCTTCTTCCTCATCTCAACCGTCCGCCTCGGCGGCGCCTTCCTGATGCTGGTCGGCCTGGTCATCGCCTATGGACGGTGGGACGGCGTTCCTCAGTTCGCGGGCATCGTCGTGACGCTGCTTGGCGCCTTGGGCTTCGCCGCCGCGCCGCGGCTGCTCGCGCGGCGGTGGCGGAGCCCCAAGTGAAGCGCTTCTGGACGGAGGCGCGGGCGGAGGGCGGTGCGGTGCTGCTCGACGGCCGCCCGGTGCGCACCCCCAAACGCAACACGCTCGACGTTCCGAGCGATGCGCTGGCTCAGGCGATCGCGGCCGAGTGGAACGCGGTCGGGGAGGAGCTCGATCCCCGTGCCCTGCCGCTGACGGGGCTCGCCAATGCGGCGATCGACATCATCGGCCCCGACTCCGCCACCTTCGCGACGGGCCTCGCCCGCTACGGCGAGAGCGACCTGCTCGCCTACCGGGCGACCAGTCCCGAGGCGCTGATCGCGCGACAGGCCGCCGAGTGGGACCCGCTGCTCGATTGGGTCCGCGGCCGCTACGATGTGCATGTGGAGCTGGTGTCCGGCATCATGCACCGCCCTCAGCCCGAGGCGACCGTCGCCCGGCTGGCCGAAGCCACGCGGGCCCGGTCGCCGTTCGAACTGGCGGCGCTGTCGCCCGTCGTGACGATCGGCGGCTCACTGATCGCCGGCCTCGCGCTGCTCGAACGCGCCTTCGATCCCGACCGGCTTTGGTCCGCGGTGAACCTGGACGAGCTTTGGCAGGAGGAGCTCTGGGGCGAGGACGCGCTAGCGATCCAGGCACGCGAGGCGCGGCGGCGCGAGTGGGACGCCGCGGTGCAGTTCCTCGACCTGCTCGCTTAATCCGGCCGTCAGCGCGGCAGGCGGCGGACCAGCGCGCTCGTGTCCTGCCGGCCGCCACCCATCGCTTGCACATCGGCGTAGAACTGGTCGACCAGGCTCGCGACCGGCAGCGTCGCGCCGTTGGTGCGGGCCTCGTCGATCGCAAGGCCGAGGTCCTTCCGCATCCAGTCGATCGCGAAGCCGAAGTCGAACTCGTCCTTGGCCATGCTGTGCCAGCGATTGAGCATCTGCCAGCTGGCCGCAGCGCCGCCCGAGATCGCCTCGAACACCCGGTCGACGTCGAGGTCCGCGTGCTGGGCGAATCGCAGCGCCTCGCTGACGCCCTGAAGCGCGCCGGCGATCGCGATCTGGTTGCACATCTTGGTGGTCTGGCCGGCCCCCGCGGGGCCCACATGCGTGATGCGTGAGGCATAGGCCTCCATGAACGGCCGCGCCGCCTCGATTGCCTTGTCGCGGCCGCCGCACATGATCGAGAGCGCCCCATTCTCCGCACCCGCCTGCCCGCCGGAAACCGGTGCGTCCACGCAGAGGATCTCGCGGCTCTTGCCCTCGACTGCGAGCTGGCGCGCGATCTTGGCCGACACCGTCGTGTGGTCAATGAACACCGCGCCGGGACGCATCGCCCGGAACGCGCCCTCGCGACCGAGCGTCACCTCGGCGAGATCGTCGTCATTGCCGACACAGGTCAGGACCGCGTCCTGGTCGCGCGCCGCTTCCAGCGGGCTTTCGGCCCTCCGCCCCCCATGAGCCGCGACCCAGGCCTCCGCGCGCGCGGGCGACCGGTTGTAGACGGTGACGTCATGCCCTCGGGCGGCGAGGTGCCGGGCCATCGGGCCGCCCATTACCCCGATGCCGATGAATGCGATGCGAGCCATGCGGCCTGCTTAGAAGCAGGCAGCGGAGGCGGCTAGTCTCCCCCGCGCATGACCTTGGCGATCCGCGCGGTCATGGAACCCTGTTGCACCCTGGCACTGCGGTTGGTTGCCGTCTTGTAGAGCGCGGCGACATAGGCGCGGTCCCATTCGCTGAGATCGAAGGCGCGCGCCTCCTCGGGGCCATAGAACAGGTTGGTGATAGTGGGCGTGGGCACCGGCTTGGGCGGAAGCTTCAGCGGGGCCAGCGCGACGAGGGCAACGAATGAGGCGACCGCCTCCTTCGGCCGGCCCTTCACCGCGCCAACATCGACAACAACGGTGGCGCCGCCGATGCTCTGACGGCTCTTCAGGCCGATGATGCTGCTGTTATAGTCGGTGATGTTGCCGACATGGTTCTCGGACTGGGCGATCTGTCCTCCGGCTCCAGCGCCGGGGCCATTGGCCGTTGTCGTGAGTGCCCCCAGCAGCGCGGGGATGTCGCCGACCGGCGCTTCGCCGAACCGGCTTTCCGCCTTCATATCGTACCACCAGCGCACGGGGTAGCGGCCGTCCACCAGATCCTTGCGGGCGGAGACGGAAAGCGCGCGGGCGGCATGCGGCCGCCGCTCGAGCACCTGTCGCGTCACGCCGGATGGGTCTTCGGTGTAGGCGACGATCAGGTTGGGCGCGCAATCCTTGCGCTTGGCCTGGCGGATGCCCGCGTCGGTCGCCAGGGTCCGGACGCGCTCCAGCACCAGCGCCTCTTCGGTGGGCGTCGCACCGATCACCTTGGGGCAAATCGGCTGGTTCCAACGCCCGAGCTGGTCGGCACTGCCGGCGGGCGCGGCGATCGCCCGGATAAAGCCCGCCGCCTCGTCGCGAATCTGAGCGTCCGTCTTCGCCTCGCCCTGCACGACGATGGCAGGTTCCGCGGCCGGTGCCGGAGCGGCTTGGACAAGTGCGATAAGCAGCGAAGCGATCATGGTCGCACCTCCGGCAGGAGGCTGCAGGATATCACGGCCAGGGGCACAAGCAACAAGGCGTGGAGTCGCATCCGATCGCCTGGGCGAGGGACCTTAGGCCTTGTCGAGGCCCAGCACGGAGACGTAGCTCGGCTCCAGCACGTCGCGGGCCTCGGGATGCTTGCGGAAATAGTGCGCGAAGGCGGCGCAGGCGGGGATGACCTTGAGTCCCTCGGCGCGCGCTGCCTCCAGCCCGGCCTCGATCAGCCGGGTGGCAACGCCCTTGCCCTCGTGCGCAGGCGGCACCTCGGTGTGGGTGAACATCAGCGCGTGCGACAGGCGATTATACTCCGCAACCGCCATGCCATCGCCCAGGTCGATCTCGAAACGGTGCCGCTCGGCATTATGGGTAACGGTCATGGGTGCATCCTTGTGCAGCAGCGCCGCTTGAGGCAAGGCGGGCTTGGCCCGGGCGGTTAGCTCAGTTGGTAGAGCATCTCGTTTACACCGAGAGGGTCGGCGGTTCGAGCCCGTCACCGCCCACCAGCATGCAGGCCCAAAGGTGTGAGACTCACCGTACTTTGTCCTGCTCTAACAAAATCCGTTCTCAGCACTATATAGGCGCTGTTGAGTTCGCGTCATGCAGGCCGTTCTAAAATGGCGGGCGTAGAACTTCGGGAGTAATCTTCTTGTCCTGCAAGCGCTCGACGGTCGCTTCATGTCCGTTGCAGGAAGGAACATCTCTTGTTCACAGATACTTTCTTTGCATTCGCACTCGGAGCGGCCGTCTTCGTCCCGTTCCTTTTGTGCCTCTTCCTGTTCGTCCCGAGTTGGGGCGGGCGGAACATGGCTGGGTATGGGCGTAGTCCCGTGCAGGCTCGGCGATCGTCAAGGGGTCGTGGAACCGGCAATGCTCGTTTCTGAACAAGCAACAGTCGTTCCCATGGACTGGTCTGCGGCCGGACGTACGCCGGATTGGCGAAACGGCGTCGGTGAGCGCACGCGGCAGCTCTGGAGCACCTTCAGCGACGATCTGAAGATCGCGTTGGCAGAGGACGCTCACGAGCTTGTGTCGCCAGGGGCGCGTTAGCCCTCCAGCGGAACCGAGACCGACGATCCAACGCGGGCAGACCCGCTCCCTTCGATAAAGTGAGATCCATCATGAAAACGCACCAGCTTCTCGCCGCCGCCGGCGGCGCGCTCTTTCTCGCCGTGCCATCAGCGGCAATCGCACAGGGCCAGCAGACCTACGCCCAGCAGCAGCAGGGCGGCATCCTGGGGCAGTTGCTCGGCGCTGTGTTCGGGCAAAGCTCGCAGGCAAGCGAGCAGGTGCTCGAGTCGGATTGGAACCAGGGGCGACGGCCGTTTGAGCAACGTCGCGCCAACCTGGATGCACGGATCGATGCAGCGGTCCGCGACGGCTCGCTCGGCCGGCGTGAGGCAGAGGAGATGCGGCGCGAGTATGACGAGATCGTGCGCCTGGAGGGCGAGTATTCGGCGGACGGCTCTGTTTCCCGGCAGCAGCGCGGCGAACTGAGATCACGCTATCGGGCCTTGGTGCAGCGTGTCGGCGGCCCAGGTTACAGCCCGGCCTATGGCCAAGGCGGGAGCCAGGAGGATGGGCGGTGGCAGATGCTCTCCACCCGCTCCGCCGCCTTCGAGCAGCGCGTGGCCGCCGGGTTACGGTCTCGCGACCTGACCCAGGCTGAAGCCATGCGGCTTCGGGCTGAGTGGCGCACTTTGTCTCAGCTGGAGGCGAGTTATCAGAGTGGGGGCATCGATCAGCGCGAACAGGCCGACCTTTGGGCCCGCTACACCGCGCTCGAGGACCGGCTGGCTCGGAGTGAGCGCACGAGCGCCGAGAGCGGCTACTCTCGCTGGAGCGACATGGAACGTCGTTTGGCTGTGTCCGAGCAGAACGGGCGGGTGACCCGCAACGAGGCTGTTCAGGTAAGGGCACAGCTGAGCGATCTGGCGCGGTTGGACGCCGCTTATGCTGTTGGCGGCTATAGTGCCGAGCAGCAGGCGTATCTGACCCGGCGCCACATGGAACTCGACCAGATGCTCGGATCGAACCGTCGCAGGTGATTGGCTAGGGCGAGTCGGAATAAGGGAGTCACGTCGGCGATCGAGGCAGTTCTGCCCGGCCGCCGACGCCCTGCTCGTGGCGCCTCACAGCCCTCGCACCAGCCGCACGGCGCGGGCGAGCCAGGGTGGGTCGGCATAGACTTGCTGGCGCGCGCCGGGGCCAAACGGGAGGAGGTGCACCTTGCCTTCCTCGCGCCCGAGCAGGCGCCCGAAGGCGAACCGGCCGGCAGGGCGCGGCACGAGGACGTCGCGGTTGAGCGCCTTGCCGAACGCTTCCGGAGAAAGGCGCTCGCACCAGATCTCGTCGCCGCTGCGATAATCGCCGACGGACGCTTCGGCGATCACGGCGATCAGCTCGGCGGCGGGCTGGGGTGGCCGGACCACGGCTTCGCGGCGCGGCGCGCGGGCGCCATCCGGACCGATCAGCGCCGCCACGGGCAGGTCCGGCCGCGCGGGGAGCTTCACCAGATCGGCGGCTTCGACGTCCAGTGCCTTTGCGATGCGGTTCAGCCAGCCGACCGAGACCGTGCGGGTGCCCGTCTCCAGGCGACCGATCGTCTGTGCCGTCGTTGGTGGCACGCAACGCTGGGCCACGTCATCCAGGGTCAGCCCCTTGGCGCGGCGCACTTCACGAATGGCAGTGATCATCGGCCTGCTCCCATCTTGAACCAAAGTGGTTTCTCGCTGTCCTACATCCCAGCCATTGTGGCAAGGCCCGAGTCGTTGAAGGAGACTGGAATGGGACAGCGGCTGGCAGAAGTGAGGCTGAAGGGCGCGGGGCAGCGGAGCGTGACGATCAACCTGGCGGAGTCGCCGCTCGCCTGGTTGGCGGCACGCGGGCGGATCAGCGAGCGGCAGTTGCTCGCCGGCGAGCAACTGCGTGCCGATTGGGAGCGGGCGGGGCTGGGGCCAAGCGTCACCATGCGCTGGGAAGCGAGCCCGCGCGGGGTGAAGGGCGGCGGCCTCTCGCCGGCGCCGGATCCCACCATGACTCAGCTCGACGCAAAGCGCCGCTTCGAGGCGGCCGTGGCGGCGGTAGGCGCTGGCCTTGCCGATATATTGTGGCGGGTGGTGTGCGCGGGCGACGGGCTGGCCGATGCCGAACGCTCGCTCGGCTGGCCGACACGCGCGGGCAAATTGGTGCTCGGCTTCGCGCTCGACCGGCTCGCCGATTTCTACCGCATCCGCTGAACCGCGCGCGGGCCCAAGGCGTTGATCGGGCGAGGAGAAAAGCAGATGGCCGAAGAACATCCCCGCATTGCCGCCGCCCGCGCGCACGACGACAAGGACCTGATCGAGAACATCGAGCCGACGCCGTCGCACAGCGGCGTCTATGGCGCCGGACCGGCGGAGGCGATCGGCTCGCTCGACGAACTGAAGACCGCGACCGGCGAGGACCCGAGCAACACGCGGCTGAAGAAGTCGATGAAGGCTGACACGTTCGTCGCGTCGCGGGCCGACTTCGACGGCTGAGGCCGGTGTCAACTTAGTGTCAACTTAAGGCTCGCCGTCAGCACTCCACCACGTTGACGGCGAGACCGCCCAGCGCCGTTTCCTTGTATTTCGCGCTCATGTCGGCGCCCGTCTTGCGCATGGTCTCGATCACCTGGTCGAGGCTGACGCGGTGGGTGCCGTCGCCCAGCAGCGCGAGGCGGGAAGCCTCGATCGCCTTGATCGCGCCGACCGCGTTGCGCTCGATGCACGGCACCTGGACCAGGCCGCCGACCGGATCGCAGGTGAGGCCCAGATTATGCTCCATCCCGATCTCGGCGGCATTCTCGACCTGGCCGTTTGATCCGCCCAGTGCCGCCGTCAGCCCGGCCGCGGCCATCGAGCAGGCCACGCCCACCTCGCCCTGGCAGCCGACCTCGGCGCCCGAGATCGACGCATTCTCCTTGAACAGCGATCCGATCGCTGCCGCGGTGAGCAGGAAGCGGTCCTGGCCTTCCTCCGTCGCATTGGCGACGAAGCGTTCGTAATAGCGCAGCACGGCGGGCACGATGCCTGCGGCGCCATTGGTGGGCGCTGTGACCACCCGTCCACCGGCGGCATTCTCCTCGTTGACCGCCAGCGCCCAGAGATTCACCCAGTCGATTACCGTCAGCGGGTCGGACAGCGCGCGTTCCTGCCGGGCAAGGAGCTTGGCGTGCACGTCGGGCGCGCGGCGACGGACCTTGAGTCCGCCCGGCAGGATGCCGCTCTGGCTGATGCCCCGATCGATGCAGGCCGACATGGTGGCGCGGATCGTCGCAAGCCGCGCCCGCACCTCGGCCTCCGGCATGCGCGCGGTCTCGTTGGCGAGCGCCATGTCGGCGATGCTGAGGCCCGTCGCCTCCGCACGCTCCAGCAACTGATCGCCCGAGTGAAAGGGATAGGGCACGTCGGCGACCAGACCTTGCGGCGGCGCGTTGCCGGTGACGTCCTGCTCGGCGACGATCGCGCCCCCGCCAACCGAGTACCACACGCCGCTCATCAGCTCCGCGCCGTCCGCATCCAGGGCGGTGAAGCGCATGCCGTTGGAGTGGAAGGACAGCCGCTCGCGCTGGTGGAAGAGCAGATCGCTTGCCTCGTCGAAGCGAATCTCGTGTGTGCCGCCGAGCCGCATCAGCCGGCTGGCCCGGATTTCGCCGATCGTCCGGTCGGCGCTGTCCGGGCAGAGTTGATCCGGGCGGTGCCCCGAGAGGCCGAGCAGCACGGCACGATCGGTCGCGTGTCCCTTGCCGGTCAGCGCGAGCGAGCCGTACAGTTCGGCCAGCACGCGAGCGGTCCGCTCGAGCAGCCCGCGCTCCGCCAGCGCCTCCGTGAAGGCGCATCCTGCGGACATCGGCCCCATGGTGTGGGACGAGGAGGGGCCGACGCCGATCTTGAACAGGTCGAAGACGCTATGGGGCATGGGCGCTCTCTAGACCCGCCCGTCCGGGGACGCCACCGCCGCGGCGGTCGCGCTACTTCATCAGCCCGGCCGCGCGGAGGGCATCTTCGATGACCTTGCCCACGCCCGAGGCGGTTGGCTGGTGCGGCGGCGGAGCCTTGAGGGGGATAGGCTCCAGCTTCGCTATGCGCGGCTCGACGGGAGCGGGTCGCACCTGCGGAAGGGCAGCCGTTGCGCCGACGGGCAGCTCACCCGTCGCAACTCCCCAGAAGCGCAGCACCTGCTGCGACGAGCAGATCCCCACGTCCAGCATGAAGGGTGCGGCCTTGCCGACGCCCGAGCGGGCATCGAGCGGTGTGCCATGGCCCATGCCGGGGATGAGATACTCTTCGATGGCGTCGCGGCCGTTCGGATCCGTCCACACGCGACGGGTGAACCCGGCAACAGCCTCGGTTCGGCTGGGTGCGGCGGGCAAGCCGTGGAGCGACCGCCATTGATCGAGCACCGCGGCCGCGTTGGCAGCCTGCACGGTGCGGTCGGCAGTGCCGTGCCAGATCGAGAGGGTGGGCCAAGGCCCTTGATGCGGGGAAGCGGCCCGAACCTTGCCCATCAGTTCCACTGGATCGGCGTTGATCTGCCCGGCCATGATCTGGAACGCGCTCGGCACCGACGTGGCAAGGCCATAGGGGAGCCCGCCGATGATCGCGCCCCCTGCAAAGACGTCCGGGTAGGTGGCGAGCATGGCACCGGCCATGGCGCCGCCTGCGGAGAGGCCCGTCACGAAGATACGGCCGGGATCGATGCCGTGGCGGGCGCTGACCGTGTCGATCATCTGCTTGATCGAAAGCACCTCGCCGCTGCCGCGCTGAACATGGTGCGGCACGAACCAGTTGAAGCACAGGTTCGGGTTGTTGGACTGGCGCTGTTCGGGGAAGAGCAGGGCGAAGCCATGGCGGTCGGCCAGCGCCGACCAGCCGGCGCTCAGATCATAGCCTGCCGCTGTCTGGGTGCATCCGTGCAGCACCACCACCAGCGCCGCGCCCTCATCCAGTCCGTCGGGAATGTACGCCCGCGCACGGAGCTGACCGGGATTCGAACCGAAATCATCGATGTCGGACAGGCGATCGCCTTCGACCGACCCTCGGCGCGCCGATGGTCCGGCGCGGTGTTTGCTCAAGCGGCTGAGCGTTTCCGCAAGACCGACCATGCTGTGTTCCTCAAGGCCTGATGCCCAACCGTTCAAACGCAGCGATAGTGGCAGTTGTTGCTGCACTGCACAATAATCTCCTTGGGAACCCATGCATGCTGCGGGTGGCAAGGCCGGCATTGCCTTGGTAAGCAGCTGTTGAGGCAAGACAAAAGGGGATGCGCGTGCGACTGATGTGGTTGGTGGCCGCGCTCGGGGCGGCGCCGCTGATGGCGCAGACGGTGCAGCAGCGCTTCGACGCTGCGCGCGTGAAGCTGGAGGCGGACGACGCCGCCGGCGCTCTTGCAGAGCTTCAGGCATTGGAAGCCTTTCTCAGGAGCCAGCCAAAGCCCAGTCCCACCAATCTCGCCATCACCCGCGCCCAGCAGGCGGAGGCGTTCATCAAGCTGGGCAAGGCGGCTGAGGCCAAAGCGGCGGCGCAAGCGGCGCTTGTCGGCGATTGGCTCGCCAAGCCGGCGCTTGCGGCAGTGCGGGACAATGTCCGCCTGAACCTGGCCGGATTGATGGAAGGCGAGTTGAACCATGCCGCGGCGGCCGCCGAGTATCTCCGCCTCGCTCAATCAAGCGATCAGCCGATGACGCGCACGGTGGCGCTGATGGGCGCGGCACGATCGAGCATGTTCACCGAGCCGGCGGCAGCGCTTGGCTATATCGACGAAGCGATGAAGCTCGCAGAGGGCAACGAGGCCATCGGCAAGAAGGAGCTCGCCAACGTCCTCGGAGTGAAAGGGCGTATCCTGCTCAACGCCGGCCGCGACGCAGAAGCCAGAAAACTGCTGACCCGCGCTGTTTCCTTGCGTGGCGGCTTGGGCCAACGCGTCTACCAGGCCGATATCTCGCTCCGTGCCGATGCAGCCATCGCCATGCTGCGGCTCGGCGACGATGAGGATGCCCGGCGCTATCTCGCCTATACCGGCGCAGGCCGAACGGAGGTACAGCTGGAACCGCCGGTCGAGATGCCGCTGCCCGCCTGTGGCGAGGAGGGCCTGGCACCGGAGGACTCTGCTGTCATCGAGTTCACCATTCTGTCGGATGGACGCGTGGTCGCGCCACGCCCGGTCTATGCATCCAAGACCGGCGAAGCCGCCTATGTGTTCGCTCGCGCGGTGGAGCGCTGGTCCTGGGATCCTGACAATGCGGCGAAGGTGCAGCCCTTCTTCCGGCTCGCCACGCGCGTGGAACTTCGTTGCTCGAACGCCGCGCAGCGGCCGCCGCTTACCGCCGAATTCTTTGCCGCGGCGGAAGGCTGGTTTGCCGCCCAGGGAGTGAAAGCTCCTGTCGCTTGGGCCGATGCCGCACGGGCGCTCGAACTCAGGGCGAGGCTTGCCGCTGCTGCTTCCGCGTCCCCGGAGCGCTTGCTCTGCTGACATGGCTCGCCAGCAACAAGACGGTGGACGGTAACGAGCGCCTGCGCTTCGCCAATGAAGCAATGCAAATTGCCGAGCGGATCGCGGCACCGCCCGAACTGCGCTTCCTTACTGCCCTGGAGCATGCGTCCATTTGGGGAGACGAGAATGCGGAGAGTTGGCAGGGTCGCATCGGGAAAAAGGCGGAGAAGCTTGGTGAGCTTCGATCTCGTCCGGACTTCGCCAACCCCACCATGCAGGCCGTTCTCAATCTTCAGCTCGCCCAAGCGGCTGGGACACTCAAGCGGCCCGACGAGGAGATCGCTACGCTGAAGCTCGTAGCCGATGCCTCTCCGCTCTCGCCCCGGCATCCGCTCAAAGTGGCCGCGCTGGTTCAGCTGGCCAACGCCTATGCAGCCCGCAAGGAAATGGAGGCGGCGCATAGCATGTATGCCCTGACGGGCCTTACGGCCAAGCAATGCGCATTGCTGGACGGCGGACCGGTGATGATGCGCTCAGGCACCGGGCAGTTCCCCATGGAGGCTATGGACTGGGGCTTCGAGGGCTGGACATCGCTCGAGTATGACGTGGCGGCGGACGGGAGCACGCGCAACAGCCGCGCCGTCGCCGCATTCCCGCCGCGCGTGTTCGCGGAAGCCAGCGAAAAGCTCGCGCGCACGGTAAAATATCGGGTCAGCTACCGCCCTGAGGGCGACCTGGCCTGCACCGCGATGAATCGGCGCGTGCGGTTTTCGATCGGGCGCTAGGCTTCGGCTGGCGGCTGGAGGCTTGCCAACAGCTCCTCGGCAAAACCGCTCAGCGTGTCGTCGCGGGCGCCCATGACAACGATGCGGTCGCCTGGGCAGGCGAGTTCGAGCAGGCGGCGGCCGGCATCTGCGCGCAGGGGAAGGTGCTCGGCTCTGCGGCCGGCGGCGTTTACGCCGGCGACGATCGTGTCGCTGCCCCGCGAGCGGTCAACGGTGCCGCCGAAATAGACGGGGTCGCAGAGGACCAGCAGATCGTCAGGTGCCAGCCGCTCTGACAAGGTGCGAACCAGTTCGTCGCCCATCACGCGAAGGGGTCCGTATCCATGCGGCTGGAAGAAGACGAGAAGGCGACCGGGGAAGGCGTGCAGCGCGTCGAACGTGGCGGCGATCTTGTCCGGGTTGTGCCCGAAATCGTCATAGACGGCGACACCGCCCGCGTCGCCAACCCGCTCGAGGCGGCGGCGCAGGCCTTCAAAGGTGCCGAGCGCGGCCGCGGCGTCGGCCAGCGGGACGCCGGCGGCGAGCGCGGCGCCGATCGCCGACAGCGCGTTCACCGCATTGTGGCGGCCGAGCAGCTGCAGCTTTACCTCGGCATGATCGCCGCTCGACCGCTCCGTGACATGGAAGGACACGCCATCTGCGGCCTCGACCAGCTCATGGCCGATCAGCTGGGCTTCGCGATCGAAGGCGAAGGTGAGGAGGCGGTCCTGGTGGAGCTCGTCGGCGATCGCGGCGACTTCGGGGTGGTCGATGTTGACGACGGCGGTGTTAGCCTTGCTCACGAAATCCTCGAACAACGCGCGCAGCTCGTCCATTTCCTTATGGTCGAGGCTGATGTTGCCGAGCACCGCGACCGTCGGTTCAAAGAGCGCAATCGAGCCATCGCTCTCGTCCACTTCGCTGACGAACGCCCGGCCGCTGCCGACCAGCGCGCTGGCGAACGGCGTGTCGTCGCTCACGAAGTTCTTCATGACCGCGCCGTTCATGACGGTGGGGGAGCGGCCGTTGGCGTGCAGGATCCAGCCGACCATCCCCGTGACAGTGGACTTCCCGCTGGTGCCGCCGATGGCGATCCGCTCGGGCGCGGCGTTGAACAGGTCGGCGAGGAGGCCGGCGCGGCTCATCCGCGCGCAGCCGAGCCGGGCGGCGGCCTGCACGTCCGGCACCGTCTCCTCCACGGCGGCGGATGCGACGAGGATCTGGTCCGGCGAGGTGACGCCGGAACCATCCTGCGGGTAGAGGCCGATGCCCTGGGCGCGCAGGAACTCGAACTTTGGCGCGGTGCGGCCCTGGTCCAGCGCCCGGTCGGAGCCCGCGACCTCCGCCCCCTGCGCCCGCACGATGCACGCGAGCGGCAGCATCCCGCTGCCCCCGATCCCGCAGAAGAAATAGGATTTGTCGGCCGTCATGAGGCGGCTACTAGCGAGTTTCCGCTTTGCGGGAAGCACCCCTAGTCCGTTCGTTTCGAGCGAAGTCGAGAAACACCGGCTCGGAGCCTTCGCTTCTCGACTGCGCTCGAAGCGAACGGAGATGATTGTGCGCATAGCGGTGGTCGCGCCGAGTTGCCGGATCGATGACGATGTGGTCGCGCGCGTGTCGGCGTTGGCGCAGGGCAGGGCAGAGCTGGTCTGGCACCCGCAATGCTTCCTTTCTGACGGGCATTTCGCTGGCCCTGATGATGCACGAGCCGCAGCGCTCATCGAAGTCGCGAACGATCCGGCGATCGATGCGGTGTGGTTCGCACGCGGCGGCTATGGCGCGTGCCGGATCGTCGATCAGGTGCTGGACTCGCTGGAGCCGGCCGCGCGCAGCAAGACGTATCTAGGCTATTCGGACGCGGGCACATTGCTCGGGGCGCTATACGCGCGCGGCACCGGCACGGTCGCGCATGGCCCGATGCCGTCCGACATCAGGCGAGAGGGCGGAGAGCGAGCCGTGGTGCGCGCGCTCGACTGGTTGGTCGACCGCTCGTCGGACGCATTGGAGCCGAGCGGCGCGGCGGCGGCATTCAACATCGTCATCCTGTCGCACCTGATCAGAACCCGGCACTTGCCTGACCTCACCGGCCATGTGCTGATGATCGAGGAAGTCGCCGAATATCTGTACCGGACCGACCGCGACCTCGCCCAAATCGTGCAGCATCCCTCCATCCGCGGGGCGGCCGGTATCCGTATGGGGCGGATCAGCCAGATCCCCGACAATGATCCCGATTTCGGGGCCGAGCCGGAGTCGGTGCTGCGCTATTGGTGCGAACGGTCGGGCATCCCGTTTCTGGGTCATGCCGACATAGGCCACGACGCCGACAACAAAGTCGTACCATTCGGGCGGTTGCCTCAGCCGTCGTAGCGACTATCTCGGCGCCATGGCGCGCCAAACCCGTTCGAACGATTGGGGATTTCCCCGCTGGCGCGCCTATGGCGGGGAGCGCGGCACGACGCAGGTGCGCATGTGCGACCGGCATGGCTGCGACCAGCCGGGCGACCGGCCCGCGCCCAAGTCTCCGAACAGCCCCGACCGCTGGTATTTCTGCGAGGCGCATGCCGCCGAGTACAACCGCAACTGGAACTATTTCGAGGGGCTGTCCGCCGAGGAAGCGGCCGCTCGGGAGGCCGAGGATGCACGCGGTGCCGCCGGCTATCGCCAGTCCTCCCACTATGCCTGGGGAGGCCCGGGCGACGGCAGCCGCTCGCGCGACGAGATGCGGGCGTTGGGCGTGCTGGAGCTGGAGAGCGACGCGAGCTTCGACGAGATCAAGTCCGCGCATCGCCGGCTCGCCAAGGCCAATCACCCCGACCTGAAGCCCGGCGACGAGGCGGCGGCGGATCGGTTCCGGCAGGTGCAGGCGGCTTATGACGTGCTGCGCCGTGCCGAGGAGCAGCGCGCGGCCTGAAGGTAAGGCGCCAACCCTATCGCCGGCTTGGCTGAGCTTGTCGAAGCCCTCCCTTCTCTCTGGCCTCCGTGAACAGAAGAGAGGGCTTCGACAAGATCAGCCCAGCCGGTGTTGGTCAGAGTGACATGTCGGGGTCAGGCGTAGCGGCCAGCCGTCTCCCGGATCAGCGCGATCATGTTCGGAATGCCCTGGGTCCGGTTGGAGCTGAGCTGGTTCTTCAGGTCGAACGGGGCGAGCGCGGCCTCAATGTCGGTCGCGAGGATCTCGGCCGGTGTTCGGTCCTGCACGGTCTGCAGGACGAGGGCGATGATGCCCTTGGTGATGGCCGCATTCGAGTCGGCAAGGAAGTGGAGCCGATCACCCGCCTTGGTCGGATAGACCCACACCGACGCCGAGCATCCGCGCACAAGAGTCGCGTCGGTCTTGAGGGGCTCGGGCATTGGCTCGAGTTCTCGGCCGAGGTCGATCAGCAGGCGGTAGCGGTCGTCCGGCTCCAGCAGCTCGTAGTCGTCGAGGATGTCGGTGAGGGTGGGCATGGGAGGCAGATAGGGGTCTGCCCCCCGTCCGTCATCAGGTTCGTCATTGCGAGCGAAGCGAAGCAATCCAGTTTGGCCCTGGAGCGGCTTGGATTGCTTCGTCGCTACGCTCCTCGCAATGACGAAGGGGCTTACAGGTCCACTCCCGCCGCGATCGCTTCCAGCTTGCGGATGCGTTCCTTCAGGTCGGCGAGTTCAATGCGGGAGGCGGTGTTCGCCACCGGCAGGGTCTCGCCGGCGTGGCGGGCCTGCAGCTCCAGCCGCTTCAGCTCCAGCCAGCCCTTCCAGCCGCGCAGCGCGCCGGCGGTGACGATGCCGATGCCGGCCAGGCTCACCACACCCACTTGCAGATAGACGGTCGGTTCCATCTCGGTTCTCCTCGGGTCCCGGGCAATCAGCCTTCGCGGGACCGCAATGCTTCGATTTCCCGGTCGAGCTCGCGGGAACTGCGTTCGTCTGTGATCAGCCGCTCCAGCACCGCCACCCGCTCCTTCAGCGTGCGGACTTCGTCGCGCAGCCGCCGGCTCTCGCTTGCGTCCGCCGTGGCGACGCTGCCGGGCGGGCCGAAGCGCCGGCCGCCGCCGAGCTTCGTCTGGATGATGCGGCCGACGGTCACGATCAGCACGATGCCGATCACCATCTCGAACGGGTTCATGCGTGTTCTTCCCTGTCTTGAGGTCGCGTCCCGCCGCGAAGCGGCGAACGCTTCGATCCGGTTTCGACCAATGGCTGTTTTTGTTCGACGAGTGGCTTTGTGTCAGTTCGGGAGACGGAGAGCCTCGATCTCGGCCGCCACGCGGTGACTATCGTCGGTGACGATCCGTTCGACATTGGCGAGCCGGTCCTTGACCGAGCCGAGCTCGGCGCGGAGCTGGGCGTTTTCCTGGCTCAGCAGCTTGATCCGTTCGACCGCTTCATTGTCGTTGCGGGGGTAGATCGCCTTCCCCCAGCTGCTCTCGAGCGGGTAGCCGTTCTTCACACGCAGCCACGTGGTGAAGATCCAGCCACCGATCGCGAGCGCGCCTAGCATCAGGGCGATCGGCCCAAGTGCCATCAGCAGTTCGTATTTTTGCGGGTCCATGCTTGTTTCTCCCTTTAACGCAGCGCGTCGATTTCGCGCGCGGTCCGTTCGGCGGGGTCGGTGGCGATGCGTTCCAGCACCGCGATCCGCTCCTCCAGTCGGCTGACCTGGCCGTGCAGCTTGCCGTTTTCGGCTTCGAGCAGCTGCACCTTGCGTTCGGCGCCGAGGTCGGTCTTGGCGACGGTGCCGCCCCACTCGCCCTCAACCGGGTAGCCGTGCTTAGCGCGGATCCAGGTGGTGACCACCCAGGCTCCCATCGACATCGCGATGATCGCCAGCACGAACAACGGTCCTCCCCAACTCATGATCTTGGCTCCCCTTGAGCGCGCGTCAGCGCAGGCTGTCGATTTCGTCGGCCAGGCGACGGTTGCGGCTGGTATAGTAGAGCTCGACGTCGGCGAGGCGGCGATCGATGTCGCGCAGCTTGCCGCGAACCTCGCGGGTGGTGCGCGCCGGCGAGCGACGGACGCCCTGCCAGAACTGCTCCTCTTCCTTGTCGCTATACAGGCCATAGGGGCGCGGCTTGGCGACCCAGTTGGCGGCCAGATAGGCGATCAGCGACCAGGGAAAGGCGCCGGCGAGCGTGATCACGACCATGCCGATGCGGACGAGGGTCACGTCCCAGCCCATATAGTCCGCGATCCCGGCGCAGACGCCCAGCCACTTCTTGTTCTGCTTGTTGACGTAAAACTTGGTGCGGCTCTCGCTCATCTTATCTCTCCCTGATCTGGCGGACCTCGGCGCGCGGCAGCTCCGGCGCGGGTCGGCGAACTTCAAGTTCCGGGTTCTCGGCGATCATGATCCGTTCGATCGAGTGCAGACGGTCGTCCAGGCGGCGCGCCGTATCGTACAGCTCCTCGAGCAGGTTTTCGTCCTCGCGGGTGATGGTGCCGGACTGCTGCTTCCACTTCGTGATGTAGTGAAGGATGATCCAGGGCATGCCCACGAACAGCATGCCGCAGATCACGATGGGGAGAAGCACGTCTTCCATCTGATCAGGCTCCCCGGCTGGCCAGCCGCGCCTTCAGCGCTTCCAGCTCTTCATCGACCTCGTCGCTGGCGCGCAGTTCGGTGAACTGGTCCTCGAGCGTCTTCGGCTCGCCCATGCTAGCGGCGTCCGCCCGGCCTTCGGCAAGATCGACGCGGCGCTCCAGCACTTCGAAGCGGCTGAAAGCGTCTTCGACCCGGGCGCCCGAATAGGCCTCCCGCAGCTTCATCCGGTTGTGCGCGCTTTCGAGCCGCGTGACGATCGCATTCTGGCGGGTGCGCGCCTCACGCAGCTTCTGCTGCAGCTTGGCAATGTCGGCCTCGGAAGCCTGCAGCGCATCGTCGAGAACCTCGATCTCGGCCTTCAACTGGTCGGCCATGTCCGACGCCTTGCGCTTCTCGTGCAGCGCGGCCTTGGCGAGATCGTCGCGGCCCTTGGAGAGCGCCAGTTCCGCCTTCTCGGTCCAGTTTTCCTGGAGCTTCTCGAGCTTGGCGATGTGGCGGCGCATCTCCTTCTGGTCGGCGATGGTGCGCGCCGCGGAGGCGCGGACCTCGACCAGCGTTTCCTCCATTTCCAGGATGATCATGCGGATCATCTTGGCGGGGTCCTCGGCCCGATCCAGCAGGTCGGTCATGTTGGCGGCGACGATGTCTCGGGTGCGGCTGAAAATGCCCATGTAACTACTCCTGGAAGCGGGAAGGTGCCGGGGCGGGACAAGGGGGCCACCCGCCCCGGCGAGGTTTGCCGTCAAGCGAGAGGGGTGCTGACGACGGAAACCGGCTGAACCTCGACCGCACCCGCCGGGCCGACCGCGCTCAGCACGCAGGTGGCGCTGAAGATCACGGTGCAGAGGATGGCGGAGAGGGTCTTCTTGGTTTCGAACTGAGTGAACATCGGGGTGCTCCTTTGACCTGGTGTGCCGCGTTGCAGCGGCTTCGGGCTAAGCGTTGCAGGAGCCGTGCCAAGTGCCGAAAGTCCCGGAAATCAGAGCTTTGCGAGTGTTGACGTCGAGACCAGGCGAAAGCGCCCTTGCCAAGGCTTGGGAAAATACGCCATGTTTCGGTCATGGAGCGAGAAGGCGCCTTCATTGGCCAGTCGATGGCCTTTCTAGATTCGGTGGAGCGCGCGAGCCGAGCGGCGGCGCTCAACCGTCCGGTGCTGGTGATCGGCGAGCGCGGGACCGGCAAGGAACTGGTGGCTGAACGCCTGCATCGGCTCAGCCCTCGCTGGGACGAGCCGCTGGTCATCATGAACTGCGCCGCGCTGCCGGAGACGCTGATCGAAGCCGAGCTATTCGGGCACGAGGCTGGCGCTTTCACTGGTGCGACCAAATCGCGGCAGGGTCGCTTCGAGGAAGCGGACGGAGGTACCCTGTTCCTGGACGAACTCGGCACGCTGTCCGCCGCGGCGCAGGAACGGTTGCTGAGGGCGGTTGAATATGGCGAGGTGACCAGGATCGGGTCCTCCCGCCCGATGCGCGTCAATGTCCGCATCGTGGCGGCCACCAATGAGAATCTGCCGGCGCTGGTGGAGCAGAACCGCTTCCGGGCCGACCTGCTCGACCGGCTGAGCTTCGAAGTCATCACCCTGCCGCCGCTGCGCGCCCGCGAAGGCGACGTTCCGGTGCTCGCCGACCATTTCGGCCGGCGCATGGCTGCGGAGCTCAGCTGGGATCGCTGGCCGGGCTTCTCGCAGAGCGCGATGGAGACGCTGGTCGGCTATGAATGGCCCGGCAATGTCCGCGAGTTGCGCAACGTTGTCGAGCGGGCCGTTTATCGGTGGGAGGACGAGACCAAGCCGATCGACGCGATCGAGTTCGATCCGTTCGCCTCACCCTGGACGCCCAAGGGCGAGGCCGCGCGGTCGCTGACGCCCGCGGCCGGGGTGCCCCAGGCCAGTGCGCCTGTGGCCGCCAATGACGAACTCGACTGCAACGACTTTAAGGCGGCGTGCGAGGAGCATGAAAAAAAGCTGCTGGAGGCGGCGCTTCGGCGCTGCCGCTTCAACCAGCGGCTGACCGCCAAGGCGCTGGCGCTGACCTACGACCAGCTTCGCCATGCGCTCCGGCGGCACGACCTGTTACAGGCGGGAAATTCGTGATAGTTTTCCGGCTGAGGGAGACGATCATGCGCATCATCCTCTTGGCTGCCGCAGCCACGCTCTCGGCAGGGGCGGCGCAAGCCTCCAGCCTGGTGCTCGGCACCGGCCTTGCGCGCGAATGCTTCGAAGCAGCCGAGTCTGAGAAAGCCAGTCCGTTGGCGCTCGGTATTTGCGACCGTGCGCTGACGGAAGAAGCGCTGCCGTTCGATGATCAGGTCGCGACCTATGTGAATCGCGGCATTGTCCGCGCGCGACTGGGCGATATCACCGGTGCGCATGCCGATTATGATCGCGCCCTGCGGCTCGATCCGAACGAACCCGAGGCATATCTCAACAAGGGGGCTTTGGTGCTCAAGACGGATCAGGACTGGCGCCGTGCGCGGCAGCTGTTCGATCTTGCGCTGGCCCGGCAGACCCGCCGGCCTGAGATCGCCCATTATGCCCGGGGCGTCGCAAGCGAACTGGGCGGCGACTTTCCCGCCGCCTATGCCGATTATGTGAAGGCGAGCGAACTGGCCCCGAAGTGGGAAGAGCCCAAGCGCGAGTTGACCCGCTTTTCCGTGCGAAAGAAGGGCTGACGAGGAAAGGGCACCCGAGGTTGCCGCGATGCGTTGTGAGGGCGAGTTTCCCTCAGCACGGAGCACATCATGGCCTTCGAACTGCCGCCGCTGCCCTATGCCACCGACGCCTTTGGTGACATCATCTCCGCCGAAACGTTCGAATTTCACTGGGGCAAGCACCACCGCACCTATGTGACCAGCACGAACAAGCAAGCGGCGGAGGCGGGTCTTGAGGATCGTTCCCTGTCTGACGTGATCCGCCAGGCACGGGCCAGCGGCAATCAGGGACTCTTCAACAACTCCGGCCAGCTTTGGAATCACAGCTTCTATTGGCAGTGCCTGACCCCTGAGGAGCAGCAGCCGACCGGCGTTCTCAAGGACAAGATCGAGCAGAGCTTCGGCTCGCTGGACGCGATGCTCGATAAGCTCAAGGCCGAGTCGGTGGGCCATTTCGCGAGCGGCTGGGGCTGGCTGGTGCTCGATCGCGGCGATCTCAAGATCACCTCGCTGCACGATGGTGATACGCCGGTGGCGCATGAGGGGATGACACCGCTCCTCACCATCGATGTATGGGAGCATGCCTATTATATCGACTATCGCAACGCCAGGGCCGACTATGTGGACGCGCTGCTCCGGCGCGCGATCAACTGGGAGTTTGTGGGTCAGAACATGGACGGGCGCGGCATCGAACGCGCGGACCAGGAGCCGGTGCGGGAGATGGCCTGAGGCCGCTCCCAGAAGTAGGCTGTCACGGTAAGCGGGGCGTTTACCAGAGTTTCACGGCTCCGTGCGTAGTCGTTGCGCATGGACAACGGACTTACGCCCCTCGACGACGCGTTCGGGCCCATCGTGCGCGAGAAGCGCTATGCCGTGTATCTGCGCGGCGTGATCGGCCGTGCGGGCAGCCGCAACCGCATGCCTCTGGCTGTTCGCAACATCTCGGCGCATGGGCTGAAAGGCGAATGCGCGTATCCGCCGAACGCGGACGAAACGGTCGAGATCGAGCTGCCCGGTATCGGCGCAGTCGTTGGGAACGTCCGCTGGGGTGAAGGCCATGCGATCGGCGTGGAGTTCGACGGGCCGATCGATCCGACGCTCGCCTTTACGCGAAACCGCCCGGGCGTGCGGCGATCCGGACTGCTGGCGGCCTACTGACGACCGCGTTCGGCGAAGCCCTGCCCGGTGTGCATGGGGGTGGTGGGGGAGCAGCACCGAACAGGACTCGTGGACCGCTGGAACCGTTCCTCCGGCTGAGCTCAAGCCGCTGTCGATCAGCCGGTGCAGTGTGCGGCCATCGTCAGCAGACTGCGCCGAACGACTCCGGAAGAGGGCCGAGCGTCACGCCAGCGCGCGGTGATTTCCGATGATCTGAGCGACGGCGTCACGATAGCTCCGGCCCACCGGCACCTCTTGCCCATCCTCCAGCCGCACGGCCAGGGCCCCCGATGGTTTCCGCACCATCGCCGCGACGGCCCTGCGTCGGCAGATGGCCGAACGATGGACCCGCGCGAACATCCGGGGATCGAGTTGGCTCTCCAGACCCGAAAGAGTGCCGCGCATCAGCCCGCCGCCGCCTTGCGCATGCAACCGGACATAATCGCCCTCCGCTTCCACCCAGTCGATTGTGTCGACCGGCACCCGGATCGTCTCGCGGCCCCGGCTCACCCAAAGCGCTTCTTGGTAGGAGGTGGTGGGGACAACTGGCGCTTGTTCCACCGCCACGGCGTCGCGGGGCGCGAAGCTCAGGAACGCGAGCGCGCCTCCCGCGAAATAGCCGGACCAGATGAGCCCGAAACGGACGTGGCGGGGCCAGGTTGAGGGCGCCTCGCCAAACGCCGGTACCAGCAGATCGACTCCGGCGCGCACGAACACCATCGCTCCGCAGGCGGCGAGCGCAGTTCCGAGCAGCAGCGCGGCCCGGCGCCGAAGCGGCTGCTCGGCCGTCCGGTCTGCCAGTCGGGTGAAGCCGAAGAAGAGTGCGGCGCCAGCGAGAGTCGTCAGCAGCCGCCGCCACTGGAACGGCGCGTGCGCAAAATCGCTCAGCTGGTTCCATACAAGGAACAGCATGTAGGTGGCGGCCCAGAAGGCGAGCGCGCACAGCAGCCGCAGCCGCTCGCGTCCCTGAACGATTTGCATGCGGCTCAGATAGGAGCCCGAGCCGCTCCCGGAAAGCCGCTGCCGGGCCAGCGACGGTTACTGCTGGGTTTATCGTGCCGCAAAGCGCCTTTGTCGGGTGCCTGTTGTCGCATCATCGTTGTGCCACTCATCACAGCAGGGCGCGCCGAATCGGAGCATCAGGTTCGGGCGTAGAGTTGCTTGGGCGTACGGAGCTGGACCGGGGATGATCATGAACGCCGAAGACCTGTCACGGATGATGCCGGCCAATGCGCTGATCTCCACTTGGGGAGCGGCGGAGTTGCAGGACCTGCTCGAGCGCGCGGCGCTTTGCCCGATGAAGAAGGGCGACGTGCTGCTGCACCAGGGGGATGCGGGCGATTATCTGATCATTCTGGTCGACGGAACCATCCGCGTCTCGATGGTCGCCTCGAACGGCCGCGAGATCATTCTCGACTATCTGGAGGCGGGCAGCGTCATCGGAGAGATCGCGTTGCTCGACGGCGGCGAGCGTACGGCCAGCGTCACCGCGCTCGGCGAAGGGCAGTATCTTAAGATCGGCGCCCGCGCGTTTCGGGAGGTCGTCGAAAAGCATCCCAGCGTCGCCTGGCGCCTGCTCAAGGAACTGGCGCGCCGCCTGCGCAACGCCAACAACACGATCGAAAGCGATCGCGCCTTCGCATCGGGACCGCGCCTCGCGCGGACATTGCAGCGCCTGATGCGCACCGGTGGCGAGAAGTCCGGGCTTCGCCTCGATCTCAGCCAAAGCGAGCTGGGCGCCTTTGCCGGCATCAGTCGCGAGAACATCAATCGCCAGCTGGGTGCATGGGCCGATTCGGGCATCGTTGCCCTCGAACAGGGCCGCGTGCGCGTGCTGGACCGGGACGTTCTGGAGGAAATCGCGATGGCGGCCGAGTAGAGTAACGGCCGTGTACGCCGCCTCCGGTTCACTTGCGACCCGATCCGGCGCGGCGCTTCCTTGCGCTTTCCAAAAGAACAGGGGCGGCCCCACCAGGGGGTGGGCCGCCCCATTTTCATGCGCGGAGCTTTAGGCCGCCGCGCTGTGATCGATCGTCTTCGTGTCGTTCACCGCGGCAGGCTGCTGCGCGGCACCGATGGCGATCTTCTGCGGCTTCATAGCCTCCGGGATTTCGCGCACCAATTCGATGGTGAGCAGACCGTCGGCCAGGTCGGCGCTCTGCACCCGCACGAAGTCGGCCAGCTCGAAGCGGCGTTCGAAGCTCCGCGCCGCGATGCCGACATGCAGGAAATTCGAGCGGTTCTGCTGAGCCGCGTCCTTCTTGCCCGTCACCAGCAGCAGGTTCTGCTGCGCGGTGATGTCGATCTCGTCCTTCTTGAAGCCGGCGACCGCGAGCGTGATCCGGTACCGGTCGTCCGCGACGCGCTCCAGGTCGAAGGGCGGGTAGTTGTCGCTCGTGCTCACGCCGCGGGCGCTGTTCTCGAGCAGGTCGAACAGCCGGTCGAAGCCGACCATCGAGCGGCGATAGGGAGTCAGGTCAACGTTGCGCATTTTATACCTCCATCTGAGCATATGTTTGCACGGGCGCCCCGGTTGGCGGCGCCGCTTGCTGCCAGGCCCCTCTCAGAGGCAGCCTGACGTAACGGAATCTAGGCGTGTGTTTTGCGCCTTCAAGAGGTCTAAGGACGCCCTTCCGGGCGTGCCGCAAATGTCCTAAGTCGCGGCCGCCATGTTCGATATCGCCCCCACCGAGCTGATGCTGTGCGCCGTCATCGCGCTGGTGGTGATCGGCCCGAAGGACCTGCCCAAGGCCATGCGCGTGCTCGGCCATTGGCTCGGCAAGGCCCGAGCGACGGCGCGCCATTTCCGCTCCGGCATCGACGCGATGATCCGCGAGTCGGAGCTGGCCGAGATGGAGAAGAAGTGGGCCGAAGAGAATGCCCGCATCATGCGCGAGCATCCGTTGCCGACGGACGGCCCTCAGATGCTGCCGCTCGCCGAGCCTTCGCCGCCCCCGCCTGCCGCCGCCCCTGAGCCGGAGCAGGGCGAGCGGTGAAAGACATCGACGACACGCGCGCACCGCTGCTCGAGCACCTGATCGAACTGCGGCGACGCGTTCTTTGGTCGCTCGCCGCGCTGGCGGTTGCCTTCGGCGTCTGCCTCTATTTCGCACGGCCGATCTTCGCCGTTCTGGTGCAACCACTGCTGAGGGCCGGGCAGAACAAGATCATCTACACGGATGTGTTCGAGGCGTTCTTCGTCGACGTGAAAGTCGCGTTCTTCGCGGCGCTGATGGTGGCGTTTCCGGTGCTTGCGACGCAGGTCTGGAAGTTTGTGGCGCCGGGCCTCTACAAGAACGAGAAGCAGGCGCTGCTCCCTTTTCTCGTCATGACCCCCTTGTTGTTTGGCCTGGGCGCGAGCCTGGCCTATTATGTGGCCATGCCGATCGCGCTGCATTTCCTGCTCGGCTATCAGGGGGATGTCGGCGGAGTGCAGCAGGAGGCGCTGCCGGGCGTCGGCAACTATCTCAGCTTCGTCACCAAATTCATGTTCGGCTTCGGCGTGGCATTCCTGACGCCGGTGCTGCTGATGCTGCTGGAGCGGGCGGGGATCGTCACGCGGGCTCAGCTCGTGGCCGGCCGGCGCCATGCGATCGTCATTGCCTTCGTGATCGCCGCTGTGCTGACGCCGCCGGACATCATCTCACAGCTGCTGCTCGCAATCCCCCTGGTCCTGCTCTACGAGCTGGCCCTGATCGCGATCTGGTTCACGGAACGAAAGCGGGGCAAGACGGCCTCCCCGGCCGAAGCCGAGAAGGCCTGACCCGCTTACTTGATTTCCTTTTCGACTTCCTTGCTGGCGGACTTCAGGTCCTCGCCGGCACCGGCCACCGTGTTGCAGGCGCTCAGAACGAAAGCGCCGGCCATCAGCGCCAGCGTGATTGTTTTGCGAAGCATCTCTCTGTCTCCCATTCGACGCGACCCTGACGCGCGCGCGCAACAAATGCGCGAGCGGCGCGGCTGTTCCGTTGCCGCAAGGACTGGGTGGAGTTGGGGATCAGGAAAAAATTTGGGCCCGGAGACACCACCGGGGGGAGGCTGGTGTGTCCGGGCCCATTGTCTTGGATAGCGAGAGCGGGGGGGCAAAAGGTCACTATCCGAACTACAAAACGAGCCTTGAGCGGAAGGGTTCCGACGCTCCGAACTTTTTCCGAATTATTTTTTCGCGGGCTCGGGGCCGTCCGGAACGATGGGAAAGCACACCTTGTAGCTGCCGGCCGGCCCATCCCGTTCAAGCGGGCTGCGCAGCTGCCGGGACAGGCCTTCCAGGATCCGGCCATAGCGGCCGGCGACCAGAGCCGAGAGTGCCGAGCCGTCGACCAGCGCGGCCGAGCCGACCACCAGGCAAGCTCGGTCCGGCTCCGGCTGGCGCAGGACCGAGACACGCAGCGACGCAGCAGCATCCTGCGTCATCGCGAGCTCCACGAGTTCGGTGATCAGGAAGGCGAGCGGAATGGCCGTGTCCTGGCCAACATAGACCGTCGGCACATCGATCAGGATCGCGAGCCGGCTCGCCTCCCCCGGTGCCGTGGCGCGGAGATTGGCGCTGAGCTCGCCGATCAGCGAGCGCAGGTTGACGCCGCGATTCTCTTCCAGCTCGGCGTAGTGATTACGGTGCACGACCGCGAGCGCATCCACGCGGCGGCTGATCGAGGCGTAGGCGGCCGTCGCCTCCGCACTCTGGGCGGCCCGCGCATGCAGGTTGATGAGGCTGGAGACCACCTGGAGGTTGTTCTTGACCCGGTGATGCACCTCGCGGGTCAGCTTCGTCTGCCGCGAAAGACCGAGCGCCAACTCCTCTTCGTGCGCGGCCACGGTTCGGCTGATTGCCTGAAAGGTCTGGCCGAGTTCTTCGATCTCACGCGCCGGGATCGTCATGCGACGGAGCGGCTGCAGGATTTCGCCGGGCGTGTAGTTGGCGACGTTTGCGCGGAGCTGGTGAAGCGGGGAAATAACCAGCCGGTTGAACACGATCCAGGCGACCAGCACGGCCACCAGCCACATGATCACCGGTACCAGCATGGTCAGGATTTCAGCTGCCGTGAACGGCGCCGGCGGCACCGACAGGACGAGCTGCAAAGGGGCGTTCGGCACGCTTGTGGCAATGGTCTGGCGGGTGCGCAGCCGATTGGGCTCGAAATCCTCGACAATCGGCAATTCGGACCGTCCGTCGCGGAGCGTCAGCCGATGGGCCGTTTCGAAGCCTTCCGATCGCAGGATGCGTTGCAGCTGGGGAAGCGGATAGGACGCGACCCCAACGAACGCCCGCGTGTCGCTTGGAAGCATCAAGGTCAGGCCCGAAGCACCCAGGTGCGTTTCCGAGTCACCCCGGACATTGCCCATCGGCCGGCGGGCGACCGCCGACTCCGAGCCGCACACCAGGCGGCCGCCACGCGAAAGAATTGCAAACCGGGTCGGCTCGCCGAAGGATGTGGCCAGCACGCTCTGGGTTCGCGCGCAGATCGTCGCCTCGTCGCCGCCTCGTTCCAGCAGGTTGGCGGCGGATCGCAGGGCGTTGCCGTCGACGGCCAGCTCGGCGCCCAGACGGCGCGCGCTTTCCAGGGAGGCAATGCGAACGGTGGAGCGCCGCTCCAGGTCGGCGCTCCGTGAGATCTGAAGCGAGGCGAGGATCGCCAGCAGCCCGAGCGGCAGCAACGCCAATGATAGCAGGATGATGAGGCGGTAGCCGGCGGACAGGCCGGAAAACCGGTCCTTTACCGACGCAGATACCGCCTGCGCAGAAGCAGCGCCGGCCATAATCAACGATTATTGAAGCTTGCCGAGCAGGTCCAGCATCTCTTGCGGAATGTCTTCTTCCACCGCCTTCTCATAGACGGAGCGAAGCGCGTTTCCGACAGGACCAGTCGGCTCCGGACGCTCGGCGTCGCGGGGCGCGGCTTTCCGATCAACTTTGCGCTTGGCGTTCGAACCCAACATACCCCCCAAACAGCAGCGCGTGCAGCCTGCCTAAGGATTGACCGACCAATAGACGACCCGAGCGCTGATAGCCGCTCGAAGCCGGTCGTGAAACAATTTACCGTTTCGATTGTTCCACCCCCGCGCCAATATTTTTAACCCGTCCGGCGCTAGGGGGAAGGGGGCTTGCCAAGCCTACAGAGCCCGCTCCATGTGGATGGGGTATAACGAGCCTGGAGGTTCCTCGCCTTATGTCGCTTGGTCAACAACTGGCCCCGCATCTTCCCTTTCTGCGCCGCTATGCCCGCGCTCTTACCGGCAGCCAGCAGCATGGCGACTCCTATGTTAAGGCAGCGCTGGAGGCGATCGTGCAGGCGCCGGACCAGTTCCCGCGCGACGTCGATCCGCGGCTGGGGCTCTACAAGACTTTCCAGGCGATCTGGGGTTCGGTCAACGTCGCCAATGATGATGATCCGATCGGAGTGGACGGTCAGGATAACGAGTCGATCGCCCGTGCGCGGCTTGCCCGTATCACGCCGCTGCCGCGTCAGGCGCTGCTGCTGACCGCCATGGAGGGTTTTACGCCCGAGGACACCGGCTATCTGATCGATGCCGACGCGGATGAAGTCGACCGGCTGGTCGGCGAAGCGCTGGCGGAGATCGAGGAGCAGACCCGTGCCGAGGTGCTGATCATCGAGGACGAACCGATCATTGCCATGGACCTCGAAACGATCGTCCGCGATCTGGGCCATGAGGTGACCGGGGTTGCGGTCACGCGCGATGAGGCGGTGGCGCAGGCCAAGGCGCGCCGCCCGGGCCTGGTGCTCGCAGACATCCAGCTGGCCGACGACAGCTCGGGCATCGACGCGGTCAAGGACATCTTGGGCGAGTTCTCGGTGCCCGTGATCTTCATCACGGCCTTTCCGGAGCGTCTGCTCACCGGCGAGCGGCCCGAGCCGACGTTCCTGATCACAAAGCCTTTTCAACGCTCTACGGTCAAGGCGGCGATCGCCCAGGCGCTGTTCTTCGACCGCGCGACCGTGCCCGCCTGACCGGCGGAACTTGGCTACGGTCGCGGCGTTATCATGGCCGTGACCGTAGCAGGGGCGAAATGAAAATGGCCGACCCGGAAGTTCATCGTACCGCCACGGAAAGCCGGGGCGCGTCAAAGCAGGGTGTGGTCCGTTACATCCTTGCGATCTCGCTTGCACTGGTGATCCTGGCCTACGTCGTCATCCTGCTCGTTTGACTTGCGCCGTCGTCCCGCCTGGCGGGCGTGCTGTAACGATCTTCTGATTAAGGTCCTGAATGGCTGAAGCCACTGCCCGCCACATCGATGATGAGGAAGAAGAACCGGCCGCCGTCCCGCACGCGGCGCTGTCGGACGAGGAATTTCGTCAACAGCTCGGACTGGTGATCCCTCATCTTCGTGCGTTCGGCCGTTCGCTTTCGGGCAATCGGGACACGGCGGACGATCTGGTCCAGGAAACGCTGCTCAAGGCGTGGGCCGCTCGCAAGCGGTTCCAGGCCGGCACCAACATGCGCGCCTGGACGTTCATCATCCTGCGCAACCTCTACCTCTCCCAGATGCGCCGTGCCCGCTTCAAGGGCGAATGGGACGATCTGGCCGCCGATCGGCTGCTCGCAGCACCTGCGAGCCAGGACCGCCATGTCGAGCTCGCCGACATGCAGCGCGCGCTGATGCACCTGCCCCAGCCGCAGCGCGAGGCGTTGATCCTAGTTGGCGCTGGCGGTTTCGCTTATGAGGAAGCGGCCGAAATCTGCGGTGTTGCCGTCGGCACGATCAAGAGCCGCGTCGCCCGTGGCCGGGTCGCGCTTGAGGCCCTGCTGAGCGAGGGCGCGCTACCGTCGCGTCGCGACAGCGCCAGCAATGGCGGCCGCGGGGCGCTCGAGACGATCATGGGGCAGGTCGATGATCTCAGCCGCGACGCGGAGAGCGGCAGCCAGGCCTGAGGGTTACTGGCGAATCCGGTCGAGCTTTATCACGCAGGCCTGCAGTTCGGCGGGCAGCTGATAGCCATCGCGGAAAGCGATCTGCAGCGCCCGACCGACGCCTTCCGCGCGCGAGGGCCTCTCGACGGCGATGAAGCGGTCTTCCGGCATGATCATCTCTCGGTTGCTTCGATAGCTCATCGGACATCCAACGTCCTAACATGGGTGAGGTTGCCACCGTGTTGCTCCTGCAACGATGCCTCGCCTAACAGCGTGATATGTACGCAACAGCGGCCTTCGCGGATGCCCTGAGCCGGGCCGAGGCCTACTCACCCTTTCTGCGCGGCCTGATCGAACGCCATTCGGACATCGTCGATATGCTCGCCACGGGGGACATCGCGGCGGCGCTACGAGCCTGCCGCGCGGGATCAGAAGACGCACCGATCGCACGCCGCCTGCGCCTGGAGCGCGGTCGGGCGGCGCTGGTGCTGGCGATCGGAGATCTGGCCGGCGCGCTGTCGTTGGAGGAGGTGACCGAGGCGCTGAGCGACCTTGCCGACCGTAGCCTCGATCAAGCCATCGCAGCCGCCATCCGCGAGCGCGTCCCGGATGCGGAGGCGCGGGGCTTTTCGGTTATTGCACTCGGCAAGCATGGCGGGCGCGAACTCAATTACTCGTCCGACATCGATCCCATCTTCCTCTACGATCCCGAGACGCTGCCGCACCGCGGTCGGGAGGAGCCGGCCGAAGCGGCAGTCCGGATCGGTCGGCGTGTGATCGAACTGCTGCAGGCGCGGGATGCCGACGGGTACGTCTTTCGCGTTGACCTGCGGCTGCGGCCGTCACCGGAGGTGACGCCCATTGCGCTGCCCATAGACGCGGCCATCGGCTACTATGAATCAAGCGCGGTCGCGTGGGAGCGGGCCGCTTTCGTCCGGGCCCGCGCGGCGGCCGGAGACCGCGAGCTCGGGCTCAGCTTTCTCGAGGCGGTCCGGCCCTTCGTCTGGCGGCGCTCGCTGGATTTCGGCGCGGTCAAGGAGATGCGCGCCATGTCGCACCGCATCCGCGACCATCATGGCCAGGCGCCGTTCGGCCCCGGGTTCGACCTGAAGCGTGGCCGGGGCGGCATTCGCGAGGTCGAGTTCTTCGCCCAGGTACACCAGCTCATCCACGGCGGCCGCGATCGGGCACTGCGCTCGCCAACGACAATCCCGGCACTGCAGGCGCTTCAAGAGGCAGGGGTGGTCGGCGAAGAAGGAGGCACGATGGCCGAGGCCTACCGACTGTTCCGGACGATCGAGCACCGGCTGCAGATGGTCGACGATCGCCAGACCCATAGCCTGCCGGACGAACCCGGCGCGCTGACCAACGTCGCCCGGCTGCATGGGCTGGAGGATGGCTCCGCCTTGCTCGAGCTGCTGCGCCCCCATGTGGAAGCCGTCGGCCGCCTCTATGACGGGCTCGACGACGGGGCGGAGGAGGGGGTTCCCGTCGGCGCCGCGCTTGGCCCAGCGCTTGTGGCTGCGGGCTTCGACTCGCCGGACGCTGCACGCACCGTGCTCGAGCGGTGGCGCGGTGGCGGCGCTCGCTCGGTCCAGAGCCCCGCCGCCCGCGAGGCCCTGGAGGAGGTGCTGCCCGGGCTGATCAAGGCACTCGGCAGCGCCTCCGACCCGAATGCGGCCCTTCACCGCCTCGACGACATCGTCTCCAAGCTGCCGAGCGCCATCAACTTCTTCCGGCTGCTCGCCGCCCGCCCGCCCTTGTTCAAGCTGCTCGCCGATGTGCTGAGCCACGCGCCCACGCTGGCTGGCGCGCTTGGCCGCCGCCCTGAGCTGTTCGACGGGCTGATCGACGCCAGCTCCTTTGAGCCCGCACCCGAGGTGCCGGCGCTCGTGTCAGAGTTCGCGACCAGCGAGGCGGGGACGTACGAGCAGTTGCTGGACCATGTGCGCCGCAAGGTGGGCGAGCGCCGCTTTGCGCTCGGCGTGCAGCTGATCGAGGGGACAAGTGACCCGCTGGAGGTCGCCAGCGGTTACGCGCGTGTGGCGGAAGCCGCCTTGCAGGTGCTCGCGGCCGCCACGGTCGCCGATCATGCGCAGCAACATGGCGCGGTCGAGGGCAGCGAACTCGTCATCCTCGCGCTTGGCCGCTTGGGCGGGCAGGCGCTCACGCACGCATCTGACCTCGATTTGATCTATCTCTTCACCGGGTCGATCGACCGCAGCTCGGACGGGCCGAAGCCAATCGAGGCGACGCGCTATTTCAACCGGCTGGCGCAGCGCGTCACGGCGGCGCTGTCGGTGCCCACTGCGGCCGGTGCGCTCTACGAAGTGGATACGCGATTGCGGCCGTCCGGCTCGAAAGGCTTGCTCGCCGTGACACTGGATGGGTTTGCCGAGTACCAGCGCAAGGAGGCCTGGACCTGGGAGCATATGGCGCTCACCCGCGCCCGGCCGGTGTTCGGCTCCGATCGGGCCAGAGCCGAGGCGCAGGCGATCATCGAGAGCGTTCTCCGCTTGCGGCGCGACCCGGGTCCGTTGCTCCGCGACATGGTCACGATGCGCAGCGACATGGCGCGCCACAAGCCACCAGCGGGGCCGCTCGATGCCAAGCTGATCAGCGGCGGCTTGGTGGATCTTGAGTTCTGCGTGCATGCCCTTCAACTCGAACACGGGCTCGGGCTGCACCCCCATTTGTCGGAAGCGATTGCGGCGCTCGTCGCGGCCGGGCTGGTGCCGCCCGAGATCGCAACCGCTCACGACGTGCTCACGCGGATGCTCGTGACGCTGCGGCTGGTCGCGCCCGATGCCAAGGAGCCGCCATCATCGACCCGGCCGTTGGTGGCGCGAGCGTGCGGGTTCGACGATTGGGCCGGACTGGTTGCAGGCTATGCCGAGGCACGGCAGAGCGTGGCCGACACATGGGCGAGTATTGCCGCGCGGGGGGAGGGATGATGCTGAACGAAGGAGATCAGGCGCCTGAAGTTTCGTTCGAGGGGCCGGACGGGAACGAGACGACGCTGCAGGCCTGGCGCGGGCGAAAGCTGGTGCTCTATTTCTATCCCAAGGACGACACGTCCGGCTGCACCAAGGAGGCACAGGAATTCACGGCCCTGGCCGACGACTTCGCTGCGGCGGGCGTGGCGCTGCTCGGCGTCTCGAAAGACACTGCCAAAAAGCACAAGGCGTTCACCGACAAATACGGCCTCAAGGTCCCGCTCGGCACGGATGCGGAGGGCCAGCTGCTGGAGGCGTTCGGGTCCTGGATCGAAAAGAGCATGTATGGCCGCAAATATATGGGCATCGACCGCTCGACCTTCCTGATCGACAAGGACGGCCGGGTCGCGCGCATCTGGCGCAAGGTTAAGGTGCCGGGGCACGCGGCCGAGGTGCTTGAAGCAGCGCGGGCGCTGAACGAGTAAGCGCAACACCATCCACCGGTTGCGCTGAGCCTGTCGAAGCCCCCCTTCTGGACACCCATGCCAGAAGAAGAAGGGAGGGCTTCGACAAGCTCAGCCCAGACGGCCTATAGGGCGGCGCTCTATGGCCGATGTCTCCGACGCTGCCCGCCGCGTGCTTGCCACTGCCGACCCATATGAGAAGGTTCGCGCTGCGCGCTCAGCCGCGCGAGAGTGGCGGCTGCGTCGCCTAAAACACGGCTTTTCTACCCTCATGCCGGACCGTCCGGCGCGGCCGGAGCGGCCCGAGCTGCTGCCGCCCAACCGCATGCCGAAGCGGGGGCGGGCTGGGTCGGACGGGTCGCGTATCGCGATGATCCATTCGCTGGCGCATATCGAGTTCGCGGCGATCGACCTGGCCTTCGATCTGGTCGGCCGGTTTGGGGCGCAGTTCCCGCCCGCATTCGTGGACGACTGGATGCGTGTCGGCGCGGAGGAGGCGATGCATTTTGTCCTGCTCGACCGGCGGCTTCGGGCGCTCGGCAGCCATTACGGCGCGCTCCCGGCGCATGACGGGCTGTGGCAGGCGGCGACTGAAACCGCGCATGATCCTGCGGCCCGGCTGGCGGTCGTGCCGATGGTGCTGGAGGCACGCGGACTGGACGTGACACCGGCAACAATCGAGCGCTTTCAACGACTTGGAGACGATCGAAGCGCACGCATCCTGACCCGAATCATGGCCGATGAGGAGCGGCATGTAGAGGCCGGAACCCGCTGGTTTCGGTTCGTCTGTGAAACGGCTCGGCTCGACGCTGCGAGCACCTGGCGCACGCTCGTCGCCCGTCATTTCCGGGGTGCGTTGAAGCCTCCGTTCAACGACTCGGCGCGCGCCCGTGCCGGTCTAACGCGGGATTTCTATGCGGTAGGTTGTCATTAACCGCTTGATCCCAGACAGAACGTGCAAGCCGAGCGGGGGGTCCGCACGGCAAGAACTTTCAGGCTCGGACCGGTGCGATAAGCCGGACCGGGCAGGTCGCCGGAAGGACTCATTTTGTTCTCAACCGATTTCAACGCGGGTGGTGCAAAGCGGTTCCGCAGGACCGTAGCCCGCGTCGCCTTCGCGCTCGTTGCTGGCGGCACCTCTGCCGCTGCGTCCGCGGAGACGGCTGACGCCGAGTACAAGGCGCTGTTCCAGTCCTGGAAGCAGATGGATGCGGTCGGCCAGAGCGCGCCGCCGGGTCAGGGCGCCATGTCCGTGCCGTCGATGAAGCCGGTCGCCAATCTCCAATATACCAGCCTCTACGGTGTTCGGTCCGATCCGTTCCGCGGCACCGCGGCGATGCATGCGGGCGTGGACATCCCCGGCCCGGTTGGCACGCCGATCTATGCCACGGCGGATGGTACCGTCGGTCGCTCCGGTTGGGTCGGCGCCTATGGCAACCTCGTCGAGCTGGAGCATGGCGGCAAGCTGCAGACCCGCTACGGCCACCTTTCCAAAATTATGGTTGCGCCGGGCACCCGCGTGAAGCGCGGTCAGGTCATTGGCATGATGGGCTCGACCGGTCGCTCGACCGGCAGCCACCTTCACTATGAAGTCCGCATGGACGGCCGCGCCGTCAACCCGGTGCCGTATCTCGACTCCGCGCAATACGCGTCGAACATGCGCCAGCGCGTGAACGCCATGACGGCGCCGCTGGCTCAGGGCGGCCCGGACGCCGAGACCGTCGGCACCGAATAGGAGCTTGGGGAGGAGAGCCGCGGGCCACGCTTGCCCGCGGCCACCAGGCTTCCTAAATTGATGCTTGTGAGCGCACCCATTTCCCTGACCAGTTCCGCGGCCCAGCGCGTCGCGACGATCGCGGCCAAGCAAGGCAAGCCAGCGATCCTGCGCCTGTCGGTCGACGGCGGTGGGTGCTCTGGCTTCCAGTATCGCTTCGGCCTGGCCGACAGCATTGAGAGCGACGACGCCGCTGTCGAGACGGATGGCGTGAAGCTGGTCGTCGACAGCATCAGCCTCGACCTCGTTCGGGGCGCGGCCGTCGACTATGTGGAAAATCTCGGCGGCGCCGCCTTCAAGGTGGAGAATCCGCAGGCCGCCAGCGGCTGTGGTTGCGGATCGAGCTTCTCCGTCTAGACGCCCGCCGCGTGCCCGCTAGGGGTGGGCCATGCGCATCGTCACCTACAATGTGAACGGCATCAAGGCGCGGCTGCCGCGGCTGATCGAGTATCTGCAAGAGCAGCAGCCCGACGTGGTCTGCCTACAAGAGCTCAAATGCTCGGACGACACCTTTCCTGAACTCGAGGTGCGCGCGGCCGGGTACGGCGCGGTGTGGCACGGACAGAAGGGGTTCAACGGCGTCGCCGTGCTCGCCAAGGCCGTCGATCCGGTCGAGCGCCAGCGCGGGCTGGAGGGCGATCCGGATGATGCGCACAGCCGCTATCTCGAGACCGAAGTGAATGGCGTGGTGATCGCGTCCATCTACCTGCCCAACGGCAATCCGGTGCCCGGTCCCAAGTTCGACTACAAGCTCCTCTGGATGGAGCGCCTGGCCAAGCGCGCCTCGGAGCTGTGGGCGGAGGAACGGCCGGTGGTGCTGGCCGGCGACTATAATGTCGTGCCGACCGACGCCGACGTCTTCTCGGTCCAGGCGATGGCGCATGACGCGCTGATGCAACCGGAAAGTCGACAGGCATTCAGGCGCCTGCTCGCCTGCGGCTGGACCGATGCGCTCAGGACCCGTCACCCGGTCGCGCCGATGTGGACTTTCTGGGACTATCAGGCCGGATGCTGGCAGCGCGATGCCGGGTTCCGTATCGACCATCTGCTCCTGAGCCCGCCGGCGGCCGACCGCCTCATCGATGCCGGCGTCGACAAAACGTATCGGGGCCGCGAGAAGGCCAGCGATCACGCGCCGACCTGGGCCGTGCTGCGGGACTGACTTGTTAAGGAAAACAAGGTAAACGCCGCGGCAAGGAAGACGGGGCGCGAGAGGTTGCAGGCGCAAACGAAGCTGATCGGACGGGCCGGGCTGGGCGCGGGGCTCCTCGCGGCCATGGCCGGGCTGTTCGTGCTGAGCCCAGGCCAGGCAGCATCGGAGGCGGGCACGATCATCATCGCCCTTCCGCCGCCAATCCCGGCCGCGCCGCTGCCTGGAGTGTCAGGACCGGTCGGTGCCCCGTTGATCGTCATCGATGCGGGCCATGGCGGCCATGATCTCGGCGCCAAGTCGGAGGGCGGTGAGCAGGAGAAAGACCTCACCCTCGCCATGGCGCTCGCCATCCGGGATGCGCTGGTGCGGAATGGCCGGGTCCGGGTGGCGCTTACCCGTAATGGCGACGCGTTCCTGGCGCTGCAGGAGCGATCGGACATGGCTCGCCGCCTTGGCGCCGCCCTGTTCCTGTCCATCCATGCGGACTCGGCCGGCGAGAACGACACGGCCCATGGCGCGACGCTCTACACCCTGTCCGACGAGGCCACGGACGCCGAAGCCGAGGCGCTTGCGGCGCGCGAGAACAAGGCGGACATCGTCAAGGGCGTGAACCTCAGCGGCCGCTCCGACGAGGTCGCTTCGATCCTGATCGACCTGGCGCAGCGAGAATCACGCGAAGCGGCCGACAGCTTCGCCCGGCGCCTGCACCGGGAAGCCGAGGCCGTGCTGCCCTTCCGCCGCGACTATCTGCGCAAGGCGGCGCTGATCGTGCTCCGCGCGCCGGATGTGCCGTCGGTGCTGTTCGAGACCGGTTACATCACCAACGAAGCCGATCGCAGCCTGCTGGCGTCGGCGGAAGGACGGAGCCGGGTGGCGGGTGCCGTTGCCCAGGCCGTCGAGCGGCATCTGGCCCGATTGAAGTCGTTTCAAAGCGCCGGAAACTTGCTAGAGCGGCGCCCGGATGGAACAGTCTGAGACGGCGGGCTCGCGCTTCACGTTGAAGCGGACGGGCGATTTTCGGCAGAAGCTGAGCGGATGGTGGCAGCGGCGCTGGGTCCGCTGGGCTGTCTACGCGCTTGCCGCGGCCGTGCTCGGCTGGCTGCTGATTCTGGCGGTGTTCGCGCGCGACCTGCCTTCGGTGGACAAGCTCCGCACCTATGAGCCGCCGCTGCCGACCAACGTCCGCGCGATCGATGGCCAGCCGATCCACAGCTTCGCGCGCGAGCGGCGGGTGCAGCTTGCTTATGGCGAATATCCCAAGCTCCTGATCCAGGCCTATCTGGCGGCCGAGGACCGCACCTTCTTCAGCCATGGCGGCGTCGACTATCCGGGCATCGTCGCGGCGCTGATTTCCAATCTGACACGCAGCGGCCGCCCGATCGGCGCCTCGACCATCACCCAGCAGGTCGCCAAGAACCTGCTGCTCACAAGCGAGGTCAGCTATACCCGCAAGGTGCGGGAGGCGATCCTCGCCTATCGCATCGAGGACGCGCTCTCGAAGGAAGAGATCCTCGAACTCTACCTCAACCAGATCTTTCTCGGCCGGAACGCCTACGGCGTCCAGGCGGCGTCGCGCGCTTACTTTGACAAAGATGTCGCGCAACTGACCCTGCCGGAGATGGCGTATTTGGCGATCCTGCCGAAAGCACCGTCCAATTACGACCCGGAACGCCGCACCCAACGCGCGATCGACCGGCGCAACTGGGTGCTCGGCGAGATGGAGAGCAACGGCTTCATCACGGCGGCGCAGCGCGCCGAGGCGCAGGCGGCGCCGCTCGGCACGGTGCCGCGCCAGGGGACGCGGTTCGAATCCAATGCGGGCTATTTCCTGGAAGACGTCCGGCGCGAACTGAGCGGGCGCTGGGGCGAGGACGCGAACAAGGGGCCGCACAGCCTCTATGCCGGTGGCCTGTGGGTGCGTACCTCCCTCGATCCGCGCCTGCAGCAGCTGGCCGAGAATGCGCTTCGCGACGGCCTCGCTCGCTATGATCGGGGCCGCGGCTGGCACGGACCGATCAAGCGGCTGGAGACGGACGGCAACTGGGCGCAGCGTCTCGCTGCGGCCAACTTAGGGGCCGGCTACCCCGACTGGCGGGTCGCGTTGGTTCTGTCCAAAGAGGGTGGGCAGGCGACAATTGGGTTCCCGTCCGGCCAGACCGGCACCTTGCCGAGCTACGCCGCCTCCATGCCGGTCGCCGGCAAGGGCGGCGCTGCCTTCGACGCGATCCGTTCCGGCGACGTGATCGCGGTCAAGCAGGAAGGCTCGACCTGGTCGCTGCGCTCGATCCCCGTCGTATCCGGCGCCTTCGTCGTGCAGGACCCGAACACCGGCCGCATCCTCGCGATGCAGGGCGGGTGGGACAGCCGCGTCCACACCTTCAACAACGCGACGCAGGCGCTCCGACAGCCGGGCTCCACGATCAAGCCGTTCGTCTATGCGGCCGCGCTCGACAACGGCATGACCCCTGCCTCGATCATCGTCGACGGACCATTCTGCGTCTATCAGTCGGCGCTGCTGGGCCAGAAGTGCTTCCGCAACTTCTCCGGCGGCAATGCCGGGCCGCAGACGATGCGCTGGGGCATCGAGCAGTCGCGCAACCTGATGACGGTGCGCGCCGCCTCGCAGACCGGCATGCAGGCGGTCACCCGCACCATCGCGCGGATGGGGATCGGCAACTACCAGAACTACCTTTCGATCGCGCTGGGGGCGGGCGACACCACCGCGCTCAAGATGACCAATGCCTTCTCGCAGCTGGTCGCGCTCGGCCGCGAGCTGAAGCCAACGCTGATCGATTATGTGCAGGACCGCAACGGCAAGGTCATCTACCGCACCGACAATCGCTGCCGCTTGATGAAGACCTGCAACGCCAAGGATTGGGACGGCAAGCCGATGCCCCGTCCGCCGATCCGGGCGCGGCAGCTGATGGACCCCATGACGGCCTATCAGATGGTCCACATCCTCGAAGGCGTTGTACAGCGGGGCACGGCCACGACACTCAACGATCTTGGCCGTCCTCTAATGGGCAAGACCGGGACGACGAGCGGGCCCACCAACGTGTGGTTCATCGGCGGCTCGGCTGACCTGATCGGCGGCGTCTATATGGGCTATGACCAGCCTCGCTCGCTCGGGGGCTATGCCCAGGGCGGACGTATTGCCGCGCCGATCTTCAAGCAGTTCGCCAAGGAAGCGATGAAGGACATGCCCGTGGTGCCGTTCCGCGCCGCGCCCGGCATTCGGATGATCCGCGTGGACCGGCGCTCCGGCCGCAAGGTGTTCGGCGTTTTCCCGGGCTTCGGAGAGGCCAAGCCCGCAGTGATCTGGGAGGCCTTCAAGCCGGAAAGCGAACCGCGCCGGACGATCCGCCGCGCCGAGATCGCCGCGCGTCCCAAGGAGAAGGCGGCGGAAGGTGGCGAGCGGCCGATCCGCGAAAGCAGCCGTGACCGCGACTTCCTTGAGCGAGAAGGCGGCATCTACTAGGGCCGCCTACCACTGGATTTTAGTAGGACCTATCGATGCGCGCCGAAGCGCAAGCCCATATCGACCAGATCAACGGCGCGCTCGCGCTGCTCCGCCGCTTTCTCGACTGGGACCGAGCGCTGCGACGGCTCGACGAGCTCAACGCCAAGGTTGAGGACCAGGCGCTTTGGAACGATCCGAAGCAGGCGCAGGCGGTCATGCGCGAGCGGCGCCGGTTGGATGAGGCGATCTCCGCCACCAAGGCGATCGAAAGCGAACGCGACGACACCGTCGAACTGATGGAGATGGCCGAGGCGGAGGGCGACGAGGCGCTGGTCGACGATGCCGTCGCCAGCCTCGCTGCCCTCGCCGCGCGGGCGGAAAAGGACAAGGTCGCCGCGCTGCTCGCGGGCGAGGCCGACGCCAACGACACCTATGTCGAAGTGAATGCAGGCGCCGGCGGCACCGAGAGCCAGGATTGGGCCGGCATGCTCCAGCGCATGTACACACGCTGGGCCGAGCGTCACGGCATGAAGGTCGAGCTGATCGACCATCACGCCGGCGAACAGGCGGGCATCAAGTCGGCAACGCTGCTGCTGAAAGGCGAGAATGCCTATGGCTATGCGAAGACCGAGAGCGGCGTGCACCGCCTCGTGCGCATCAGCCCCTATGATTCGAACGCCCGCCGCCACACCAGCTTTGCGAGCGTCTGGGTCTACCCGGTGGTGGACGACGACATCGAAGTGGAAGTGAACGACAGCGAACTGCGCATCGACACCTTCCGCGCGTCCGGCGCTGGGGGCCAGCACATCAACACCACCGACTCCGCTGTGCGCATCACGCACTTGCCCACCGGTATCGTCGTCCAGTCGCAGAGTCAGCGATCGCAGCACAAGAACAAGGCCGAGGCCTATAGCCAGCTCCGCGCCAAGCTGTTCGAGCGCGAGCTGCAGCGGCGGGAAGCAGAGGCGAATGCGACTGCCTCCAGCAAGACCGAGATCGGCTGGGGTCACCAGATCCGGTCCTATGTGCTCCAGCCCTATCAGCTGGTGAAGGACCTGCGCACGGGCGTGACCTCGACCGCGCCGAGCGACGTGCTCGACGGCGACCTCGACGCCTTCATGGCCGCTGCGCTAAGCCAGCGCGTCACGGGCGAGAAGGTCGAGGTCGAGGACGTGGAATGATCGCACGCGCGATCCTCATGCTGTTGCTGCTCTCGGCCTGCCAGGCGCCGGTCGAGCAGGGCGCGGCCGTCGCCCGCGATCGGGCTGGGCCGTTCCCCAAGGCCGACCGTCCCGTTGCCCGGATCGTGTCCAGCCGCTGGTCCACCGAGGAGGCGCGCGACCGCTTGCGGGAGGCGGACGGAGTGATGGACCGCGCCGGCATCGCGCCCGGCATGACCGTCGCCGATATCGGCGCCGGTGAAGGCTATTACACGATCCGCCTTGCTGCCCGAGTCGGCAAGCAGGGCCGGGTGCTTGCGCAGGATATCGTCCCCGAAGTCCGGGACGCGCTGGCTGAGCGCGTCAATCGGGAGCGGCTCGACAATGTCTCGGTGAAGCTCGGCGAGCCCGCCGACCCGAAGCTTCCGGAGAACAGCTTCGACCGCGTGCTGATGGTGCATATGTATCATGAGATCGGCGAGCCTTATGAGTTCCTCTGGAACCTGCGACCGGCCCTGAAGGCGGGCGGGCAGGTGATCGTGGTCGATGCCGACCGCCCGACCAAGGATCACGGCACTCCGCCCGATCTGCTCCGCTGCGAGCTCGGCGCCGTCGGCTATGCGCAGGTCCGGTTCGAGCGGATGCCGCAGGCCGGCGGCTATTTCGCGGCGTTCGAGCCGCGCGGGCCGCGGCCCGAGCCCCGCTCCATCACCTCCTGCCGTTCACAATAACCCCTGCCGCCGGAATGACGTGAACGCGCCGGCGCCGTAGACGAGGTGGTCGCGGACCGAGATTCCGAGCGGCCGCGCCACCTGCACCAGGCTCCGGGTCATCTCCACGTCGGTTGCACTGGGCTGCGGGTCCCCGCTCGGGTGGTTGTGTGCCAGAATCAACGAATGGGTGCCCAATGCGAGCGCGTCGGCGATGATCTTGCGCACGGGGAAGTCGACCGGCTTGCCAGGTTCCGAATACCGGAAGCGGATGCCTATGACGCGCTGATCCGCATGCAGATGCACGACGCACAAGCGTTCGTCGCGTGCGCGGGTGAAGACCGGCGCAAACAAGTGGTGCGCCGCCTCCAGGCTGTCGATGATGCGGGCGCGCCGGCCATCGGCATCCATGAGCCCTGCGGTAGGGGCGGGGAGTCACGCCTATGAAGGGGTGTTTCGCTCCATTCCGGAGGGAGAGGAGTGAACATGCTCCATTCTGGAGGATTCAGCCGAGTACCCCCAGTGCAAGCAGCAACAGGAAGAACACCATCAGGGTTATCGAGGCGAAGCTGACCAGCAACACGGTTCGGAGAAGCGCCCAGCGCCGGCGCGTCCCATAGGCGCCGCGCAGTTGCCGATACATGTGGACCGGCGGGACGGTCATGGCGGCGATCGCAATCATGCTCTCGCCTACGCCGGCTTTCCCGAGCAGCGTCAGCACGATCACCAGCATCGACATGAAGGCGAGCGAATAGGTTACGAACACGGCGTGGTCGTAAAGCCGGTATTTGCGGTGCCAGGCGTAGAGCAGCCACAGGAAAGGCACGGAGAGCGGGATCAGCGCCCAGGAAAATTTGTAAGCGCTCGACTGCATCTTGTAGACGGCCAGGTTGGGGTTCTTGTTCGCCTTGGCGATCCCCTCATCCAGGCGCTTCCAGCCGGTGTTCTTGATCCCGACAAACGTGAAATTGTTCGGGCTCGCCAGCTTCTTGAGTGAGTCCACTTCTTCTTCGGCGTCATCGGCCTTCTTTTCCAGCCGGAGTCGCTCCTGTTTCGTCGTCGCTGCCTTTTGGCGCGCCCGCGCTTCGGCGAGCTTCGCTTCCGCTTCGGGCAAGGCATCTTTGGCGGACTCCTGAGCCGCTTCCGTCGGCGGCTTGTTGTCCGGCACTTCGAAAGACGCGCCGATGGCCGAGAAGGTCGCGAACATCAGGAAGACGGAGAAGAGGAACAAGGCCATCGGCGACACGAAGCGCGCGCGCTCCCCGTGAATGAACCGGCGCGTCAGCTCGCCTGGACGCCAGGCGAGCAGCGGCAGCGTGTTCCAGATCTTACCCTCGAAATGCAGCACGCTGTGCGCGATGTCGTGCCAGAGCGCGCCCAACGACCGATGGATATGCTCGGGTTGGCCGCAACGGTGGCAATAGCCGCCCAGCAATCCGGTGCCGCAATTCAGGCACAGCGCCGAACGATCGGATGCCGCGTCCCGCTGGCCCGTCTGCCCCTCAACGGCCCCCGCGATCAGTCCGCCCGTGACGAACTCGCCTGCTGCTTCGACCCCCGTCATGGCCGCATGCTAGCATCGTTCCGCGGCTGCATGCTAGGCGCCGCGGCATGAGCGTGGAGGCACAGATCGGGGAAATGGCGACGCGGGCGCGAGCTGCCGCGGCCACTCTGGCACGCACTGCGCCGGAACGCTCGGCTGCGGCCCTCCGCGCCGCCGCTGCCGCCGTTCGAAAGACCATCGCCGATATTCTTGCGGCCAACGCCGAGGATCTCGCCCGATCGCAGCATCTCACCCCGGCGATGCGGGACCGGCTGCGCCTCGATGAGGCTCGGCTCGAAAGCATTGCGGCGGGGCTCGAAGCAGTGGCGACGCTGGACAGCCCCTTGGGAGAGCGCATCGATACACGCACCCGGCCGAACGGCCTTGTGCTGGAGCGGGTGCGTGTGCCGATCGGCGTCATCGGTATCATCTACGAGAGCCGCCCCAACGTTACAGCCGACGCCGGGGCCCTCTGCCTCCGCTCCGGCAATGCGGTGTTGCTGCGCGGGGGGTCGGAGGCGCGGGCGAGCAATGCCGCGCTCCATGTTGCCCTGCTCTCCGGGCTCGAAGCGGAGGGGCTCCCCGCCCATGCCGTCCAGTTCGTCGACGATCCTGACCGCGCACTTGTAGGGGCGATGTTGAAAGCGGCAGGGCAGATCGACCTGATCATCCCACGCGGTGGCAAGTCGCTGGTCGCCGCCGTTCAGCAGGACGCGCGCGTGCCGGTGCTCGCGCACCTCGATGGCAATAACCATGTCTATGTGCACGCCGCTGGCGATCCGGACATGGCCGAGCGGATCGTGGTCGATGCGAAGCTCCGCCGTACCGGCATCTGCGGCGCTATGGAGACCCTGCTGATCGATGCCGGCTTTCCGGCCGCGCAACGGCTGGTCGACGCGCTCCTGGCCCGTGGCTGTGAGCTGCGCGGAGACGGCCGCGCCTCGGCACTCGACTTCCGCATCCGCCCGGCCGAGCCCGCGGATTGGGACACCGAATATCTCGACGCCGTCTGCACGGTTGCGATTGTGGACGGACTGGAGGGCGCGCTGGCCCATATCGAGGCCCACGGCTCCCGCCACACCGATGCGATCCTCACTGACGATGGCGCGGCCGCCGAGCGTTTCCTGGCAGAAGTGGACAGCGCGATCGTGCTCCACAACGCTTCCACCCAGTTCGCGGACGGCGGCGAATTCGGCCTCGGCGCCGAGATCGGCATTGCGACAGGCCGCCTCCACGCCCGCGGCCCGGTCGCGCTGGAGGGGCTGACAACGTACAAATGGCTGGGGCGTGGGACGGGGCAGGTGCGCGGTTGAAGCGCATCGGTCTGCTCGGCGGCAGCTTCAATCCGGCGCATGGGGGACATCGCGCGATCTCGTTGTTCGCGCTGCGGGCGCTGGCGCTTGACGAGGTGTGGTGGCTGGTATCGCCGGGCAATCCGCTGAAGGGTGCCGAGACCATGGCGTCCCAAGCCGCGCGGCTTCGATCGGCGCAGGAACAAGCCCGTGGCGCTCCGATCCGCCCGACCGATATCGAGGCGCGGCTCGGCACCCGCTACACCGTCGACACGCTCAAGGCCTTGAAAAGGCTCTATCCTCAACACAAGTTCGTATGGCTGATGGGGGCGGATAACCTGCTTCAGTTCGATCGGTGGCGCGCCTGGCGAGAGATTGCACGCACGGTTCCGATTGCGGTGATTGCGCGGCCCGGATATAGTCATGCTGCCCGCGCGGCCTCCGCGATGGGCTGGCTCAGGCGCTTCGTCCGGCGCGGCAGCCAGGCACGGAAATGGACGGAGTGGAGCCTGCCGGCACTCGTGCTGTTGCGCTTTGTCCCCGACCCGCGTTCGGCGACCCGCACCCGCCAGGCTGACCCTCATTGGCACCGCCGCGCCCACTCAGGCGTTGTTCCTAATCGACGACACGCACTCTAGCTGAGGAATCCACTTGGCCGTTCAGTCACTCGCACGCACCCCCGCCCAGCCTGACCCGGCCGTGGCGCTGCATAAGCTCATCCTGTCTTCGCTGGAGGACGATCAGGCAATCGAGACCGTCTCGATCCCGCTGGAGGGCAAGAGCAGCATCGCCGATCACATGGTGATCGCGTCCGGCCGTTCGACCCGCCAGGTCGCGTCCATGGCGCAGAAACTGGTCGAGCGCATCAAGGGCGAGCTTGGGCGGAGCGCCCGGGTCGAGGGGCTGCCGACCGCGGACTGGGTGCTGATCGATGCGGGCGACGTCATCGTCCACCTGTTCCGGCCGGAAGTGCGCAGCTTCTACAACCTGGAGCGGATGTGGGCGTTCGGCGAAGCGCCGGCGACGCCCAGCCCCGCGAATGCCTAGTTGCTTCTCCACATCGTGGCCCGCGGCCGGATTGGGCGCGGGCCCGAGGCCGAGCTGGTCGAGCGCTATTCGAAACGTATCGCCTGGCCGCTCAAGATCACCGAGCTGCCGGACCATGGCGGCCGCGTGCCCCCGCGAGATCCGGACGGTGTCACCGTCGCTCTCGATGAAAAGGGGCAGCAGCTCAGCTCCGTTGATTTTGCCCGCAAACTGGAGGCGTGGCGCGACGCCGGGCGGCGCGAGTGCCGATTCTTGATCGGCGCGGCCGACGGCCATGAAGAGGCTGAACGTAAGGAGGCTGACTTGCTGCTTGCCTTCGGACGCTCGACCTGGCCGCATTTGCTCGCCCGCGCGATGCTGACCGAACAGCTCTTCCGCGCCACCGCCATCCTTGCCAATCACCCCTACCATCGGGAAGGGTGATGAAAGGTTGGCTGGCACTTGCGGCGCTCGCGACCGCCACGACAGTGGGGGCGCAGTTGATGCAGGATCCGGTGCGCCGTCTGGCGATCGCGAAGGAACAGCAGGCCCAGGCGCGCCAACGTGCGGCAACACTTGATGTGCAAGCCCGCGCAGCGCTCGACTCGGCGGAACGGGCCCGCGCAGCGCAGGCCGCGATCGCTGGGCGGCTGCAGCTGATCGAGGCCGAGATGCTGACGGCCGAGGCGAGACTCGCCGTGCTGCGGCAGGCGCAGCGGGTCCAGGAGCGGCGATTGGCTGAGCGTCAACAGCCGATCGTGCAGCTTATGGCGGCGCTTCAGACCATGGCACGCCGGCCCGCGGCGGCCGCGCTGGTGCAGCCGGGCAGCCTCGCCGATGCCGCCCATGTTCGCGCCGTGCTGGCCAGTGCCGGTCCCGAGATTGCGCGCCGAACGGCCGCGCTGCGCCAGGAGGCGCAGCGTGCGGGCAGGCTCCGGGCGCAGTCGGCCGCAATGGTCGCTGAACTTCGCCGCAAAGGTGCGGAGGCGCGCCTGGAACAGCGCCGTCTTGCCGTGTTGGAAGCGGACCAGCGGCGGCGATCGTCCGCTCTCGCCGACACTGCCCGCACCGAAGAGCAGCGCGCGGCGCTGCTCGCGGCTCAATCAAGGACGTTGGACAGGTTGGTTCAGTCCTTGGGCGCCGAAGCAAGCCTGCGCGATCGCCTTGCAACTCTGCCAGGTCCGATCCCGCGGCCCGTTCGGATAACGGCGAGCCTCCCGCCGGAGCTTATGCGCGACCAAACGCAGCGCCTGTCCTATCGCCTACCGGTGGTCGGACCGGTCATCCGCGGCTTCGGCGAGGTTCTGCCGTCGGGTACACGCTCGCGCGGCGTCACGCTCGGCGCGAAACCAGGGGCGCTGGTGGTTGCGCCGGCGGCGGGCCGGGTTAGCTTCGCCGGGCTGTTCCGGGGCTATGGCGCTATCGTGATCCTTGATCATGGCAGCGGACAAGTTTCGCTTATCACCGGCCTGGCCGGCCAAATGGCCCGCACCGGCGACACGCTTGCGCAAGGCGGACCAGTCGGCCGCGCAGGTGCAAACGGCGTGACTGTGGAGCTTCGTCGCGATGGACAAGCGGTTGATCTGTCGCAGTTTGTCGCCTGACCTTTAACGGCCGTCGAAAACCCTATATCGTCACGTCAGACCTTCAGGCAGGACCCGCGCCCATGTTCCGTCCCTTCTTGCGTGCCACCGCCCTCGTCAGTGCTCTCGCACTGGTCCCGCTCGCCACCTCTGGTCTCGCTGCCGTCGAGAATGACACGTACAAGGAGCTCGACGAGTTCATGAATGTGTTCGAGCGCGTGCGCGCCGAATATGTCGACAAGGTGGACGACAAGTCGCTGATTAAGGGCGCGATCAACGGCATGCTGTCGAGCCTGGATCCGCACAGCTCCTTCTTGGATGCGACCGATTTCCAGTCGATGAAGGCGCAGACGGATGGCAATTATGGCGGGTTGGGCCTCACCGTCTCGATGGAGGACGGCGCCATAAAGGTTATTACCGCCAGCGAGGATACGCCTGCCTCGCGCGCCGGCGTGAAGCCCGGTGACTATATCACGCATCTGAATGGCGCCCTGTTGTTCGGCGGGACGCTCGACGAGGCGGTCGAGCAGATGCGCGGCAAGCCGGGCACACCGGTCAAGATGACGATCGTGCGCCCCGGGCGCGACAAGCCGTTCGACCTGACGCTCACCCGCGAGGTGATCGAGCTGAAGCCGGTCAAGTGGGAAGTGAAGAACGACGTCGGCATCATCAACATCAACAGCTTCTCGAAGAACACGGGCTCGGGCGTGCGCGCGGCGGTGATGGCGATTGAGAAGTCGCTCGGCCGCAAGCCGACCGGCTATGTGCTCGACCTGCGCTCTAACCCTGGCGGCCTTCTCGACCAGGCGATCGAGGTGTCGGACGTGTTCCTGGAGCATGGCGAGATCGTCTCGCAGCGCGGTCGCGAGAAGAACGACATCGAGCGCTATTACGCCAAGCCGGGCGACGATACGGGCGGCGCCCCGGTCGTGGTGCTCGTCGACGCCGGCTCTGCTTCGGCCGCCGAGATCGTCGCTGCGGCTCTGCAGGACCATCACCGCGCGATCGTCATGGGCGAGCGCAGCTTCGGCAAGGGCTCGGTGCAGACGCTGCTGCCGCTTTCCACGGCGACGGCGCTGCGGCTGACCACGGCCCGCTACTACACGCCGTCCGGTCGTTCGGTGCAGGAAGGCGGCGTCGAACCGGACGTGACGGTGCCGCAGCTTTCCGATCCCGACCACAAGACACGCCCGCGCTTCCGCGAGGCGGACCTCCGCCGTCACCTGGTCAACCAGGCCAAGGTCGACAATGCGGTGCTGGAAGAGGATCTGAAGGATGATCCGCGCTTCAAGCTCACGTCCGAACAGCTCGAGAAGCAGGGCGTGAAGGACTTCCAGCTCGATTACGCGATCCGCACGATCGCGCGCCTGTCCAAGCTCCCGCGCGTGCAGACCGCAGCGCGCGGCAAGTAAGCCAGCGTTCATCGTCGCGTGCCTTAGACACCGTCTTGCCTGAGCTTGTCGAAGGCCTGCTTTTCTCCCTAGGAGGCGGAAAGGCGGGGTTTGGAAAGGCTCAGCCTGCACGGAGTTTTTGTTGACGGATCTCGCCAAAGCCCGCCTGCTGGCAATGCTCGCACCCGCCGCCCTGCTCGGCGGCGCGCTGACGTCGCAATATGCGGGCGGACTGCATCCGTGCGAGATGTGCTACTGGCAGCGTTGGCCCCATGAGGCGGCGCTCGCACTGGCGCTGCTCGCCTACGCGACTGCCAAGCGCCCTGCGGCGTCGCGGCTGATGGTCAACCTGGCGGGCATCTTTATCGCTGTGTCCGGTGCGATCGGCGTCTTTCATGCGGGCGTCGAATATGGCTGGTGGGAAGGTCTGACGACCTGCTCGCGCGGACCCACCGCCGCCACCACGGAAGACCTGCTCAAGGCCATCGTCAGCGCGCCCGTCGTCCGCTGCGACGAGGCGCAGTGGACGCTAGCCGGCGTTTCGCTGGCCGGTTTCAACGCCATCTTCTCCTTTGCAGCCGCAATCGCCATCTGGGCGTTGGCGCATCGTTCGAGGAGCAAGGCATGAGCTGGAAGCCAGGCGATGGAAAGGTGGATGCGGCGGCCATGCTGCGCGTCGACCAGGCGGGCGAATATGGCGCCACGCGCATCTATGCCGGCCAACTCGCAATCCTGGGCGACCGCCACCCCGCGGGCCGGGCGATCGCTCGCATGGCGTCGCAGGAAGCCGCGCATCGCAAGCGCTTCGACGCGATGATCGTGGAGCGCGGCGTGCGGCCCACTCTGTTCCAGCCCGTCTGGGACGTGGCCGGTTACGCGCTGGGCGCAGTCACCGCTGCGATTGGCCCCGAGGCCGCGATGGCCTGCACCGCCGCGATCGAGACGGAGATCGACCGCCATTATGGCCAGCAACTCGAAGAGCTGGGTGATAGCGATCCCGAGCTTGCCGACACGATCCGGGAGTTCCAGGCCGACGAGGTCGAGCACCGCGATCACGCGCTCGCCTCGGGTGCGGAGCGGGCGCCGGCCTATCCGCTGATGTTTCACGCGATCCGGCTCGGCTGCCGCGCCGCCATCGCCCTGTCCAAGCGCATCTAGGGAGCGCGAATATGAAGAAGACCCTGTTCGCCTTTGCCGCTCTCGCCGCGCCGCTGCTGATGCCGGCCACGCCCGCCGCGGCCCAGCGCAACACCAACGAGCAGGTGCTCGTGATCTTCGGCAACGATAGCTGTCCGCGCGACACGATCTGCGTCCGCCGCTCCGAGAGCGAGCGCTTCCGCATTCCACAGGAGCTCCGTCGGGTCGAGCCGAGTGGCCAGAGCAACAGCTGGGCCGCGCGGGCGCGCAGCATGGAATATGCGGGGGCGTCCGGCACCAACAGCTGCACGCCTGTCGGCGCCGGCGGCTGGACGGGCTGCTACCAGCAGATGCTCCGCCAGGCGCGCGAGGAGCGCCGCGCGCGTCAGAACGGAGAGATTCCGGAAGGGCAGTGACGGCCCCAACGCTCGGCCTTGCCGTATCCGGCGGCCCGGACTCCCTCGCCCTTCTCCTGATCGCATCGGCACAGGAACCGGTGCGGGTCGCCACCGTCGATCATGGCTTGCGACCCGAGGGGCGTGCGGAAGCGGAGTATGTCGGGGCGATCTGCGCCGCGCGTTGCCTGCCGCACGACATTCTTCATCTTCAACTGTCAGCAGGGACGGGCCAAGCCGAGGCCCGCGTGGCGCGCTATGCGGCGCTTGGCGCCTGGTGCGTCGCGAATGGCCTCACCCGCCTCGCCACAGGCCATCACGCGGACGACCAGGCCGAGACGGTGCTGATGCGGCTGGCACGCGGAGCTGGGCTGTCCGGCCTTGCCGGTGTTCGCGCCAAGCGCCCTCTTTGCAGCGGCGTTATTCTGGAACGTCCGCTGTTGACGCGCAGAAAGGCCGAGCTGGAGGCGCTGGTCACCGAGGCGGCCCTCACGCCCGTTCGCGACCCGAGCAACGAAGACCCGCGCTTCGATCGAACGGGCATCCGCGCCTTGCTCGCCTCGACCGACCTCTTCGATCCGGCGCGTGTGGCACACAGTGCGGCGCATCTCGCGGAAGCGGAAGACGCCTTGGGCTGGATGACCGACCGGCTGGCCGCGGAGCGGATCGTCGGCAACACGCTCGACCCGAGCAGTTTGCCACCGGAGATTGTCCGCCGCCTGGTCCTCCGCATGTTTGCTCCAGAGGCGGTGCGTGGTCCTGAGCTCGCGCGCATGATCGCAGCGCTTCAGGAGGGGCGAACGGCCACGCTCGGCTCGCTGAAGGTGACCCCGGGCCTGGTATGGACGTTCACCCCTGCGCCGCCCCGCAGGGGCGATCAGACTGATCGGGAACCCGCCATTGTCGGTTAACCGGTGCACACCTATGTTGCGTGCTGCCCTCTTCCCTTGAGATTCGAGCGCCATGAACGACAAGAAGGATCCGAACGCCCCCAATCCCTGGATGAAGAGCCTTTTGATCTGGCTCGGGGTCGTGCTCGCACTGGTGCTGTTCGTGTCGATGTTCGATTCGAAAACGCGCGTTCCGGCGGGCGAGGGTGTGCCCTATTCGGAGTTCCTGCAGCGGGTCGATGAAGGCCAGGTCAAGGAAGTCGCGATTGCCGATAACATCATCAGCGGCACCTATACGAACGACTCGACCTTCCGCACCCAGGCGCCGGACGATCCGCGCCTGATCGACCGCCTGATCTCCAAGGGCGTGAAATTCTCGGCACGGCCGAAGGAGGAGCCCAGCTTCTGGATGATCCTCCTCTACCAGTCGCTGCCCTTCCTGCTGATCCTTGGCGTCGCCTTCTTCGTGATCCGCCAGATGCAGAAGAATGCCGGCTCCGGCGCGATGGGCTTCGGCAAGTCCAAGGCCAAGATGCTGACTGAGAAGCACGGCAAGGTGACGTTCGACGATGTCGCCGGCATCGACGAGGCGCGGGAGGAACTTCAGGAGATCGTCGATTTTCTGAAGGACCCCACCAAGTTCGCGCGGCTGGGCGGCAAGATCCCTAAGGGTGCGCTGCTGGTGGGCTCGCCCGGCACCGGCAAGACCCTCCTCGCCCGCGCCATTGCGGGTGAGGCGGGTGTGCCCTTCTTCACCATCTCGGGTTCCGACTTCGTTGAAATGTTCGTGGGCGTCGGCGCGAGCCGCGTGCGCGACATGTTCGAGCAGGCCAAGAAGAACGCGCCCTGCATCGTCTTCATCGACGAGATCGACGCGGTCGGCCGCCATCGCGGCGCCGGCCTCGGCAACGGCAACGACGAGCGCGAGCAGACGCTGAACCAGCTGCTGGTCGAGATGGACGGCTTCGAGGCGAACGAGGGCATCATCATTGTCGCCGCGACCAACCGGCCGGACGTGCTCGATCCCGCGCTGCTGCGTCCGGGCCGTTTCGACCGCCAGGTCGTGGTGCCGCGCCCGGATATCGAGGGACGCGAGAAGATCCTGGCCGTGCACACCAAGAAGCTGCCCTTGGCACCGGACGTGGACCCGCGCACCATTGCGCGCGGTACTCCCGGCTTCTCGGGCGCCGACCTCGCCAACCTTGCGAACGAAGCGGCGCTGCTCGCCGCCCGCAAGGGCAAGCGCCTAGTGTCCATGAAGGACTTCGAAGAGGCCAAGGACAAGGTCATGATGGGCGCCGAGCGCAAGTCCATGGTCATGACCGAGGACGAGAAGAAGGCGACCGCGTACCACGAGGCGGGCCATGCACTGGTCTCGCTCCATGTGCCCGGCTGCGACCCGCTGCACAAGGTGACGATCATTCCCCGCGGCCGTGCGCTGGGCGTGACGTGGAACCTGCCGGAGCGCGACCGTTATTCGATGTCGATGAAGCAGATGAAGGCGCGGCTCGCGCTCTGCTTCGGCGGCCGCATTGCCGAGCAGCTGATCTACGGCAAGGACGAGCTCAACACCGGCGCCTCCAACGACATCCAGCAGGCGACCGACATGGCCCGCTCGATGGTCATGGAATATGGCATGAGCGAAAAGCTCGGCTGGCTGCGCTACCGTGACAACCAGGACGAGGTGTTTCTGGGCCACTCGGTCGCGCGGTCGCAGAACGTGTCCGAGGAGACTGCGCGGCTGATCGACCAGGAGGTCCGCCGCATCATCGAGGAGGCGGAAGCGACCGCGCGCGCGGTGCTGACCGACAATCTCGACGAGCTGCACCGCCTGGCCGAAGCGCTGCTCGAATATGAGACGCTGACCGGCGAGGAGTCCAAGCGCGCGATCAAGGGCGAGGACATCGGCCGCGAGGATAAGAACAAGGGCCGCACCACGCCGATCGCGGCCGGCGGCACCTCCATCCCGCGCACCAAGCCCAAGAAGCCGGGGCCGTTCACCGACCCCGCTCCACAAGGGGCGTAAGGCCGAAGATCACCAAGGCGGCGCCGGAGCGATCCGGCGCCGTTTCGCTTTTTGTGCTCCTGCTTGCGCAGGAGCACAGAGGGTGCGGTGCTCGCTCCGCCTAGCCTCCAGAACCAATCGCGCGCATACCGCGCCCATGTCCACTACCTACACGATCGACACAGCCACCAGCCGGGCCAACCCGACACCCGCGCCGATGAAGCGGCTGACGGTGCCTGCCATTCGCGCGCGCAAGGGCAAGGAGCCGCTGGTCATGCTCACGGCCTACACGGTGCGCATGGCGCAGCTGCTCGACCCGCACTGCGACATATTGCTGGTCGGCGACAGTCTCGGGCAGGTGATCTACGGCCTGCCCTCGACGCTTCCGGTGAGCCTGGAGATGATGTGCGCGCATGGAAGCGCCGTCGTGCGCGGCAGCTATCATGCGGTGGTGATCGTCGACATGCCGTTCGGCAGCTATGAGGCGGCGCCCGAGATCGCCTTCGAGAATTCCGCGCGAGTGCTCAAGGAAACGGGCGCGGCCGGGGTGAAGCTTGAGGGTGGCGAGGCAATGGCCGAGACAGTCGCTTTCCTCTCGGCACGCGGCATTCCGGTGATGGGACATGTGGGCCTCACCCCCCAGGCGGTGAACGCACTCGGCGGCTATGGCGCGCGCGGCCGCTCCAATGCCGAGCATGCCAGCATCCTGGACGACGCGCGGGCGATCGCCGAGGCGGGCGCGTTCGCGATAGTCGCGGAAGGCGTGGTGGAGCCGCTCGCACGCGAGATTGCGGCGGCCGTGAGCTGTCCTGTCATCGGCATCGGCGCGTCCACCGATTGCGACGGGCAGGTGCTGGTAACGGAGGACATGCTGGGCTTGTTCGAGCGCACGCCGCGCTTCGTGAAGCGCTATGCCGACATGGCCGGTCTGATTGACGGAGCGGTGGCGCGCTATGCCGCCGAGGTTCGCGCCCGCGAATTTCCGACCGCCAACCAGACTTATGCGCCCAAGTAGCCGCTTCCGTTAACGCTTTGGCGCGGCTAAGGTCCGCGGGCTTTCCCCACCTGGAGATCTGGATTTGGCCCGCACGCCGCAGACGAACGAGGCATTTCTACGCGAAGTCGATGAGGAGCTGCGGCGCGACGAGCTGGCCAAGGTTTGGAAGCGCTGGGGCCGGGTTCTGGTCGCGGCAATCGGCCTCGCACTTGTGGCACTGGCCGCCTTTCTCTGGTGGCGCGACTATCAGGCGAAGCAGGCGGGTGTCGAAGGCGAGAAGCTCAATGCCGCTGTGGAGCAGCTGTCGGCCAATCGCATTCCCCAGGCGCAGCCGGCGCTGAACGAACTCGCGGCGTCCGATCGCGCGGGATATCGTGCGGCGGCGCGGCTCGCGAGTGGCGCCATCGCGGCACAACGGGGAGAGCTGAAAGGTGCGGCCGACACCTTTGCAGCCATTGCGAAAGATGAGGAGGTGGGCGAACCGCTCCGCAACCTTGCGCTTATCCGCCAGACCACAACCGAGTTCGACACGCTGCCGCCTGATCAGGTGATCGCGCGCATGCGGCCGCTCGCGCAGAAGGGCAATCCGTGGTTCGGAAGCGCCGGTGAGCTGACCGCGGTCGCGCATCTGAAGGCTGGGCACCTGCGCGATGCGGGCGCGCTGTTTGCGGCACTGGCCGCCGATCCCGCTGTCCCGTCCTCAATCCGTTCACGTGCCGTCCAGATGGCCAGCGTACTGGGCATCGACACCGCCGCTATCCAGAGTTCCATTCGATGATCCGTACCGTTCGTGCGTCCCTGCTGATCGCAGCACTTCTCGCCGCTTCGGGCTGCGGCGTGTTCAAGCCGTCCAAGCCGAAGACGCCGGTGCTGGGCAATCGCGTGCCGATCCTCGTCGGGGAGACCGGAGCGGAAGTTGACCCGGCTCTGGCAGCGATCGACGTGCTGCTGCCGCCGGTCGCGCCCAACGACGCGTGGACCCAGCCGGGCGGAAACGCGTCCCATACCATGGGCCACCTCGCGCTTGGGGCGACGCCCACCCGTGCGTGGCAGGCGAGCATCGCCGGCAGCACCAATCGCGCGCGGCTTGCCGCGGCGCCGGTGGTGGCGAACGGACGCCTGTACGTGGTCGATACCGACGCGCGTCTGCACGCCTTTGACGCACAGACCGGCAGCAAGGTCTGGACCGTATTCGTCGGCGACTCCGCCGATGACGATCGGGCACGCGGTGCCAAGCGCAACAGCAAGGCGCTGTTCGGCGGTGGCGTCAGTGTCGAGGGCGACCGGCTGTTCGCAACCAATGGCTTGGGGGATGTGGTCGCGGTCAATGCCGCGGATGGCGCGCAGATCTGGCGCAAGCGCCCCGGTGGGCCGCTGCGGGGCGCGCCGACGCTGTCCAACGGCAACGTCTATGTGATGAGCCAGGACAATCAGCTGTTTGCGCTCCGGCAGAGCGACGGCAATGTCGAGTGGACCGAGGCGGGCACGTTGGAGGTTTCCGGTGTGTTCGGGGTGGCCGCTCCTGCCGCCGCCCAGGGCACGGTCGTGGCCGGCTTCTCGTCGGGCGAGCTCAACGCTTACCGCTACGAGAATGGCCGGCCGGTGTGGCAGGATGCGCTGTCGCGGACCAGCATTTCGACCTCTGTCGGCACCATCTCGGACATCGACGCCGAGCCGGTGATCGATCAGGGCCGCGTGTTCGCGATCGGCTCCGGCGGCCGCATGGTCGCCCTCGAACTGGTCACCGGCCAGCGCGTGTGGGAGATCAATGCAGGCGGCATCTCGACGCCATGGATCGCCGGTGAATGGCTGTTCGTCGCGACCGACGATGCGAAGCTGATGGCCGTAGCGCGCTCGAACGGACGGGTGCGCTGGGCAACGCAGCTGCCGCGCTGGCGGAACGAGAAGAACAAGAAGGGTGCGATCTCCTGGGTCGGTCCTGTGCTTGCGGGCAATCGCCTGATCGCGGCCAGCAGCCGCGGCTCGATCGTGTACGTCACGCCGGGAACCGGCGCAGTCGAGGCAACCGTCGATTATGGCCGGCCGATCAGTCTGCCGCCGGTTGTCGCCAACAACACGCTCTACCTGCTCGACGACGAAGGCAATCTGACCGCCTGGCGCTGATACAGACCCTAGGCCACGCAAAAGGCCGCGGCTCCCATCGGAACCGCGGCCTCTTTGTTTAGACCGGAAGCGATGCGCTTACTTAGTCTCTTCCTTGACCTCGGCGGCCGCTTCGTTGGTCGCATTGGCGGTCGCGTCCGCGCCGTTGGCGATGGCGTTCTCGGTCGCCTCGCCAGCGTTGTCCATCGAGTTGCCAGCCGAATCGAGCGCGTTGTCGACCGAGGCGGCACCGGCTTCGGCGGTGTTCTCGACGTCGTTGCCGACCGCGCCGGCGGCTTCACCCATCTCGTTCTGCGCCTTTTCCGAGCAGGCGGCGAGACCGAAAGCGGCGACGGTGGCGAGCGACAGAGCAATCTTCTTCATGCAATCCCTCCTGTGTAGGCGGCGCAATGTCTAGCGACGCGGTTGAGGTGCGGCAATGGGGCAGTTGCTGGCTGCTCCCGGGTCGAGATCGAGGCAGCGGCCGTCGATCTCCGTTGCCGGCACGGGCAAGGCGATCAGCGACGCGAGCGTGGGCATGATGTCGACTGTCTCGATGCCAAGCGGCTGTTCGAAGGGCTGCACGCCCTTCCACCAGAACAGGATCGGCACGCGCCGGTCATAATCCCAGAAGCTGCCATGAGTGGCGACATAGCCGCGGGTGGGGTCGGGGATGGGCGTGACCCGCGGCTTCAGCACCACGATCAGGTCGCCCGACCGGCCGGGATAGTAGGAGGCGCGCGCGCGCTCAGCCAGCGACCAGGTCTCGGGTGGACCGCTCGGCTGCGGCATGCGGGCCAGGTCGGCGCCCATCAGCACCGTCTCGACCAACGGTGAGGCGCGGTAGAGCTCGGCCGTTCGACGAAGCAGGGCCGCACGGCGCGCGGCCGGCACCGCGCGCGCGACCTGCACGTCGGCGCCTTCGATCAGCAGCGGGTCGACCGTCAGCTTCAGTTCGCGCTTGAGCTGCGCGTTCAGCTTCTCGGGCGCGAGGCTCGTATCGACCCGCATCGCATCGGGTGCGCCCTGCAGGGTGGCACGCTCCGGCAGGTCGAGACCGCCATGATCGGCGGTGAGCGTCACGACATAGTTGATGCCGGCGGCGTCCAGCCGTTCGAAGAACCGCCCGAGCTGCGCGTCGAGCGCGGTCAGCTGCAGGCACATCTCGCTGCCGGAGGTGCCATAGGTGTGGCCGACGAAATCCGTTGCCGAGAGGCTGACGGCGAGCAGGTCGGTGGCGGGTCCGCGCCCCAGCCGAAGCTCGTCCAACAGTCCCGTCGCAAGGTCGAGCGTCGCCGCATCCGCCTCGGGCGAGTTGCGGAAGCCGCGCTTGTCACCGGCGGCGCGGGCGAATGCCTTGTCGCCGACCGTCTGCCCGCCGCCGATCGAAATGGCGCGGGCGCGGCTCTGGCATAGAGAATTGAGCGGCTGCGGGGACACCGGAGAAGCTAGGGCGGCGTCGATGCGGCCGTTGACGGCTGTCACCGCCGCCGGGGCGGGACCTGTGCGCTCGCGCAGCGTCTCGAAGCGCGCATAGTCGGTCGGGCGCAGATACCAGATCTGGTCGGCCTTGCCGCCGCCCATCATCAGCGCGCCCCGGTCCTTGCCCGAGACCGCGACCACGCGCGTCGCCGGAATGCGGGCCTTCATCCGCTCGCCGAGTGTCGGCACCAGCAGGTGGACGGCGGAGGGCACATATTCGCCCGCCCTACTGGAGGCGCCGCGCGCCTCGTCCTCGGCGCAGTAGATGTGTTTGGCCGGCCGCGCGGCGGACTGGTCGATCCAGCTGTTGCCGATGATGCCGTTGCGCGCCGGGCGGGCGCCGGTCAGGATGGTCGAGTGACCGGGGCATGTCTCGGTGGCGGCGTGGCTCTGATAGCCCGACGGAAAGACGACGCCGTTGGCCAGCCGCTTCAGACCGCCCGTGAAATGGGGCCGGTACTCCGCGAACAGGTCGGCCGACAGCTGATCGACGGAGAGGGCGACGATCAGCTTGGGGGCGGGCGGCTGCGCCTGAACGGGAACGGCAAGCGCGGCGAGGGCGGCGAGGGTCAGGGCGCGCACGGAAACTCCTTGGGTCGGCTACGGTGTTGGGGTCGCTTTGGGTGTCGGCTCGATCGCGTTGCCGGGCTGGATGACGGGCGGGGCGGCATCGCTTGGATCGGGCGATGGCTCAGGCGGCTTGCGGCACCATTCGAGCACGCGGCGGACGGCGACGCCGCCGGGCACGGACAGCCCGCCGATATCGATCTGGCTTTGCGAGCGGGACATGGCCTCCAGCAACGGATCCCCCAGACCGACCCGCGCCTGCAATCGCCCGTTCACGGCCCGTGCCGTGTAGCTGCCACCGGCCGATCCAGCCATGACGGTGATCGCAGGCCCGCTCCCGGCGCGCTCGATGATGATCTGCTGTGCATTGCGATCACAGCGCAGCGCGAACTGGGGTGGCTGGTCCGCCGAGCCGTAGAAGGCGGCGCCGTCGCGCACGCGCCAGGCGGCAGGCGCGCCTACGCCTTCCGGTGCGACAGAGCTGTCGTTGCCGATCTCCTCGACCCCCGAAACTTTCACCTCCCCGCTCCGCTCCGTGCGATTGCTGACCGAGGCGTCGCAGGCGGCGAGTGTCAGTAAGAGGAGCGCGGCGCTATTTCGCGGCATAGGCCCGCTCCCCTCCGATCCACGTTTCGATCACCTTGGTGGCGCGGAGCTGGGCCGGCGTGCTCTCGAGTGGATCGACATCGACCAGCACGAAGTCGGCGCGCTTGCCTGGCTCCAGGCTGCCGATCCGATCCTCGGCAAAGCCGGCATAGGCCGCATCGGTGGTGAAACCTGCAAGCGCGACCTGGCGGCCGACCCGCTCCTGCGGCTGCCAGCCCCCGAATGGCTGGCCATCCGGCCCTTCGCGCGTGATCGCGGCGGCGACGCCCATGAACGGGTTGGGCGATTCCACCGGCACGTCCGACCCGAAGGCGAGCCGCCCGCCCGCCCGACGGATCGACTCCCAGGCATAGGCGCCGGGCAGGCGCGCAGGGCCGAGCCGTGCCTCCGCCATCACCCGGTCGGAGGTCTGGTGGACGGGCTGCATCGAGGCGATGATGCCGTGACGGCCGAGGCGCGGGATGTCGGCCATGTCGAGCAGCTGCACATGCTCGATCCGCCAGCGCCGGTCGTCCTTGTAGGACGGCGCGATCTCCTCGATCGCCGAGAGCGCCTGCGCATTCGCGCGGTCCCCGATCGCGTGCACGGCCACCTGGAACTTGTCCATCGAAGCGCGGACGATCAGGTTGCGGATCTTGGCGTCGTCCATGAAGCCGAGGCCGACTTCCTTCGGCGCGTCGGCATAGGGCTGCTTGAGCCAGGCGCCGCGCGAGCCGAGCGCGCCATCCGAATAGAGCTTGATGCCGACCATGCGGAGCCTGTCGTCATACAGCCAGGGGGTCGGGCCGGCCCCCGCAACCTGGAGCACCGGCTCGATGCCTGCCGCGTAGGAAATGATGCGCACCTTGAGCACGCCCGCGTCGCCGGCGCGCCGGAAAACGTTCCAGTCCTCGACGGTCGTTCCCATGTCCGCGATGGCCGTGATGCCGTTCTGCAGCAGGATGGCCTGGGCGCGCGAAAGAGCGATGTCGCGCTCACGCGGCTGCATGGGGGGCACCACACGCTGGACCAGTTCGGCGGCGGCATCGACGAACACGCCCGCGGGGGTTCCGTTGGGCAGCCTCTCGATCCGGCCGCCGGGCGGGGAGACGCTCTTGGCATCGACTTTGGCGGCGCGGATCGCGGCCGAGTTCGCCCAGCTCGCATGGCCATCGACCCGCTCCAGCCAGACCGGACGGTCCGGCACGACGGCGTCGATGTCGGCTGCCGTCGGGAAGCGGCCGAGGCCCCATTGCTCCTGGTTCCAGCCCGAGCCGACGATCCAGCTCCGGTCCGGATTCGCCTTGGCATAGGCCGCGATCATCGCCTGTGCTTCCGCGAGCGATCGGGCGCCCGTGAGGTCGAGGCTCATCGCCTTCATGCCGAGCCCCATGACATGGCCATGCGCGTCTATCAGGCCCGGCAGCAGCACGCGGCCCTTGCCGTCGTGGCGGAAATCGAGGCCCCGATCCGGCCGTTTGTCGCCGCGCCCGAGCAGCTTTTTCACCTTGCCGTCGGCCCCGATCAGCAGTCCGGTGAACCGCTCCACCTGACCCGATTTGGTGAGGGTCAGGCCGTTTACATTGTCGATGAGCGCATCGGCCTGCGCGGGCGCCGCGCACAGCAACGGAACGGCACAAAGGTAACGAAGGCAACGAGGCGTGGAGGGTGCACGATGTGCACTTCGCTTCGCAAGCAGGTGAGGAGCGGGATCGGTCATCCGCACTGCATAGCCACCAGAGCCCCAGGTAGGACAGAGTTTTCCAGGCGGAACCCGGCAGTCGGTGCGGCCATTCTGCTTCCCATCGAGCAAGGGGCTATGAGAGGGCTGAATACATGGTCGATGTGGACAACAGGCGGACAACCGGAGGAACCGGGCGCAAGAAATGGCTGCCGCTCGCGATCGGCGCGGGATTGCTGCTGCTCCTGCTGATTTTCGGACTGCGGAGCTGCAGCGATCGGGACGAGACGGCCACGACCAACCAGACGACGGGTACGGAAGCGACGCTCGACCCAGCGACCGGACCGCTTGCAGGCACCACGGCTGGGACCATGGGCGGCACTGCCACCGCTGACGACGGATCGTTCACCGTCGAGGGGCTGCGCGGGTATCTATCCGAAACCGGCCCTGCCGACGCGAACGGCCGTGCTTTTGGATTGGACCGTGTTACCTTCGACACCGGGTCGGCGACGCTGGACCAGCAAGATCAGGCCGTGATCGCCGAAGTGGCCGGCGTGCTGAAGCAGTTCCCGAATGCGAGCGTGACGGTCACCGGCTATGCCGACCCGGCGGGCGATGCCGCGGCGAATAAGAAGCTGGCGGCACAACGCACGACGGCGGTGAAGCAGGCGCTGGCCGCGCAGGGTCTGCAGACGGCCAAGCTGATGACCAATGTCGTGGGTGAAACCGGCAACGCTGCGGTGCCGGAGAACCGGCGCGTCGAGCTGCTGGTCAAGCGTTAAGCAGAGTGCGGGCCCGGTTGGTGCCGGGCCCGTACTTTCTCAGTCCAGCATCTCGGCGGGCACCTTGCCGCCATTCGCCGCCAGCTGGCGCATCGTCGCCTTGTGCAGCCAGATATTCATTTCCGCGCTGCCGTTCAGCTCGCCGGTATAGCCCAGCTCCTTGGCAAGCGCCTTGCGGTTCTCCAGGCTCGAATCGATGTCGAGCAGCTTCATGAGGTCGACGATCGACGTGCGCCAGTTGAGCGTCTTGCCTTGTGCAAGCTCGGTCAGTTCGGCCTCCACATCGATCGTCTGGGCAGGCGCAGCGACGGGCGCGGCCTGGGCCGGTGCCGGTACAGGCTGCGGAGCCGTGGGCGCACGCGGCTGCTGTTGAGCCTGGGGCGGCTGTTGCGGCACCTGCGCATGCGCCTTGCGCCTGAAAATCGCGTCCTTGATCTTGCCGAAGATGCTCAATGCCCGTCTCCCTCTGAGTCGAGGGTTGGAAAGGCTGCGGCGGGCGTTGGTTCCGCCTGCGGTCAGTGCGCGAACAGCAGGACGGGCGTTTCGAGCAGCTTCTTCAGCGCCTGGACGTAGCTCGCCGCGTCCCACCCATCGACCACGCGGTGATCACAGCTGATCGACAGGTTCATGAGCTTGGCGCGGCGGATCTCGTCACCGTCGAAGACCGGGCGTTCGACGATCTTGTTCGGCCCGATGATTGCGACTTCGGGCCGGTTGATAACCGGCGTCGTCGCGATCCCGCCGAGCGGCCCCAGCGACGTCACCGTCAGGGTTGAACCGGATAATTCGGCCGAGGTCGCCTTTCCCGTGCGGGCCGCTTCGGCGAGGCGGGTGATCTCGCGGGCGAGCTGCCAAACATTTTTCGCCTGCGCGTCGCGGATGACCGGCACCATCAAGCCGGCATCGGTCTGCGTAGCCATGCCGAGATGCACGGCGCCGAAGCGCGTCACGACGCCCGCCTCATCGTCATAGCGGGCATTGAGCATCGGAAAGTCAGGCAGCGTCTTGCAGATCGCGACGATCAGCAGCGGCAACATGGTCAGCTTCGGCCGCTCGCCGCGGTTGGCGTTGAGGTCCGCGCGCATGTCCTCGAGGTCCGTGACGTCGATCTCGTCGACATAGGTGAAGTGCGGGATGGCGCGCTTGGAGGCGGCCATGTTCTCGGCGATGCGGCGGCGCATGCCGATGACCTTGACCTGCTCGTCGGCACGGGGCGCGGTGGCGCGGGAATACCCTTGGCCCGCATTGTAGGTGAGGAAGGCATCGAGATCGGCGTGGCGAATGCGGCCTTCCTGGCTCGGCTTTACCTGGGCGAGGTCGATGCCGAGCTCGCGCGCGCGATTGCGTACCGCAGGCGAGGCGAGAACTGCGACCTGTGACGGCTTGGCACCATCCTCATCACCGGCTGGCCCCGGACCTGATCCGGGGTTGTCGAAGCCCTCCCTTTCTTCCTTCGGGGCTGGTGCGGCCTCGAGCGTGGTAGAAGAAGGGAGGGCTTCGACAGGCTCAGCCTGGACGGCCACAGGGGGCGGCGCAGCTTCGGTCAGTTGAGAGGCTGGCGCTGCGGCTTGCTCTTCACCCTCGGTCTCGATCACCGCCAGTGCCGACCCGATCGCGATCACATCGCCGACCTCGCCCGCGACCTCGCGGACGATCCCCGCCACCGGCGACTCCATCTCGACCGTTGCCTTGTCGGTCATCAGGTCGGCCAGCTTCCCGTCTTCCTCGACCCGGTCGCCAATCTTCACGTGCCAGGCCACGATCTCGGCCTCGGCGATGCCTTCGCCGATGTCCGGCAGGCGGAAGGTGAACAGCCCCATGTCTCAGTCCTTCATGATCTTCTTGAGCGCCTCGCCGATACGCACGGGGCCGGGGAAATAGGCCCATTCGAGGCTGTGCGGGTAAGGCGTGTCATAGCCGGTGACACGCTCGATCGGCGCTTCGAGGTGGTAGAAGCAACGCTCCTGCACGAGCGCTGACAGTTCGGCACCAAAGCCGGAGGTGCGGGTCGCCTCGTGCACGATCAGGCAGCGGCCAGTCTTCTTCACCGAAGCCTCGATCGTGTCGATGTCGAGCGGGAGCAGCGTGCGGAGGTCGATGAGCTCGGCATCGAGCCCCATCTCCTCGATCACGCCCTGGCAGACATGCACCATCGTGCCATAGGCGAGCACCGTCAGCGCCTCGCCCGACCGCACCACCTCCGCCTTGCCGAGGTCGATGCGGTAGTAACCCTCGGGCACCTCGCCGCCCGCATGCTGCGACCAGTTCTTGGCAGGACGGTCGTAATGGCCGGAGAAGGGGCCATTATAGATGCGCTTCGGTTCGAAGAAGATGACCGGGTCATTGTCCTCGATCGCGGCGATCAGCAGGCCTTTGGCGTCGTAGGGCGTGGAGGGAATGACCGTCTTCAGGCCGGAGACGTGGGTGAAGATGCCTTCGGGCGACTGGCTGTGCGTCTGGCCGCCGAAAATGCCTCCGCCAAAGGGCGAGCGAACCGTGATCGGGGCGGTAAACTCGCCGGCCGAACGGTAGCGCAGCCGGGCTGCCTCGGAGACGAGCTGGTCGAGCGCCGGGTAGATGTAATCGGCGAACTGGATCTCGGGCACGGGCCTGAGACCATAGGCGCCCATGCCGACGGCGACGCCGATGATGCCGAGTTCGCTGATCGGCGTGTCGAACACGCGCGTCTTGCCGTACTTGGCCTGAAGCCCGGCGGTGGCGCGAAAGACACCGCCGAAATAGCCGACATCCTCGCCCATCACGACGATGTCCGGATCGCGATCCATCAGCACATCGAGCGCCGAGTTGATCGCCTGGATCATGTTCATGCGGGCCATCAGGTCGTCTCGATTCCGGCCGCGCGCGCTTCGGCGAGCATCTGCTGCCGTTGTTCCTCGAGGTGCCAGGGGAGCGTCTCGAACACGCCTTCGAACATGGTGGACATGGGCTGGTGCATGCCGTGGCCGAGGATGCCGTTCTTCTCGGCCTCCTTCTGCGCGGCCTTCACGGCTTCGGCACACTGGAGGTCCATGGCGGCGTGGCGTTCCTCGTCCCACTCGTCAAGCGCGATCAAGTGCTGCTTGAGCCGCGTGATCGGATCGCCGAGCGGCCAGGCGCCGGGCTCCTGGGCGGAGCGGTAGGCGGTTGGGTCGTCGGAGGTCGAGTGACCCTCGGCGCGATAGGTGAAGAACTCGATCAGCGTCGGCCCCTGATTGGTGCGCGCCCGCTCCGCTGCCCATTCGGTGGCGGCATAGACGGCGAGGGCGTCGTTGCCGTCCACTCGCAGCCCGGCGAGGCCGTAGCCGATCGCGCGCGCGGCGAAGGTCGTCGCCTCACCGCCGGCGAACCCCGAGAAGCTCGAGATCGCCCACTGATTGTTGACGACGTTCAGGATGACGGGCGCCTTGTACACGGTCGCGAAGGTCATCGCCGAATGGAAGTCGCCCTCGGCCGTGGAGCCTTCGCCGCACCAGGTCGCGGCGATGCGCGTACCGCCTTTGATCGCCGACGCCATCGCCCAGCCCACCGCCTGCGGCAGCTGCGTCGCGAGGTTGCCGGAGATGGAGAAGAATGAGCCTTCCTTGGTCGAATACATGATCGGCAGCTGCTTGCCCTGAAGCCGGTCGCCCTTGTTCGAATAAATCTGGTTCATCATGTCGACGAGCGGCCAGTCGCGCGCGATCAGCAGGCCCTGCTGCCGGTAGCTCGGAAAGCACATATCGTCGCGGTGGAGGGCAAAGGCCTGGGCGCAGGCGATCGCCTCCTCTCCCGTACACTTCATGTAGAAGCTGGTCTTGCCCTGGCGCTGGGCACGGTACATCCGCTCGTCGAACGCACGGGTGAGGGCCATTGCCTTGAGGATGGTGCGCAGCGTGTCGGGCGAAAGCTTCGGATCCCAGGGCCCGACCGCCTTGCCGCTATCGTCCAGCACGCGAACCAAGCTGTAGGAGAGTTCGTGAAAAGCAGCGGGCGCTTCGTCGGTTGCCGGGCGGCGCGCCGCGCCCGCTGCAGGGATGTCGAACGCGGCAAAATCCGCTTCGTCACCGGGCCGGAACTTCGGCTCCGGCACGTGCAGCCTCAGGGGCGGCAAGTTGGGGCGGGTGGACATCCTCTCTCCAGATTCGGGCTTTGCCGCCCTTTGGCGCGGTTGTTAGAAAATTACAAAGGCCGTGGCGGGCCCACTTTTGCTGCACCTGCGAGAGAGACATGCAACCAGAGCTACTCTGCTTGCGTTTGTAATCTCATGTTCAGGGAAGCCACCGCCGAAACGACCTTAAGTTCGCTCCGTCAGACGCCTTCCCGGCCCCAGCCTGCAGCCCCGCGCGATCTGGTGAAGGTCATGCTGTCGGCGGCGGAGAAGCTGCGGGAGCAGCCGGGCCTGGGCAGTGCGCGTGCGCTGCTCGTGCGGTCCGGCGAGGAGCTGTTCGCACTGCTCGATCCCGAGCGGCGGCCCGATTGGGCCTGGTTCGAGATCATGTTCGAGGACGATGCGTGCCGCCTGCCCGAAGCGCTGATGCGCGCGGGCAAGGCCCTTGGGCGCGAGGACTTTGTCGAGCGCGGCATCGAGACGCTGGAGTGGATGTTCTCGGGGCGCGTGCTGCACAAGTGCGTCGACACGATGGCGGCGGCCTGCGACGCCGCCTTTGCGACGACGGGCGATCTCAAATGGCTGATGATCAGCCGAACGGCCACTCTGGGACGCCGGGCACCTCGACCCGGAAACTGAAGATGCCGCCCGAGTGCGGCTCGTCCTCCTTGCGCGCGGTGGTCACATAGGCGGTGCGGCGATCGCCGTCCCCGAACGCGATCATCGTCGGCCGGCTGACCGGCATCGCGACCTCCTCGATCACCTCGCCCTCGGGTGACAGGCGGGCAACACGGCCGCCGTCGAACAGCGCCGTCCAGTAGCAGCCGGCTTCGTCGAACGACCCGCCGTCCGGCCGGCCCTCGCCGATCGGCCATTGATGGAAGGTGCGACGGTTGGTGAGCTTGCGATCGACGACATCGTAGATGCGGAGCGCGTGGCTGGGCGTGTTGGCATGAGTGAAGCGGCTGCCATCGGCCGAGAAGGCGGCACCGTTGCAGGTCAGCATCTCGCCCTCGATCCAGGTCACGCGCCCATCAGGGTCGAGCCGGTAGAGTGCCGCTTCGCCGGTCCGCTTGGTCGTATCGACGCTGCCCACCCAAAACCGGCCCCAGGGATCGGTGCGGCCGTCGTTGAAGCGATAGTCGGGCTTGTCCGCCAGCACTGGGTCGCCGAACGGCACGGTCTCCGCGTCCCACGTGTCGATGGTCGCGAACTCGTCTGCCATTGCCAGGAGGAAGCCGCCCGAACGTCGAAAGGCGAAGCACCCCACTGGTTGCGCGAAGGCTCGGACGTCGTCCGTACCCGTTTCCGGGTCGAAGCGGTGCACCTCGCACCGGGCTATATCGGCCCAATAAAGCCGCCGCTCTTGGACGTGCCAACGCGGGCACTCACCAAGCTCCGCGCGGGCATCGAGGGCGAGATGAAGTGCCATCGATCATGCGCTAGCAGTGGACTTTGATGAACGCGATGGAGTCTTTTCCTCGTCCGGCTAGATGGTGAGGATCGTCGTAAGGCCGGCTAACGACATTTGCCGATGGTCACTTAAGCGCTCATCTAGAACTTAGTAGCCAAGATCGCCGTGACCCTGCTATAGTTTACACAACGCCCGCTTCCTTGGCTTGCCCGCGCTGGGAGACCGCCCTTCGGTCTGCCGTTTCCAAGCCTTGCGGAGAGTGCTGTGGAACAAGCGTCGGTTGTCATTCTTCTAGCAGAAGATGAGGCACTGATTGCCTTTAATCTCCAAGAGACCCTTGAAGACGGTGGGTTTACAGTCCGGCATGTCGCAACAGGTGAAGCAGCCTTCGAAGCTCTCGATGACGCAGAGATCAAGGTTCAAGGGGTAATCACCGACATACAGTTGGGAGGACGTGTAGACGGGTGGGCGGTGGCGCGGCACGCTCGTGAGGTTCTTCCAGGCTGCCCCATCGTCTACATGTCGGGCGACAGTGCGCATGAGCATACGGTTCACGGGGTTCCCGATAGCCTGATGCTGCAAAAGCCTTTCGCGCCTGCGCAGGTGACTGCCGCTATATCGACCTTACTCAACGCAGTTCCGCCTCCACGTCCCGAATGACCCTGCGTTTAAGCCCGAACGTTGCGCAGGGCAGGCGTCGCTATTGAACGCCAGGCGAGCGCAGTTAGAGTTTAGGCAAAAGTTTACGCGTGGACTACGCCTTAGTGATCCGTCAGGTTGTTGGCTCCGGCACCTCCCCTTGACGGAAACGTAAAGCTCGCCTCTTCTGCGGCCAGACAGGAGAGACCGGATGCTCGAGAGCCACGCCCGCACGACCTATACCCCCGATCACGAGGCCTTTCGTCAGACCGTGAGGTCCTGGTTGCAGAAAGAGGCCGTGCCGCATGTCGATCGCTGGGAGGCGAACGGCATCGTCGACAAGGACATCTGGTTGAAGGGCGGCGAGGTGGGCATGCTGTGCCCAACCGTGCCGGAGGAATATGGCGGCCTGGGCCTCGATTTCGGCTACAACGCCATCATCGATGAGGAGGTGAGCTACGCCGGCACGCCGCTCGGCTTCAGCCTGCAGTCCGACATCGTCGTCAACTACCTCGTCTCCTACGGCTCCGAAGAGCAGAAGCGCGAATGGCTGCCCAAGATGGTCTCGGGCGAGGTCGTGACGGCGATCGCAATGACCGAGCCGGGCACCGGCTCCGACCTGCAGGGCATCCGTACGACGGCCAAGAAGGACGGCAATCACTACGTCATCAACGGCTCCAAAACCTACATCACCAATGGTCAGAATGCCGACCTGATCCTGGTCTGCGCCAAGACCGACACCGAGGTGCAGCCGGCCTGGAAGGGCGTGTCGATCATCCTGGTCGAAGCGAATCGGGAGGGTTTCAAGCGCGGGCGGAACCTCGACAAGATCGGCCAGGACGCGGCGGACACCTCCGAGCTGTTCTTCGAGGACGTGCGGGTGCCGATGACCAACTGCCTGGGCGAGGAGGGGAAAGGCTTCATCTACCTGATGTCCGAGCTGCCGCAGGAGCGGCTGTCGATCGCGATCGGCACCCAGGCTTCGGCGCAGCGCGCGTTCGACGATACTGTCGCCTTCGTGAAGGACCGCAAGGCGTTCGGGAAAACGGTATTCGACTTCCAGAACACGCGATTCACTTTGGCCGCGCTCAAGGCCAAGCTGCAGGTGGGCTGGGCGCATGTCGACTGGGCGCTCGCCCGGCACCTCCGCCGCGAGCTAACGCCGGAGGAGGGCGCGGCCGCCAAGCTGTTCCACACCGAGCTGCAATGGGAGGTGATGGACACCTGCCTGCAGCTGCACGGCGGCGCCGGCTATATGAACGAATATCCGATCGCCCGCATGTGGCGCGGCGCCCGCGTCAGCCGCATCTACGGCGGCACCAGCGAGATCATGAAGGAACTGATCGGGCGCAAGCTGTAAAAGTCGTCGTCTTTGCGAGCGTAGCGAAGCAATCCAGCGTGGTCACGGAGTTCGCTGGATTGCTTCGTCGATACGCTCCTTGCAGTGACGAGGCTTCTACAGGACCGCCGACGGCGTCGATCCGGACATGACGAGCACCGCGTCGAACCCGTAGACGGCGCGCGCGAGCTCCGGATCGACGGTGCGGGCGCTGTACACGGCCTGGCGCAGCTTGTGCGTATCGAACAGGGTGAAGGCGTCGGGCCAGGCCTCGTCGATCATCCAGCCCAGACCCTTCTGGTACATATCCTTGGGCGCGCTGGGCTTATAGGTGAAGGCGCTCGGATCGAACACGGCCGTGCGGCTGTCGTTTCCGGGCAGGACCAGCAGGTGGAAGCTGCGCTGCCCCCGCGCGGCGGCGAGTTCGGCGATGAGGCTGCCGGTGTCGAAGGTGCCGACCTGAGTGAGGCCGCGGACGAGGTGCGTGGCACCGTATTTGAGGAACACGCGCGGCGGGTTCGCAGTGTTCTGGTAAGGCGCCCAGTGAGCCAGAAAGTTGCGGCGGAGGAAAGCGGCCCGGCGGGCGTTGGAGGCATAGCCCTGGCGCGCGAAGAAGAGCCGGTTGATCTCGAATGTCTCTTCGAGTGTCTCCAGGATGGAAGCGGCTTGGGCGCTCGGGCGTGGCCAGGCGTCGCGGACGGCGCGGACCAGCGCCGGGTCGCCGCTGAAGCTGAAGATGTGCTGCGGCGCCTTGGTCTCCGCATAACGAGCCCATGAGGCGGTAGAGACCTCGGCGAGGCGGGCGAGCGGCGCTTGTGCCGGAGCGGGCGGGCGGCTGCGCTGGAGCAGGGCGATCAGGTGGCGATCGGCGCCGACTTCGTAGTCCGTGCCCCAGAGCACCGGCACTCGGCCGGGCACGGCGGCGCGGGCTGCCGCAAGCCACTCCGCCTCCTCGCGCATGCCGAAGAACGCGACCTGAGTTCCAGGGGTGGTCAGCACTTTGCCGAGCGCGGGCAAGCCCTGCACGGCGGCGCGGTCGAGTTCGGTCGCCATCGGGCGCGAAATCTCGATGGCGACATGGCGGTAACCGGCCGGGACAAGATCGCGGAACAGCTGCGCCGCGAGCTTCGGGTTCTCGGCGATGCCATGTTCCTCGCCGAGCGCAAAGAACAGCGACTCCCGCCCCTGCGCCACCAGCCAGTCGTAGGCGGGGCCGGAAAAGCGCTTGCCGTCGAAGGCGAGCCGCTGGCGGGCCTCGCGCGCCGCCATCCGCACGCGCTGTTCGGGCGTGGATGTCGATGCGGCAGGCTGAGCCTGCACCGACCCGGCCAAGGGCGCCGCGGCAGCGCCTGCGAGAAACGTCCTGCGATCCATGCGGCCCCCTTGGTTGACTTGGAAGCGCAGCAGAGAAGATGGAGCGCCGACGGTCAAGCATGAGGGCGGAATGGCACGCACGGCGGATTTCCTGATCATTGGCGGCGGTGTTGCCGGCCTGTCCGCCGGCGCGGCGCTGGCCCGGCACGGGCGCGTGCTGGTGCTGGAGGCCGAGGAGGCGGTCGGCTATCACAGCTCCGGCCGCAGCGCGACCTTCTCCCATTTCGGGATTGGTGGCGAGACGGTGCGCGCGCTAACCGCCGCCAGCCGCGCCTTCTTCCTCGACCCTCCGGACGGCTTCGATGCACTGGCGCAGATGCACCCGGCGCTGTTCATCGCCGATGAGGCGATGGTGCCCGCGCTGGACCAGCTGGAGCGGATCACGCGCGGGCTGACCGATGCTGCCGAACGGCTGCAAGGCGCAGAAGTGCATCGTTATTGCCCGGCGGTCCGGCTAGACCGAATTGTCGCTGGCTTCGTCCACCTGGAGGGCTTGCGACTGGAGCCACACGCTTTGCTGCAAGGCTATGTGCGCGCCATCCGTGCCGGCGGCGGCGAGATCGTGACCGGCGCACGCATCGAAGCTGTGGAGCGTGGATGGGCTGTGGTCACCGAGGCTGGCGAGCGCTTCGAGGCGCCGGTGCTGGTGAACGCGGCCGGGGCCTGGGCGGACCGGGTGGCGGCGCTTGGCGGTGTGCAGCCGCTCGGCCTCTCGCCGCTCCGCCGTACGATCATCGTGTTCGATCCGCCCGCAGACACGGATGTGCGCCGCTGGCCGTTCACCAAGACAGCGTCGGACGAGCTGTACTTCATGCCGGATGCCGGGCGGTTGCTCGCCTCGCCGGTCGACGAGGAGCTCGACGATCCCTGCGACGCTCAGCCGGACGAATATGGCATGGCGCTGGCCGCTCACCGGGTTGGCGAGTTCACCACGCTCCAGGTGCCGCGCATTGCACACAAATGGGCGGGCCTCCGCACCTTCGCTGCCGATCGCGTGCCGGTCGCGGGCTTCGCGCCGGATGCGGAGGGGTTCTTCTGGCTGGCCGGGCAGGGGGGCTATGGCCTCCAGACCGCGCCGGCGATGGCGGCGATCGTCGAGGCATTGGTGACGGGCGGCGCTTGGCCTGAGGACCTTACTCAGTTTGCGGTCAAGCCGGAGCAGATCAAGCCCGAACGCTTGCGCATCTGACCGTCCACCGGCTGGTCTGAGCCTGTCGAAGACCTCCCTCCTGTTCGCTGAAGCAAGAAGAAGGACAAGGCTTCGACAGGCTCAGCCCAGACGGGTCTTAGGGTTGGTTAGTAGTGACCCGATCCGTAAACGCCGCGATGTCCTGCACCACCGGCGCCTTGCCGCGAAATGGACGAGCGACGGCGGTGAGGATGCCGACATGGCCGACTTCCGCATAGCTTTTCACCTCAGCAGGTACGCCCGCTGCACGCATGCGGGCCGCAAGCGCCTCGCTGTTGCGCGGGCGGACGAGGGTGTCCTCCGCGCCCGTCAGCAGCAAGGCGGGCGGCGCAGTGCGGTCGACGTGAGTGACGGGTTGAGTCTCGGCTGCATTCGGCCAAGCGCCGAACGCGGCCTGGCTGGCGCCGACGGTGAAAGGCGCGAAGTCGTAGGGGCCGGCAAGACCGGCCAGGCCACGTAATGCGGCCCGGTCGCGGCCCAGCCAGCGCGCATCGACCGCCAGCATCGCCGCGATATAGGCACCGGCCGAGTGGCCGGCGACCACGATCCGACCGCCATCGCCGCCATACTCCCCTGCATGGCGTCGCACCCAGCGTACGGCGGCGGCGCCGTCCTCGACGAAGCCCGGATAGGTCACTTCCGGCACCAGGCGGTAGTCCGGGATGACTGTCACGTAACCGCATGCAGCCAAAGCTCGGCCGACAAAGGCATAGCCGGCCCGCTCGCCCGAGTTCCAGGAGCCGCCATAGAAGAAGACGATGACGGGTCGGGGTGCGTCGGCGACCTTGCGCGGCGCATAGATGTCGAGTCGGCGGCGTGGGCCCTCGCCATACGCGATGCCGCGCGCGACCAGCCGCGTGCCGCCGTCCTTCGGCACCAAGCTGTTGAAGGCGGTGAGGGGCGAGCAGGCGGCGGCGAGCAGGCCCAGCAGGGGAGCGGCGCGCCTCATCCGACCAGCACCAGATGGTCGCGGTGCACCAGCGCCGAGCGCGGGGCATAGCCGAGCACGTCAGCCTGCGCTTCGGTGCGCAGCCCCAGAAGCTTGGTCGCATCCTGCGCGTCATATTCTGTCAGGCCGCGCGCGAGTGGGCGCCCTTCATGCTCGATCACCACCACGTCCCCCCGACAGAAGTCACCTTCAATCTGACGGGCTCCCGCGGCAAGCAGGCTGGAGCCGCCCCGCAGGGCCGCCGCTGCTCCGGCGTCGACAGTGATGCGCCCGCGCGCCGTCAGCCTTCCAGCCAGCCAGGCCTTACGGGGAGAGGCGCCCTGCCGCGCGGTAAACAGGCTATGGCGCTCCTGATCGAGCGGCCGGTCGGTGCGGCCGGAGGCGATCACCAACGAGATGCCCGCCGAAGTCGCGATTCGGGCAGCCTCGAGCTTGGAGCGCATGCCGCCCGATCCCATGCCGGACCCGGAGCTCCCGCCCGCGAGGCTGGCGACGCTGTCGATGTCGTCAATCCGCGCGATCAGCTGCGCCGCCGGGTTCCGGTGCGGGTCGGCGTCGAACAGCCCGTCCACGTCGGACAGCAGCACGACACCGTTCGCCCCCGCCGCCTGCGCCACCCGGGCGGCGAGACGGTCATTGTCCCCGAACCGGATCTCGGCCGTGGCGACGCTGTCATTCTCGTTGATGACGGGCACCACGCCAAGGCTCAGCAGCCGGTCGAGCGTCGCCGAGGCATTCAGATAGCGGCGGCGATCCTCCAGATCGCCGAGCGTGATGAGGATCTGCGCCGCCGTCAGGCCTTGTGCGCCCAACACCTCGGCCCAGACGCGGCTCAGCTCGATCTGCCCAGTCGCCGCTGCCGCCTGCGCATCTTCGAGGTTCGCGCGGCCACCCTTCGCAAGGTTGAGCCGGCGCGCGCCAAGCGCGATTGCACCGGAGGAGACGATCGCCACCTGTTGTCCGGCCGCTCGGCGCCCAGCGATCTGTTCGGCGACGCTGGCCAACCACGCGCGGCGCACTTGCCCGTCCGGCGCCACAAGCAACGCCGACCCGATCTTGACGATCAGGCGCGGGCAGTCGGCGGGCGGGAACACGGACATGGAGGATGCCATAAGGCGAGGCACTCCCGAACACCAAGGGCCGAGCATGAACCTCCGTTAGCAGCCTGCCGAGACAATCTTTCGTGCGCGGCCGGACGGAGCGGCAGTACAGTGGTCACATGAGCAGGGGCGGGGCAGCCACCATCGATACGATCGGCGAGCGTGAGGCTGTTCCTCCCGACCTCAGCTACATGGCGCTCTTCCTGCGCTTTCTCCGGTTCGGGATGCTGGCCTTTGGCGGCCCCGTTGCGCAGATCGCGATGATCCGGCGCGAACTCGTCGACGAAGAACGCTGGATTTCCAGTGCCCATTTCAATCGATTGCTGGCCGTGATGCAGGTGCTGCCCGGCCCCGAAGCGCACGAGCTGTGCGTGCATCTGGGTATTCGCGCGAAGGGGCGGGTCGGCGGCGTGCTCGCGGGCCTGGGCTTCATGCTGCCCGGGCTGGTGCTCATGCTTTCGCTTGCCTGGCTTTACACTAGCTTGCCGATCGGAGGCACATGGCTGGGGGCGATCTTCCTTGGCGTGCAGGCGGCAGTCGTTGCCGTGATTGCGCGCGCGGTCCACCGGATCGGCGAGCACATCCTGGTCGACCCCTGGCTGTGGACCATCGCCGTTGGGGCGGGCTTGGCGGGGCTGTTGGGCGTGAGCTTCTGGGTCGTGTTGCCGATCGCGGGAGCCGCTTATGGGCTGGGCTCGAGCGGCCGCCTGGTTGGCCTGGCCGCGGTCTGGCACTTGCTCTTGCCCTGATTATTGGGAGCCAAGCTGGTGACAGCAGCTCAGCACTAAGAGTCGAGGGCACAGGGGTGCCGACGGTGACCGCTCTTTTCTGGGCCGGCTTGAAGGGCGGTCTGCTCACCTTTGGCGGTGCCTATACCGCCATTCCATTCATCCGGAACGACACGGTCGGGCGCGGCTGGCTCACGGACGCGCAGTTCCTCGACGGGCTCGGCCTGTCGAGCCTCTTGCCGGCGCCGCTGGTGATCTTCGCCACGTTCGTCGGCTGGATGAGCGGCGGTCTGGCGGGAGCGCTTGCGATTACGGCCGGCATGTTCCTGCCTGCTTTCGCCTTCTCTTTGCTCTTCTATGAGCGGCTGGAGTCCGTGCTTGAGCAACAGCAGCTGCATCGCTTGCTCGCGGGGGTGGCGGCCGGTGTGGTCGGACTGATCGTCGTCACAGCGGTCGATCTCGCCCGCAATGCGGCGGCCCGCAGTCCGCAGCCTCTCGTCAGCCTAGCCATCGTGATCATTGCTCTTCCCATCCTCTATCGCTGGAAAAGCAAGTGGGCCGCGCCTGCAGTGCTGGCGATCGGAGGCTTGCTCGGGCTGTTTGCGCTTCGCTAGCTCAGATCGGCGACCATTCGATCACCGTCTCCCCGCCATCGTCCGCCTCGACCCGCTTCGCATCGGGGCCGATCGCCTCCAGTAATTGATCGAGTGCCCAGTCGACGCCGGTCCCGGCGGCGCCCGAAATCGGGATGACCCGTTGGCCGCTGACCTCTTCGAGTTCTGCCGAGAGCGCGGCGACGAGTTCGTCGTCGAGCGTGTCGATCTTGTTGAGCGCGAGCACCTGGGGCTTGTCGGCGAGGCCCGCTCCATAGGCGTCGAGTTCGTCACGGACGATGCGGTAGCTCTCCGCTACGCTCTCGTCATTGGCGTCAACGAGGTGCAGAAGCACTCGGCAGCGTTCGATATGGCCGAGAAAGCGGTCGCCGATGCCGGCCCCTTCGGCCGCGCCTTCGATCAGGCCGGGAATGTCGGCGATCACGAACTCGCGGCCTTTGTGGCGCACCACACCCAGTTGTGGGCGCGTGGTGGTGAAGGCATATTCGCCCACCTTCGCCTGGGCGTTGGTCACGGCATTGATGAAGGTGGACTTGCCCGCGTTGGGGAGCCCGACCAGGCCCGCGTCGGCGAGCAGTTTCAGCCGAAGCCAGAGCCAGGCTTCTTCGCCCGGCCAGCCGGTGCCGTGCTGTCGTGGCGCTCGATTGGTCGAGCTCTTGAAGCTGGCATTGCCGCGACCGCCGTCGCCGCCGCGCAGGAACACGATCCGCTGCCCGACCTGAGTGAGGTCGGCGAGCAGGCTTCGTTCTTCGTCGTCGGCCAAAATCTGGGTGCCGACGGGCACCTTGATGACCAGGTCGCGGCCGCCCGCGCCCGTCCGATTGCTGCCAGAGCCACCCGTGCCCCGTGGTGCGCGGAAGTGCTGAGTGTAGCGAAAGTCGATCAGGGTGTTGAGGCCGGCCACGGCCTCGAAGACGATATCACCGCCCTTGCCGCCATCGCCCCCGTCCGGGCCGCCATATTCGATGAACTTTTCGCGGCGAAAGCTCACGGCACCCGGTCCGCCTGCGCCGGAGCGGACGAAAATCTTGGCCTGGTCTAGGAAATGCATCGGCGCCACATAGGGCGGCGCCGGGCGATCCGCTAGCTCGCAGCCCGCCGCGCGATGGACCCGGCGAGCTGTTCGGCCGCCATGTCCCGCGCTGTCGTGGCCGACAGGCCGAGCGCAGCCGCCATCTGCTCGCCCAGCAAAGCGTGGCCGAGCGCGAGCAGCACGAGGTTCAGCGTTTCGCGATGCACCTCCAGGTTCTCGTGTCCATCGCCGAGGCGATCGACGAGGCGATGAATGGCTTCAAGGACTGGATCGAGCGCATTGTCGTTGCCCGACAGGATCATCCACGAGGCGAGCGCACCGCCGCCGCGCTCAAACGCGTTGAAGGTCATGTCGACCACGTCCCGCGGCGATCCTTCACCGGAGCGCGCCTTCATGACCGCGGCGCCGATCTCCTCGGTGATCCGCTCCGCCATGGTGGTCATGAGCGCCTGTTGCAGCCCGGCAGCCGAGCCGAAGTGGTGGAGCAGATTCGCATGCGTCCGGCCCATGCGCGAGGCCACGGCCTTGAGCGTAACAGCTTGCGGCCCCGCCTCGATCAAGAGGTCGCGCGCGGCCTCCAGGGCGGCGGAGCGGCTGGCTTCGGGCGAGAGGCGGCGTTTGGCAAGCGACATGGCGCGGAACGTAGCGACGCCGTCCCGAAATGGCCAGCAAGCAGGCAACGGAATATTGACACACGTGTCAGTATGACCCATCTCGATCGTGAGGAGACTCGACGATGCAGCTTGCCGCCAAGACACCTGCCGACCTGACGATCACACCGCGCGACCGCCGTTTCGGGCGCGGCGCCAGGACTGAGCGCTGGTGGTTCGGTGGCGATCCGTTCGCGACGGCGTTTCACAACGCGCTCTCGGTCACATTCCCGAAAGGCGAAGCTTTCTTCATCGAAAGCGTAAAGGCGCATCGCGAGGGCGTGCCGCCGAAGCTCGAAGCCGAAATCCGCGCCTTCACTATGCAGGAGGTGATGCACTCGCGCGAGCATGTCGCCTTCAACAAGCGGGTGGTGGATGCGGGCTACGACGTGACGATGCTCGAGCGGCAGGTGGAGGAGGCGCTGGCCCTCACCAAGGGGCGGCCGCAGATCCTCAATCTCGCCGTCACCATGGCGCTGGAGCATTACACCGCCATCATGGCCCAGACGATGCTGAAATATCAGCATTACTGGACCAAGGCCGATGCCGAAAGCACGGCCATGTGGAAATGGCACGCGATTGAGGAGATCGAGCACAAGGGCGTGGCCTACGACACCTGGCTGCACGCCACCCGCGACTGGTCGCGCTGGAAGCGGTGGAAGGTGAAGAGCATCATGATGCTGCTCGTCTCCTATCGCTTCTGGACCAAGCGCTGGCAGGGATCGATGGAGTTGCTGCGGCAGGACGGCATCACCGGCTGGACGGCGCGGCTCGGCTTAGTGAAACATCTGTTCGTGAGCCCTGGCCTGATCCGGCGCGCGCTGCCCGCCTGGCTGGCGTTCTTCCTGCCCGGCTTTCACCCGTGGAACCATGACGATCGCGAGCTGATCGGCTCCGCCGACAGTGCCTATGCGGATGCGCGGCTCGTCGCCGCAGAGTGATCTGACTGGACTTCGACGGGCAAAAAGAAAGGGCCGGCAACGCGAGTGCGCTGCCGGCCCTGATCTTTTCAACGAAGCGAGAGCTTAGGCGCTCTCGGACTCGTCATTGCCTTCGGCGACGAAGTAGACCGCCGCGACGGCTGCAACGAACACCAGCACGCCAATCAGCGCGCCACCGGCCAGCTGGTTCTCACCATCGACCGACGCGCCCGCGCGGACCGACTGAGCGACCGACAGCTTCGACGCGCTGCTCTGGGCAACGGCCGGACCGGCCACCAGGCTCGCCGCGGCGACCGCAGCAACCAAACCACGCTTGAACATTCTTGCCTCCCTGAACGGCACAACGATTCCTCGACCGGGCCACAGGCCCGCTCATCGCTCCGTTTAGCCGATCGGCGCCGGAAGGCAATGAGCAAGCGTCATTTTCGGGGACATGTGGCCATTCTGCTACAGTGCGGTTCGTTACGGCCCCACAGCGCGATGAAACGCCATGTGGCTGCTGGCGTTGTCCGGCCAACCGCAGGAGGCGCCCTACATGAAAGCTCTGGTCTGGCACGGCAAGCAGGATGTCCGCTACGAGACGGTCCCCGATCCCGAGATCGAAGACGGGCGTGATGCCATCATCAAGGTCACCAGCTGCGCGATCTGCGGCTCCGACCTGCACTTGTTCCATAACTTCATGCCGGGCATGATGCCGGGCGACATCCTTGGCCACGAGACGATGGGCGAGGTCGTCGAGGTCGGCGCGGACAACAAGGCCCTCAAGGTGGGCGATCGGATCGCCGTGCCGTTCCAGATGACCTGCGGAGAATGCGAGCAGTGCCGCAAGGGCAACTTCTCCGTTTGCGAGACGACCAACCGGAAGGCCAAGCTTGCTGAGGCTGCTTTCGGACGCACGACGGCTGGCCTGTTCGGCTATACCCACCTGACCGGCGGCTATTCGGGCGGGCAGGCCGAGTATCTGCGCGTGCCCTTCGCGCATCACACCCACATCAAGGTGCCGGATTCGATCCCCGACGAGCAGGCGCTGTTCCTGACCGACATTCTGCCCACCGGTTGGCAGGCTGCGGTCTATTGCGACATCGAGCCGACCGATACGGTCGCAATCTGGGGTGCGGGGCCGGTCGGGCAAATGGCGATCCGGGCGGCGATCCTGCTCGGCGCTCGCCAGGTCGTCGCGATCGACTTCCTACCCGAGCGGCTGAGCATGGCTGCGGCGGCCGGTGCCATCTGCATCAATCCTGGCGAGGAGAGCGTCAAGGAACGGTTGGACGAGCTGACCGACGGCAAGGGGCCGGAGAAATGCATCGACGCGGTCGGCCTCGAGGCCCACTCGCAGATCACGCCCGAGCATTTCTACGATCGCGCCAAACAAAGCATGATGATGGAGACGGACCGCCCGCACGTGCTGCGCGAGATGGCGTTGCTGTGCCGCCCTGGCGGTATCCTCTCGATCCCCGGGGTCTATGGCGGCGTGCTCGACAAGGTGCCCTTCGGCGCGATCATGAACAAAGGGCTGACCATTCGCACCGGCCAGACCCATGTGAAACGCTGGACCGACGAGCTGATCGAGCTGATCGAGGACGGTGCGCTCGATCCGAGCTTTGTCATCACCCACACTAAGCCACTCGCTCAGGGGCCGGAGATGTACCCGGTGTTCGAGAGCCGGAAAGACAATTGCATCAAGGTGGTGCTGAAGCCCGAGATGGAGGCGGCATAATGGCGTTCAAATATGGCAAGGACAGCTCGCTGACCGGCGCCGACGCGCTGGTGCGCGGGATCGGCCTTTTCTCACTGGGCCTTGGCGTCGCGGAGATCGTCGCGCCCGGCAAGATCGCAAAGACTTTCGGGCTCGAGGGCAAGGAGAACCTGCTCCGTGCCTTTGGTGCCCGCGAGATCGCATCCGGCATCGGCACGTTGTCGTCCGATCCGCAGCCGGCGCTCTGGTCGCGAGTCGCCGGTGACGTGCTCGACATGGCGACGCTGGCGGTGGGCACGAAGTCGCAGAACCAGGATGCGAAACGCAACGCGATGCTCGGTATCGGCGCCGTTGCCGGCATCGCTGCACTCGACGCCTTTGCGGCGACGCTGATGGGCAAGCGCGGGGGCGATCGTCCGCCGCCGGCTGATTACAGTAGCCGGTCCGGGCTGCCAAAGGGTGTCGAGGCCTCGCGCGGATACTATCGGCAGAAGAAGGAGACCGGGCCCGCCGTGGCCCAGCACGACGTGCGTGAGGACCGGAAGCATTCGGGTGCGAAGGCTCAGCCTGCGGGCGTCTAAGTAGAGATCCGCCTCCGTTACCGACTAGGCTGAGCCTGTCGAAGCCTTCCCTTCTTGCTTCGGTGAACAGAAGGAAGGGCTTCGACAGGCTCAGCCCAGGCGGGGTTAAGGCTGGGTGCTGACCTTCACACCATTCTCATCAAACTGCGCCGTATCCGGCACGATCACGTTCGGCGGGCCGCCGCCGGCGCGCAGGTTCACGCCGAACACGAAAGCCAGCACGGTCGCGATGGCGACATACAGGTCGTCGCGGACCTGCTGACCTTCGCGGCTGGTGTAATAGACGGCACGGGCGAGCGCCGGATATTCGAGGATCGGCTTGTCCATCTCGCGCGCGAGTTCGCGAATGGCGAGCGCGGTCTCGCCGCGGCCCTTGGCGACCACGACCGGCACTTCGTCCTTGCCGCGCTCATAGCGGAGCGCGACCGCGAAGTGGGTCGGGTTGGTGAGCACCACATGCGCAGTCTGCACGGACGTGCGTGCGCTGCGCTTGAAGATCTCGCGCATGCGGGCGCGCTGCGCGCTCTTGGTCTCGGGCGAGCCTTCGGACTGTTTGTGTTCGTCCTTGATCTCCTGCTTCGACATTTTGAGCTTGTTGAGCAAACGGATGAGCTGGATGGGCACGTCGAAGCCCGCGATCAGCAGCAGTCCGCCGGACATCACCAGCATCAGCATGACGAGCTTCCAGCCGAGCGCGGCGACGCTGGTCTCCACATCGCCGGCGACCAGGCCGAGCGCATCCTGGCGCATGCTCCACAGCATCCAGGCTCCGATCGCGCCGAGCAGCACCACCTTAAGCAGGCCTTTGCCGAGCTCGATCCAGCCGTGCATGCCGAAGATGCGCTTGAGCCCCGAAATCGGGTTCATGCGGTTGCCCTTCCAGCCCAGCAGCTTGGTCTGGAAATTGGTGCCACCGATGCCGGCCTGGCTCGCGACGGAGACGAAGATGCTGACGGCGAACAGGAACAGGAGCGAAGGCGCGAGCGTCAGGCCGACGCTCAGGACCGGCCGGAGCGGCTGGAAGTCTTCGACGTCGGCGCGGCCGAATTGGAGGCTCTCGCGCATCACCGCCTTCAAGGCCGAGAGCAGCGCAGGGCCGGACAGCGCCAGCCAGATCACGCCCGCGACCACGACGGCGGCGGTCGCCAGTTCCTTAGAGCGGAGGACCTGGCCTTCTTCGGCCGCCTTTTGCCGCTTCTTGGGTGTCGGCGCTTCTGTCTTTTCGCCAAACTCCTCTGCCATCAGCCGAGCACCAGGTTGGCTGCGGCATCCAGCGCCTCGCGGATGATCCCACCCATGGCGTCACCCATCGCCGGGAAGGCAATGGCGAGCGCGACGAGGCCGGTGGCGAGGCTCGCCGGCAGGCCGACCGCGAACAGGTTCAGTGCGGGCGCCGAGCGGGAGAGCATGCCGACGATCAGGTTCAGGCATAGGAGCACGAACCCGACCGGCAGTGCGAGGAGCAGCCCGGCGCCGAATGCATAGCCGCCGAAGAGCGCAATCGCCTGCAGCTTGTCGGCGGCCAACCAGGCCTCGTCAGGGGGCAGCACGCGGTAGCTGCGCACCACCAGGTCGACCAGCACGAGGTGCCCATCGATGGCGAGGAAGAGCAGCGTCATCAGGATGGTCAGAAATTGGCCGATGGCAGGCGTCGGTGCGCCGCGCTGCGGGTCGATCGTTGTTGCGAAGCCCAGGCCCATGGTGTTGCCGAGCGCCTCGCTCGCGACCAGGGGCGCTGCAAAAGCGATCTGCAGGATGAAGCCGAGCGCGAGGCCGACCAGGGCCTCCTGTGCGACCTGAAGGAAAGTCTCGAAGCCAAATACCGCACCGGGGGCGGGAATGGGAGTGTTGTTGACGACCAGCACGCCGATCGCGGCGGCGAGCACAATTCGTACCTGCACCGGCACCGTCACTGCCCCGAACACCGGAGCCGCTACGAACGCCGCCCCGATCCGCACCATTGCGAAGATCAGGCCGAACAGCGACGCTTCGACATTGGGCAGGCCGAAGCCGAGCATCTGACCTTTAAGCCGTCTTCCCGGCGAAGGCCGGGATCCAGCCCTTGCTGGGCGCAGAAACGGAAAGAAGAGTCTGGGCCCCGGCCTTCGCCGGGGTGACGAAAAGGGATGTCACCGCACCAAATCCGGAATGCGCTCGAAGATCGACAGCGTGAAGTCGGAGAGGAGCCCCAGCATCATGCTGCCGAAGATGACGAGCGAGAAGCCGACCACCGCCACCTTCGGCACGAAGGTGAGCGTCGCCTCGTTGATCGAGGTAGCCGCCTGGACCATGCCGAGCAGCAGGCCCGCGAGCAGCGCCGGGATCAGCACCGGCAGCGTGACCAGCGCCAGCACCCAGAGCGCCTCACGCCCGACACCGATGAAATAGGAAGCGTCCATTGTCGCGCTAACTCACGAAGCTGTTGGCGAGCGAGCCCATGGTCAGCGCCCAGCCGTCGACGAGGACGAACAGCAGGAGCTTGAAGGGCAGCGAGATGATCGTCGGCGACAGCATCATCATGCCGAGCGCCATGAGAACACTGGCGACGACGAGGTCGATGACGAGGAAAGGCAGGAAGATCAGGAAGCCGATCTGGAAGGCGGTCTTCAGCTCCGAAGTGACGAAGGCGGGGAGTGCGATCGAGAAGGGCACGTCCTGCGGCCGCGCGAACGGGCCCGCCTTGGCGATCGTGGAGAACATCTGAATGTCCTTCACCCGCGTCTGCTTCATCATAAAGCCGTGCAGCACATTGCCGCTGCGCTCGATCAACTGCGTCGCCTGGATCTGGCCAGCGGCATAGGGCTTCACCGCCTCGGTGTTGATGCGGTTCATGACCGGCGCCATCACGAATAGGGTCAGGAACAGCGACAGGCCGATCAGCACCTGGTTCGGCGGGGTCTGCTGGAGCCCGAGCGCCTGTCGCAGAACCGACAGCACGATGATGATGCGCGTGAAGCTGGTCATCATCAGCAGCAGCGACGGCAACACCGTCAGCAGCGACATGATGATGAGCACCTGGAGGCTGAGCGACAACGGCGCGGAGCCGTTGCCGCCGCCGATCTGGCTCAGCGCGCGGTCGAGGGCTTCGGGGGCGCCGGGTTGAGGTGCGGGAAGCGCGGGCGGTGCGATGGTCTGCGGGAGGGCAGGATCGGCGAGAAACAGGGCGAGCAGCACGAAGCCGACGAGCCAAAAACCGATCGTGCTCCGGCGCAGGCCGGAGCGTTGCGCGAACTCTCGCAGAGCTCCGGCCTGCGCCGGAGCACGGGAAGCAAGGCTAGCCACGATCGGCCTCCACCTTATCGACGAGGCTCACGCCGCCGCGGCCGACCGAGACCAGCAGTTTGCGGCCTTCGAACTCGATCACGGTCAGGCGCAGGCCGGGCGAGATCATCATGCTTTCCTTGATTGCGATGGTGCGCGTGCCCTGGTTGCCTGGCAGCTTCTGTTCGAGCTTCCGCCAGGCCCAGAGGCACGCGACGAGCAGGCCGCAGACGAGCGGCAGCAGCAGCGCGAGCTTGAGGAGATAGGTGCCGATCACAACGCTTGCGGCGCCTGGTCGGCAAGCTCGGTGATGCGGATGCCGAAACGGTCGCCGACAGTCACGACTTCGCCGCGGCCGATCAGCGTACCGTTGACCAACACGTCGAGCAGTTCGTTGGCGAAGCGGTCGAGCTCGATGACGCTCGATTCGCCCAGCGCCAGCAACTCGCGCAGCTTGAGGTTGGTGCCGCCGACTTCGACTGACAGGCGGACGTCCACGTCCTGCAGCAGGCGGAAGTTTGCGGCCACGCCGAGATCCCTCGGCAGGCCGGTATGGCTCATGTCACTCATCTACGAGTCCTCGTCCTCAAGCGGTTCGATGCGGTGCACGCGGATGGCGGCGCGGCCGTTCGAGGCCCCCACCGCACCGCGCGCGAAACGGCGATTGGTGACCATCAGCGGGATTTCCGGCCCGAAGCTGATCGGAATGATGTCGCCCGGCTTCAACGTCATCAGCTGGGTGAGCGGGATGACCGGCTCGGCGAGCACGGAGCGCACGGGCAGCTTCACGTTCATCGCGGCGCGCATCAGATTGTTGGTCCAGCTGGGATCCTCGGCCTGGCGGCGCGCCTGCACCTTGGAAGAGAGGATCGGCGCAATGGGCTTCAGCGAAGCGGCGGGGTAGAGGATGTCGACCGTGACCGGACGCGCCTCGCCAACAGCCAGCACGAAACGGGTGCGGACGACCCTATCCTCGCTATCCAGCGTCGACAGCATTTGCGGATTGCCCTCGGTGCGGCCAGCCTGGAACTCGATCTCGGCCAGTTCGGCCCAGCCGGCGGCGAGCCGCTGCGCCACGCCCTGAGCAACCCGGGCGATCATCGCTTCGGCGCTGGGCGTGAATTCGAGGGGGAGCGGGTTGGGAGCGAGGCCGGGGCCGCCGAAGTAGAGATCGACAAGGCGGAGGCTGAAGGCACCGTCGAGGATCAGCACGGCCTGGCCGGAGAGCGGCGCCATGCCGATCAGCGTGGCACTGGCAAGCGCCGGGCCGCGCGCCCTCAGATAGTCATCCCAGCGCTCGACCGCGATCGCCTCCGACGTGACCTTCACGGCCTGGCGGAGCATCGGCTCGAATAGGGTGCGGAATGAGCGGGCGATGTGCTGGTTGACCAGCGTCAGCGCCTGCAGGTCGCCCAGCGGGTTGGCGGACGCGCTTCCCAGCACCGGCGCATGCTGCGCCGGGGCACGGCGCTCGGCGCCGGCGCCCACCAGGGGCGAAGAGGAAGCTTTTCCAGCCATCTACATGGTTACTGAACAATGAAATTGGTAAAGTAGACGTTAGCGACGCCGCCAAATCCTTCCTTTTCTTTCAGAACGGCGTTGATTGCCTTCACCAGCCGCGCTTGCAGATCCTTCTTGCCGGCGGCGGTGAAGATCGCTTCCTCGTCGGTTTCCGAAATGGTCATCAGCACGGCCGAGCGAACGGCGAGCTCGTGCAGCTTCAGATGCTCGATGACCTTTTCGTCATAGGGCGTGGAGACGGCGAGCCCGATCTGGATCAGGTGCGCGCTCTCCTTCAGGTTGGAAGTGAACTCCTTTTCGAGCTGGAAGTAGCTCGATTCGTATTGGGGCGGTTCGCCGCTGGAGCCGCCTTCCTTTGGCTCCGCCTTGGGCTTGGAGCCTTTCTTGACCAGCTTGGGCAGATCCTTGGCGGGCGCTTCCTCGGCCGCGGGCGCGCCGATCATCCCGGTGAAGAACAGGCCCGCGCCCACGCCCGCGCCGATCAGCACCAGGGCGGCGAGGATAAGGATCAGCTTCTTGCCCTTCTTCTTGGGCGCAGGAGGAGCGGCTGCAGCAGCGGCGGTGGCCATGGTGGGTCAGCTTTCTCTGGTGAGGGTCAGGCGATGCGTTCGCCATCGGGGGTGGAGTGATCGTCCGCCTGCTCCGCCTGAGCGGAACGGGGGCGGAGCGGGGTTTGCGGTTGGTTCTGGTCTTGAGGGCTGCGGCGGTCCTGCGACGCGCCGCCGCCGATCTGGGTCTGCGCCAAGCGCAGGCCGCGCGCTTCGGCCAGTTCCTGCAGGCGCGGTGCGGCCTCGCTCAGCAGCTGCCGAGCCTGCACAGTTTCGGCATTCAGTGTGACGTGCACCCGCTCGTCCCGCTCCACGAGTGTCACTTCGACCTTGCCGAGCATATCGGGCAGCAGCTTGATCTGTGCCTCGCGGCGATCGACCTGCGGCATCTCCGCGATGCGCTCGATCATCGCGTCCGCCCAACCGGCGCGGCCAAGATCGACCGGCGCGCTCTGGAAGGTCGCCGGCTGCACGGGAGCGGGCGCAGCGACCGGCTGCGGCGCTGGAATGGCGGACACGGCAGCCGCGTCGACCGGCATGGCGGGAACGGGCTGCGGCTCCGCGACCCGCTCGAGCGCAGGCTGGATCATCTGCGCGACCTGACGGGCCAGGTCGGGAGCGATGCGCAACTCGATAGGCGCGGCGGGGGCCAATACGGGCTTCGGCTTCGGCTGCGGCTGCGGCTGTGGCTGTGGTTGCTGCTGCTGCTGGGCGTCGCGTTGTGGATCGCTGATGCTTTGTAGCGACGGGATGGCCGCGGCCGGTGCTTCGACTGGAGCTGTGGGCGCGGGCCGCGTGGCGGCGATCGACGGGGCCTGGGCGGGAGCCACCAGCTCAGCCTCAGGGCTCTGCATCCCCTCTGGCGCAACCGGAGCAAGTGCGACCTGCGCAGCCGGCACAGGCACAGGCACAGGCACAGGCATTGGCATAGGTATAGGCGCCGCCCCAGCCTCCGGCTGGTTCGGGATGGCCCCTGTCGCGAGCTCCGGCTCGACTTGCTCGCGCGTTCCGGGAGCGACATCATCTTCCGCGACCTGCAGTTCGGGAGCCGCGACAGGTCCGGGCTGTGTGGCACGCGCGATCACCGCTTGCGGCGCGCTCGCGAGAACAGCGGTTCGCAGGGGAGAACGGAAGACCTCGCACGCGGGCGTGGAAAGGTCCGGCTCGGCAGCGGCCTCGGGGATGACTCGGGGTTGGGTCATCGGCGCCGGCCGTAAGGCTGGTTCGACAGGATCGAAGCGCGCGAGCGCCGTCACCGTCTGGGGCGCGGGCGGCAGGATCTCCGGGCTCCAGCCGCAGCCGCTCAGCAATGGATCGGTCTCATCAATCGGTGCAGGGATTGATGCGGCAAGCTCCGGCCGCTCGACCGGCAAAGTCTGGCCGGGCGGCACGGCCGTCGGCGGCACCTCGGGCGGGACCGTCAGGCCAGCGACGATGTCCGCGAAGCTGGGCCCCGGCGCGCCCTCCACAGGCGCGATCGGCGAGGCTGCCACGGGCGTCAGCAGGCTCAGGATGGAGGGCGTGGCGCCCGCGGGTGCGGCAAGGTTCGGCATCAGCCGTTCTTGAGCAAAGACCGTGCCACAGCTCGGGAAGGATGGGGCGCGTCTTCCATCGCCTTGCGCGCGGCGGCGGCCTGGGCCTCGAGCTCGCGCTCGATCAGCTTTTCGACGACGCCGTGGTCGCGCTTGGCCGCGGTCGCGGCGCTGCGCGCCTGGTCGAGCTGCTGGTGCGCGACGGTGACGCGGCGCTGCGCCTCGACCTGGCTCTTGGCGAGGCGGTCGCGATAATGGGCGGCCGCGAAGAGGCTCAGGCCCTGCTCCGCACCCTGCCGCGGCGCGACATCCTGACGGAGCGCATCGATGCGCTGGGCCAACGCGGTGGCGCTCGACGCGCGCTCGGCGGCGGCCGCCTGTTCGGAACGGGCAAGGTCGAGTTGGAGCGAGCGGACGCGGAGCATCCGGCCCAATCTCTTTTGATCCCTAGCCATCGCCAAAGATGCCGATCAGCTCGCTTGTGGCTTCGTCAAGGCCGATCGCGCTGTCCGCGTCCTGGCGGATATAGTCGAGGATGGCGGGGTGATAGGCGAGCGCCTGGTCGATCTGCGGATCGGCGCCGCCGCGGTAGGCGCCCATCAGGATCAGGTCGCGGTTTTCCTCATAGGTTGCCAAGTGACGGCGGAGGATGCGGGCGGCGTTCACATGCGGCTTGGGCGCGATGTCCGTCATCACGCGGCTGACCGACGGGCCGAGATCGATGGCCGGGTAGACGGCGCGTTCGGCCAGGCTTCGGGACAGCACGATATGGCCGTCCAGGATGGAGCGGGCGCTGTCGACCACGGGGTCGGAGCCGTCGTCGCCATCGGCGAGCACGGTGTAGATGGCAGTGATCGAGCCGCCACCCTGCGCGTCCTTGCCGGCGCGCTCGATGAGGTTCGGCAGCATGGCGATTGCCGACGGGGGATAGCCGCGCGCGGAGGCGGGTTCGCCCAGCGCCAGGCCGATCTCGCGTCCGGCATGCGCCACGCGGGTGAGCGAATCCATAATCAGCAGCACGCGCTTGCCCTCGGCGCGGAACGCCTCGGCAATGGCGGTCGCGCGCATGGCGCCGCGGATGCGGAGCACGGGCGAGTGGTTGGCAGGCACGGCGACGATCACCGCGCGCTTCCGGGCATCGCCGGCGACCTTGGTTTCGAGGAAGTCGGTGACCTCGCGAGACCGCTCGCCGATCAGCCCGACGACGACCACATCCGCCTTTACGCTGCGCACGATCATGCCGAGCAGTACGGACTTGCCGACGCCCGAACCGGCCATGATGCCGACGCGCTGGCCTTGGCCAATGGTGAGCAGACCGTTGATCGCGCGCACGCCGACGTCGAGCGGTTCGGTGACGCGGGCGCGGTCGAGCGGAGATTGGAGCTTGCCGGCGAGCGGCCAGGACTTGGCGCCGCGAATAGGCCCGAGCCCGTCGATCGGGTTGCCGGCGCCGTCGACGACGCGGCCGAGCAGCGCAGAGCCGACCTGAGCCTCGCCCGGGCTCCCGATCGGGCGGACGGGCGCGTCCGGCAGGAGCGGGGCGGGGCCACCAAGGTTCATCAACAGCGTCTTGCCCGAGCGGAAGCCGATAACTTCAGCCTCGACGGAGCCCGCGCCTTCCCCGATGCGGCAGACGGTGCCGACCGGGAGAGACAGGCCGACGGCTTCCATCAAGAGGCCGTCGAACGAAGACAGGCGGCCGATCACCTCCGGCTGCGGGGTGAAGTCGAGCTGGAGGGCCGAGAGATAGTCCTGGGCGAACTGCTTGAGCATCAGGATGCGGCTCCGCCCTCGTCACCGGCTTGGCTGAGCTTGTCGAAGCCTACCCTTCCTTCCTTACTGGTGGGAAGAAGAAGGGAGGGCTTCGACAAGCTCAGCCCAGACGGCACTGGGGGCTGCGCGAACCCGCTCATGCCGCACCCGGCAGAGCCGCGCGATCCAGCGCCGCAGCGAGCTGGGCCAGCCACGCGCTCGGACCGTCCTCGATCGAGGTGGTGCGCGTCTCGATGCGGAAGCCGCCCCGTTCAATCGATGGGTCAGCCGTCGCGGTCACGCCTGCGGGCACATGGATATCTAGGAGTGCAAAATCGTCCGGGTGGAGGCGCAGGAACGCGGCTTCGGCACTGTCGGCCAACAGGGCGGCGGCGGCCTGCACGCGCTGCTGCAGCAGTTCGGCGTCCACGCCGCTTTCCCCCACCAGGCGGGTGACCAGCGCGAGCACCGTCTGGCGCAAACGTTCGGCCAGCGCATCCCGGTCGAAACCGCTCGCGGCTTCCAGCGCGGCTGCGATGCGGGCAAGCGCCTGGGCGTCGGCCTCGCCGCGTTCGGCCGCCATGCGCTCGGCCATCGCCATGCCGGCCGCAAAGCCGTCGGCGCGGGCTTGTTCGAGCGGCGACGGTGCAGCAGGGGCGGCCTCGGGTGCGGGCGCAGTCTCGCCGAGCGGGTTGAACGGGTCCCAGCCTTCGGTCGGGTTCACGCCGGGGTTCGCGGGTCGGAAATGCTTGGGCTCGGGCGCCGGCGAGAAGTGGACCGGCCCCCCTTCTGAGAAGCCGCCGCGCAGTCCAGACATGGCCGCGCCCAGCGCGCCGAAATCGACCGTGCGCGCCTCGGCAGCGCCGGCGAAGCGATTAGACATAGTCGTCGTCTCCGCCGCCCAAGCGGATCGTGCCTTCCTTGGCCATTTGGCGTGCGATGCCGAGGATCGTCTTCTGCGCTTCCAGCACCTCGCTGAGCTTGACCGGGCCGCGCGCCTCCATCTCGTCGCGGATGCCGTCGGCGGCGCGCGCCGACATGCAGCCGAGGATTCGGTTGCGCGCGGCTTCCTCGACGCCCTTTAGGGCCAGCACCAGCACATCCGCCTCGACGCCGCGGAGCAACGTGCCCATCGACTTGTCGTCGAGCGCGAGGAGGTGGTCGAAGACGAACATCTCCTCCTCGATCGCCTTGGCGGTTTCCTTGCTGATCTTGGCGACCTTGGGCATGACCCGCTGCTCGGTAGCCTTGCGGGCATTGTTCATGATCGCGGCCGCTTCCTTCGCACCGCCGAGCGGCACGGCGGCCGCGCTGCGGGCCGAGCCGGCGCGGCGCGAGAGCATGTCGCGGAGCATGTCCAAGGCATCGGGCGAGATGGGCCCGAGGGTCGCGATCCGGTGCAGCACATCGGGCTGCATCGCGTCGGGCAGCAGCTCGATGACCTGAGCGGCAACGGCGGGGTCGACATTGACCAGCAGCACGGCCGCGATCTGCGGATGCTCGTCCTTGATCAGCCCGGCGATCTCGCCGGCATCGAGCCAGTCGAGTAGCTCGATCGCACAGGCCTCTTCGCGCGGCGTGATGCGGGACAGGACGTTCTCCGCCTTGTCGGCGCCCAGCGCCTTGGTCATCATGTTCTCGATCTGCGGGCGCGGATCGAAGCCGATCGTGTTCTTGTCTTTCGCCGAAGAGACGAACTCGTCGAGCACCGCTTCGACCTGCGGCTCGCCCACGTCGGCGACGGCGAACATCGCCTTGCCGAGCTGGCGCACTTCTTCCGGCTCGAGATTCTGGAGGATGGCGGCGGCCTCGTCGTCGCCGACCAGCATCATCAGCACCGCCGCTTTTTCCACCCCGGTGAACGCCCGGGCCGGTTCCTGCATCATGCGCCGGCCTTCGCGTCGGAGCGGATCATGTCGCGGACGGCGAGCGCCGCGCGAGCGGGATTGTCTCGGGTGAAGTCGCGGACGAGCTTGACCTTGTCGTCATACCCTTGCGCGCTCTCGACATGCTCGATGCTGACCGGCGGACGGCCGATCGCCGGTCCGGCATCCATGTCATCGGCGGCCCCCCGCTTCTTCGAGAGCATGCGCAGCATCGGCTTCAGGCCCATGAAGATGACGAGCAGCGCAATGACGAGCGCCGTCAGGTTGCGCGCGAGCACCGGGAACCACCCCGCCTCGTACCAGGGCGTACCCTCTTCGGCCGAAGCTCCGGCGAACTTGCGCGAGATCACCGTCACCTGGTCGTTGCGGCCCTGGTCGAAGCCGACTGCGGCGCGGACCAGTTCGTTGATCTGCTGGATCTCCTGGGGGCTGCGCGGCTTGGCGCCTTCCGGTTCACGCAGCACAACCGCGACCGACAGGCGCTTCAGTCCGCCCGGGACCGCACGGGTGACCGAGATTTCCTTGTCGAGTTCGAACGCCCGCGAGAACTGGTCCGACTGCTTCAGCGACGCGGGCACCTGCGCGCCGGGCCCGGCAGCAGGGGCCGCAGCCTGGCCAGCCTTCACCTCGGCGGGCGGCGGCGGCGTGTTGGAGAGGGTGCCCGGAATGCCTTCGGCCGGGGCCTGACCCTGCTGGTTGCCGGTCCAGTTGCCCTGCTCGGCGCGCAGCGCGCCTTCCTTGCCATAGGCCTCGCGCGTGGCCTGGGTCTCAGACAGGTCGACTTCGGCAGAGACTTCGGCGCTGAAGTTGCCGGCGCCGACGAGCGGCGTCAGCAGCTGCACCAATTGCTCGCGATACTTGACCTCAACGCGGCGCTGGAAGTCTATGCGCTCATCGCTCGCCCCCATGCCGGCCGCGCCGCCAGGTTTGGTGAGCAAGGTTCCGGCGCCGTCGACGATCGTGACCGCGTCCGGCTTCATGCCCGGCACCGACGAGGCGACGAGGTTGATGATGGAGCGCACCTGCGCCTCGGGCAGCGTGCGCCCTGCCGCCAGCCGCACGATCACCGAGGCGGACGGGGCCGCATGGTCGCGCACGAAGACGGTATTTTCGGGCATCGCCAGATGGACGCGCGCTTCGGTGACGCCCTCGATCTCCTGGATCGAGCGGGCGAGTTCCGTCTCGCGCGCCTGGCGCAGGCGTTCGCCTTCGACGGCGCGGCTGACGCCCATCGGCAGCTGGTCGAGAATCGCGTAGCCGCCGGGCGTCGCCTTGGGCAGGTTCTGCGCGGCGAGCAGCATGCGCGCCTTGTAGTAATCGTCCTCGGCGACGGTCAGCGTGCCGGTCTGGTTGTCGATGTTGCTCTGGATGTTCGCCTGGGTGAGCGCCTCGACGGCAGCCGCCTTGTCGGCGTCGGCCAATCCGGAAAAGAGCATCTTCTGCGGCGGCGTCGCGACCATGGTCCAGGCGAGCGCGGCGGAAGCCATCAGCCCGAGGATGCCGATCATCGGCGCGGACTTGCGCACGGCCGGCTGGGCCCAGAGCTGCTGAAGCGCGCCAATGGGATTGCGGCCGAGGCCGCTCAGCGCCGGGCGCGGCGGCGCGGCGGACGGATCGGAGGGCAGGACTTCCTGCGCGGGGGTAAGAGCGTTGCTAGCCATTTAGGTTATACCGGCATGCTCATAATGTCCTTATAGGCGGACAGGAGTTTGTTGCGGGCTTGCAGCGTCGCCTCGAAGGCGAGCGATGCCTTCTGGCGGGCGAGCATCACCTGGGCGACATCGACCGTTTCGCCGCGCTCATAGGCTTCGCTCGCCTTGGATGCGGCCGATTGGCTCTGGTTGACGCTCTTGAGCGCGGCTTCGAGCGTCGCGCCGAAGCTGTTGCCTCCGCCGCCAGCGCCTTCGCTTGGCGTCGCGGTGGCGCCACCAACCTGATTGGCACGCTGCAGCGCTTCGTTGCGCTCGAGGATCTGGGCCCGGATCGCCATCACGCGATCGGCGCCCGAAACACCGTTGATGCTCATGCCCATGCACTCCGGCTCGGGGTGATCGCGGTGCCGGCCTCACGCATACGGGCAAGCCGGTAGCGTAGGGTCCGCTCCGAGATGCCGAGGCGCTTGGCCGTCTCGGTGCGGTTGCCGCCGCACGCCGCCAGCGCCTCCTGGATCGCCTGCACCTCGTGCAGACGCACGATGTTGCCGAGCGTGGGATCGGGCGCGGGGGCGGCAATCGGGACCGGGCGGGCGGTGGCATCGAAGACGATATGACCGACCTCGATGCGGTCGCCGGGCGCCAGCAGCAGCGCGCGCTGGATGACATTCTCGAGCTCGCGGACATTGCCTGGCCAGTCATGGCCCTGCAGTGCGTCGAGCGCCGCCTGAGTGGGCCAAGGGATGACCGAGCGATTGCCGGCATGGCGCAGGATCATGGTCGCGGCGAGCGCGGCAATATCCTGGCGACGCTGCGCGAGCGGCATGGTGGAGAGCGGGAAGACGCTCAGGCGATAATAGAGGTCGGCACGGAAGCGCCCGGCCTCGACTTCGGCCGGCAGGTCGCGGTTGGCGCAGGCGATCACACGCACGTCGATCGCTTCGGGCGTGGTCGCGCCGAGCGGCACCACCTCACGTTCCTGCAGGACGCGGAGCAGCTTCGCCTGGAGGCCGAGCGGCATCTCCGCGATCTCGTCGAGCAGCAGCGTGCCGCCATGCGCGGCGCGGAAGAAGCCCTGGGCGGCCGCGCCGGCGCCCGTGAAGGCGCCCTTGGTGTGACCGAACAGCAGAGCCTCGAGCATGGACTCGGGCAGGGCGGCGCAGTTGACGGCCACGAACGGCCCGTCCTTGCGCGGCGAGTTGTTGTGGATGTGGCGGGCGAGCACTTCCTTGCCCGTGCCGGTCGGGCCGTTCACCAGCACGGTGATGTCGCTTTCGGCCACCCGCTCGGCGAGCGCGAACAGGGCCAAGGTGTTGGGATCGGCCGCCGTCGGCGCGGTGCCGCGCAGCAGGGCGGCAGCGAAGGCATGGCCGAACACCAGGTCTTCCGCTCCGTAACTCAGGCGTGCGGGGGTGGTGTCGGTCGCGCGAGCGAGCTGGCGTTCCCCGGACGTGCCGAGCACCAGGGTCGCGCGGGGGGCGGGAAGCTTCTCGCCCTCGATCACCACATGCATGTCGCCGGCGCGGATGCGATCGCCGGCACGGTAGGGCCGAACATCCTGGCCGAGGCCGCGCAGCCAGGAGAGCAGTACGGCATGCCCCTGTCCCGCGGCCTCACTGAAGATGATCGACTGCATTGGCGTCCCCCGAAACCTTCTCCCGGGTTTGTGCCCGGCAAAGCCCGGTATCCGCGAACAGGGTAAAGCCGTGGTTAACGACGCCGTGGATGCCGTAATTGCCGCAGGCGCGCGCGAGAGGCGCTGCGAAAAAAGGTGAACTCGACCCCTAAAGTCCCGTCAAGCAAGGCCGTTCACTGCTGTGGCGGCTCTGGCTTCGATCCGGCTTTACCCCCGGAAGCAGGAGCGCAGCCGGAACTGAAACGGAGATTTGAAATGACTGTTATTTCGACCAACTCCGCCGCCCTGCGCGCCCAGAACGGTTCGCGCATGGCACAGGCGGGACTGCAGACCGCGATGGAGCGGCTGTCCACCGGCAAGCGCATCAACAGCGCCAAGGACGACGCGGCGGGTCTCGCCATCGCTTCGACCATGACCGCCGAGATCCGCGGCATGAACCAGGCGGTTCGCAACGCCAATGACGGCATCAGCTGGGCGCAGACCGCGGAAGGCGCGCTCGGCGAAGTCACCAACATGCTGCAGCGCATCCGCGAGCTAGCGGTGCAGTCCTCGTCGGGCACCTATTCCGACACGGACCGCACGAACCTCGATGAGGAAGTCAGCGCGCTGAAGAGCCAGATCACCAACATCCTGGCGACCACCGAGTTCAACGGCACGCGCATCTTCAACTCGTCGGCTTCGGGTACGACCTACTCGGCGCAGGCCGGTTCGATCTCGCTGCAAGTGGGCGCGAACAATGGCGACACCATCGACCTCGACTTCGACTCGTTGTCGGACTTGGCTTCGGGGACCGAAGTCGATACGGCCAGCGACGCGCAGACCGCGATCGACAACGTCGACGACATGCTCGAGGACGTGAACACCGTGCGCGCTTCGCTCGGTGCCGCGCAGAGCCGCCTCTCGTCGGTGGTCAACAACCTGACGAACAACGTCAACAACCTGTCGGATGCGCGCAGCCGCATCGAGGACACGGACTTCAGCCAGGAGACCACCAACCTGGCCAAGTCGCAGATCCTGACGCAGGCCGCGACGGCGATGCTCGCCCAGGCGAACCAGAGCCAGCAGAACGTGCTGAGCCTGCTCCGCTAAGCGACAAGCTTCGCACCAGTAGCGTAAGCGTGAACCAGCCCCCGGCCCTTGTGGCCGGGGGCTTTTTCTTGTGCAGTGCAACCCCGGCAGACGGGGCACGTTGGGGCGCCATGAGACAGACCAGGATACCAACTTCCGCGAAGATCGGCATCGCAGCTGCAGCATTGGGCGCCGCAGCCCTGTTCAACCGCAAGAAGGCGCGCGACGCCGAGGCCAAATATCCGCCCAAAGGCAAGTTCGTCGAGCTGGACGGGGTTCGCCTCCACTATGTCGAGCGCGGCGCGTCCGGCATGCCGATTGTGATGCTGCACGGCATGGGTGCGGTCTCGGACGAGTTGCTCGGCAGCGGCCTGGTCGATCGCGCGGCCGAGCGCCACCGCGTGCTCGCCTTCGACCGGCCCGGCTATGGCTATAGCGAGCGGCCGGGCGGCACGCGCTGGACGGCCAACGGCCAGGCGGAGCTGATCCGCGCGGCGCTCGCCAAGCTCGGCATCGATCGGGCCATCATCCTCGGGCACAGCTGGGGCACGCTGACCGCGCTGTCGCTGGCGCTGAACCATCCCGAGCTGGTGGCCGGCCTGGTGCTGGTCGCCGGGCCTTATTTCCCGATCAAGAGCCCTCAGCCGTTGCTGATGTCTGGCCCGGCCTGGCCGGGTGTCGGAGCTTTACTGGCAAACACGACCTCGCCGCTGATGCTGCGGCTTACTGGGCCCCTCGCCCTCAAGCAGGTGTTCGCGCCGAATCCGATTCCGGAGGCGTTCAAGGAGCGCTTTCCCCGTGGCCTGGGGCTCAGGCCCAAGCAGATCCGGGCGCTCGCCGGCGATGCCGGCCTGCTGCAGGCCTCAGAGATCAGCCTCTCGAAGCGCTACGGCGAGCTGAAGCTGCCGATCGCGCTGGTCGCGGGCGATGCGGACCGGATCGTTGGTTACAGCCAGACCGAGCGGATGCACGAGGCGCTGCCGCATGCGCGCCTGTTCCGCGCCGAGGGCGTCGGCCATATGGTGCACTGGATCGACCTCGACCTCGTAATGGAGGCCGTGGACGAGATCGCGGAGGCGGTCAGGCAGCCTGCCTGATCTCCACGGTCTCGCCACGGCGAACCACGGGACGGAAGACGATGTGAAGAAGCGCGTCCACGTCTCGCTTCATGCGGGGCGGAGGGATCATGGTGAGGGCGGTTGCGCCGGCGCACCTGTAGAGATCGCCGGCCACGCTCTCCATTCCGTCATGCACCATGTGCGCCGGCACCGATCGGTCGTCGGCGACCATGCCAAAGCTCTCGGCCACGAAGAAGCGTGCGCGGTCGATCTGCACGCACTCGAAGGCCTCGCCCCAGCGCAGGCCCACGGTAAAGCGGCCCGCGCCGATCGGGAGTGCGATCGCGTAATAGCCATCATGCGTCGGGAAGGCCTCGGCGTCGAACAACGCTTCGCCACCGTTCGCATCCGCGAGGATCGCGGCGATGCGGAGCGGGGCGCCGGCCATGTCGCCTGTCGTCACTTCCAGGCCGAAGCGGCGCCAGGCCAGCATCGACATGTTGAGCGACAGGCCCGCGCCGCGGATCTCGCCGGGCACGAACATGCGGTCGGCGTGCATCAGGTACGGCAGCCCGCGCGAACGCAGGCCGGCAAGGCCCGCCTCCTGATCGACCAGTGACACCAGGGCCTCGGTGCCGAGGTTCACGTCATGGTCGAAGGCGCGGAGCACCTCGATCTCATCATGGGTCGGCAGAAACAGCAGGCGCCCGAGGGTGGCGATGGCGGCCGAGCGCCACGCATGGTCGTCGCCCGGGAGATTCTCGCCAGCCGCCGCATGCGCGAAGGCGACTGCACCCTGCTGCACCCGGGTGCGCGTTTCGCTTTGTTGCGCCTTGATGCCCGCGGCCTTGCGGACGGGCGTGCCATCGAACTTGTAGTCCACGACCGAACCTTGGGCGACCGTGCAGAGCTGCTCGACGACTGAGATGGCATCGCACAGTGCGTCGACCGTGCGATAATCATGGTGGCGGGTGTCGAACAGGCCTTGCTTGTCGAGCCCGCTGGGCTGTTCCTCCCGGAGCAGCAGATAACGGCCGAAGCTCTCCACGCCGATCCGCGCCTGGAGCATGGGCGCGATCTTGTCCTGGACGGAGCCGTGATAGCCGAGATCGGCGAGGATAACGGCGTCGCCCTTGCCGACCCCGGCGCGGGCGAGGTGCGCGATGAGGCGGTCGGCGAACTTGGCCGAGCGGTGCACGATCGCACCGACCATGTCGGGCTTGAGCATCGCCTCGACGAAGTCGGCGTCGTTCGCCGAGCGGTCGAGCTTGCCGAGCCTGGCGATCTCGCCCTGCTTCAGCTGGAACTGTTGGGCGAGCACGTCGACGGTGTTGCGTTTGCCGTCGTTGAGCAGGCGGGCGCGGATCGCGGCCTCGTCGGTGAGGCTCGCCCGCGCGGCCGTCTGGCGGCTGATCTCGACACGCGCCGAGCTGGCATCAGGGTAGACGGCGTCGAATACCTCTGCGGGCAGGAACCCGTCGCGAAGCAGGAAGAGGAGGTGGGTTTTGCGTCCGGTGCGGGCGGCGATGGTCTCCTGCTCGGATTTCAGCCAACGCGCATAGGCGACCAGCATCGGCCCGAGCACGTCATGCCCGAGCGCCACGTCCGCAGCATCGTCAGTCCGGCGGGAGATGAGCGGGCGGTGAGGCTGGAACGCCGGTCGGGTGACGCGCACGGCGGGGTCGATGACCGCGGCCGTTGCCGCCTCGAGCCGCAGCCGTGTCTTTGCCTGCTCGTCGAACTGGATCAGGTGAGTGACGTGGATGCCGAGCTTGGACGGCGCGACATGGTCCGCGATCCAATTGTCGCCGACATGGGTGATCTCCTCAGGAGCGGCGTCGAGGGCATCGAGCACATGGGCGAACAGCCCGTCGCTCTTGTTCACGCCATAGGCGCTGGAGGGGAAGACATGGTCGAGCATCGCCTCGATGTCGCTGCCTGCGGCGCTCGCGATCAGGGCGCGGAGCTGCGGCTCGCTCAGATAGGTGTCAGAGACGATGACGACGCCGAGGCCGCGCGCCTTGGCGTTGCGGATCAGCGTTTTTACGGGTTCGAAGCCAAAGCAGTGGCGCGACTCGGCCGCCAACTCCTCGGCGACGGAGGCCGCCACGTCGCCCCCCGGGCGAAGGCGCGCGTGAATTTCTTCGATCGAGACCTCGGTGCTGTCGCGGAACAGCTTGGCTTGGTGGCGGGCGGCACCTTCCGCGCGCCGGCGCGGCTCCATCGCGCCGCCGGCAAATGCCAGATCGGCGAAGACGTCGGCGGGGGTCGCTGTATCGCGCCAGACGAGCGTGTCGAAACAGTCGAGTGACAGCCAGCGAACGCCTTCCGGCGCTTCGTCGAGCAGGCGGTCGAGGTCATTGGAGCGAAGGCTGAGCTGCATGGGGCACCCTATGTGAGGCTGCCCTGATCGCCGAATATGGTTGAGAAGGCTTTAACCAGTCCCGCCCGCGAGCCACAGCAGGTGCGAGCCGTGAGGATGACCAGTGGCGAGATGCCGGTTCTCTCCACCGGGCCAGCACTGCAGATGGAGTTCGGAAGCGCCGGCGTCGCCGTTCAGCTCGTAGCGCAGCCAGGCGAGTGGGCGGCTTGGGGTCGCGCTGACGCCGGCTCGAGCAAGCGCCGTTCGGACGCGGTCCTGCTTGTCTGGCGGCAGATAGCTCCAGAAGATGGTGTGATAGAGGACGCGCAGCACGCCATCTGGCTGCAGCGTGGCGAGTTGCGCTTCCGCGAAGTCCGCGGCGTCGCCCTGCTCGAGCGGCGGCCGACAGGTTTCGGCCAAGGCGATGGCTGCCTCGAGCCGCGCCATGCGCTCGGGCCGGTCCGCCCAGCAATAGGCAATGAGCCGTTCGCGAGAGGACGGGTCGCCGATCCGGATCGGGGTTTGGTCCACACCCCGCCGATCGATAACCTTGACCGGTGCGGCGGGCGGCGACGCACCTTCCCATTCGGGAGCAAGCTGGACCTGGGAGGACGAGTCGCCAGCTCGGGTGGTGCCGAGCCGATAGCCGAACCGGTCGAGGTTGAGGTTGAGCCCCGCACTGGCGCCGAGTTCAATCAGCTCGAACGGAAGCCTGTGCTCGGCGGCAAGAAGCAGCAGGCCCGCCATCATCGGGGACGCGCGGCCGACTTCGTTGGTCTGGGGCGGCACGTCCAGCCACCGGACCAGCTCGGTATCAAACCGATGCAGGACACTGGCGACGATAACATCTGCGCCGGCAAGCGTCCCGCCATACAGCTGCGACAGGCGGGCATCGACGCGCTGGCGGGCGAGCGCGTGCATGCCGCCGGCCAGGCGCAGCGGCACCGAGTCGGCAGTGCCACGGGCATCGCCTGCCCAGCTCAGCACGCGCCGGCCAGTCTCCGTCTCATGGTCGATTGCCGCCTCCAGCGAGTCGATCACGGCTGCCGTGAGCGGCGATCCGGCAGCCGCGCAGATGCGGGCCTGGTCGCGAAACGCCTGCCGGATCGCTGCCTCGCTCATGGCGCATCCGTAAAGCGGAGCTTGGGGCCCGGCTAGTCTGGCCTGGCTTCCTCTGGCTCCGTTCTCGCGGCACAGCGGGCTCATCCTGACGGGAGAGCCGCCTTCTTCGCCACCTTTCGCCCTCTGCTCGCCGGCGCTACGCTTCCGGACCGGCTGATCGCCTGCGCGGGCGCGATGATCGGCGTGGGGGTGATCGCACTGCTGTCCGCCTTCTTGCCGGGAAAAGCACTGTTGCTGGCGCCGATCGGCGCTTCGGCGGTGCTGGCTTTTGCGGTGCCCGCGAGCCCGCTTGCCCAGCCTTGGCCCGTGGTCGGCGGCAACACCGTCTCGGCGATGGTTGGGGCTGGCGCGGTGGCGGTGGTCGGAGATCCCGCCATCGCAGCGGTGATCGCGCTGCCGGTTGCCATTCTGGTCATGACGCTCACCCGCAGCCTGCATCCCCCAGGCGGGGCGGTTGCGCTGCTTGGCGCTTTGTCCGGCAGCCAAGTGCTGGCGCCAATCGCCATCGACTCGATCCTGCTGGTCGGCACCGCGCTGCTGTTTCACCGCTTTTCTGGGCACGCGTACCCGCATCGGCCCGACCCCATCGCCGCTCGTCGAGAGCTGGCCGCCGAGGGCTTGATCCCGGACGACCTCGATCGTGCGATCGAAGACCTTCACGAGACGTTCGACATCTCGCGCGAGGACCTCGCGGTGCTGCTCGCGCGCGCCGAGCATCACGCCTCCGAACGCCGGGAACGGACGCTTCCGTAACGAGTTGCGCGTTTGATGCCTGAGACGTTCCTGTACTTTGATGGCGAGACGCCGCTTCATGGCGAGCTCTATCGGCCCGCCACCGGGGGTGACGGCCGCGGCGTGCTCGTCGTGCATGAAGCCGACGGGATCGGCGGCAATGTCCGCAGGCGCTGTGCGCAGCTGGCGGAGTTGGGCTATCTTGCGCTCGCCGCCGACCTGCACGGCGAAGGCGCGCCGCTTGAAGGCGAGGCCATGCGGGCGGCGGTGGAGGGCTTCCGCGCCGATCCGGAGCGCTTCCGTCGCCGGGTCCGTGCCGGCCTCGACGCGCTGGCCGACATCGCCGACGCGGAGCGTTTGGTGGCGATCGGCTATTGCTTCGGCGGCACTGCGGCCCTGGAACTCGCTCGCAGCGGCGCCCCGGTGCGTGCCGTGGCGAGCTTCCACGGCCTGCTGACCACTCAGGCCCCCGCGCAAGCCGGTACGATCCGAGCGAAAGTCGCTGCCTATACGGGCGCTCTCGACCCGCTGGTTCCGCCGGAGGACGTCGCCGCTTTCCAGGCCGAGATGATGGCCGCCGAGGCCGACTGGCAGCTGACGGTCTATGGCCGGGCCTGGCACAGCTTCACGAACATCGGCGTGAAGGACTCGCCCGACCCGCGCATGCGCTATGACCCGGAGGCGGACGCTGCCAGCTGGAAGGCAGCGGTGAGTTTTCTTGAGTCCGCGCTAACCTAAACGAACTCGGGTCAGCCGAGCGCTTTCTGCACCTTGTCACGTACGGCGGTGATCCGCTCGGCGGCTTCGGTGAAGGTCTGCACTTCGGCGCGGCGATTGTTGCCGCGGGCTTCCTTGGCGGACTCGAGATAGCCTTCGAGATCGGCCTCGAGCGCGTCGATGAGAATTTCCGCTTCGTCTTCGGAGAAGGTGAGGGTGATGTTCTTGGCCATGGCCCTGCCCCTAGTCGCCGCGTGCCGGAGGCTCAAGCCTCCTCCAGCTCCTGCTCGGCGGCTTGCCGTGCCCACATCTCGGCATAGAGCCCGTCGGCGCGCAGCAGCTCCGCGTGCCGCCCGCGTTCCGCGACGCGGCCATCGTTCAGCACGATGATCTCGTCGGCGTCGACGATGGTCGAAAGCCGGTGCGCAATGACGATCGTGGTACGCTGGGCCGAGACGTCGCGCAGTGTGCGCTGGATGTCTGCCTCGGTGCGGCTGTCGAGGGCACTGGTGGCTTCGTCCAGGATCAGGACGGGCGGATCCTTCAGCAGCGTGCGGGCAATCGCCACTCGCTGCTTCTCACCGCCCGAGAGCTTCAGCCCGCGCTCGCCGACCTGAGCCTGGTAGCCGTCGGGCAGGCCGGCGATAAAATCATGGATGGCAGCGCCGCGCGCAGCCTCCTCGATCTCATCCTGGCCGGAGCCCGCGCGGCCATAGCCGATATTGTAGCCGATCGTGTCGTTGAACAGCACGGTATCCTGCGGGACGACGCCGATATTCTCGCGGAGCGTGCGCTGCTGGACACGGCCGATATCCTGGCCGTCCACGGAGATGCTGCCGCCCGTCACATCATAGAAACGGAACAGCAGGCGGGCAATGGTCGACTTGCCGGCTCCCGAGGGGCCGACGATCGCCAGCGTCTTGCCGCCAGGCACGAGGAAGCTCACACCCTTCAGGATCGGGCGCTCCGGATCATAGCCGAAACGGACTGCGTCGAACTTCACCCGGCCCTCGCTGACGATCAGCGGCGGCGCGTTCGGCAGGTCGACGACTTCGGCCTTCTGGTCCACCAGATCGAACATCGCCGCCATGTCGATCAGCCCCTGCCGGATCGTCCGATAAACCATGCCGAGCATGTCGAGCGGCCGGAAGAGCTGCGCCAGTAGAGTGTTCACCAGCACGACGTCGCCGGGGCTGAACCGGCCGATGCTCCAGCCCCACACGGTATACGCCATCGCGCCGCCCATCATCAGGTTGGTGATGAGCGACTGCCCGACGTTAAGCCAGGCGAGCGAATTCTCCGACTTGACCGCCGCATTGGCATAGGCACGCGCCGCGTTTTCATACCGGGCGACCTCGCGCTCCTCGGCGCTGAAATATTTGACGGTCTCGTAGTTCAGGAGCGAGTCGACGGCCTTGGCGACGGCGCCGGTGTCGAGGTCGTTCATCTGCTCGCGCAGCTTGTTGCGCCAGTCGGTCACGATCCGGGTGAAGACGATATAGACCGCGACCATCGTGAAGGTGGCGGCCACCATGCCGAAGCCGAACTTGACCCAGAAGATCGCCGCAACGGCGGTCAGTTCGAGGATCGTGGGCGCGATGTTGAACAGGAGGAAATAGAGCATGATGTCGATGCTCTTGGTCCCGCGCTCAATGACCTTGGTGACCGCGCCGGTGCGCCGCTCCAGGTGAAAGCGCAGCGACAGCTCGTGCAGGTGCCGGAACACGTGGGTCGCGAGCCGCTGCGTCGCGTCCTGGCCGACCCGCTCGAACACCGTGTTTCGGACATTGTCGAAGAACACGCCTGCGAAGCGCGCGCCCGCATAGGCCACCACCAGGGCGGCCGCGAGGGCGACGCCGCCTTCCAGCCCCGGCACCATACGGTCGATCGCACCCTTATAGGCGAACGGCATCAGGAGCGTCGTCGCCTTGGCGATCCCGACGAGGACCATCGACCAGACGACACGGCGGCGGATGGCCGGCTGGTCGGCGGGCCAGAGGTACGGAAGGAAGCGGCGGAATACGTCCCAGGATAGGGATTCTCCCTGAGTGCCTCCGGTCACAGATTTCGACATCTTCGTCGATGTAGGGAGGAACGGCGGTGAAACCAATGCAACCGGGCGTGGCGGCGATGGTTGAGTCGCCTGAAGGAGAGCGGTGATGGGTCCGTTCGTTTATGTGATGGCGATCATGGGCTGCGGCGACGGGGCATTCCAGTGCTCCGAGGCGCGCGTCGTGGAAACGCGTTACGAGACGATGGCCGCCTGCCAACAGGCCGCCTCCGCGCAGCTGATCAAGAATGGCGACCTCGACTTCCCCGAACTGATGGCCAGCTGCCGTTCGGTGACCAACCAGATCGTGATGAACACCGCCAAGGCGCGCTAGTTGCTCCACCGGACCCGCGCGGATAAGGCCGCGCGGTCATGGCCGATCCCGTCATCATCGCAGTGCCGAAGGGGCGCATCCTGGAGGAAGCGCTGCCACTGCTCGCGCGTGCGGGGATCGCGCCGGAGCCGGCCTTTTCCGACGAGAGCAGCCGGGCGCTGCGCTTTGCCACCAACCGTCCTGACATTTCGCTGATCCGCGTGCGCGCGTTCGACGTCGCGACCTTCGTTGCGCATGGAGCCGCGCAACTCGGCATCGTCGGGTCCGACGTGCTGATGGAGTTCGACTATTCGGAGCTCTACGCTCCGGTCGATCTCGGCATCGGCCATTGCCGCATCTCGGTGGCCGAACCCGCCGAGCTCGCCGCCTCCGACGATCCGCGCGAGTGGAGCCATGTGCGCGTGGCCACCAAATATCCGGCGCTTACCCGCCGGCATTTTGAGGCGCGCGGCGTGCAGGCGGAGTGCGTTAAGCTGAACGGCGCGATGGAGCTGGCGCCACTGCTGGGGCTGTCGAGCCGGATCGTGGACCTCGTGTCCTCCGGCCGGACGCTCAAGGAAAATGGCCTCGTCGAGATCGAGGTGATCGCCGAGGTGAGCGCGCGCCTGATCGCCAACCGCGCCGCCTTCAAGATGCGCAGCGCCCAGATCGCGCCTTTGATCCAGGCGTTCCGGGCGGCTGTGCAGTGATCCGGCTTGCCACTGCCGAGACCGATTTCACCGCCAGATTCGATGCGCTGGTGAACAATCGGCGCGAAGCGGATGCGGACGTGTCGCGCGACGTGGCGGCGATCCTCGCACGCGTCCGCGCAGAGGGCGACGCTGCCGTGGCCGAACTGACGCAGCAGTTCGACAGGCACGCTCTCGACGAGTGGCGCATCGATCCCGCCGATTGCCGCGCTGCCTTGGAGACACTCGATCCAAACCTGCGCCGCGCGCTCGAACTCGCGGCGGATCGCATCACCGCCTATCACGAAAAGCAGCGGCCGGCCGATCGCGACGAAGTCGATGCGCTGGGCGTCCGCGTCGGCGCGCGCTGGACTCCGGTCGAGGCCGCGGGCCTGTACGTGCCAGGCGGGCGCGCGGCCTATCCGAGCTCGCTGCTGATGAACGCCATCCCCGCCAAGGTGGCGGGCGTCGAGCGCCTGGCGATGGTGACGCCCACGCCGGACGGTCAGGTCAATCCGCTCGTGCTCGCGGCGGCCGCGCTCGTGGGCATCGAGGAGATCTGGCGCATCGGTGGTGCGCATGCGGTGGCCGCTTTGGCCTATGGAACGGAGCGGATCGCGCCCGTCGACGTGATCGTCGGGCCGGGCAATGCCTGGGTCGCCGAGGCCAAGCGCCAGCTCTATGGCGTGGTCGGCATCGACATGGTGGCGGGGCCGTCCGAGATCCTGGTCGTCGCCGATGCGGCGAACGACCCCGAGTGGATCGCCGCCGACCTACTCAGCCAGGCCGAGCATGATCCGACCAGCCAGTCGATCCTGATCGCTGATGATCCAGCCTTCGCCGAGCGGGTCGTGCAGGCGGTGGAGCGTCAATTGGCCAATCTTTCGCCTGCGGCTCGCACGAGCTGGGAGACGAACGGGGCGGTCATCCTGGTACCGGAGCTGATGGAGGCCGCGCCGTTGATCGACCGCCTCGCGCCCGAGCATCTGGAGTTGGCCGTCGCGGACCCGGAGCCGTTGTTCCGCGCCGTGCGGCACGCCGGCTCCATCTTCCTCGGCCGCCACACGCCCGAGGCGATCGGCGATTATCTCGGCGGGCCCAATCATGTGCTGCCGACCGGCCGCCGCGCGCGCTTCGCGTCGGGGCTGTCGGTGCTCGACTTCATGAAGCGGACCAGCTTCCTCGGCTGCACCCCGGGCGCGCTTGCCGCGCTAGGGCCGGCCGCCGTGGCGCTGGCCGAGGCCGAGGGGCTGCCGGCACATGCGCGCTCGGTGGCGCTGCGGCTGTCGTCGGGCTAGAGCGCGCGACGATGACTCAGTCCTTGCGTTCCCAATCCCGTTCCGCCGCACGGCTCGCTGCCGTGCAGGCATTGTACCAGCAGGAGATGGAGAAAACTCCGGTCCGCAATCTGCTGCACGAGTTCCACCAGCACCGGCTTGGCGCCATCATTGAGGATGTCGAATATGCCGATGCCGAGGTCGCCTTCTTCGACGATCTGGTAACGGGCGTCGATGCGCGGCGCGAGGAGATCGATGGACTGGTCGCCGGCAAGCTCGCCAGCGGCTGGAGCCTGGAACGGCTCGACCGGCCGATGCGGCAGATCCTGCGCGCCGGGACCTACGAACTCCTCGCCCGGGCGGACGTGCCTGTCGGCAGCGTGATCAGCGAATATGTCGATGTCGCCCATGCCTTTTACGACAAGCGCGAGTCCGGCTTTGTGAACGGTTTGTTGGACGCGCTCGCCAAGGACGTGCGCCGCTAGTCGCCGGGCGGAAGCGGCGCGTCCTTGCCGTCGCTCAGCCCGTGCTTCATCAGCATGGGGATGTTGACGAGGGCGAAGACGAGCGTCAGCGGCACGACCGCCCAGAGCTTGAAGCCGACCCAGAAGTCCCAGCTCTGCGTGCGCCACACCGCCTCGTTCAGCAGGGCCATGAAGATGAAAAAGCCGACCCAGTTGATGGTGAGCTTGCGCCAGCCGGTCTCATTCAGCCCCGGATAGGCCGTCTCGAGCAAAAGCTTCAGCAGCGGCCGGCCGGTCATCAGGCCGAAACCCAGGATCGCCGCGAACATCGTGTAGACGATCGTCGGCTTCATCTTTATGAAGGTGTCGTCGCGGAACCAGAGCGTCAGGCCGCCGAAGAACAGCACCAGGGCGCCCGAAATCCACAACATGGGCGAGATGCGGCCCGCCTTTACCCGGCTGATGATCATCGCGATGGCGGTCGCGACCATGAAGGCGGTGGTCGCCATCATCACCTTCATCAGCTTCGGCCCGTCGGCCAGCGTGTTGACGAGGAAGAAGGTCGCGAGCGGCCCGAAATCGATGGCGATGCGCAGGCCGGGCGAGAGCTCGCGCGTTTTGGTCGTGTCGGTCACTCACTCACTCCCGCGATCATTCTGGCCACTTCGCGGGCATCGAAGGGGCGAAGGTCGTCCATCCCTTCCCCGACGCCGATCGCGTGGATCGGCATGCCGAACTTTTCCGCTGCCGCCACCAGCACGCCGCCGCGCGCGGTGCCGTCGAGCTTGGTCATGACGAGGCCGGTCACGCCCGCCACTTCCTTGAAGACCTCGATCTGGCTGAGCGCATTCTGGCCGGTGGTCGCGTCCAGCACGAGCACGACGTCGTGCGGGGCCTCCGGGTTCAGTCGGCCGAGGACGCGCCGAATCTTGGCGAGTTCGTCCATCAGCTCGCGCTTGTTCTGGAGCCGCCCGGCGGTGTCGACGATCAGCACGTCGATGCCGGTTGCGGTCGCCTGCTTGACCGCGTCCCAGACGATTCCCGCCGCATCGCCACCTTCCGGACCAGCGAGGATCGGCACGCCGATCCGGTCCGCCCAGATGCGGAGCTGCTCGATAGCGGCCGCGCGGAAGGTATCGCCGGCCGCCAGCATCACGCCATAATCCTGTTCGAGGAACAGGCGGGCGAGCTTGGCGATGGTGGTGGTCTTGCCCGATCCGTTCACGCCGATGACGAGGATCACCTGCGGCCGGGGGAAGGCGTCGACCTCGAGCGGCTCGGTGACCGGAGCAAGAGCCTTCTCGATCTCCTCCGCGACAATTTCGCGAAGTTCATGGTCGGAGAGGCCGCGCTCGAACCGGCCTTCGGACAGGCGTTCGCGAATGCGTGCGGCCGTGGCGGGCCCGAGGTCAGACGCGATCAGCGCGTCCTCGATCTCGTCCAGCGTCGTACGGTCGAGCGCCGTCTTGGTGAAGAGGCCGGTGAGGTTCTCGGTCAGCCGGTCGGATGTCCGCCGGAAGCCGCCGAGAAGTTTGTCGTGCCAGCGTGGATCGGTCATGCGGGCGATCCGATCAGCGTGTCGCTGCGGCGCGCAGCGATGCGCACAGTCTCAACCGAACGGGGCGGCACCATCGTCTCCACTTCAATCTTTGCGAAACTCTCTGCGTGGCCGGTGCGCCCGTCCAGCTCGACCAGGACCTGCTGCTCGGTCCCGACCAGTGTGTCGAGCCACTCTGCCTGGCGTGCGGTGCAGGCGTCGCGCAGGCGCTTGGCCCGGGCGCGTACCACTTCCGCCTCCACCTGCGGCATGCGAGCGGCCGGGGTTCCCCGGCGCGGGGAGTAGGGGAAGATGTGGCCGAACACCACGGCGCACTCCTCCACGATCGCCAGGCTGTTCGCGAACATGGCTTCGGTCTCGGTGGGGAAGCCGGCGATCAGGTCGGCGCCGATCGCCACCTCGGGGCGTTCCAACTTGATGCGCTCGACGAGCCGGATCGCATCCGCGCGCAGGTGGCGGCGCTTCATTCGCTTCAGGATCATGTCGTCGCCGGCCTGAAGCGACAGGTGAAGGTGCGGCATCAGTCGCGGCTCGGCGGTGATGAGCGCGAAGAGCCGGTCGTCGATTTCAACAGGGTCGAGAGATGACAGGCGCAGCCGGGGAAGGCTCGGCACACCCTTCAGGATGCGCTCGACAAGCAGGCCCAGGCTGTCGCCGGTCAAGTCGCCATAGCTGGTGACATCCACGCCGGTGAGGACGACCTCGCGGGTGCCCTGGTCGACAAGTGCTTTGATACGTTCGATGACAGCGCCGGCGGGCTGGGAGCGGGACGGGCCGCGGCCATAGGGGATGATGCAGAAAGTGCAGCGATGATCGCAGCCATTCTGAACTTCGACGAAGGCGCGCGCGTGCCTCTTGCCGTCATCCCGGCGAAGGCCGGGACCCAGCCCTTCAACAAAGCCCGGCGCAGCTGGGCCCCGGCCCTCGCCGGGGTGACGATAGAGGTTGACGTCGAGCTTGGTTGTGTTTGCGATTACGCCGCTCACCTCCGGCATGCCCTCGAACATCTCGGGCTCGACCTCGGCCGCGCAGCCGGTGACCACGATCCGCGCCTCCGGCCGGTCGCGGCGAGCGCGGCGGATGGCGCGGCGTGTCTGCCGCACGGCCTCTTCGGTCACCGCGCAGCTGTTGACGACCACCAGATCCGGGTCGGGCAGCATCGCGCGAATCGCCTCGCTCTCGGCGATGTTGAGGCGGCAGCCAAGGGTGATCACCTCGCTCATCCGAACGCCTCCAGATCGGCGTCGCCGGAGAAGACGTGCGTCGCGGGGCCAGTCATCCGGATCGTCTCACCCGGTGCCCAGTCTATGACGAGATTGCCGCCCGGCAGGGTGACGGTCACCGGCGAGGCGACGAGCCGCCGCCGGATCGCCGCGACGGCCGTTGCGCAGGCGCCGGTGCCGCAGGCTCGCGTGAGACCCGCGCCGCGTTCCCACACCCGCAAGCGCAGCGATGCCGGCCCTGTCACCTGCGCCACGTTCACGTTCACCCGCTCGGGGAAGAGCGGATCATGCTCGATCAATGGCCCGAGCTGTTCGAGCGGTACTGCGTCAACATCGGGTACGAAGAAGACGATGTGCGGGTTGCCGACATTCACGCACATGCCGTGTTCGAGCGTGTCCCAGGCAGTCGGAAGGTCCGCGGTGTCGACCGGATAGGCCAGCGGGATCGCATCCCAATCGAAGCGTGGCGCGCCCATGTCGATGCTGACACCGCCTTCAAGCGTGTGTGCCGTCACGAGCCCGCCGCTCGTCTCGATGCGCGTGGCGCCGGTCAGCTGCGCGACGCAGCGGAGCGCGTTGCCGCACTGCTCGACCTCGCCGCCGTCGCGGTTGAAGATGCGCATGGCGAGATCGGCCTCGCCGCTGGTTTCGAGCAGGATCAACTGGTCGCAGCCGATGCCTGTGTGGCGATCGGCCAAGGCGCGGGCACGAGGCGCCGTCATGTCGACGTGTGCAGCGCGCGCGTCGATTACGACGAAGTCGTTGCCGAGCCCGTGCATCTTGTGAAACGCGAACCGCATGGAAGCGGCGACTTAGGGAGGTGGGGCAGGTAAGTCCACCTAAGCGCTGCTCTCGGAGGAGCGGCTAGGCTTGCCGCCGCAGCTCTCGAATGCGCTCCCCCGCCGGCGCGGCGAGGTGCTTGACCGGAAGCAGGTTGCGGTCTGCCAGCATGGCGCGGACCTGGCCCACGTCCATCGGCTTGCCAAGGTGCCAGCCTTGGCCTTGGTAGCAGCCGAGCGACTTCAGCCGCGCTTCGATCTCGGGCGTCTCCACGCCTTCGGCGGTCACGGGCAGGCCGAGGCTGTCGCTCAACCGCGTGATCGCATTCACCACCGCCGCGCTCTCGCTGGAGCTGGCGAGTGTGGTGACGAAGCTGCGATCGATCTTGATGCGGTCGAACGGAAGCGCCCGCAGGTTGGACAGCGAGGAGGAACCAGTGCCGAAGTCATCGAGCGCCAGTCGGATGCCCTGGTTCTTGAGGCTGCCGACCACTGACTGCGCCACGCCCAAATTCTCGACCAGCGCACGTTCGGTAATCTCGATCTCCAGGCGGTTGGCCGGGAATCCGGTCTCGACCAGCAGTTTGACGATCTTGTGCGCGAACCAGGGGTCGCGGAGCTGGGCCGGGGCGATGTTGACCGACAGGGTCAGCGACGAATCCCAATTCTTGGCCTCTTCGAGCGCCTGGCGCATCACGGACATGGACAGGTCCGCGATCAGCCCGGCCTCTTCGGCGACTGGAATGAAGATGTCGGGCGGGATCAGGCCGCGCGTCGGATGCTCCCAACGAGCGAGCATCTCGAAGCCGTGCAGGCGCCCGGTCGCGAGATCGATCTGCTGCTCGTAAAAGGGCACGAACTGGCCGAGCGGAATGCCGTCGCGAATGCCATTCTCGATAGCGTTGCGCATGTGGAGCTCACGCTCCATCGATTGGTCGAACCAGCAGGCGCGGTTTCGGCCGGCATGCTTGGCCGCATACATGGCGATATCGGCGCGGCGCATCAAACGGTCGAGCGTCTCGAAGGGCTCATCGGGGCAGGCGAGGCCGATCGACGCGCCGGTGTGGACAGCGGCGCCGCCCACGTCCAATCGCTTGCCCAGCTCGGCCACCAGGACCTCAGCCAGCACGTCCGCGTCGCCTGCCGCCTGGTCGGAGGCGATCAGCACGCCGAACTCGTCGGCTCCCAAGCGGCCAGCGATGGCGTGCAGCGGGAGGTGCTGTTCGATCAGCGCAGCTGCAAGCTGCAGGGTGGTGTCGCCGATCGGATGGCCGTTCACGTCATTGACCGTGCGGAAATGATCGAGATCGAGCAGCAGCAGCGCCAGGCCCTGCTTGCGGCGCTGGCTCTTGCGGAGCAGCTTCTCGCCGTCCTGCATGAAGGAGGTACGATTGCGCAGGCCGGTCAGCGTGTCCGTGCGGCTGAGCTTGACGACTTTTGCTTCGGCATCGCGGCGTCGGGTGCGCTCGCGGCGGAATTCGGCATAGCGGCGCCAGCTGAACAGCAGCAGGGCGATATTGAGGAGGAGAGAGACGGCCAGCGCTTGATCCAGCACCACCTCGCCCGCGACCACGCGCAGCCCCGTGGAAACGGCCGTGCCAGCCGAGATCACCAGCAAGACCGCCGCAGCCATGGTGACGGCCAGCGTGATGAGATCCCGCCGTACCCCGCTCGTTTCCTGTTCCGATCGCATGAGACGCTTCTTGCCAGCGCCGCATGGAGGAAGGGTTAAGCGGGGACGTTACCAAAAGGTGACCGGTGCATCAGAACGAGCATCTCGCTCCCCACCGGCTGGGCTGAGCCTGTCGAAGCCCTCCCTTCCTGTTCAGCAAAGCAAGAAGAAGAAGGGGAGGCTTCGACAGGCTCAGCCAAGTCGGTTGTGGGGTCTGGTGCTCGCGCGCGAGGCTACGAGCCGAGTTTCGAAGCCGGCGTGCCCGGGCCGCGCCGGATCACCAGGTTCCGAATCTCAGTCATGTCCTCCATTGCGAAGCGTACGCCCTCGCGGCCGAGGCCCGAATCCTTCACGCCGCCATAGGGCATGTTGTCGACTCGGTAGCTCGGCACGTCGTTCACGACGACGCCGCCGACATCCAGATGATCCCAGGCGTCGAGCACCTTGAAGATGTCGCGCGTGAAGATGCCGGCCTGGAGCCCGAACTTGGAATCGTTGACGATCGCCAGCGCCTCGTCCCAGGTCTTGAAGCGCTCGAAGAAGGCGACCGGACCGAATGCCTCCTCGCGGTTGAGCTTGGTGTCGCGGCCGACCTCCTCGAGCAGCGTGGCTTCGAGCATGGCCCCTTCGCGCTTCCCGCCGCAGAGCAGCCTGGCGCCACCGCTCACGGCTTCCTGGATCCAGGTGTCGAGGCGGCTCGCTTCCTTCACGTCGATCATCGGGCCGACAAAGGTGTCCCGGTCGTGCGGGTTGCCGGCGATCAGCGTCTTGGTCTTGGCAACGAGCTTTTCCTTGAACGCGTCGTACACCTCGTCATGGACGATGATGCGCTGGACGCCGATGCAGCTCTGGCCGGACTGGTAGAAGGCGCCGAACACGGTGCGCTCGACGGCATCGTCCAGGTCGGCGTCGCGATCGATCACCACCGCCGCATTGCCGCCGAGTTCGAGCACGACCTTCTTCTTGCCTGCCTTGGCCTTCAGGTCCCAGCCGACGCCTGGGGAGCCGGTGAAGGAGAGGAGCTTCAGCCGCTCGTCCTCGGTGAACAGGTCCGCGCCGTCGCGGCTGGCGGGCAGGATGGAGAAGGCGCCCTTGGGCAGGTTCGTTTCGGCGAGAACCTCCCCCATGATGATGGCGCCGAGCGGCGTGCGGCTGGCGGGCTTCATCACGAAGGGGCAGCCGACGGCGACGGCCGGCGCAATCTTGTGGGCGGCCAGGTTCAATGGGAAGTTGAATGGCGAGATGAAGGAGCAGGGGCCGATCGGCACCCGTTTCCAAATGCCCTGATAGCCGCGCGCGCGGGGAGAGATGTCGAGCGGCTGGACTTCGCCCGTCATCCGCACCGACTCTTCCGCGGCGATTCGGAACGTGTCGATCAGCCGCGTGACCTCACCCTCGGCATCCTTGATCGGCTTGCCCGCCTCTACGCAGAGCGCAAAAGCGAGTTCGTCGAAGCGCTCCTTGAAGCGGGTGACGCAATGGTTGAGCACGTCCTGCCGCTCGTACGCAGCCATCCGCGCCATCGGCTCGGCTGCCTCGACGGCAGCCGCGATGCCGGCCTCGATCTGCTCGGATCGAGCGAGAGCGACACGGAAGGCGACCTCGCCGGTGAACTTATCGGTGACCTCCAGGTCGGCGTTGCCGCTCCAGGCCTCATTGGCGAGGTAAAGGGGGTAGGTGTCTTTAAGCTTGGTCATGGGTTCACCGGAGTTGAACACCCAGACACCGTTCGTTTCGAGCGAAGTCGAGAAACGGTGCCGGAGTTCGATGCCAAACGCGCTTCTCGACTTCGCTCGAAGCGAACGGATTCTTTTGACTACATCGCCTTCGAGAGCTGCTTGATGTCGTGGTTCAGGATGCGGTCGTTCTCGCTGTAATCGACGGGGCAGTCGATCAGGTGCACGCCCGGCGTGTCGAGGCAGTGCTTGAGCAGCTCAGGCAGGTGCTCGGCACTCTCGACTCGGTGGCCATTCGCCCCGTAGCTCTCGGCATATTTCACGAAATCGGGGTTGCCGTAGGTCAGGCCCCAATCCTTGAAGCCCATATTGGCCTGCTTCCAGCGGATCATGCCGTAGCTGCTGTCATTCAGGATCAGCACGGTGATGTTGAGGCCGAGGCGGACTGCGGTCTCCATCTCCTGGCTGTTCATCATGAACCCGCCGTCGCCGCAGATCGCCATGACCTTGCGGTCCGGATAGACCATCGCCGAAGCCATCGCGGAGGGCAGGCCCGCGCCCATGGTCGCCAGCGCGTTGTCGAGCAGCACGGTATTCTGCTGGCGCGCCGGATAGTTGCGGGCGAACCAAATCTTGTAGACGCCGTTGTCGAGGCAGATGATGCCGTCGGCGGGCATGGCGTCGCGGATGCGCTTGACCAGGTGCGCGGGGTGGATCGGATACCGCGCGTCGCCATCCAGGCTGGCGGTGTGCTCGACTTCGCCCTGGCGGAAGCGGAGCATGTCGTCGAACGCCCACTTGCCCGAGGGGACGATGTCTTCCTTGATCTGCCAGATTGCGTTGCCGATGTCCCCGATCACCTCGATCGACGGGAAATAGACCGGGTCCACCTCGGCCGACTTGGTCGAGATATGAATCACGTCGGCGCCGCCATCCTTCATGAAGAAGGGCGGCTTCTCGATCACGTCATGTCCGACATTGATGATCAGGTCGGCGGCTTCGATCGCGCGGTGGACGAAGTCGCCCGCCGACAGCGCCGCGCAGCCGACGAACTTCGGATGCGTTTCGTCGATCACGCCCTTGCCCAGCTGTGTCGTGACGAACGGAATGCCGGTCTTCTCGACCAGCTGCAGCAGCATGCGGCCGGTGATTTTGCGGTTGGCGCCAGCGCCGATCACCAGGATCGGCGACTTGGCCTCTTCCAAACGCTTGACGGCGGCGCGGACGGCCTTGGGCTCGGCAAGAGGGCGACGCGCGTGGCTGGGCTTGATTGGCTTCGAATCGGTATGCTCGTCAGCCACGTCCTCCGGGAATTCGAGGTGCGTCGCGCCGGGCTTTTCTTCCTCGGCCAGCCGGATCGCCTCGCGCACGCGGCTAGGAATGTTGTCCGCGCTGGCGAGCTGGTGCGTGAACTTGGTGATCGGCCGCATCATGTCGACCACGTCCAGGATCTGGAAGCGGCCCTGCTTGGACTTCTTGATCGGCTTCTGGCCGGTCACCATCAGGATCGGCATGCCGCCCAGCTGCGCATAAGCGGCGGCGGTCACGAAGTTGGTGGCACCCGGCCCAAGCGTTGCCATGCAGACACCGGTCTTGCCGGTGTGGCGGCCATAGGTCGCGGCCATGAAGCCGGCACCCTGTTCGTGGCGGGTCAGGACCAGCTTTATTTTGGTGGAGCGCGACAGGCTGTCCAGCATGTCGAGATTCTCTTCGCCGGGCACGCCGAAGATGTATTCGACGCCCTCCTCTTCGAGACATTGGATGAAGAGGTCCGAAGCTTTCGTCATGTAATCCCCCCGCCGCTTGCTCGCGATGCCGATCGTGCTGCGCCCCGTGCCGGCGGTCCGGGTGTCTGCCCCGATTCCTTGTCCGGCGGGGCAAGGCTTATCGTTTCGGGCGTGGGGTGGCTAGGGGCGAAGCGACGCTTTCGTCGCCGCACCCGTCACGCTCGTCCCGAGCGGAGCGCAGCGCAGTCGAGGGGCGGAAGCTCGGAGCCGCGCCCCTCGACTTCGCTCGGGACGAGCGAAATATTAGTATCCCAGGTCCAGATCGACTTCGTTGATCAGCGGTTCTCCGGAGCTATAGCGCGCGAGATTGTCGAGGAAGAGCTGCGAGGCGCGCTGGAACATGCGGGTCTGGGCGCGGCCCGACAGGTGCATGGTGATGATGGTGTTGGGAGCGGTCCAGAGCGGGTGCGCAGGCGGCAGCGGCTCGGGGTCGGTCACATCGAGAAAGGCACCTGCGATCTGCTTTCGTTCGAGCGCGGTGATCAGCGCGTCCTGGTCGACGAGCGTGCCGCGGGCGATGTTCACGAGATAAGCGGACGGCTTGCAGGCCGCGAGTTCGGTAGCGCCCATCAGATGCGCAGTCTCGGCCGTGGCCGGGGCGGCGATCACGATCCAGTCGAATTCGGCCAAGCGAGCTTTCCATTCGTGCGGCCCCAGCATGTTCGGCTCGCCCGAAGGCGAGCGGCGGACGGCGGTAACCTCGACGCCGAAGCCTTCCAGCATGCGCCCGATCCGCCTGCCGATCGCGCCATAGCCGACGATCAGCGCCTTGCTGTCCTCCAACTCGACTTTGCCGGGCGCGTCGCGCAGCCACTCGTGCCGGTCCTGCGCTCGGACGATCGCAGGAAAATCCTTCGCCAGATTGAGCATGCCCATCACGGCATATTCGGCGACCGCGGTAGCGTTGATACCGACGCCATTGCACAGCCTGGTGCCGCGCGCCTTCATCTCCCTGAGCGGAAAGGCATCGGTGCCGGCATAGATGGTCGTGACCAGCTTCAGGTCCTCGCCAAGCAAGAGCGCGCGGCCGGTGTGCGCCGGCACCTGCATGTCGAGCCAGCCGACCTCTGCGCCCGGCGCCATCGCATAGGCCTCCTCGGCCGAGGTGAACCAGCGCACATCGGCGTTGACCGGCAGATGCGGTTCGAGGAGCGGGCGGGCGAGGGCGGGCAGGACGATGATCATGGCGCCACCCTATCCCGTTGAGCCTGAGCTTGTCGAAGGCCTGCTTTGCCACCCATCGCCGTCAAGAAAAGCAGGGCTTCGACAGGCTCAGCCTAGTCGGAGTTGAGGCTCAGGCCGCAGCCTTGCGCAGCAGGTCGGCGAACAGGCGGAAGTCCTTTTCGCGCGGGCTGTTTTTGCGCCAGATGAGCGCGATCTCCCGCGCCGTGTTGTCGCCTTCGAGCGGCCGGGCAACGATGCTCGTGTGGTCGAGAATGCCCGAGTCCAGCGCCATCTGCGGCAGCATGGTGACGCCCAGGCCATTGTCGACCATCTGTACCAGCGTGTGCAGCGACGTTCCGAGCATGGTCGCCTGGGCGCGCAGTTCCGGCCGGTTGCACGCCGCAAGCGCATGATCGCGCAGGCAATGCCCGTCCTCCAGCAACAGCAGCCGATCGCCGTCGATCAGGTCCGCGGTGATGTGGGAGGGCAGCTCGACGCCTTCTTCCGGAAAGGCGACGAGCAGTTGGTCGTCGAACAGCTTTTCGCACTCCACCTCGCCACAGGGATAGGGAAGGGCCAGCAGCACGCAATCGGCGCCGCCGCGGCTGAGCGACTCGCACGCGGCCGCGCTCGGCTCTTCGCGCAGGTAGAGTTTCAGCTCCGGTCGCTCCTGTCGGATGAAAGGGAGCAGCCGGGGCAGGAGGAAAGGGGCGATCGTCGGGATGACGCTCATCCGCAGGTCGCCCGACAGCGGCTTGCCGGCCGCGCGCGCCAGGTCTGCCAGTTCCTCCGCCTCGCGCAGCACCCGCCGGGCCTTGTCGGCGATTCGCTCGCCGACCGGGGTGAACCGGACCACACGGCGAGTCCGCTCGACAAGGGTGATCCCGATCAGCGACTCCAGCTCCCGCAGGCCAGCCGAAAGGGTGGATTGCGTGACGAAGCACGCGTCGGCGGCGCGGCCGAAATGGCCATAATCATGCAGCGCAACGAGATATTGGAGCTGCTTAAGCGTAGGCAGGTAGGTCGAACTCACTACATCGCTCCATTCGATCAATAGTCGCGAAATAATCTATTGGATCGATTGATGCCAGTCCCTATCTGAGCCTCGGCCGGGGCTGCCTTCGCACGTCCCGCAAAGGTTCACACATAGGAGCACGAAAGCATGCTGACCGTTGGCGACAAGCTTCCCGAACTCACGCTTCCCGTCCAGCAGGGCACGTCGGCGCTGCCGGCGGGCGAGACGATCAACCTCGCCGAGACCAACGGCAAGTGGAAGATACTCTTCTACTGGCCCAAGGACTTCACCTTTGTCTGCCCGACCGAGATCGTCGGCTATGGCAAGCTGAAGAGCGAGTTCGCCGATCGCGACGCCGAGCTGATCGGTGCCTCGACCGACACCGCGCATGTCCACTTTGCATGGCGCCGCTCGGACGCGGAGCTGGCAGACGCCGACTTCCCGTGGATCGCGGACAACGGCGCCAAGCTCGCGGACGCGCTGGGCATCCTTGACCGGAACGAGCATGTGGCGTTTCGCGCGACCTTCATCGTCGATCCGGACAACGTCATCCAGCACGTCACGGTCAACGGCCTGAACGTCGGCCGTAACCCGCAGGAGACGCTGCGCGTGCTCGACGCGCTGCAGACCGACGAGCTCTGCCCCTGCAACTGGTCGAAGGGTGAAGAGGTCCTCCGCCCGGCGGCGTAAGCCGCGCTTCGACAGCGCGGGGCCGCCCCCTCCCTTCGGCCCCGCGCCAACTTACTTGTGCGTCACCCCGGCGTAGGCCGGGGCCCAGCCCCCTTCCAAGCGACTTCTGGGCCCCGGCCTGGGCCGGGGTGACGGCCTCATTCGTCCGGAGAACGTTCATGTCCCTCAAGGAATTCGCGGACACGCTGCCCGACTTTGCCAAGGATCTGCGGCTGAACGTCAGCTCGATCCTCAACGACCAGCTGCTCGGCGACCAGCGCAAATACGGGCTGCTGCTCGCGACCGCGCACGGCACCGGCTATCGCCCGCTCGTCGCCGCGGCCGAGGCGGAGATTGAAGGCAAGCTGTCGGTCGAGGCCGCCAATGCCGCCCGCGCAGCGGCCGCGATCATGGCGATGAACAACGTCTACTACCGTTTCACGCACCTGGCCTCGAACCCGGAATACCGGACCATGCCGGCCAAGCTGCGCATGAACGTGATCGCCAATCCAGGCATCGACAAGGCCGACTTCGAGCTGTTCAGCCTCGCCGTTTCCGCCCAGAATGGCTGCGGCATGTGCATCGACAGCCATGAGAAGGTGCTGAAGCAGCACGGCGTCTCGGCCGAGATCATCCAGGCCGGCGCGCGCATCGGCGCTGTCATGACCGCCGTTGCCACGGTTCATTCCGCGCTGAACTGAGGTTAGTTCCGGGGCGCTTGCCTGCGATAGCTCAGCGCCTCGGCCACATGCACTCGCCCGACGGTGTCCGAGCCTGCCAAGTCGGCGATGGTGCGGGCCACGCGGAGGATACGCGTGTACCCACGGGCGGAGAGCCGCATCGCCTCGGCGGCCTGGGCGAGCAGCTTGCGACCGGGATCGTCGGGGGTGGCGACCGCCTCCAGCACCGCCCCGTCTGCTTCGGCATTGGTGCGCACGCCCGAGCCATTGTAGCGCCGGGTCTGAACGTCGCGGGCGGCCCGGACACGCTCGGCGACCTCGGCCGAGCCTTCGGTCGGAGGCGGCAGCACCAGGTCGGCGGCGCTCACCGCCGCCACTTCGACGTGCAGATCGATGCGGTCCAAAAGCGGCCCGGAGACCTTCGCCTGGTAGTCGGCCGCACAGCGTGGCGCGCGGGTGCAGGCAAGGGCGGGGTCGCCCAGATGACCGCAGCGGCAGGGGTTCATGGCGGCGACGAGTTGCACACGGGCGGGGAAGGTCACGTGCGCGTTGGCGCGGGCAACGCTGACATTGCCGGTTTCGAGCGGCTGGCGCAACGAGTCGAGCACGGCGCGCTGGAACTCGGGTAGTTCGTCGAGGAACAGCACGCCCAGGTGCGCGAGACTGACCTCGCCCGGCTTGGCCTTGATGCCGCCGCCGACCAGCGCGGCCATCGAGGCCGAGTGATGCGGCGCGCGGAACGGCCGTGTGCGCGAGATGCGGCCGCTGTCAAGCGTGCCCGCTACGCTTGCGACCATCGACACTTCGAGCGCTTCGGCGGCGGTGAGTTCGGGCAGGATGCCCGGCAGGCACGCGGCCATCAGCGACTTGCCGGAGCCGGGCGGGCCGGACATCAGGAGGTTGTGACCGCCGGCAGCCGCGATCTCGAGCGCGCGCTTGGCCGTCTCCTGGCCCTTGACCTGCGCCAGGTCCGGTCCGTGCGCCGGCGCCTCGGCGAGACCCGGTTCCGGCGCGCGCAACAGGCCGGTCCCGCGCAGATGATTGAGCAGCGATAGCAGGTCCGGCGCGGCGATCACCTCGATGGAACCCGCCCACGCCGCTTCGCCACCCTGCGCGGCCGGGCAGATCAGGCCCAGCTCCCGCTCGGCGGCATGCAGCGCCGCGAGCAGCACGCCCGGAGACTGGGCCACGCGCCCGTCCAGCCCGAGCTCGCCGACGATCAGATATTGGCTGAGCGTCTCACTATCGAGAACACCCATGGCGGCGAGCAGTCCGAGTGCGATTGGCAGGTCGAAATGCGACCCTTCCTTCGGCAGGTCGGCCGGGGAGAGGTTCACGGTGATGTGCTTGGGCGGGAGCGACAGGCCCAAGGCAGCGATGGCGCTCCGCACCCGTTCCCGGCTTTCCGCCACGGCCTTGTCGGGTAGTCCCACCACGACGAACTTTGGCAAGCCGGGCGTCAGCTGCACCTGCACTTCCACGGCGCGCGCTTCCAGCCCCAGATAGGCGCACGTCGAGACGATCGCGACCATGATTGCTCCCCTGGAGCAGGGACATAGTCGCAAGTCTGACAAGCTGTCGAGGCGCCGCTTGCGTGGGGAAGCGCGACCCCCCATTTGCGGCCGAGTGAAAGCCCCTCCCGATTCTGTGCTGCGGATCGTCTATCTCGGGACCGGCTGGTTTCTGGTGCTGATCGTGACGCCTGCCGTCGGGGTGCTTCCTGGGCCGGGCGGCGTGTTCATCTTCGCGGGCGGTCTCGCTTTACTGCTCAAGAACTCGAACTGGGTGAAGCGCGGTTATGTGAGGCTCGCCCGCAAATATCCCAAATATGCGCGGCTGGCGGACAAGGGATTGCGGAGGCCGCCCGCTCCCCGTGGCCGTCCCAAGCCGCAGCGCATTGACATTTCGAAGAAGCGGCCGTAACCGCGCCCCAACGGTGTGGCCGCCCCTTGTTGGCGGCCCTTTTTGTTCAAGATTCTTGAGGAATGAGCGATGAAGCGCACGTTTCAGCCGAGCAACCTGGTGCGCAAGCGGCGCCACGGGTTCCGCGCGCGCATGGCGACGGCGGGCGGCCGCAAGGTGATCGCAGCGCGCCGCAGCCGCGGCCGCAAGGTTCTGTCGGCCTAAGCACGATTACCCGCCGCGCGGACTTCCTCGCGGCGAATACGGGCAAGCGGGCGCCCATGCCTGGCTTCGTCCTGCTGGTCCGTCCACGTGAGGACGGCGACTCGGCCATCCGCCTTGGCATCACGGTCACCAAGAAGATCGGCGGCGCGGTCGTCCGCAACCGGATGAAACGCCGCTTCCGCGCGCTCGCCCGCGAATTGCTGCCTGAGCAAGGCGTGGTGGGTGCGGATCATGTGCTCATTGGTCGTGCTGGCGGGGTGGAGCGGGACTTTGGGCTGTTGCGCACCGAGTTGGCGAAGGCGCTGGCGAAAGTGCAGCGCGCATGACCCGTCGAGTTCGCATTGAACCTCAAGCCGTCGGGGCTGAGCTTTTCGAAGCCCTCCCTTTCTGTTCACCGAGGCAGAAGAAGGAACGGGCTTCGACAAGCTCGGCCCAGACGGTGACAGGGGCGGAGTTCCGTTCTTGAAGGCCGTCCTGATCGCCGCTGCCCGCTTCTGGCAACGCTACCCCTCCGCCGTCCTCCCCCCTTCGTGCCGCTACACTCCCTCATGTTCGGCCTATGCAATCGAGGCGGTGGAGCGCTATGGGGCCGCGCGGGGTGGTTGGCTGGCGGTGAAGCGCCTGTGCCGCTGCCATCCGTTCGGTGGCCACGGCTACGACCCGGTACCTTAGGAGCGAGTTAGCTTTGGAAAATCAGCGCAACATGATCCTCGCGATCGTGCTTTCGGCCCTTGTGCTGTTCGGCTGGAGCGCGCTGTCGGACCGGTTCTTTCCGACCGCCAATGAGCCCAGCACCAAGGTGGTCGAGGGCAAGCAGGTGGCGATCCCGCAGCCCGGCGCCGACCCGACTGCCGACGCGCCCAAGGCCTTGCGTGACCGCGCTCTCGTGCTGGGCGAGACGCCGCGCGTCCGCATCGATACGCCCGCGGTCGCCGGCTCCATTAATCTGCGCGGCGCCAGGATCGACGATCTGGTGCTGAAGCGTCACGCCGAGACGATCGCAAAGAAGGCTCCGCCGATCCGGCTCCTCTCGCCTGACGGTGCGCCAGGCGCGATCTATGCGCAGTTCGGCTGGTCGGGCGAGGGCCTGGCCCTGCCGAACAACGACACAGTTTGGCAAGCCGACGGGCAGATGCTGGCGCCGGGCCGCCCGGTGACGCTCAGCTGGAACAATGGTTCGGGCCAGACCTTCCGCATCAAGCTGACGATCGATCAGAACTATATGCTCACCGCCGAGCAGAGCGTTGCCAACACGGGCGCCGGTGCGGTCGCGCTACGCCCCTTCTCGCTGGTCAAGCGCACCGGCGTGTCGGCGGATGCCGATAGTTGGACAGTTCATACCGGGCCGATGGGCGTGTTCGACGGCATCGCCAATTACGATGTGGACTTCGACACGCTGGACGAGGCGGGGCCGCAGGGCCGCAGCTTCACCTCGACGGGCGGCTGGCTGGGCTTCACCGACAAATACTGGCTGACCGCCCTCGCACCTGCTTCCAATGCGAAGGTCAGCGCCTCCTTCCGCACGATCGGCGACAAGACCTATCTCGCCGCGTTCACGCCCGCCGACCAGACGGTGCTCGCCCCGGGACGCGCCACCTCTAGCACCACGCGCCTATTTGCGGGTGCCAAGGAAGTCGGCGTGCTCCAGGCCTATGAGCGCGACCTCAACATCACCCAATTCGACAAGGCGATCGACTGGGGCTGGTTCGCGTTTTTCGAGCGGCCAATCTTCTGGCTGCTCGACTGGCTGTTCCGCGCGGTGGGCAATTTCGGCGTCGCCATCATCCTGCTGACCGTCATCGTTCGCCTCATCATGTACCCGATTGCGCAGCGGCAGTTCGCGTCGATGGCGGCGATGCGCGTGCTCCAGCCCAAGGTGAAGGCGCTGCAGGAACGGCACAAGGACGACAAGCAGAAGCTGCAGGCGGAGATGCTGGAGCTGTACAAGAAGGAAAAGGTGAACCCGTTTGCGGGCTGTCTGCCCATCTTCCTGCAAATCCCGGTCTTTTACGCGCTCTACAAGGTGCTGATCCTGACGGTCGAGATGCGGCACCAGCCGTTTGCGCTGTGGATCAAGGATCTGTCCGCGCCCGACCCGATGACTCCGATCAACCTGTTCGGCCTGCTCGATTTCACGCCGCCGAGCTTTATCGCGCTTGGCGTGCTGCCGATCCTGCTCGGCATCACCATGTACATCCAGTTCAAGCTCAATCCGGCCCAGATGGACCCCGTTCAGCAGCAGGTCTTCTCGATCATGCCCTGGGTGTTCATGTTCCTGATGGCGCCGTTTGCGGCGGGGCTGCAGCTCTACTGGACGGTGTCCAACATCCTAGCCATCGCGCAGCAGAAGTGGCTCTACAGCCGCTATCCGGCCCTCAAGAACAACCCGAACACGGCAACGACGTGAAGGACGAGCTGATCGAGGATGCGCGCAAGCTGTTCGCGGGGCCGATCAGCTTCCTGAAGTCGGCGCCGGAGCTGAAGTTCCTGCCCGATCCGGTCGGTCCGGAGGTCGCGTTCGCCGGACGGTCGAACGTGGGTAAGTCGTCGCTGCTGAACGCGCTGACCGGCCGCAACAGCCTCGCCCGCACCTCCAACACGCCAGGCCGCACGCAGGAGCTGAATTTCTTCGATGTCGGCCAGCCGCTGGTCCTGCGCCTGGTCGACATGCCCGGCTACGGCTTCGCCAAGGCGCCCAAGGACCTGATCCGCAAGTGGCACCATCTGATCAACGACTTCCTGCGTGGCCGGGCGGTGCTGAAGCGGGTGCTGGTCCTGGTCGACAGCCGCCATGGCCTGAAGGATGTTGACCGCGAGCTGATGGCGATGCTCGATAAGGCCGCGGTTAGCTACCGGCTGGTGCTCACCAAGGCGGACAAGGTGAAGGCGACCGAGCTCGCCGCTGTGCACGAAGCGACGGCGGCTGAGGCGCGCAAGCACCCCGCCGCCCACCCCGAGGTGATCGCGACTTCGAGCGAAAAGGGCATGGGCATCCCGGAGCTGCGCGCCGCGGTGCTGGAGGCAGTCACCGCTTGATCCGTTCGCTTCGAGCGAAGTCGAGAAGCGGTGTCTCGACTTCGCTCGACACGAACGGCTAGGGGACCGGGATGCTCAAGCTGTTCATCGGCAACAAGGCCTATTCCAGCTGGTCGATGCGTGGCTGGCTGGCGGTCAAGCAATCGGGCCTGCCGTTCGAGGAGGTCACCGTCCCGCTTTACAACGAGGATTGGAACCGCCTGCGCGAGGGCGACGAGTTCGCGCCGAGCTCGGGCAAGGTGCCGATCCTGTGGGAAGACGATGTGGTCGTCTGGGATTCGCTCGCGATCATCGACTGGCTGGCGGACAAGGTTGGCCGGGACAGATACTGGCCCCAGGATGAAGGCGCGCGCGCGATGGCTCGCTCGATGGCGGCCGAGATGCATTCGAGCTTTCAGAACACGCGGCGCGAGCTGCCGATGAACGTGCGGCAGCAATATCCGACGCGCGAGTTCAAGGCGGAGGTGGTGCAGGAGATCGGCCGCATCCTGAGCCTCTGGGCGCAAGCGCGGGCGCGCTATGGCGGCACGGGCAAGTTCCTGTTCGGTGAGTATTGTGCCGCGGACATCATGTTCGCGCCAATGGCGAGCCGGTTCGTCACCTATTCGGTGCCGCTGCCGGGTTTCGCTGCCACTTACGTGGAGGCGCTCTATACCCATCCCTGCATTCGACAGTGGATCGAGGAAGCGCAGGACGAAAGCTGGACGATCGAGCAGTTCGAGCAGCCGATCCAGGCCTAGAATCGCGAGCCGTCCTTGCGCGTCTGAAAGCCGTTGGCAGCGAACAGGTGCATGTCGATGTCGGGATAGTGGCAGTCGGTTGATGCAGGACGGCCGATCGCGACGAAAACGCACGGCTCCGCGCTCTCGTTGATGAGCACATGCCCATTGCCATCATTCTTTGGAAAGGCGGCGATGTCGCCGGGCCGCAGCGGCGTGCGGCCAGTGTCGTCGACCAGCACCGCTTCGCCGGAGAGCATGACGACCAGCTCGTCCTCGCCTTCATGCCAGTGGCGCTGCGAGGACCAGGCGCCGGGCTGCAGCACGACATGGCTCGCGCCAAAGTCTGTAATGCCCGATGCAGGGGCGAGTCGGCGATACCAACGGCCCTGCACCTTGTCGGCGTACTCGGGTGGATAGCCGGTTGCGTTCGTCTGCTGGATTTGGTCGAGGTCGAGCTTGGGCACGGGAGGAAGAGTGGCGGACGTTGTTGACCTTGCCAAGCGACTGATCGCAGCGCCGAGTATCACGCCGGCGCGCGGGGCGGTGTTCGATGTGCTGGAGGCAGCGCTCGCGGCGCGGGGCTTCAATGTTGACCGCTTCGTCTCCGGCAAGGCACCGGACGGGCCGGTCGAGAACCTGCTCGGCTGGCGGGGCGAGGGGAGCCCGCATTTCGCGTTCGCAGGACACCTGGACGTGGTGCCGCCCGGCGAGGGCTGGTCGGTCGACCCGTTCGTGCCCGAGGTGCGGGGCGAGCTACTCTACGGGCGCGGCGCCGTCGACATGAAGGGCGCGATTGCGGCCTTTGTAGCGGCGCTCGACCGCGCCGAGCAGCATACCGGCACGATCAGCCTGATCATCACGGGTGATGAGGAAGGGCCGGCAATCTTCGGCACGCGTGCGCTGATCGAGCGTATGGGGGAGCGCGGTTTGAAGCCCGACCTGTGCCTGGTCGGCGAGCCCACGTCGGTGCACCGTCTGGGCGATACGATAAAGATCGGGCGGCGCGGTTCGGTGAATATCTCCATCGAGGTGCCGGGCACCCAGGGTCACGTCGCCTATCCGCACCTGGCCGACAATCCGATCCCGAAGCTCGTGAGGGCGCTCGCGAACATCGATGCAATCAAGCTCGATCAAGGCACCGACTGGTTCCAGCCATCGAACATCGAGATGACGGAGCTGGAGGTCGGCAATCCGGTGACGAACGTCATCCCGGCGCGGGCGAAGGCGCGGCTCAGCGTCCGCTTCAACGATCTACATCGAGGCGAGGAGCTTGCCCGACGGATCGAAGAGATTGTTCGGTCCGAGGCCCCTGATGCGGTTGTCATCGCTCGTGTGTCGGGGGAAGCCTTCCTGACCGCGCCAGGCCGGCTTTCCGACCTTGTTTCCCAAGCCATTTACGCGCGGACGGGGCTGTCCCCCGAGCTGTCGACCAGCGGCGGCACGTCCGATGCGCGGTTCCTGTCGAAACTCTGCCCGGTCGTCGAGTTCGGCCTGACCAACGCCACCATGCACAAGCTCGACGAGGCGGTTGCGCTCGCCGACCTGGAACAGTTGACGGCGATTTATGCGGATATCATCGCGCGGGTTCAGGTGAGCGCCGCATAGAGGGCCCAGAGGCTGGTCAGCGTCACCAGCGCGCCGACAAAGGTCAGCAGCATGTCGGGATTCACGCGCTTGGCGATGAAGGCGCCGAACGGCGCCGCAATGACGCCTCCAATCAGCAGGCCGGTGGTGGCGGCCGTGAACGCCTCCCAGCCCAGCGCGATGATGAAGGTGATCGAGATCGTGACGGTCAGGAAGAACTCGGCCGCGCTTACGGTGCCGATGGTTTTGCGGACGCTGCTGCCTTGCACGAGCAGGTTGGAAGTGACGATCGCGCCCCAGCCGCCGCCGCCAGCCGCGTCAAGGAAGCCGCCGATCAACCCCAGCGGTGCTACGACCTTCGGCTCCCGCTCCGTGTGCCGGTGCATGATGCCACGATAGAAGAGATAGACGCCCAGCGCGGTCAGGTAAGCGAGCACGAATGGCTTGGCAGTCCCGGCTGGAATCTGCGTCAGCACATAGGCGCCGAGCACGCCGCCGATCACACCCGGTACCGCAATGCGGAAGAACAGGCGCCAATCGACATTGCCGTGCAGCACATGGCTGATGCCCGAGATGCCGGTGGTGAAGGTCTCCGCCGTGTGCACGCCGGCCGAGGCCGCTGCAGGAGGCACGCCGATCGAGATCAGCAGCGTGCTCGAAATCTGGCCGAACGCCATGCCGAGCGCACCGTCGATCGCCTGGGCAGTGAAGCCGATCGCGACAAACACGAGGATCGTCGTCAGATCCAGGCCTTCGAACATCCACTCCCCCGCCTTGTGCTCGCCTCTCGTGCGGGCAAGATGCCGTTCCGGCAAGAACAGTTGCACTTGGGGCCACACAAGCCCGGCGTTCACGAACTGGCAATCCGGCCAGCCGTTCCCTAGATACGGCTGAACGAAGGGAGGACCACCCCATGGCCAGCCGCCTGTTCGGCTATCTGGACTCGATCCGCGCTCGCGATCCCGCGCCGCGCACGCGCTGGGAAATCCTGCTCTATCCGGGCGTGCTCGCGGTTGCCCTGCACCGGGTTGCACATTGGTTGTTCGAGGGCGAGCTGTTTTTCCTGGCGCGCTTCGTCAACCACTTGTCCCGCTTTCTGACCGCCATCGACATCCATCCGGGCGCCAGGATCGGCCGCAACCTGTTCATCGATCACGGCTTCACCGTCATCGGCGAGACGGCGGTGATCGGCGATAACGTTACCATCTACCAATGCGTGACGTTGGGCGGCACCAACCCCGCGAACGGCATCGCGGGCAAGCGTCACCCCACCTTGGAAGACGGCGTGATCGTGGGCTCGGGCGCACAGGTGCTGGGGCCGATCATCGTGGGAAAGGGCGCGCGCGTGGGCGCCAATGCGGTCGTCACCAAGGATGTGCCGGAGGGTGCGGTGATGGTCGGCATCCCGGCCAAGCCGACGCTGATGGACGCTGAGCAATATCAGAAAGAATTCATGCCCTATGGGACGGTCTGCTCCGATCTGTGCGATCCGGCCGGGCAGCGGCTGGAAACGATGAAGGCGGAGATGGACCGCATGCAGGCCCGGATCGATGCTTTGATCGCCGAGCGCAAGGGCCGCGCCAAGGCGCAGCCCGCGGAGGCTCAAGACCTGTTCGGATGAGCAACGTCCATCCATTCCCGGTCTGGCAGCGCGGGGCGGGCCAGATCGGCTTCGAACGCCCCGAACTGATGCGCATCCTCGATCTCTACGGCCGCATGGTCGCGGCCGGGCTCTGGCGTGACTATGCAATCGATCTGGGCCGGGATGCCGCCGTGTTCAGCGCCTTCCGCCGCACAGCCGAACGGCCGGAGTTCCGGATCGAGAAGCGGCCCTCCCTGCGCCTGCGCCAGGGTCAATGGGCGCTGATCGGGGAAGATGGTTCGGTGCTGAAGCGCGGGCAGGAACTCGGGCCCGTACTTGCGCCGGTAGAGCGACGGCTGCTGAAGGTGGTGGAGGAGTAATCTGGAAGCCCCTCCCCTTCAGGGGGAGGGGCTATGCCCTACCCCCCGCGTACCCTTTGGCCCGCGACGCCGGCTTCCTGCATCAGCTTCAGGATACCCATCGACTGCTCGCTGCCGGACTGCGGCACGGTCTCGCCGGTGCGGTCGGTGATCGCCTCCCACCTAGCTGCGACCGCCTCAGGGGTACGCTCGCCTTCGGGCAGGAACACACCGCGGGTCATCGTCACATAGGCGGCATGCACGCCGCCGGCACCCGCGCCGATGATCATGTTGGTAGGGGCGTCCTCGCTGACCAGGTAGAGCGCGGCGGGCACGACGTTCTCGGGCGCGAAGGCCGCAAAGGCTTCCGGTGGGAACAGGTCTTCGGTCATACGCGTGCCGGCGATCGGCGCGATGGTATTCACCCGGACGTTATACTTGGCACCTTCGATGTGCAGCGTCTTGGTGAGGCCAGCCAGGCCGAGTTTCGCTGCCCCATAATTTGCCTGACCGAAATTGCCATAGAGACCGGTCGAGGACGCCGTCATCAGGATGCGGCCATAGGCCTGCTCGCGCATCGTATCCCACACAGCCTTGGTGCAGTTGGCTGAGCCGTTCAGGTGGACGTCGACCACAAAGCGGAAGTCGGCGGGTTCCATCTTGGCGAAGCTCTTGTCCCGCAGGACGCCGGCATTGTTGATGAGGATGTGGACGCCGCCCCAGCGCTCCTTGGCGCGGGCGACCATCTCGACCATCTGCTCATAGTCGGTGACGCTGCCGCCGTTCGACATCGCCTCGCCGCCCGTGGCCTCGATCTCTTCGACGACCTTGAGCGCGGCGTCCGAATGACCGGTGCCGTCGCGCGCGCCGCCCAGATCGTTAACGACGACTTTGGCGCCCCGCCGGGCGAGTTCCAGCGCATAAGCGCGGCCCAGACCGCCGCCGGCGCCGGTGACGATGGCGACGCGATCCTTGAAGCTGATGGTCATGCGAAAAGAGCCTCCCGAAGCTGGTTCGGGAGGCTCTCTGCTCGACAAGCGGGCGAACCCGCAAGTCCGTTACGGATTAGCGGCGGCTGCGACGCGTATCGCGGGCGCGGCGCTCATCCTGCACGCAGTTGTCGGTGATCGTGCGCGAGCAACGCGGGTAGCTGGCCCGCGGCTCGGGCGGGGCGGTCATGTTGCCGCCCTGCTGCATGACCATCGTTCCCGAGCCGGTGGTGCCCATCGTCGAACCCGTGGTGCCCATGGTGCTGCCGGTGCTCATGCTGGTCGAGCCCGTCGACATGTCCGTGCTCATCGTCGAGCCGGTGTTCGCCGTGGGTGCGGCCGGCATGTTGGTGCCGTGCGTGTCACGCTCGCCCATGGTGGTGCCGGGCTGCATCGTGTTGCCGGAGCCAATCGGCTGACCCGCATCGCGCGGATCCGCCTGGGCAAACGCCACGCCGCTCATCATCAGTGCCGAAGCCAAAAGAACCGTCTTCATAATCATCTCCTCCGTATCGGATGCCCGGCCCCTCCTGACCGTGCATCGAACGCCCCGTGCCCGAACGCGATCAACGCGCGCGGAGGTGTAACGAAAGAGGATCGGAGTCGGTTTCCCTTCTCCGCAAGATTCTAGGCGGCGAGCCCTTCGAACTGCAGCCGGGCCAGCCGCGCGTAAAGTCCGCCCTGCGCCGACAGGCTGTCGTGCGTGCCGGATTCGGCGATCCGGCCCTGCTCCATGACGATGATCCGGTCCGCCGCCCGCACGGTGGCGAGCCGATGGGCAATGACCATGGTCGTGCGGTTCGCCATCAGCCGTTCGAGCGCGTCCTGCACCAGCCGCTCGGACTCGGCATCGAGCGCGCTGGTGGCCTCGTCGAGCAGCAGGATAGGCGCGTTCCGCAGCAAGGCCCGCGCGATCGCAAGGCGCTGGCGTTGCCCGCCGGACAGGCGTGCGCCGCCTTCACCCATGAAGGTGTCGAGACCGTCCGGCAGAGTCTTCAGGAAGGCGGCCGCGTTCGCCGCCTCCGCCGCCGACCACAGCTCGGCGTCCGTCGCATCCCAGCGGCCGTAGCGAAGGTTGTCGCGAGCGGAGGCGGCGAAAATCACCGTTTCCTGCGGCACCATCGCGATCCGCGCCCGGACTTCGGCTGGGTCAGCGTTACGCAGGTCGACACCGTCCATCCGGACAGCGCCCGTTTGCGGGTCGTAGAAGCGCTGGGCGAGCTGCAGGAGCGTCGACTTGCCGGCACCTGACGGGCCCACCACCGCAACGGTTTCGCCAGGCGAGATCTCCAGTGAGAAGGCCTCGAGTGCGCTGGTGTCGGGCCGGGTCGGGTAGCGGAAGGTGACGTTCTCAAAGGCGAGGCGGCCCTGCGGCGGCTCGGGCAGGCGGACGGGCTGTGGCGGGGCGGTGATCTCGGGGCGTTCCGCCAGCAGCTCCGCCAGCCGCCCGGCCGCGCCCGCGCCGCGCAGCAGGTCGCCATAGACTTCGGTCAGGGCTCCGAAGGCGCCTGCGACCAGCCCGCCCGTGAGTACGAAGGCGGCGATCGAGCCGCCGCTGATCCGGCCTGCGGCGACGTCCGTCACGCCTTCCTTCAGAACCAGGGTGATCGATCCGAAGATCAGGGCGATCACGATGGCGGTCATCAGGGAGCGGATGAAGATGCGGCGCTTGGCCGTGCCGAAGGTTGCCTCGACGGCGGCGGCGAAGCGGCTCTTTTCGCGCTCCTCCTGACCAAAGGCCTGTACGATCTTCATCGCGCCCAGTGTCTCGGCCACCATCGCACCCACATCCGCGACACGGTCCTGGCTCGCGCGGGAGAATTGGCGAACCCGGCGGCCGAGCAGCACGATCGGCACGACCACGGCGGGGATGCCGATCATCAGGAAGCCCGCCAGCTTGGGCGAGAGTATGAAGAGGTAGATGATGCCGCCGATACCGGTGAAGGTGTTGCGCAGCGCGACGGACACGGTGGTTCCGACGATCTGCTCGATCACCGCGGTATCTGCCGTCATCCGCGAGGCGATCTCGGAAGGGCGGTTTTCCTCGAAGAATCGCGGGGCCAGGCGAACCAGGTTGGCATGTACGGCGCGCCTGATATCGCCGACCACCCGCTCGCCGATCCAGGACACGAAGTAGAAGCGTACCGCCGTCGCCACGGCGAGCACGCCGACGATCATCAGCAGGTAATAGAAGGAGGTCGAAACTGCGCTGGGGTTCCCGCCTTCCGCGAAGCCGCGATCGATCACCCGCTTAAAGCCATAAGGAATGGCAATGGTCGCGCCCGACGAGATGATCAGCGCGATGAGGGCAGCGGAAATCTGCGCAGGATAGCTCAGCGCGAACCGCCATACCGTTACGAGGTGGCCGAGCTTGCGGCTGGTCGGTTCCTTGCTCTTGTCCTCGGTCATGATTGTCGCGGCTAGCAGGGCGGGGCGCCCGCCTCAACCGTGGGGCGTCTCAAGCTGGCGCGCCAGCGTTGTCGTGATCGTTGCGCAACGAAACGGATTGAGCCAAATTGACGACCAAGCGTTCAGGGGTGGGCGCTACAAGGAACGCTGATGCTGTACGATGCCTATGAATTCCAGAAGTCCTGGCTCGCCGGGGCGAGCGCCTTTGCCAATGCAAGCGCCGAGTTTCTGAACAACCCCGCCAACCCGATGGCTTATTTTGGCGGCGGTCCGCTGGTCGCTTCCGCGCTCGAGGTCTTCGCTCACGCAGCCGCGCCGCGAGGCAAGCCGGAGTTCGGGCTGCACACGACGATGGTGGCGGGACGGAAAGTCGTGGTCGAGGAGGAGATCATCCTCCGCAAGTCATTCGGTCAGCTGAAGCGCTTCCGGCGCCAAGGTGTGGAGGGCGGGCAGAAGCTGTTGATCGTTGCGCCGATGTCCGGCCATTATGCGACGCTGCTGCGCGGTACGGTCGAGCGGATGCTCCCTGGCCATGACGTATACATCACGGACTGGCGGGATGCTAAATTGGTCCCGCTGGAAGAAGGGCGCTTCGATCTTGAAGACTATGTCGATTATCTGATCGAGTTTCTCGAGGCGATAGGTCCGGGCGCGCACATGCTCGCCGTCTGCCAACCCTCGGTCCCCTGCTACGCCGCCGCTGCCATCATGTCGGCGGGCAAGCATCCGTGCCGGCCCAAGACTCTGACGATGATGGGCGGCCCGATCGATACGCGCGAGGCACCGACCGCGGTCAACACGCTCGCGACCCAACGGCCCCACGCCTGGTTCCAGCAGAATGTGATCGCGACGATCCCCTACAGCTATCCCGGCGCAGGACGGAAAGTGTACCCGGGCTTCCTGCAGCTTGCCGGGTTCATGTCGATGAACCTGGGCGATCACATGAACAGCCATTGGGAGATGTTCAAACATCTGGTCCAGGGCGATGGCGAAAGCGCGGATCGCACCAAGGAGTTCTACGACGAGTATCGCGCGGTCTGCGACATGACGGCGGAGTTCTACCTTCAGACGGTTGACCTCGTCTTCCAGCGACATGCCTTGCCGAAGGGCGAGTGGGTGCACCGCGGCGTTCGCGTCGATCCGGCCGCGATCACCGATGTCGGATTGCTCGCGATCGAAGGCGAGCGGGATGATATCTCGGGTCTGGGTCAGACCAAGGCGGCGCTCACGCTTGCGACCAATCTGCCGGATGCAGACAAGCGCTATTATATGGCCGAAGGCGTCGGCCATTACGGCATTTTCAACGGCAGCAAGTGGCGTGACCGCATCGCGCCAGTGGTCGAGGACTGGATCGCGGCCCACGCCGCCTAGCGAGGGAGTGCTTCTGCGAAAGCAGGGGCGAGTCCCAGCTAGCGCCTAAGCGGCAAACCCAACTTCAAGGAACGCTGGGATCGGACCGTTCCAGCCCTCGTCCGTTTCGTCGCCACGCGGCTGTTGACGAACTGGCGCCGCTTTGGGCTCGGGCGTTTTGCGGACGCGAGCCGGGCGCTCAGCACGCGGTTCCCGCTTCGGTCGCTCGGCGCGCTCGGGCTGCTCCTCGGCCTGTTCGCGCTTCGGCTCTTCCCTGCGCGGCGTCGCATTCGGTGCGCCGACGCGCGGGATCTTGGTGCTGGTCAGCTTTTCGATGTTCGCGACCGCCTCCGCGTCCTCGCTGGTGACGAGGGTGAAGGCCTTGCCGGTCCGGCCCGCACGGCCGGTTCGACCGATGCGGTGAACATAATCGTCCGGATGCCACGGCACGTCATAGTTGAAGACGTGGCTGACCCCCTTCACGTCGAGACCGCGGGCGGCGACGTCGGAGGCGACCAGGATGGTGATCTCGCCGGTCTTGAAGCGGTCGAGTTCGCGCATCCGCTCGGCCTGCTCCATGTCGCCCTGGATCTGTCCCGCCTTGAAGCCGCTGCGCACCAGTGACTGGGCGAGTTCGCGCACGGTGGTCTTGCGATTGGAGAAGATGATCGCGGTGGCGACATCCTCCTCCCGCAACAGGCTCACGAGCGCGTCCCGCTTGCCGCGCGACGGCACTTCCACCAGCCGCTGCTCGATGTTGAGATTGGCCGAGGCGGGCCGCGCCACCTCCACCGATTTGGGATCGGTGAGGAACTTGTCCGCCAGCTTCTTGATCGGCGCCGGCATGGTCGCCGAGAAGAGGAGGGTCTGCCGCTTTTTGGGCAGCTTGGTGCAGATTTCCTCGATGTCGGGGATGAAGCCCATATCGAGCATGCGATCGGCCTCGTCGATCACGAGCAGCTCGCAGCCGGTCAGGAGGATATTGCCGCGGCCGAACAGGTCCATCAGGCGACCGGGCGTGGCGATCAGCACGTCGACGCCCTTTTCAAGCGCCTTGACCTGATCGCCCATCGAGACGCCGCCGATCAGCAGGGCCATCGAAAGCCTGTGGTTCTTGCCGTATTTCTCGAAATTCTCGGCCACCTGCGCCGCCAGTTCGCGCGTGGGCTCAAGGATCAGAGAGCGCGGCATGCGGGCGCGGCTGCGGCCATGCGCCAGAATGTCGATCATCGGCAGCACGAAGCTCGCCGTCTTGCCGGTCCCCGTCTGGGCGATGCCAATCAGGTCACGGCCCATCAGCACCGGCGGGATCGCCTGGCGCTGGATTGGCGTCGGATCGGTATACCCGGAATCGTTGACGGCTTTCAAAAGCTCGTCGGAAAGGCCGAGGTCGGCAAAGCTCATCGAAAATCCGAAGAAAAAGGGGCGGCACTGGCCGCTTCAGCCCTGGCGGCGCGCTTGGTTGAAAGCACCGCCAAAGTCAAGCTGAAGCGCTATTTGGCCGGTCGCGGCACCAGTGACTTGAACACGTCGATCTCGCATGACCCACCCGAGCGGACGCGAATGGTGTCGCGATCCTGGCACACGAGGCCATCGAGCCCCGGGCGGATGTAGAAGCCGGAATAATAGTCTAGGGGAGGGCAGCGTTGCAGCTTGGCCCGGACGCGCGCGCCACCTTTCAGCAGCAGGTCGACGCCTTCGCGCGACACCTGTGCGCCGGCCAGAGCGCCAGCGGGGATGCACTTGGGTCCGCCCTTCTCACGCCAGCGCATCGGCTCGACGCGAGCGGGGCGCGCGGGGACGCGGATGATCACCTGCTGGCGCACGGTCAGTTGGGCGAGCAGCACGGGCTCGCCGCCGCCAGCCAGCAGCAGCGCGACAATCGTTCCGATCGTCACCGAACACACCCCATCGACCGCGCATGTGGGGCAAACGTTGAACGCCAGATGAATTCCGGCTTTAGCACCGCCATGGCGATGGCGGCGTTCAAGAGCGAGCTGGCGAGGCTGATGGGGCCGAAAGGCTTCACTGACGACGTGCACGACATGGCGCCGTGGCTCACCGACTGGCGCGGGCGCTATCGTGGCGGAGCGCTTGGGATTGCGAGCCCGGCGGATACTCAGGAGGTGGCAGCGCTCATGCAGCTCTGCGCCGGGCACCGCGTCCCGATCGTCCCGCAGGGCGGCAATACGTCCATGGTCGGCGGCGCGACGCCCGGGCAGGACGGGCGAGCGCTGATCCTGTCGCTGCGGCGCCTGACCCGCCTGCGGGTGCTCGACGCCGAGGCGGGGATGGTGGTGGCGGAAGCTGGTGTGGTGCTGAGCACGCTCCACGACGCCGCACGCGACGTTCGTATGCGCTTTCCGCTCTCGCTGGGCGCCAAGGGTTCGGCGACCATCGGCGGCCTCTGCGCCACCAACGCCGGCGGCACCCAAGTGCTGCGCTTCGGCACGATGCGCTCGCTGGTGCTCGGGCTGGAGGCGGTGCTGCCGGACGGATCGGTGCTGGACACGCTCGCACCGCTCAAGAAGGACAATCGCGGGCCCGACCTCAAGCAGCTGCTGCTGGGTGCGGAAGGCACGCTCGGCATCATCACCGCGGCAACGCTTCAGCTCGTGCCGATGCCTGAAGAGGTGGCGTCCGGTTGGGTAGGGCTCGACAGCCCCCAGGAGGCGCTCGCCTTGCTGCGCCGGCTGGAGAGGCAGGGACTTGCCGTTGAAAGCTTCGAGCTGATCCCTGCAGACTCGCTCCGCCTCGTGCTTGAGCACATCCCCGGCACGCGGCCGCCGCTTGCAGGAGCTCAAGCGTGGCACGCGCTGGTCGAGGTGACCGGTAGCGCAGGATCATGCGAGCGGCTGGAGCAGGCGCTTGGCGCTGAACTCGGGGGCGGCCGGGCGCGGGATGCGGTGGTCGCCCGGACCGAGGCACAGGCCGCTGCCTTCTGGCGCATCCGGGAATCGATCTCGGAGGCCGAACGCGCGAGCGGCCCGGCCGTCCAGCACGATATCTCGGTGCCGGTTGCGACCATGCCGGACTTCATGGTGTCGGCGGCAGCCGAAGTCGAGCGCCGCTTTCCGGGCACCAGCGCCAGCGCCTTTGGTCATCTGGGCGATGGAAACGTCCATTTCCACGTGCGTGCGCCGGCAGGAGCGGATGCCGAACGCTGGATCGCCGAAGCGGGCAAGCCCATCAGCAGCTTCGTCTATGACCTGGTGGTGGCCGCTGGCGGGTCGATCTCTGCCGAGCACGGCATCGGCCAGATGAAGCTGGCGGAGTTCGCACGGCTCGCCGATCCCGCGCGCCTGGCGGTCCTTCGCGCGCTCAAGGCCGCGTTCGACCCGCTCGGGATCATGAACCCGGGCAAGCTGGTGCCGGGAAGCCTTGCGCCGTCCCCGCCCGCACCATAGACCGCGCCGTCATTCGGGCGTGTTGCCCAGAGTCTCACTGTTTTGGAGTTGTTCATGGCGACCGCGCCCCAGCCGACCGGCCTTCCTGTTCTCTATCGTGATCTTGTCCCCCTCTCGTCGAGCGAGCACGCAACCTGGGGCACCAAGACGTTGGACGGCGCGCATTTCCTCAAGGGGCAGCACGCCATTCCCGTCACAATCGATGAGTTCGTGCAGGTCCAGCGCCATTTCCCGATCATCTTCGCCGCGGCCGACAATCCAGTGCCGCTTGCGCTTATGGGCCTGAACGAAGGCGTGAACGTCTTCCTGGATGAGGACGGCAAGTTCTCTGAGCGCGTTTATGTGCCCGCCTATGTGCGCCGCTACCCGTTCATGCTGGCGCAGCTTGGCCAAAACCCGAGTGAGCTGTCACTTTGCTTCGACCCGACGTCCGGGGCGGTGACGCCCGACGGTGACGTCATCAAGCTCTTCGAGAATGGCCAGCCGAGCGAGGGCACCAAGGGGATTCTCGAATTCTGCGAGCAGTTCGAGCAGTCGGCGCAGCGTACCGGCGCGTTCGTAAAGGAACTGACGGATCTCGACCTGCTGATGGATGGGGAGGTCTCGATCCAGGCCGATGGGGCCGAGCAGCCGCACATCTATCGCGGCTTCAAGATGGTGAACGAGGAGAAGCTGCGCGACCTTCGCGGCGATCAGCTGCGCAAGATGATGCAGTCCGGCATGCTGACGCTCATCAGCGCGCACCTCTTCTCGCTTGACCTGATGCGCGAGATCTATGGCCGCCAGGCGGCGCAGGACAAGCTGCCGCGGGCCGGCGTCGCCGCGTGACGGGGCGGCCGCCGGAGCCGGGTGCCACGCGCTCCCGCTACTCGGGCGGCGCCATCCTCTTTCATTGGGCGGTCGCGGTGCTGATCCTTGCCAATCTCGCCGGCGCCTGGGCGACCGAAAATTGGGAAGGACCGGCACGCGCGACCGCAATGGGGCTCCACAAGGCGACCGGCTTCACCATCCTGGTGCTGAGCGTGTTGCGCCTCGGCTGGCGGCTCGCGCACCGCCCGCCGCCCTTTCCCGAGACGATCGGGCGTCTGGAGGCGTTGGGTGCGCGCGCCGTCCACATGCTCTTCTACGTGCTGATGATCGCAATTCCGGTCAGCGGCTGGCTGATGATCTCGGCGGCAGGCGAGCGGCGGCCGTTTCATTGGTATGGCCTGTTCGATCTGCCCTATCTGCCGGTGCAGGGAAACAAAGCCGTTGGTGGGCTCTCGCACGACGCCCATGAGGTGCTCGGATATGCGCTGATCGCCCTGCTGGTCCTGCATCTGCTGGGCGCGATCAAACACCAACTCACCGACGCGCCGGGTTATCTCGCGCGGATGGGAATGGGGCCTCGCCGCTAAGTTTCTCTTTTCGCAGCCGAAAGGGTTGAAACCTCTGGGCCGCTCGTTAATTCTATACCTGACGCCCCGGGAGTTCCCCCCTTTCTCCCCGGTGTCATCACGCCTTCGGGCGTGTTCCTCCCTGAACCTTGGCCGCTCCGTGCATCTGCACGGGGCGGCTTCTTTATTCGGCCGCGAGCGGAAGCGTGCTGTCGAGCGCGGCACGGGTGAGGTCGGCGACGGCCGCGCGCACGAATGTCTGGATTCGAACGAGCTTGGCGGGCGCGACCTGCTCCAACGATTCGTCGAGATAGAGCGACCGGTCGATCTCAAGCTGGACGGCATGCACGTTGTTGCGCGGGGCCCCGTGCCGGTCGGCGATATGACCGCCGGCATAAGGGGTGTTTTCGGCAACGGTGAGGCCGAAGCGGGCGCAGGTCGCCGCGAGGCTCGCTGTCGCCCAAGGCGCTGCGCTCTGGCCGTAGCGATTGCCGATCACCACGCGCACGGGCTCCTGGCCAGACCGGTCGAGCGGCGGCATCGAATGGAGGTCAAGCAGGACTGCAACCGCATGCTGGTCCAGGGAGGCGCCAATCAGCCGCCTAAGCTCGGCATGGTAAGGACGATACACCTTGGCGATGCGGTCCTCCACATCCGCCCGGCTCAGCCGCCCGCGCCAGAGCTCGCCAATGCCGGCAAGACGGCGCGGGATGAGCCCAAGGCCGCTTCGTACCTTCGGCGTCAGCATTAGCCGGGAGGCGATCATGTGCTCGACAAGACCCGGATCGATCTCCGCCTCGTGCCGGTTGAGGTCGATCCAAACGCGGGGTGTGCGCGCGATCAGCGCCGGCACCTTGTCGAGCCCCATGGCGAGCTGATCGACCAGCCGATCCTCAAGCGTTCGCAGCCGCTCGGGCGGAGGCCGCAGCCGCGCAAGATGCTCCGGCGCGTAATCGCGCCCTGCATGCGGCACCGACACGATGACGGGCCCGGAAGCATCCGGGTTGATCAGCGCGAAGGCGGGACTCAGGGAGGCCATCCCCCGTTGTGCTAGGTGCGGCGGCTTGGGGCCGCAACGATTCACCGCATCGCCTAGAAAAAATTAATCTCTCAGCGCATAACTCGCGACGCGGACCGCTTCTCGTGCGTTGGAAGGCGGCGCGATGAGGCTGTCGATGATCCGAATTCTGCTGGCCGAAGACGATGCGGCGATGCGCCAGTATCTGGAGCGCGCGCTCGAAAAGGCTGGCTATGCCGTCACTTCGGTCGATCGCGGCACGGCCGCGCTGCCGCTGATCGAGCAGGAGCGATTCGATCTCCTGCTGACAGACATCGTCATGCCCGAAATGGATGGAATCGAGCTCGCCCAGCGCGCCGGGGCCATCGCGCCCGACATGCGGGTCATGTTCATCACGGGCTTCGCCGCGGTGACGCTCAAGGCCGGGAAGGCCGTGCCGCAAGCCAAGGTTCTTTCCAAGCCCTTTCACCTGCGTGACCTGGTGCTGGAGGTGGATCGGCTGTTCGATATCGGCAGCGCCAGCGGCCTCAACTGACGCTTGCAATGCGGCAGGGGCGCCGTTAGACGCCGCCCCTCACGGACGCGTAGCTCAGTGGTAGAGCACTGTGTTGACATCGCAGGGGTCGCAAGTTCAATCCTTGCCGCGTCCACCATTTACAAAGCCCCGGAAAGCAGCCGCTTCTCCGGGGCTTTTGCTGTCTGGGCATCTCAGCTGAGATAGCCTTCCTGCAAAGCCTTCAGCGCCGCGCGGGTGCGGTCTCGGGCGTTCAGTTTCAGGAGCAGGTTGGAGACGTGGTTCTTGACCGTGCCTTCGGCGAGCGCGAGAAGGTCGGCGATTTCCTTATTGCTGTAGCCGGCGCAGATCAGGTGCAGTACTTCCTTCTCGCGGGCCGTGAGCGGTTCGTCGGGCTGGTTGCCGGAGGACGCTGGCGGGTTGCGGCGGACGGCCGCCATCAGGCTCTCGGTCATGGCCGGCTGGAAGGCGGTCCGGTCGTCGGCGAGCGCGCGAATGGCTTGAGCCAGGTCTTCCAGCGACACGTCCTTCAGCATTAAGCCCTTGGCGCCGGCCTTGATGGCTGCGAAGGCAGCATCGCCATCATCGAAAGTGGTGAGCACAAGAGTGGGTGGTAGCGTGCCTTGCGCGCGCAGCGCCTCCAGCACGGCGACCCCGCTCATCCGCGGCATGCGGATGTCGAGCAGCAGAACGTCGGGGTTTAGCTCGGGCACTTTCTCGAGCGCCTCTTCGCCGTTGCTCGCTTCTCCCACGACGAGGATGTCGGGCAGCAGTTCGAGAAGTCCGCGCACGCCTTGGCGAACCAAGGTCTGGTCGTCCACAAGCACGACGCGGATCATGCGGGCTGCGGCATTCCCGACGGCAACCAGGCCTCAACCGTAAAGCCGGCATCCGGGCCTGTCCGGACCGCCAGCTTGCCACCCAACCCTTCGACGCGCTCGCGCATGCCGACGAGCCCCGATCCGGTCGACGGAGCAGCGGGCTGTGCGCGCCCGTCATCGTGCGCGACGAGACGCACGCCGTCGCCGTCGGGCGCCACATGCAACCACAGGTTCGAGGCTTGCGCATGGCGAACCGCGTTGGTCACCGCTTCCTGGGCGCACCGGATCAGTGCATGTGCCTGATCGGGGCTGACCCGCACGCCGGGGGCAATGCTGACATGGACGGCCGGCGTGGGCACACTTTCTACCAACGCCTCCAGCGCCTCCTTCAACCCGCCCCGCTCGGCTTCGCGCAGCGACGACACCACGTCGCGCACCTTGCCGAGCAGGGCGCTCGCCAGACGCTTGGCCTGCTGCACATGATCCTGCGCCTTGGCCGGCTCGGTGACGTGGCTTGCGATCTCGAGCTGCAGGCCAAGCGCGGTAAGCTCATGGCCCCAGGCGTCGTGCAGCTCGCGTGAGATGCGGAGCCGCTCGGCGTCGCGAACATTGTTGGCGATGATCGCCTGCGCGGCCCGCAGCTCGCTGTTCGTCTGCTTGAGCGCCCGCGCCGCTTCAGCCTCGCGCCGGAGCGCCTGCGCCGTGAAGACGAACAGGAGCTGCAACGCGGCCGACTTGGTGAGCACCCAGCACAGGTCGGGCTTTAAGGCCTGGGAGAGAGTGAAGATTACGGCGAGGTTCTGAAAGGCGATCCAGCTCAAGGCTCTCGTCGGGGTGGTGGACATGCCCACCTGCCAGGCGATGATGACCAGAAACGACGATATTCCTGCCCAAGGAACGATGGCGGTCATTGCGACCACCGCAGCCAGCTGGACGCACAGCAGCAGCCAGTGCAGACCTTCCTGCAGCTTCAGCGTCATGGCGGCCAGGACCGCGACACCCATGAGCCCGAACGGGACGAACCAGGTCGGCGAGACCGTCACGCCGCGGATTTCTGCGCCTGTCAAATATTGCGTGAGAATGGGCCAGCCATAGGCAAGCCACAGGCTCATGGCCGCGACGCAGAAGGTCCAGTGATGCCTGAGGCTCTCGCGATCTGCCATGGCGGGATGCTGCCACAGATCGAGCCCTCTCACCATAGGCCGAAGGTCATGGTTGCCGGCCTTAGCGGCTGGCGAAGCAGTAGAAGAGGCCGTTGCCGCCGCTGGCTTGAAGGTTGGCCTGGCTGCAGCCGCGGGAAGGATGGGCGGAGTTCCAGGAGGTCGGGTCGGACCCGCCGCCCTGGCGATCATGATGCCCGACTTGCGCACTTCCTGCGGCGTTGCTGGTCCAGTTTCCGCAAGTCCGATCCGCGTCCCCCGCGAACGCCGTGCCATCCGCCTGCGAGCCGGTGAGGATATCGTGGGTGTTGGGCGTGTCGCCGCGACCGTTCACCACCGCTCCCGTCTCCGTCAGGGAGTTCTCCTTGTTCAGCCGGTTGCCCGCGCTGTGCAGGTCGGCGACGCTCATCGCCACGGCTACGCCCTTGGCATTGATCCAAGGACCCGAGCCGATCCTGTCGCGGGCGTTCACGGCTGGCACGCCGGGCCGGGCGCTGACGCTCAGATAAGCGCGCCACTTCTTGGCCCCCGCGCCCACGGCTTGTGCGCGCGTCTGGCAGATCCGGTCCGCGCCGGCGAGGCCGCCTAAATTGGCGCCGTCGCCCGACCCGGAGCTGGTGATGAAGAAGCCGAGCTGGTTCTCGGGTGCTTGATCCGAGGTGGCACAAGAGGTCACCAGGAGCGCGAGCACGATGAGTCCGGGTATCCCGTTGTGGCGCACGCGGTTAGCCCTGCGGCTGAGGCGTCAGCGGGGCTGAGCCCTCGGGCGCGGCCATGCCCTTGCCGGTCAGCTCGATGATCTGCCCGGCACGCCGCACCTTGAAGCGGACCTGATCCCCTTCCTTGACCTCCTGCATATAGGCCATCAGCACCTCGCGGCTGAGCGGCTTGCCGCCCGCCTCGATCAGGACGTCGCCGACCTTGAAGCCAATCGCCGCTCCGGTCCGATCCGGGAGCATCTGGACGACCTCGGCTTCGTTGCCTTCCTCATTGCCAGAGAACTGTAGGCCGAGGCTGACGGGCTTGGCCGGCGTCTGCGCTTCGACCGGAGCGGGAGCCAGCGCGAGCGCGGCGCAAGCTGCGACGATCGCCAGAAAAGGCGTTCTGATCATGATCTCTCTCCAGATGGGTCGTAAGTTAGCTGCGTCCCGGAGACGCCGGGGCGGCGGAAGCCGCGCTTCCGCCTGCCAAACGGGCGAGCTTAGGTGCCGGCGTATTTGACGGAGCAGCCATAGGGCCGCGTCGTAGCGACCGAGACGCCCTTGCCCGCCTTCAGCTCGGTCAGCGCGGCCAGCACATGGTTGCGGGCGCCGTTGACATCGGCCGGATTGGCCGTGGGCTTGTCGTCGATTCCGCCCGCATAGACGAGCGTGCCGGCCTTGTTGACGACGTACATGTGCGGGGTCGTCTTCGCGTCATAGGCTTGGCCGACCACGCCCCGCGGATCGAGCAAATAGGCGGTCGGCTTGGCGCCGCTCTGCGCGACAAAGGCCTTGGCGGCCGCGCCGTCCATATGCCCCTGCTTGCCCGGCGCGCTGGAGTTGATCGTCAGCCACACGGCGCCGTCCCTTGCCGCGGCGGCCTGCGCCTTCTGCATGTTGCCGCTGGCATAATGCTTCTTCACGAAGGGGCAGCCGGGGTTGTTCCATTCGAGCACCACCGTCTTGCCCCTGAAGTCTGACAGGCTGACGGGCTTGCCGTTCACGTCGGCGAGCTTGAAGTTGGGAGCCGGCTGGCCGACGACCGGAGCGGCTGCGGCCGGCGCGGCGAGAACGGCGAGGGCGGAGAATGCGGTGAGCCACTGCTTCATCTTTGCACTCCTTGTTCAACTGACCATGGACACGAGCCGCGAGGGGGTCAGAACCTGCGGCAGGACTTCGACCGGTTTGCCCGGCGCGTAGTAGAGGTAGAGGGGCACGCCCGAGCGACCGTGCTTTTCCAGAAAGCGCCCGATCGCGGCGTCACCCCGGGTCCAGTCGCCGACAAGCACCGCGACCTGCTTTTTCTCAAAGGCCTCGGCAACCTGGGCACGATCGAGCGCACCTTTTTCGTTGACCTTGCAGGTCACGCACCAATCGGCGGTGAAATAGACGAACACGGGGCGCCCCGCCTGCTGAAGCGCGGCAAGCCGCGCCTCGCTGAACGGCTCGGACTTAAGCACGCCCTGCGCTGCCATAGCGGGTTGGGTAGCGACGGTAGGGACGAGCACCAGGGCGGCACCGGCGGCAAGCGCTGCGGGGGCCAGCGGCACCCACGCGCCCGGTCGGCCTTGGCGGCGACCGATCCACCACAGCGCCAGCCCGAGCAGCAGCGCCGCGCTGAGGCCCAGCGTCATGCCGTTCACACCAGCCTGACGGCCGAGGATCCAGGCGAGCGCCAGGGCGGTCAGGAACATTGGCACCGACATCACCCGCCGGAACCGCTCCATCCAGGCGCCGGGCTTCGGCAAGCGCCGGCGCAGCGCGGGCACGAAGCCGAGCAGCAGGAAAGGGAGCGCCAGACCAAGTCCAAGCCCGGCGAAGATTGCGAGCGCGATGGCGGTGGGGAGGACCAGCGCCGCGCCAAGGGCGGCGCCCATAAAGGGGCCGGTGCAGGGCGTCGCAACGAAGGCGGCGAGCGCGCCCGTCCAGAAGGCACCCGCAGTGCCGCCCCGTTCGGCCAGGCGCCCGCCGACAGACAATGTCGGCAGTTCGAACAGTCCGGCCAGGTTCAGCGCCACTGCCGTGATCAGCAGCAGGAGGACCAGGATCACGCGGGGGTCCTGGAGCTGGAACGCCCAGCCGGCCGCAGCGCCGCCGGCGCGAAGGCCGAGTAGGGCGGCACCGAGTGCCAGGCAGATCAGCACCGCGCCGGCCGTGTAGGCGAGGCCCTCGCGCTTGGCGGCGGCTTCGTCCCCACTGGCCTTGGCGAGGCTCAGCGCCTTGAGACTGAGGATGGGGAAGACGCAGGGCATGATGTTGAGGAGGAGCCCGCCGAGCACCGCGCCGAATAGCGCAGCGAGGATGGCGGGAGCGCCGGTCGCGAATTGAAGCGCTTCTTGCGCGATCGGCGCTCCGGCAGCAGGCACGGCGCCGGGGATAGCCTTCAACGAAAGGCCGGTGCCGTCGCTGAGCTTCAGGACGCCCTCTACCGCGGCGAGCTCGCCGCCGTTCGTTGCCGCCTCGGTTTCGACGACGACGGTGTCGCCGGAACGCGAGAAGCTCTGCGCGGCGGCATAGGAGAGAGCGCCGTCCGTCAGCGGATAGAAATAGGGGTCGTCGAGCGCGACGCCGGCGGGCAGCGGGATGGCCAGCCGAAACTTGGTGCCGGCGCGTTCGAAGCGAGCCTCGCTGCCGAGCGGCTTGGGCTGCGCCTGGCGGAACCGGTCGAACATTGCGCGGTTGGCCGGCGCTCCGGCCGCCGTGCCTGCTTGCAGATCGATGGCGACATTCGCCGTCTCGGGCACACACACCTCGTCGGTGCAGGCGAGATAGTCGACCTTGGCACGGAGCGGCAGGCGGGTGCCCGCCGACACGTCCGCAGGCACCTTCACGTCGATCAGCTGCGCGTATTCGCCCTCATAGACATAGTTCATCAGCCCGGCGACGATCAGCCGCTCGGGCACCGGATACTGGATAGGCCCCGCGCTCAGCCCGGCGGGCAGCTGCCACGCGATCTGCGTTTCGATGCCGCTGTCGCCCGGATTTTTCCAATAGCCGTGCCAGCCCTTGTCCGGCTTCATCACCAGCGCGAGGGTGACCGTCTGCCCCGGAGCGACCACGTGCGACTCCGCGATCAGGCTCGCTCTGATCGCGTTCTTGCCCGGCTGGGGCAGCTGCGCCCGCGCCGCGCTGCCGAACAGGAACATCATCAGCCCGATCACGAGCCAGGATCTGAACAGCCGCATCATGGCAGCGGAATTGCCACGGTCCGGCGCGCCTGACCATAGGCCGAAGGTCATGGGTCACGTGAGCGGCTGGCGCTGCCGCCTGAAGGTGCTAGCGTCGGGTCCGACGAGGAGAGCAGACGCTTGCAGACATACGATTACGTCATCGTTGGCGCCGGAAGCGCCGGCTCGGTGCTGGCAAACCGATTGTCGGCCGATCCGCAGACGCGCGTGCTGCTGCTGGAGGCGGGCGGGCGCGACAAGGGGCTGATGTTCCACATGCCGGCGGGGATCGCCGAGATCCTGCCGCCGGAAAAACAGCACAAGGCGAACTGGAACTACTGGACCGAACCGCAGGCGCAGCTGAATGGGCGCCGGCTTTATTGGCCGCGCGGCAAGGCGCTGGGCGGATCCTCGTCGATCAACGGCATGGTCTATATCCGCGGCCATGCCAGCGACTATGATCAATGGTCCCAGCTGGGCTGCACCGGTTGGGGCTGGGGCGACGTGCTGCACTATTTCCGCCGCGCGGAGCGATCGGAGCGCGGCGCCTGCGACTATCGCGGCGGGGAGGGGCCGCTCCACACCTCCACGCGCTGTGCCGACCATCCATTCGTCGACGCCTTTCTGACCGCCTGCGAAGAGGCGGGCATCGGCCGCACCGACGATTTCAACGGTGCGAAGCTCGAGGGCGGCGGCATCTACGACTCGACGACGAGCGGCGGCTGCCGCTGGTCAGCGGCCAAGGCCTATCTGGAGCCGGCGCTCGCCCGGCCGAACCTCGACCTGTGGACCGACGTGCTGGTCGAGCGGGTGCTGTTCGAGGAGCGCCAAGCGACCGGCGTGGGGCTGCGGCGCGGCGGCAAGCCGCAACAGGTCGGCGCGCGCGAGGTGATCCTTTGCGGCGGCGCGATCAACTCGCCTCAGCTGCTGATGCTGTCCGGCATCGGGCCGGGCGAGCACCTGCTCGAGCAGGGGGTGTCGGTGCTTGCCGACAGCCCGGATGTGGGCGGCAACCTGCAGGATCATCTCGACGTCATCCTGCAGTGGCGCTGCACTCAACCGATCACGCTCAACGCCAATGCGGGGATGATCGCCAAGATCACGACGCTGCTGCAGTGGCTGCTCAAGAAGGAAGGGCAGGCGAGCTATATCCCCACTCCGCTTGGCGCCTTCTTCTCCAGCCGGCCGGGTCTCGCCGCGCCGGACATGCAGATCCATTTCGTGCCCGCGATCGTGCCGCCGCATGGGCGGGGCGGGATCGGGTCCGAGCATGGCTTCCAGATGCATCTCTGCCAGTTGCGGCCGGAAAGCCGCGGCACGATCCGCCTGAAGTCCGCCGACCCTGCCGCGCATCCCACCATCGATCCTAAGTACCTGTCCGCGCCCGCCGATCTCGAGACGCTGCTTGCTGGGATCGAGGCCACGCGGCGGATCGCCCGGTCGCCCGCCTTCGACCCGTTCCGCGGGCCCGAGGTGTGGCCGGGCGATGGCGTCACCGATCGGGACGCGATGACGGCAGCGATCCGCGACTGGGCCGAGACCATCTATCACCCGGTCGGCACCTGCCGCATGGGCGGCGACGCGCGCAGCGTGGTCGCGCCGGACCTGAAGGTGCGCGGCGTCACCGGGCTGCGGGTGGTTGATGCGAGCGTCATGCCGACGCTGATCAGCGGCAACACCAACGCGCCCACCATCATGATAGCGGAGAAGGCCTCGGACCTCATCCTCGCCGAACGGAAGCAGCAGCTTGCGGCTTGAACTCGGGCGCAGGGCCGTGTTGGCCGGGCTGGTCAGCGCACCGGCCTGGGCACAGCGGCGGCCGGAGGTGCCGTTCGTCGTCACGCCGATGCCGATCGTGGAGGCGATGCTCAACCTGGCCGCGCTGAGGCCGGGCGAGCGGCTGATCGACCTTGGCTCCGGCGACGGGCGTATCGTGCTCGCGGCCGCGCGGCGCGGTGCCGAGGCGATGGGCATCGAGATCGACGCCGAACTGGTCGATCGCGCCCGCCGCCGCGCCGAGCTTGAGGGGCTGCAGGCGAAGGCTCGGTTCAGCCGCGGCGATCTGTTCGAGGCGGTGATCCGAGATGCCGATGTGGTGAGCCTGTACCTGCTCACCAGCCTGAATCAGCGGCTGCGGCCCAAGCTGTTGAACGAGCTCAAGCCCGGCGCACGGGTGGTCAGCCATGCCTTCGACATGGGGGATTGGACGCCCGACGCCCAGAGCATCGTCGACGACAAGCACATCTATCTGTGGGTGGTACCGGCCGTGGTCGGCGGCGCGTGGCGCTTGAGCCTAAGGGATGGCCGGCGGGCCAGTCTGCGCTTCGATCAACGCTATCAGCGGGTGACCGGCGATCTGGATGGCGCGGCGATCATCGACACGGCGCTGCGGGCCAACCGCCTGTTCTTCCGGGCGGACGACCGGATCTTTCATGGGCTGGTCGGCGACCGCACAATTGATCCCGATCCTGCCATGCCGGACGGCGAGACCGGCTGGCGCGCCGAGCGGGTTTAGAACCGCACTTCCCAGCCGAGCCGGACGGTGCGGGGCACCAGAGGGGTCAGCTGCGGCTGTTCGACGATGGTGAAGGGCGAGCCCAGCGCGAAGCGGTTGCCGGCCTGGTCGAGCAGATTGCTGATGCCAAGGCTCAGTGTATGGCGCTCGAACTCGACACGGGCATTGACGCCCAGGTCGAACCAGTCGCCTTGCTGCTCGCCCAGGATCGGGCCGATGCCGAGTTTGGACCGGCCGACATAGCGCCCGCCCGCGCTCAGCCGAACCGCCGCCTCGCCCATCTCGAACCGATACTCGGCGCCGAACCGGGCATTCCAGCGCGCGACATTGGGAAGCGTCGAGCGCGGCGAGATGATGATGGTGAGGGCGGGGTTGGTGACCAGGCTGTCGTTGAACAGGCCCGCCGCTTCGAACGACAGGCCGGGCAGCGGCCGCCAGCCGATCCGTGCATCGGCCGAATAGATGCGGCCATCCCCGATGTTCGAGGTCGTCGGAAAGCCTGCGAAGTCGACGACATCCGCCTGAATGTCGTTCCAGCGGGTATAGGCGAGCGCGAGCGACGCATCGAACGTGCCGCCGTCAGGGATGCCGTAACGCAGGCCCGCTTCCACAGTCTTGACCCGATCGCCTTCAAAGCGCTGGATCGAGATGTTGGAGGCCGCCAGTCCGCCCGGCCGAAATCCCTCCTGATAGCGGACATAACCGAACAGGCGGTCCGCCGGCCGGACGCTGACCGACGTGGACGGCAAGACGGCGATCTGGTCGCGCTCGGCGAAGGGCCGCAGCACGGGCGAGAAGAGCGGGGCCGCGTCCAGCGCGCGGTCGGAAAGGGCTGTATAGGCGAGGCGCGCGCCGGCGCTGAGGCTCAGCCAGCCGAGCGGCCGCACCACCGCTTCGCCGAACACCGTTGCCTCCAGCACCTCGTTGCGGGTGCCCGGCAAGGGCAGTGGCGCGTCGGGATCGCCGAGCGCGCGGCGCTGGATCGCGCGGTTGCTGACCAGGCTCGAGCCGATCAGCCAGTTTACGCCGCTGGCGCCGGTGCGGGACAGCCGCATCTCCGCCGAGGTCATGTTCACGCGCGTTAGTTGGTCGAAGACGGTGGGCGGGCCGAGCCGGCGCGAGGAGTCGTACCGTTCGACCAGCCGCTGGCGCACGGTGCCGACGGCCGCCACCAGGCGATAATCGCTCCATTCGCGGGTGAGCGTCAGGTCGGCCAGGTCATAGGCGTTGGTGAAGGGCTGGGCGACGGGGCTCCGCCGGGTGAGGGGCCGCGCGTCACGGTCGGCGAACTGCGCGTCCGCGCTCCTGGCGCGCTGGGTGGTACCGCTCAGCTGCACGGTCCAGCCGTCGCCGAAGCTGCCCGCCAGTGCCGCGCGCCCGCCCCAGATCCGGCTGGTGTTGATGTCCTTCAGCCTTCGCAGCGCGTCATCGATATAGCCGCCCTGAATAATACCGTAAGCGAGCACGCGTAGCCCGATCCGATCCTGCACCAGCGGCAGGTTGATCATGGCAGCGCTGTCATATCCGGCTTCGCCATGTTCGGTCAGCGAAGCGCCGAACGCAGCGATTGCTTCCGGCTCGTCGAGCCGCGGCCGGTTCGGCAGGATTCGGATGATGCCGCCGAGCGACCCAGCCCCGTAGAGCGTCCCCTGGGGTCCGGCGAGCACCTCCACCCGATCGATGTCGTAGAGGCGCAGATCGGGATCGGGCGCATTATAGTTGATGCGCGTTTCGCCGAGATACTGGCCCACCGTCGCCTGGGTGGGGCCGTTGAAGCTCGAGTCCGCGATGCCGCGGATGAAGAGCTTGTTGCGGCCCGAACCGTAATGGGTGGACGTGACGGTGTGGAGCTGGCCGGTGATCGCGTCGGTGCCCTGTCCGCCAGCATCTAGTGCCAGCCCACCGGCCGAAATCACCGACAGCGAACCGGGCACGTCGCTTAGATAGACCGGTCGCTTGAGCGCGGTCACGACGATGTCGGTCTCCACCGCCGCGGTCTCCATTGGCTGGGACGATGGCGCGGGCGTCGGGCGGGGGCGGGGCCGGGGCGCCGCTCGTGCGACTGGCGCGGCCACGATCCGATAGGTCCGCGCGTCGATCCGCACGGCGCGCGCGCCGCTGCCCGCCAGCATACGGTCAAGCGCCTGTTCCAGGCTCATCCGACCTTTGACAGCACGCGTCGGGCGGCTGGCGAGGCTCAGGTCGGTCAGGCCGATGCTGGCACCAGCCGTGCGCGCGAGCTCGATGGTGGAGCGGCCGAGCGTGCCTGCAGGCACGTCGAAGGCGATCCGCTGCGCGGCTGCCGGAGCGGCGCAGGCGGCAAGAGCGATTGCAACACGGTAGCGACTAGGGCGGATCACCAGCGGTCAGCGTCCAGCCATCGCCGGAGCGGACGGCACGGACTCCCAGAAGAGCGGAGAGGCGCTGGAAGACCAGTTCGGGCGTGCCGTCAAGCTGGACCATGCCGGTGAAGCGGCGCTGCTGGAGCGCGCCGTCGACCGAGACCGGCACGCCCAGATTCCGGTGCAGGTCGGCCGCGACCCGGGTGAGCGTGGCGCCCGTGTAGCTGAGCCGCCGGTCACGCCAGCCGCCGACCGTCTCCGCATCCACCTGGGCCAGCAGCACGCGATCGCCGCCATTGTCGCTGAGCTTGCGGCCCGGATCGATCCGCACCGCCTCGCCTTTAGGATTATAGAGCACCGCACCTTCGGACACCGCCACTTCCGTTTGGCCGGATTGGTGCAGCACGGCGAACACCGTGCCAATGTCCTGGAGCACATCGTCGCCCACACGGACCTCGAACGGGCGCGCTTCGTCATGAACGACGGTGAACAGGGCCTCGCCGCGCTCCAGCTTGGCAAAGCGCTCGTTCTTGCGGTCGAGCACGAGGCGGCTGCCGCCGTTCAGGTCGATGCGGCTGCCGTCGGCGAGCTGCAGGCTGCGCGTCTCGCCCGGCTGAGTCTCCAGTGCATAGCTGGCCGGCGCCTGCACGAGCACGGTGGTGAGCACACCCGCGGCGACGGTCGCCAAACCACCGCCGACCAGCCACCCGCGCCGGTTGCGGACCGGGGCTTGCGCGGGCGGCAGGTCGGCGATGACCGGGCGCGGAGCCGGGGGCAACGCCCCCATGTCCGCGTCGGTGCGCTGGACTTCGTCATAGGCGGCGAGATGGCCCGCATCGGCCTCCAGCCAATCGGTAAAGGCGCGCCAATCGTCGGGCGTGGCGGTGCGCAGCCGGATCGTCCAGCCGATCGCCTCCTCGAGAGCGTGCGTGTTCATGGGTGCGACCCTTCGGTTTCGAGCGGCGCGCCTTCTTGGCGCTGCCGGAATGCCACGAGCGCACGGTAGGCGCGCTGCAGATGCTTCTCCACGGTGTTGATGCTGATGCCCTGTTCGTCGGCGATCCGCTTTTGCGGCACGCCATCGATTCGGAAGCGGCGGAAGATCGTCTCGGTGCGATCACCCAGGGCGGCGAGCGTGCGCTGCGCCTCGGCGAGCCGCTCCCGCGCCAGCAGGGCGCGTTCGGCAGAGGGCGCGTCCGACGCCTCGGACAGCCCCGTGGTCGCATCCGTCCAGTCGCGGCCGCGTTGCGTCGCGCTCGCTTCGGAGCGCGCGCGGTCGATCATGAGGTTGTTGGCGGCGCGGTACAGATAGGACAGCGGCTCCTGAATGGGGCCGGATGCAGCCGCCGACGCCTTGAGCCAGAGCTCCTGCAGCAAATCCTCCGCGGCCTCACCGGCGCCGCGCGCGCGCAGAAAGCGCAGCAGCTCCGGCCGATGCGCCAGGTAAATGGCCTCCAGCCCGCCCGTGCTCATCCGTCGCGGCCCCCCGGCCATGTCCCTCCGCGCATGCCCTTTCATAGGCGCGGACAGGCCCTCCTGCCAGGCGCGAGCATGCTCAGCGATGGCCACCATAAGCCGTCCCGAACTGACCCTGGACATCGGCCATCACCTGCATCGCGAAGGCGCACAGCACCGCCAGCACGATCCCGGCCATGCCCACCAGCAAACGCCGCTCCATCATCGAACCACCTCCCGCCCGCGGCAGCGCGGGCTTTCATGGGTGAGACGGAGCGGGGTCAGGCCATCCGTATGGTCAGCGCGGACGAATCTGGAACAGCACGGGCCAGTTCTTGCCAGTGACGAACAGGCGGTCGCTCTTCGCGTCATAGGCGATGCCGTTCGCGACGTCGTCATAGCCGCGGTTCGGCACGCGGCGGGCGAGGGGGGCGAGGTCGATCCAGCCCTTGACCCGACCCGTCGCAGGATCGATGCGGGCGATCCGGTCTGTCATCCAGATGTTGGCGAGCACCTCGCCATTCACCCATTCGAGCTCGTTGAGGCGTCCGAGCCGCTGGCCGTTCACCGTCACGGTCACGCGGCGCTTTTCCTTGAGCGTGGCGGGGTCGAGGAACCGAAGCTGGGGCGTGCCGTCGCTCATGATGATCTCGCGGCCGTTATGGGTCAGCGCCCAGCCTTCGCCGGGGTAACGCCATTCCCCGAGCGGCTTTAGCGTCGCGCGATCCCAGATGAAGCCGCGGCCATGCTGCCAGGTGAGGCTGATCAGGCGGTTGCCCCAATCGACGAGGCCTTCGCCAAAGTAAGGCGGCGGCACGGCAGCCTGCTTCAATACCCGCCCGTCTTCCAGCCGCACCTCGCGGACGCTGGAGCGGCCTTCCAGGCCGGTGCTCTCGTAGAGCCGGCCGTCGCGGTAGAGCAGCCCCTGCGTGAAGGCGGCGCGGTCATGCGGGAAGGTGCGGACGATTTCGACCTGCTGTACGGGCACGCCCGGCTGCGAGGCGCCGAGGGTGAGTAGCGCCAGCAGGGCACGCCACCTCATGCGAGGGCCTCCTTCAGCCAGTCGGGGATGACCAGACGCCCCCAATCGAGGCGGCCCACATCTTCGACCCGGATGCGAGCGACGGCGAGCCCCAGGTCCGGATACCAGACCGGCGCGCGGTCTCCCGGATCATCCTCGGTCTCGATAACGAACAGCCGCCGATTGACCTTCTGCCGCCAGTTCATCCGCGCCGTATTCTCCTGCCCGACATAGCAGCCTTTGGAGAAGCTGACGCCATTCAGCTCTGCCGCGTTGCACTCGAGCCAGAGATTGGCATTGTCACCTAACTCCGCGCGGCCTTCCGCCACGCCGAGGCGGAGGCGATGCGTGTGCCAGCCCTCGGTCGCACCGTCGTCCGGCGCGAGCCAGCGGCGGCCTAGGGTGGGCAGGCGCGGGTCGGTGACGCCCTGTGCGCCGACCGGCGACCAGTGGACGCAAAGCTCCGGTTCGCGCTCGATCGTGATCGGGCGTCGCAGGCGGTAGATCGTCAGGCGGCGCGCAAGATCGGCGGCGGCATCGCGTTCGCAATCGAGCAGCAGATCCTCGCCGTCCGCCCAGGCGATGAAGTCGAACAGCGCCTTGCCTTGCGGGCTCAGCAGCCCGGCCCAGACCGGCAGCGCGCCCGCGACATCGTTGGTGACCAGCCCCTGCAGGAACCCGCGCACATCCTCGCCGGCAAGGCGGATGAGGGCACGATCGTTGAGGGTGGTTCCGGCCATGGCCCTCAGTTAAGGGCTCGCGCATGGAAACCCAAGCGCGCCTGACCATCCGCCGCCCCGACGATTGGCACGTTCATCTGCGCGACGGCGACATGCTGGCGGCAGTCGCCCCCTACACCGCGCGCCAGTTCGCACGCGCCATCGTCATGCCGAACCTGACGCCGCCAGTGACGAGTGTGGTCGCGGCCGACGCCTATCGTACCCGCATCCGGGCTGCGGCCGCGGAGGGGTTCGAGCCGCTGATGACATGTTACCTGACCGACGATGCCGATCCGGCGGAGCTGGCGCGCGGCCATGCGGAGGGGGTGTGGGTCGCGGCCAAGCTCTACCCCGCGCATGCGACCACCAACTCCGCGCACGGCGTCACCGATGTGCGCAACATCCACTCGGCGCTCGAGGCCATGCAGCGGATCGGCATGCCGCTCCTCATCCACGGCGAGGTAACCGATCCGGAGGTGGACATCTTCGACCGCGAGGCTGTCTTCATCGATCGCGTGCTGACCGGTCTGGTGCGCGACTTCCCCGCGCTGAAGATTGTCTTCGAGCACATCACCACCGCCGAGGCCGCCGACTTCGTGGCCGGCAGCGGCCCACGCATCGGCGCCACCATCACGCCGCAGCACCTCCACATCAACCGCAACGCGATCTTCGCTGGCGGCATCAACCCGCATGCCTATTGCCTGCCGGTCGCCAAACGCGAGCAGCACCGGCGTGCGATCCGGCGCGCCGCCGTGTCGGGTTCGCCCAAGTTCTTCCTGGGCACAGACAGCGCCCCGCATGCGGTCGAGCGGAAGGAGGCGAGCTGCGGCTGCGCCGGCATCTTCAACGCGCCGTTTGCGCTGGAGAGCTATGCAACAGTGTTCGAGGAGGAGGGGGCGCTGGACCGGTTGGAGGCCTTCGCCAGCGAGCACGGCCCGCGTTTCTACGGGCTGCCGCTCAACGAGTACACGGTGACGCTGGAGCGAGCGGAGGTCGACGTGCCAGATGCGGTGCCTGCGGCGGGCACGAAAGTGGTGCCGTTCCACGCCGGCGAGCGCTTGAGGTGGCGAATGATAGCGTGACGATCTGAGGGAGCTCAGATCGTCAAAATGGAAGCCATCTCTGCTTGTCGCTGAACTTCATATAGCCGACATTGGCCCCGAGCCGCACGCCGGCGCCCATGCGGATCGGGATCAGCACGATGTCGCCCGCGCGCATGTAGCTCGCGGTCAGTCCGCCCACGAAATAGGCATTGCCCTCGCCGGCCGGGAAGCGCTGGAACAGATCGTGGCTGTCGTGGAGATTGTAGATCAGCACGAAGGTCGAGCCGGCATTGCCGCCCGCGTCGAAGCCGATCGACGGTCCGGTCCAATAAACCGGCTTCTGCCCCTCGACCTTGTGGGTGAGCGTGCCCGAGCCGTAGCGCAGGCCGACCACGAAAGCGCCGCTCGCCTCGCGCCCGGCGATATAGCCGGTCGGTTCGCCTTGATCCTTGAGGATCTTCTCGAGGAGCCCGGCGAGCCCCTTGGCGCCCTTGCCGAACACGCCCTCGGCCGCGCCGATTAGATCGTCCTTCTTGTAGGTCTGCCCGACCGTGGCCGCAGGCGCGGCAGGCGTCGGTTCGCTCGACGGAGCGGGCGGGGCGGGAACAGGCGCCGTGTCGCCGTAGAAGACGGTCTCGGCAGGCGCAGGCTGGGGCTTCGGAGTGCCGGCCGGGGCGGGCCCGAGATCGGCATCGATCATCGTGTTCGGGTCAACCGACTGAACCTGAGCCCAGAGCGGCGCTCCTGCCAGCGCCGCGGCACCCGCCCACAAGGTGAAGAACTTGCCCATGATCCCGCCCTTCTATCTGCTTGAATCCCTATGTTGAATCGTGGGCGGGGAACAATGAACCCGCGATGGACGGAATCGAAAACGCGCCGGAACGAATCGCCACGCGGCCGTTGATCGGTCGGAAAGCCCCTGCTATCGCCCGCCACGCGCCGCATCCGGAGACGTGGGTGAGTGGCTGAAACCAGCGGTTTGCTAAACCGCCGTACGGGGATTACTCGTACCGAGGGTTCGAATCCCTCCGTCTCCGCCATCTGGAATGCACGGGCGCGTGCCTTCGCGCGTGCAGCAGGTTTTCGCGAGCATGGCCACTGAGTGCCTCGTGCACGAAGCATCGTTTCCTAAGTGAGCCCAATCAGGCCCGGAGTGCGTGCTGGGCGATCCAGAGGGCGCGTCGTCGTTCTGAATAGGCGGGCGCCACGAGTGGGTAATCGTCCGGCAGGTTGAAGCAGCGGCGATAGCTTGCGGGCGTCAGGCCGAAAGCTCGGATGTGGCGGGAAAGCGTGCGATAGGGACGGCCGTCGATCATCGAAAGGATATGGTCCCGCGAGGCCAGTGACTCGCCGATCGACACGGCCGGCGCGAAACGGCCCGGCACTGCATGCCGCGCCTGCTCGCTAGCCATAGTCTCCAGGCCACGTCGGTCGAGGAATGCCCCGACGTAGAGCATGGTCATCAGGGCGTGCTGCGACGCCTCATCGGGGTTGGCGCGCCCGTGCTGCTCATCGAGGTAGCCGAGCAGCGCCGCGGCGAGAATGCCGGGTCCCGCCGGGCTCGGGGGTTTGAGCGGCGCATCTCTATTCGGCCGGCAATCAGCATGGCGAGTTGGCGTGCGATGTGAGGCCGGGCCGCGCCCGTAAGCGCCTCCAAAAGGCTTGGTGCGCGGCAAACGTCTCGAATGGCTGTCCGGAATGCTGCTGGCTCCGCCGCAAGTGCTGTTGAGATGACCGGCTCCAACCTCGGCCGCGCGACCGCCCACAGAATGTCCTCCACCCCTGCGTAATAGCGGTAGATGGTGCAGCGCGCGATGCTGCACCGTTTCGCGATCGATGCGATGGAGACCCGCTCCATTCCGCGGCTGGCGAGGTCGGCCGCGAACGCCTGCACGATGGCTTCCCGCGTCTGCCGCTTGCGGCGGGACGTGTCGTGCTGGGCGAAGACGCTCGGCTGCGCGTACATGGTGGCTGCTCCCGATTGGACAATCCGTGCGTGCCATGGCGCCGGCCAGAGTTGAGAGCCAGTTAGAGCGCCTGGGGAAAAGGCCAGTTCGGGTCGACCTGTGACATGCGAACAGGGGCAAGCGGCCCGATCATTCAATTGCGGGAATCCTTGATCGCGTGTGGCCTTCTACCAGTGCGATCGTGATCCCCACGGCCATGTGCACGACCAGGTCCAGCACGGAGGTGAAGCCGTCGAAGCGCGGGAAGAGCAGCGGCCAGCGAAGAGGCAGCACCACCCAGTACATGATGAGATACAGGAAAACGCCATACGCCGCGCCGACAACGACATCGTTGCCGCCCGGGAGACGCGATTTTCGCCTCAGCAGGAAATAGCCTCCGGCCATCACCGCCGCGAGGCCGAAGTGAGTGGCGGTGCCGAGAAGGGCGCTTGGAACCTCGCCGGCGTTGCGCGGCCCGATGCTCCAGAAGCCGGAGATGCTGTGGAGCGTGTTGAGGACCGGCTTGCCGGTGATCAGGGCTTTCGCCGTGAAATACGCAGCATCCACGGCGCCCCCGGCCAGTCCTGCCATGAGGATCTGCTTGAATCCGGAACGCCTGACGCTCGGTGCATGGGCGAGGGTGGCCATCTTCATTCTCCGCTTGCACAAGGCGGCGGCGGCGGGTTGACCCGCCGCCGCTCGAGGTGGGCGGCGCAGCTTGAGGCCGCCCGGGAAGATCAGAAGCGCAGCCGCGCACCGACCCGGAAGGTGCGGCCCAGGGCATCATAGGTCGACGGGTAGACGTTGCCGCTGTTGAACGAAGCGCTGCCAACGTCCTGGCCGGTAAGCGGAGGCTGCTTGTCGAGCAGGTTCGCTACCGTGAACGTCAGGGTGAGGTTGTCCCCGACACCGACCCGTACAGTCAGGTCGAAATAGTCGGTGGCCTCGAGAAAGCCGAACCGGTGATTGCCTAACGCTCCGGGGGCCGGGGCGCCGGGCAGCGGCGATTGGGTCTTGGGGACAGGTCCGGAATAGGACGCCGCAACGCCAGCCTCGTTCCGGACGGCGCTGATGTGCCGCCACAGCAGCGAGAGATCGACATTGTCGAAGGTCAGCGTGCTGCGCTGAGACCAGCTGAACTCCGGCTGGATCGAGCCAACGTCCGATGCGGCACCTGCGCCGCCGGCACAGTTCGCGCTGAAGCGACCCACGCATTCACGGTTGAGACTGGTCGGGGAGGCCTGGAATTTCTGCGAACGCGTCCAGTTGCCAGCGAAGCTCAACGCCAGTTTGGCAAAGCCCAAATCGGCATTGTAATTCATGGTCAGATCGATGCCGTCGGTCGTGATCCGGCCCAAATTGGACAGGGGCAGGAACAGGCCGGGCGTGGTGGTCGGATCCCCGGCGAGCCCGCCCGTCTGCGCGTTTCGCCGGATGGCACGGCAAGCGTCGCTGCTCTCGGCGCCTGCTGCAGGGCTGTAGTTTCCGCTCGCGTCCGGATCCCCGAAGCAGGCGAAGATGCCATCTCCCGGCGTCGGCCCGCTGATCGCACCCGAAATCTTGATGTTGTAATAATCGATCGACGCCGAGAAGCCGGGCAGGAAGTCAGGCTGGATGACGGCACCGATGGTCCAGCTGTTAGACTTTTCCGGCTTTAGGTTGGGATTGCCTCCGGCTGTGGCGTTGGCCTGTCCGGCGGTCGGCTGAGGAATGCTCCCCAGCGTGAAGGTGGGCGCGCCCTGCGCAAGGCAGACGGCCAGCAGCGTTCCGGTGGGGGCGGGACGTACGATTCGCCCGGCGTCGTCGATTGACGCACAAGGATCGTCCGCAAGCGTCGTCAGGCCGGTCGATGTCGGCGAGAAGAGCTCGCTGATATTGGGTGCTCGGACCGCCCGCGCATAGTTGCCGCGGATCTTGAGGCTGTCCACCGGCTCCCAACTGCCGCCCATTTTCCACGTCGTCGTGTTGAACTTGGGCCGGGTGGGCGTGTCGATCGTGTAATGCGAGTAGCGAATGCCGCCCTCGAAGGTGAGGCTCTTGAAGAACGGCTTGTCTTGCACGATCGGCGCGACCAGCTCTCCAAAGGCCTCGTAGATGTCGAAGCCGCCGTTGACCGTCGGCGTTGGCCCGCCGGAGCCGCCGAGATCTCCGGAGGAGGAGAGCGTGTCGCCCCGCTGACCCGCGGTGTAGCGCCGATATTCCGCGCCCAACGCGAAGCTCACGGCATCGTCTGCCCATGGCAGAGCCGCACCGGAATCTCCCGAGATGGTGGCTCTGGCTTGGGCAAGTGAGGTCCGCGCCTGATTCGTGCTCTCGGCTGTGAGGAAGTTGACCATGGCCGGTGTGATCGAACCCTCCGGCCCGAAGATGTTCACCGGCACGCATCCGTTCGCTGGATCCTGGCAGATGACGTTGCCGTTTGCGTCGCGTGTGGTCAGGAGCCCCTGACGGAAGCGCGAGTTGAGCGTGAAGCCCGATATGGTCTGGACGCCCTGGGACTCGCCATAGCTGCCGAACACGTCATAGCTGATCGAGTCGGTGATCGCGCCCCGCAGGCCGAGACGGTAATCGAAGATCTGCGTCTGGAAGTCGTTGATCCGCGGACCAACCTCAACCGAACGGCGCAGGATCTGGGAGGTGAACTCCCGATAGTTCGGGTCCGTCCGCGAGAAGGCAGTGGCAGCGGCCGTACATTGTTCGGGCGTGAGCGTCTGAATGCCGGGTGTGACGGCATCGAAGTCGTTGTTGGCGCAGAAAGTGGCGCGGGCACCAGCCGGCAGAAAGGGATTGCTGACCGGAATGGTCACGAGCGTCTGGAACGCGCCCGACGGAGCGATGATCGTCCTCACATTGTTCTTGGAGAACAAGCCGCGCGAATAGATCTCGACCCCGTCCGCGATCTCGTAACTGGCCTGGCCGAACATGTTGAAGCGTCGGAATGGCGTCTGAAAGATGTTGAACGGGTTGAAGTTGAAGGCTGTGAAGGGAGTTTGCAGTTGCCCGGTCGTGGTGTTGATCGACTGTAGCGCGCGGCCGGGCACCGAGAAGCGGGTCGGCACGCTCGTGCCCGATCCGGCGATATTGCCGCTCGCGAAGTTGATGTAGAAGCGGCTGAACTTTCGCGCACCCTGGTAGACCGGGTCGGCTTCCTGATACCCGATCGAAAAGACGGCATTTCCTCGGCCATCATCGAAGTTCGCGCCGATGGTTGCGTCCACCCGGAAGATGTTGCCGTCTCCACGCTCCGTGATCTGCTCCGACGCAGAGACCTCCAGGCCGGAAAAATCGCGCTTGGTGATGAAGTTGACCACGCCGGAAACAGCATCGGCGCCATAGGTCGTCGATGCGCCCCCGGTCAGCACCTCCGTGCGCTCGATCAGTGCCAACGGAATATTGTTCAGGTCCACCCGGCCGACGATGCCGGAGGGGGCGATACGCACGCCGTCGAGCAGGACGATGTTCCGGTTGGATCCCAGGCCGCGCAAGTTGACGAACGAGGCGCCGCCATTGCCGTTGTTGACCGACGCGCCGGTCGAGGGCACCACGCCAGGCACCTCACCGAGCAGCTGTTCGGCGACGTTGGTCTGCCTCAACTCCACCTCTTCGGATGTGGTGACGTTGACGGGCGTCGAGCGCTCGAGATTGGGATTGGTGATGAGCGACCCCGTCACCACGATGGTGCCTTCGTCGTCTGGCGCAGCGTCGGCCGTTGGCGTGGCCTCTTGAGCTTGAGCCAGGCCCGGGGCCATGGCCAAGAGGGCGGCACCCGCGAACAGAAGCCGGCGAGCGCGAACGGGTGAGTGGGCTTGCATTGACGTCCCCTTGTTTTTGTCATCGCGCAAGCAAGGCCAGCGCATGCAAGCGGGGTAACAAGCAGCACGAACCCCGAGAGGGCCCAGTTCGGAGGACTCGTTCTTGGGCCAGATTGCTGTCTTTGCGCTCGGCTTGAATGCTAAGTGCTTGTGAAACAGATCAATTATTTTTAGCGCGGGTTCTGGACGAAGGCTGAGCGGCGCAGGCCGGGTGAGAAACAGACGTTTACTGTGGCTCCAGCGCCACATTAATTCCGGATGAGCGATTATCATGAGGGAGCCACGCAGGATGGCCCCAGGATCAGAACCCCGCGGCACGCTCCGTGAGGTCCTGCCAATGCTGGTCCGATAGGCCGCCGAAGCCCACATGCAGACCGCCGTCGCCGAGTTCGACAGCTAGCCCCACACGCCGCAGACGCGCGGCGACTCCTTCCTGGTTCTCGCAGACGAGCGTCAGGTGGTATGGCGACCAGGCGGAGGCCTGCGCGGCGCGTCTCCCCGTCAGATGCTTCAGCAACTGCTCCACCCGGGAGCGACGCCCATCGAGCGAGCGCCGAATGCGGCGCAAATGGGCCGCAAATCCGCCCGACCGGATGAACGACGCCAGCGTCAGCTGATCCAGCCGCGTGGGTGCTCCTGCGAGCGGAGCGCCGTCGTCCTGAAGTAGAGGCAGGGCATCCGGCAGGACGAGGAAAGAGATCGGAAGCGCCGGAAAAAGGAAATCGCCCAGGTCGCAGCGATATAGCACCCGGTCTGCGCCCGATGCGGAGCGCAGTGGCTCGGTCGGGCGCCTCCCCCTATCCCGCCAGAGATGGCGATCGCGTTCGACCAGCCAGACGTTCCTGGCCGAGACGTCATCCAGCAGTTCAGCTCGAGCGCGGGTGCCGTTTGGCAGGTTATCGCTGATGTCGATCCATGCCGCCGCTGCGGCCGGATGTGAAGAAACACCGAGCAGTTGCGCCAAGATGTTTATTGTGGACTCCCCCTCTTCGGCGATGACCACGCGCCCCGGCTCCGGGCGGAAGCCGCGAGGGGCACAGACGAAATCGGCGATGGCCTCGCGCAGCTCCATCTCTCCCAAGGGTGGAGGAGCGTTCAGCAGGGCGGCGCCCTTTGCGGTCCAGAGCTTCGACTGGATAGCCCGCCATTCGCGCACCGGGAACAGGTCGATGGGCTGGGGCGGAATGACAGCCGGCGCAGGGTTCGGCGTCGTATCGGCGCTCCGCTGAACCTTCTGCCTTGGAAGGCGCCGGGCGACATAGATGCCGCTGCGATTGCGTGCTTCTGCCCAGCCTTCGGCCACTAGCTGGTCGATCGCGACGGCAGCGGTGTTGCGAGACAGGCCGAGATCGTCAGCCAGCACGCGGGAAGACGGGAGACGGGTGCCGGCGGGCCAATGGCCGTGCTGGATCATGTCGCGCAGCCGCTGATAGAGCTTCGCATGCAGCCGGCCCTCGCCGCCCGGCAAGACCAGGCCAGGCGCACGCCGCACCCGGCTTCGTGGCTCCGGAGAGGAGATAAGGGAGGCGGTCGTCAAGGCTCTGGCGCCATTCCTGATCGGAGGTGCAGCTATCCTGGATGCTTGATCGCTCGGCGCAACGAATGTGCATTCGGGCCGCGAAACCAGGCACATGAGCGACAATGAAATGGGCGAACGTCAATCGGACGCCCGTCAACGACAAAGTGTGTGCCTGAAAGGTGGTGAACGGTCGTTTCGCGTGCACGAACGTCGCGCCTAGGCCCTGCCGCCGTCCCGCCGACCCCGCTAGACTGTCGCCATGACTCACCTGAGCGCCTTTACGGAGCCGCCACTGGAAAAGGGCGTCTCCGCGCGTCCTGCGCCACGGGTCGGTTGGATCGGCGCCGCCCTGACCGCCTTGTTCTGGATGTTCAACTGGGCGGTGGTGACGATCTCGGCCGCTATGGACGCAGTGCCGGACTGGCCGGAGAAGGCGGGGGTTCGGGCGTTGGTCAGCATCGCCGGCCTGGGCTTCTGCTACGCCATACACCGGGTGTCGGATCTTCTGTCAGGCCGATCCATCTGGACGCGGGCCGCCATCGCGTTTCTGCTCTCCGCGCTCGCTGCCGATGGGACCGCATGGCTTTCGGCGCTGGGTCAGTCGCACTTCCTCGGCGGCCCCCCGCCGCGCTTTACCGAACTAACCGGTGCGGGCCTGTTCGCGATCGCCTACTATGCCTGGTTTTTCTTTGCCTGGTCTGCACTTTACCTCGCATTGTCGTACAGCCTTGAGGTCCGCGAGCAGGAACAGCGCTGGGCCGAGCTCAACGTGTTGGCGCATCAAAGCCAGGTGCGCGCGCTCACCTACCAGATCCGGCCGCACTTCCTGTTCAACACGCTGAACTCAATCTCGGCGATGGTGATGGAACGGCGGATCGCCGACGCCGAGCTGATGATCCGCCGCTTGTCGGAATTCCTGCGGGAGAGCCTGTCGACTGACCCTGCCGCCGATATCCGGCTGGCGGACGAGCTCGCGCTGCAGCGGCTGTATCTCCAGATCGAGCAAGTGCGCTTCCCCGATCTGGACGTCGTTCTTGAACTGCCGGAACCCTTGACCGGCGCCGCGGTGCCCGCCTGATCTTGCAGCCGCTGATCGAGAACGCAGTCAAATATGCCGTGGCTAACTCGGATGGGCCGGCGAGGATATCGATAAGCGCGGAGCTGGTGGGGGGCGACGTGATGATCGCGGTGACCGACAGCGGGTCGGGGGCTTCCGCTCCCCAGCCGGGTTGCGGCATCGGCTTGCTAAACGTGCGCAGCCGCCTGCATGCCAGGTACGGCTTCAGGCAGCAGCTGAATGCTGGCCCAGCCGACGGTGGCGGTTTCCGCGTCACGATCCGGATCCCCTCCGAGCAGGTGACTGGGTGATCCGCGTCGTCGCCATCGATGACGAGCCGCTGGCACTGCGGCGAATAGAGCTGATGCTGGATGCCTGGTCAGACGTCGACCTGGTGGCAACCGCCGGCGGCTGCGACACCGGGCGCCGGTGCATCTCCGAACATCGGCCGGACGTCGTGCTCCTCGACATCAAGATGCGTGACGGATCCGGCCTGACCATCGCGGAGGAACTCGCCGCAGCAGGCGGTCCGCCTGTCATTTTCCTGACTGCCTTCAATCGCTTCGCCGTCCGCGCTTTCGACCTGGCTGCGGTCGACTATGTCCTGAAGCCGGCCGACCCCGATCGCCTCCGGGGCGCCATCGGGCGTGCGCGCCTGCGCGCTCAGGAGAATTCGCAAGGGTTGCGGATCGCCGAGCTTCAATCGGTCGTCGAGGCCTTGCGCGCCGATGCCAGCGCGAGGGAGGCCGCGCAGGACGACGAGGACCTTTGGGTTCGCAAGGGCGTCACCGACCTTGTTCGCCTTGCGCCGGCCGCCATCGACTGGATCGAAGCGGACGGCGGATATGTGCGGCTGCACGTGGGTGAGCGCAGCTATCTCCATCGCTGCTCTTTGTCGTTGCTTGAGCGCAATCTGGCCACGTCCAACTTCGTGCGAGTACACCGCGCAGCCCTGGTGCGGGTGGGCGCGATCAGCGAGATTCGCCGGACCAGGCTCGGCGGTTCAGAAGTGATTCTCCTTTCAGGAACGCGAGTTCCGACGGGCCGGGTCTATGGCAAGGCGCTCCGGAGGAGCGTGAGCGCCAAGAAGCAGGAAGAGCTTTCGAAATAGCGCGTACGAGCCGAGCGGGCTCAATCACCTCTTCTCGGCAGATCCCCCCGCATTCGAACGGCACCTTCCGCCGCTCGCGCAACAACCCCGACCAACGATCTTTGGGCAGAAGCGCCGGCCGGATCGGCGGACTCTGGCTGACGAGATTTGCAACAGTGACTTCCCCTGCCGTGTCTTGCACGTGCCATCCTGCCGCACACGGGCAATTCCAGCCTCTGTGTTGACGGAATATGCAATAACGGATAATCGTCGCTTAAGAACGACGAAGGGGAGGAATTCGGAATGATCAGGCGAAGCAGCTGCACGAAGGCGGTTTCCATCTCGATGCTGGCGCTGGCTGGAGGGTTGAGCGGGCAAGCTTGGGCGCAAGACACCCAGGTGGCGCCCGAGGAAGCTCGGGACACAGTCGGCGAGATCATCGTCACGGCACAGCGGCGTGCCGAGAACATCCAGGAAGTGCCGATCGCGATTACGGCGCTGACCGGCGCCGATCTGGCCGCCGCCCGGATCGAGGACTCCAAGGATCTTCAGTTCAACGCGCCGAACGTGACCCTGTCGGCCAATCGCAACATCACCATTCGCGGCGTCGGCTCCGCCTCATTCGGCGGAACCGGCGACACCAATATCGGCGTGCTCGTCAACGGCGTGTTCCTGCAATCGGGCAGCACGTTCGGCGAGTTCTTCGACATGGAGCGAATCGAGGTGCTGCGCGGCCCGCAAGGCACTTTGTTCGGCCGCAATACCACTGGCGGCGTGATCAACTTCATCACCAAGCGGCCGACGGACAGGTTCGAAGGCTTTGTCGACGCGCAGTTGGAGAATTATCGCGGCGTGCGCCTGTCCGGCGCCATCAACGTGCCGATCGCGGACGGCATCTCTCAGCGTTTCTCCGCCAACTACATCAAGCGCGACGGCTACACGCGCAACCTGTTCGACAACTCGCGCATCGACGGACGCGACCAGTACACGTTGCGCTCCAGCACGCGGATCGAGCCGACCGATACCACCACGGTTGACCTGACGCTCACTTACTTCTCCGAAAACAGCGACCGCCAGAACGCGGCCAAGTCGCTCTGCACGCCGAATGCGGCGTTCGGCTGCGGGCCGGACTCGGTCTCGACCGCCTTCCCGACGACGAACTTCCGGATCGACCTGGGCTTCCTGCCGGGCGTGGTGCGGCCAGGAACCTTCACGGCAAATCCGAAGAGTCTCCGCAAGGTGAGCATCGACGTCAGCCCGGTTCAGAGAGCGGAGGACTTCCTGGGCACGCTGGAGATCAACCGGGAGTTCGGCGCGCTCACCTTCACGTCCGTGACCGGCCTGCGCGACGGCGACAACAGTTCGGTCCGGGATTTCGACCAGGGATCGCGCCCGAATGCGTTCAATCCGGGGACATTCAATACGCCTCTGGGCCCCGTCACGCTTCCGAACGACGGCCGCGGCAATGGCGTACTCACCTACCTGCTCGGCGGCGGCAAGACCGTGACCACGACCGACTATCGGACGGCGCAGGAGGGTCGCGGCTCGGCCAAGCAGTTCAGCCAGGAATTCCGGCTTGCCTCCAACTTCGAAGGGCCGTTCGATTTCCTGGTCGGCGCCTACTACCTGAACTCGCGCGGCAGCGGCTTTGTCGCAACCTATGTGCCGGCAAACCGCACCCTTGGCTCGATTGCGATCGGCAACACGCAGCTCGGCAAGGTGGAGTCGATGGCAGTCTTCGGCGAAGTCTATGTCGACATCACCCCCGAGCTGAAGGTGCTCGGCGGGCTGCGCTACACGGAAGACAAGAAGCGCATCATCACCTCGAGCGGCAGCTTCGTCACACCGCCGCCGTTCCGAGGGCGCGCCACCTTCGACAAGATCACTGGACGCGCCAGCATCAACTGGAACCCGGCGAATGACCTCACCGACGACACGAACATCTACCTGTCGTTCGCGCGCGGCTTTAAATCGGGCGGCTTCAACCCCGGGAACGTCGCGGTGCCGACGTTCGGGTCGGAAACGATCGACGCGATCGAGTTCGGGCACAAGAATGTGCTGCTCGATGGCCGCCTGCGGGTGAACATGGCCCTGTTCAACTATGACTATTCCAACCTGGTGGTCGGCAACATCGTGGGTGTGCTCGCAACCAACGTGAACATCCCCAAGTCGCGGGTCCGGGGCTTCGAGCTGGAGACGGTCGTCACGCCAGTCAGCGGCCTCCGCTTCGAGGGTGCACTGGGTCTGCTCAAGACGGAGGTCCGCAGCGACTTCCTCTCGTCGGACCCGACCCGGGGCGGTGCCAAGTTCCAGCTGCGCGGCAACGAGCTGCCAAACGCCCCGCGTCGGACTCTGAAGCTTGCGGCGGAATATACGCACGAGTTCGGCAATGACTGGTCCCTGCGCCCGCGCGTCGACTTCTACTCGCAAAGCGGCTTTTTCTCCCGCGAGTTCAACGTCGGCGCCGACCGGGTCGACAGCTGGAAGCAGCTCGATGCTTCGCTCCAGGTGGCGCGCAGCGGAGATCGTGACTTGAGCGTGACGCTGTTCGTGAAGAACATCCTCAACGAGGACGCCATCACGTTCTTGGAAGCGAACTCCGAACTGGTCGGTAGCTTCCGCAGCGCGTTTCTGCTTGATCCACGCATATACGGCGTGGCTCTGCGGGCCGGCTTCTAGGACGGGCTCTCCCCTCGGGATGGCGGCGTCGTAAGGGCCGCCATCCCGCTTTTCGGGAGTTCACATCGGGTGAGGGGGTGAGATGCGCTTTGGAGTGTTGAAGGTCTTGTGCGCGGCGGCCGGGATTGCCCTGGCCCAGCTGCCTGCTGTTTCGGCACCCGCTGATCCCGAGGCGCCGGCGCTCGGCCGCCCCGGATCTCAGCCGGTGGGCACCACTACGTTCGACCTTACGCTCGCACCGCGGCTTCGGCTGAGCGGAGCCACCGAGCCGCGTCAGATCGGCGTGCGCCTCTGGTACCCGGCGGCCGCTGCTACCGGGCAGCCGGCCACCTACCGTCATGTTGCGCGCTTCCTCGCCGGAGGTGAGCTCGTCATTGCCGAGCAGGGCGTTGCGATCACGGACGCCCGGCCGGCGAGCGGCAGCGTCCCGCTCGTGCTTCTGTCGCACGGCTATCGCGGGTGGAACGCGCATCTCAGCCGCTTGTCCGAGCACCTGGCGTCGCACGGCTATATGGTCGCTGCCCTCGATCACCGCGACGCGGCCGTGGACAGTCCGGCCAGCTTTCTGATGTCCTTCGGCCATGTGCTGGTCGATCGCGCACGCGACCAGCGGGAGGCACTCGCCAAATTGCTCGCGATGCGCAGCGATCCGGGCAGCCCGTTGCGCATGGTCGACGCCGATCGGATTGGCCTGATCGGCTATTCGATGGGTGGCTATGGTGCTATCGCGACGGCGGGAGGCGATTACGATCCGGCCAGCAAGGTCTATGCGCAAATGCCCGAGACCGCTCGGCAGGGGCTTGCCGGCGATTCGAATACGGCGGGGCGGCTCAAGGCGCTGGTGCTGTTCGCTCCCTGGGGCGGAGCGCCGGAGAATCGGGTTTGGCAGCCTGCCGGGCTCGCCAAGGTCCGTGTACCGACTTTGCTCGTCGCGGGCGATCAGGACGACATCGTCGATTACCGGCAAGGCGTCCGGTGGATCTTCGACAATCTTTCTGGAGCGGACCGGCACCTGCTCGTCTACCGCGAGGCCCGGCACAATATCGCCGGCAACCCCATTGCGCTCACGCCGGATGCGCCGTTCGCAGCCGTGGATGCCTTTCACGAGCCGGTGTGGCGGATGGAGCGCATCAACGCGATCAACCAGCATTTCGTGACCGCCTTTCTGGACCTGCAACTGAAGGGCGATCAGAGCAAGGCCGCCTATCTGAAGGTGCCCAAACCGGTGGCCGGCGAGGGCGATTGGCCGAGCGCCTTTGGCCAGCAATGGGGCGGCACACTGGCCGGACGCGAGCAGCCAAACTATTGGCCGGGCTTCCAGCGGCGCTGGGCGCTGGGTCTCGAACTCCATCACCGGCCGGCCGGGCCGGCCAAATGACACGCAAAGCGGGGAGCGCACATGTTTGATCTCAACGGCCATGTCGGCCTAGTCACCGGCGGCAATGGCGGGCTCGGGCTCGCCATGGCGAAGGGCCTCGTCAAGGCGGGCGCGCAGGTGGCGATCTGGGGGCGCAACCCGGCTAAGAACGCGGCCGCGGTCGCCGAACTGGAAGCGATGGGCGGCACTGCGGCTGCCTTTGAGTGCGACGTGACGGACGAGGCCGCGAGCGCGGCGGCGTTCGAAGCGACCCTCGCGCGTTTCGGGACGATCCACAGCTGCTTCGCCAATGCGGGCGGGGGCGGCGTGCGGGGGCCCTTTCACGAGCTCACGCGCGACGACTGGACGCAGACCATCGATCTCAACCTTCAGAGCGTGGTGGGGACGTTCCGGCTCGCCACCCGGCACTGGCTGGCCAATCAGCAGCCCGGCAAGCTGATCGTCACCTCCTCGCTGGCGGCGATCGTCGGCTTGGCCGGGGCCAGTGGCTATTCGACCACCAAGGCTGCGGTGATGGGGCTGGTGCGAGCGCTCGCAATCGAACTTGGCCGCGCCGGTATCCAGGCCAATGCGATCCTTCCCGGCTTTATCGAAACGGAGATGTCGCTGGACACGCCTAAAGCATTTCAGGACGCCTGTCGCCGGCGCGCGGCCTCCGGGCAGATTGGGCAGCTCGAGGACATGGAAGGCATCGCCGTCTATCTGGCGGCGCCGGAGAGCCGGTTCATGACCGGCCAGTGCCTGATCCTAGACGGCGGACACTCGATCTTTCCGCTGTAGCGAAGCGCCGCCGCCCGCTCCACGCTGGAGCGGCTGCTGGCGGATCACGTGCTCGCCCTTCAGGTGCGTGAACGTGCCCACGATCATCGTCACGGTCAGATCCTCGAGCGTGCGCAGGTCCATGCCGTGGCGGTGAAGATAAGCGCCGGCGGACGCGGGCAGGCCGAAGGAGATGTCCGTCGCCGCACGGGCGATGTCGCGCGGCAAGTCGAAATGCGCCACGACGATGTCGGTCAGATAGTCGACCGCTGCCTCTCGGCCGAAATCGGTCGGATCGTGGATGTCGGAAACGCTCGGCTCGACCTGCAGCCGCTCGATGAGCAAGCCGCGTTCGGCAATATAGGTCAGGTAGACGTGGGTGGTGGCACGCACGAGACCTTCGAACGTCTCTGCCTTCTCCGCGGCCTCGGCCTGTAGCCTCCGCAGCCGCCGCAGCTCGCGCTTCAGGAGCTCCTGAAGCAGCTCCGTAAGATTGGGAAAATAGTTGTAGACGAGCGACTTGCTGATGCCAGCTTCCTTGCCGATCCGCTCGATGCTGACGGCAGCCACGCCCTCGCGCGCGACGATGTCGGCCGTGTGGTCGAGGATGAGGGACCGGCGCATCTCGGGACTCAGTCGGCGCCGTTGCTGAAGGGAAGCCTGAGTTGCCATCGCTTCGGCGATAGCAGAAATCGGTTCAGCGAACAGGCGGGTAGTTGCTCGTCCAAGGCGCGATCGACTCGGCAGGGTCCCCGTCGACATTCTGCTGCACGGAGAACAGGTTCCCGTCCGGATCATAGGCATATTGGACGGACCAGCCGCCGATCCGGACCGGCTTGCCGGCGAGCGCCACGCCCAGGCCCTTCAGGCGCGCCTGTTCCGCCTTCAGGTCGTCAACCTCAAAGCCGATGGCGTTATAACCGATTGCGTCCAGCCGGGCCGGGGCCGGGCGGCGCGGCGTCTGAGGCCGGGCATATTGCCACACCTCGATCTCCATGTTGCCGACGCCGAACCAGCCGCCCTTAATCGCGAGATTGTCGATGCCGGCGATATCGTCGAGCGGCTTGCGGTTCTCCTGCTCGATCGTGCGCCAGGGCTTATAGCCCAGCAGCCGCGTGTAGAAGCCGAGCATAACGTCGCGATCAGGCGTGACGGTGGCAATGTGGCTGACCCAGACCAGATCGTTGCGCTTCGGTGCCGTCAGCACCTCATTCTCGATCATGGTCCCGTCCGGATCGCGGCCATAGGAGTAGACCACGCCATAGCCGCCGATATCGACGGGCTTGTCGCCGCGGGACACCATCTCCAGCCCGGCCTGCCTGAACTTCGGCTCCGCGGGCGTCGTCGCGGGGGACTGGAAGCAGATATGGGTGTAGCCGGGGCCGATCACCGGGCGCTTGTCGGCCGCGGCGGGCGTGCCGGGTTCGAAGTCCATCAGTTGGATGAACATGTTGGGCATGCGCACGACCGCGACCTCGACCTTGCCACGGCGCCTGGATGCCAGCTTTGGAGCAAAGGCGCGGGCGGGAAGGGTGAAGCGCTTAACCAGAGGGTAGGGGATCGCTTTGCGGTAGAAAGCGAGGGTCGCGTCGATGTCGCTGACCGTGATGCCGATCGTGCGAATGCCCTTGATCGGACCGGCGAGGGCCGGGGCTGCGGTGCCGAGCAGCAGGGCGGCAAGGAGGATGCGGGTCAAGGGCGTTTCCCTTCAGCCTTGGGTGCGAAGACGAGCAGGACGTTGCCCGGGATCTGACCGAATTTGTCGTAACCCGAGTTCACGATCAGCCGGCCGCCCGCGACGACCGGCCCGGCGGAGTCGATCGCGCCGCCATTCCCCGTCACGCCGTTCACGGTCGGGAAGGGGCGATGCGTGTCGACCGACCACAAGGTCCGGCCATCCACGGTCGAATAGGCGCTGAGCTTGCCGTTGAGCGCGCCTGCGAACACCACGCCATCGGTGAGCGTGATTGCGGCCGACAGCGCCGTGCGGCACTCATGCTTGTTCTCGGCGCAGACCAGCGGCTCGATCCGGCTCCATTTGGGAGCCCCGCTCAGCACGTCGAAGGCGTGCAGTCCCTGGCGCGGCGGACCGGTCGGGCTCAGATGCCCGGGCGTGTCGGCGATGCCGACGTAGAGCGTGCGGGAATCCGTCGCCATGCCCCAGTGCACGCCGCCGTTGAAGCCGCCCATGCCCGCGCGCTGCTGCCACACGATGCGGCCGCCTGCCGCGGGATTGAGCGCGTAGATCATGCCGGATTTCTGGCCGGCCAGCAGCAGGTCGCGGCCGTTCGCGAGCGTCACCAAAATCGGCGGAGCACCGAAGTCGAAGTCGGGGCCGTCCTCACGCGGGCAGTTAACGCGGTTGTTGCGTGGGCCGCATGCCGCGTTCCAGGCGTCGCCGCGGACCGTTTGCTGCACCCAGCGCACGCGGCCGCTCTTCAGCTCCATGGCGACGATCGCGTCGCTCATGTCGGTGGCAGGGGAGGAGTAATTCTCGCCCGTGCCGACATACAGCAGGCCGCGCTTCGCATCGATCGTCGGGGACGACCAGACCGGTGCCCCGGACGGCCCCCACGAGGTCGCACCCTTGCCATTCTGGCCGGTCGGCTTCGGAGCGGGCACTGTGTGATTGCGCCAGATCAGCCGGCCATTCGAAGCATCCAGGGCGGCCACGCCCCCCCGAAAAGTGCAGCATTCGTAGTCGGGGCTGTAGGCGTTGACGACCTCGGTCGAGGACATGGGCACATAGAGCCGCCCCTCGTGAAGGGTCGGCGAGCCGGTGATGGTGCCGGCGGGGTGATCCTGCACCTTGCGCTTCCAGATCAGCGCGCCGCTGCGGGCATCGACGGCATACACATTGGCGTTGAAGTCGGCGAAGTAGAGCCGCGCGGGCCGACCGGAATCGTCGAGGCTTAGCGTGGGCGCGCTGCGAACTTCGCTTTCGGCGTCGAATGTCCACCAGACGCAGCCGTCTTCCAAGCCCAGCGCATAGACGCGCCCGCTTTGGCTGCCGGTGAAGATCGCCTCTTCGGTTACGGCCGGCTGCGACCGTGCGCGCGCCGCATCCGGGAAGCCGAAAGCCCATTTCAGCTCCAGCGCACCAGCCTGAGCCGCTGAGATGCCGCCGCGGCTGACCGGCTGGTACCGGTCGTTACGAAGACTGTTGCCCCAGCGGTTCCAGAGCGGCTCACCGCGCAACGCCAAGGTGCCGGGGCATTGCTTCGACGCCGCTGCAGCAAGCTTGGGCTGGGCGCCGAGATGTTCGGCGACGAGTCCCCGCTCGGTTGGCGTCAGCGCGTCACCCTGCGCCTTCATTACGCCTGTTTCCAGGGCAGCGCGGATCCGGACCGGCGACAACTGCGCCAGTGCTGCCCTAGTGGGCGCACCGCTTTCCGCGCTGTCATGACAGGCCGCGCAGTTGTCGCGGTAAAGCCGTTCGGCATGCGCCGCGGGAGCATCGCTCGCACTTTCCTGACCGAGGCCGCAGGACGCCCAGAATGCCATAAGTGCGACGGGCAAGAACGGCAGAATGCGAGGCATGGCACAGGCGTAGCATTATTGACGGCACGTGCAATAGTGCTTAGCCATGTTGGATGACATGGGCTAAGATCCTCTTCGCAGCGCTTACGCTGCTTGGCCTCGCCTCACGCGCGATCGCAGCCGACCCGGCCGTTGCGTATGCCAATCGGATCGGCACCAACACGATCCATTATCGCGAAGGCCAAATCGGCGCTGGCGACGACCGGCTCCACTATGTGGAGACCGGGCGCGGGCCGCTGATCATTCTCTATCACGGCTTCCCCTCCTTCTGGTTCGCGTTCTTCGACCAGATGGAAGCGTTGAAAGGCCAGTACCGCGTTGTCGCCGTTGATGGACTGGGTGCAGGCGGGTCGGCCAAGCCGACCGCCGAAGCGCCTTACCGGATCGACCGTTTGGCGACGCAGCTTGATCGGCTCGCGCAGCATCTGGCACCCGGCGAGCGCTTCACTTTGGTTGGTCATGACTGGGGCGCGGCGCTCGCCTTCGCCTATGCCCAAGCGTATCCGGATCGCCTGCACGCGGTGATCGGCCTCAGCGCGCCGCCGTACAACCTGTTCCTCGACCTGGTCGCTCGGGACACCGAGCAGCAGGCGCGATCTGGCTATATGCAGCGTTTTCGCGCCCTGACCTTGCCCGCTATCGCGCAAGGCGGGCTGCCGGACCGGATCTGGCGCCAGTCCTATTCCGGTCTGGTCGAGAGCGGCGCGCTTACGCCTGAAGAGAACGAGCTCTTCGGCGCTGCGCTAGCGAACCCGCAGGCCCTGAACGGCGGCATGAACTGGTACCGCGCGAACATCCTGCCGTTCGACCGGATCGACGCGAACGTCCGCTGGCCTAAGGACAACTCGAAGATCAAGGTTCCGGCGCTGCTCATCTGGGGTGACCAGGATCGCACCTTCGTGGACCAGGCCTGGTCTCGCTTTGTCGATTATGCCGAGCGTCCGACGCTCGTGAAGCTACCCCGCGTCGGTCACTGGGCGACCATGGAGAAGCCGGAACTCGCCAACGCAGCGATCCGCTCCTTCCTTCAGCAGCACGTCACGCCCGCCAGACGCTCACCCCGGCCGGAGGCAACACGGCGCCGCCGATGACGAACTCGGCCTCGCTGACTGGAAGGTTTGCCTGCTTGAGCGAGTAATTGAACGCGAAGCATAGATCGCTGGCCCGGCGCATCCGCACGCCATCCGGCAATGCAACCGGCGTCAGCCCGGCCTCCCCCGCCATCCTCCTGACAAGCCGGTCCAGCAGCGCAGCGTCCGCCCAGCCCGCTAGATAGCGTGCCTGCCCGGAGACGAAGACGGTTCCGCGTCCGTCATCGAGCGTCTCCTCGGCCGGCAGATCGGTCTCGACGTGCTCCAGCCATCCACCGACTGAAAAGCCGTCGGCCGGCTCGGACCAGCCGGGCCTCAGCGACTCGACCCGCACCACACGCAGCGGCAGCAATGACTTCAAAGCCCCCGGCGGCAGCGCGTCGGGAATGCGGAAGCTCTCCGTCTTGCTGCCGGACCGCGGTCCGATCAGCACCGGCCCCCGAAAGCTGCTCAGCTGTTTTGCAAGGCCATGCGGCACGATGGGCAGGCAAGGCACCACGACCATGGCGTACCCGCTGAGCGGCGCGTCGGGGGCGACGATGTCGACGTCCAGCCCTTGACGGCGCAGCGCGGAATAGGCTTCGAAGGCGAGCCGCAGCGCGCTGAAGCCCCGCCCCTGTGGCTGCGTGTCCGTCACCCACGCCGCCTCGTACGAAAAGACGAGCGCGACAGATTTCGGCGGAGGACCGACCGGGCCGATGCGATCAATTTCCCGAGCGGCCTGCCTTGCCTCGATCGCCCCCTGATCGTCCGTGCGGTCGGGACGGAGCAGGCCCGCGTGCATCTGCTCCTGGGCGAACGGCGCTTGTCGCCACCGGAAATAGGAGACGAGCTCGGCACCGTGCGCCATCGCCTCCAGCGTCCAGAGCCGGACCATGCCGGGCAGCGGCGCCGGGTTGTATGCAGCCCAGTTCACCGGCCCCGGCTGCTGCTCCATGACCGACCAGCGGCCGTTCGCGCAGCCGCGATACAGGTCGTGGTGAAAGGCGGCGATATCGGGATGGCCTTGGCGCAGATAGGCCCGCTTCTCTTCGGCCGAGAACCAGAACTGCTCGAGAAAGCCGAGCGGGTAGCTGTCCCAAGAGGCGACATCCACGTCGCGGCCGACACGATGATGATCGAACTCGGTGAAGAAGCCCATGAAGTTGTGGATGATGTCGCGGCCCGGCGAGCGGGCGCGAACGGCGTCGGCCTGCAGCCGGTGGAACACGGCGACCTGGTCGGACGAGAAGCGGCGGTAATCCAGCACATGGGCCGGGTTCGGCTCGGTGACGGTCAGGTTCGGCGGATCGATCTCCGAAAAGGACCGATACTCCATGCTCCAGAAGACATTGCCCCAGGCGGCATTGAGCGCGTCGATCTGGCCATAACGATCCTCAAGCCAGGCTCGGAACGCCTGCCCCGCAGCCGTGGAGTAGCTGACGACGGTGTCGTGGCAGCCATATTCATTGTCGATCTGCCAGGCAGTAACCGCCGGATGCGCCCCGTAGCGGTGGGCCATGAGGCTCGCGATCCGCACCGCCTGCTCGCGATAGCCCTGATGAGAAAAGCAATAGTGCCGGCGCGACCCGAATCCGCGCGGACGGCCATCCGCGTCGATCGCGACCATGTCGGGCATCCGGTCGACGAGCCATTTCGGCGGTGTCGCGGTCGGCGTTCCCATGATGATGCCCAGGCCTTCCGCGTGCAGCGTCTCGACCGCACGGTCCAGCCAGGCCCAGTCGAGCCGCCCCGGCTCAGGCTCGATCCGGCTCCAGGCGAACTCGCCGATACGGACGCGGGTGAGGCCCATCTCCTTCATTCGGCGTGCATCGTCCGCCCACCAATCCTCGGGCCAGTGCTCGGGATAATAGCAAACGCCCAGGCGCATCTTCTCGGTAGACATCAAAGCGCCTCCACCGCGATCAGCCAGGCGGTTTCCGGATGAGTGAGCGGCAGGGCGAGGCCGACCTCGGCCAAGGCCTGTCCAGACAACACGATCCCCTCACGCCAGAGATCCGGCGCAGGCAGGTAGCGCGCGGCCTTGTCAGGCCAGGGCTCGAGCAGCCGCACACGGTAAGAACGTGCCGGATCAAGTCCGGTCAGCCTCACCGGCGGGGCGTTGAAGTCGGCGCCGAACAGCGTGGAGGCCGCGAGCGCCAAGCCGTTGTGTTGGTCCCACGCAAACCACCCGTAGATGCCCGCCGCGTCGCAAATGATCTCGCTCAGGCGCCCCTCGTGCAGCACCTGCCGCCAATCCTTATAGAGGGCGATGTGTCGGGCGAGGACCGCGCGATCCTCGTCCGGCATGGCGCCGGGATCGGCCTCCACACCCATATGGCCGAACATCGCCACCTTCGCGCGGAAATCCATGTCGAGCCGCCGGCCGGTGATCGGATTGGGGCTCGGCCCCACATGATTGCCCGTCGCACGCAGGGGGAGGAAGCGGAACCAAGCTTGGTTGATGCGCAGGCGCTCGATCGCATCGTTGTTGTCGCTCGCCCAGAAGCGCGTGCATCGCTCCAAGATCGCGAAATCGACGCGACCGCCGCCGCTAGCGCAGGTCTCGATCTCGACCCGCGGATGCGCCGCTCGGACTCGATCCAGCAGCCGGTACAGCGCCAGTGTCTGTCGGTGCCCGCGCCCGGCCTGTGGGAAGAGATCGCGATTATGGTCCCACTTCAGATAAGCGATCGCGTGCTCCCACAGCAGGCTGTCGAGCACGCCGAATAGATGATCCTCGACCTCCGGACGCGTGAGATCGAGCACGAGTTGGTGGCGCTGAGTCGGACGGTTACCCCCTGCCACGTGGAGGCACCAGTCGGGGTGCGCACGATAGAGGTCGCTATCGGGGCTCACCATCTCCGGTTCGACCCACAGGCCGAAATCCATACCTTGTTCGTGCACATGTGCGATCAGCGGTCCAAGGCCGTCGGGGAAGAGGCCCGGGTCCGCGCGCCAGTCGCCCAGACTGGTGCGGTCATTGCGTCTGCCCGCGAACCAGCCGTCGTCGAGCACGAACCGCTCGACCCCGATCGCCGCCGCGTCACTGGCCAGGGCCTTGAGGCGTGGCAGATCCATGTCGAAGGCGAGCGCTTCCCAGCTGTTCAGATGCACTTTGCGAGGGCCGGCGCTGGGCGGCAGCTGCGCGTGGAAGGCCTGCGATGCGGATGCGCGCCCTTGCATGCCGATCCGGAACAGCGCGGCGGGCGCGTCGTAGCGCTCGCCTGGCTTCAGCACGATCTCGCCCGGCTCCAGGCGCACCCCCATCAGCAGGATCGCGTCGCCATCGGCGTTCCGCTCGATCCGGGTCACGTGATCGCCGCTCCAGGCGAGGTGCGCCGCCAGCACAGCACCGGCCTTCTCGGTGACGCCCGGGCCTTCGAGCCAGACCCAGTTGCCGCCTCCGAACCCGGGCCGTCCGCCTCGGGAATCCGACGTGATCGTGCCCATGGGCAAGGGGATGCGCTCAGCCTGCATCTCGCCCGCCCACCGGCCCGAATAGTTGATCAGCGTGCGTGCCCAATCGGGCAGCGGCAGCGCGAGCGAGGCGAGCGCCAATATTGTCAGCGGCGCCGCGCCGCTGTTGACCAGGCCGGCCGTGCAGATCGCAACGCCGGTCGGCCCTACCCGCCAATCTAGTGTGATCTGGGCGCCGATTACCGGATCGTCGAAGACGAAGCGGACCTCGCCCGGCGCCTGGACCGCCTGCGTCAACACGAAGGCGGAAGGCAGCAGAGCGCCATCCCGCATCAGCTCCACGGCTGGTGAGCCCAGGTAACCGGCGCCTGCCTGAGGGAGCAAAGTCGGAGGCACGGGCACGTCAGGCTGGGACTCGTGCCGCCCACGCCGACACGCCTGAATCAGTGCTTCGCCATCTTCAGCATCGGGCAGACGCGCACCGGCGTGGATCAGCTCGACATTGCTGTTCCGCGGCCGAAAAGCGAGGGTGAAATCATGGCCGTCGAGGCGCAGAAGGGTAGGCAAGTCCGGCATTGGCGCTTTCCATGAGCCGCTGTTGTGCTAATCGTCAATAAAGAACAGGAACGGGTGGAGGAGGGGCAGTGGAAACCGGATTGTCGTCGAGCGGGCCGGTGCAGGTGGCCGTATTCGTCGCGCTCACCCTTCTGATCGCGCTGGCCACATATCTCAAGGTGGGTCGCCGGCGCATGGCAACGGCCGAGGACGGTTCCGGCAAGGACGTGTTCCTGGCCGGGGGCGCGCTGACCTGGCCATTCGTGGCCGGCTCGATCACGCTTACCAATCTCTCCACCGATCAGCTGGTCGGCATGAATGGCAACCAGATGCTGCTGCTCGCCTGGTGGGAGATTGCGGGCTTCGTGGGTCTGCTGATCCTCGCGTTCGTGTTCGTGCCGATCTACTATCGCGAAGGCTGCACCACGGTCACCGAGCTGCTGGAGCGGCGCTATAACGGCCGCAGCATCCGCACCTTCATCTCGGCGCTGTTCCTGCTCGGCAACGTGCTGATCTACCTGCCCGCCGCCCTCTACAGCGGCAGCCTGTTCATGCGCACGCTGTTCGGAACGGAGGTGCCGCTGCTCGCCTTCGCGACCGGATTGGCGGTGATCAGTGCCGCCTATACCATCTTCGGAGGCCTCAAGGCGGTCGCGATCATGGACACCTATTCGGGCATCGGGGTGCTCGGCCTGGCCTCGCTGATCGTGTTCCTGGCGCTGGCGGCAGTCGATTTCGACATGGTGTCGGGCGTGCCGATGGACCGCCTGTCGATGATCGGCGGGCCGGACTCGCCGATCCCCTGGCAGACCCTGCTAACCGGCATGATCTTCATCCAGATCTATTATTGGTCGACCAACCAGAACCTGACGCAGAAGGCGATGGCCGCCCCAACCGTCCGCGAGGCGCAGAAAGGCGTGCTCGCCGCCGCCGTCATCCGCCTGCTGATCGTGCCGCCCATCGTCGTGATCCCCGGCGTGGTCGCGTTCAAGCTGTTCGGCGATGTCGGCGACGCGGCGTATGGACGGCTCGTCGGGGAAGTGCTGCCGGGCTGGCTGGCGGGCGCGTTCGCAGCGATGGTGGCGGCGGCCGTGATCACCACCTTCAGCGCGGTCCTCAACAGCACCGTAGCCCTCTACGCGATCGACTTCCACGAACAGTTTATCGGCAAGGTCCACGATCACTGGAAGCTCAGCGCGATCGTCTCCACGGGGGTGACGGTGCTCGCGATCCTGCTCGTGCCGCTCTACCAGAACGCCGAAAGCATCATCAATCTGCTGCAGCAACTGAACGGACTGACCTCCATGCCGATCCTCTCGGCCTTCGTCGTCGGGCTCCTGTTTCGAAACGTTCAGGCTCGGGCAGCGATCGCCGGTGTGGTCTGGGGCATCGCCCTCTACGGGACCTACACCTTCTGGTGGCAGCCGGCGGGGATCGTGACGCTGCACTATATCCACTTCATGGTGGTGGTGCTCGGCACGTCGATCCTGGCAGCGCTGGGTGCCAACCTGATCGTCAGCGGCAGGCGGCCCGCCGAAATAGGGACGTAGCTTACCCGTCAGACCATGCGAGGGCGGAACAGCTTGCCTTCTTCCACGATGAACACCGTCAGCAAGGCCGTGATGCCGATGCCCAGATAACCAAGGGCGAGCGGCAGGGTTGTGCCGTCATAGGCCTGCCCGATCGCGGATGCGACCACCACCGCGCCGACAGCCGAGATGAAGCCCTGGATCGATGATGCCGTGCCGGCAATGTGCCCCACCGGCTGCATGGCCATGGCGCCAAAGTTAGAGCCGCAGAGGCTGATGCAGGTCATGCTCAGCGCTTGCAAGGCAATATAGGACCAGAGCGTCTCCCGCCCCGTCAGGTCGACCAGCACATGCAGCACCGAGAGGATGATGAGGGCGATCAGCGCCGACTGGGAGATTGCCCGTGTCCCGAGCCGTTCCACCAGCCGGCTGTTCACGAATGACGCGACGCCCATGAAAAAGGCGCAGATGCCGAAGAGCAGCCCGAACCGCTCTCCGGCCTCGAACGTCTCGGCGAACACCTGTTGTGCGGTCGACACAAAGGCGACGATCCCAGCAAATGTCAGAGCAGCGGCAAGGGAGTAGCCAAGCGAGTAGCGATTGGTGAGGGTCAGGCGGTACGCCTCTGCCAGCGATTGAACGGAAATGGGACGGCGGTTGGCTGGGGCGAGCGTCTCGGGCACGCGAAAGGCCGCCCATGCGAGGATCAGGGCTGCGAACGCCCCCAGCACGTAGAAGATGAAGCGCCACGGCCCGAGTGCGAGCAGGCCTTGGCCGATCGTGGGGGCGAGGATAGGCACCAGGAAGAAGATCATCTGCGCCAGGGACGTGATCCGCGCCATGGTTCGGCCGGAATAGCTGTCCCGTACGATCGCGACCGCAAGCACGCGGCACGAGGCGGACAACAGCCCCTGCAACAGCCGGGCGGCGATCAGGGCCATGAACGTCTGGGCGGTTGCGGCGAACAGACTGGCGCCGACGAAACCTACCAAGCTCAGGAGAATCACCGGTCGTCTTCCGTACCGGTCAGCCAGCGGCCCGTAGATGAGCTGGCCCAGTCCGAAGCCTAACACATAGGCAGTGACCACCCACTGGCGGGCATTGTCACTTGGTGCGCCGAGTTCGGCGCCGATCTCCGGAAGGGCCGGCAGCATCAGGTCGACGCCAAGCGCGTTGACCCCCATCAGGGCCGCGACGAACGCCACGAACTCTCTGCGGCCAAGTCCCGGATGTGGCGAACGCGCGATTTCCATCGCGCACGCCGTTAGCGGCCTGAGCCGTCAGGTCCAGCGCGGACAGTCGGTCGCGGCACGCGCTTGCCCTTGGTCCGGCTGGTGAGGTGATAGCGATGGCACCGGTCGCACCGGTACGGCCGAAGCGCCAGGCCGGACCCCAGCGCCGCAGAGCTTGCCTCTTCGGCGGAGAAGAAGGTGACCTTCTTGAGGCAAATGCTTAGCCTGGTTCGCATCCGCCTTGGGCATAGACTGGGAGACTAACGTGAACCACCGCGCCTTCATTCAAACGATGATCGCTCTCGCCTCAGCCTCATTCGGGCTGGTGGCAGCGCTCGCCTGGAACGAAGCGATCAAGGCGACGCTGGCGATGCTGGGCCTGGGCGAGAGCCTTGCCGGGCTTTACACCTACGCCATTCTCGCAACCGTCCTCGCCATCATCGTGCTTGTCTGGCTGGGCAAGCTCGCGGCCCGGGTGGGTGGGGAGGCTGCTTTCACCCGGGAAGCGGAGGGCTAAGCTCATCGCGGGTGACGCTTGGCGAGTACGATTCCGGCAAGGTTCTGGGCGCGGCGGATGTAGCGCACCAGAGGCAGGGCGTCTGGGCCCGCCAGTGAACGGAACCTGGCGAGATGGGGAGCGGCGGACCGGTCGCACCTGACGGTGCCATTCGCCTTCGCGACCACATCGAGGGCATCCCCCAGGAGCACGAAGTTCGATTGCCGGAGCGATTGCGCGATCTCGAAAGCGTGGATCAAGGCCAGCCATTCGGCGACCATGCTCGTGCCCTGGCCGGCGTCGGGCACAATGATGGTGCGCCCACCGGTCACGACGGCGATCTCCATCGTGCCCGGATTGGGCCGGCAGCCACCGTCGAAGAAGACTTTGGTGCGCTTCACAGCCCGACGCGGTCGAGGGCCGAGGCGATCTCAGCGTCCAGCGACGCCGCCCCTTTCGGGGTGAGACGGTTCAGGGCGGTCTGGAGGCGCTTCTGCGCGACCTGCAGCGCCTTGTGCCGCACGGCGCGGGTCAGGTTGGTGCGCCCGGACGAACTTCCGCCGAGCAGCGCCGTCCATTTCTCTTCCTCGGCAGCCAGGATCGCCAGCGCCATCCGGAGGCCGTCGCGGCGCCCCCGATCATAGTCGTCCGACATTGGCGCCTCCTCGCTGATTGCCTCGGCTTGCGCTTCTGCTAACGCTCTGCGTCGAAAAGAACAAAGCGAGGGAGTGGACATGGCGCGCGCGGCTGAATGGATCGGGCTCGTCTGCTGCGCCACACTTGCCGCCTCGGCCCCGGCGCAGGACGACAAGGGTGTAACCGCCGCCACCAAAGCGGTCGAGGACGCGGAGCCGCCAAAGGACGAGCAGGCCTTCTTCACGGCGCTCACCTGGCGCAACATCGGACCCAATCGCGGCGGGCGCTCGATCGCGGCAGCCGGCAGTGTTGCGCGGCCGCTCGAATATTATTTCGCGACTGCGGGCGGCGGCGTCTGGAAGACGGTCGATGCGGGCACGAGCTGGAAGCCGGTCACGGACGGTCAGCTGGACACCGCGGCGGTGGGCGGCATTGCCGTATGCGAGGCCAATCCCGATGTCGTTTATGTCACGACTGGTGAGACCCAGCTTCGCGGCAACATCCTGCCCGGCAACGGTGTCTGGAAGACCGTCGATGCCGGCAAGACCTGGAAGAAGGTCGGGCTGGCCGAAGTCCAGAATTTCTCTCGCGTCCGCATTCATCCGAAGGATTGCGACACTGTCTATGTGGGCGGTTTCGGCCATTACGGCACGCCCAACGCAGAGCGAGGCGTCTACAAGAGCACCGACGGCGGCACGGCCTGGCGCAAGATCCTGTACCGCGATCCGCGCACCGGCGCGGTCGACATCTCGATTGACCCGAACAACCCCGAGACGGTTTATGCCGCCCTGTGGGAGGCCTGGCGCAAGCCCTGGGGCATGAGCTCAGGCGGGCCGGGCAGCGGCCTGTTCCGCAGCACCGACGGCGGTGCCAGCTGGACCGAGCTGACCCGCGCGCCGGGACTTCCCCAAGCCGGCCTTGTGGGCAAGATCGGCGTCAGCGTCTCGCCCGCCGACCCCAAGCGCGTCTATGCCATCGTCGAACATGAGGCTGCAGGCGGCGTCTATGTCTCCGACGATGCGGGAACGAGCTGGCGGCGCACCAACGACAGCGGCGATCTGCGCCAGCGCTCCTTCTATTACTCCCGCCTCGTGGCCGATCCGAAGGTCAAGGACCGGGTGTATCTGCTGAACGTCGACTTCTTCCGCTCCGACGATGCCGGCAAGACGCTCACCAAGATCAAGACGCCGCACAGCGACAACCACGATCTCTGGATCGCGGCCAACGACAACAACCGTATGATCCAGGCCAATGACGGCGGCGCGAACGTCAGCGTGAATGGCGGCACCAACTGGACCAAGCAGCTCTACCCGACCGCGCAGATGTACCGCGTTTCGGTCAGCAACCACTTCCCCTACTTCGTCTGCGGCGGGCAGCAGGACAATTCGACCATCTGTGTGCCCTCGCGCGACTGGAAGCATGTGAACGTGCTGGGCGGGCTCTATGGCTTCGCGGCGGGCGGCGGCGAGAGCGGCTACGTCACCAACGACCCGAAGAACCCGAACATCTTTTATTCGGGCAGCTATGGCGGCACGCTCGACCGCTATGATCATGCGACCGGCCAGGAGCGGCGGATTAACGTCTATCCGGACAATCCGATGGGCTATTCCGCGGGCGACATCGCCGAGCGGTTCCAGTGGACCTTCCCGATCGTGTTTGATCCGCACGATCCCGCGACGCTCTACGTTACCTCCCAGCATGTCTGGCGGACGCGCAACGAGGGGCAGAGCTGGGAGAAGATCAGCCCGGACCTGACCCGCGCCGAAGCGGCGACGCTCGGCGCCTCGGGCGGACCGATCACGCGCGACCAGACCGGGGTCGAAACTTATGCTACCGTGTTCGCGCTGGCGCCCTCGCGGCGGGAGCGTGGGCTGATCTGGGCCGGCTCCGACGACGGGCTGGTGCATGTGACCCGAGACGGCGGCACCAACTGGCAGAATGTCACGCCCAAGCGCCTGCCCAAGCACCTGAAGATCACCACCATCGAGGACTCACCTCATGCGTCCGGAACGGCGTACCTCACCGGGCACCGATTCCTGCTCGGCGACTTCAAGCCCTATGTGCTGAAGACCAGCGACTATGGGCGGAGCTGGACGCCGATCTCCGCCGGCATTCCGGCCGACGAGATGGCCCGTAGCATCCGCGAGGATATCGTCCGGCCGGGCCTGCTTTATCTGGGCACGGAACGCGGCGTATGGGTGTCCTTCGATGCCGGTGCCAAGTGGCACAAGCTTCAGCGCGAGCTCCCCGCCGTGCAGGTCTCCGACCTGGCAGTGACCGAGCGCGACCTGGTGATCGCGACGCATGGCCGGTCCTTCTGGGTGATGGACAATATCGGCGTGCTGCGTCAGCTCGAGTCCGGCAACGACCGCAGACTGCGGCTGTTCACGCCGGCGGCGGCCGTGCGCGGCGTCGATGAGGGCGTGGCGATCGACTATCTCCTGCCAAGACGCCCGAAGCAGCTCTCGCTCGATATACTGGGGCCTGACGGCAAGCTGATCCAAACTTTCGCCGGCAGCCTGGTCGAGCAGAAGAAGAAGGATGACGAGGACGAGGACGACGATCCCAGCAAGCCCAAGCCGCCTCAGACTGCTGGCATGAAGGCGGGATTGAACCGCTTCACCTGGAACATGCGCCACCCGGGCTTTACCGACTTCCCCGGCATGGTGCTGTGGACCAGCCGCAATCGCGGCATCACGGCACTGCCCGGTCGCTACCAGGCGCGCCTAACCGTAGACGGCCAGGTCCAGACTCAGAGCTTCGACGTGCGGACCGATCCGCGCATCACCGGCGCCACCCCCGCCGACCTTGCCGCCCGGTTCGACCTCGCCAACCGGGTCAGCGCCCGCGTGTCCCAGGCGAACGAGGCCGTGCTACTGATCCGCGGCCTCAAGGAACAGACCGCTGCCCTGGCGCCCAAGGCGGACCCGGCGTTGAAAGACGCGCTGGGCACCTTCGACACGCGGCTGAGCGCAGTCGAAGGGCGCCTTTACCAGGTCCGGAATCGCAGCCGCCAGGACCCGCTCAACTACCCGATCATGCTCAACGACCGGCTCGCCGGGCTGATCGGCACCGTCGAAAGTGCCGATGCTCGCCCGACTGACCAGAGCGAGGCCGTTTTTGCACGGCTATCGGGGCAGCTGGATGCGGAGTTGGCCGAGCTGGAGCGGGTGATCGGCTCCGAGCTGCCCGCCCTCAACGCGCGGCTGCGCCAGGCCGGACTCACTGAAATCGTTCGGCGGCGGCTGGCGGTCCCGCCGCCTCAGCCCAAGTAAGCGGAGCGAGCGAGGGCGAAGAGCCATGACGTTGCTCGGGGCGATCGAACTTGGCGGAACCAAGATCCGGGTCGCCCGGGGCGACGCCTGCGGCGCCATTGCGGACAGCGAGACGTTTCCGACCACCGGACCCGATGAAAGCTTCGAGCGCGTGCGGGCCTTCTTCCGGTCGGGCCCGCCGGTCGCGGCGATTGGGCTCGGCAGTTTCGGGCCCGTGGTCGTGGGCAGGGGTCATCCTGATCGCGGCCTGATGCTCGCCACGCCCAAGCCGGGCTGGAGCGGCTTCAATGTCGTGCGCGCGCTCGAGCCGCTGCACGTGCCGGTGCACATCGAGACCGATGTCGCCGCCGCCGGCTTGGGCGAGGCCTACCATGGTGCGCTCAGGGGAGTGCCCTGCGGCGCCTACCTGACCGTCGGCACCGGCATTGGTGGTGCCGTTCTGATTGACGGCCGGATCGTGAATGGCGCCGCCCACGCGGAAATGGGCCACATCCGCGTGCGCCGCGCTCCCGAGGACCGCGCGCTCTCCGTCTGCCCCTATCACGCCGACTGCGCGGAAGGGCTGGCGAGCGGGCCCGCCATCGAACGCCGCTTCGGTCATTCGCTGAGTTCGCCCGAGGCGACGGATCTGCAGCGAGCGCTGATCGCCGACTATCTAGGGCAGCTGGTGGCCGCCCTGGTCCTCACCCTCTCCCCTCACCGCATCGTGATCGGAGGAGGCGTGGCAAAGACGCCAGGCCTGCTGGCGGAAGCGCACCAAAGCCTTCTCGATCACCTGAACGGATACGCCGTTTACCGCGAGCTAAGCGAACCCGGCTTTCTCGTGCCGCCTGATTTAGGCGACGATTCGGGCTTGGTCGGCGCTCTCCTGCTGGCCGCGGACCGCCAGGAATCTTGAGCCGATTGGGGCGGGCGCTAGGCCTGCGCAATCCGGACCAGGGCGAACAGCGCGATGGCTGCCCAGACGACGTTGAGCGCCGCCGAGGGGATTGCCCCGTTCCAGCCGCTGTTGATCACAAAGGCGATCGCCCCGACCAGGTTCAGGCCTTGGTAGGTCACTGATTTCGCTTCCAGCCGACCCGCGCTCAGCATCAGATAGGCGAGCAGGATCAGGCCGGCGCCGATCCAGCCAATCGTCTCGATGGCGAGCGTCATGCTCGGGCGATCGGACGCGTGGTGGCGATCGTCTCGAAGCCGGCGATCATCGACCGGCCTTGCGCAATCGCCGCGCGCACCTTTGGCAGCTTGAGCGAGGCCTTGTGTGCGGCCTCGCTTTCCCAGACTTCGCTGACCTAGAGCATGTCGGGGTTCGTGACATCCTCGCCCACGACATAGCTCAGGCAGCCGGGCATCTGGTTGGTCCCCGCACTCAAGATAGACGCAAGCTGGGCCCGCATGCCGGGCTTTGCCGTGATGCGGCCGATCAGGCCGAAGCGAGGAGGTTCCTCGGCGGCGCCGAGGGGCGTAGCGACGACGGCAAACGCCGCCCCCGCCAGCACCTCGCGCCGTCCGACGGTCACGCGGCTGCGAGCTTGCGCAGAACGTAGGGGAGGATGCCGCCGTTCAGGAAATAATCGAGTTCGTTGACCGTATCGATTCGGCAGCGCGTCTGGAACGTCTCGCTGCTGCCGTCCTTGCGGGCGAGCGTGACCGTCACGTCCTGACGCGGACGCAAGCCCGCGACATTCTCGATCGTAAACGTCTCAGACCCGTCAAGCTTCAGCGTCGTGCGGTCGACTCCCTCCGCGAACTGCAGCGGCAGCACGCCCATGCCGACCAGGTTCGAGCGGTGGATGCGCTCGAAGCTTTCGGCGATGACGGCACGGACGCCCAGCAGGTTGGTGCCCTTGGCGGCCCAGTCACGCGACGATCCGGTGCCATATTCCTTGCCGGCGATCACCACGAGCGGCGTGCCGTCCGCCTTGTGGCGCATGGCGGCGTCGTAGATGGCCATGACCTCACCATTATAGTGGGTCATGCCACCCTCCACACCCGGGACCATCTCGTTGCGGATGCGGATATTGGCGAAAGTGCCGCGGGTCATGACCTGGTCGTTGCCGCGGCGCGCGCCATAGGAGTTGAAGTCGGCGCGGCTCACCTGATGCTCCATCAGGTAACGGCCCGCGGGCGAGTCCGCTTTGATTGAGCCGGCCGGGCTGATGTGATCGGTGGTGATCGAGTCGCCCAGGATCGCGAGCGGCTTGGCATCGCGGATGTCGCCCACCGGCGCCGGCGTCATGCTCATGCCCTCGAAATAGGGCGGGTTGGCGACGTAGGTGGAGCCGGCCCGCCATGTATAGGTGTCAGAGCCTTCGACATTGATGCCGCGCCACTTCACATCGCCCTGGAACACGTCGGCATAGCGCGTCTGGAACATCTCGCGGGTGACGTTCGCGTCCATGAGCGCACGGACTTCGGCGTTCGAGGGCCAGATGTCCTTCAGGTACACGTCGCTGCCGTCCGAGCCCCGGCCGATGGGCGTGTTTACCATGTCCTCGGTCACGGTGCCCTTCAGCGCATAGGCGACGACCAGCGGCGGCGAGGCGAGGAAGTTTGCGCGCACGTCTGGCGACACGCGGCCTTCGAAGTTGCGGTTGCCCGAGAGCACCGAGGCCGCGACCACGTCATTGTCGTTGATCGACTTGCTGATCGGCGCAGGCAGGGGTCCCGAGTTGCCGATGCAGGTGGTGCAGCCATAGCCGACGAGGTTGAAGCCGATCGCATCGAGGTCTTCGGTCAGGCCTGCGGACGTGAGGTAATCGGTGACGACCTGGGAGCCCGGCGCCAGGCTGGTCTTGACCCAGGGCTTGCGGGTCATGCCCTTCTCCCGCGCCTTGCGGGCGACGAGACCGGCGGCGACCAGGACCGAGGGATTGGAGGTGTTGGTGCAGCTGGTGATCGCCGCGATGACGACGTCGCCATGGGCAATGCCGTGATCGGTGCCCTCGACGCTATGACGCGGGTAGCTCTGCTGCTCCGAGAACTGACCCTGAACAGACTGATTGAACACCTCGTCGACCTGGTCGAGCGTGACGCGGTCCTGCGGGCGCTTGGGGCCGGCGAGCGAGGGGCGCACGGTCGACATGTCGAGCGACAGCGTATCGGTGAAGACAGGGTCGGGCGTGTCGGCCGTGCGCCACATCCCCTGCGCCTTGGAATAGGCCTCGACCAGCGCGATCGTCTCCTCCGGCCGGCCGGTGAGGCGCATATAGTCCAGCGTCTGGTCGTCGACGGGGAAGAAGCCGCAGGTTGCGCCATATTCGGGCGCCATGTTGGCGATGGTCGCGCGGTCGGCGAGCGACAGGGCGTCAAGGCCCGGGCCGTAGAACTCGACAAAGCGGCCGACCACGCCCTTGGCACGGAGCATCTGGGTGACGGTGAGCACCAGGTCGGTGGCGGTGATGCCCTCGGCCAGTTCGCCGGTCAGCTTGAAGCCGACCACTTCCGGAATGAGCATCGAGACGGGCTGGCCCAGCATCGCCGCTTCCGCCTCGATGCCGCCCACGCCCCAGCCGAGCACGCCCAGGCCGTTGACCATCGTGGTGTGGCTGTCCGTGCCGACCAGCGTGTCGGGGTAGGCCACCGCTTCGCCGCTCGGGTCTTCCGACGACCAGACGGCGCGGGCGAGATATTCGAGGTTCACCTGGTGGCAAATGCCGGTGCCCGGCGGCACCACGCGGAAGTTGTTGAGCGCCTTGGAGCCCCATTTCAGGAACTCGTAGCGCTCATAGTTGCGCTCATATTCAAGATCGACATTCGCTTCGAACGCCTTCGGCGTGCCGAACTCGTCCACCATCACAGAGTGGTCGATGACGAGATCGACCGGCACCAGCGGATTGATCTTCTGCGCGTCGCCGCCAAGCTTGTTCATCGCGTCGCGCATCGCCGCAAGGTCGACCACGCAGGGGACGCCCGTGAAGTCCTGCATCAGCACGCGCGCCGGGCGGTACTGGATCTCGCGGTGGGAGCGCTGCTCCTTCTGCCAGTCGGCCAGCGCCTGGATGTCCTCGACCGTCACCGTCACGCCGTCCTCGAACCGGATCAGGTTCTCGAGCAGCACCTTCATCGAAAAGGGCAGGCGCGACACGTCGCCGATCTTCGCGGTCGCCTTTTCGATGGAGTAATAGGCGAAGCGCTTGCCGCCGACGTCGAGCGTGGAGCGAGTGGCGAGCGTATCCTGTCCGACGGCGGTCATAGGGGTCCCCCTTGGCTGGTTGTTCGGTCGCTCGCGATTGCAGCGCCGGCGATTGTTTGGCTGGGCTCTAGCAAGCGGGCGCGCGGCGGAAAAGGCGGCTGTTGGAGAAGGCGACGGGGACCGCTATCGTGTCGACCAAGGGGCTGAAAGGACGGCGATTGGCAAACGAGGCACTCGGCGTCTCGCAGGCGGACGAGATCGCGGCGATCTACGATACCGCGCCGATCGGGCTGTGCGTGCTCGACACCGAGGGACGCTATGTCCGCGTCAACCGGAAGCTTGCCGAGATCAACGGCGTGCCGGTCGCGGAGCATATCGGCAAGCGGGTGTCTGACATCATCCCCAATGTGGCGACCAAAACCGCGCCGATTGCAGAACGGATCGCCGCGGGCGTGCCGCACTACGGCGTCGAAATCCGGGCCGAGACGCCAGCGCGGCCGGGCGTGGTCCGGACATTCCGCCAGAGCTGGGCACCACTGCGCAATGCAGCAGGCGAGCTGGTCGGCATCAGCGTTGCCGTCGAGGAAGTGTCGCCGGAGCGCGACGCGGCAGCCGAACTGCTCCAATCGGCGCGGGCAACGCAGGCGGCGGAAGCGCAGTCGAGCCGGTTGAGTGCCCTGCTCGCCACCATCGGCGAAGCGTCGCCCGACATGATCTACGCCAAGGATCGCGACGGTCGCCTGCTTTATGCGAACCCTGCAGTGTCCCGCGTTATCGGCGCGCCGCCCGATGAGTTGATCGGCCAGTCGGAGCGCGAATGGGGGCGCGGCACCGCGGAGGCGGAGGCGATCGCCCGAACCGATCAGCGGATCATGGCGCTTGGCCTCACGGAAATCGCGGAAGAGCCGTTCACGTCCCCGGACGGCGAACGTCGCATCTTCCGATCCACCAAGGCGCCGATCCGCGCGGCCGACGGACAGGTCATAGGGCTGGCGGGCGTTTCGACCGACATCACGGCGATTCGCACTGCGGAGCGGGCGGCAGCGCAGGCCGCGGCCGAGTTCCGTGCGCTCGCCGAGAATGTCAGCCAACTCGTCTGGATGGCGGACCCGGATGGGCGAGTCAGCTGGTACAATCGGCGCTGGTATGATTTCACGGGCGTCGATCCCGGCCTGCCCGAGGATCATGCGATGGAGCTCGTCCACCCCGACGATATCGACCGGGTGCGTGCGCGCTGGGCGGACCGGTTCGGGCGCGGTGTGTCTTGGGAGGACACGTTCCGCCTGCGTGGCCAGGACGGACGTTTTCGCTGGTTCCTCTCACGCGCCGAGCCGATCCGAGATGACGGGGGGCGCATCACGCGTTGGTTCGGCACCAACAAGGATGTCACCGAGCAGATCGAGACGGCGGAAGCGCTCGGCCAGTCGGAAGCGCGGTTCCGCACCATGGCCGAGGCCTTGCCCGGCATGCTGTTCGTGGCGAGCCCCACCGAGGGCAATCTAGACGTCAATCATGGCTATTGCAGCTTCACTGGCCGCGCCCGCGAGTCGCTGCTCGGGCACAAATGGGTCGATGTCCTTCACCCGGACGATCAGAGCCGAGGGCGCGAGATCTGGGAGGGCGCGGTTCGGGCGCAAACCGTCTATTTGGCCGAGTACCGGTTCCGACGGCATGATGGCGCCTGGCGCTGGCACATCGTGCGCGGGCTGCCTGTCCGCGATCCGGACGGGCGGGTGGTCAGCTGGGTGGGCGCCTGTATCGACATTCACGAGCGCAAGGTGGCCGAGGAAGAGCTGCGCGCCCGGGTCGAAGAAGCGGTCGCCAAGCGCGAAGAGGCGCTCTTCCAGCTGCACGAGGCACAGAAGCTCGAAACCATCGGGCAGCTGACCGGAGGGATCGCGCACGATTTCAACAACCTGCTCACCCCGATCGTCGGCAGCCTGGACCTGCTACGTCGCCGCATAGAGGACGAGCGCTCGGTGCGTCTGGTCGATGGCGCGCTCGCTTCGGCGGAGCGAGCGCGGACGCTGATCCAACGGCTGCTGGCCTTTGCGCGGCGCCAGACGCTGCAGCCGCGCGCCGTCGACCCCACCCAGTTGGTCGATGGCATGCAGGAGCTGATCGAGCGCTCGTTGGGGCCGCGCATTCTGTTCAAAGCGGAGATCGAGCCGGACCTGCCGCCCGCGCTGATCGACCCGAACCAGCTCGAGCTCGCGCTTCTCAACCTGTCGGTCAATGCGCGCGATGCGATGCCGCGCGGTGGTGAACTGGTCTGGCGCATCGGCCGCGAGACGCTGGAGACGGAGTGCTCCGATCTCCAGCCTGGTCAATATGTGCGCTTCTCGATCAGCGATACCGGCGACGGCATGTCTCCGGAGACGGTCGCCCGCGCGATCGAGCCGTTTTTCTCGACCAAGGCGGCGGGCAAGGGGACGGGCCTCGGCCTGTCGATGGTGCATGGTCTCGCCGCCCAGTCGGGCGGGGCGTTCCGTCTCCAGTCGGAACTGGGCAAGGGCACGACCGCCACGCTGTGGCTGCCGGTCGCGACGGCCGCAGTGGCCGCGCCCATCCGCGCCGCCGAGGTCCGCTCCGCCTCCCGTCGCGCCAAGGTGCTGCTGGTCGACGACGAGGAACAGGTGCGCTTCACCACCTCCGAAAGCCTGGCGGAGCTTGGCTATGACGTGGTGTCCTGTGCGTCGGCCGAGGAGGCGCTGGCGCTGGTAGAGCAGGGCACCGTGCCGGACCTGCTCGTCACCGATCACCTGATGCCCGGTATGACCGGGGCTCAGCTCGCGCTCGAACTGCGTCGCAAGCTGCCGCGCCTGCCGGTGCTCATGATCACCGGCTATGCCCAGCTCCGCCCCGAAGAGGCGGGTGACTTCGATGTGCTGGTCAAGCCTTACCGGCACGCTGAGCTGGCGCTGCGGATCGCCGAGTTGTTGTCGGAGGAGCCGGTTCTGCAGCGGGCGCTCAGCTAGCCTTCAAAAATCCATGCACCCCGAATCCGGATTGTGCGTTGTGAGGCGCGCACGAGGAGGATCAGGGTCGATGGCCAAGGCACTTTCACGCTTCACGATCGAGCGGGACGGCGACGAGTATCTGCTGAACATCGAGGATGAGGACGGCGACACGCTGGCGCTGACCGCCAGTTTCGAACAGCTCGATCTCATCAGCGAAAGTCTGGAAGAACATCTGGCGTTCGATGCGGACGATCCGGATGTGCTGGACGATGAGGATGAGGAGGAAGAGGAGTAGGGCCATTCCTCTAGCCTGAGGAAGAAGAAGGGAGAGCTGTCGAAGCCCTCCCTTTCTTACTCCAACACCGACCGGACCGCGCGCGCCCAGCCGTCCAAGCGCGTCTGACGCGCGTCGGCGCCAAGCTCCGGCCCGAACACCCGCACTTCGCCCCGGAGCGCCGCTGCCTCTTCGAGCGAGCCGAACAGTCCCGCTCCGACGCCGGCCAGCATCGCCGCGCCCATCGCAGTGGTTTCGACGAAGGCCGGTCGCTCCACCTCGATGCCCAGCATGTCGGCCAGGTCCTGCGCGAGCCAGTCGTTATCCGCCATGCCGCCGTCGATCCGCAGCCGCGTCCAGTCGCAGCCATCGCCTGCGAAGGCAGTCTTCAGGTCGTGCGTCTGGTGCGCCTGTGCTTCAAGCGCTGCGCGGATGATGTGCGCGCGGCCCGCCGAGAAGCTGAGGCCGGTGACTGCTGCCCGCGCCTCCGGCCGCCACCAAGGGGCGCCGAGGCCGGACAGCGCCGGCACCAGGTAGACGCCGCCATTGTCGGGCACCGATCGCGCGATGGCCTCGCTCTCGCCCGCGCTGGCGAGGAGGCCGACATCGTCGCGGAGCCATTTGATGAGGCTGCCCGCGACGAACACACTGCCCTCCAGCGCATAATGGCGCTGCCCGCTGAGCTGCCAAGCCACGGTCGCCAACAGGCGGTGGCCCGACGTGGGGAGGGTGGTGCCTGTCGCCGTCAGCACGAAGGCACCGGTGCCATAGGTCGCCTTGGTCTCGCCCGGCGAAAGGCAGCCTTGGCCGATGGTCGCCGCCTGCTGGTCACCCGCCAGGCCGCAAATCGGGATGGGGGCGCCGAACAGCCGCGTTTCGCCGAACCGGCCGGCACAGTCGACGATCTCGGGCAAAACGGCGCGAGGCACTCCGAACAACGCGAGCAACCCGTCGTCCCAGCCACCGCTGCCGATCGCCATCAGCGCCGTGCGCGAGGCGTTGGTCGAGTCGGTGATATGGAGGCCGCCCGTCAGCTTCCACACCAGCCAGGATTCGACCGTGCCGACCGCGAGCCGGTCCCCGACCTCGCGCAACTGCGGCCAATGTTCGAGCGCCCAGCCGATTTTGGAGCCTGAGAAATACGGGTCGAGCAGCAGCCCGGTCTTCGCCTGCACAGCAGCTTCGTGACCTTGCGCCTTCAGCGCCGCGCAGCCGTCGGCCGTGCGCCGGTCCTGCCAAACGACCGCGCGGGAGAGGGGCTCGCCTGTCACCTTGTCCCAGAACACGACCGTCTCGCGCTGGTTGGTGATGCCGATCGCCGCGATCCGCTCGGCGCCGCCTGCCCGGTCGACCATTTCGGCGGCGCAGGCGAGTGTCCGTTCCCAGATCTCGGCGGCGTCATGCTCGACGAGGCCCGGAGCGGGGTAATGCTGGGTCAGCTCGCGCTGCGACGTGCCGAGGCAGGCACCGTCCAAGCCGAACAGCATCGCTCGCGTCGATGTCGTGCCTTCGTCGATGACCAGAATGGTTTCCGCCACCAAATCCTCCCGCTTCGCCCGGCTCCCCCACTAGCGAGGGGATGAAGTTCGGCGCATAACCGGCGCATGCTGGCGGAACAATCCGAACGGGTCGAGCGGCGGCCGCGCAGTCTGGAGCGGCCAAGGCGCGCGCTGGAGGCGCCGATCGAGCATCAGCGCGTGCGGCTGCTCGCGGGGCTGACGCTGATCTCGGGTGTGGCGTTGGCGCTGGGCATTCCCTTCGCCCTGCGTGCTGGTGCCGAGTTCTTCCTGCCGGTAACCGCGGCTATGATCATTGCGATCGCGCTGGTGCCGCTGCTCGAATGGCTGGAGCGCCGGCGCGTGCCGTCCGGCATTGCCGCCTTTCTGTGCCTGTTCGTGTTCCTGGTAATCGCCAACGCGGCACTGGCCTCGATCGTGGTGCCCGCAACCGAATGGTTCCGATTGCTGCCCGAGCGCATCCCGCAGATCCAGGCCAATCTTGCGCCCCTGATCGACTTCTATTCGAACCTGCAGAAATTCGTCGACGACACGGTTCAGATGCTGGCGAGCGGTCCGGTCGCTGCGGCCCAGGCCTCGGCCGTGGAAGCGCCCAGTTCGATCATGGACTATGTGTCCTCGGCTCCGCACGCCGCGATCCAGCTCTTCTTCGCGATCCTGGTGATCTACTTTTTCCTGTGCGGCTGGACCCGGTTGCGGGAGCGGACGATTACCAGTCGCGGCAGCTTCGGCGGCGCGCTCGCCACGGCTCGCGTGATCCAGAACGTGGTCGATTCCACCTCGGCCTATCTGGGCACCATCACGCTCATCAACGTGACGCTCGGCCTATTGGTGGCGATCGCCCTCTGGGCGATTGGAATGCCGTCGCCGTTGATGTGGGGTGGCATCGTCGCGCTCTGCAACTACGTCCCTTATATCGGGCCGATCCTCGCCGCGATCCTGCTGGCGCTCGGCGGATTGATGACCTTTTCGGACGTCTGGCTCGCGCTGTTGCCGGCTGCGATCCAGATCGCGCTCCACGTGGTGGAGGCAAACGCCATCACTCCGGCGGTCCTGGGCCGCCGCCTCACGATCAACCCGCTGCTGATCCTCCTGTCCCTGAGCTTCTGGGGCTGGGTCTGGGGCACGCCGGGCGCGCTGCTCGCCGTGCCGTTGCTGATCATCATCCAGACCGTGGTCGGCGCCGCGGGCAAGCCGGATATCGCGGGATTCCTGTTCGAAGAAGGCACCTTGGTCGCCGGCGGGCCCGATCCGGATCAGGACGACGATTGAGCGTTGACAGTCTGGGGGCGCTCCCTTAACCGGCGCGCCTCAACCGAAGCGCGGGTGTAGCTCAGTCGGTTAGAGCGCCGGCCTGTCACGCCGGAGGTCGCGGGTTCGAGCCCCGTCACTCGCGCCATTTTCCGCCGTCAGGCGGCGGTCCGAAGCCTCACCATCGACCGTTGCAGCGCCGCCGGGATGAGGCACGCATTCTCGCGCGCGATGCGCGTGCGCAGCCGGCTCATCATGGCGAGCGTTTCCTCGGCAAAGCTGGCCCAGTCGCTTTCGATCGCATCGCCGCACCATTCGTCGAGGTAAGCCGTCCAGTCCGCCCGTAGCGCGGAGAGTTCGCACCCGAAGCTGTCAACCGCCTCTGCCAGGCTCGCATCGTTCGCGGCGGCCAGCCGCGGATACAGCGTCGCGTCTTCGCCCGTGAGATGATTGGCGAGCTCCACCGACAGGCGCGCCCGGAGTGCTAGGACAAGCGAGAGGCTCGGTTCGGCGCGACGCACCTGTTCCTCCAGCTGGATGGCGATCGCCTCCAGCGCCTCATGTTCCACGATCAACCGTTCAACGCTCGTCATCTTTCGCCTCCCGCAAGGGAGCAGAGCTAGCTGACAACGATGGACAAAAAGTGAAGGGCCGCAGCTACTTGCGGAAGCGGCCGATGACGATCCAGCGCATCACCGGCATCGCCGCGAAGATCCAGGCGATGCCCGCCAGCAGATAGATGGGGAACTGCACCAGTATGGGCAGGCTGCTGATCGCCGTGGCAAAGCTGGCGACGATAACGGCCCAGACGGCAATAATCCCCAGCACCAGAAACATGCCGATCACGCTGCGCTTGGCAGGGTCCATCACGCGATCCACTCCCGTTCCGTCAGCACGGCGTGAAGCGGAACATCCCAGGGGTCGTCGGGCACCATATCAATCTCCTGCGCCGACCAGGCAATGCCCACTCGCATCGCATCGGGGTAGCGCGCGAACGCGCGGTCATAATAGGCGGCTCCCTGACCGAGGCGGTGCAGCTTCCGGTCGAAGCCGAGCAGGGGCGCAAGGAACAGGTCGGGGGAGACTTCGGGCGCAGTTGCACGGTCTGGCTGCATCAGGCCGAACGGGCCGCTGCGGAGTGGATCGCCGGGCGTCCAGGCCAGGAAGCGCATCGGCACGCTGCGCCGCTCCACGAACGGGAGGGCGACCGTTTTGCCGAGCGCCGCCACGCCCTCCAACAGGTGGACCGGGTCGGCCTCGCTGCCGACCGCACAATAGCCTGCCACGCAGCCGGCGCGTTCGATCAGAGTCCTGAGCGGGGTGGGCGTGGCGCGAAAGGCTAGGCGTTGGGCGAGAGGATCCAGCGCGGCAAATGACGCGTCCCGACGCGCTCGCAACTCGGCCCGCAGCCGGGCCTTCCACTCGCTTACTTCCATTCAGCGCGCCTTAAGGCGGCCTGCCGCGTCCCGCCAGTGTGCAGGGCTTGCCAGTGTCAGGGCGGCGGATTAGGTGCGCACTTAAACCAATCAACAAGGAAAGCGCCATGAGCGAGACTGCCGAGCGGGTGAAGAAGATCGTCGTCGAACATCTCGGCGTCGAAGGCGACAAGGTCACCGAGGACGCCAGCTTCATCGACGATCTGGGCGCCGACAGCCTCGACATCGTCGAGCTCGTCATGGCCTTCGAGGAAGAATTCGGCGTCGAGATCCCCGACGATGCCGCCGAGAAGATCACGACCGTCAAGGACGCGATCAGCTATATCGACAGCAACAAGGGCTGAGCCCGGCGGCGGCTTAGGGCCGCCCGCTTGAAAACAACGGCTCTCCGGCCCAATCAAGGGCAGGGGAGCCGTTTCGCTATTCCGAAGGATTTCGCTGCATGCGCCGTGTCGTCGTCACTGGATTGGGCCTTGTCACTCCCTTGGGCGGAGATGTCGAGACGACGTGGCGGAACCTGATCGCCGGTAAGAGCGGGATCGCGCCGATCACGCGCTTCGACGTGAGTGATCAAAAGGCGAAGATCGCTGGTGAGGTGAAGCCTAAGGATCATCCTTTTGGCTTCGATCCTGACAAGCGCGTCGACCACAAGGTCCAGCGCCAGGTCGACCCGTTCATCGTTTACGCGATCGATGCCGCTGGCCAGGCGCTTGAGGATGCCGGGCTCGTCGACATGAGCGACGAGATGAAGGAACGGGCGGGCGTTTCGATCGGCTCCGGCATCGGCGGGCTACCGGGAATCGAGAGCGAATCGCTGGTATTGGCCGAGAAAGGGCCGGGCCGGGTCTCGCCGCATTTCGTGCACGGCCGGCTGATCAACCTCACCTCGGGCCAGGTCTCGATCAAATACGGCCTGATGGGGCCGAACCATTCGGTGGTGACCGCCTGCTCGACCGGCGCGCACTCGATCGGCGATGCGGCGCGCATGATCAAGGACGGCGACGCCGACATCATGCTGGCAGGCGGCGCGGAGAGCACGATCAACCCGCTCGGCCTCGCCGGCTTCGCCCAGGCGCGCGCGCTCAACACCAGCTTCAACGATCGGCCGGAGCAGGCGAGCCGCCCCTATGACCGGAACCGCGACGGCTTCGTGATGGGCGAAGGCGCCGGCGTGGTCGTGCTCGAGGAATATGAGCATGCAAAAGCGCGGGGTGCGAAGATCTACGCCGAAGTGGTCGGCTACGGCCTGTCGGGCGACGCCTATCATGTGACCGCGCCGCATCCGGAGGGCCGCGGCGCCGAGCTGGCGATGCGGATGGCCCTCAAAAAGGCTGGCCTGCAGCCCGGCGACATCGACTATGTCAACGCGCATGGCACATCGACCATGGCCGACACGATCGAGCTTGCCGCGGTCAGGCGCGTGCTCGGTGACGACCTCGCCGGCGCATCGATGTCGAGCACCAAGTCGGCGATCGGGCATCTGCTGGGCGGCGCCGGCGCGGTTGAGGCGATCTTCTGCATCCTCGCGATCCGCGACCAGATCGTGCCTCCGACGTTAAACCTCGACGATCCAGACGAAGGGACCGAGGGCGTTGACCTGGTGCCGCATCACGCGAAGAAGCGCCCGGTGCGCGCCGTGCTGAACAACAGCTTCGGTTTTGGCGGTACCAATGCCAGCCTGATCTTGAAGGCGGTCTAGAGCTTTAGCGTCTCACATGCGGCGCCTCATCCTCCTCGGTTTCGTCCTGGCGCTCATCGTCGCCGGCGCCGCGTTCCTCTCCTGGACCGGTGCGGGCCCTGCGCCTAAGCCGGTGGCGGTGATCGTGCCAGAAGGCGCCACGCTGCGGACGATCGCGCGCGAGCTGGAGAAGACGGGCGCGGTCGCCTCGGGCGATCGCTTCTTCTTCCTCGCCCGGCTGCTCGGCGGCTCGGGCATGATCCGCGCGGGCGAATATGAGGTGCCACGGCACGCCAGCCCCAGCGAGATCGTCGACCTGCTTCAGTCCGGCAAGACGCTGCAGCGGTTCGTCACCATCCCCGAGGGCATGCCGTCGATCCTGGTGCACGAAAAGCTGGTCGCGACGCCGCTCCTCACCGGCCCGGTCGCGGTGCCGGCCGAAGGCGCGGTGCTGCCGGACAGCTACAGCTTTCAGAGAGGCGAAAGCCGCGCCGCCGTGCTGAAGCGGATGACGGCGGCCATGGACAAGACGCTTGCCCAGCTCTGGCGCAACCGCAAGCCGAGCGCCGTCGTGCGTTCGCCCGCCGAGGCGGTGAACCTGGCGGCCATCGTCGAAAAGGAAACGGGCGTCGCCTCTGAACGGCGGATGGTGGCCGGCGTCTATTCCAACCGCCTCCGCATCGGCATGCCGCTCCAGGCCGACCCGACCGTCATCTATCCGGTGACCAGGGGCAAGCCGCTGGGCCGCCGTATCCTCCGGTCAGAGCTCCAGGCGGACAATGGCTATAACACCTATGCCCGTGCGGGCTTGCCAAACGGACCGATCGCCAACCCTGGCAAGGCGTCGATCGCAGCGGTCCTCGATCCCGCACCCACCAAGGCGCTCTACTTCGTTGCCAAAGGCGATGGCGGCCACGTGTTTGCGGAGACGTTGGCCGAGCACAACGCCAACGTCGCCCGGTGGTATGCCCTTCGACGCGCCAAGGGCGAGATGTAGTCTCCATCGGAGTTGGCGTCCGACAGCTCCGGCAGTTATGCTCGGTCATGGACATCGACGCTCGTAGCTGGTGCCGCTTGAACCCGACGATCGGGATCAGGGGTTGATCGCGCGCCTCGTGCAGGCCAGCGCAGCGATGCTGGGTCTACTCGCGGCCGGGTGCACCCCCGATCGGCCGCCCCCGCCGCCGCTCCAATTCGCAGGACTGCCTGCCAGCGGTAGCCTGGCGTTTGCACGGGAAGCGGGCTTCACGGCCTGCTTCAACATGGATGCAATCCGACTGCGCTGCCGTAAGCCTCGCGTCTTTTTCCTCGGGCAAGGCCCGTACGAGGCGGCGGTAGACCTAAGGGGCAGCAAGGGACAGTCCGGCTTTGATCACGTCGTCATGTGGCACCCGGATGACCAGCGGGCCCTCTACGACGTCCTGATCCCTTTGCACCGACGGGGCTGGCGAGCCTGCATCACGGGCACTCAGCGTGCCGGCGATCAGGCGATCTTCACCTTGGCGGACGCGCCGGTCTGGATTTCTGTGGACATCAGCTATTATGGTAAGCGGCGGCTTCGCATCTTTCCAAAGTCCGTCGCCCCGAAACTCTCAAGCGCGTGCATCCCGCAAAGAGGGCTGGAGATCTTCAACCTGAACGTGTGAACGCCAACCCGCCGAAGCGTGGTGAACCAGGCAGTCACTAGCGAGCCGGTCTCCGCGCCTCTATTCCCGTTCCAACGGGAAACTTACGGGAAACCACAATCCCGAGCTCGATTTCCAGGTCGCAGCGACCTCGGTCCATGTCGGATTTCTGCCGTTTCCTCTCCAGCTTTCCCGTTTGCATTCGAACGGGAATACTTCCTCAGCTAACGGGAAGGTTCGGCGTCGCTAGGGGAAAGCAGCGGCGGCCGAACAGTCGCACGAACCGCGCCTTCAACCTGTTTGGCCCGGGGCTGGGGTCGGCTGGGATGGGGCGGTCGGGAGTTCACGCAGCGCGAACCGGGCGGCGCCAAACGCGCTAGATCCTTCGAGGGGCGAGCGGCTTGCCTTGAAGCCTTGGCTTCGAGTGCGGAAGATGCCGCTGCCAGAATGCCCATCTAGACGGTCGCGAAGCAACCTTAGGGCCGCTCCAAGCTCGATCCGGTAGTATACCTTATAGATGTAACGACGATTAAGCGTGTAACATGCAAGCCTCACAATAGCCGTACAGCCACTCCTCAACTTTGGTTCGTACTTCAGTCTAGGACTGCACCAGCGTGGCCTTGTAGGTCCGGAATGAGCTGTTGCTACGGACCTCATTGTGCTTATTTTTAGCAGCCCTCAAGCAAAGAGGGTTCTCCGATGCATCACCTTAAGGTCGCCTATCAGTCGCCATCCGCGCTGACTGAGAACGCCCGCAACTCGCGCACGCACAGTGCTCGTCAGATCGAGCAGATCGCCAAGTCGATCACCTCCTTTGGCTTCATCACGCCGGTGCTCGTGGACACGAGCAATCAGATCATCGCCGGCCACGGTCGGGTGCGAGCGGCCAGAAAGCTGGGGTTGGAGAAGGTGCCCACGATCTCGGTCGAGCACCTGACGGATGCTCAGAAGCGGGCGTTCACGATCGCGGACAACCGCCTCGCGGAGCTGTCCGGGTGGGATGACCAGATGCTTGGCCTGGAGTTCCAAGACCTGAGCAGCCTCGAAGCTCCATTCGAGATCACAGATACAGGCTTCGAGCTGCCAAAGATCGACGTGCTCATCGAGGACCTCCACAAACCCGACGAGAAGCACGACCCAGCCGATGACCCGGTGGCACCCAGTCGTGTCCAGAAGGTAGCGAGGCTTGGTGACCTGTGGCTGCTGGGTCGCCACGTATTGTTTGTTGGCGATGCGCTCGACATGCACAGCTACCAGGCGCTGCTCGGTCGCGAGCGAGCGCAGATGGTTTTCATCGATCCTCCCTACAATGTGCCGATCCGGGGGCACGTTTCCGGGCTAGGCAAGGCGCGACATGAAGAGTTCGTAATGGCCTCCGGCGAGATGAGCTCGGCCGAGTTCGAGATCTTCCTGCAGACGACGTTCCAGCGGCTTGTTGCGGCCAGCGTTGATGGCGCGATCCACTTCGTCTGCATGGATTGGCGGGGTCTCAGGGAGCTGTTCGCCGCCGGCGAAATATACTCGGAGCTGAAGAACATCTGCTGCTGGGTGAAGGCTCAGGGCGGAATGGGCTCGCTCTACCGCTCGCAGCACGAGCTTGTCGCGGTGTTCAAGTCAGGCACCGCACGCCACATCAACAACGTCGCGCTGGGTCGGCATGGGCGCAACCGCACGAATGTCTGGTCCATGCCCGGCATGAACAGCTTCCAGCGGAACCGCACTGAGAAGCTCGCCATGCATCCGACGGTAAAGCCGGTGGCACTTGTTGCTGACGCAATCCTCGACTGCTCGGACCGAGGTGGGCTGATCCTGGATGTGTTCGGCGGGTCAGGAACGACGATCATCGCTGCCGAACGCACCGGCCGCCGAGCCGCCGTCATGGAGCTCAACCCGCACTTTGCCGACGTGACGCTGCGTCGCTTCTGCGACGTGACCGGCATTGAGCCGGTCAACGCCTGGACCGGTGAACGCGTCCGGCGCCTGTCCAGTCGGGAGCAGCAGTCATGAGTGACTACAAGGTCGGGAAGGGCAAGCCGCCCGTGCACACCAGGTTTCAACCTGGCAACCAGGCGGCGAAGAAGAGGCGGGCCAAGCCGGCACGAATGCTGTCGCTACCTGACATTCTGCACCGTGCGCTCGACGCACGCCGGAAAATTAAGCGCGGCGATCGCATCTACGACATGGCTGTCGCCGAGATCCTTATCGAGAGGCTGGTCCAGATGATGACGACGGGCAACCTGCGGGACGTCGCCAAGTGTCTGGAGTTGATCCAGCGTTACGCGCCTGAACGCTTGGCCTCAGTGCCGGAGCCGATCGAGGTTCGCTACCGCCGCGCTGACGGTTCAACGGTGAACGAAGCGCCCATCGAGCTCTGGGAGGGCAAGAAGTGATGGCTGTCAGCCTTCCGCACTGGGCCGAGTTTCTACAGGCACCTTTCGCTCCGGATGGCGAGCGCGTTCGTCATCGGGTGCTGCATGGCGGCCGCGGTGGCGCTAAGTCCTGGACCATCGCGCTCCTGCTAGCGTTGCGGGCGCGGGTCCGACCGATTCGCATCCTGTGCGTCCGCGAGTACCAAAACTCGATCCGAGACTCATCCAAGCGCCTGATCGAGGAGAGCATCGATCGACTGGGATTGGGAGCGCGGGGTGATCAGTTCTTTAGCTCGAACGAGCGCGAGGTCCGCGGTCGCAACGGCTCGATCATCAGCTTTCTTGGCCTCAACGGCAAAGAAGCCTCCATTAAATCACTCGAGGGTATCGATATCGTGTGGGTCGAAGAAGCTGCCACAATCACCCAAGCTTCTGTTGAGGCGCTGATCCCGACCATACGCCGCGAGGGCTCTGAGCTATGGTGGAGCTACAATCCCCGCTACCCGACCGACCCCGTTGATGTTCTATTTCGCGGTGCTGCCCCGCCGCCTGGATCGATCATCTTGAAGGTGGGCTGGCGCGACAATCCATGGTTCCCCGACGTGCTGAAGAGGGACATGGAGTATGATCTTCGCCGTGACCCTGAGAAGCATGCTCATGTTTGGGAGGGGAGCTACATCCTTCGAAGCGAAGCGCGCGTTTTTCAGAACTGGACGGTTTTCACCTTCGAGGCGCCGGAGGAAGCGATCTTCAGGCAAGGAGCTGATTGGGGGTTCAGCACAGATCCGACGGTGCTCGTCCGGTGTTTCATCGGCCGCTGGGAAGGGGAGCCTGGTGCGAGTGCCGTGGTCGCAGACTCAAAGGGCCGATGCCTCTTCATAGACTATGAAGCGTACAAGGTCGGCTGTGCAATCGACGAAACGCCAGCGCTATTTGCCGGCACTGACCGACGAGTGCCGGCACGGTGGCAGAACGCTTTTCTGCACACTGGCATTCCAGACGCCGCTAAGTGGCCGATCACGGCTGACAATGCTCGGCCCGAGACGATCGATTACATGCAAAAGCGGGGTTTCAGTATCGAGGCCGCAACGAAGGGCAAAGGCTCAATCGAAGACGGTATTGAGTTCCTGCGCACTTACGACATCTATGTGCATCCGCGATGCCGCCATCTAGTCGATGAGCTCACCCACTATAGCTGGGTCGTGGACCGACATACGGGAGCCATTCTGCCCAAGCTGGCCGACACGAACAACCACGTCATAGACGCGCTTCGCTATGCACTAGAGGGTGTCCGGCGGGCCCGATCCAGTAACTTTGTTTTCGCATCGGCAGGGCGTCGCGTCTTTGCGACTAGCGACCATCCGGGCTTCCTAGAAACGCCCATGGATCATTACCTGAACCTTGGTCGGGGTTCAGGTTGGGGGAGTCGGTCTCGACGGTTTGGGCGTGGATTCCTTTAGGATTGTAGCAAATGGTTCTCGCTTGAGACTGGGAGTGCCGGGAGGGTCACGGGACCAATGCGGAAAGGTTCCATTTCTGGACGGGACCCCAACGTCGCTCGATGGGTCGGACGCAGCGATAATAAACTATCCCATCCATGGGTCTCGTGCGCAATCGTGCCGGCCCGCTGTGCGGCATTCGCCCTCGAACTCACTCGCATGCTTAAACTCCCAGCGACGAGGCGCTGAGTCCGGGTCGAGCTCAAGGCTGACCGACCTGGGTTGTTGTCGAAGCCGCTGTTAGCTACAAAATGCTGCAAGTGCTTCAAAGCACTGAGGGGAAAGCTAGAAGGGGAGGGGCGCGATGACATCCCGCAGTTGCGCAGGTCCACATATATTCGGAGGGAACCTGTGAACGCGCGCACAGCCACAGGACCGGCTCCAAAACCGACGATCAAGCCTTATTTGTTCGTCGGCTTGCTGAGCGCCTTTGCTCTCTCGTTCTACAGCTTTTTCGGATTCTACTCCGTTCAGCCGATGGGAGCGATCCCAGACGGAGCTACTGCGATAGTTTTCAGATCAGAGGGAGAGCCGTTCTTCAACTCGGCCGACGCATTGTGCTTGGAACGGGTTGGCAGCGTTTCACTCCTGTGTCGGATGATGGCGATGAGCCAAGCGCCGCTGGACCGGATTGCGATCCGGCTGCCCTACCAAGGTTGGGCGTATCGATTGTCCACTGGTAGTCGAGAGTTCCAAAGCTAGTCGTTACTCGCTTTCGAGCCGGGCAGATCTGGGGACCAAATCGGAAACCTTGCACTCAAGGGACGGAAAGCGATTCGGACGAGGATATTGGCAGAGCTTGCGTCGGTACGCGCACTTCTGCCCGCCATGAGTTTCAGTGAGTTTGAGTCGAAAATCGGGGGGCGTGTGAACGAAGTGAACGATTTTCGGATCGTGTATGAGGAGGATGGTTACCCGCGCGAACTGAGTGGGCTCCGCGAGTTAGCTCGTGCTCTGCAGGGCGGCTCTCTCCAACCTTCAACGCGAGTTACCGTCTACCGGCAAGGCGAGCCGCCATCGGTACGGCGAATTAGCGACCTGCCGGAGCTCGCTACTAGCCTAGAGGCTTCGGATAAGCTCCAACGTTCAAACGATGACGAGGCGGTGCGGGTCGACACGGAGACGGCAGCTACCGCAAGCGAGATCGCTAACGACGATCTCCCGTTCACCGACGATCATGCTGAGGAACCTAGCCAGGAAGAAGAGCTCTCCGTTCCAGCTTACCGCAGCATGGACAGGTCGGTCGATGCGGACGGTTCACCCACGAAATGGATCGTCGGTGCCCTGGCGGCGCTTATACTTATTGTCTTCTTAGCCCTGGCGACCCGTCAAACTTCCGAAACAGCGGGAGACACAGCAGCAATCCCCGCACCTACACCTACGGAGATAGCGACAGTTGATGACTCAGAGGCGATCGTTGAAGGCGTGATCTACGAGTGGAAGCAAAACGAAGGCAAGGACCGGTTCCGTTTCGAAGACCTAACGATAAGCTTTGCGGCGACGCCGGCCAGCTCTGAGAGCAATGCAGCTCCTGTGATCACCGTTAGAGTGGGCGATGAACTACCTCAAAATTTCACAGGTATAGCTGGCTTCGAAACTGCGCAAGCACGGTTCGCGTTGATTAGACCTAACAAGTCTGACGCAAGACCCTCGCTGCTTTTCATGAGCTTCTCAGGCGGCGCGCACTGTTGCACTGATATAAAGGTGATTTCGGTTGGGCGTTCCGGCTGGCAGGTTGCGGACCTTGGCACCTGGGATGGTGAGGGCTTCGGCACCCTGCCAAGCGATATAAACGATGACGGTAAGCTTGACTTCGTTCTACCAGATAATGCGTTCCTATATGCGTTCGCATCCTACTCGGAGAGCTATGCTCCATCTGTTATATACAACCTGAGCGGCGCCAAGTTTGTGGACGTTTCGGCTTCTCCGCAATTCAGATCTGTGCACCTGGCTGACATGACCCGCACAAGACCGGCCTGTGGGAACGGCCAAAATGGAGCGTGTGCTGCTTTTCTCGCCTCAGCACTCCGCGCAGGGGAGGGGACCGAAGCCGCAAGATTCGTGGCAATTAGCTTCAACCAGTCGTTCCAATGGGATTTGCCATCGCGTTGCTCGGTCGAGGAGCAGGACGGGAGTTGTCCTGCCGGAGAAGAAATAAAGCCTTCCGGTTTCCTACAAGCTTTGCAGTGGTTCTTGGAGGATAATGCTTATCTCGATCGTGCAGCCTCTCCGACGCTGCAAGAGTCCCCTTTGATGGAGCCGAGCGAGGATGACATAACGGAAGAGCCTGAACCGGAAGTCCAAGCTGCTTACCGGACCTCGGGCCCGTAGGTGTTGGATCCTTTCGTTCCCGGCAGAACGGAGAAAAGTAGGAGTGCGAGTGCGCCTAGATAGGGCACGAAACCTACCAGAACGAACCACCCAGAGATGTTGATATCGTGCAGTCGGCGCACCGACACGGCCCAGCTCGGCAATGCGGATGCAAGCACAAAGCATGCGAGAGCCGTAGGTGAGATTATCGCGCTCAGGAGAATGCCCGTGCTAACAAAAAGGAAGTAGAACCAAACTTCTCGGCGCGGCGCTCGGCCGGAAAAATCTATGTAGTGCCGGTAAGGTCGCAATGCCCAAGCTATGGGAGATGGCGAAGGGCCGTCTTTGCGTGCCACGTTGGCAGAAGCGGTCGACTGCTCGAGCGCGGAGACCTTAGGCCTGCTAAGGCGGTCACTATCCCGAAGTTCGAGGAGCAAGGATTGATCATCCTCGCCATTTTCTAAACCTGGACTGCCGTCCGAAAAAGCCTGCTCCATTGAGATAGATTGTCTCAGCCCATCATCACCGGCCGAAATCGGCAGAGGGCTAGTGAGAGGATCCGGGTGATGAAAGAGTCCTCGGAGCTCGACGATGTCGGCAGCCTTACAAACTCTCGGCAGCTCTTCGTCGCGGTAGATCGTCACCTTGGTCTCCGCCCTGAGGCTACCTCGGCCGACTGCGCGCGCCAGATCGGCTTCGTTCAGCAGCTCACGCGGAAAGCCGTCTTCGTCGACTATGATCCGAAGACTGTCTGGCATCGATAAGTCTCTTTTTCCCTTCGGTTTGCTCACAATAGCCGCGGAATCAGACTCGACAAGTTCACCTGGTCATCATCATAGTCGCGGCCAGGGGGAGGGGCGTCGTTTGGTTAAATTCATTGGTTTTCCGCGCTGTGCGATCGGCGCGGCCGCCATCTTCGTTCTGCTCGGCGGATGCAGCAAGCAGGTCGTGAGGAGCGGCACCGACTGCTTTCCAAAAGAAGCCGCAAAATGGTTAGCCACAAAAGGCGAACCTGATGCTTTCGCCGGAAGGAAGGAGCCAACCGGCACAGTCACGTTCTACGTGGACCAGTCGGGTAGTATGGCTGGATATCTCAACGGAGGAAACGAGTCAGAAAAGCCGTTTCAGGATCTGATTGTCAGCGTTCCCACGATGTTTTCGGCTGCCAGCTCTCCTGTGCGATATAGAAGCTTCGCTTCCGAGCTCCACAGCTTGGGCAAGGATGCGCGCGATCGACTGTCACAAGCTGACTACTATACTTGTCAACGTCGCTCTGACACTCAATGCGATAACGCGAATACTAGGCTCGATAAGGTGTTCGAAGATATCGCCTCTCAAGGTGAAGAGCTTGCACTTGTCCTGACTGACCTCTGGTTTTCCGATCCAGCTTCGGTTACCACTGGTCTTGTTCCGTTGGCAGGTCCGCTCAAGGCTATTTTGGCAAGCGGCAGAGCCGTTGGCGTTTTCGGCATTCCTGCTCCTTTTTCTGGGACCATCTTTGACTTGCCTGGCGGGCAGCGTACGAACTTCACGGGCAAGCGACCCTTGATGCTGCTCGCGATTGGATCAAACGCGCGCGTCCTGGATTTCCGCGAGAAGCTGAAGAGGGCCGCACCTCAGTCGATATCACGAGATATGCAGTCGGGCGCGATCCGACAGGCGATCTTCACCGTTGAACCGGCAAGTGGTATCGAACCCTCAGATCGGCCTCTAGCTTTAGGGAACGATCCGCGTGTTCAAAGTGCGGTTGTTCTCGCGTCCATACCGGGGGTACGAATTCAACAATTTCGGGTTGGTCTTAAGGGAGCTCGCCGCCCGTCCGCGGCGGGCATCCGGTCGCCTTCATGGCAGGGCCCGGACAAGTCGAAGTTCTTCGAAGGCGCTGTTTGGGAGGGCCCCCTGAGAAGCCGAACTCTCGTTTGGGAACGGCGGAATGATCAATGCGCTAAATCCGACTGGCGTGGCCCGTCGCGCAGCAACAGTGGTTGGAAAATGGCCGATGTGTCCGGCCAGATGACATATCAGCTCGATCCGGCTTTACTTCTCAAAGAGTTGCGCAAGCCAGGATTGTATTTGGTCACTGGTGAAGTTGCCCGCACTTCTCTGAACAGCCCGTCTAATGCCGCCACGCAGTGGCTTAGAGACTGGAGCTTTAGTTCGGGCGAGCAATTCGGGGCGGCTCCACGAGAGGGGAAATTTTTCAAGACTCTGAATCTCTCCGAGTTTTCCCGACTTCTCGAAGGAGCTCTTGCAGATGCAGCGGAACGGAATCCCGGACCGATAACCGGGTTTACCTACGTTGTGGAAGTGGCCGATTAGGCGCTCGTATGACTCTTAGGATCCAGAAATGAACTCGACAGCCAAGAGACTTGTCATATCGATGCTGATCCCCGTTTTGATCGGGATTGTAATATCGTTAGTAGTATATCTTCTCTATGCAGACGAGAGCTCTCTCTCCGAGGCTGTTAGGCAGCGTTTCTCAGACGATCCTCTGACAATCTCAGAAGCTCTTTCGACTGCTTATTGGGAGATAGTATTCTGGTGCGCGTTATCGATTGTACTCGGCATCGTCTTCTCATCGATGTGGCTTGTTATAGCAGAGCGGCAGCGGCCAGCTAATCGCACCGAAGGAGCATCAATGCTATCGTTGTGGCTGATGTTTTTTGTTCTGAATGTTCTCGGAATGATGATCATTGGATATATCCGGGTATGGAGCAATCCGGTTAGTAACGACCTTACATCCGGTGTACTTATTCAGGCGTCTTTACTCGTCGCATTTGGTACTGCGCTAGCTTACTTCCTGGCTACGGCAATCGGTGTGAAGACGGTGATGCGCCCTTCTGTGCCTGGCTCAGGAGTTATGCCTAATCTGGAGAGGGCAGGCTGATGATCAACATCTTGATTGGCGTCGGTGGAACTGGTGCAAAAATTGTTGAGGCCGCTATGGTATTGCTCGCGGCGGGAGCTGGGCCGAAGCAAGTGCACGTTGGGCTTGTGGATCAAGACAGCTCGAATGGCAATATCGCTCGTACGAAGACGCTGATTAGCCGATATCAAGAGTTCAAGCATCAATGGCAAGGGTCGTCCCCGTCAAGCATCATCGACTGGCGAGGCCCTCAAGCCGACCTACATTTTTGCCAGAGCGAAGTTCTATCTCTTTTCGGTGACAGCGCTGCTTGGTGTCCTGGAGGCGATCAAACCACCATCGCTAATATGATCGGGCAAAATCTGCAGGGCGGCCTTGCGGACTTGTTCGATCTTCTCTTCATGGAAGGACCAGAAGAGCAAGACTTGGTGCTTGGCGAGGGGTACCGCGGCCGCGCCCATGTCGGAGCCGCAGCGTTGATTGCTCGCCTGGCTGATCCCAGCAACCCGCTTACGCTGAAGCTTGGCGAGTTGATGGCCGGCGGAGGAGGGCACGAGCGGGTCAACATCTTCATTGCAGGCTCGGCATTTGGGGGCACCGGCGCGGCTGGCTTTCCAACAATCGCTAGGGAGCTACACCGCATCAGAACTTCGAAAGAGTTCACGAACAAGGGACAAGTCGCGATTGCCGGAGCCTTGATGCTTCCCTACTTTGGCTTTGCTCCTCCAGATGTAGACCAAAAAGACTTTGTTGTCACCACGGACGAACTTTTGCCGAAGGCGCAGCTTGCGCTAGAGCATTACAGCAATCTGTTCCAAAGCGAGCCGGCCTTCGACCGCTTCTATCTTGTAGGGTGGGAACGCTTTTTCCAGCTCAACTACCATGAGGCGGGGAATGCCGAACAGTGCAATCCGCCCCTGCTACCTGAACTGGTCGCCGCTTCGGCGGCCATGTCTTTTTTTGCGAGCGGACCCGACAGCGCGTCCGCCGGAGTGACTGACGAGAGGGTTCGTGTGTCAGCCCGGAGGGCAGCGGCATTGCGCTGGTCGGATATGCCCTCAGATGACATGCAAGCGCGCTTGGGGGGGCTTCTCAGATTCGCCCTGTATTGGCGGTACATTGTTAGTGACCTCGTTGATGAACGGCGCCCGTTTTTCGGAAAAGGAAACTGGACCCATCGCTTAACCGACAAAGCGGACCGCGAGGGGGCGCATGCAGCCTTGAACGCGTTAGACTCGTTACTAGACACGCTCCTTCTTTACGCGGCCAGTCTCGAGCATGCCGCAGGAGATCAATGGCAGCCCGGTCTCTGGCGCCTCGGGGCGCTTCAGGATTACGGACACAGCGCCACACCGACTGATCCGGTTCGGCTTGTATCTAGTCTACCCAATCCAACCGAAGTGTTCAGTGACGCTGTAAAGATGGATGATGGTCATTCAGTCGGCCGCGACGCCGCTGCCGTTTATGATGAACTGGAAGGCGGCACTCCGACTCTGCCGGTTGCGTCTCACAAGGGTTATGGGCGGGTTGTTTCCGCCGCATTCCATGCAGCTCGCGTAAGCTGACCGGGGGGCTAAAAATGCCAATATATAATTTGCCGCCCTTCCGCGAAGGGGCGTCTTTTCCGCCCGCCAACTCCTTCGGCCAATGGGCGGGTTCTCCAGCATCGTTGAAGTCCCTGGGCCAGTCTTTGCTTGTCGACAATGATCGACCCGAGTCCAGCCAAGCGTCAATCATACGAGCGATCCCAGACCCCTGGGCGCAGGCGCGCACCTTCGCCGAAGCGGTGCTTGACGAAGATCACTCGATGCACGCGGCGGCGACGGCCCAATGGCGGGGACTTCTTGCACTTTTTGCGTTGTCAGAACTTCGAAAGGACGATTATTCGATCGACATCCAAGCCGTGAAGCTTGGAGGATCACACCCATTCGATCGCGTTTTAAACCATCTTCCGCCGCAGCTCGCTATAGATGGCGCAAGTGAGCTCTGGCTGAATCCGTTCATCGTCTATTTGCATCCGAAAAAGGGAAAGCCAGCTCCCATTGGTCTTCTTAATCCGGCCTCGTTAGTGGCGCCTGGCCGTACAACATGGCGGCTCCCATTTGATTTCATTCCGTGGATGCGAGAGGGTTTATCGGACCCTCTCGCCCTATCTGGCGAGCGCGCTCTACCGAACACTCAACTCGCTGCCTTAGAGGCTTACCTTCGAAATCTTCATCAATCCCTTCCCGCCTCCGCTGACCGAAACGCGGGCGCTATCCGACACGCCGTTGAGGAATACCTGGAGGACGTCGGGGCGATGCGGGGGGCAAGTCCCATTTCAGCGTCCGTTCGGCGCTTACAAGACGGATCGCTTCCTGCGATTTATCGCGGTCTGTTGCTCCCGGCCGAACTGGAGGAGCCAGAGGATCCTGCTGCGGTATCAGAATGCCGGCTGAAGCTCGCTGATGAACAAGGGCTAGCACCGCTGAAGGGCCTAATCCTAGTCGATTTGAGTGTCGCTTCCTCGCTGAGACGTGAGGCGCGAGACGTTATCGTCTGGGGCAACCGCTGCCTGAGCGATCTTCTGGACTCCCCTCTCGCCTTAGCGGAGGTGCAGCGCCAAGCCGCGGAAATTGGCTGGCTGATAATCACCGCGTCGGACCTATTTAGCCCCAGGCTCGTGCGTCTCAGAAAAAATCCTCGCATCGAAGGTCATGCGACGGACATGCGCGACATGTTGGAGCCAGTACGTCCGCTGGTCCTCCTGCTGGATCAGTCGGGCACGCGAGGTCTTGAGGCGGATCGAGGCGATCGCCGGACGTCGGTGACTTTGCATACGAAGCTTGAGCAGGGATCTCGAAGCGCAGCTCATTCGATAACTATCACTTATCGCGTGGACGATCCGAGCAGTCCGCAGTTGGTAACTGATGTCGAATGGGATTTTGGCCAAACATCGGTTTGGCCGAACTTCGCTTCGCAGCAATGGACTCACTATTTCGCGCGGCTCACATACCCGACGACCCGTGAGCAGATTCGGCCGCAATTTGCGATGTCGCGGAACATCATTGCCGCAGCCATCTCGTCAAGCAACACGCCTCAACATGCTGTGCAAACTGCAAGAGCTATCAACGAGGGTCAGGCACCCGCTGAGAAGGAAACTTGGTTCCGGCGTTTCCAGAATGTGTCCGGCAAGGCCTACGAAGAGCTGCAGTCGTCGGATCGGCCCTTTGAAGTCGTCTTTTACGTCGACTACCACCCCGACCGCGGCGACGCGGCAGCTGGCTGTGTCCGGCTGAAGCTTCTCGAGCCTGCCCAGCGAGATAACCGAGTTTCAGTAGCGATAGACTTCGGATCGACGAACACGGTTGCTTGCCTTTCAGGCGCTAATGGGAAGCCGCTCTCTTTTCAGGGAAGAGTCGTTCATCCGATAAAGTTTCAAGACGCTTCCAGGAACGACGAGTGGGAGCACATCGTTCGATGGAACTACGTGGACTTTCTCCCCTTAGCCGAAAGACGCACTCCAACGCCAACGGTTGTCATCCGGAGGAACGATGCCGATCGCAACGCAGATCTTTGGCTGTACCGTCACCTTATTTATTTCCAACCGGTCGGAAACCACGCAAAAGAAGGGGCTGCTGCAGAGATCTCAAAACTAGAGAGCTATCTAAAGCGCTCTGAGTTCAATCTGAAGTGGAATGAAGACTCCGAGCACGTTGAGGCCTCCGCTGACTTCCTAGAACAGTTCATGACTATGGTTGCTGCGGAAGCGGCTGCGTCTGAGTACAATCCAAATTTGATTGATTGGCATTTCTCGGTTCCGGACGCGATGTATGGAACGCGACGTATCACATCATTCAAGTCTCAGATCGAGACAGCACGTAAGCGTCTCTCTCCTCAAGGAAAGCTCAACGAGCTCTATTCAGAAGGTCTTGCGGCAGCGCGATATATATTGTCTGGCCGAGAAGGTTCCAAGTTCACTCAAGGCTCGATCAACGCGATCTTGGATATTGGCGGCAGCACTACCGATATCACCCTCTGGGCCAATGACAGACTCATTTGGAAGAATTCCTTTCGGCTCGCCGGTCGCGCATTCTTTACGGAAACGATAGTTCACAACCCGGACCTTCTTCGTGAGGTAGAGTTGGAGGACTGGGCAGACCTTATTGATCCGGATCACTTGGAAAGAGTTCCACAAGAAAATGTAGCTGATGTAGGAGAGTTGCTCTTTAGTCGACCTGCGCTCGAAGAGGCTTTTGACAAGCACTGGAACAAGCGCATCAACCTCAAGGCTGGTGAAGCTCTTCGTTCAACATCGCTCGTTTTCTTGTCCGGTATAGCGCACTATCTTGGACTGGTAGCCCATAAGTTGGTCGAAGATGGGATTGTGAGCAATGAGGACCTGGCTCGACCTGCCTTCGCCCTGTGCGGACGTGGGGCCGGTATCTTCAGGCGCATGCATGAGGACGGTCCCGCCGACGCAGAGAGCCCGGTGACTAATGCCCTTAAAACATTCTCGGAAGCTGCACGCACATCCAAGGCAACTCGCCCGCAACTCTTCATCTCGCGCCAACCAAAGCTGGAGGTCGCGGCTGGGATGATGGTCAACTTCGACGCAATCGACGCACGCGTTGGGAACGGAAATCCGATCTCAACCTTTGCGCCGGCTGCGTTGTCAGTCGAGTTCTCGGACGGTTCTAGGATCTCCCCCGAAGAGGCGGTGGACGCTGTTCAAGCGACTGGCGGTACCCGAGGCTCCGACCTTGCTAGTATAATCGACTTTTTGGAAACGTTCGAGAAGCTTACCGGCGTCGCGGTGAACCTCAAGAAGGGCGTCGGCCAGGGCGCCTTCAATGAAATCAGTACGATCGTACGTCAAAAGGTCGATGCCCAACGCGACGAAGCAGGCCGCCTGCTGCTTTCTGAACCACCCTTCATCACCGCTTTGAGCGGATTGGTCTCAATTATGGCGAGCCCCAAAGCTGAAAGGGATGCTCGCATGCTGGTCGGATACGCAGAATGAGCGGGAAAGTCCTAGCATGCGTTGCGGTCTGTGCTGCCGGACTAGCTTGTACTCCTGCAATGGGGTGGCAGTCCGATAAGGGCGCCGTGGGCGTTGAAAAGGTTGAAGCTGAGTTTCAGCAAGACGTAGACCGATCGGCTGTGTCAGCCCCGGTTCCGCGGAACTTGAGCACCGCTGAGACAAGGTCGAAGGCCGCCTCGCAAGCGAGCTTGAATTCTCGGTCCGCGCCGGCAGCTGATCCGGAACTGAGTTCTGGTGACGAGCATATCGTTGTCACGGATCCTGAAGACCAGAACGAGGGGGGATTGCCACCTGCGCGAGGGGAAGGCGACTACCTGTTGATGCTTGCCTCAGGAGTGCTCGGGGGAGCGGTTTTCGCCATCTTTACTGCGTTTTGGGGAAGCCGCGAGCGGCGACTAGTGGCTGAACGTATCGCGGCTCTCGAGCTCTCCAGGAAGGAGGTCGACCGAAAGATCGAGCAGCTCACCTTTCAGCAGGGCACAGTTCGAGGCGCGTCACCGCTTCCATGGCCCAGTGAGGCCGAGGCAGGGCACACGGTCGCTGAAAGTGCTCCGTTTCGTGGCGTGGAGGAACGCTCGAGCGGAGATGCTCCTCGGGAAAGAGCGATCACCGAGAGCAGGAGCCCACGGAGAGTGGCAATCGGCGATTTAGTATCTGGCTATGCACGGGTAGCTTCGGGTCAGATTACTCGCGCTACTTTTCAAAGCTTTTTCGACTCTATCGGAAACTCTGGCCCAGTTGAGGTGGCAGATCAAGGTCGCTCAATCGTAAGCTCTAGGACCAGTGAGGCCTTCCTGACCTCTGTAAACGCGGGCAGCGCGATTGTCGTGTTCCCGTCCTATGACTTCATTGCTAATCAGGCGACGCAGTTTTCTACGATCGCTAGTGTTCCGGAAGCAGTGTCTCTGCTTTTCGAACTCAAGCGTGGCGATGGCGACATAGCCATGGAGCGTCCTGCGATATTCAATGCGACGGATTCCGGTCCGGAGCTCCGTTCCAAGGGTGTGCTGCGGGGGTTCGGAGGCTGACAAGATGGGCGGGCCAGAGTTCCGTCTTGTTTTCGATCAGGACGGCTATCCTAGAGAGCTGATTTCGGCTGCAGATCGCAATCGGGCCGTTGCGGAAGAGGCGCTCACGGCGGAGACGCTGGTAACGATCTATCGAGAAGGCTCGGCGCCACATGCAGTTCTGGCGGGTAGGATTCCTGAACTAAGGGATCTATTCACGTCAGAGCCAAGCGGAGGTGGGGCGGCTGCTGTTCCAGCGCCGGCGACATCGGCATCTTCAGCGTCGCCTGCTGACCCCGAATTCGTCCCCACTGCAACGGGCGGCTCCATTGCGCCTGCGAATGAAGACGAACCGGACGTCAAGTTCGTTCTGGATGATAGCGACTACGAGCATTCTGACGAGCTCGAGCACGAAGAGGCTCCAGCGACGTCGCATGGCGCCTTGCGGATTTCTGGCTTACTTATCTTGATCGCGGTTGCTGGAGGATTTTGGCTCTTCAATACACCCCCGGAATCCGCCGAACCACCCCGCCAGCTCGTCGAGTTCGAAGTAAAGGGTGCTGCGAACGTACGAGATAAGCCCACGACCGAGGGATCATCCATTGTGGGACGACTTCGGAGAGGAGATGTCTTGAGCGGGTATGCGGATCCTGGCCCAGGCTCGGCGGAGTGGATTCACATAACTGAAGGAAAGTTTTCGGGGAGCTACGTCTGGCGTCGGAATCTTTTGCCCCGATCGGAGCGATCGGCGCCGGTAAGCGTGGTGTCCCCGAACGCTAAAGAGGTCGAGCGGCCTCTTTCGCCCTGCATGGGTCTCTCGTGCCGAGTAGTGACCGAAGACGGTTGGGCTGGCATCCGTGCTGGAGCCCAGTTGACAACCGCTCTGGTCACCACAGGCTTCACGCTAGACCCAGTAGGACATTATGACGAATTCTTCGCTGATGAGCCGGGCAGGCTGGAGAGTTGCAACATCCGATCGATAAAAGGTGCTCCGTCCAACTTGAACTTGATGGTGGAGAACGGCGTGATCACGTCGCTGAGCGTTTCGCTCGGTAACGCCGGGGCTCGATTTGAAACCGACCGTAGAGTTGCGCTCGGTGATAGTGAGAGCGCAGTGCGAAAGGCTTATCCGAAGTTGAGGCAGGAACCTAACATCTACTCCTCCCCTCCAGACAAGATGCTTATCCACCGTGGCCCATCCGGAAAGGGCATCAGGTTTGCTATAGTTAAAGGTAAAGTGGCTGAAATAGCATTTGGGGGCCAAAGTATCGAATATGTAGAAGGATGCTTGTGAACGGCGTTTAGAAATGCCTACCGTAAGACCTATCTGCGAAACGTTTTAACTCACTTGTACGGTGAATTATCTTAGTCAATATGAGTTATTTTTTCCGAATTCAGTCACCAGAGCGGTCTCGCAGATTGTTTCATCAATTCCTCAGAATAGTACGAGATGAAGTAGTACAGCTTCAGGCAGACCAGGATGTGAATAAAAGGAAAGAGGAAAGAGGGGGAATGATGTCGCGTTGCAAAATCATATTATCTGCGTTAGCGGCCTCATCTGTGTCTTCGCCCGCACGAGCAGACTTCGCTCGCATTGACTTCAAATACACAAGCCTCTCATATCTCGAGTTCGACGGCTCGAATGTAGAGGTGCCTTTCGGCGTCCGAGAAACGGTGGACATGATCGGGACATTTCTCCGCCAAGGGCAGGCGAGCATCAGCGATGTAAAGGAAGCAAAAGTACGCTTCTTTCAGTCGGCCGCGGATGTGACTTGCGAGAAGTGGATGCATGGAATTCATCGTGCAGAGTGGTCAGCGTATGATCGCAATAAAGTCAGCGAGTACAAGAAGATCAACCGGACCGCGCCACTTGAGTGTCAGCTACCGAAGCCGCACTGGATTCAGTATGGCTACTCAGTCCAGTCCATTCCAGATGGAGGTGTCGAAAGTTTTCAGATCGATGCCGTGATTGATCGCACAATCACACATTCGACCAGCGGTGTGCGACCGATGTTCAGTACACTCTTCGGTGGCCTGAGTGGAAGCGCCTGGTCGATGGTACCGCGCAACGTCAATTCCACCGTCCCGTTGTCGACCGATCTTAGCTTATTCGTTTGGCGGACCAAAGGCGATACGACGACCCACGTATTTGCAGTTGGTACTCCTCGCTCCGGTACTGTTGGTGCAGCGCCTCAAGTCGCGATCGGCTACGATTTGCGATCAGTGGCAGATGGAAGGGTTGAAGCTCAGGCGGTTCGGAACGTGCTCTCCTTCCTCAAGCAGAAGGCGCTCCTAGCTCCGGCTTCGAGTAGCGCTGAAGCCTCGGCCGGCGGACTGCCGACGCAGCCTTGAGCATGGACCAACCACGCTAAAGACCCGATCCACGCCGAGACTGCATTAGTGACTGCCGAACCATCGATGGTGATCTGGACTCCGCTTTGCGTTCGAGCATTGCTGTTCGTATGAGTCGCAGCCGGAAATCGCCGGCTGCCGTCCCTGCCAGCCGGCCTGGCGGGGCTGTGAGTGGTGGGCCGCGGCATAGTGCCGCGTCCCCACAAGGACCACTCACATGACTGAACTTACCGACATGCAGGCCATACTGCTGAGCAACGCTGCCCAGCGGGACAACGGAAGCTTGCTGCCTTTCTCAGGACCTTTGGCTGAGAAAGAAGCTGAGGCGCTGAAAGCGATCGAGCAGCTGATCAAGCGCAAGCTTGCATACGAGGTGGAGGCCTTGGATGCAGCGACGGCCTACCGGCACGAAGGCGACCTGCGCTTCGCCGCATTGATTACCGAGGCCGGCAAGGATGCGATCGGCGCGGGTGATCCTATTGCCGTTCAGGAGCTGCCCGCATCAGCTCTAACTCCGAAGCCCGCTCAGCCCGGCGGCAATCAGGTAAAGGTTCTGCAGCTGCTTCAGCGAGAGCAGGGCGCCAGCGTACCCGAGCTGCAGGAGGCAACCGGCTGGCTGCCGCACACCACACGCGCTGCGCTGACGGGCATACGTAAGCGCGGCACGGAACTGATAAAGACCAAGGTAGATGGCGTGACCCGCTACAAGGCGGTCGTGGCACAATGAGCATCGAAGAGCAGATAGAGCAGCTTCGCACGATGAGCCTTGCGCAGCTGAAGAACGAGTGGCGGCGCGTCTGCAAGGGCGCGCCGCCGGCGTCCTACACCGCAGACCTGCTGATGCGCGGCATCGCATACCGCATTCAGGAAAAGGCGTTCGGCGGCCTGTCACCCGAGGTGAAGCGCGAAATCGACAGCATCGCCACCATCTGCAAGTCGCGGAAAAGCCAGACACCTCCGGTCCAGCTCCGCCCCGGCAACCGGCTGGTGCGGCGCTGGCGCGGCAGCACCTACAGCGTCGATGTGACCCGCGACGGCTTCGTATTCCAGGAGCGCCGCTATGCGTCATTGTCGACCATCGCGACCGAGATCACCGGCACGCGCTGGTCTGGCCCTCGCTTCTTCGGCCTCCGGGAGAAGCGGCCATGATCAAGACCAGCCGCTGCGCCATCTACACCCGCAAGTCCGATGCTGATGGTCTGGAGCAGGACTTCAACAGCCTCGATGCTCAGCGCGAGGCCTGTGCTGCCTACATCCTCAGCCAGAAGCACGAAGGCTGGAGCCAGGTGCCTGACTTCTACGATGATGGCGGGTTCTCGGGCGGCAACATGGCCCGGCCGGGATTGAAGCAGCTGCTCGACGACGTCCGCCAGGGCAAGGTCAACGTCATCGTCGTCTACAAGGTCGACCGGCTGACCCGCAGTCTGGCTGACTTCGCCAAGATCGTTGAAGTGCTGGACGGGGCAGGGGCCTCATTCGTGAGTGTCACCCAATCGTTCAACACCACCACCAGCATGGGCCGATTGACGCTAAATGTGCTGCTCTCCTTTGCGCAGTTCGAGCGGGAGGTCACTGGCGAGCGCATCCGCGACAAGATTGCAGCATCCAAGCGCAAAGGCATGTGGATGGGCGGCAATCCGCCGCTCGGCTATGACGTCAAGGACCGACAGCTGGTGATTAACGAAGCCGAGGCCGAGACCGTCCGCCAGATCATGCAGCGCTACATCAAGCTGGGCTCCGTCAGGGCCCTGCAGGAAGAGCTGCTCGCCAAGGGCATTGTCACCAAGCGCGCCAAGGGCAGGGGAGGGATCCCGTTCACCCGGGGCAGTCTTGGTCACCTCCTCAAGAACACGCTCTACCTAGGCGAGGTGCACTTCAAGGGACAGGTGCATCGCGGGCAGCACAAAGCGATCGTTGATCGCGAACTCTGGGATGCGGTGCAGGCGACGTTCGCCAGGTCAGCGGTTGATCACAGGCATGGCAGGCGCGCAAAGGAGCCGAGCCTCTTAAGCGGGCTGCTGTTCGACATGCATGGCGGCAGGATGACGCCGAGCCATGCAGTCAAGAATGGCCAGCGCTATCGCTACTACGTCACGCTTGCCGATCACCGGCAGGAGGGCAGGTCGGCAGCGCGGGTCGCGGCACAGGTGCTTGAGGACGCACTTACGGAGCGGCTGGCTTCGTGGCTCCTGCAGCACGGGCATGATCAGCTGGTCGATGCTGAGGACCTTGCCGAGGCCATGTTCCAGGCCCAGCGCCAAGCCGACGAGCTTAGAACTGGCAAGGCGTCTGACAAGCGCGAGATCATCCTTCGCTACGTGCAACGCGTGGACCTCGGGGATCACTGTTTCACCATCAAGCTCTCCGCCCCGCCAGCTGACGAACCAGCATTGCTGACAGGCTCTTTGACGCAGGTGCGCATAGGTAACGATTGAAGCTGCTCATGCGGGGCACCGAGGCAGACCGACTGGTCACGCGCGACGAGCAGCTGGTGCTCACTATGGCAGATGCACGTGCCGCACAGCAGTTGGCGCTTCGTTACCCCGACAAGTCAGCAACTGAGCTGGCCGCGGTCGCCGGACGAAGCGCAGGCCGGTTCAAGCGATTGCTGAGGCTCAGTTATCTGGCGCCGGCTATCTACCAGGACATCTTGGCCGGGCGCGAGCCTATAGTGCTGCAAGGAACTGGGGCGCACACGGTCGCGAATATCCCGCTCCTCTGGGCACAGCAAGAACAGCAGCTGTCGGTTGCATAGTGTTCGACCCTGTATTGCCAGAAGAAAATGCAACCGTTGACCCGTGATCGCCGCAGAACTAGCGCGGGGTTGACGGAGAAATATCGTGACCGAAGAAAACAAAGAGCTGAACGCAATCGAGCTTGCAACGGAACTGACAATTGCCTGGCTCAACAACCCGAACAACCGAGTGAACTCGGATGAGGTGCCAGCCTTTCTCCAGAAGATGCATGCGACGATCAACGATCTAGCGAGCGGCCCTTCTGCTCCGCAAGGATCCTCTGAACAGCCGCAAGGCGAATATGCACCTGCGGTCACTGTCCGGAAGTCTCTGGCATCTCGCGACCACATCATATCGATGATCGACGGCAAGCCATACAAGACGCTTCGCCGGCATCTCTCGACGCATGGTCTCACCCCTGAGCAGTACCGCCAGCGCTACAATCTGAAGCCCGATTATCCGATGGTGGCTGCCAGCTACTCGGAGCACAGGCGTGCAATGGCGCACAAGATCGGCCTCGGTGCGCGAGGCAGAGGTGCGCGGACAGCCCAGGCTGAGGCGTCCTCCGAGACTGCTGCGGCCGCAAAGGCGAAGCGCGCGCCGCGCAAGAAGACCGGCTCAGCTATAGCTGAATAGTTTAGTTCGGAAGCCAGTTGCCCCTCGGCGCAACCGTCGAAGAAACGGGCCTCGTTCTTCAGGACGGACATCGCACCATCTTGCGTGTGGACGATGGTGGCGAGTGGCAGCTGGATCTACGATGGCGCCACGGCCGGCCGCCGGGGCGAAGGGTTCGAGTGGAGGCAAAGCGCAGCGGCTTCAACGTCATAGACGTGGATGAGCTTCAGCTGCTCTGATCAGGGGCAACTGCGCCCCCGCCAGTAGCGGTCCCATCTTACGACTGTGCCCGTGCGCAGCATGGCACATGACAGATCACCGATCCGCGGTGCTTTGCACCAGGCAGCGGTTCGAGAGCCGCCGGCTGACCCAGCGGACACGCACTGGAGCACTGGTCCTCGAACCAGCACGTGACCCTCGGGGCTTTTGCCCCGAGCACCTCCGAGCAATGCAACAAGCCGGTTCCGCGAAGCTGCACCCGGTGCCTTCGGGCACGGGTGACCATGCTTACAGCTGTCGTTGATCTCACGAGCGGCGATGCCCGCTAGGCGCACACGCGGCCCTTCTGCGCACCAGATAGGACCATCGCCATCCCACACGCGGGTCGGCGTGCAGGTGAAAGCGAGCCCCGCGGCGACGATCGTCGCGATCATCTGCGTTCCAGGAGCAAAGACTGGATCGCGTGACCGAAATAGCCGCGCTGATCAGCCAGCTTCGCGGTCGCGCTACCAGTTCCATCAGATGAGGCCCAGGTTTGCGCGTCCGAGTAGATCCACTCTCCCTCCGGCTCTCGAGCGAGACTGACCGTCAGGTCACCGTTGATAAACGTCCATTCGGTGAACGGCAGCAGAGCCGAGATGCCATTGGAGAAATCCGCCACGGCCGTCGCGCGCATGGCGGGCGACAGCGGCTCCCCTCTGATCAGGTTCCGGTGCTGACGAAACCAGACCTTACCGGGCCCCGGATCGGCAAACCCACCTGAGATGCGGCGTATGTCGAAGTTCGCGCCAAAGTTGATCGCGCCTGCAGGCAACCCCATGCCTGCGCCTTTCACATCCTCAGGCATGGGAGCGTCGAGAGCGGGCAAGCTGATCGCTTCGGGCAGCGGCTGATCGGCCGTTCTGACCTTCAGCACAGTTGCGCGTGTCACCTCAGCTTCTCCCGCACTCAAGCGCACCTGGACGAGCTGAATCTTGCGCCCTTCGCGCAGCACGATCGTCTGGATGCTGAGCTCCGCAACAGGCACTGGCCGAAACAAGTCCACAGTCACTCGGGCCACGCGCATCGGCACAGGTGTCTGGACCCGTTCCGCCGCCCAGACGGCCAGGGAGGACGGGGCGCCACCGTGCTGCAGCCGAGGATCCCACGGGCCTGCCGCGAGAGAGGTCGCGGAGACTGTGTTTCCATCAACGGCATAGGCAAAGTCGGTCATGCTGCGGTCCTAGCAGTGAGCTTCACGATCGTTCCAGCGGCCGGGCTCCGAAGATTATGTGTCTTCGTCGGCTACTGAGCCAAAGGAGTTGGCTCTAGCGTGGGAAGACCCGCCAAGGGCTCCGCACAGTGCGCGGACGGGCTTGCTGCTGAATGTCGCTGCGACGATACTGAGGGAATGGTCGATCTGCGCACCTGGGTTCGAGAGCTCCCCAAGGCCGAGCTCCATCTGCACATCGAAGGCACGCTGGAGCCCGAGCTGATGTTCGAGATGGCACAGCGCAACGGTGTGTCGATCCCATTCGGCTCAGTCGAGGAAGTCAGAGCAGCCTACAGCTTCTCGAACCTCCAGGACTTCCTTAACATCTACTATGCCGGCGCGGCGGTTCTCAGAACTGAACGGGATTTCCATGACCTGGCTGCAGCCTATTTCAACCGCGCCGCTGCAGACGGCGTGGTGCACGCCGAAATCATGTTCGACCCGCAGACGCACACCGAGCGGAGTGTTTCCTTCGAGACCGTGATCAAAGGGCTGCTCTCCGCAATGAGCGACGCTCAACAGTCGCATGGGATGAGCACTCGGCTCATCCTCTGCTTCCTTCGCCACCTGAGCGAAGACGAGGCCTTTAAGGCACTGGATGAGGCGAAGCCCTGGCTGGAGCACATCACCGCGGTTGGACTGGACTCATCAGAACTCGGCCATCCGCCGTCCAAGTTTGCCAAAGTGTTCGCCGAGGCACGTCAGCTTGGCTTGAAGCTCGTTGCTCATGCTGGTGAGGAAGGTCCGCCTGAGTACGTCTATGAAGCGCTGGACGTGCTGGCCGTTGATCGGCTTGATCATGGCAACCGGAGCCTCGAAGATCCGCTGCTCACGACGAGGCTGGCGCGGTCTGGCATGACGCTGACAGTCTGTCCTTTGTCCAATCACAAGCTCTGCGTGATTGATGACCTTGCGCAGCATCCGATTGATCGCATGCTCGCTCATGGTCTGAGAGCCACCATCAACTCCGACGATCCCGCGTACTTCGGAGGATATGTGGCCGACAACTATGTCGCGGTGGCGGAGGCGAAGGGGCTTTCTCGTGAGCAGCTCGCCCTGCTTGCCCGCAATAGCTTTCTAGGCTCGTTCCTGCCTGACAGCGAGGTATCCTCGCACGTAGCTAGGCTGGATGCTTATGTGAGCAGCGCCAGCTGATGCCGGAGTTCGCAGCGGTATCGCACGAGCAGTTCGTCACGGATGTTCTGGCCCTTGCTGAGGCTATGAAGAACGATCGCGAGTGGCAGCCGAGCTTCCTGATTGGAGTAGGACGAGGCGGACTGATCCCGGCGGTGTACCTCAGCCACGCGACCGGTATTCCAACGCTCTCTTGTGACCTGTCCAGCCAGGTGAAGGATTTCGCCGACGACGTGCTAGTGCGCCTGGCAGCACGAGCAGGCGAAGGTGAGAAACTCCTGTTTGTGGATGACATCAACGACTCTGGTCGGACGATCGGCATCCTGCGATCCCGGCTGAATGCCGCCGGCGCGCCGGCGGCAAGCGTCCGATTTGCCACCCTGATCGACAACAGCGTTTCTGCCGAGAGAGTAGAGTATCGCGGGCGTGTCATCGATCGAACGTCGGACAAGAGGTGGTTCGTGTTCCCATGGGAGGCACTGGCGCCTGTGGAAACGATCGTCGAGGATGCGGCGGAGGTGCCGGAACGGCTTGGCTGAGGCTCTACGCCGCGGTCGGTACTTGCAGAATCGTTCCTGATCTGTTCCACTCTTGCTTATGGACGTAGAACGACTCTCCACCATCCTGATGGGCGCACCGGCCTGGGCACGTTTGGGACTAACATTATCTGACCCGCGCCTGCGGGAGCGTGCCGCAGACGCTCTCGCGGCCATCATCGCGCACCGGTTGGAAGAGCCCGCTTTGTGCGCAGACAGAAACCAGCTGGCGCTGCCTCTGTGACGTGGCTGCGAATACTCGGTTCGACGATCTGCACGATCTGATCAGGCGCCAAGCAAACCTTCGCGTAGAGTGTGGCACATGCGAGAAGGTCACGATCATAGACGCGCGGCGGTTTGCACGTTTTTGTCTGTTGCGAAGGTGGACTACTCAGCTGAGCCTTATTGGCGCCCGGCTGTTATGTAGCCGGTGTGGCGCGCGGCCGTCGCGCGTGAGAGCGACTCCGGAGGCCGCCGGCCCAGATCCGTTCCCTGCAACTGAATACGAGTGGAAGCAGCTTTTTCGCCGCCTTCGCGACTAGAGCTGCCTGATGACCGACGCCCAGGCGATCGCTCACCTATGTTGCACTTTTGTTCTGTCCTATTGCGAACCAGATAGGTTATCGCGAGTCGCAGAAAGGACAGGGAAAATGGAAGTAATTGATGCGACTTTCCTCAGCGCGCTGGCGAGCTTGGTGATGAGTCTGGCTGCGCTGGTATGGGCGTTCCGCCGGAAAGCTTAGGATTGCGACAGGTTGGGCGGGCCAAGGTGCTGGAGAAAGTCAGGCTTGCCCAACGACACGCCAGCGGCGCGAAGGATTGCGTAAGCTGTAGTCACATGGAACATGAAGTTGGGGATAGCGAACGTCGTCAGGTAATCACGCCCGCTGAACCGATAGCCCATTCCATTCGGGAAGCTGAGGATGACTTCTCGGTCTTCACTCGAGGCGATTGCTGCGGGGTTAACGCTGCGCACAAACGCGATGGTCTTGTCGCAGCGCTCCCTCAGCTCAGCAAAGCTGCTCTCAGTGTCAGGCATGGAAGGAGCTTCCATTCCGACGAGCCGTGCGACCGCGTTCTTCGCCGTGTCTGACGCCATCTGGTACTGCGCCGGCAGGGGTCGCATGTCAGGAGCGAGACTGGCAGACAGCAGTTCGCTTTCTGACTTCTCGGCCGCGGCCTTATCGAGCCATGCACGCATGTTGCTCAGGCCAGTTACAAAGATCGGGACCGAGGCGTCATATGGGCTGAATGGCATGGAAGCGCTCCTGGCTGATAAACCAGCTCATGGGGCTCTGCCCCGCCCCGTGCAAATGCTTAGGTGCCGCGGCATTTGCCATGCACGCGTCGAGCGAGCCTGAGGCGAAACGCAGGCCGGCTCCGACGCGTTTTCATTGCAACACTCAGAGGGTGCGCTTTGGGTAAGATCGTCAACGGCTCCAGCCTCCAGCCAAAATCAGGAATAACCCGAAAGATCGTTCTGCTGCTGCATGGCTACGGATCAAGCGGAGCGGACCTGATCTCTCTGGCGCCGCACTGGCAGCAGGTCATGCCCGATGCGCTTTTCCTTGCTCCGAACGCTCCCGAGCGCTGCGCTATGACTAGCGGGTACCAGTGGTGGCCGCTCGCCGCCTTCAGCCCTCAGGCACTGGCCGCAGGAGCGACGTCTGCCGCTCCGGCAATCGATGCCTTCATCGACCGGAAGCTAGCTCAGTACAGCCTCACTGAGGCGGATCTGGCAATAGTTGGCTTCAGCCAGGGCACGATGATGGCACTTCATGTAGGGCTGAGGCGCACCACGCAGGTCGCAGCGATCGTCGGCTATTCAGGCATGCTCACAGGGGCGGCGGAGCTTGCACACCACCCGATCACGAAACCACCAGTGATGCTCATCCATGGGTCTGATGACCCCATCGTTCCAGCTGCGGCGCTGCATGCTGCCAAGGCCCAGCTGATCAAGCTGGGAGTCGAGGTGTTGGACCACATCTCTGCAGGTCTTGGCCACAGCGTTGATCCCATCGGCTTGCGGCTAGGGGGTGAGTTCGTTGCAAAAGCGCTCAGCGACGCGCGATGAAGAGATTTGTCGAATGCGCGCCCATCCTAGAGTTTGCGTGATCAGCCGCTGAGCTTCCGCTTTGCGCCCATAGCTGCCGATCGTCCATGCACTCGGGAACGGCGGCTTTCGACCCATTGCGGACATCAGCGCGCGGTCAGATCGACAATGGCAGCCGAAACTTCGGTCTACCCGGCGCATTGTCGATAAATGCCCATTTTCTACCTGCACCTTTGCAACGGCAACGGCTTCACTGACCTGGAAGGCGCCGATCTGTTGGGCGAAGGAAAAAAGGTCATGACTACTGCGCCTCCCTGTGGACCCCAGCCGTGTGACGCAAATAAGAAGAACGAGCGGGATGCCGGCGAGGGTGATCGACGCACAGTCGAAAACATCAATCGCCGCAGATCGGGAGGTGAGCCCAAGCCTGAGGGCCGATATAGAAAGAGCAGAAAGTCGCTGACTGATTTAGGTTAGACAAAATCTCCTCGAGCTCGCGTTTCCATATCGCTGAACAATCGTTTTTCGATGCCCGACTGGAGGCGCGTTGAGATGGTCAGCTTGTTCAAAGATCGCCTTACGCTCGCCAGCGGCATTGTCGGCGTGGGGCTGAGCGGTTTCTTTGATGGTATCCTACTGCATCAGGTCCTTCAGTGGCATCATCTCCTGAGCTTGGTCCCAGGCGAAAGTCTTCAGACCATTGGCAACCAGATCTTGGCAGATGGTTTGTTCCACGTCCTGATGTACCTTGTCACCGCGTACGGGCTTTACCGGCTTTATCGGGCTCGTGAGGATCTTCGGTGCGAGGGTTCTGCTCGGCGGGTCATTGCGGGTGCGCTGCTCGGCTTCGGCCTCTGGAACATCATCGATGTCGTGGGCTTTCACTGGCTCCTCGGCATTCATCGGATCAGGGTGAACGTGCCTGATCCCCTGGTTTACGACGTCGCTTGGTTGAGTCTTCTTGGTGTGCTGCCATTGGCAGCGGGCATCGCAATCCTGCGGCGTTCCGGACGAATGAGGGGCTCTGCCGTAGGTGCGATCCTCCCGATCCTGGCCTTACTTGCGGCCCCAGTCGCGTCGCTTCCAACTCCCGGCTCACGCTCCGCCTTAGTGGTCTTCCCGCCCTCTTACGGCGCTGCGGCGGCTGTAAACGCTGTGCTCAGCAGCCGCTCCGGTATCCTGTGGGCTCAGCCAAACGGACGCCTTGTCGCGGTTCAGCTGCACGACGGTAAGGCGGCAGCTCAGCTGTACCGGGCGGGCGCTCTACTCGTTACGAGATCGCCGAGCCTTGCCGGGTGCATCGCGTCGATCGCCTAGAGGCGAAACTCGCAGTATCAATCAAGCAGAACAGAGGGTTCTGACCTTGCCCTGCACTCCTGATCAAGAGGCTGAGCCGTCAGGTTGCACCAGTCGATACTGGTCCACGCTGCTCGCGCGAATGTCCGCTTTCCACCCTTAACGGACATCAGCTAGGCGGATCGTCCGGTCTCGCAAGCCTTCAACGCGTCGATCGCCCATTGGTCGAGGGAATGGTCCCTAGACACGGCCGCAAATTCTCGCAAGTTCTCAACCAGGGATTGATCAGCGACTAGGGCGGCAGCCTCGAAGACCGGCATCGCCACAGAGTCTCGCGCGAATCCTTTCTGGAGCAAAGGCAACGCTACTGCCTTGTCCCGTTGCGCTAGACCGAGAATGGCCTCAGCTCTGACCGCGTCCGTTTCATCTTCTGCCGCGCGCATCAAGGCCACTCTGACCTGCGGAGTGTCCAAGTCTTGTTGGCTCAGAAGTAGTGTTGCCCAGTCCCGATTAGCGGGGTGCTCGTCACGGGTCATCTCGATTAGGCGCCGAAGATTCGAGGCAGCGAAGTCGTCGCCCACAAGGGGCACCTCGCCATTCATGACCGCCTTGAGGAAGTCAGATCGGGGCTCATATCGCTCGCTCATTGGCCGCTGCTCGCACGGAGCGGCTAACGTCCGCAATCCACCCATTGCGGACGTTCAAACGCCCGGCTCCGAAGGTCCGCTAAGCGCCGAGCAAAACGGTAATCGGGCCTGCTACAAGCTGTGCCGTCCTGCCGTCGCCAGTCACGGCGTGTCCGAGCGTGCATCCGGGTGCAACCTGTCGGAGCAGGTCCGTCATTGATCGAACGACGTTCGCGGGATCTGCACGCATCGCGCAGCGGCACTTCCGCGCGTGTGAGTTGATGATCGGCCGCAGCGCCACGGCTCAACCAAGGAATGACGCTTGAGGATTCTGCTCATGTCGATCGTGCCCGCCCTGATGGCCTCGCCTGTTGCGGCACAATCGATCTTTGCGGCGGATGAGCAGGCTATCCGCGCGGTCGTCGAAGATTACTTCTGGGGCCGCCAGAATGGCGATCAGGCACGGCTCGGCCAGTCGATGGTCGTCGAGGGTGGCGACTTGAAGGGCGTGACGAACGACGGGGAACGCGACAGGCTCACCGTAACGCCACTCGCCGACTATGTCGCCCGGAACACGCGTCCACGATCGCAACCGACCCAGGCCCGCATTCTCGCACTCGACATCGTGGAGGGCCGTATGGCTTGGGCAAAGGTCAGGCTGATCTCGGATAGCGAGGAGATCACGGACTACCTGCTCCTTTACAGAATCGGCTCCGACTGGAAGATCGTGACCAAGATGTTCGTGCGGTCTCCCAAGGCGGGTGCGGCGGTACGGCCGTGAAGCAAAGGATTGATATCGGGCGGCACTCATTCCTGGCGCTAGCGACAGCGGCGGGGCTTGGTACGCCTGCGAGCTCAGCTTCGCTCCGTCTCCTGGAGAACAAGCCGGCCGAGTACGACTTCGTCGACATCGCCGCGCTTCCATCGGAGTTCGGGCGAGGTGAGTTCGCTTTCGAGCTGTGGCTGAAGCCGGACGCAGGCTATCCAACAGGCCCGGTCTGGCGCGCGAGCTACAATCAGCTTCGAAACTGGTCGGACGCGGACCCTGAGCCCTATTCAAGTGATGGCTGGCGGCTCGCCGGCAATTGGCTCATCGACGGGCACACGCGCCCGGAGGGTTTCCACCCCGGCGACACGCGCGAGGGCACCTTCTCTTTACAGTTCTATGGCGGCGGTCGTCTGCGCTTCATGTTCGCCGACGCTAAGGAAGGCATGCCGAAGGGAATGGTCCATGCCGTCCAGGCCTGGCCCGCATCGTCGACGCCAAGTCTGCTGGACGGAAAGTGGCACCACGTGCTCGCCGTTCGACGCTGGCGAGAGCCGGCGGGCGCGACGCTCGAACTTTGGGTCGACGGCCAGCAAATCGCTGCAACCAACATTCCTCATCGTGCGGACATGCGCGGCTTCTGGAACAGGCTCGCGCACCCGGTCGATCCAAAGGAATGGGTGGCTGGAGCCTGGGCGCGGAGGTGATGACCGCCTGGAACTACGCCTTCATCCAGTATGAGGACTATAAGGGCCTCGTCGACGACATCCGGCTTTGGGGACGTGCGCCAACCGGCGAGGAGATCGCCGCGTGGGCGGGTGGCAAGCGGCCGCCGCGCCGCGACCGCCTCCTCGCTCACTTCGCCTTCGAGGAAGGCAGAGGCGATACCGCACGTGATCAAATCACCCCAGGCTATGAGCTTAAGCTTCACCGCATGACGCAGGAAAACTGGTCAATCGACAACGCGCCAAGCCAGCTGGAAAAACCGCTGCGGCGGACGAGCAAGTGAGCGTTCGCGCGACCTTATCGAAGGCACACGGCGCGTCGGTGAAGGTTTCTCAGCCTTGCAGCGCGTAGCACGAGCCTGAGGCACTCCTGGCGGCACTGCCCCCGTGGTCGTTCTGGCCCGCTGATCTCAGGTCATCCTGGCAGGACGACGTGACCCTGGCTCGGGCTGGCCTCTCCGGCCAGGACGGATCGGTAGACCGCGTCCAACGCTTGCGGGCCGCGATGGTGCTCTACCTTCAGCCATGACGCGTCGGAGATGAACCCGTTCAACGCCTCTTCCACACGGTGGCCGAACGCCACCGCGCCCCAGTCCTTGCGCCGTGCGACCATCCTGTCGGGCGCAAAGAAGAGGCTGGGCTGCGGGCCGGGCAGAGCGGTGCCATCCGCAGGAATGGCTTCGTGGTGCGTGGCTCCGACGATCGAGCTGAGCGCGAGCCGCTCACCGAAGTGCCGGTGCACGGCCGCACGGACGCCGGCGTCGCCCGCCATGTCCACGAAGGCCACCGTCCCCGTAGCGTCGACCGTGTCCTCATCACCGTAAACAACAACCCGCTCGTATACGCCAAGCGCTTCCACGAACGCCCTGTTGCGCTCCGAGGTAAGGCCGACAGGGAGACGTCCACGCCGCTTGAGCAACCACGCCAGCCCAATGGCCGTCCTGCTCGATGCGCTGGCAAGGACCGGTGTCGCGTCAGGCGCCGCTTCCGCGAGATAATCGTCGAGAAGGAACGAGGTCGTGAACAGCGGGCGCAGCAGCGCGTAGTGGTCGTCGGACGGGCTCTCTGGCGCGATCTCGTAATGGTTGTAGGCCGGCGGCAGCGCTGCCCGATGAGCAGACGTGTCGGTGTAGGCCGATCCGCGCCGGGCGAGGCAGGTCACGAGATACGTCGACATCGGCCAATACCCGTAGAGGCGCGCGCCCTCGGCAACGCCCTCCGCCCGGCTCGCGAGCACGCGTGCAAAGCCCCACACTGGGATCCGGCCCCAAGGCGCGGGTTCGGGAAAGAACCGCCAGTATCCCAGCCGATCACCGACCACCCCGTACGTGATGTTGTTTGCAGTCAGCGAGAACCGCTCGATGCTCAGCAGGACCTCGCCGGCAGAGAGAGCCGACGCGTCCGGCTCCGGTGCCTCGCGCACGTGGGTTCGGGAAAGGTCGGTCCTGTCGACGAGGAAATCCCAGGCACTCATCATCGAACTCCTGTGTTTTGCAACTTGTTGCATCAACATTCGGGCGTGTCTACCTTGGCTGTGCATCAGGGAGGCACGGCGTGGCCGATCATCAAACAGACTATCTCGTCATTGGCGCAGGCGCGGTAGGCCTTGCGTTCGCGGACACGCTGCTCGCGGAGAACCGGGACGCGACGATCACCATCGTCGACAGGCATGGGCAGCCGGGTGGGCACTGGAACGACGCTTACTCCTTCGTGGCGCTGCACCAGCCGTCCGCCTTCTACGGCGTCAACTCGCTCCCGCTAGGCTCCGGAACCAAGGACACCCATGGCGTCAACGCTGGTCTATACGAGCTCGCTTCCGGTCCCGAAGTCTTGGGCTACTTCGACGCGGTGATGCGTCGATGTCTCCTGCCCAGCCGCCGCGTGCGGTTCCTGCCGGTGACGGACCACCTGGGTGGAGGTCGACTTCGGTCCCTGCTGACGGGCGAGGAGACGCAGGTCGTCGCTAGGAAGCTCGTGGACGCAACGTACTACGGGACGAGCGTGCCCTCCACGCACAAGCCCAAGTTCGATGTCGAGCCCGGCGTCGGGCTGGTCGTGCCGAATGCGCTGCCGCATCTGGCCCGAGCACCCGAGGGCCCGCCGGACCGCTTCGTCATCATCGGTGCCGGCAAGACCGCCATGGACGTCGGTGTGTGGCTCCTGTCGTCCGGTGTTCCCGCCGACCGGATCAGCTGGGTCATGCCGCGCGACTCCTGGCTCCTCAACCGGCGCAACACCCAGCCCGGTATGGAATTCTTCCAGGATGCGATCGGCGGACAGGCGGCTCAAATGGAGGCGTTCGCGGCCGCGGAGTCGCCCGACGATCTGTTCGCCCGGCTGGAGGATGCGGGTGTCATGCTGCGCATCCATGTGGACGTGCGGCCGACCATGTTCCACTATGCCACAATCTCGACGGGAGAGGTTGAGGCACTCCGCACGATCACCGACGTGATCCGGATGGGCCACGTGCGTTCGATCGAGGCCGGCAGGCTCAGGCTGGACGGCGGCGATGTCGAGACGTCGGCCGCGGCGCTCTACATCGACTGTACCGCCTCGGCCGTTGAGCGGCGACCAGCCGTGTCGATCTACCCAGCCGGATCGTATCGTTTGCCAGCTGGTCCGTGCGCCGCAGCCGGCCTTCAGCGCCGCACTCGTCGCCTATGTAGAGGCGCGGTACGGCGACGACCAGACGAAGAACGAGCTCTGCGCGACAGTGCCGTTCCCGGACACGCCTCAGGAATATCCTGCCACAATGCTCGCTAACTTCCGGAACGAGATGGCCTGGAGCAGGGATCCTGTGCTGCGCGGCTGGATACGAGCGAGCCGTTTGGACGGCTTCGGGAAGATTGTGGACGCCGTTCCGCCCGACGACGTCGAAAAGATGGCGGTCCTCGCACGCATCCGGGACGCAGCCATGCCGGCAGCAAAGAACCTCAGGCGGCTGGCGGCTTAGGCGCTTCTTCGCTTACCAGAGCGAGACCTTCCTCGCAGAGCCGGATCCAGAGCTCCTCCAGGTCGATGCCGGCCTGGAGGATCAGCCGCTGGAGCCGCTGTTCCCGACTGGGCTCCAACTCCGCAAATGCCCGCTTCTCGATGTCCCGGTAGGTCGCGAGCTTGTCGCGGTGCCGGTCGAGCCGGAGCCGGAGCGTATCCTGCAGCCCCGCCCCGCCGAGCGCCGCCTCGGCACGCAGCTTCACCAGCAGCTCATCCCGGATTGCCTTGGGCTCACGCGGTTCGGCGACCCAGTCCGCCAGCTCCCTGCGTCCTGCGGGCAGAACGTGATAAATGCGGCGTCGCCCACCTTCGGGCCGCGATGCCACCCAGCCCTGGCGCTCGAGCCTCGCCAATTCGCGGTAGATCTGCTGATGCGTCGCAGGCCAGAAGTAGCCGATCGATCGATCGAACCGTTGCGCCAGCTCCGCTCCGGAGCAGGACCGTTCAACAAGTGCGGTCAGAAGAGCGTGAGCAAGGGACATGAGGCCGATCGTCCATCGCAGACGCCAGTATCGTGCTCAATCCAACATCGGTATGAGACGGGCAACGATCGATGCAGGAAACTGCCTTGAACGGAAGGCGAGGAGAGTAGGGTCCAGAGTGGGGAGGGCAGTCGTTGCGGCAGCGAGGTTCGGCTAAGCCCGGAGTTGCAATGCCGGGGGCGTTCTTCGTCCGCACGGCGCGCCAATTACTGCTGGTCCGCAACGAAGACCGGCAGGGACGCAACCCGGATCATTGGTTTGGGTTCGTCCCGCCCCGGCCGCCCGAAAGGGAGCGCCCCGCCGATTTCTGATTTCGGCTCCTCGCGGCCATTCGGCTGATGGCAGCTAAGCGCCCATTCCGGCCAGAGCTGGGCTACCCGTCCTATGTCGGCAGCTGGGCCGCGAGCGGACCTGCGGCTTTCAGGCACGCGCACCAGAAAGCGGTCATTCGGCTCCTGACCCGTTGCCGACCTCCGCGCTCGCCGACTAAATGATTGTGGCGGGTCTCTCCTCGGCGCCGGTCGTCGGCGGCGTCAGTCGCTGACGGCATACCGCATGAAGGAAGCGCACCATCGGGACATTTCCCGGGTCGGCCGACAGGGCGACGTCGAGATCGGCCCTGCGCAGTCGCAACCTCCCGGTTGCCAGAGCAAGCAGGAACTCCGCAGCGGCGCCACCACGCTCGGTGTTTGCTGCAGCGATGATTCGGCGGATCAAGCGTCCAAGCTCGCGGCTGTCCGGTGCAGCGTCTGCCAAATTCATTTCGAAGGGATGTGCCGCGCGCAAGATGCTCGCTTGAATGATGTCATCGTTGAAACGGCCGAAATTCTCTGGGGCGAGGATCGTCTGCTGGAACCAGTTGCTCTTGATCGCCGACCGCTGTCCCCTATGGGCGTTTGCCCGCAGCTGCTGGAGGACCGACGCGATCGTGACATAGACATCGGCTTGGCTGTGCGTGCGCTCAGGAACCCCGTCGGGCCAAAACACGAAGCCTGGCTGCAGGCTGAGCGTGCGACCCGTCGCGTTGGGCAGGAAGATGTCGTCGCGCAGCGGCTCCGAAGCCTTGCGCAGCCGGGCGATGCGCGCACGGATGGAAGGCTGCAAACCGCTTGGGATTTGTGAGCCGAGATCAGGATCGATGAGCAATCGGAGTTCGGCCGTCCACGGATTATGCTCGCTCGACAGCGGCAGGATCATCCGCTCCACTTCAATCATCTGGTAGGGATAGGGATTGACGGTCTGAATGAGTGTTTGCCCGAGCGTTTCGCGCCGAGGCTCTCCGGTCGATTTGGAAAATCCTGCGAGATAGAGCAGCGGCGCGTTTGGCGCGATGCTGCGCAGGTCGCGGCTGATATCAAGCAGGCTTCGCCCGCTCTCGATGACAAGCCCGGCAATCACAATCGCCGACTGAGTCTGCGTCGGGATACTGTCCAGCTCCTCCCGCCGGATCATCTGCGCCGGTGCCGGCGCAAAGCGTGCGATCTGATCGGCAAAGCCTTCTGACGCTTCGTCCACTGCGATCACATGGCCCAGACTCGCTGGCAAGGAGCGGCGCAGGACATAGTCGAGACGCTTCTGGAACTCTGGATGGGCGAGCAATGTAGCGGGCTCGACATTGAACTGGCGCGGCTGCTTGCCCGCTGACCGGCCAAGCCCGATCGCGAACAATCCGCCGCCGGCATACCGCTCCATGAGTGTGCCCAGCCCCGCCGGCGCATCTTTTTTCGTGATAAGCAGCGAATCCTGCTGTGGCCCGGCGAATTCGAACTGGTCGCCCTGCAATTTGATGGCATGCGATCCCGCGCTGCATATCCTGCAGCCATCCGATCCCTCGACAGACGGCAGGGTCGCCACGCCTTCGGCGTTCTCGCGCGGATCGTGGCGCAAATCGCATACGATGTTCGAGCCGCTCTGATCGGTGCCGAGGAAGAGGATGTGCGTGATCTGTGCCGGCGCAAAGCCATGAGCGGCGATCAGCTTGCTCGCCATCGAGCCGCTGGAGGAGGCGGAAATGAGCACGCAGGAATCGGCCAGCCGTGTGAAGCGATAGTCGCCCACGCCCGCATACGATGAGAAATTGTCGGCCAGGATCGGCACGGCACCCTCGAACGAGGACCGCTGCTCGTTGATTGCCGCCACGACCGCGTAGAGTGATGGCGTGTCGAGGTAGGCTGTCGTCGCCCGCTCGGGCACATAGGGCAAGGTGCAGAAACCGATGAACGCGATCTCCGCGCCACGGGCGAGAATGTTCGACAGACGTATAAACCGCTCGGTGTGCCGGCCAGACGGGTTCTCGAAATGATAAGTTGCGGTAGATTCGACGAAGCCATGCCGGGTGTTGAAAATGTTGGTGATCGCGCGGCGCCGGAAGTCGACGAACTTGACGACCCGCTTTGGCGCCGGTCCGGTCACTTGCGCGCGCCGAGCCTCACCACCAGCGCGGTCATATCCGATTAATGTCACACTGGCCCGACCGGCTAGCCGGGCGAGTGTCGCGACATTCTGCGAATCCTCAGCTAGCTGCCGCTGTGTCTTCTCAAAGCTGGGATCGCGAATCACGATCACCACCTCGTCTGGCACCAGATTGCGCTCGACCTCGCTCTCGATCGCTGTCGCCAGCGCCTCCGGATCGAGATCTCTGGTCGCAGCGAAGATCAGCAGGACATCATAACGCGACGCCTTGCGGGCCACCTCGAAACGGAAAGGGTAGATCGCGTTCATCATGACCGATGCATCGGAATGAGAACCGTCAGTAAGCTACCCGCAACGGGAGCCAGCGCCGCCAGATCGGGCTGCTGATAACGCTGCAAAATCGCCTCGGCCGCCTGATCCTCGTCGGAAAAGTCGATATAGAAGGACAATCGCCCAGTGCGGAGGCGCAAGAACCCTTTCTGCCGGCGCAGCAGCCGCATCACATGGGGCAGCCCCTCGCCAAAACGGCTCTGGCCCTTAGCGCTGCCGCGACCGAAGCATGCCCGCACCGCAGCTTCTTCCGCATCAAGCGGCAGCTGGTCGAGTGGAGTCCGGGTCCAGGTCGCCGCAAAGCCCGGGCCGGAGTCCAGCACCGAGAGTTCGAACAGATGCGTATAGGTCGCCCCATGCGGCACGACCAGCGCATCGCAGTACTGCGCCAGCGGAGGGTATTCGCCGACGATACGGGCCAGCTGGTCGGGGGCAAGCTGGTGATGATTGGTGTTGATCGCGCGGATCGACACATCGAGCAAATCGCCCGCAACGTCCGACAGGGCGTGATCCTCGGTATTCTTGAAGATCTCATATAGCATCGCCCCAATTGCGTCGGCGGCATCCGGCGGCACATTCGCGCGATAGCTTCCTTTGATCGCAGCGCGCAGTAGCCACGCCGCGAGATCGCGGAAATTCTCGCGGGGACGCAGGCCCGACCCGCTATGTGGGTTCGGCAGATAGAGGAGATAGGGTGTGTCGCGGCCCAAATGGTCAGCACAGACGATCTCCGCCGACGGACCACGATAGCCCTGTTTGGGCCGGACGCTCTGAAGTTGTGCAAGCCGATCCAGCGCGGCGCGGCGGAGCGCTAAGTGGATCGAGCGGACCGGGCCTTGGCCAAGCGCTTCGTCCGCGCAGAGTGCTGCGATGAGGCCGGGCATACGGCGAACGAAATCGTCGATCTGCGTTTCGGTCTCGATGTAGGTTTCGAGGGCAGCTCCGGGGTTTTTCTGGGCCCAAGAAATGACCAGCTGTGCCAGACTTGCTTCCGCACCTCCGGCCAGATGGCGCGGGTTACTCGGCAACTTCAGCGGTTCGCCGGGCGCGGCCTTGGCAAGCACGTCCAGCGCCCGCTCCGTAGCGGCTATAGTCGATTGCCCTGCGATTCGCACATGCCCTCCCGTCGGCGCCTTTTTGTGGCACTGTCCGATTAGGGTCCAGCACAAGCAGCATTCATCATGATCGACATCGGGGGCCGATTGATCTGTGCGCCTCGTGGTGGCCCGCCTGCGACCGACCGTCACAATAGAACCCAGCCGACCTTCATCGGGCTGGTCAGAGCGATCGAACCGACCCATCTCTTGCTGACAGCCTGAAACGCCTCCGATAGCTATCCAGTCGACAGCGGGGGACGACATGGAGATCGCCAGCCTAAAGATCGAGAACTTCCGGGGCGTGCAGAACGGCATGGTTCGCTTCTCGCCGCACACGGTGCTGATTGGTGCAAACAATTGCGGCAAGACCACGGTGATCGAGGCGCTGGCGCTGTTGTTCGGCCGCGACCGGATGATCCGCCAGCTTACGGAGCATGATTTCCACGGCAGCAACCCGCAGCCGGCTGATCGCATCCGGCTGACAACGACGGTGATCGGGTTCCACGACGAAGATCCGACCCAGCATCCGGACTGGTTCCGGGACGACAGGGGTATCGTCAAATGGTGGAACCCGGCGACAGGCGCCGTGCATCCCGCGCGGACCAACTCGACATGGAAGCTCGCCTGCCAGATCGCCTTCTCGGCGCGATTTCATCGGCCCTCGCTCGAAGTAGAGACGCTTCGCTATTTTCACGACGACGACAGCGTCGGCGATGTGTTTGACGACGAGACCGCGACCCCGCTTCCCGCCCGTCTAATCCGTGAACTCGGCTTTTTCTTCGTGCCTGCGGCTCGGACGTGGGACCGGACCGTGTCGTTCGGTTCAGAGCTGTTCCGCCGCGTTGTCGCGGCCGGCGAGGGACAGCCTTCGGAATCTGTTCTCGCCGAGCGCGACCGTTTGCGCGCGCCGGAAGCGAGGCTCGAGCAGGACGAACGACTCTCGCCGATCGTCGAACGGCTCAATCAGGAGCTGCGCGGCTTTTTCCGGACCAACCCGACATTGCATCTTCGGGTGACGCCGACCGATTCCGACGGGCTGCTCGAATCCGTTGTGTCGCACTACGCCCATAATGGAGCCGACGTACCGCTCCCGGCGAAGCGGCATGGCAGCGGACTATTGTCACTGCAGCATCTGTTGCTGCTGCTGCAGTTCGGGCGACTGCGGGTGGATGGCGACGAGAATTTCTGGATGGCGCTGGAAGAGCCCGAACTGCACGTTCCGCCGGCGTTGCAGCGGCGGCTGGTCCATCGAATCCAGTCACTGTCTCGCCAGACCTTGGTCTCGACTCACTCCCCGATGGTTGCTGCGCTGGCGGACCCGAGCGGCGTCGCGGTCCTGCGCAACGAAGGCGGCGTTCTGACTTCGGTGCCACTCCTGCAATCGACCTTGCCGGCTGACACGCCCAACAGCGTGCGCAAGCTGTTTCAGGTCAACCGGGTCGAGACGATCGCGGCAGTCATGCACGACTTCGTGCTTATTCCCGAGGGCAGGACCGATTATGAATGGCTAGGGCTGCTTGTCCGCGCCGTCGATCTCCATCAGAGCTGGGCCACGGCAGATGAATGCCGGTTCGACGCCTTTGTCGGCGTCATCCCGACCCATGACGGGTCCGTGGTGCGAACAGTGGCAGCGATGTCGCCGCTTCACCCGCGCGTGGTGGTGCTGGTCGATGGTGATCTCGAGGGCGTAAGCTATGCCAATGCGCTCGTCGCGGCGGGCGCTCCGAATTCGGGGATTATCCTGCGCTGGGCCGACGGCCAGATGCTCGAGGATGTGATCGGCTGGATCATCGATGCCGACGCGGCCGCTTGCCTGGCGACGATCCCCATCGACAACCCTCCCGCGAATGTCGCCGATCTCGTAATGCGCCTCAAGGTCGAGGTACGGGCGACAGGCGGGCTCAAGAAGGACACTTCGAGCTACGAAGCGATTGCCGGGGCGATCGGCGCAAACGAGGCATGTTGCGCGCGAGCGCGATCGCTCCTCAACGCCATCACCGAAGCCGCCCAGGGCATTGACAATCCGCTGTACGTTGCAGACCCGGGCCAGCCGGCGATCAAGGTTTTTACCCCGTGACCATCCAAGCCGTCGAAGGCGGTGCAGGGTGCGGGAAGACGTACCGGCTGATGGCGATGCTGGCGGAACGGCTTGAGACTCATCCGCTGAACGATGGGCAGCGCGTTCTTGCGCTTACCTTCATGCACGGATCGCGACGGCGCCTGTCCGAGCGGCTGCGCTCGGTTGCCAACCTACGCGGGCGCGTGGAATGCTGCACGATCGACGCCTTTGCGTGGCGCATCTATCGCCGGTGGCGGGGGTTGGCAGGCGAGCTCGCCATCGCTCCGGCGACCGAGGGCGAGTTCGAGTCCGTCTGCGAGGCCGCCGGAATACTGCTGGAGCAGCTGCAAGTCTGCGCCTGGGTCGCGTCGAGCTTTCCGATCGTGCTCGTCGATGAAGGTCAGGATCTGAAGCCCGAGCGCCTGCGCATGCTCAAAGCGCTCGCAGGCGCCGTCCATGCGCTGATCGCCGCCGACGAGTTCCAGTGCCTCGACCAGGCGCTTCGCCCCAACCCGCTGGTCGCCTGGCTGCATCAGGACGCCGAGCCGGAGACATTGGTGCAGGTGCGCCGCACGAATGCGCCAGGCTTACTGGCGGCGGCGACCGCGATCCGCGCGGGAAATGCTCCGGTAAACGGCCCCGGATTCAAGCTGCTGCCGCCGGGCGCCAGCGTGCCACTCGCCACGACATTGCTCGCCAATGCCATCGCCTGGCGGGAGGGCGGCGATGTCGCGGTGATTACACCAGCGTTGCAAGGCGGGTTTGCCACGTCGGTTGTCGCCCGGCTCGCTCAGGGGCCGTGCGGCAAATATAGGAATGGGCCTTACACCGTCCATTGGGAACGGAATGATCGCGACGAGGCGCAGGCGATCATCGCAGGTCTCGATCTTGCGGCCGATGCGCCGGCGGCGGCTGCCTGCGCAGCGCTGCGGGCGCTGCCACGAACCGGGCCCGTGCGTGCGACACTATCGTGGGTCGAAAACCAGGTTCACGCCTGCGGACGGGCAAATTTCACCCGTGTTGAGATCGAGGCCGTCATTGCGCGGCAGGTCTCAATGCGACGGCAGCATGGTGGCGGCGCTTCGCATCAACTGACGGCAATGACGGTGCAGCAGGCCAAGAACAGGGAGTTCGAGGGCGTGGTGGTCATGTGGCCCTATCAGGTGGGCGGCGACGCTGAACACAAGCGTCGCCTGCTCTACAATGCTATCACCCGGGCGAAGCGATGGTGCAATGTCATCGTCCAGAGCCAGAATATCCTTGATGCCGCGCCGTTCACCTGAATGCTACTCCGTATACTCGCCTTAGCACCGAGGCGCTTTGTAATGGGATCCGAGATTACTCCCCGAAATCCACCCCGATCGACGTGGGTCTGGTTGTTGGAAGTGGCAGCAACGGGTTGAACGGTCGGCGTCGGGTGTTGCCGATTCAACCGCCCAGTTATGCCAGTGTCTGCTTTCCTCGATTTAACACGATACCTGTCGATCCCCAGACGGCCCAACTCCGCAAGTTCTCGCTGCACCCCGGGAATGTCGAGCAAGGGCGCAAAGCAGAAGACGCTAGTCTCGCGTCGGAAAGTGGCCGGTTGACCGACAGGCCGCTTTCAAGTGGTGCACTGTGTAAAGCGGACCTTTGTAGGGACGCATGCCCGTAGCCGGACATTCGTTTAAGTGGCCGCTGATAGTCGCGCCCCGCAGCGGAGCCATCCATGGCGCGGGATCGCCCAAATCGCCGAACCGCCGTCAGATCGTTCGATAGGGGGCCGCTGCGGCTACGCGCTCCTCGATCTTCCTGATGGTCCACTCCATCTCGCCGGCTGAACAGAGCGCGTGCAGAACCGGTTGGGTAGCCGCCCAGTACGCTCCTTCGCGGTTGGCGATCAGATCGACCGCTCCGCGAAGCAGCTTGAGAAATAGCGGTTCCAGTTGGGCGAGTGCCCGGTCGAGTGTCTGCTCATGGAGCTGCACGAAGTCGTCCTTGAAATTGGCTCGATCGCGCCGGTAAAGCTCATTCAGGGGATCGACCGTCCACGTGATGCCTAGATAATGTGCGGCCATCTCGCAGGACCGATAGAGCCCCAGGAAACGCAGATGCGGTTCAGGCTCTACCTCCATATGCCAATCCCTGCCCTGATACCCATCAATGAACTGATGAAAATCGTCCGCATGAGACACTAGGTTCGAGAGGTGGAAGACGAAATGGCTTTGAAGCCTCTCACGCCGGCCTAACGCCTCGACAAGCGCGGGTCCGACCCGCTTGCCGAGCCGAGCCTTCTTCTTCAGTCCGAATGTCATGCTCTCCTGATCGGACAGCTTGCCGTACTCGCGACGGATCTCAGGTTCTACGGGCGCAAACCAGATATCTCTTGCCTGCACGTCGGCGACGAACAGGAAGACCGGCACAGGTAGCCTCTCCCAATAGTTCGCCGTGCTGGTCTGGATTGAGGGCGACGTTGCAACTCGCGCGCCTTTTGCGCCCCGCCAAGCGATGGACTCCGTTCCCTTGAGCTGGATGGAGATCAGGTCTCCGGTCACGTTGCCCTCTCGGTCGGAAATCTCGACATAGGCGTCGATACCGTAATCTCGCTCAGTGACCTCGCGCACAATCCAGGTGCTCGGCGCTCGGGCCTGCAGTATCTTCCAAGCCTCGGCTTCCGTCAGATGGGTCTTCGGCCTCTTCGGCAGCTTCATCGCCAATGCTGTTCTCCTCAAGGAGCAAGATGAAGCGTCGTTGGCCACGACTCAACGTCTCGCATCGCCGCTTCCTCCGTGCGCAAGGCGGGTAGATGTTTTCACGACACCATCGGTGGCCTTCAGTTAGCGCCGATCAGGTCCGATACGTCGCGGTCGCCAGTCGCTGTTCAAGGCGATGCGCCAGCCACTGGAAAGTGTGGTCGGCGGTCAGCGCGAACTCCTCGAGCAGATCGTGGAGCTGAACGGCCGCGTCGCGCTGTTGCTGATAAAAGCGCTCTATATAGGCATGCTTCAGCGGTTTGCCGTCACCGTCAATGTCCGGCGCAACCGCTTGCACGTAGCGGATCGGGATATTGGCGACGAGCGCGGTTCCCCGGCCGACGAAGCAGCTCGGTTGGATATGGCCCGACATCATGTTATGGGTGAGATCGTTCCGCATCCCGCGCAGCGCGAAGAAGTTGCACGGCGCCACATTCGGCAGCGCATAGGGCAAGTCGGAGGCTCCAAGATCCGTGGGTTCCGCTGCCGTTCCCCTAGGGAACGGCTTATAGGCTTTGCCCGGCTCGTTGTAAGGGAAGTGGAGCTTACCCGGCAGGTCGGCCGTCCCGAATGGCTCGCTCACCAGATAGACGAATACTCGGTATAGGAGGTCAAGCGCGGTCGCGACCGCGCCGACCCCATCCGCAAAGGCGCCATGGATCCGCTCGGCCGTCATCGAGCTGTTTACAATCTCCTCGCCCGGCGCAAGCGGCAGATAGTAACGGGCACCCTCATTCGCGAGCAGGATCCGCGCCTGTGCCAACATCCGGTCGGAATGATCGAAGGCGCGTAGCAGTGCGGTACGTGTCTGCTCGATGAGAATGTGCGTGTTCCGCGCGAAAAGGTGATGATAACCTGCGGTCCCAGGCAAGAAATCTGACTTCGCCGCGCGCGCCGCAAAGGTGGCAGCGTCGACTTTGCCGTCGCGGACGCCGTCGATGATCTCAAGGAGTTCCTCTTCCAGCTCCAGTTTCCAAGCAGTGCCGGTGACGATCTTGGTGAGGCCGCGCAGCGCGTCGTCGATCCGATTGGCCGCGCCGAGTAGCGCTTCCACAAAGCAATCGGCCGAGATGATATGCCCCGCCGGCGCAGCGACCTTGAAATGCAGGCGCCCGTCCTTGCCGTGCAGGCGGCCGCCAAGGTGCCTCTCCACCCAATCGAGCAGGTCATGCCCCGAGAGCGGCAGGAGCACGCTCAGTTCGTCCACCCCGTCGGCGAGTTGGAGCGGGTCGGCAAGCTGGGCTTTTGGGCCGATGGTTAGGTCATACCAGCTAGTTGCATCCAGCGGTTCGCACAGGTGCGCAGCGGTAATCTGCAGGTGGTTCTTGATCGAGATCGGGATCTCTTATGGCTTCGCTGGGCCCGCGCGCACCGTCTTCCGACACATGCGCGGGCGAATAATACAACGGCATGGGTGTTACGCGCTGCGAACGGCGGGTTTTGGGGTCGGGCGGTGTCACGCTGAACGGCTGAAACCGGCGCTGAGCGGACGTCCAGCCGACGAATGCCGAATGGCTGGTTAGGGCGCATAGCCGCCGTGCGGAACTTGGATGTGAGGTACCTCAAACCCTCCCGCAGAGAAGTCCAAGCACTTCGAGCGCTGCGTGGCGAGGTCAGAGACTTGGCGCGATCGATGCCCTGAGCATCGGTGACTCTCAAACGCACGGAATAGCGCCACTTTTCAGGTCGCCGCCTCTGCAGACCGGAACCTACTCACTAAGCGCAGACTGCGTGGTGACCCCTACGGGAATCGAACCCGTGTTTCAGCCGTGAAAGGGCCGCGTCCTAACCGCTAGACGAAGGGGCCGAAAGGCAGGGGGCGCGTTAGTCGGACGGGCGGCGGCGGTCAAGCCGGTCAGTCGCACCAGGCGGCATCGTCGAGGTGAAGCTCGGCCTTGGGCGTCGCGCCCCAGTCGTCGAGCTTCGGGCGGCCAGCAACCCATACCCTGCGGTCGCGGGGTGCGCCGAGCAGGGCCTGGCCGAGCGGTCCGTCGGCGGCTCGGAAGGCAACGGCCTTCAGGCTTGCACCATCGTCTCCGACCAGGATCGCGCGAACATGGCCATTGCCGACCACATCGGCCTTCACGACCCGAGCGGGGCCGGCTGCGACGCGCGGCGGCGCCCAGCCCACGCCATACGGGCCTGCCCCCTCCAGTGCCTCGACCAAGTCGGGCGCGATCCCGCGCGGCGTCAGCACCGCATCGAGCGGCAGCGCCCGCGCCGCCGCTGCCCGCGCGACATCTTCGGCGAGCCGCGCTTCCAGGAACGCCCGCAGCGCGTCGATGCGGTCGGCGGCCACGGTTAGTCCAGCGGCCATCGCATGCCCGCCACCCGCGATCAGCAGGCGTTCGTCGCGCGCGGCAAGCACGGCCGCGCCCAGGTCGACGCCGGAAATGGAGCGGCCCGAGCCCTTGCCGATCCCGGTCTCGTCAATGCCGATCACGATAGTGGGACGGTTGAGCTTCTCCTTGAGCCGTCCGGCCACAATGCCGATCACGCCTGGATGCCAGCCGGCGCCCGCGGCGACATGGACGATGCACTCGCCGGCGGTCTGGCAGGTGGCATGGGCGGCTTCCTGAACCTCCGCTTCGATGGCACGGCGCTCTTCGTTGAGCGCATCGAGTTCGGCAGCGATCCGGCGCGCCTCTTCGGGATCCTCGGTGGTGAGCAGGTGCACGCCTAAGTCCGACTTGCCGACCCGCCCGCCGGCGTTGATGCGCGGCCCGAGCGCAAAGCCGAGATCGTGGCACAGGGGCGCGCGGGTGAGGCGCGCCGCCTCTGCCAAGGCGGCGAGGCCGATATTGCGCCGCCCCGCCATCACCTTCAGCCCCTGCGCCACAAAGGCGCGATTGAGCCCGCGCAACTGCGCCACATCGGCCACCGTGCCGAGCGCAACCAGGTCGAGCAGGTCGAGCAGCTTGGGCTCTGGCCGGTCGGAGAACCAGCCGCGGACCCGCAGCGTCCGGATCAGCGCGGCCCCGAGCAGGAAGGCAACGCCGACCGCAGCAAGGTGCCCGTGCGCTGCTCCCTCTGTCTCGTCTAGCCGGTTCGGATTGACCAGAGCATAGGCAAGCGGGAGTTCGGCCGCGCACTTGTGGTGATCGACGACGATCACCTCGGCACCGGCGTCGCGAGCTATCTTGAGCGCTTCGAAAGCCTGGGCGCCGCAATCGACGGTGACGATCAGCCTCGTGCCACCGCCGGCGATCCGGACCAGCGCCTCGCCGCTTGGGCCATACCCTTCCATCAGCCGGTCCGGGATATAGGCGGCGGGGCTGAGCCCCAGTTGCCGCAGCAGCCGGATCAGCAGTGCGGCGGAGGTAGCCCCGTCCACGTCATAGTCGCCGAAGATCGTGATCGGCTCGCCGGCCTCAACGGCGTCGGCCAGTCGCGTGGCCGCCCGGTCCATGTCGCGGAAGATCGAAGGATCGGGCATGAAGGCGCGGATCGTGGGCGCGCGGTGCGCATCGAGCGCGTCGCGCGGGCAGCCACGCGTCAGGAGCAATCGCGTCACCAGATCGTCGGGCGTGAAGTCGGCATCGATCCCGTCGGCCGGCAGCCCGCGCCAATGCCAGGGTTGGCCGAGCACCGATCGTCGAACGCCCAGCGCCAGCCGCGGCTCCGAAGTCATGAAGTTCATGCGCGCCCGCCCTTTCCGCGACACGGCATGAATCAGAGTGGGATTGGGAGCAAGGGCAGCAACAGCCTCGCCCACAGCTTTGTCCGTCGGAAATCTGGCTAACCCAGGTGAAACGACTGGAACACCGCGCGTTCGGCACAGGTTGAAACCTCCGCTGAATGGCAGGAGATCAGCAATGCGTAAGAACATCTTGATTGCGGGCGCGGCCTCTGCCGCGCTGATCGCCTCGGTCGCGCTCGCGCAAACCGTCGGCGGCACGGGCGCAGGCGGCAGCACTGGCGGCATGAGCGGTACAGGTGCGACCGGCAGCTCCGGCTCGATGGGCACGGGCACCGGAACCGGCGGCACTGGCATGAACGGTACTGGCAGCACGTCGGGCTCCGGTTCGATGGGCGGCACCGGCACGACCAACGGCGGCACCTATGGCTCCGGTCAAGCGGGCGGCTCGATGAGCTCCGACATGGGCGGCACCTCCGGCTCCGGCCAGATGGGCGGCAGCGCCGGTGCGACTGGTGGCGGCAACGGCGGCTCCTATGGTTCCGGCGCGGCAGGCGGTACCTATGGGTCCGGCACGGCAGGCGGCGCAGCCAGCGCCGGCGAGCGCGGCTGAAGCCCAGACCCTCAGTCTCTCCACCTCGACCGGCCGGGACCTGGGTCCTGGCCGGCCTTTCTTTCCTCGCGCTCGGGACCTGCAGCGACCCGCGCGCGCCGTGGTGGCCGGCCTCCAGCCAGGCCGCACCCGCACTCCCCTCCGCGGCGGACGAGGTGATCTTCGTCGACGCCGAGCTGCTGCCGAAAGCGACCGATCCGGGCCGCTTGGCCGCCGCGAACCCAGTCTATGCGGCACTTGCAGCTACCGCCGCTTCGCCGGACCTGCGTCGTGACCTGGAGCGCCTCGCGCTGATTGGGGACCGACCCCGCTTCGTCCTAGTCGACACTGCCACGGCCCGCCTCTGGATGATCGAGAATGGACGCGTCGCCGGTACGATGAAGGTCGTGACCGGCAAAGCGGGCATGGAGACTCCGATGATGGCCGCGCTGATCCGCTATGCCGTATTGGACCCATATTGGCACCTGCCGCCTGATCTCGTGCGGCAGCGCGTGGCCGAGCATGTGCTGCTTGATGGACCCACCTGGCTGCGCGACCAGGGGCTGGAGGCGGTCAGCGGCTATGGTCCGAGCGCGACCCGGCTCGATCCGGACGCGATCGATTGGGTGGCAGTTGCGAACGGGGAAGGGCAGGTGGGCCTCCGCCAGACTCCCGGCCCGCTCAATACGATGGGCGCAGTCAAGTTCATGTTCCCCAACGAGCTTGGCATCTATCTCCACGACACGCCGGAGCGGCGGCTGTTCCGCGCGGCCGAGCGTCGCTTCAGCTCGGGCTGCGTACGGCTGGAGCAGGCGGGCGCCTTGTATCACTGGCTGATGGAGACGAGCCTGCCGCCGCGCGATCTCCGCCGGCCGGAGCGCCGCATCGACTTGGCGGACCCCGTCCCGGTCTTCATCCTCGACCTTCCCAGCCTCAAACGCGTCGCAATGCCCGGGATGGATAGACGAGCCGTTGTTGGCGCCGGGCACCGGACCGCTACGCCCGGCGTTTCTCCGGCCTCGACACTGTAGCATTCAGCCAAGGAGAGTAGGATGGCGTCCACCGCCCAGAATCAGAGCCGCACCGGTTTCCGTAACGCGATCGGCAACAACCAGACCGTCACGAAGGCCACGGAGTTCGCCAAACAGCGCCCCTGGGCGACCGCGACGCTTGCCGGCGTTGTGGGCCTGGCGCTGCTGAACACGCTGCGGGGCAAGGGCGCGCGCCGCGCCGTCTAGTGGAAGGATCGGCGGGCGGAGCCTTTCGCCCGCCGATTGCTACCCTGAGAACGGACGGTTCTTCTTGCCCGGCCCGGCTCGCTTCGCCAGAGGGTGGGGGCATGACGTCCAATAGCGCGATCGACTTTGCGAGCCTGCTCTGCTCGCGCCTCTGCCACGACCTGCTGAGCCCCGTTGGGGCCCTCAACAACGGGCTGGAACTGCTCGCCGATGAGCATGACCCGGAGATGCAGGCCCGCTGCCTCGACCTGCTGAACGAAAGCGCTCGGGCGTCTGCAAACAAGCTCAAGTTCTTCCGTCTCGCGTTCGGCGCGGGCGGCGGCTTTGGCGACCAGATCGATGCCCGCGAGGCCCGAACGGCGATCGAGGGCATGTTCGCGGAGGGCGGACGCGTCGAGATCGGCTGGTTGGTCGAGCCGGCGACGCTCAGCAAGCCGGCGATGAAGGTGCTGCTGAACCTGGCGCTGATCGCCGGCGACGCGCTGGTGCGCGGCGGACGGCTCGACATCGGCGCGGAGAAGACCTCGAGCGGCACGGAGATGGTGGTTCGCGCCGACGGTCCTCGCCTCATCCTCGATCCGGAGCTGCGCCAGGCATTGGAAGGCCGCACCGCCGAACAGGAAGTGACTCCGCGCGCGGCAGCCGCCTGGCTGGCCGCGGAATTGGTGCGGCAGGCGCAGGGCAGTATCCAGGTCTCCGCACCCGAAGATCCGTTTGTGATGTTCGGGGCCGTTCTCAAGGACGGGTAAACTCCGCCTTAACTGTTCGCCCGCCATAGCCCGCTCACCTGGGTGAGAGGCGCTTGTGGACGATCTTCTGGCTGAATTCCTGGCCGAAACACGCGAAACGCTGGATGCGCTGTCGGGCGAGATCATCGCGTGGGAGGCCGATCCGTCCGATCGTGCCCGGCTCGATGCCATTTTCCGCTTCGTCCACACCGTCAAGGGGAGCTGCGGCTTCCTCGAACTGCCGCGCTTCGAGAAGCTGAGTCATGCTGCCGAAGACGTCCTGGCCGAACTGCGCGCTGGCGCCCGCACGGCCGACGCCGCGCTCGTGAGCGCCGTGCTGGCGATCATCGATAGAATTGGCGAACTGACCGAGGCGTTGGAAGCAGGCGCGTCCGAGCCCGCCAGCGACGACGCGCTGCTGATCGCCGCCCTCTCCGCCGATACGAGTGCCGCAGCACCGACGCAGGCCGCTGCCCAGGTCGCCCCAAGCGCCGCAATGCGCGCGCCGGCCCGCAGCATCCGTGTGCCGCTGGAACTGCTCGACCGTATCATGAGCGGCGTGTCGGACATGGTGCTCGCCCGCAACGAACTGGCGCGCCGCTTGCGCGAGGTGGGCGTTGAAGGGGAAGTCGGAGGCGCCTTCGAGCGGCTGTCGAGCTGCGTGGCAGAAATGCGCGACTCGATTACCCGCACGCGCATGCAGCGGATCGAGAAGCTGTTCTCGGCGCTGCCGCGCATGGTGCGCGACACGGCCGGCGAGCTGGGGAAGCTTGTGAACCTCGAGATCGATGGCAGCGATGTCGAACTCGATCGCGAGATGATCGAGCTGATCCGCGATCCTCTCACTCACATGGTCCGCAACTCGATCGATCACGGGATCGAGTCACCCGAGCAACGGCTGAAACGCGGCAAGCCGGACCATGGGCGCCTGACCATCGCGGCCCGTCAGTCCGGCAACCAGATCGTCATCGAGATCGCGGACGATGGCAATGGTGTCGACGAGAACCGGCTGGTCGCCAAGGCGATCGCGGCTGGTGTGATCACGGCCGAGCTCGCCCAGGCTCTGCCGCCGCAGGCCCGCGCGGCGCTCATCTTCTCGCCGGGTCTGTCCACCGCCGACCAGGTCACGGCCATTTCGGGCCGCGGGGTCGGCATGGACGTCGTCAAGTCGAACATCGAGCGGATCGGCGGCTCGATCGAGCTCGACAATCGGCCCGGTGCCGGGCTGCGCACCATCATCCGTGTGCCGCTCACTCTCACCATCATCGCCTCGCTGACCGTCTCGGCGGGAGGCCACAGCTTCGCCATTCCGCGTGCCGCCATCGAGGAGATCGTGCATGTGTCGAGCGCAGCCATCCGCATCGACACGCTGGGCGACGCTCACTTTGCGGCGATCCGCGGCCGGACCCTGCCGCTCCTTCACCTGGAACAGGTGCTCGGCCTAGGCAAGGTGGGGAGCATTTCCGGTCGCACGATCGTCGTGGTGGGTGCGGGAGCGGGGCTGTCCTACGCATTGTGCGTACAGGCGGTGCACGATCATGAAGAGCTGGTCATCAAGCCGGCTTCACCTGCCGTCATGAGCACCGGTGTCTATGGCGGCATGTCGTTGCCCGACAGCGGCGTGCCGATGTTGATGCTCGACGCCGCGGGCATTGCCTCGCATGCGGGGGTTCAGTCTGAAGCGACCGATACAGTCGTTCCGCTCAACGGAGAAGCGGTTGAGGAGCAGACCCAGGCCCAGGTCTCGACACTGCTCTTCAAGGATTTGGGCGGTCGCCGTCGCGGAGTCAGGCTCGCCGTGGTCGAGCGGTTGGAGGATGTTGCGGCCGAGCAGGTCTCGTTCACCGCCGGCCGGCTGCGCGTCGCCATCGAGGGCCGGCTGCTGCCGCTGCTCGGCGCCGAGGAACGCGTCGGTGCCGAGGGCGGACAGCTCAAGCTGCTCCGCCTCAGCGACGGCGCCACAGAGATCGCCTATGCGATCGACGACGTCATCGACATCGTTCAGCTGGCACCGGAGCTCCACCCCGCTGCCGCCGAAGGGCCAGTCGCCGGCGTCGTTCTGGTTGAGGGCGAAGCGGTCGAACTGCTCGACCTGTTCTGGCTCTTCGGCCAGGCTGAAAAGTCGGCACCCGCCAGCGAGATGAGGCCCTTGTGCCTGCTCGCCGAGCCGGACGATCGTTGGTCGCGTGAGATCCTCAGGCCGCTGCTTGAAGCGGCGGGCTACCGTGTCGGCTATGCTGGTGAAACGCCTCTCGACCAGGCTGCGGTGGTGATCGCCGCAAAACCCGACACCGCCGACGGCAAGGCGCCCGTGATCAGGCTCCGGCCTGAACTGGGCGGCGGCACCGAAGATGGCAGCGTCTATCGCTACGACAGGGCCGGGCTGCTCGCCGCGATCGAACGCCAGCTCACCAAGCGGAGCGCCTAATGGAAAAGCTCTATCTCATCGCAACCATCGCGGGCCAGTCGGTGGCGATCCGCGCCTCCCTAGTCGAATCTGTGGTCGATCTGGGCGCAATCGCGCCCGTGCCGCTCGCGCCGCCGCATGTCTCGGGTCTCGCCGCGCTGCGCAGCAAGGTGCTCACCGTGATCTGCTGTGAATGCTCGCTCCGCCTCGCCGAGACTCGGCAGACCCAGCGCCGCGCGGTCGTCGTCAGCATCGACGGGCATCATTATGGTTTGTTGGTCGGTTCCATCGACGATGCGCGCGTCATCGACGAGCCGCCGCAACCGATTCGCGGGCGTCTGGAAGCGGGCTGGGCGCGCGTCGCGCTGGGCATGCTCGAATATGAAGGCGAGGCGCTGCTGCTGATCGATCCGGAACAGATCATCGCCGGGCCGGACGAGGCTCTGGCCGCCTGATCTTTAACTCCGTCCTTACTCTCTCCGGGCTAAGACAACCTCAATCAGTACAAGGTCGAGACCGCTTCCATGAAAACCTGCCTCGTCGTCGATGACTCCAAGGTGATCCGCAAGGTTGCCCGCCATATCCTCGAAACGCTTGATTTCGAGGTGGCGGAGGCCGGTGACGGCCGCGACGCGCTCACGCATTGCGAAGCGTCCGTGCCAGACGTGGTGCTGCTCGACTGGAACATGCCGGTGATGAGCGGCATGGAGTTCCTGAAGGCGCTGGGCGAAGTCGACCTGCCGAAGCGCCCCAAGGTCGTGTTCTGCACCACCGAGAACGGTATCGGTCACATCAAGGCCGCGATTGAGGCGGGCGCCGACGAATATGTGATGAAGCCTTTCGATCGCGACACGATCGCGAGCAAGCTTCAGATCGTCGGTCTCGCCTAGTCCTGGGCGGGTGGCGATGCCGCATCGCACCCAAGCGACGCTGCAGAAGGTCACGGCCGAAGGCCGGCCGGTCCGCCTGCTGATCGTCGATGACTCGGCCGTTGCGCGGGCCGTGTTCACGCGCATGATCGGGGCTCGCCGCGAGTTCGAGATAGCCGCCACGGTCCCGAGCGCCGATGCCGCGCTCGTGTTTCTCGCCAAAGAGCAGGTCGATATCATCCTGCTCGACATTGAGATGCCGGGCCTGAACGGCCTGATTGCTCTCCCCTCCATCCTCGAAGCCGGACGCGGAGCGCGCGTGCTGATCGTGTCTTCGTCGGCCGAGCAGGGGGCGGCCGCTACCATCCAGGCCTTGACCTTGGGTGCTGCCGATACTCTTGCGAAGCCCAGCGCCGCGAGTTTCGGTGGCAGCTTCGCGGATGTGCTTGCGGAAAAGCTCCTGCGCATCGGTCACGCGCCGACTCGCACAGATGAGCGCCGGCGCGAGGCAGCGCCGCGGGTGACTCTTCGTCCGCTCGGCCACCAGCGAGTCGCCTGCCTTGCCATTGGCGCTTCGACCGGCGGGCTCTCCGGCTTGTCGGACCTGTTGAGGGGGCTCCCAGCGACGTTTGCCGCTCCGATCCTGATCACCCAGCATCTGCCGCCTTCCTTCATGCCGATCTTTGCCGGCCAGGTGCAGGACATGTCGGGCCGCCCGACCTCGGTGGCGCGTCCGGGCATGCCCCTTGCCCGCGGAAAGGTGATCGTCGCGCCGGGCGAAGGCCATCTTTGTGTCGAACTGGCCGCCGGCATGCCCCGCATTCGTCTCAGTCACGAGCGCGTGGAGAGCGGGTGCCTCCCTTCAGTCGATCCGATGTTCGCCAGCGTAGCCGAGGTGTTCGGCGCCTCGGGCTTGGGGGTCGTGCTGAGCGGCATGGGGCGGGACGGGCTGCGCGGCGCGGAGCGGCTCGCCGCCATTGGCGCCGATCTGTTCGTGCAGGACCGCGACACCTCCGTTGTCTGGGGCATGCCCGGGGCCGTCGCCACTGCCGGTCTTGCTAGCGCGATGCTGCCTCCATTCCAGATGGTCGACCTGCTCGCCCGTCGCGATCGCGTGGCCGCATGAGCTTGGACCCGGCTAGCCTCAGCTATCTCGCGACTTTGCTGGAGCAGCGGACTGGGCAAGAGATCGGCCCCAACCGGCTCTGGCGTGTCGAGACTGTGCTGAAGTCGCTGCTCAAGACGCATGGGCTGATGGATCTAAAGGCGCTCGTCGCCGCGCTGGAGTCCGGGCGCAATCTGCCGCTTGCCGATGCGGTGGTCGAGGCGCTGCTCAACAACGAAACCTTCTTTTTTTCGCGACGCGGCAGTGTTCGATCAGATCCGCGCGCGTCTCCTCGACCAGCTACATGCGTCCCGCGCCGCCACGCGCCGGCTCAGCATTTGGTGCGCGGGGTGCTCGACGGGGCAGGAAGCCTATTCACTGGCGATGATGTTCGCCGAAGATCCCGCTCGCTGGCGCGGCTGGACGGTTGAGATCACCGCCACCGACGTATCGGAAGCGGCGCTCGCCAAGGCCAAGTCGGGTTACTACACCCAGTTCGAGATCCAGCGTGGCTTGCCGGTCACGTCGATGTTGCGCTGGTTCGACCAGGTTGGGCAGGATTGGCGGGTCAAGCGGGAGCTCGCCCGTCACCTCCGCTTCCGGCGTCACAACCTGCTCATGGCGCAGACCGGGCGTTTCGACCTGATCCTCTGCCGCAACGTGCTGCTCTATTTCTCGCCGGAGCGAAGGCGAGAGGCGTTCGACCGGCTCGCCGGCTCGCTCGCCCCGGACGGCTATCTGGTGCTCGGCGCCGGTGAGACGGTGATCGGCCAGACCGACGCCTTCGTGCCGGCGCCGGACCTGCGCGGCCTCTATCGCCTGGCAAGTACCCCCGCACGGAAGGTCGCTTAACGGATCGGCGAAGGGCCGCTACAGGCCGCCGCATGACCGCTCCAATGAACCGGCTCGGGCCGCGCGACCTCGCGGTTGCGACGCTGATGAACGTCATGTGGGCGCTTAACATCATCGCCGCGAAGATGGCGGTAACGGAAGTCGCGCCGTTGACTGCCGCCTTTCTTCGGCAGGCGATCGTGCTGGTCGTCTGCCTGTCCTGGCTCCGCGTCGTGCCTGGCCAGATGCGCGCGATCACCGGCCTCGGCATGCTGACCGGCGGCCTGTTCTTCGTCTTCATCAACCTGTCGCTGCTCGCCGCCAGCAACGTCAGTGCGCTCGCCATCGCCGGTCAGCTCGGTGTGCCGTTTTCGATGATCCTGGCGGTGCTGGTGCTGGGCGAGCGCATTCACCGATACCGGATCGCGGGAGTGGCCCTGTCGTTTCTGGGCGTCGGCATCCTGTTGTTCGATCCGGCCATCATGGACGAGGTTACCGGCTTGGCGTTGCAGATGGTCGCGAGCGCTATCTGGGCCTGCGCGTCGCTGATCCAGCGCGGGGTGCGCGACGTGCCGATCATGACGGTGTACGCCTGGATCGGCCTGATCGGCACGGCCGTACTCGCCCCCGTGGTGCTGGTGTTTGAGCCGGAGGGGATGGCCTCTATTCCGAACATCCCGCTCAAGAGTTTCGGCTGGGTCGCCTTCTCGGCCATCGGGTCGACTCTGCTCGGCCACGGTTCGATGGCCTGGCTGATCCAGCGCCATCCGGTTTCGGTGGTGACTCCCCTGACGCTCGCCTCGCCGGTGCTGTCGGTGATGGTCGCGTCCTGGTATTTCGGCACGCCCTTGACGGCGGCGATGATTTTGGGCGGAACCGTGGCGCTGACGGGCGTCGCGATCATCACGATCCGTTCGGCCAAGGCTGGAGAGGCGCGCGCTTGACCGAGATTATCGATACGCCGTCGCCCAACTTCGACGAGCGCGCCAGCCCCGTCTCGATGGTGGTGCTCCATTATACGGGCATGCAGGATGCCGCCTCCGCCATCGCCTGGCTCGCGAACCCCGAAAGCAAGGTTTCGGCCCATTATTTGGTGACCGAAGACGGGCAGGTGATCCGCATGGTGCCGGAGGAGAAGCGCGCTTGGCACGCCGGTCGCTCGCACTGGCGCGGCACCAGCGACGTGAACTCGGCCTCCATCGGCATCGAGATCGTCAACCCCGGCCATGAGTTCGGCTACCGGCCGTTCCCAGAGGAGCAGATCGATGCGCTGATCCCGCTGCTGCAAGGGATCAAGGAGCGGCACGGCATCACCCGTGGCAATGTCGTCGGGCATTCCGACATCGCGCCAGCGCGCAAGCAGGACCCGGGCGAGCTCTTTCCGTGGGCGCGCCTCGCCAAGCTGCGGCTCGCCCTGCCGCGCCCGACAAAGAACCTGATGGATCCCGGCTGGAGCGACGCCGGTTTCCTGCTGGCGCTTGAACGCTTTGGCTATGACGTGACGGACGCACTGGCGGCGACTGTCGCCTTCCAGCGCCGCTTCCGCCCGGAACTCATCGACGGCACGATCGACGGCGAGTGCCGTGCCCTGTTATTGGCGCTGCTGCTGCCCAAACCGCAGGGCGATCAGTAAACGTGTGGCGAGGCGCCTGAGGCACTCGCGCCGAGCGTTTCACCGTTTGGGCTGAGCTTGTCGAAGCCCTCCCTTCCTCTTGCTGACTTACAGAAAAGAAAGGGAGGGCTTCGACAGGCTCAGCCCAGACGGCCACGGGTGCGGTGCAAACCCTCCCGCTATTTCCCTCGCCCGGTCTCCTCCTGCAGCGCGTCGATCTTTTTCGAGGCTTCGGCCTTGCTCAGCCCCTCGTCGAACTCCTCGTGCGCTTCCTCGCTAAGCGTTTTCAGGTAAGACGCCTGCGCGCCGGTCATCGGCTCGTCACCGGTCACCCAGTCGTCCGGGTCTTTGTCGGCATTGCCCTGCGGATGGTTCTTCGGATTGTCGGTCATGCGAGATGGAACGATCCAAGTTCATGATCTGTTCCAATTTCTTATCGTCACCCCGGCCTGCGCCGGGGTGACGGCGTTGGGTCAGAAAGGCGAGAACTCCAGGCCCAGCGCCTCGGCGACGGCCTGATGCTTGATCTTGCCCCCCATCACGTTGAGACCGTTGGCGAGGTGCGGATCGGCCTTCATCGCCGCTTCCGCGCCCATATTCGCCAGCCGCACCGCGAAGGGCAGAGTGGCGTTGTTGAGCGCGAAGGCCGATGTGCGTGCGACGGCGCCCGGCATGTTGGCGACGCAATAGTGGATCACGCCGTCCACTTCGTAGACGGGGTCCTCGTGCGTGGTCGCGTGGCTGGTCTCGAAGCAGCCGCCTTGATCGATCGCGATGTCCACCAGCACTGACCCGCGCTTCATCGTCTTCAGCATGTCGCGGGTGACCAGCTTTGGCGCCGCCGCACCCGGAACCAGCACCGCGCCGATCACCAGCGCCGCGCTCTGCACGGCCGAAGCGATCGCCGCCTTCGAAGCATAGACCGTCTTGATCTGCGAGCCGAAGAACATGTCGAGCTCGGCCAACCGCGTGTTCGAGATGTCGTAGATAGTCACGTCCGCGCGCATGCCGACCGCCATCTGCGCCGCGTTGACGCCCGAGACGCCGCCGCCCAGGATCGCAACCTTGGCCGGTGACACGCCCGGCACGCCGCCCAACAGCACGCCGCGACCGCCCTGTTCCTTCTCCAGATAATGCGCGCCCACCTGCACCGACATGCGGCCCGCGACCTCGGACATTGGCTTCAGCAGCGGCAGCGAACCGTCACGAGCGGTGACCGTCTCATAGGCAATGCAGGTCGCGCCCGACTTGATCAGGCCGTGCGCCTGGTCGGGATCAGGTGCGAGGTGGAGATAGGTGAAGAGCAGGTGGCGCGGCTCGAGCAGGGCGATCTCCTGTGCCTGCGGCTCCTTCACCTTCACGATCATGTCGGACTGGGCGAACACCTCCGCTGCCGTGCCGACAATCCGCGCCCCCGCCTCGACATAGTCGGAGTCGTCGAAATCGATGCCGCTGCCGGCTTTGGTCTCGACGATCATCTCGTGACCCGCTCCAACCAGCTCAGCCACCGAGGGCGGGGTGAGGCCGACTCGATATTCGTGGTTCTTGATTTCCTTCGGCACGCCGACGCGCATGATCACCCTCCCAAGTTCGATTGGATGCGCTCTCATAGCGCATCAGGCCGTCGCGAATCCTTGCAAACACAAGTGGCGGGGAACTTCGTTTCTGCATAAATGTGCGGTGATGGACCGTATCGACCGAACAATCTTGAAGACTCTGGCGCGAGACGCGCGTGCGCCCGTTAATCGGGTTGCCGAGGAGGCAGGCTTGTCGCAGTCGGCCTGCACTCGCCGCATTCAGGCGCTTGAAGGCTCCGGCCGGATCGCCGGCTATGGCGCCCGGATCAACCACAAGGCTTTGGGATTTCACGTTACCGCTCTCGTGGACATCACTCTTTCCACTCAAGTTGAAGAGGACCTTGCCCGCTTCGAGCGTGCGGTGTCCGAGATCGAGGGCGTCGTCGAATGCGCGCTCATCTCGGGCGCGCACGACTACCGTCTGAAAGTGATTGCCCGCGATCTCGATGATTACGAACGGCTCCATCGCGAGCACCTCGGTCGCCTGCCTGGAGTGACGACGATCAACTCCAGCTTCGTGCTACGCAGTGTCGAGACGAGGACGGAAGCGGATGCGCTGTTTGGCGCCTGATCCTATCCGCTGAAGGGGACTGTCCGAGGTGCCATTGCACCCCTTCCGGACAAGTGCTAACCGCCGCCGCCGCTGTCCCAAGGGGGCTTGGACCGCACTTGTTTGTTATGCGCTTGATGTCGCACCATCTTTCGAAGCCGCGCCTGTGACCGAGGCGGTGGCGGACCCGGCCACGATCGCCGGGGCGGCGGAGCCGCGTTCGCCCGCGGACCCGCATGGGCATGGCAGCGACGGGCTGCTGAAGCTTGCGATCGGGGCGATCGGCATCGTCTTTGGCGACATCGGCACCAGCCCGATCTACGCCTTTCGCGAGACTTTCGCCGGCCACCACCCGCTCACCCCGGACCGGCTGCACATCTATGGTGTGCTGAGCCTCGTCTTCTGGTCGATGATGCTGATGGTGACGCTGAAATATGTCACCGTGATCATGCGCGCCGACAACAAGGGCGAGGGCGGCAGCCTGGCGCTGCTGGCGCTGATCAACCGCTCGACGCCGGGCAAGCGCTGGAGCGCGCCGATCATCTTGCTGGGCGTGTTCGCGACCGCGCTCTTCTACGGCGACTCGATGATCACCCCGGCCATGTCGGTGCTCTCGGCCGTCGAGGGGCTGACCGTTGTCGAGGACAGCTTTGCGCCCTTCGTGGTGCCGATCGCGGTCGGTATCCTCGTTTTCCTGTTCATGATCCAGTCGCGCGGCACGGCGGCGGTCGGCAGGCTGTTCGGCCCGATCATGCTGACCTATTTCGTCACCATCGCCGGCCTTGGCATCATGTACCTCGTGCAGGCGCCCGAGGTGCTTGCTGCGCTCAACCCCTGGTATGCGGTCCAGTTCTTCGTCGTCGACCAGTGGAAGGCCTTTCTGGCCCTTGGTTCGGTGGTGCTGGCGGTGACCGGCGCCGAGGCGCTGTATGCCGACATGGGCCATTTCGGCCGTAACCCGATCCGCGTCTCCTGGATGTTCTTCGTATTGCCCGCCTTGATGCTCAACTATCTCGGGCAGGGTGCGATGGTGTTGTCGCTGACGCCAAGCGAAGCGATCGAGACCATCAAGAACCCCTTCTTCCTGCTCGCGCCCGAAGCCTTCCGCCTGCCGCTGGTGATCCTGGCGACGCTGGCGACGATCATCGCCAGCCAGGCGGTCATCTCCGGCGCCTTCTCGGTGACGCAGCAGGCCATCCAGCTCGGCTTTATCCCGCGGCTGCGCATCACGCACACCAGCGCGCGCACGGCCGGGCAGATCTACATTCCCGTGATCAATTGGGCGCTGATGGTCATGGTGATTTTGCTGGTGCTCTTCTTCCAGTCTTCGTCGAACCTGGCTGCGGCCTATGGCATCGCGGTGACCGGCGCGATGACGATCGACGCCTGCCTGATCGCCGTGGTGCTGTTCTCGCTCTGGAAGTGGAACCGTGTGCTGGCGATCGGGCTGCTGGCGCTCTTCTTTACGGTCGACCTCGCCTATCTCGCCTCCAACCTCACCAAGGTGCCGGACGGCGGCTGGTTCCCGCTGCTGGTGGGCGTCATCGCCTTCACCCTGCTCACGACCTGGGCGAAGGGTCGCAAGCTGATGATCGAGCGGCTGCGCGAGGCGGCCATGCCGATCTCGATCTTCATCGAATCGGCGGCGACCTCGGCGACGCGCGTGCCCGGCACGGCGGTCTTCATGACCTCGACGCCCGACGGCGTCCCCCATGCACTCCTGCACAACCTCAAGCACAATAAGGTACTGCACGAGCGCGTGATCATGCTGACGGTGAAGATCCTCGATGTGCCCTATGTCGAGCAGGAGACGCGGTGCGAGCTTGAGCCGCTCGGCCATGGCTTCCACCGGCTGGTGGTCAAATATGGCTTCATGCAGGAGCCGGACGTACCGGAGGCACTGAAGCGGCTGACCGGCTGCGGCCCCGAGTTCAAGATGATGGACACGAGCTTCTTCCTAGCCCGCCAGACGTTGCTGCCCTCCGCCCGGCCCGGCATGGCGATCTGGCGCGAAAAGCTGTTCGCCTGGATGCTGCGCAACGCGGAGTCGGCGATGGAGTTCTTCAAGCTCCCCACCAACCGCGTGGTCGAACTCGGCAGCCAGGTCGAGATCTGACCCGCCAACACCCGGAGTATCGATGTCCAACCTCGTCCTGATCCGTCACGGCCAGTCGGCCTGGAACCTGGAGAACCGCTTTACCGGGTGGTGGGATGTGGACCTTACCGAGCAGGGCGTCGGCGAGGCCAAGGCGGCGGGCGAGCTGATGAAGGCGCGCGGCGTCGACTTCGATCTCTGCTTCACCAGCTTCCAGACGCGCGCGATCAAGACGCTGCATTTGGCGCTGGAAGCGATGGGCCGGCTGTGGCTGCCCGAAGAAAAGGACTGGCGGCTGAACGAGCGCCACTATGGCGGGCTGACGGGCCTCAACAAGGCCGAGACCGCCGCCAAGCATGGCGACGAGCAGGTGAAGGTCTGGCGTCGCAGCTTCGACATTCCGCCGCCGCTGCCGGAGGAAGGCAGCCCCTGGGACGTGGCTAAGGACGGCCGCTACAAGGGCGTGCCGATCCCGCAGACGGAGAGCCTGAAGGACACGATCGCCCGCGTGCTCCCCTATTGGGAAAGCCGCATCGCGCCCGAGCTGAGGGCCGGCAAGCGGGTGCTGATCTCCGCGCACGGCAACTCCCTGCGGGCGTTGGTAAAGCACCTGTCCGGCATCTCGGACGCGGAGATCACCGGGCTGGAGATCCCGACCGGCCAGCCGATCGTGTACGAACTGGACGCGGAGCTGATCGCGCGTGATCGCTACTATCTGAGCGAGCGCGGCTAACGTCGTCATTGGGAGCGTAGCGAAGCAATCCAGTGTGGCGGATAAGCCCGCTGGATTGCTTCGTCGCTATGCTCCGCGCAATGACGAGTTCACCCCAGCTTGCCGAACTTCGCCTCATATCCAGCCGTGTCCCCAGCCGCGAGAAAGCGCGCCTGTTCGACCCATTGGTCGCGCGTCACGCGGCCCTTGAACGTGCCCATCTGCGCATCAATTCGCGCCACGTCGGCGTCCGTCCATGCCGCGATCTGGTTGTAGCGCGTGACCCCGAGCCCATTCAGCATCGCCGCGACCTTCGGCCCCACGCCTTTCATCCGGGTGAGCTCGTCGGCAGGGCCGGCGGGCACCGCGTGGATCGGCTCGGGCGCTGGCTCCGGCGCCAGCGTCGGCGGCATGGCGTCGATCGGGGGCGGCACGTCGATCGGCATGGCGGCCGGCCCGGTGATGACCGGCGAGATTTCCTGCTCGATGCCGTCCTTCGTCTTGGCCTCGGGCGAGCGCTCGCTGCTCGATCCGATCAGCCACCAGAGCGCCACCAGCGCGACCACCACGCCGATGACCAGCAACACCCAATTTTGTTCGACCCATTCCATCACCGCGTCTCCCGCTCAATCCCGCGCGAACCAATGTCCCGTCGGCAAAAGCCGCTGGGGAAGTCGATCCGGTCCACCGCCGCATAAGCCGCCTGCTGTGCCCAGCGCACGGTCGGACCCTCGGCCGTGACCGCGAGCACCCGCCCGCCCGAGGCGGTCAAGGTCTCGCCGACCATTCTCGTGCCCGCCTGGAACACCAGCGCGCCGGCCGCTTCCGCGCGCTCTACCCCCTCGATCGTGCCGCCGGTCTCCGGCGTGCCGGGGTAGCCGTTCGCGGCCACCACCACGGTCAGTGCCACGCGGTCGGTGAACTTTGGCGCCTCCACCTCGGCCAGCCGCCCTTCCGCGCAGGCGAGCATCAGCAACAGCAGGTCGCTCTCGAGCCGGGGCATCAACACCTGCGCCTCCGGGTCGCCGAACCGCGCATTATACTCGATCAGCTTGGGACCACGAGCAGTCAGCATCAGCCCGGCATAAAGCACGCCCACGAAGGGCGTGCCCGCCTCCGCCATTGCCCGCACCGTCGGCTCGACGATCTCGCGCATCGCTTGGGCGGTCAGCGCGGGCGTCAGCACGCGCGCCGGCGAATAGGCGCCCATGCCGCCGGTGTTCGGTCCGGTGTCGCCATCGCCCACGCGCTTATGGTCCTGGGCCGATCCGAACGGCACCACCGTCCGGCCATCCGACAGCGCGAACAGGCTTGCCTCCTCGCCGTCGAGAAACTCTTCGAGGACGACCGGACCGTCCGCCGCGCGCACCGCCGCTTCCGCTTCGTCGGGGGTGGTGGCAATCACCACGCCCTTGCCGGCCGCAAGCCCGTCCGCCTTGATCACCACCGGCAGTCCGAAGGGCGCGAGCTTGGCCAGCGCATCCTCCACCCCGTTCGCCCGCACATAGCCCGCCGTCGGAATGTCAGCCGCCCGGCACAAATCCTTGGTAAAGCCCTTCGAACCTTCCAGCTGCGCCGCCGCCTTGTCCGGCCCGAACACGCGAATATCGGCCGCGCGCAGATCATCGCCCAGCCCCTCGACGAGCGGCGCCTCGGGCCCGATCACGACCAGTGCGATGCATCGGTTGCGGCAGAAGTTCACGACGGCGGCGTGGTCGCCCACGTCCAGCGCGACCAGCTCGGCATGGCGCGCGATGCCCGGGTTGCCCGGCGCCGCGTAGAGCTTGCTCAAGGCCGGGCTTTGCGCCAATTTCCAGGCCAGCGCATGCTCGCGCCCTCCCGACCCGATCAGCAGGACGTTCATTGGCTTCCAATCTCTCCCTCGATCCGGCGGCAAGGCTGTTAGCCGAGCCCTCGCCCGGCGACAACGCGCCTGCGCTCAGCGTGTCCGAGCTCGCTTTCGCGCTGAAGCGGGTGGTGGAGGACAGCTTCGGCCTGGTGCGGCTGCGGGGCGAGATCAGCGGCTATAAGCGGGCCGCGTCCGGCCATGCTTATCTGACGCTCAAGGACGACAAGGCCTGTCTGGATGCGGTCATGTGGAAGGCGGGCGTCGCATCGCTGCCCTTCCGGCCCGAAGACGGCATCGAGGTGATCGCGACGGGAAAGCTCACCACCTATCCAGGCCGCTCTAAGTACCAGATCGTGATCGAGCGGCTGGAGCTGGCGGGCGAGGGCGCGCTGATGCTGCTTCTCGAGCGGCTCAAGGCCAAGCTCGCGGCCGAGGGCCTGTTCGATAGTGCGGCCAAGACGAAGCTGCCCTTCCTGCCCCGCCGCATCGGCGTGGTCACCTCGCCGACCGGGGCGGTCATCCGTGACATCCTCCACCGGCTCGAGGACCGCTGCCCCACCCATGTCATGGTCTGGCCCGTCCAGGTGCAGGGGCAGGGCGCGGCCGAACAGGTTGCGGCGGCAATCGGCGGCTTCTGTCGGATGCCTGAGGATCAGCGGCCCGATCTCGTCATCGTCGCGCGCGGCGGCGGTTCGATCGAGGACCTCTGGGCCTTCAACGAGGAAGTTGTGGTGCGCGCCGTCGCCGGCTGCACGATCCCGATTATCTCCGCCGTCGGACACGAGACCGACACCACGCTGTGCGACTATGCGGCCGATGTGCGCGCGCCCACGCCGACCGCTGCGGCCGAGATGGCGGTGCCAGTCCGGGCGGAACTGCGCGCCTATGTCCGGGAGCAGGGCGCCCGCATGGAGCGCTGCGCCCGCCGCTATCACGAGCGTGGGGTCGAGCGGCTGACCGCGCTGACCCGGCTGCTGCCGACACCCGCAAGCCTGCTCGACCCGCAACGCCAGCGCGTTGACGAGCATGGCGAACGCCTTCGTCGCGGGCTCGGCCGCCGCGTCGCCGATGCGCGCGGCGAACTGGCGCGGGCGTCCGGCGCGCTTCGCCCGACGCTTCTCACGACGCGCATCCAGCGCGCGACCGACCGGCTGCAGGCGGTCTGGCGGCTGGCCCAGTCCGTGAACCCCGAGAACCTGCTCGCCCGCGGCTATGCCTGGGTGGAGGGGAGGGGCGGGCAGGTCGTGACCAGCGCGGCCGCGGCCCGCTCGGCCGCCGCACTCCGACTCCACTTCGCCGATGGCACGGTTGACGCGCGCGTCGAACGCGCCACATCGGGGCCGAAGCGCGAGGCGCCGAGCCAGCCGAGTCTGTTGTAGAGGTTAAGTTCCGATGTTGATGTTCAACCGCAGCCAACCCGCCCGGCTCCACTATATGGCCAATGGCTTCCGGGTGCTGAGCAATGGCGACCATGTCGTCTGCGCCGTCTCGGGCGAGAAGATCGAGCTGGACTCGCTGCGCTACTGGTCGGTGGCGCGGCAGGAGCCGTATGCCACTGCCGAGATCGCCACCGCCGCCCTGTCAGCCAAGTGAAGCAGCTCTGGCCGGCACTGCTGCTCAGCGGCTGCGTGGGGGCGCCTGCGCCTGCGCCGGCACCGACACCCGCGCCCGTCGCTCGAACTTCACTGCCTGCTCCGGCGGCTCTTCAGGACATCCGCCTCGCCGGTCGGATCGAGCAAGGCGGGCTCGCCTATGGCTCCGTTCCACCCGGCACAACGCTGCGGCTCGGCAATGATCCGGTACCCGTCGCTAGCGATGGCCGCTTCGTGCTCGGCTTCGATCGGGACGCGCCCGCGACCCTGATCCTGGAGGCCCGCGGCCCCGGCGGTGCCACCTTCGCGAAGCCGCTCGCGATCGCGCGCCGTGCCTGGCAGCTTGAGCGCGTCGACGTGCCCCGCCGCCCCAGCGTCACCAATGAGGAGTTCGAGCGGCTGCGCGCGCCCGAGGTCGCGCGCATCAATGCCGCGCGTGCGGTCAACGCGTTCAGCGAAGGCTGGCGCCAGACCTTCATCCTGCCCGCCCAAGGCCGATTTAGCGGCGTGTTCGGCTCCCAGCGCATCTATCGCGGCGGCGAAGAAGGGGCGTATCACTCCGGCTTGGACATTGCGGGCGGGGCAGGGGCGCCGGTGTTCGCGCCAGCGGACGGCGTGGTGGTGCTTGCCGCGACCAAGCCGTTTACGTTGGAAGGCAATCTCATGATCATCGACCATGGCATGGGCCTGAACAGCGCTTTCCTGCACCTCTCGCGGATCGACGTGCGCGAGGGCGACCGCGTTCGCCAGGGCCAACCTGTCGGCGCCATCGGCAGCTCAGGACGCGCGACGGGGCCTCACCTGCACTGGGCCGTCAAATGGAAAACCGCGCGGGTCGATCCGGAGCGCCTGGTCGCGCGCTAGGCGTCAGCCCACCCGCATCCCTTTAACCGCGCGATTGCCTTCGAAGCGGATGAAGTAGCTGCCCATCAGCCCCTTCTTGATGATCACTTTCTGACCGGGCTTCGGAAAGGCGTTGATGCCCTCGGTGGTCTGCCAGACGGCGCCCTCTTCGATCGTAAAGCGGAAGCGGCCATAGCCCGTCGACTGTACCGTCTTGATCGGAGCCTCGATCTGCTGGAACTCAGCCTCTTCCTTCGGGTCCTCCTTACCATCATCAAAGAAGGGAAGGCGGGGCAGGCTGAAGCCGAACAGCGACCGCTTGGTCTTGCGCACCTCCTGCTTGTCGAGGAGCACGGTCTCCTTCTTCTCGACGGAGGTGACCAAAGCCGCCGCCTCCCGATCGAAGCAGGCTAGACGCTGGCCATTGTCGGCGATCGCGCGGCAGGCCGCCAGGCCGCGAATGGCAGCGGGGCTTTCCTGCGCCGCGGCAGGGGCTGCGAGCAGGCTCGCGGAAAGGATCAGGCACGCGAAACGGATCATGTGGGCAGCCCCGGATGACAACGTGGGACAACCTAGCCGTGCGCCCTGCAGGCGACAAGCAGCCTCCAAAACCACTGTGACTGAAATGCTACACTTAGGGTCAAAATGTTCGTTTCGCAGAGAGGGGCCGTTGTTCTGTTCGGGCCATTTCGCCTAGTAGCGCCTTAATAGCTTCGTTTGCAGCTATGCCACCACGTGCGTCCGGCGATGAACCGGCCACGACAAAGGGGAAGAAAGACTATGCAGCTTGCACTTCGTCGGCACCTGCTGGCCTCGACCGTGCTTCTCGGCGCGTCGATGGTCGGTTCGGCCGCGTACGCTCAGCAGACCGCAGACGCGGCGCCGGCCGATGACGGCACGATCGTCGTTACGGGCTCGCTCATCACCAACCCGAACCTGGAGCGCTCGACGCCGGTCAACGTGACGACTTCGGAAGAAGTCGAGCTGCGTCAGACCAACGTCGCCGAGCAGCTGCTCCGCGAAATCCCGGGCGTCGTTCCGTCGATCGGCTCGGCCGTGAACAACGGCAACGGCGGTGCGTCGTTCGTCAACCTGCGCGGCATCGGCTCGCAGCGTAACATCGTCCTGGTGGACGGTCAGCGCCTGGTGCCGGCCGAACTGAACGGCCGCTTCGACTTGAACAACATTCCGCTCGCTCTCATCGAGCGCACGGAAGTTCTGACCGGCGGTGCATCGACCACCTACGGCGCGGACGCCGTCGGCGGCGTGGTGAACTTCATCACCAAGAACAACTTCTCGGGCCTCGAGATCCAGGCTTCCGAGCAGATCACCGAGCGTGGTGACGGCAACGTCTTCCGCGTCGACATGACGATCGGTGCCAACTTCGATGACGGCCGCGGCAATGCGGTGTTCTCGATCGGCTACCAGGAAGCGGACCCCGTCTATCAGGGCGCGCGCGAGTTCAGCCGCTTCAACATCTCGGCGTTTGGCGGCGGCGTTTCCGGTTCGGGTACCTCCGTTCCGTCGCGCTTCTCCGGCGTGAACCCGTCGGGTGTGGGTTGCGGTGGCGCTGGTCAGCCGACCTGCGCTTCGACCCAGGGTGGTCTGCGTCAGGTCACGACGGCCGGCACGGCTTTCCGTCCCACGACCGCCTTCGATCCGTTCAACTTCAACCCGTTCAACGTCTTCCAGACGCCGTTCGAGCGCTTCAACATCTTCGGTCAGGCCAACTACGAGGTCTCCGATGGTCTTGAGGTCTACACCCGTGGCCTGTTCTCCAAGAACAGCGTGCGGACCATCATCGCGCCGTCGGGTGCGTTCGGCATTGCCGTCACCGTTCCGCTGAACAACCCGTTCCTGACGGCCGCTCAGCGTAACGCATTCTGCGCCTTTGACACCGATCCGGGCGCTGCCTACACGCCGCGCTTCACCCAGGCAGAGTGCGACGCCGCAGCGAACCCGCTGCTTCGTCCGGGCGACGCTGCCTTCCGTCAAGTTCAGAACGTCCAGCTGTCGCGCCGTGCGACGGAAGCCGGTCCGCGTATCAGCGACTATGTGACGCAGATCTTCGACTATCGTGCCGGTATTCGCGGCAACATCACCGACTCGATCAACTTCGACGTGTCCGGTGCCTATGGTGAGTCCGAGAACCTGCAGACCATCCGCGGGTACACGCTGAACTCGCGCTTCCGGCAGGGTATTCTGGCTGGTCGCACGGCCACCGGTGCGCTCACCTGCTTCGATGCCTCGAACGGCTGCGTGCCCGTAAATGTGTTCGGCCCCGAAGGGTCAATCACGCCCGCAGCGGCCGACTTCCTGGTAGCTGAGTCGACCGTGCTTACCCGCACTTCGCTGGCGCAGGCCCGTGCAACCATCTCGGGTGATTTCGGCGCGGCTCTGCCTTGGGCCGAAGACGCGATCAGCTTCGCGGTGGGTGGCGAGTATCGCCAGTATACGGCGCTTCAGCAGTCCGACACGCTCGCGGCTCAGGGCGATCTGGGCGGCGCTGGCGGCGCAGCTCCATTCATCGACGGCAGCTTCGACGTCTACGAGGCGTTCGGCGAACTCGTGGCACCGATCGCGCAGGACAAGCCGTTCTTCCACAGCCTGACTTTGGAAGCTGGCGTTCGTTACTCGCACTACACGATCGATGCGCCGGGTACGCCGAAGTTCAACACCACGACCTACAAGGCCGGTGGTAGCTGGGAGCCGATCCCGAGCCTGAAGCTGCGTGGTAACTACAGCCGCGCGGTTCGTGCGCCGAACATCGCCGAGCTGTTCAGCCCGGTGAATACGGGCCTTACCAGCCTGACCGACGATCCCTGCGCCTCGATCAACGATGCGGGTGCGGTGATCCGTCCCGCGCCGACCGGCGAACTCCGCGCCATCTGCTTGGCGCAGGGTGCAACGGTCGCTCAGCTCGGCTCGATCCCGGTTCCGACTGCGGGTCAGGCCAACACCACTGGCGGTGGTAACATCAACGTCAAGCCGGAGAAGTCGAACTCCTACACCTTCGGTGCGGTGTTCCAGCCTGAGTTCATCCCAGGCTTCTCGATGTCGGTCGACTACTACAACATCAAGGTGACCGGCGCGATCACCTCGCCGACCGTGAACGACGCGATCACGGCCTGCTTCGGTACCAACCCGCAGTCGCCGCCGGCCGGTGCGTCGGCTACCGAGGCGTGCACGATCATCCGTCGTAACCCGATCACGGGTTCGCTGGCGGGCGATCCGAACACCACCCCGGGTCTGTTCCAGTCGCTTTCGAACCTCGGCCGGATCTCGACCGACGGTATCGACGTGACGATGAACTACAACACGGACCTCGGTTTCGCGAAGCTGGCGCTCAGCTTTGCGGGCAACTGGACCCGGAGCAACAAGTTCCAGGCGGTCTCGGGTGTGTCGGTCAATCGTGACTGCGTCGGCTACATCTCGTCGAACTGCGGTTCGCTGCAGCCGGAGTTCAGCTGGACGCAGCGCACCACGCTTTCGTTCGAGAACATCGACCTGTCCCTGCTGTGGCGTCACATCAGCGCCTTCCAGCAGGAGCCGCTCGACCGCCAGAACAACTTCGTTGCGTACAGCGGTCCGCTGCCGTCGAACAACTCGCCGCTGCCGGGTGCGCCGCAGCAGGGGTTCTTCGGCAACCGGAACACTGGGTTCATCGAAGCCTATGACTATTTCGATCTCTCGACCCGGATCGGCGTGGGGGACAACCTGACGCTGACGCTGACGGTGGCCAATCTGTTCGACAAAAAGCCGCCGCTGACCGGTCAGGACATCGGCACCACCGCCTTCAACAGCGGCAACACCTTCCCGTCGACCTTCGACGCACTGGGCCGGACGTTCCGCGTCGGCGCCCGCCTGCGCTTCTAAGCCGACGGTGAAAGCCTGAACGAAGAGGGGCGGGACTTGATGGTCCCGCCCCTTTTTGTTGCCCGAAGCTGATTCGGGTCAGACGTCGAACATCGGATTGAACGGGCGTTGCCGGATCCAGCGGCTGGCCAGCCATTTGCTGCCCGACCGGACCGGCAGGCCCGCATGCCGCATCCGCTGGTCGGGACGGCCGTCGACGTCTGCGTTGGTAAAGACCAGGCAATCGCCCGCGCGTCCTTTGATGCTCAGGCCGAGTGTAAGGAAATGGGTCTCCCCGCCTTCATAGTCGTCGTTCAGGTAGATAAGCGCCGTCTTCGCGCGCTGGTTGGACGCCCCCGGCATCGCGTCGATATGCGCGCGATATTCGGCCCCAACTTCGTAGCGCAGGACATTCAGCATCTCCGCGCAGCCGACATCTGTGTCGCTCAACCTAGCCAGACGCAGATTGACACCGCGGACTACCAGATCCTCGAGCGTCGGATCGAAATACATGCCGAGCGAGGTGCGGATCGGGTCGGGCACCCCCTGACCCGTTGCAGGATCCCGGACCTGCGAGGGACGCAGGGCGGGCCCGGCCTTTTCAGCCAGATACGCGCACTCCGCCGGGGTAAACGCGTTGCGGAACAGGGTGATTGCAGGGTCGACCGAAAGCGGTTCCGCCGTGAACTTCTGGGACGTCTGCATTTTCTCCAGCATACCCAGCTGTCGCGCTGCATCGGCATCCACCCCAGCGATGCTCGAAAGCAGGGCCCGGCCCGCTTCGAAATTCTCCACGCACCCAGTCCCGTTCGCGAGCAGGTGCGCCTTGAGCCGCGTGGCCTCGATATGGCCGGCTTCGCGGGCTCGGTCGAGCCAGTCGTGGCCCTCTGCCAGATCCCGCGGCACCTGGATTCCCCAGAGCCGCCAATTCGCGTAGATGAAGGCGGCATCGCTATTGCCGCCCTCAGCGCTGCGCCGCACCAGATCGATCGCTTCAGCGACCCGTCCCGCTGCGGCAAGCGCGCGCACGTCGTCCATCAGCGGCATCATACGACTCCGACCAAGGGGTGCGCCAAAGCCATCGGCACACCTGTGCGCTCGGCCACCGCATGAGCCCACACCGCGACCTTCTCGAGTTCGTCCCGGTGCGCTGCCCCGGCCGCCGCATACTCTGCCTCGCGTTCGGCTCGCCCGAAGCGCTCACCCGACTTCGAGTTGCGGCCGAAGACCGACGCGACCGTCTCATCCGGCGCGAGCGCAATGCCGAAGTGCCGGGCCAGCGCCGCCATCGATTCGGTCGGCCGCTCGAGCAGCGTCTCGCTGTCGAGGCTACGCGCTCTTCCGCCAAGCGCCTCCAGCAGATCGGCGAAGATCGCCTGCTGCACCAGCCAGCCGGTGGCCGCGACCTGCAGGTCGGTCTGACCGAACAGCTCCTCGGGACGCAAGCCCAGCCGTTCGACCAGCCCGTCCTTTACATAGCCGGCCAGCAGCTCGCGCACCCAAAGCCGCCCGTCCAACCCTTTCTTGGCAACGGAGGTGAGGAACACCTGCAGAGGCGCATGCAGGAACAGCGCGCGCGCGTCCGGGCGCAGCGCCATGATCATCCGGATAAGCCCGTTCACGATGTTGGAGGGCTTGACCACCATAGCCTCGCCCGGCTCAAACGGGCGGGCGAGCAGCCGCAAGGCCCCGTCCGTCACCTCGGCCACATCGCGTCCAGCGGCACCGCGCCGCCGCCAGCCGACCATATCATTGAGGATCAGCGGCTCCTTGAGCGCGGTGCTCACGCCGGGCCGGTCGAACGCGCGCGCGATCAGCGTCGAGCAGCAAAAGGCTGAGTGGAACACGAAGTGCACCGGCGCCGGCTCCGGAGCCGCGGCGGTCGCCTCGCGCCGTCCGATCTCCACCCGCTCCAGTCCGGCCGGCAGATGATCGTCAGTGATGAACGTCGCCGCTGCATGCTGCGTCCGGTCCACGCGCAGGAACTGCACCGCGTCCTTGCTCTCGACATAGCGATGGGCGAGCCAGTCGGGGTCGCGAGTGATGGTTTGGACGTCTACTCTCATAACTCCGGCTGGGCTGAGCTTGTCGAAGCCCTCCCTTTTTCTGACTTCGGAGCAAAAGAACAAGGGAGGCCCTCGACAAGCTCAGGCAAGCCGGAGTTTGGACGTCCGGCTTTCAACTAAGCTTCAACTCCAGCCGCCCATCGCCCTCATCCACACGCACGGTCGCGCCGTCACGGACCTCGCCGCGCAGGATCAGGTCGGCCAGCGGGTCCTGCACATATTTCTGCACCGCGCGCTTCAGCGGGCGGGCGCCATAGACGGGGTCATAGCCGACCCGCCCAAGCCATGCGCGTGCTCCATCGGACAGTTCCAGCGCCACCTTCCGGGCCGCCAGCAGCTTCTGTACCCGCGCGACCTGAATATCGACGATCGGGCCCATATGCGCCTGTGCCAGCCGGTGGAACAGGATGATCTCGTCCAGCCGGTTCAAGAATTCGGGCCGGAAATGCCCGCGCACGATCTCCATCACCTGCGGCTCGACCGATTTAACGTCCGCGTCGTCCGCCACCTGGCTCAGGAACTGTGAACCTAGGTTCGAGGTCAGGATGATCAGCGTGTTCGAGAAATCGACCGTGCGGCCCTGGCCGTCGGTCAGGCGGCCATCGTCCAGCACCTGCAACAAGATGTTGAACACATCACCGTGCGCCTTCTCCACCTCGTCGAACAGTACGACTTGATAGGGTCGCCTCCGAACCGCTTCAGTGAGAACGCCGCCTTCTTCGTAACCGACATAGCCTGGCGGTGCTCCGATCAGCCGGGCAACGGAATGCTTCTCCATGAACTCCGACATGTCGATCCGCACCATCGCGGACGCATCGTCGAACAGGAACTCGGCCAGCGCCTTGGTCAGCTCGGTCTTGCCGACGCCAGTCGGCCCCAGGAACAGGAACGAGCCGAGCGGCCGATTAGGATCCTGCAGGCCCGCCCGCGCCCGCCGCACCGCGGTCGACACGGCGCGCACCGCATCCTCTTGGCCAATCACGCGTTTGCGGAGCACATCCTCCATCTGCAGCAGCTTCTCGCGCTCGCCCTCGAGCATGCGGTCGACCGGAATGCCGGTCCATCGCGACACGACACCCGCGATATCGTCCGCCACCACTTCCTCACGCAGCATCGCGCCCGCGGCGGCGCCCTCCGCCTCGGCCAGCTGCTTTTCCAGCGCCGGGATGATGCCGTAGCTGAGCTCGCCTGCCCGTGCGAGATCGCCCGAGCGCTGCGCCTGCTCCAACTGCAGCCGCGCGGCGTCGAGCTGTTCCTTGATCTTGGCCTCGCCGGCAATCTTTTCCTTCTCGGAGTGCCAGCGCGCGGTCAGCGCCGCCGACTCCTCTTCAAGGTCGGCCAGCTCGCTGTCGAGCGATGCCAGCCGGTCGCGTGAGCCCGCGTCCGTTTCCTTCTTCAGCGCCTCGCGCTCGATCTTCAGCTGGATGATCCGCCGGTCGAGATTCTCGATCTCCTCCGGCTTCGACTTGATCTCCATCTGCAGCCGCGACGCCGCCTCGTCCATCAGGTCGATCGCCTTGTCGGGCAGGAAGCGGTCGGTGATGTAGCGGTTGGAGAGCGTCGCCGCCGCCACGATCGCGCCATCGGTGATCCGCACGCCATGGTGCAGCTCATACTTCTCCTTTAGCCCGCGCAGGATCGAGATCGTGTCCTCGACCGTCGGCTCGTCTACGAATACCGGCTGAAAACGCCGCTGCAGCGCCGCGTCCTTCTCGACATACTTCCGATACTCGTCGAGCGTCGTGGCGCCGATGCAGTGCAACTCGCCGCGCGCCAGGGCGGGCTTCAGCAGGTTGCCGGCATCCATCGCGCCCTCGGCCTTGCCCGCGCCGATGAGCGTGTGCATCTCGTCGATGAACAGGATGACGTCGCCCTCGGCCTGGCGCACCTCGTCGAGCACGCCCTTCAGCCGCTCCTCGAACTCGCCGCGATATTTCGCGCCCGCGATCAGCGCGCCCATGTCGAGCGACATCAGCCGCCGGTCCCGCAGCGAGTCCGGCACGTCGCCATTGGCAATTCGCAGCGCCAGCCCTTCCGCGATGGCGGTCTTGCCCGTGCCGGGCTCGCCGATCAGCACCGGATTGTTCTTGGTGCGCCGCGCAAGGATCTGGATCGTCCGCCGGATCTCCTCGTCGCGGCCGATGACGGGGTCGAGCTTGCCCTCCCGCGCCGCCTCTGTGAGGTCGCGCGCGAACTTCTTGAGGGCATCGTAGCGATCCTCGGCTCCGGCCGTGTCCGCGGTGCGGCCCTTGCGCAGTTTCTCGATTGCGTCGTTCAAGCCGGCCGGCGTCACATTCGCCTTGGCCAGAGCCTTGCCTGCCGTCGTGGTGGAGGCGAGCGTCAGCGCCAGCAACAGCCGTTCGACGGTCACGAAGCTGTCGCCCGCCTTGCTCGCCACCTGCTCGGCCTGGTCGAGCACGCGCACCGCATCATTGTCGAGGCCCGGCGTCTGCTGCGCGCCCGATCCGCTCACGGCCGGCACCTTGGCCAGAACCGCATCAGTCTCCTTGAGTGCGATCGCGGGATCGCCGCCAGCCGCGCGGATCAGGCCCGAGGCCATGCCTTCATTGTCTTCGAGCAGAGCCTTCAGCAAATGCTCCGGTCCGATCCGCTGATGCGACATGCGGATCGCAACCGTCTGCGCGGACTGCAGAAAGCCTTTCGCCCGGTCGGTAAATTTCTCGAGATTCATGCTGTCCCCACTGGTCCGTGGCTAGCGATATGGTGTTGCTATTGTGCAACACAAGTCGCAAGCTTTACGCTCAGAAAAGGGGAAGCTTCAATGCTGCGTCGGCTCGTCCTGGCTTGGTTCATCTTGTGCTCCGCGTCCGCACTTGCCGCCGAGCGCCTCGCTCTGGTGGGCGGAACGCTGGTCGACGGCACCCTGCGCGAGCCGATCCGCAACAGCGTGATTCTGGTTGAAGGCGAGCGCATCACGGCGGTCGGAACCGTCGGCAGCCTCGCCGTTCCCGAGGGCGCCACCGTGATCTCGACCGAAGGCATGACGGTGATGCCCGGCCTTTGGGACATGCACGTCCACCTGATGCTGAACGGCCATGCCGACTATGCGCATTGGGACCGCACCTATCTGAGCCATCTGCGCGACGTAATCATGCCCGCCTCCGCCAAGCAGCTGCTGATGGCAGGCGTCACCGGCGCCCGTGATCTCGGGGCGCCGCTCGAGGACAGCATCGCCGTGCGCGATGCGATCCGGGCGGGCCGGATTCCGGGTCCAACCCTGTTCGTCTCCGGGCCGTTCATCCAGAAAAGGCCTTATCCCGGCGCAGAGGCGTTCCGCTGGGGCGTGGACTCTCCCGCCGATGCCCGCGCCAAAGTCCGCCGAATAGCCACTGCCGGTGTCGATACGGTCAAGCTGATCGACCAGGATCAGATGAGCGATGCGGAAATCGCCGCCATCGTGGACGAGGCTACGCGCCGCAAGCTCTCTGTCGTCGCGCACGCTCACCGGCCGGAGGAAATCCGGCGCGCGCTGCGCCACGGCATCCGCTTCTTCGAGCATACCGGCCTGGGTGCAGCCCCTGAATATCCGGAGGACGTGATCGGTCCGTTGCGCGAACGGACTGGTAATATGGCGGCAGGCCCCGTCTTCTGGACGCCCACAATCGAGGGCCTCTTCAACTTCCCCTCTATGGTCCGCAACCACGAACATGCCGATGCCACCGAGTGGCACGAAGGGCTGCCGCCCGCTATCGTGGCCGACATTCGCGCGTCGATCGGCCATCCGGAGCGCATCGGCTATTTCCAGCAGACGCCCCAGCGCTGGCCGACGCTAACGCGCAAATTCCAGCAGCTGAGAGAAAGTGGCGCCGTGCTGCTGATCGGCACCGACAGCGGCATTCCGATGAAGTTCCATTCGAGCAGCACCTGGAACGAGCTCGACGTCTGGGTCAATCAGCTCGGCGTCCCACCTATCGAGGCCATTCGGGCCGCGACCTATTGGCCGGCCGTTGCCATGGGCGTCGATAAGGATTACGGCACCGTCACCGAGGGCAAGTACGCCGACATCATCGCCGTGCGCGGCGACGCCTTGAAGCAGATCGCGTTAGTTCAGCGCGTCGATGTCGTCATTAAGCACGGCAAGCGTGTCAAATAGCTTACCGTTTGAAAGCCTTCACCGACCCTTCTGATTACTCCGCGCCGGATTGAAAAAGCTGTCCGCGTTCCACTTCGGCGCTTCGGGTGCGTCGGCGATTTCCTTGGCGATCAGATAGTTGATGCGGGCGAACTTGGCGCCCGCCTTCCAGTCGATCGGCAGGGTCAGGTCGTCCGAGACCTTGTGGTAGTGCGTCGATAGGAAGCCGGTGAACTGCTTGTCCCCGCCGTTGCCGAAGCCCGTCATTAGAAACACCGACGGCACGCCTTCGCGCACGAACTTGTAATGGTCGGAGCGGGTGAACAGTCCTTCGTGAGGCAAAGGGTCGGCGCTCAGCGCGACACCCGCCTGTCCAGCCGCGCGCTGGACGGCCGGGCCCAGCGTCGAATGGTTCGCCCCGAACGCGATCACGTCCGAGAAGTCGTAGAGCAGCACCGGCATGTCGAGGTTGACCACGCCCACCACCTTGCCGCCGCCGGGCAGCGGGTGCTTGGCAAGATATTCGGCGCCGAGCAGCCCGTCTTCCTCTGCCGTCACTGCCGCGAACAGGATGGTGCGCTTCGGCCGGGTGCCCGTCTCGGAAAAGGCGCGCGCCACCTCGAGCATGGTCGAGATGCCGGTCGCGTTGTCCATTGCACCGTTGTAGATCTTGTCCTCACCCGTGAGCGCCGGATCGGTGCCTTCATGATCGAGATGCGCCATCAGCAGAACCACCTCATTCTTCAAGGCGGGGTCGGAACCGGGCAGCACGCCCAGCACATTCGGGCTCGTGAAGCGCCGGTGCGCGCTCCTGCGGCTGATCGACACCTCGGGCTTGAGCGCGAAGCCCTTGGGCCGGCCGCCCTGCTTGTCTGCCTCGGCGAGCACGGTTGCGAGCGGCGTCTTGGCGCCGGCGAACAGCGCCTCCGCCACGGGCGTGTCCACCGTCGCGACGATCCGCAGCTGTGGCGCCAGCGCAAACGGCGTTCCGTCCGGCTGCGCCCAGCCGATCGCCGGCTCCTTGGCGCTCTTCAAATAATAGTCGAACTTGCGCCGCTTCTGTTCCTCGAGCGTGCGCACGGTGATGAGGCCCACCGCGCCTTTCTCCTGCGCTAGCCGCTGCTTCATCGAGTTCAGGTGCGCACCCACCTCGCTCGGCATGCCTTTGGGAAAACCGCTCAGCGCGACGACGTATTTGCCGCGCACGTCCAACCCGCGATAGTCGGCGGCATCGGTACCGTGGCCGACGAACACGGCTGGTGCGGTCAGATCCTGCGTGGTCGCCAGCGTGCTCGCGCCCACCGCCACGTCCTTCGCCGGATCGAAGGCCGTGCCGCCGATCGTCACCCTCGGCTCACCGCCGCGCGTCGCCTCGACGAACGGCACCTGCTGATACCAGCCGCCGCTCCCGCCTGGGGTCAAGCCCAGCCCGAGAAACTTAGACGCCACATAGCTTGCCGCCAGATCATAGCCGCGGGTGCCCGCATCGCGACCTTCCATCAGGTCGCTCGCCAAGAACTCGACATGGCTCTTGAAGCGCTCGGGCGTGAACTCCTGCGCGGAAGCGGAGGTGGCGGCGAGCAGGGCGGCAAGCAGCAAGGCGCGACGGATCATGAGATGTCCTGTAGGAGCAAGGAGATGAACCGGGGATAGCGGGAGGCCGCCGCAGGCGCCAGTCGCCCTTGGTCGAAGACAGACGTGCGTTCGTCGACACCATTGGTGCGGCCCCGCAGCCCTGCTAACACCCTGCCATGTTCCGCTCCCTCGCGCTCAGCCTCGCCCTCGTCTCCACCGCGCTTTCTGCCCAGCAACCGGCGCCGCTCCCGCAACTCACCCAGGCCGTAAACATACCCTATGAGGAGTTCACGCTTCCCAACGGCCTGCGCGTGATCGTCTCAACCGACCGCAAGGCGCCCGTCGTCGCGGTGTCGGTGTGGTACAATGTCGGCTCCAAGCACGAGCCCGCGGGAAAGACGGGCTTCGCGCACCTCTTCGAGCATCTAATGTTCAACGGATCCGAAAATGCGCCGGGCGATTTCTTTGAGCCGCTACAGCAGATCGGCGCCACCGATGTGAACGGCACCACCTGGTTCGATCGCACCAACTATTTCGAGACGGTCCCGACGCCCGCTTTAGAGCGTGCCCTGTTCCTCGAATCCGACCGGATGGGCCATTTTCTCGGGGCGATTACCGAGCAGAACCTCAAGAACCAGATCGGCGTCGTTCAGAACGAAAAACGCCAGGGTGACAACCAGCCTTTTGGCCTGGTCGAATATGCCCAGCTCAAGGCGCTGATTCCGGCCGCGCATCCTTATGGCCATTCGACGATCGGCTCGATGGCCGATCTCGACGCCGCCAGCCTTGACGATGTCCGCGGCTGGTTCCGGCAGCATTACGGGCCGAACAATGCCGTGCTCGTACTCGCCGGCGATGTCGACGTGCCCACCGCTCGCCGCCTGGTCGAGAAGTATTTCGGCGATATCCCGCGCGGCCCTCAGCAGGTGACGCCGGCGGCGCCCGTCCCGACGCCCGCGAAGCGTGTCGACGAGGTCATGAAGGACAGGGTGGCCACCACCCGCATCTATCGCACCTGGACAACGCCGGGCCTCAACGATCCTGACGCCGTCGCGCTCGACATTGCGGGGACCATCCTGGGAGGCCTGTCGAGCTCGCGGCTCGACAATGCGCTCGTGCGTGGAGACAAGAGCGCGGTCCGCGTCAGCACGCAGCTGCAGCAGTTCGCGCAGCTCGGCTTTTTCGAAGTGTTCGTCGATGTCGCCCCAGGCGTCGACGTGGCGGAGCAGGGCCGCAAGCTCGACCGTCTGATCGCCGAGTTCGTCGCCGCGGGGCCGACGGCCGACGAAGTGCTGCGGGCCGCTACCCGCGATGTCACCGGCCGCACCGCTGCGCTGGAGTCGGTCGGCGGCTATACCGGCAAGGCGGCGACGCTTGCTGAGGGAGCGCTCTACTCGAGCGATCCGGGCTTCTACAAAAGACAGCTCGCTACCTATGCCTCCGCCACGCCGGCTCAGGTGCAGGCGGCGATGAAGAGATGGCTGACTCGGCCGATGCATGCGCTGGTGGTCGAGCCCGGTGCACGCGGCGCCTATGAGGAGTCGAAGGGCGTCGCGCCCAAGCCTGCGACCTTCGCGCCGGCCCATTACCGCCAGCCCGGCGACCCGGTGCCGTCCGCCGCGGCCGTGGATCGGTCCAAATTTCCGGACGTCGGCCAGATCGCCGATCTCGACTTTCCCGAAGTGAAGCGCGCCAAGCTGTCGAACGGCGTCGAGCTGGTCTATGCCCAGCGGACCGCCACGCCAACCACGCGCATCGTCGTCAGCTTCGACGCAGGCAATGCCGCCGACCCGATCGACAAACTCGGCCTGCAGCAGCTGACGCTATCGCTGATGGGAGAGGGGACGACACGCCTCGACTCTCGCGCGCTCGCCGAAGCGCAGGAGCGGCTGGGCGCCAACATTGGCACAGGCACTTCGACCGACAGGACCAGCATCAGCCTGTTCGCGCTGTCGGCCAATCTCCGCTCCTCCGTTGCGCTGCTCGCCGACGTGATCCGCAATCCGGCCTTCGCCCCCGCCGAAGTCGAGCGGATACGCGCGCAGCAACTGGTCTCCATCGTCAGCGAGATGACGCAGCCGGGCGGCCTCGCCCAGCGCACGCTGCCGCCGGTCCTGTTCGGACCAGACCATCCTTATGGGCGCGCGCCGAGCGGTCTCGGCGAGGCGGGGATCGTCGAGAAGCTCGGACGCGCGGACCTCGTCGCCTTTCACCAGAGCTGGATCAGGCCGGACAAGGCGACCATCTTCGCGGTGAGCGACCGCCCTCTGGGGGAGGTGCGCGCCGAGCTCGAGGACGGCCTCGGCAACTGGCGTGGCACCGGCAGGCCCGGCGTCAAGGCAACCGCGAAGCCCGCCCCAGCACCGCAGCCCCGCATCATCCTGGTCGACCGGCCGGATTCGCCTCAGTCGCTGATCTATGGCGGCATGGTGACCAGCCTGAAGGGCAAGGACGAGCTGCTCCCCTATCTCGCTGCCAACGACGTTCTCGGCGGCAACTTCCTGTCACGGCTCAACATGAACCTGCGCGAGCAGAAGGGCTGGTCCTACGGCGTGAACGGCCGTTTCAACCGGCTGCTGGAGGCGGTGCCCTATGTCGTCTCCGCACCGGTCCAGGCCGATCGCACCGGCGACTCGCTGGTGGCGTTGCGCGACGACATGACAGCCTTTCTCTCGACCAAGGGCATCACCGAGGCCGAGGAGCAGCGCACCGTCACCGGCTTCGTGCGCGAACTGCCCGGCAGCTTCGAGACCGCGTCCGACGTCCTCACCGGCATGCAGAACAACGTCCTTTGGGGGCGGCCGGACGACTATTACGACACGCTGGCCAGCCGCTACCGCGCGCTGGACGCCCGGCAGATGGACGCGGCGATCCGCCGCTCTGTCGATCCGTCCAAATTCGTCTGGGTGGTGGTCGGCGACGCCAAGACCGTGCGCCCGCAGCTTGACAGGCTCGGCCTGCCTGTCGAGGTGAAACAGGTTTCAACAGGAGAGAAATGATGTCGGCTGTCGATGGCGAGTGGGATTGCATCACGAAGTCGCCGCTGGGCGAGCAGAAGTCGGTGTTCACGATCAAGTCCGACGGCAACACCTTCACGGGCCAGCAGGCAGGCCAGATGGGCTCGCTCGACGTGCAGGACGGCAAGGTCGACGGCAACAAGATCACCTGGAAGATGGACATGAAGGTGCCCATGCCCATGACGCTCGACTGCCAGGCGACGATCGACGGCGACACGCTGACCGGCACCGTTGGCGCGGGCGCATTCGGCAGCTTCCCGCTCACGGGGACAAGGAAGGCTTGAGCTCGAGCTATAATCGCTCGTCCTGAGCGGAGCGCGAAGCGCGTAGTCGAAGGGCGGGGTTCCCAAAACCGAGCAGCGCCCCTCGACTTCGCTCGGGACGAGTGAAATCCTTCTCCTCAGGGGTGGACTTTAGTCACATGCCCCATCTTGCGCCCGGCGCGCACCGTCTTGCCGTAGAGGTGCAGCTTCGCCGCCGGATCGCGTACGATCGCGGGCCAGCCATTCGCCGCCTCGCCGATCAGGTTGCGCATCTCCACGCGCATGCCGGTGAGCGCTGTCGATCCCAGCGGGAGACCGCAGATCGCGCGGATATGATTCTCGAACTGCGACGTGACCGCGCCTTCGATGGTCCAATGCCCGCTATTGTGCACCCGCGGGGCCATCTCGTTGAACACCGGTCCGTCCGCGCAGGCGAAGAACTCCAGCGTCAGCACCCCGACATGGTCCAACGCCTCGGCCACCTGGCGCGCGAGAGCAATCGCCGCCTCCGCCTGATCGAGAACGATCGCCGGCGCAGGCACCGTCGACGTGTCGAGAATGCCGGACGCGTGCCGGTTTTCCGGCGTGTCCCACACGGCGACGGCGCCGTCCGCGCCGCGGCACAGGATGACCGAGAACTCCGTCTCGAACGCCACAAAGCCCTCCAGCACCGCCGGCGCTTGCCCGATCGCCTCCCAGGCACCGGCGAGGTCGGCATCCGGGCCGAGCCGAACCTGCCCCTTGCCGTCATAACCCAGGCTGGACGTCTTCAGGATCGACGGCGCGCCGATCTTCGCAAAGGCCGCGCCCAGCTCATGGAGCGTCTCGACCGCCATGTAGGGTGCCGTTCGGCCACCCAGTTCGCGCACCAGGCCCTTCTCCGCCGGCCGGAACCGCGCCACCTCCAATGAGCGCTTGCCCGGCCGGATCGGCACGCGCTCCGCCAGCCGGTCGAGCGCCACGGTCGGCACATTCTCGAACTCATAGGTGACGACACCGACCCGGTCCGCGAAGCGTTCCAGCGCACCGGCATCCTCATACGCCGCCTGCGTCCACTCCGCCGCGACCTCGGTAGCCGGCCCGCTCGCCTCAGGCGCATAGATGTGGCTGCGATAGCCCAGCTGGGCGGCGGCGATGGCGAGCATGCGGCCGAGCTGGCCGCCACCCAGTATGCCGATCGTGCCGCCGGGCGCCAGGATCATTCGGGCTCCGCCGCCACAGCCTCGCTCTGGCGCTGCCGCCAGCCTGCCAGACGCTCGCCCAGCGCTGCATCCTCGTTCGCCAGGATCGCCGCCGCGAACAGCGCCGCGTTCACCGCCCCGGGCTTGCCGATCGCGAAGGTTGCGACAGGGATGCCGCCCGGCATCTGCACGATGGAGAGCAGGCTATCGAGCCCATTGAGCGCCTTGGACTCGATCGGGACGCCCAGCACCGGAACCGCTGTCATGGAGGCGGCCATGCCCGGCAGGTGCGCGGCCCCGCCCGCGCCCGCGATGATGGCCTTGAGCCCGCGCCCGGCCGCGCCCTTGGCATAGTCGTAAAGCCGGTCTGGCGTGCGATGGGCGGAAACGATCCGCGCCTCATGGCTGATGCCCAGCGAGGCCAGTATCTCGGCGGCATGGCGCATGGTCGGCCAGTCGGACTGGCTGCCCATGATGATGCCGACCAGCGGCGCAGGCTCGCTCATAACCGCCCCCTCGTTGAAGCGCGCGCTTCTAGGGTGTGATCCCCGCTATATCAATCCGGCCGGCTATGGCATTAGCCTCCAGAGGATGCCGATCTTGAACCAGGACGATCTGGCCCGCGAGAATGAAGTGCTCAGGGCCTATGTGGCGGAACTCGAGGAGCGGATGCGCTGGCTCGAGCGGCTGGCCGACAGCGACACGCTGACGCCGCTTCCCAATCGCCGCTATTTCTTCCGCACGGTTGAGCGTGCCATCGCCCAGCGCGCCCGCCACGGCACGCCCGCGGCTTTGCTGTTCGTCGATTTCGACGGGCTCAAGGCGATCAACGACACGCACGGACATCGCACCGGCGACGAGGCGCTCGTCCACACCGCCTATGCACTACGCGAGAATATCCGCACCGGCGATGTCGTCGCCCGCATCGGGGGCGACGAGTTCGCGATCCTGCTCGACTATACGGAGGTGGAGGCGGCCACGGAGAAGGCCCGCACCCTTTCCGAAGCGCTCGCCGCGAAGCCGCTCCACGGCAAGGTGCCGGTCTCCGTTTCGATCGGCGTCACCGCCCTCCAGCCCGAAGACACGCCGGAGACTGCTCTCGCGAGAGCCGACGAGTCGATGTACGCGGCCAAGCGCGCGCCCTGAGCCGTTATCGCTCGTCTGCGGAGCTGACCAGCAGTTTGTCGATCTTGCGCCCATCCATGTCGACGATCTCGAAACGCCAGCCCTGCTCCTCGAAGCTTTCGCCCACGGTCGGCAGCTTTCGCATCACGGCGAGGACGAAGCCGGCTGTGGTCGCAAAGTCGCGGCCCTCGGGGAGGTCGAGATCCAGCCGCTCGGCCAAGGCGTCGGCCGAGAGCGAGCCCGAGATGAGCAGGCTGCCATCTTCGCGCTCGACCACATCCGGGTCGGTGCCGGCATCCTGGTCGGACGCGAACTGGCCGGCAATGGCGATGAACAGGTCGGCGGGCGTCACCAGCCCTTCCAGATGGCCATATTCATCGTGGACCAGCACCATTGGCACTTCGGCGCGGCGGAGTGTGTCGAGCGCGTCCATCGCGTCCACCTGGTCCGGCACCACTAAGAGCGGCCGCATCAGGGCGCGCAGGTCAATTGCACGGCCCTCCAGCAGCGTGGCGGCGATGTCCCGGCTCTGGACCACGCCCACGATCTTGTCGACCGAGCCTTCCGCGACCGGTACTCGGGTGTGCGGCGTGTCGATAAACCGGTGCCGGATCGTCTCCGCATCCGCGTCCACGTCGATCCAGTCGATGTCGGTGCGGGGCGTCATGACTTCGCGGACCGGACGGTCGGCCAATCGCACCACACCCGAAATGATCGCTCGCTCGCTCTCCTCGATCACGCCCGACCGGCTCGCTTCGGCGACGATCAGGTGGAGCTCTTCGGCGGTCACATGCTGCTCGGTCTCGCGCTGCATCCTGAGCAGGCGGAAGATCAGCGCGCTCGATCGGTCGAGCAACCACACGACCGGGCGCGCAGCTCTGGAGAACCAATCCATCGGCACGGCAGCGATCGCCGCAATGGGCTCGGGATTCCGCAGCGCGAACTGCTTCGGCACCAGCTCGCCCACGATCAGCGACACATAGGTGGTGACCGCGATCACGAGCGAGAAGGCCGCTCCAGCCGGTACGCCCACCAGCGCCAGTCGCTCGGCCACCGGTCGCTCCAGCACCGCGCCCGAGAAGGCGCCGGCGAGCAGACTGATCAGCGTGATGCCGATCTGCACCGTCGACAGCAGCCGGCCAGGGTCGTCCTGCAGCCTCAGCGCCGTGCTCGCGCCGCGTCGTCCTACCTTCGCCATCGCCTGGAGCCGGGGTTTGCGCGCCGAGACGATCGCCAGTTCCGACATCGCAAACAGGCCGTTCACGACGATCAGCGCCAGGATGATCGCGACCGAAATCCAGGGAAAGGGGGAAAGAGGCTGCATGCCGGGGGTGGAACGTCCTTAGCGGCGTTCAGGTGCAATCGCCAACCCTCTCCCTTCAGGGGAAGGGATTAGACCGTCTCCAGCATCCTCCGACCCGAACGCGTGCGCATCCGGTGCGTGCGGGTTACCCGGTTGGTGCGCCCGACGATGCTCTCGACGAACAGCCATTCCGCAGTCGCGTCGCGCGGCGTGAACGTCATGGTCATATAACCGCGGCCGCTGGTGTCGCACCATTTCAGCTCGGGATTGGTCTCGACCAAGGCGCGGGAGATGTCGGACGCGGGTACGGTCCGGAACACCGACTCGTAGCCCGGCGACGTGACGCTTTGTCCGTCGAACTCGACTCCGGCGCGGCGGCCACCTTCCATCAGGTCATACGCCCAAGCGTTGTGGCTGTCGCCGGCGAGCATCACCAGATCGGCACCCGCCCGCTGCGCCGACTGCAGCAGCCGCGATCGAGCTGCAGGGTAGCCGCCCCAATTGTCCATATTGCCTTGGAGGCCGAGCCGCGAGGCGAGCACGCCTGCCTTGACCCGCTCCTGCACATAGGCGGGGGAATCCGCTGGCACCCAATTGGCGACCGCTGCAGGCGCTTTGGTCTCACCCATGATTGTGCCGTTGCCGACCACCTGCCACTTCTTGCGGGCGCGAACCGAGCGGGCGAGGCCGTCGGCCAGCCACTGTTCCTGCTCCCAGCCCAGCATAGTGCGCGCGGGGTCGCGCCAAGCGCCGTCGCGGAAAGCCGTGAGCGCCGCCGCCGGATCGCCGCCGCTCCTCAGCACCGTTTCCAGCGAGGGCGGCTGTGAGCGGCCGAGCAGCCGCGTCTCCGTCCGGAAATAGGTCGCAAGGTCACCGATCTCATAGGTCGCCCAGGGCACGTCGCTCACGGGCATCCATTCGCGCCAGGCCTGCAATGCGGCCGCCTTGCGCACGGTCCACTCGCCTTCGTTTGGCTGGTGGTTCTGTGCGCCGCCTTCCCAGCTGTCATTGGCGGACTCGTGGTCATCGGTGGACACGAGCATGGCCATGCGATTGTGCAACCGCTGCAGGTCTGGGTCGGCCCGGTAGCAGGCGTATCGGGTGCGATAGTCCGCCAGCTGGATGAGTTCGCCGGCCGGCTCCAGGATGCGCGCGGCAATGGCCTGGCCGCGCGCCGGATAATCGCCGCGCGGATATTCGTAGAGATAGTCGCCGAGGTGGAGGGCCAGATGCAGGTCGTCCCGCTCGGCCGCATGCGCATAGGCGTTGAAGTAGCCGAAGGGCAGGTTGGAACAGGAAAACACCGCCATGCGGAAGGCATCGACGCGGCCCTCCGGCAGCGTCCGCGTGCGCCCCACGGGCGAGACCTGCCCATCGGCCGTGAAGCGGTAAAAATAGGTGCGGCCCGGCTGCAGCCCGCCGGTCGTGAGCTTGACGGTCCAATCGCGATAAGCGCCGGTCACGGTCGTGCCGCCCGACACGATGCGCGTGAAGTCGGGCGTCTCCGCAACTTCGACCGAGACGCGCGCCATGTCCCCGCTCGCCGGCACATAGCGTGTCCAGAGCAGCACCGAGCTCTGCGATGGCTCGCCGCTCGCCACGTCATGAGTGAAGCGGCGCGCCGCGACGATCTGCGCCAGCGCGGTGCCGCCGCCAGGCACCAGCAGCGCGCCGAGCCCCAGCACACCGCCGCGCACCAGCGACCGGCGATCGATCCTCAAGCTCATGCCGTTCCTCCCAAAAGCCGGGCTTCGGTTCCGAACCGAGCCACGTCCGCCTCGTCATTGTAAAGGCCAAGCCCGATCCGCAGCACGTCGCCGCGCACATCGGTAATCACGTCACGAGCCTTCAGCTCCGCCTGCCAGCGTTGGGCGTGCGGGCTGCGAAAGGCCAGGAAGCGTGCATGCGGGCCGTCGCCGATCGGGTTGAGCAGTTCCGCCTCCCCTAAAGCTGTGCCGGCGATCGCGTCGAGCAGCAGCGCCTGCAGCCGCGCCACATGGCCGGAAATCGTCGCCGTCCCGAGCCCCTCGCTCGCCAGCAATCGCCTCACGGCTAGAAAACGATACAGCCCCGAAGCGTCGAAAGTCGATCCCATGAACCGCATGGCGCCGGGCGCATAGCCGATGCTGCCGGGCGGCAGCGATAGGTCATCGAACTCGGCGTACCAGCCTGTGTTGACCGGTCGCGAGCCAAAGCCTGGTGGCGCGTGGAGGAACGCCACGCCTTCGCCGGCCATCGCATATTTATACCCGCCGGCGGTGTAGAAGATCTGGTCCGCAATGGGGGACAGGTCCGTCTCCACGGCCATGAACCCGTGATAGCCGTCAATCACGACCCACGGCCCCTCCGGCCGCGCAAGCTCCGCCAGCGGCGTGAGGTCATCCAGCACCAGACCGGAGTTGAACATCACCTGGCTCACGAAGATCAGGTCATGATCCCCGCTCCGAGCGGCCGCGAGAAAGCGTTCGGCGAAGGTCTCGAACGGCTCCGCGGCGATCCGCTTGACCGTCATGGCGCCAGCCTCTTCCCAGCGCGCCGACTGCCGACGGAAGCTGTGGAACTCGCCGTCACTCGCCAGCACCCGCACCGGCGCTTCCAGCGCCGAGACGATCCGGACGATCAGCTCATGCGTATTGGGCCCGAAAACGATGGTCGAAGGGTCGAACAGCCGCAGTTCGGCGGCGACCTCGGCCTGGGCTGCCGGCCAGACCTCGCCCATGATCCGGTCCCATTTGCGGTCGGCAAAGCGTGCGGCGTCGTCCCAGGCCTGGTAGTGGCCGTCGAAGCTCGCGTCGGGCCACAGATGATGGCTGTGCGCAGCCACGTGCAGCCGCTCGGGCGCGGCGTCGAGCGAGCGCCGGAACAGATGCTTGTAGCTCGTCAAAGCAGGGTTCTCAGCGACCAGAGCTCCGGAAAGGCCCGCTTAGACGTGGTTTCCTGCAGATATTTGACGCCCGCCGTACCGCCCGTGCCGCGCTTGCCGCCGATCACCCGTTCGACGGTCACCACATGCTTGTGCCGCCAGGTGGCGAGCGCGTCGTCCAGGTCGACCAGCTTCTCGGCGAGCTGGTACAGGTCCCACCAGCGCTCGGTGTCGCGGTACACCTCGGCCCATGCCGCCTCCACCTTCGCGTCCGGCACATAGGCCTGCGTCCAATCCCGTTCGAGCTTTTCCTCCGGCACTTCGAACCCGGCCCGAGCCAGCGCAGCGATGGCATCATCCCACAGGCTGGGCGCTCCCAGCGCTTCGGCCATTGCGCGCTCGGCCATTGGCCGATCCTTCTGGAAGCTCAGGAACCGGCCATCCTTCAGCCCAAGCAGATACTCAACCGTCCGGAACTGGTCCGACTGGAAGCCGGAACTCGAGCCCAGCACGCCCCGAAACCTCGAATAGTCGGAGGGCGTCATCGTTGCGAGCACGTCCCACGAGAGCGTCATCACCGCCTGAATCCGCGACACCCGCGCCAACCCCTTGTACGCGGGGACGAGGGCGCCGTCGCGCACCTGGGCCTTGGCCAGCTGCAGTTCGGCGATCATCTGCTTAAGCCACAATTCCTTCGTTTGGTGGATGATGATGAACAGCAGCTCGTCGTGCCGGTCGGAACGCGGGTGCTGGGCGGAAAGGATGTCGTCGAGCGCCAGATACGAGGCATAGGTCACGTCCATGACCCGGCTCTAGCAAGCGCGGCGGGAAAGGCCCAGCGCAGCCCCGTTCATGAACCAGCAAGCCCGTCGCACGTTGATTTCACCCGTGCCAGACAGTCTCCCCACTACGACAATCGCGCTGGCGATCGGTGCCTTTCTGGTCGTCACGTTGCTGCAGCGCATTCCTGTGATCGGGGGCGTGATCCGGTTGCTGATCTCGCTGGTGCTGGTCGCGGCCGTCGCCCTGCTTCTCACCGAACGAATGCCGTTCGACCCGGTGCTCTCCGGCATCGCCAATCGTTTCAATCTGGGTGGGCAGTTAGTCGCCGGCGACGAGACGCGGCTGCGCATGGCGCCGAACGGCCACTTCTTCGCGGAGGTGGCCCTGAACGGCGTGAAACGGCGTATGCTGATCGACAGCGGCGCGACGGTCACCGCCATATCGCAGCGCACCGCCCAGGCGGCGGGCGTGCGAACCGATCAGAGCCTTGTTCCCGTCGTCATCCAGACCGCCAACGGCACCGTGCGTGCGGACTCGGGCACGGTCGGGGAACTCCGCCTCGGCAACATCGTCGCCCGCGATCTGAAGGTCGTCGTCTCCCCCGCCTTCGGCTCGGTCGACGTGATCGGCATGAACTTCCTGTCCAAGCTCAAGAGCTGGCGCGTGGAAGGCCGCACGCTGATCCTGACTCCGAACAACCCCCAGCCGGTGACGGCGAGCTAGACCCGCTCCGCGCTCGCCACGGCGTCGGCCGCGCGCAGGGCGGCCAGGATGCGGACCAGGTGGTGCAGGTCATGCACCTCCAGGTCGACCTGGAAGCTGTGGAACGCGCCGTCCCGATTCTCGAGGCGGAGATTCAGGATGTTCGCCTTGTGCGTGCCGAAGATGCCGCTCATCACGGCGAGCGCGCCCGGCTCGTTCTTGATGACCACGCTCAGCCGCGCGGTGCCGCCGTCCGACTTGTCGCCCCAGGCGAGATCGACCCAGTCCGCGTCGACCCCGTCGGCGAGGTTTCGACAATCGATCGTGTGCACCTGGATCGGCTCGTCCGGACGGCGCAGGCCCACGATCCGGTCGCCGGGCAAAGGGTGGCAGCAGCCCGCGAGGTCGAAGGCAACGCCGGGGGTAAGCCCCTTGATCGAGATGGCCTGGCGCTGCGCCGGGGCCTTGGCGTCGACGTCGCCGCCGGCCGAACCGGGCATAAGCGCTTCCATCAGCGCAGCATCGCTGACTGTGCCGCGCGCGACCGCCACCATCAAGCTCGCCTCGTCGGGAAGCCGCAGGCGTTGAAGCGCATTCTTCAGCGCCTCGGCGCCCAGTTGCGCGGGAAGTCGCTCGACGATCTCGTCGTAAAGCTTGCGGCCGAGCGCGATCAACTCGTCGCGCTCCTTGTGGCGCACATAGCGGCGGATCGCAGCGCGCGCTTTGCCGGTCACGACAAAGTTCAGCCACTGGGGCTGCGGTTCCTGCGCCTTCGATTTCAGGATCTGGACCTGATCGCCATTCTCGATAACGGTTCGAAGCGGGACAACCCGGCCGTTCACCTTCGCGCCCACCGTCTGGTCGCCGAGATCGGTGTGCACGGCGTAAGCAAAGTCGACCGGCGTTGCCCCCTTTGGCAGCTGGATCAGTTCGCCCTTTGGCGTGAACGCAAAAATTCGATCCTGATACATCGCCATGCGCGTGTGTTCGAGCAGCTCTTCCGGGCTGTCGGCGGTGTCGAGGATTTCGATCAGGTCCCGGATCCAGCGCACCTGCGTGTCCGGCTTGTCCTTGCCCTGCTTGTAGGCCCAGTGTGCGGCGAGGCCGTATTCGGCCTGCGCGTGCATATCCTCGGAGCGAACCTGTATCTCGACCCGCATGTTCTCGGCATGGATCACAGCGGTATGGAGCGAGCGATAGCCGTTGCGCTTGGGCGTCGAGATGTAATCCTTGAAGCGGCCCGGCACCATCGGCCAGCGGCCATGGATCACGCCCAGCGCCTTGTAGCAGTCCTGCGTCGACGGCACGATCACGCGAAAGGCCATGACGTCGGACAACTGCTCGAAGCTGATGTGGCGTTCGGCCATTTTGCGCCAGATGGAGAAGGGGTGCTTTTCCCGGCCCGTCACCTCCGCCTCGATGCCGTTGCGGGACAGCAGCAGCTTCAGTCCTGAGGCGATACGCGCGATCCGGTCGCCGCCGCCCTCGTGCAGCTGCTCCAGCCGCTTGGTGATGGACTCATAGGCCTCGGGCTCGAGTTGACGAAATGCGAGCGTCTGCATCTCGTTCATGAACTCGTACATGCCGATCCGCTCCGCGAGCGGCGCGTAGATATCCATCGTCTCCTTGGCGATGCGGCGGCGCTTGCCCTCATCCTTGATGAAGTGGAGCGTGCGCATGTTGTGCAGCCGGTCGGCCAGCTTCACCAGCAGCACGCGAATGTCGTCGGACATCGCCAGCAGGAACTTACGCAGGTTCTCGGCCGCGCGCTGATTTTCGGTCTGGGCCTCGATCTTCGACAGCTTGGTGACGCCATCGACCAGCCGCGCGACGTTGGGGCCGAACTTCGCCTCGATCTCGTCATGGGTCGCGAGGGTGTCCTCGATCGTGTCGTGCAGGATCGCGGTGGCGATCGTCTCGTCATCGAGGTGGAGGTCGGTCAGGATGCCGGCCACCTCGATGGGGTGGCTGTAATAAGGGTCGCCCGAGGCGCGCTTCTGGTGCCCATGCGCCTGCATGGAAAACACATAGGCGCGGTTGATCAGCGCCTCATCCGCATCCGGATCGTAGCTCTTGACCCGCTCGACCAGCTCATATTGCCTCAACACCCGGCCAAGATCGGGCAAGGGCCCCCAAAAAACAACCGCCGGAGCTGGGGTCAGCTCCGGCGGCAGTGATGCGGACCTAGAGGGGAGGTCTCGCTGTAAGTCTTAGCGGCGGGCGATCTTGGTGGTGTCCGCCTTGGCGTTGCACTTGGCGAGCGCCTCGCCGTCGAGCGTAGTTTCGCCAGCGCGGAAGGAGGTCACCGGACCGAGTTCACGGGCGACGCTGGCGCAGATGATCGCCGGGCGGCTGGTGCCTTCCGCGGCGGCGCAGCTGGCGCCCGTGCAGTTGAAGACCATCCCGCGCACCACCTGCTTGCCGGCGATCTCGCTGGCGAGCGTGACGTTGTAGTAGCTGCCGTTCGGCTGAGCGACGGCGGCCGAACCGAGCAGCGTGATCGAGCCGATAAGCGAGAAGAGGAGAGCTGCAATGCGAACCATGTTCCGTCCCTTTCGTTTTAAGTTGCGAATCGCTACCTAGCTGTTTAGGTTTCGAGTTGCAACTAGAAACTGAATATTTTTGCAGGGCTTTGTGAACGGCACGCCTTCAGTTAGGTTGTAGCCAGGGAAGAGGATCAATGGGCCTGAGAGAACCGCTGGCGCAGATCGCCGCCGAATGCAGCCTGCCTCGTGCGCTCGAGGCGATGGGTGAACGCTGGTCGTTCCTGATCCTGCGCGCGGCCTTCAACGGGTTGAAGCATTTCGAGGAAATCCAGTCGAACCTAGGCATCGCCCGCAACATTCTGGCGAACCGCCTGGGCCGCCTGGTCGATGTCGGCATCCTGTCGCGGGAGCCCTGCCCCGAGGACCGGCGCAAGATCGAATATCAGCTGACCGAGAAGGGCATGGACCTGCTGCCGACCATGATCGCGCTCCGCCAATGGGGCGAGAAATGGGAGACCGGCGCGCCCTCCAATCCGGTGCTGGTCGATCAGCGCGACCAGATGCCGATTGCGCCGATCAGCGTGTTCTCGCACGACGGCCGCCCCCTCGCATGGGACGATCTGTGCTTCGTCTATCGCGAGGAACTGGCCGACAGAGCGGCGGCCGAATAGTCCCATTCAATAAGTACGCTCGGATCAGCCTCAACCGAGGCCCGAGTTGCCCGCTCCATTCCCAGCCGCTCGGGATCGAGCCGCCCAAGAGCCCAGATCGCCGCACCTCGGACGGTCGGGCTCGTGTCGTCGAGGTGCGACAGCACCGAAGGCACCAAGTCCAATCGCGCGCTGTTTCCCGCCGCGATCAGGCAGTTCCTTATCATCCGGTCGCGTCCGATCCGCTTGATCGGGGAACCGGCGAAGAGCTGGCGAAAGCCGGCGTCGTCGAGCGCGAGCAGGTCGGCCAGAAATGGCGCGGCAAGTTCCGCGCGCGGCGCGAAGGCGAGGTTGGCGGCCGCGCTTCGAGCGAACTTGTTCCAGGGGCAGACAGCCAGGCAATCGTCACAGCCATAGATGCGGTTGCCAATCGCCGGCCGCAGCTCGGGCGGGATCGGGCCTTTATGCTCGATCGTCAGGTAGGAGATGCAGCGCCGCGCATCGAGCCGGTAGGGGGCCGGGAAGGCGTCGGTGGGGCAGGCGGCCTGGCAGGCATTGCAGCTGCCGCAGCGCTGCGAACCCGCCCCGTCGACCGGCAACTCGAGTGTCGTGAAGATCGCCCCTAGGAACAGCCAGCTGCCATGCTCGCGGCTGACCAGATTGGTGTGCTTACCCTGCCAGCCTAAACCCGCCGCCTCCGCCAAGGGCTTCTCCATCACCGGGGCGGTGTCGACGAACACCTTCAGGTCGCAAGGTGCCTGCGCGACGAGCCAGCGGGCGAGCTCCTTCAGCTTGCGCTTGATCACATCGTGATAGTCGCCGCCCTGCGCGTAAACCGAGATTCGGCCCGCTTCCGGCCTGCCTGCGAGCCGGAGCGGGTTGGTGCCCGGAGCATAGCTCATGCCGAGCGCGATCACGGACCGGACCTCCGGCCACAGCGCCGCCGGTGCCGCGCGCTGCTCCGCCCGCGACTCCATCCAGATCATCTCGCCATGGGCGCCCTCGTCCAGCCAGGCACGTAAGCGCGCGCCCGACTCGGGTGCCGCCTCGGCCCGCGCGACTCCGCACGCGGCGAAACCGATCCGGTCGGCCTCTCGCTTCAGGGCCTCGACTAACGATGCGGTGTCCATCTCGCAGGCAATATAGGACGTCCAACCAGCCCCGCGCGTGGCTTTTTTGCAACGCACAATAAAACTGTGAACGGACTCTTACTGACAAGATTGTTTGTCATCGATCCGCAACATAAGCGGACCAAGGGCGCGGGGCGACGGCCAATGGGCCGCGAGTGGGCAACGGCCCGTCTCTCTTGGGGAAAGCAATGCGGAACCATCTGTTTATCGGCGCGGCCGTGGCCGCGCTCATCGCTCCTGCCGCCGTCCAGGCGCAGGAAACCACTGCCACGATTCGCGGCACCGTTAGCCAGGGCGGCGCGCCCGTCGCGGGTGCCACGGTCACGGCCCTGCACGTCCCGTCGGGCACACGGTCTGAGACGACCACCGATGCGACCGGCTCGTTCACCCTGCCGGGCCTGCGTGTGGGCGGTCCGTTCACTGTCAGCGTCAATGGCAATCAGGCGCAGATCACCGATGTCTTCACCGTCATCGGCACGCCGTTCGATCTCCCGATCGATCTGACCGAACTCGCCGGCGACACGTCGGGCCAGGACATCGTCGTAACCGCCTCGGCGGTCGCGCGCGCCGGCAACGTCAGCCAGGGCCCTGCCACGGTGCTGACCGCCCAGCAGATCCAGACCATCGCCACGATCAACCGCGACATCCGCGATCTTTCGCGCCGCGATCCGTTTGCGCGCCTGAGCGACACGCCGGGCGGCGGCCGTGCCGTCTCCTTCGCCGGCCAGAACGCGCGCTTCAACCGCTTCACTGTCGACGGCGTGCCGATCACCGACAATTTCGGCCTCAACCCGGACGCGCTGCCGACCCGCCGCTCGCCGATCCCGCTCGACGCGATCGGGCAGTTCCAGACCCGCGTCGCGCCGTACGACGTGCGCGAAGGCAACTTCCAGGGCGGCGTCATCAACGCCATCCTGAAGTCCGGCACCAACTCGTTCAGCGGCACCGCCTTCTACACTTACAACAGCGACGAGCTGACCGGCGACCGCACCAAGAACCTGCGCGTCACCCTGCCGAGCTTCAAGTCCGAGAACTATGGCGGCCAGATTGCCGGCCCCATCATCGAGGACAAGCTGTTCTTCATGATCGCGGGCGAGCGTGTTCGCTCCGGCCAGCCGATCCCGGAAGGTCCGACCGACAACAATGCGGGCGCCCCCATCCCTGGACTGACGCAAGCCACGGTCGATCAGATCCGCGCCATTGCGAAGCAGCGCTTCAACTATGAGACCGGCGGCGTGCTCAACAACTCGCGCGATAAGGACGACCGCCTGGTCGGACGTCTCGACGCCAACTTGTCGGACACGCAGCGCGCATCGCTGACGTACAGCTACACCAAGGACTCGATCCGCCTGGGCCAGAACAGCTTCCAGACTGCGCCAGCGGGTCTGGGCCTGGAGTCGAACGGCTATGTCTCGTCGAACCGCCTGCACTTCGGCGTGTTCAGCCTGAACTCGGATTGGTCGGACAACTTCTCGACCGAAGTTCGCGCGTTCCTCAAGGACTACAAGCGTGGTCAGGACCCGATCCTCGGCCGTGGCTTCGCCCAGGTCCGCGTCTGCGCCGCCCCGACCTCCGATCGTCCGGGGACCGGCACCAACACCGGCACGGATCTTTCGACCAGCTGCGCCACCGGCGTGCCGATCGTGTCCTTCGGTCCGGACGTGTCTCGTCAGACCAATGCCCTCACCAGCCAGACCATCGGCACGCTGGTGCAGGCCCGTCTGCAGGCGGGTGATCACGATATCCGCTTCTTCGCGGAATATCAGGACACCGACATCTTCAACTCGTTCCTCCAGCGTTCGGCCGGCGAGTTCTATTTCGACTCGATCGCCGACTTCCAGGCCGGCAACGCGCAGCGTTACCAGTACGCGAACGCCGTGCCGTCGCTGGTCCCGGAGGATGCCGCTGCAAACTTCAACTACCAGACCTATACCTTCGGCATTCAGGACAACTGGCGTGTCACCGACACGTTCAACCTGACGTACGGCTACCGTTTCGACCTATATGGCGGCTCGCCGCGGCCGGCGCTGAATCCGAACTTCGTCAACCGCTACGAGTTCGTGAACAACGCCTACATCTCCGGTCGCAGCCTGCTGCAGCCGCGCCTCGGCTTTGACTGGAAGCCGACCAGCCGCATCGCTCTGCGTGGCGGCGTGGGCGTGTTCGGCGGCGGCACGCCGGACGTGTACGTCTCGAACAGCTTCTCGAATACGGGTATCCTGACCAATTCGATCGACGTGCGTCAGGCGAACAACAACACCTTCACGGGCGTTGGCGTGAACCCGACCAATGGTGCTGCGCTCCTCACGAACGTCAATCCGGCCACGGTGCCCGCTCCGGCAAACACCCTGCTGTCCGCAGCGAGCGTGTCGACCACCTCGACCACCAATGCGCTCAGCCCGAACTTCCGGCTGCCCTCGCAGCTCCGCGCGACGCTGTCGGCCGATTATACGGCTGATCTGGGCCCGCTCGGTGACGAGTGGCGGTTCGGCGTGGACTTCTTCTACTCGAAGGTCCGCAACCAGGTGCTGTTCACCGACATCCGTTCGCTCCGCAGCGGTTTGCTGACGCCTGATGGCCGTCCGCGCTACCGTCCGGCCACCGGCAATGTTGGCGACACCAACACCGACATCCTGCTGACGAACACCACGCGCGGCCGCAGCTATGTTGGCGTTGTCCGCTTCGATAAGCGCTGGGACTTCGGTCTCGATATCTTCGGCAGCTTCACCTACCAGGATGTGAAGGATCAGGCTCCGGCGACCTCGTCCACCGCGGGCTCGAACTACTTCAACGGCGCCTTCTCCGACCCGAACATCGTCCAGTACAACACGTCGAACGACGAGGTGCGGTACCAGTTCAAGTACGGCTTCAACTTCGACCGGACCTTCTTCGGTGACTACCACACTCGCATCTCGCTGTTCGGCGAGACGCGGATCGGGCAGCCGTTCAGCTACACCTTCACCGATCCGACGGGCGGCCGCAGCTCCGTCTTCGGCACCACGGGCTCGGGCACCAACGGCACGTCCGGTGGTCGCTACCTGCTTTATGTGCCGACGGCGGGCGGCGATCCGCGCGTCAGCTTCGACACGGCGGCGACGCAGCAGGCCTTCAACGCGTTCGTGGACTCGACGGGGCTGCGCCGCTTCCGCGGCAAGGTTACCCCCCGAAACGCGTTCAATTCGCGCTGGTTCACCAAGATCGACCTGCACGTCGAGCAGGAGATCCCGACCTTCGTGGGTGACAGCCGCATCACGCTGTTCGCGGACATTGAGAACCTGGGCAACCTGATCAACAAGGATTGGGGCCAGATCCAGGAGTTCCAGTTCCCGTACACCGTACCTGTCGTCCGGGTGCAGTGCCTGACCACGCCGGTTGCCACCGGCACGGCGCCGGGCGCGGCGCTGGCGGCGAACGCGAACCAGGCTTGTGCCCAGTATCGCTACACGTCGTTCCAGAACCCGCAGCCGACGGTCTATTCGCGCCAGTCGCTTTACGCGATCCGCGTCGGCGCCCGCTTCACCTTCTAGGGGCGAGCCTGAGGGCCAAAAGAAAAGCCGCCGTCCGGATGCCGGGCGGCGGCTTTTCTTATCTTCCCTCTCTCGTGCAGGGAGAGGGAGCTAGTCCTTCACGTACATGCTCGCCTTCGGTCGAGCCATCACGCGCATCACCATCGGTTCGAAGAACTCGAGCGGCAGGCTCTCGTAGTCCGGGTCGAAAGCGGACTGGTCGTACTTTGCGCAGAACTCCGCACACGCCTCATAGTGTGGGTGGCCCTGGAACTTGTCGCGCAGGTTCCGGTCCATGCCGAGGTGGTGGAAATAGTAATAGCCCTGGAAGGCGCCGTGATTGGCCGCGATCCAGTGGTTCTCCTCCGACACAAACGGCTTCAGGATCGCCGCTGCGACATCCGGATGATTGAAGCTGCCGAGCGTGTCGCCGATGTCATGGAGCAGCGCCATGACGACATATTCCTCGTCGCGCCCATCGCGGTGCGCGCGCGTCGCGGTTTGCAGCGAATGCTCCAGCCGGTCGACTGGGAAGCCGCCATAATCGCCGTCGAGCAGCTTCAGGTGATCCAGCACGCGCTTGCCGACCTGGCCCGCAAAGGGGAAGAAATGGCTGGAGATGATCTGCCAGTCTTCGGCCGTGCCATTCTCCATGGCCGTGAAGCGGGCGCGATCGGCGTGGCCGTCGGACATGTCGGGACTCCTCTCGTCTTTAGCGGAGAGCCTATACTCATCAGTCTGCGAGCAAAACCCTCTCCGCTCGTCCCGAGCGAAGTCGAGGGGCGTCGGTGCGAGCGCCCTTCGACTACGGCCTTCGGCCTCCGCTCAGGACGACCGATGGGTTTGAGCTCGGCACTTAATCGGCTACAGGCGCGGCGATGGCGACCGCCGTGCTGCCTGCCAAGCCGTTCTTCGACGACAAGAACCGGGCCTTCTGGAACCTGCAGACGGCGGGCTGGGCGGGGTATTTCCTGCTCCGCACATTGTCCGGGTTTGCAAACGGCCTGACGCTCGCCTTCCTCGTGCCGGTCGCCGTCTCAACCGCCACCGGCTACTCGCTGACCCTGGTGCTGGGCGCGCTGTACCGCGAGCTGCTGCGGCGGCGGCCGGTCGTCACCTGGGTGGGCTCGATCGGCGGCATCGTGATTGCCGCCGGCATCTATTCGCTGATCGACGCCTGGATCTTCAACACCATCCAGCGCCCGGGCGAGGCGTTCCAGATCAGCCTTTTCCTGGGCACCATCTTCCTCGATTTCGTCGTGATCGCCGCCTGGTCGGCGCTCTATTACGCGATCAACTTCTTCCTGGTCGTCGAGCAGCAGGCGGATCAGCTGAAGGCGCTGGAAAGCCAGGCCTCCACCGCGCAACTGGCGATGCTGCGCTACCAGCTCAACCCGCACTTCCTGTTCAACACGCTCAACTCCATCTCCACGCTCGTGCTCCTGAAGCAAACCGAGCGGGCGAACGCGATGCTGTCCCGTTTGTCCAACTTCCTGCGTTATACGCTCGTCAATGAGCCGCTGGGGCAGGTGACGATCGAGCAGGAGATCGAGACGCTGAAGCTCTATCTGGAGATCGAGAAGATGCGCTTCGAAGAAAGGCTGCGGCCGATCTTCGAGGTGGATCCCATCGTGCTGCGCGCGCGGCTGCCGTCGCTGCTGCTGCAGCCGCTCGTCGAGAACAGCATCAAATATGCGGTGACTCCGCTCGAGGAGGGGGCCGATATCATCATCAGCGCGCGGTTGGCGGTGGATCGCCTGCGGATCACCGTCGCCGACACGGGGCCGGGGCCCACGGACAAGAAGCCGGGGCCCGGCACCACGTCCACAAGCGTCGGCCTGGCGAACATTCGCGACAGGCTGGCGCAGGCCTATGGCCAGGATCACGAGTTTGACGCGAGAGCGCGTGCGGGGGGCGGATTCGAGGTCGTCATCGAAATTCCATACCAAACCGAGGAACAACCGAGGGAAGCCGCATGAGCATCAGAACCATTCTCGTCGACGACGAGCCCTTGGCCATTCAGGGCCTGCAGCTCCGGCTCGAACCGCATGAGGAGGTCGAGATCATCGACACCTGTTCGAACGGGCGGGAGGCAATCCGGTCCATCAAGACCAACAAGCCCGATCTGGTTTTCCTCGACATCCAGATGCCTGGCTTCGACGGCTTTTCCGTGGTGCAGGGCCTGATGGACATCGAGCCGCCTTTGTTCGTGTTCGTGACGGCCTACTCGGATCACGCCCTGCGCGGCATCGAGGCCGGCGCGGTGCACTATCTGATGAAGCCGGTCGATGACGACAAGCTCGCGGAGGCGCTCGACCGCGTGCGCCAGCGGCTGGCCGAGAAGCGGGGCGTCGAAGAGGTCGACCGCCTGCGCGAGGTGCTGGCCGAGGTGGCGCCGGAGGCGGCGGCCGAAATGAGCGACGGCGCCGATGCGCCTTCCGCGAACCGCTTCGAGAAGATGATCAACATCAAGGATCGCGGCCAGATCTTCCGTGTGGACGTCGATCATATCGAGCGGATCGACGCCGCCGGCGATTATATGTGCATCTACACGGCTGAGAACACGCTGATCCTGCGCGAAACTATGAAGGATCTGGAAAAGCGCCTCGATCCCCGCCGCTTCCAGCGCGTGCACCGCTCCACCATCGTCAATCTCGACCTGGTCAAGCAGGTGAAGCCGCACACCAATGGCGAATGCTTCCTGGTGCTGGACTCGGGGGCGCAGGTGAAGGTCAGCCGAAGCTACCGCGACGTGGTCGCCCGCTTCGTGCATTGACCGCAAGCAACGGGACGCCGCGGCGCGGCTGAGCAGGGGAGAGCGGGGGCATGAACCAGACTGAGAAAGCGCGCGCCTTCGCGGCGCTGCATGTTCCGGGCACGCCGCTCATCCTGTTCAATGCCTGGGACGCGGGGTCCGCCAAGGCGGTCGCGGAGGCGGGCGCCAAGGCGATCGCGACGGGCAGCTGGTCGGTTGCGGCGGCCAACGGCTTCGCGGACGCAGAAGGATTGCCGCTCGACCTGGCGGTCGCCAACGCCGCCCGGATCGTCACGGCAACCGAATTGCCGGTCACGCTCGACTTCGAAGGCGGTTACGGGATCGAGCCGGAGCGGGTGGCCGCGAATTTTGCGCTCGCCCTTGCGGCTGGCGTGATCGGCTGCAATTTCGAGGATCGCGTGGTGGGCGGAGAGGGGCTGCACCCGATCGGTGAACAAGCTGCTCGCATCGAGGCGCTGCGCCGAACCGCCGAGCGTGCGAACGTACCAGCCTTCATCAATGCCCGCACCGATCTGTTCCTCGGCACCAAGCCCGAGATGCACGACCGCGCCGCCGCCGATCATGCACTCGAACGCGCGCGCGCCTATGCCGATGCGGGTGCCAGCGGCTTCTTCGTGCCCGGCCTCGCCAACGAAGCGCTGCTCGCGCGCATCTGCGAGAGCTCGCCGCTGCCGGTGAACGCCATGATGTTCGCCGGCATGCCGAGCCCCAAGCGCCTCGCCGAACTCGGCGTCGCGCGGATCAGCTACGGACCCGGGCCCTATCGGCTCGCGATGAAAGCGCTGACGGAAGCCGCCCGCGCGGCCTTCACCTAGGCACCCGCCTCGATCGCCTCCGCAAGCGCGATCAGGCGCTGCGCCTCGTCCACGTGCAGCTGCTCGACCATCGCGTCGCCGATCCGCGCGACTCCCTTACCGTCGGCGCGCGCCGCCTCCCAGGCGAGCACGATCTGCCGGGCCTTGGCAATCTCCTCGGCATGGGGCCCGAACACGCGGTTCGCGATGTCGATGGTGCTGGGGTGTACGAGGGTCTTGCCGTCGAAGCCCAGCTCCAGCCCCTGGCGGCAGTTCGCTTCGAAACCGGCGAGGTCATTGAGGTCCAGATACACGCCATCCAGCGCCGCCAGCCCGTGCGCACGCGCGGCGAGCAGCAGCAATGACAGGCTGGTCAGGAGCGGCGCCCGGTCCGGCACATGCTTCGCGCGCAGCTCCTTGGTGAGGTCGTTGGTGCCAGCAACGAAGCCTGCCACGCGGTCCGAGGCGTTAGCGATCTCCCCGGCTCTGAGAATACCCGGAGGCGTCTCGATCATGCACCAGATCGCATGAGGGGTCTGGGCGGCGGCGGCCCTGACCGTGCTGGCAGTGTCCACCTTTGGGATCAGCACACCATCCAGCGGCAGCGTGTTCGCGAGCGCATAATCCTCCGCGCAGTCGGCAGCGCTCACCCGCAGGATCAGCTCGCGCCGGCCATAGCCCGCCTGCACCGCCTCCGCGATCGTCTGCCGCGCCGCCGCCTTGGCTTCCGGCGCTACGGCATCCTCAAGGTCCAGGATCAAACCGTCGCACGGCAGGGATCGCGCCTTCTCCAGCGCGCGCGGCTTGTCGCCGGGCACATAGAGCATCGACCGGCGCGGACGGATGTGATTAGGCATGGCCCAAGCCTTAGCGGGGAGTGCGCATGCCTGAAAAGCTGTCCATCGTCGGCATTGGGGGCACCACTTCGCCCGGCTCGTCGACCGAGCAGGCGTTGCAGATCGCGCTCCGGGCCGCGGCGGGCGAGGGGGGTGAGGTTACGCTGTTCGACGGTGCCTTCCTGTCGGCGCTGCCGCATTACTCGGTGGGCGCCACCGAGGCGTCCGACGAGGCGCGGCGCCTGGTGGCGGCGGTGCGCGGCGCTCACGGCTTGGTCGTTGCGAGCCCTGGCTATCACGGCTCCATCTCCGGCCTGGTCAAGAACGCCATCGACTATGTGGAGGAAACGTCACGGGACGAGCGCGTCTATCTGGACGGGCTTCCGGTCGGCCTCATCGTCACCGCCTATGGCTGGCAGGCGACTGGCTCGACGCTGGCGACGATGCGCTCGATCGTGCACGCCCTGCGCGGGTGGCCGACGCCGCTGGGCGCGGCTATCCGGGCGGTGTCCGGCATGTTCAAGGACGGCGCCTGCTCCGATCCCGGTGCCACGGCCCAGCTCGAACTCGTCGGCAAGCAGGTGGTCGAGTTCGCCCGCCTGCGCCGCGCCGCGCCGTCCATCCTCAGCACGGGCCCGGTCGAAGAGTGAGCGACGAGGAGCTTGCCGGCCAGCTCGCCGAAAGCGCGGGCCAGTTGCTGATGGCGTTGCGGAGTCGCGGCCTCGTCGGTGGCAAGGCGCTGGGCGATGCGGGAGACGCGACGGCCAATGCGTGGCTGATGGCTGCGCTGCAGGCGCTCCGGCCGGATGACGGCGTCCTCTCGGAGGAGCGGATCGACGACTTGACCCGGCTCGAGAAGCGGCGCGTGTGGATCGTCGATCCGCTCGACGGCACGAAGGAATATTCGGAAGGCCGCGAAGATTGGGCGGTGCACGTCGCGCTGTCGATCGACGGCCATGCGGCGCTCGGTGCCGTGGCGCTGCCAGCCCAGGGCGTGACGCTCCGCTCCGACCAGCCGCCCGTGCCGCCGACCCGTCCTGATCGCCCACGCATCCTGGTCAGCCGCACCCGGCCACCACCCGAGTGCAGCCGCTTGGCCGAGCGGCTCGACGCCGAGCTTGTGCCGATGGGCTCGGCCGGCGCCAAGGCGATGGCGGTGGTGCTGGGGCAGGGCGACATCTACTTCCACACCGGCGGCCAGCACCAATGGGACAATGCCGCGCCGGTCGCGGTTGCGCTCGGGGCGGGCCTGGTCGCGACCCGCGTCGATGGGTCGCCCTGCCGGTACAATGAGCGAGATACATTGTTGCCGGACCTGCTCATCTGCGCGCCCGAGTGGGAGGCGCGGGTCAGGGACGCCTTGCTCTAGAGCGAGATAACGGCACGAGAGCGGCGGACGCGCGTTGCCCGTGCATGGATGTTCGAGTTGCGTGCGCCGCCGACCGCTTCACCTGGGGTCTGATCGCGGCAATGGTGTTGCTGTTCGCCGCCTTTCAACCGGCGGACCCAATCCGGATCGCGCCGCTGACGGCCCTGCTGCCGGGCTGCGGTGTGGCGCTGCTGATCGGCTTCCGTCTGGTCGGGCAGGCGCGTCGGCTGCCCAACCTTGTAGTGGCGGCGGATGCGCTGCTGCAGATGACGCTCTTTACCCTGGCCGGCATTCTCCTCTCTTATGCGCTGGCGGCGCAGGATGGACCTTTGTGGGATGCGGAGCTGGCCTCCTGGGATGCGGCGCTCGGCTTCGATTGGGCGCTGCTCCGCGCGGTGCTCGATCAGTCCTGGAGCGCGGTCTGGCTGCTGACCTTGGCCTATCACAGCCTTATCCTGCAGATGGTGGTGATCATCCTGCTGTTGAGCGCCCACGGACTGCACGGCGAACTGCGCCTTTTGATCCTGGCCGCGGTCATCGCGGGACTTGCCACAATCCTCTTCTCAGGCCTCGCGCCGGCAATGGGCAACCTGTTCGATGCCGACGCTTACCGCCATCTTCCACCGTCGATCGCTTCCTTGCACGCGCCGGTGATCGACGGGCTTCGCGACGCTAGTCTCCGCACCATCGACTTGCGTCAGATGATGGGGATCGTGACCTTTCCAAGCTACCACGCCGCGCTAGCCTTGCTGTTCGTCGGCGGGTTCCGCCTAGTCCCGCGTGCGCGCGTGGCGGGCACGGCCTGGGCAGGCCTGACCATCCTCGCAACGCCGATCAGCGGCGGCCATTATGGCGTGGACGTGCTCGCGGGACTGGCGCTCGCCTGCCTGAGCCTCGCCGGCGCCCGCTATCTTGCCAACGCGCGTACGAGCTCGGGCTTGCTCATCCGCGAGCGGCCGGGAACGTCGCGCTTCTTCGCCTCCTCGTAAAGCTCGGCCTTCGATCGTTCGCCCGCGCCCTCGCGGGCCTTGGTCTGCTTCAGCCGCTTACGGTTCTCGGCGGGGCTTTGTTGGTTCGATGCGCCTGCTTCGGAGAGGGCGATGGCGACCGCTTGGCGGCGACTTTTCACCTTGCGCCCGGCGCCTGTCTCCAGCTCTCCTTCCTTGAACTCGTGCATCACGCGTTCGACCGTATCCTTCTGAGCCTTGCTCTGCTTCGCCATGACGACCTCCTGGCAGTTGGAATGAAGCGCCCGCCGGTCGGTTCCGGTTTGTTAATGTTCGTGCTTTGTTCTAAACTGCGGCAATGAACCCGAGTCTTCGTCCGGCACGCGGTGCGACACTCAATCGCGAAAGCGGGCGCTTCAACCTGCCCGAACGACTCGCGGACGGCGACTGGCTCGATGCACGCGAGGCGTTGGACGAAGCGCCGCTACCGCTCCGCACCACCGTGAGGGTCGAAAAGCCCAAGACCATCATCACTCGTAACGCTTCGCCGGACGTGCCGTTCGATCGCTCGATCAACGCGTATCGCGGATGCGAGCATGGCTGCATCTATTGCTTTGCACGGCCGAGCCATGCCTTTCACGATCTTTCGCCGGGGCTCGACTTCGAGACGAAGCTGTTCGCCAAGCCAGATGCACCGGCGCTGCTTCGCGCCGAACTGATGAAGCCAGGCTACAGCCCGCGCCCTATTGCAATGGGCACCAACACCGATCCCTACCAGCCGATCGAGGGCAAGTGGCGCATCACGCGCGGTCTGCTCGAAGTGCTGGCCGAGTGCGACCATCCGGTCTCGATCACGACCAAATCGGACCGGGTAACGCGCGACATCGATCTGCTTGGGCCATTGGCAGAAAAGGGTCTTGCCGCCGTAGCGCTCTCCGTCACGTCGCTCGATCCCAAGATCGCCCGCACCGTGGAGCCGCGCGCGCCCCATCCCGAGCGCCGCCTCACCGCTGTGCGCAAGCTGGCCGACGCAGGCATTCCCGTGTTCGTGTCCATCTCGCCGGTGATCCCCGCCATCACCGACCATGAGATGGAACATCTGCTGGAGCGCGCCGCGGAAGCCGGCGCCCGCGCAGCCTTCTACCTGCCGGTGCGCCTGCCATGGGAGGTCGCGCCCTTGTTCAAGGCGTGGCTGGACGAGCACTTCCCCGATCGCGCCGGCAAGGTGATGGCCATCATCCACGAACTGCGCGGCGGCCGCGACAACGACCCGAACTTCTTCACCCGCATGCAGGGGCAGGGCCCCTGGGCCGACCTCCTCCGGACGCGTTTCAACCGGATGTGCCGCAAGCTCGGTCTTAACGCCGAACGCATGGAGCTTCGCACGGACCTATTCCGAGTGCCAGCTGGGCCGCAACTCAGCCTCTTCTGATCACTTTCACCCACCGAGGTGCTCGACGACGCGCCCGGCCGGGCCAAGCAGCAGCGTCGCTCCGATAACTTTGGAGTCCCGGATCAGCGGGCCGTTACGCTAAGTTTGTAGTTTAACTTCTTGCCGCCGCGCCGCACGCTGTTCCGCGCACGGGAATAGTTGTTCTCGTCAGCTATCAGCACCCTAAGCGGCAGGGGACGGCGTGCAACGGGGTTTGTGCTTCAGCCGGGAACGGGCGCTATTGCCTCCCAGTCGTTAAGTTGTACTATAAGATGTCGGACGTGTGGAGAAGGGCGGAATCTTGGATAGCGGACTGACAGGTGCTCGACACAAGGCCGGATACCGCAGCGTGTCCCCTCAGCAGATCTCCGATTTCGATCGGGACGGTTTCGTCCTTATCAAGAACTTCTTCGACAAGAGCTTGATAGCGTCTCTGCGGGACGCCGCCGACCGGGACCGGGCCTTGGATGAGGCGTCGTTCGGCCGTGCCGATGGCGAAGGCGGGGTCGTTCGGCTGTCCCTTTGGAACCACCCCACTGAGACTCTGTACGGCGCAATCGCGCGCAGCAGCCGCCTGGTCGAAGCAATAGAGGATCTGCTCGGCGGCGAGGTCTATCATTATCATTCGAAGATGATCATGAAGGACGCCGGTGTTGGCGGCGCGTGGACCTGGCACCAGGACTATGGCTATTGGTACCAGAACGGCGTCCTCTTCCCCGATCTGGCGAGCGCCTTCATCGCACTAGATACCGCGACCACGGCAAATGGCTGTCTGCAGGTGCTCAAAGGCTCGCATCGCCTGGGCCGTGTCGATCACGTGCTCAGCGGAGAGCAGGCCGGTATCGATCCGGATCGCATGAGTGCGATCGAGGCGCGGCTGGAAAAGCTTTATGTCGAAATGGATCCTGGCGACGTCCTCTTCTTCCACTCGAACACCCTGCATCGATCGGATCGAAACCTGTCCGATCATCCGCGCTGGTCGATGATCTGCTGTTATAACCGGGCCGACAATGATCCCTACAAGGACAGTCATCATCCCCGATACACGCCGCTGCATAAGCTGAGCGACGCCGAGGTTTTGGCTTATGTCGACCGCACGTTCAGCGACATCGACGAGGAAGTGTTCGTCCGCAGCGAAGACGACAAGTCCGCCGTGAGCTTACAGTAGCTTGGAAGGTGACGGCCGCCTGTGGCTGCTTGGACGGCAAAAGCGGCGCGGGTGGGCACCCTGCCGCTCGAGCCGGCTACCCGCTTTCCATCCAGCCGAACAGCCCGCTGATGGAGCTTAGCCGGCGGCATGCGATCGGTGGCGGTCTGGCGGTGCTGGCGTCCGCTTGCGCGCCGTCGGGCGGGCTGAAGATCGGCTTTCTCGTCAAAATGCCCGAGCAGCCTTGGTTCATCACCGAGCAGGAGGCCGCGATTGCTGCCGGTCGCACGCGGGGATTCGAGGTTCTGCGCTTCGGAACTCCGGACGGGGAAAAGCTGGTCACAGCCATCGACACCCTGGCCGCGGTCGGCGCGCGCGGGTTTGTCGTCTGCGCTCCCGACGTCCGGCTCGGCCCAGCGATACGATATCGTGCCGAGCGCTACGCCATGAAGGCGGTGTCGGTCGACGATCAGCTCCTGAACGCTGATGGCGTTCCTCTGGACGATATTCCGCATCTGGGCATGTCGGGCAGGCGGATCGGCGAGCAGGTCGGCGAGGCGCTGGCGGCGGAACTCGATCGCCGCGGGTGGGCCCACGAGACGGTCGGCGCGCTCCGGCTGACTTTCGACGAGCTGCCGACCGCTAAGGAGCGGACCGACGGCGCCACCTCCGCGCTCCTCAAATCAGGCTTCCCATCCGCCAATATCATCGACGCTCCGCAACGCAGCACCGACACAGAGGGCGGGTTCAACGCCGCGCTTCCGGTTCTTGGCCGGGAGACGCGCTTCAAACGGTGGGTGATCTTTGCCGTCAACGACGACACGGTTGTCGGCGCAGTCAGAGCCGTCGAGCAACTCCGTTTTTCACCTGCGGACGCGATCGGAATCGGGATCAACGGGTCGGGGCCGGCTATCGCTGAGTTCCAGAAGCGATCCGCAACCGCCTTCCAGGGGTCGATCGCGCTGCCGACGGCATTTCACGGGTCGCAGTCTGCGCTGAACCTCGTCGAATGGATCAGGACCGGTCGCCGCCCCCCCGCCAACACCGTCACCACCGGTGTCCTCATGACTCGCGCGAATTGGAGGGAGATCAGTGCGCGGCTGGCAGGATGAAAGCGACGTTCCGCGGATACGGACTCTCGAGATCGAGTCCGTCTCGCTTCAATTCGGAGCCATCCGTGCGCTGCGCGATGCTTCCCTGCTTGTCCGTGGCGGCGAGGTGCACGCCCTCATGGGCGAAAACGGCGCGGGCAAATCGACACTGCTGAAGATTCTGAGTGGAGCCTACCGGCCCGACAGCGGGCGGATCTCAATCGATGATCAACGTTGTGAGTTCGCCTCCCCGGCGGAGGCACTCCGCCGGGGTATCTCGGTCATCTACCAGGAACTCCAGCTCGTACCGGAGCTCTCGGTTGCCGAAAATCTGCTGCTGGGCGATCTGCCGCACCGGTCAGGGCTCGTTGACCGGCGTGCCCTGGCGAGCGCCGCACTCGCGCAGATCGAGGCTCTGGGGGAACGCTTCTCGCCCGATGAGAAGGTCAAAAACCTCTCGATCGGCCAGCGCCAGATGGTGGAGATCGGCAAGGCTCTGCTTCGGCGAGCGTCGGTGATCGCCTTCGACGAGCCGACCAGCAGCCTGTCCGCCAGGGAGGTCGATCGGCTCTCGACGATCATCAATCGCCTGCGCGAGCAAGGCCGGGCCGTCATCTACATCACGCATCGCATGGAGGAGGTGGCGCGCTTGTGTGACCGCATCACGGTCTTCCGCGATGGGTCCAACGTCTGCACGTTCGACGATGCGCGCACCGCGGAGCGAAGCGAAGTCGTCCGGGCTATGGTGGGGAGAGACATAACTCCATCCGGACCCCATCGCGCCCGGACCGGCGGCGATCCGATCCTGGAGGTCGGCGGCGTCTCCGGGCCGGGAGTGAAAGGCCCGGTTTCGCTGACCGTGCGAACCGGCGAAATCGTCGGCCTGTTCGGACTTGTGGGCGCCGGCCGCACGGAGCTCTTGAAGATGATCTTCGGAGCAACCCAACCACGCACCGGTCAGGTCAGCTTGGCTGGGGCACGAGTTCAGTTTCGAAGACCCAGAGATGCCGTGTGCGCGGGGATCGCGTTTGCGTCCGAAGACAGGAAGAAGGAAGGAATCTTCCCGCTCGCGAGCGTCGCAGACAACATGCACATTGTCGGGAGGCGCGCCGGGCGGCGGGAGGACCTGCTTCGAAATCGTCGGCAAGAGGGGCAGGCGGCGATGCAGAGCATCGCAGCTCTGTCGATCCGCCCTCCCGCGCCTGGAAATCGGATGGCCCATCTTTCCGGCGGCAATCAGCAGAAGGTCATCCTGGCACGCTGGTTTGCGAACCAGCCGTCGCTCCTGCTGCTCGACGAACCCACGCGCGGGATCGACGTCGGGGCGCGCGCAGACATTTACGGGCATCTGAAGGAGTACGCCCGCAAAGGTGGCGCCGTGCTGATGGTGTCGAGTGAACTGCCTGAGGTCCTGGAGGTCGCGGATCGCATTCTGGTCATGCGGGAAGGGGAGGTGTCCGGTGAGATCGAACAGGCAGCGGCTACGCCGGAACTGCTGATGGAATGGGCGCTACCGGCTTAGGTGACACGCTGAGGGGGACTAATACATGAACAGGAACGTCGCGCTCGGCTTGGACGAACCAGGGCCCAGGCTCGTGCGCAGATTTCGGCTGGACCCGTTGGTTTACCTGCTCGTCATTGTGCTGGTGACCTTTTCTGTAGCGGTCCCGAACTTCATGTCTCCGCTCAACCTTCAGGGTCTGATGCTCTCGGTCTCATTGATCGGCATCGTGGCCGTCACGACGATGTTCGTGCTGGCCATGGGGGAGGTGGATCTCTCCGTCGGGTCAATCGTGGCTCTTGCTGCCGTCGTGGGCGCCTTGGGACTACAGCTGACTGGAAGCGTCTGGTTCGGCGTGCTCGCGGGCGTCTTGTCCGGGTCAGCGGTGGGCGCCGTCAACGGCATTCTGATCGCCAAGTTCAAGGTCAACTCGCTGATCGCGACCCTCGCGATGATGGAGATCGTTCGGGGCGGCGCCTATATTGCGTCGAAAGGCGACGCAGTCATCATCGTCGAAGAGCGGTTCTTCGACATCGGCAACGGGCAACTCCTCGGCATAGGGTATCCGGTCTGGCTGATGCTTCTGTTCTTTGCCGTGTTCGGGTTCATTCTCAACAACACGGTCTATGGGCGGAACGTCCTTGCGATCGGCGGCAATCGGGAGGCGGCGCGCCTGGCCGGACTTGCCGTGGACCGGATCCGGATCAGCACCTTCATTCTTCAGGGCAGCGCGGCGGGCTTGGCGGGAGTCTTGCTTGCCTCCCGTCTGAGCATAGGCGATCCTAAAACGTCACAAGGACTGGAGCTGGCAGTCATTTCCGCCTGCGTTCTCGGCGGAGTGTCGCTCAGTGGCGGAGTCGCAACCGTCGTTGGCGTGTTCGTCGGCGTGCTCCTGATGGGCTCCGTCCAGAACGCGCTGAGCCTGCTGAACGTGCCCACCTTCTATCAATATGTTGTCAGGGGCGGCATTCTCCTGGCCGCCATCCTGTTCGACCGTTCGCGCGCGAAGCACTCGACCTAGAGCGAGCATGCCTGAAGGGGAGCGACCCAGCACAGCTGGGCATCGCGTCGCGATGCAAGCAACGGCCACACGATCATTGAAGGGAGAAGTGGTGGACGCACTAGGGCTCGAACCTAGGACCCGCTGATTAAGAGTTTTAGAAACAACTTTTCCTCGGCTTTCCTGGCCTTCCCTGCACTTGCAGAAAAGTGGAGATTCCCAGCGTTGTCCATAGCCGATGGTTTCTTCCGGTTGCCGTGACTTTCCGGTAATGTGCTTACATCGTGCTTATACAGGAGCCGCGTAAGCATGCCGACAGGACGGGTGAGCAAGCAGAGCGTGGATGGGTTCACGCCGGGTGCGACTGATCGTTTCCTTTGGGATGATCGGGTGAGCGGCTTTGGGCTTCGTGTCACGCCGCGCGGGGCGAAGAGCTACGTCTTCCAGTATAGGATGGGTGGTCGTGAGACCCGCGCCCGGCGCTTGACGATCGGCGCTCATGGTTCGCCCTGGACGCCGGATAAGGCGCGCAATCGTGCGCTCGATCTGTTCGAGCAGGTCCGCAAAGGCGTCGATCCTCTCGACGCTCAGCGCGAGAGGCGCCAGCAAGCGGTCGACCTGGCTTTCGAGCTCTACGTCGAGCTGTTCAATCAGCAGTACCTGCAAAAGCGCTGGAAGGATCACAAGCTCGGCGCCGGTGTATTGCGGCGGGAAGCGTTGCCAGTCCTCGGCCGCAAAGCGCTTCCGAACATCCGTCGCTCCGATCTGAACGCCGTCTTTGATCGGGTGAGCGATCGGCCGGCAGTTGCGCGGCTGCTGCACGCCACGCTCCGAAAACTCTTTCGCTGGGCGGTTGGCCGCGGCGACATCGATCGCTCGCCGCTCGAAGGAGCCGAAGCGCCGCCAGCTGTCGCGTCGCGCGACCGGGTTCTGTCAGATGCCGAACTGACGCTACTGTGGCGAACCACGGACACGTTCAATCCGCTGTTCCGCGGCGTGTACCGACTGCTGATCATTACGGGCCAGAGACGTGATGAAGTGGCTGGCCTGGACTGGCGCGAGATGGACCGATCGGCAGCGCTCTGGACGCTCGCTGCCTCGCGGGCGAAGAACGGTGAGACGCATCTCGTGCCGCTCTCTCCTTTGGCCGTCTCGGTGCTTGATGAGCTTGCGGGCGGCGATGAGTGGCCGATGAAGGGGCTAGTCTTTTCAACGACGGGCAAGACGGCCGTTTCGGGCTTTTCGAAGGTTAAGGCCGCCGCGGACGCTACTATGTCGGAGTTGGCGGGAGGCGAGGCGATGGACCCATGGCGGCTGCATGATCTTCGCCGCACCCTCGCGACAGGTCTGCAGCGGCTCGGCGTCCGCTTCGAAGTGACGGAAGCTGTTCTGAACCACCGGTCGGGATCTAAGGCAGGCATCGCCGGCGTGTACCAGCGGCACGACTGGAAGGCCGAGAAAAGGGCAGCGCTGAACGCGTGGGCCTGGCACCTCATCTGCAGACTTAACAGTTAGATGCCTCTGCCCGTGCAAGGAGGCCAAAGCGGTGGTGATGCCGGCAATGTCGCCTGACGATCATGTCGACTCGTCGGGTTGACTTGCACCATACGAGCCAGCGCTCGGCTTGCTCGAACTTTCTGAATGAGGTCGCGCTCGTCGTCCGCAATGCGCCCATGTCGGACTACCATGTTCACCCGAGTGAATGGCAGCTTCGGACCAATTTTCGACACTCGGGCTGCGTTGTCTTCCTGAGGAGCAGACGACCAGTTTTGGTTTGGCCACTCGCGATGGGCGCTGCGTCTGAACTGTTCTCTATCGATCTAAGCGGGCGCGCAGGCGTTCGGGCCGGGCCAGAAAACTTTGAAGACGCATTATTCGGCAGTCGCGCTGGCGAGCTCCGTTGGAGCGGTGAATACGACGCCTCGTCGAAAGGCCGGCATCCAGTGCGTCACTCGCTCCTGCACGGCGCGGGTCTGCGCGTCGGCAAGGTTGCGCGTGCCGGTGCGGCCATAATGATAGACCATAGCAGCGCGCGGAATGCCGCCCTCATGATCGACGGACTTGTGCAGAAGGTAGCTATGAAAGACGAGCAGGTCGCCGGGCTCCATGACGACCTCCAATGCAGCGCCCTCGTCCAAACCGAGCACTTCCAGGTAACCTTGGTTGGCGCCTTCACGCCGGTCGGGAACGTGCGTCTCGATCTGGCGCTTGTGCGATCCCGGAAGCACGGAAAGACAGCCATTCTCTCGGGTCGAGTGGGTCAGCGACAGCCAGAGGCCAATCTGCGGCTGCTGATCGAAGTTGAAATAGTAGCTGTCTTGGTGCCAGGGCTGACCCCATGCGCCCTTGTTCTTCAGAATGAACATCGACTGGAACACGTCCACGTCGGCGTCGAGCAGCTCCGAGACAACGCCTGCCGCTGCCGGTGCAATCGCGAAGTCTCGGGCAAGGCCGTCCAGGTGCGTATTGAACACCTTCGCGACGAAGTCCTCCGGATTGACGGCATCTCGGGGCTGCTTGCCTTCCTTCTGGACCAGCCGGCCTGATGCGGTCTGGTAAGCGGGAACGTCAGGATGCGAAGCGGGAGGGTTGCTCCGGATCTCCGCCACGGCCTCCGCGATCATCGCTTCGCACGCCGTGGGCGTGGAGAAACCCTTGATGACGAAGAACCCATCGTCGTGCCAACTTGCACGCTGTTCCTGTGTCAGCATTAGCCGTTCCTTATTGACCGCTCGGTCAGATTGTTACCTAGATTGCAGAAGTCAGGCAAGTGACGGCGCACCCTCGCGGCGATAAGCGGACGAGATGAGCGAACCACAAGAACCACGAGGAACCAATGCACGCGGCCGCAAGGCGAGCGGATCGGTGCTGGAGGCCGCAACCAGGCTATTCGCGGAACGCGGCTATAACGGTGTCTCGATCGCGGAAGTCGCCAAGTCCGCCGGCGTGACCAAGCCTTCTGTCCTCTACCACTTCCCAGACAAGGAGACATTGTGGAAGGCCTGTGTCGATGCGCTTTGGGATGAGGTGGATGCCTTTTATCGCGAGAGCTGGCCCGACAACCTGCCCCCGTCGCGTGCCCGCATCGAGAAACAACTGCTGCTCTTCGTCGAAGCAGGGCTGCGCTGGCCCGCCTATATTCGCATACCGTTCATCGAAGGTGCGACGCCCTCGTGGCGGAGCGAGTGGCTGGTGGACAAGCATTTCGGCAAGCACGTGGCGGTGAGCGACCGGGTCCTCCGTGCATGCCAGGAGCAGGGGATGATCCCGGAGGGCGATCTGGCTGGCATCCAGGCCATGCTCACGAGTCCGATCAACGTGCTCATCGCGCAGGGCGCAATGTGGGACCGGGCCTTTCAGCGAGACCTCGATACTCGAGAGACGCTCGCCTCCTTCGTCAGCACGGTACTAGATTTGACCTTTCGGTCAGAAAGTCTTGCCAAGCCCAGCTGAACGTTGTTAGCCTTCAATCCAAGAAGAGGTGGCGCGACCGCCTCTCGAAGGAGGAGGGGTTATGGCGAAGGGCGGATTGCGTGCACTTGGGGCGATGTTGCTCGCTGGCGTCTCGGTGCCTGTGGTGGGCCAGACGATCAGCTCATCGGATGAGGCGGGCGCGGGTGCCAGCGACATCGTTGTCACCGCACAGCGGCGCGAAGAACGGCTGGTCGACGTCCCGGTCTCGATCACCGTCACGAACGGCGAGACCTTGCAGCAACTGGGCTTCACAAGCGCAACTGATCTCCAGTTTACCACGCCGGGCCTGACCTTCGGCGACTCCAACACGCCGCGCGGTGCCGGCTTCCGCATCCGCGGCGTCGGCACTGTGGTCTTCGCAGACGCGATCGAGCAATCGGTCGGGACCGTCGTCGATGGCATTCCGCTCGCCCGCGCCGGGCAGGGGTTGGCAGACCTGGTAGACATTCAGCGGGTCGAGGTGCTGAAGGGGCCTCAAGGTCTGCTATTTGGCCGCAACGCTTCCGCTGGCCTGATAAACATCGTCACTCGCCGCCCGACCGAAGACGTGACATTCACTGGTCAGGTCTCGTACGGCACCGATGATGAGGCGCTTGGATCGGCATCGATTTCCGGTCCGATCGCCGGCAGCGCATTGCTGGGTCGGCTGACCGGCTTCTACAATCGCCGGGATGGCTTTGTTCGCAACGTCACTACGGGCGAACTGCTCAACGACCGTAATGAGTATGGCGTTCGCGCTCAGCTGCTCTTCACGCCTGACGACAGCGGCATTGAGGCAATCCTGCGCGCGGATTACTCGAAGCGGGATGCGAATGCAGGCATCTGGACGGCGCGCGCCTATGCTAACGCGCAGACTGATCCGAGGCCGCTCGGCGTTAGAGATCGATTCACGCAGGAGTTCGCCGGAGGCATCGTCGCTGGGCCGCGCAACCGCCAAGTAAATACCGGCCGCGGCCTCGTCACCAACGAGATGGAGAACTTCGGCGCCTCGGTCGAAGCAAATATCCCGATCGGCACCTTCACGCTGACGTCGCTGACGTCCTATCGCAAGTGGAAGCAGGCCGACAACAACGACGCCGACGGCACGCAGATCAACGTCTTCGATCGTAACTTCGGCTCCAATAACCTCGATCAGTTCAGTCAGGAAGTGCGCCTGACCTCCCCCTCCGGCGGCACCGTGGAGTTTGTCGCCGGCCTTTTCTTCTATCTCACCGACAACGACGCCTACTCCGAGCAAGCAGGACGTCTGCTCTTCAACCTTAATGCGGTCTTGCCGGCCGGCACGCGATTTGGTCGGCAACGCTTCAATGACCAGACCACCACCGATTATGCGGCGTTCGGCCAGGCCACCATAAACGTGACAGACAAGCTGAGCCTGATCGCAGGCGCCCGAGTGACGCGGACCAGCGTCGAGATGAAGTGGCGCCGCATTGCGACCGTTGGAGCCCTGCCGGGACCCAACAATACGTTCGCGCCCTATGGCCCCTTCTCCGTCGAGACGCGCGACACGAACCTGTCCTGGCGCCTGGGTGCGCAGTATCAGGTCACTCAGGACGCCAACTTCTACGCGACCGTGACGAGAGGCTATAAGGGCCCGGGCTTCAACAGCGGACTGGATGTCCCAACGAGCGTTGGGCCGACCAATGAACAGTTTAAGGCCTTTACGATCGTCAGGCCGGAGATACCCACCGCCTATGAGGCTGGCTTTAAGGCAAACATCCCGTCGATCAGGACCTTCATCAGCCTCGCCGGCTTCTGGACGGACTTCAAGGACTTCCAGGCGCAGGTCTTCGAGACGATCCCGGGATCACCCACTGGCGCGTTCACCGTGCGCAATGCGGGCGAGCTGCGGGTGCGGGGTTTCGAGCTCGAGGTAGATAGCCGGCCCGCGCCCGGACTCAATCTTGGCGGAAGCTTCACCTACAATGATGCCAAGTTTCGGGAGTTCCTGGGTGCCGGCTGTCCGCGGGCAGGAACCGATCCGCGGCTCACGCCTCCCGCGGGCCAGGTTGTGCCGCCCACCGCCTGCGTGCCGGGCCGCGCCTCATTCGACGCCAGCGGCACCACCCTCCCGAACGCGCCGAAGTGGTCGTTCACGCTCAATGGCCGCTACGAAGCGGACCTAGGCAGCGTGAAGCCGTTCATCCAGGCCAACTATCTCTGGCGCTCGAGCGTGACCTTCGCGCCTTACCCCAGCAACATCCCGAACCTCACCCGCCAGGGCAGCTACGGCATCCTGAACGGCGCGATCGGCATATCGGATTCTAGCGAGCGGATAAGCGCGTCAATTTTCGCCCGGAACCTGCTCGACCAGAACTATGTCACGTCGATCTTCGACCTGCCTTTCGATCAGATCGGAGGCTTGGGGCAGTTCGTCACTCAAGAAGCGGATCGCACCATCGGCATCCAGCTGCGCGTCAACTATTGATCCATGCAACGGCGTGAGTTCCTGGGAGCGGCCGTCGCGGCCGGCTTGGCGCCAAGCCTTGCCGCCGCCCCGTCACCTCCTCGACCAAACATCGTGCTCGTGCTCGCGGATGATCTCGGTTGGGGCGATCTCGGCAGTTATGGCAACCGGCTGATCCAGACGCCCAACCTGGACCGGCTTGCGCGGCAGGGACTGCGCATGACCGACTTCTACGCCTCGGCCAACGTCTGCACGCCCTCTCGGGCTGGATTGCTCACCGGGCGCTATCCGATCCGCACCGGGCTGGGGCATGAGGTGATCCAGGCGGGGGACAGCAATGGCCTGCCGGAGGCCGAAATCACGCTGCCGGAAGCGCTCAAGCCATACTACGCAACCGCGCTGGTGGGAAAGTGGCACCTGGGGCATGTCCCGCCCTACTGGCCGCCCACGCGCCACGGCTTCGATCTGTTCTTCGGCCTGCCATACAGCCACGACATGAAGGGCGTGCGCCTGTTCGATCAACGCGCGCCCGGCGTGGAACTGACCAGCGAGGACGCCGTGTTCGATCAGCTCGAGCAACGCTACTTCGCGCGCGGCATTCAGTTCATTGAGGCGAATGCGCGCCGGCCCTTCTTCCTGATGCTTGCCTTGACCGCACCGCATGTGCCGCTCCGGCCGGGACAGGAGCACAAGGGCCACAGTCGTGCCGGGCTGTACGGTGACGTTGTCGAGGAAGTGGACGCGGGCGTCGGGGGGGTCATGGCTACCCTCGACCGGCTTAGGCTGACGGACAATACCATCCTGATCGTCACGTCGGATAACGGCCCGTGGTTTGAGGGTTCGGCAGGCCCGCTCCGCGCCGGTAAGGGCGGGTCCGGTTGGGACGGCGGCTACCGGGTCCCCTTCATCGTTCGTTGGCCAGAGCGAATTCCGGCGGGGCGGGTGAGCGACGCCATCGCGATGAACTTCGATTTGTTGCCCACGCTTGTGGATCTCACTGGGCTGAGCCGACCCGGCGGTGCCTCACTGGACGGCCGCAGTCTCCAGAAAGTCTGGGCCGAGGGCGGTGCAAGTCCGCACGACGAACTTATTCTCTTCAACAACGAGCAAGTCGCAGGAGTTCGGACCAAGCGGTGGAAGCTGGTCGGCCGCAGCTACTATCGTGGCCTGGACATTCCGCTTGGCCGTTTCGGATATTGGCTCCTCTTCGATCTGGAGGCCGATCCCGCAGAGCTCTACAATCTGGCGGATCGTGAACCGCAGGTCCTGGCCGACATGAAGGGGCGGTTCTTGCGGGCAGAGCAGGCTTTCGCTCCGCTCGCCACGCGCAAAGCCAATGAATTTACCGGAGCAAGGCCATGACTTCGATGCCTCCAAAAGGCGCGACTGAGCACGAGATCACGGAGGCGGTCGAAGCTGTTCTGGCGGATGCGACACTCGCCGAAAAAATCGGCATGATGTCCGGGAAGGGCTTCTTTCGAGAGTTCGTTGAGGACGAACGCCTGTGGGGTGCAAGGCCCTATCGGGCGGGCAGCGGCATCGAGCGTCTAGGTATTCCGCCGCTCTACTTCACCGATGGCCCGCGCGGTGTCGCGCGCGGTCAGTCGACATGCTTTCCCTGCTCGATGGCGAGGGGCGCGACCTTCGACTCCGACCTGGAGTACCGGATCGGTGCGGCAATGGGAGTCGAGATCCGGGCGCAGGGCTGCACATTGTCCGGAGCCGTCTGCATCAACCTGCTGCGCCACCCGGCCTGGGGGCGCGCGCAGGAGACCTATGGCGAAGATCCCTATCATCTCGGCGTCATGGGCGCCGCGCTTGGCACAGGCATCCAGGCGCACAACGTGATCGCCACCGCCAAGCACTTCGCCCTCAACTCTATGGAAAACGCTCGCTTCAAGGTGGATGTCCGCGTGGACGAGCGTACCCTGCACGAGATCTACCTCCCGCACTTCAAGGCGTGCGTAGACGCCGGTGTCGCCTCCATCATGAGCGCCTACAACAAGGTGAACGGTGAATACGCTGGGCAGAACCGCCACCTGCTGACCGACCTCGCGCGCGGTGAATGGGGCTTCTCCGGCTTCGTTCATTCGGACTGGGTGTTCGGCGTCTATCAGCCCTATGGGGCAGCGGCCGGGCTCGACATCGAAAATCCGGAGCCAACCGTCTTCGGAGACAAGTTGGTCGCGGCGGTCGAAAGCGGAAGCATCGAGCCCCAGGTGATCGATCAGGCTTGCCGACGCATCCTGACGACGCAGCTCGCCTTCGCATGCGCCGAGGATCCGCTACCGGAATACCCCATGGAGCTGGTCGCATGCGACGCGCATAGGGCCTTGGCCTTGGAGGCGGCCGAGAAATCGGCGGTGCTGCTCGAAAACAACGGATCACTGCCGCTCGACCAAGGCGCCATCCGGAAGGTCGCCGTGCTCGGCAAGCTAGCGGGACTGGAGAACACCGGCGATTTCGGATCGAGCCGGGTTCGGCCGCCCTATGTAGTCACACCACTGGAGGGGCTCCGCCGCTTCCTCGGCAACGATGTTGGGCTCACGACCGCCGACGAGAGCGACCTCGCTGCGGCTGCTCGAGCGGCAGCTGAGGCTGACGTCGCGATTGTGGTCGTCGGCTACACCGCTAAAGACGAAGGCGAATATATCCCCGGCGACATCTCGCTTGGCCAGGACAGCAAAGGCACCTCCGACGAGGCCGTGGAAGCGCAGCGCAAAGTCGCCGGTCAGGCGGAGGCACGCGGCGGCGACCGCGACACTCTCGACATCGCGGATGAGCAGATCGCCTTGATCGAAGCGACGGCGGCGACCGGCACGCCGGTGGTCGTCATCATCGTGGCCGGATCGGCGGTGATGGTCGAGCGCTGGCGGGACAAGGCCGCAGCGATCATGCAGACCTTCTACGCTGGGATGGAGGGCGGAGCGGCGCTCGCGCGGTTGCTGTTTGGGGAAGTGAGCCCGTCCGGCCGACTGCCGTTCACCGTCGCGCGGGATCCTGCGGATTATCCGTTCTTCGATCGCGACGCCAATACGATCGAATACGGCTACTGGCACGGCTACGCCAAGTTCGAGCGGGAGGGCCGCACGCCGCGCTACGCGTTCGGCCATGGCTTGGGTTACACGCGCTTTGGTTATCGAGCATTGCGGCTTCACCGCCGATCCGACCGGATCGAGGCCAGCGTGGCGGTTCGGAACGAAGGTGGCTGCGCGGCCGATGAGGTCGTCCAGCTGTACGTGAGCTATCCTGGTACGGTGCAGCCGCGCGCACCCAAGAACCTGAAGGCGTTCAAGCGAGTGACCTTGGCCGCGGGCGAGACCAGGGTCCTGCGCTTGGAGGTGCCTTTGGAGGCGCTGCACTATCGCGATCCGTCGATGAAGGCCTGGCGGCTCGAAGCTGGCGAGCACCGGGTCATGGTGGGCCCGTCCAGCTCGGACCTGCCACTCCAGGCAAGCGTGATGCTGTGAGCACCATTGAGACCAACATCGATATCGCTGCGCCAGCGTCGCGGGTATGGGAGATCCTGGTCGAGTTCGCAGCCTATGCCGATTGGAACCCGTATCTGGTGCGGGTCGAGGGCACAGCGGAGGCAGGCGCCGAGATCATCGTGACGTCCCGGCCGGGCGGCGATGGTCCGGAGATGAAGCAGCCCGTGCGCGTCGTATCAGTCGATCCTCCCCACGCCATGCGCTGGGAAGGCGGGCTGCCCGATCGCAGTCAGTTTCTCGGCGATCACTGGTTCGAGCTGCAGCCGGTGGGCGACGCGAGAACCCGATTGCATCATTTTGAACGTTTCAGCGGTTCTCTTGCGAATTCGATCCTTGAGCAGCATGGAGATCGGATCAGGGCGAGCTTCGATCTGTTCAACAGGGCCCTGAAGGCGCGCGCGGAGCAGACCCGGTGAGCGGAGCCGCCCAGCTGCCGTTCGCCCGGAAGCTTGGCTATGGCGTCGGCGATTTCGGCTTCAACCTCTTCTTCACGACCGCCACGCTCTACCTTCTCTACTACTATACGGACGTGCTCGGCCTGTCCCCGTCGACCGCGGGCTGGGTGTTCGCCTCTGCCTTGATCTGGGACGCGGTGTTCGATCCAGTGATGGGCTACGTCGCCAACCGCACCCGCACCCGCTGGGGGCGGTACCGACCTTATCTGCTGTTCGGCGGACTGCCGCTCGCAGCATCCTGGACCTTGATCTTTCTGCCGGTGAGGTTCGAGGGGAGCGCGCTGGTGCTGTTCGCGGTCTCCGCGCACATCCTCTTTCGCACGCTCTATGCGGTGGTCTCCATGCCTTATCTGGCGCTCTCTGCCGTAATGACGAGCGATAGCCAGGAGCGGGGTGTGATGGCTGGTATTCGCATGGTGTCGGCCGCGACCTGCGGGCTCTTGTCCGCCTTCTTCACTCTTAAACTGGTTAGGGCTTTCGGGGGCGGCAGCTCAGGCTTCTTCTGGACGGCCGTCATCTACGGCGCGCTCGCAACCGTCATCTTCGTGATCGTCTTCGCATCGACCCGCGAAGTGGCCGCTGATCCGCATGAAAGGGCGCCCAGCCCAGGCGAGATGCTTCGGATGCTTGGGCGCAATCAGGCATTTTGGATCGTTTGCGCGGCAATGCTAGCCGGATCCATAGGCGGCACGTTCTTCCAGAAGAGCATCCCCTACTTCTTCAAGTATTCGCTTGGCCGGGAGGATTTGATCGGGCCCGCGCTGACTGCGATGACGGCTGCCGTGACGATATCCATCCCGCTCTGGACGGCGGTAATGAAGCGTACGTCTAAGCGCATCATGTGGCTGACGGGCGCTTGCATCGGCCTCGTCGGACAGCTGCTGCTGTGGTTTGGGCCCGAAACGCCCGGTTATATTCTTCCCGTGCTTGGTCTCTTGGGAGTGGCGGCCGGTGCGGGGTACCTTGGCTTCTGGTCGATGATGCCTGACACCGTGGAATATGGCGAGTGGCGGAGCGGGATCCGCTCGGAAGGCGCCGTGTTCGGAATAGTCTCTCTTATTCAGAAAGGCGCACTTGGCTTGGCGGCCGGGGCGTTGGGCGAGCTGCTGTCGCAGATCGGATATCGCGCCAACCAAGCACAAACGCCGGAAACGCTCGCCTCTTTGAAGGGCATCATGGTGGGTGGCCCAATCCTGTTCGGCATCACCGTAATCGCATCCATCGCCTTCTATCCGATCGACGGCCGGCTGCACGGAAGGCTCGTTCGTGTCCTGGAGATGCGCCGTCGCCGGGCGGAGGCTGCGGAGTGAGAGAGCTTTAGGACTCCAGAGAAAAAAGGTGATGTGCGCCATTGGCGACTTGGCACGCACACTGTTCCACCCGCGCTTCAGCTAAGTGGGCGTGGTGAGGATCATGGTTGGATCGGCATAGATGCGCCCTTGGCCGACGATCGGCGCTGCTCGCGCGAATGCCCGCTATCAACCCATTGCGGACACTGCACCCGCGTCTTTAATAGCATGCTTTGTGGACGCACGCTGCAGTGATGCCCTCATGTTGATCGAACACGCTGGAAGGCGGGGCCTGCCAGTGTTTGTTGCCGTCGACGGCAGGAGCGGCGCAGGCAAATCAACATTCGCCGCTGCCTTGGCGGCTTCAAGTCAGGCGCTGCTGATCGAAGGCGACAGCTTCTACAGTGGGGGAACACAGCTAAGGAGCGACACAGCGGAGAAGAGAGCAGACGCCTGTATCGACCGGCCGAAGCTTCGCGCAGTGCTGGATCAGCTTAGAGCAGGTAAAACTGCCACATACCGCGCGTTCGATTGGGAGACATTTGACGGCAGTTTGCGCACCCCAGCCGTAACCGTCGAACCGGCAGACGTCGTTGTCATCGAAGGGGTTTACTCCTGCCACTCCGACTTTGCAGATCTGCTCGACGTCAGGATATTGCTTACGGTACCAGATGCCATCCGGCAGCAGCGATTGGTCCAGCGGGAGGGTTCAATTGGTCGCTGGGAGCGCCAGTGGCACGAGGCGGAGAGTTGGTATTTCTCTCACCTCTGCACCAAAAGCCACTTCGACCTTGTCATTAGATGAACCGTCGCGCCAGACGTGTCGAGCCTGCTCGATATCTGCAATGCACCCTTAGGGAACTTTTGGCACCCGTCCGGTCCCGGTCCGCTCACATGCTTAACGGACACCCGCCACGCGCTTAGCGGCTATGCCTTGATCCCTCTACCTGCTGCGGCAGTCGGGTTAGGGCGGAGTTAACCAAGTTTTTCATATTCGCAGCTATCCGCCCTGGGATGGCCGATCGCGTCAGTTGCATTGCACACCCGTCTGCGGGCTTTGGGCGCAAGGTTCTGCAGATCGTCGCGGCGGCGGTGGTCACCTGCGCGGTTTCTCTCGCAGCTCTCGTTTACATCTTGGATTCCCGGGCTGCGGAGCAGACGAGGTCTGTGATCGCGGGAGCGCTCTCCTCCGAGCTCAGTAGCGTGGCAGCATCCGCTCACGAAAACGGGCGCTGGGACGAAGCAGTTGAGCACGTCTACGGGACGCTAAACACGCGGTGGGCCACCGACACAATAAGCGGCACGGCTATCACATACATCTTCGATGAACAGGGGAGAACATTGTTCTCCCTCCGATCCGATGGTCGGAGGGATCCTCCGTTAGCTGTTGCCGCACCGGAGAGCCTCAAAGAACTTCTTGCTAAGCTGCCGAAAACACCTGCTTCAGCTCGAGTCATGAAGAAGGGGACGGCTATCCTCGGCTGGTACAAAGGTCAGCCCGCTATATTGGGAGCTATGCCGATAGTTCCACTGCGTGCAGACAGACCTTTTTTCGAGCAGAACCTTCGATACATCGGATATGTCACTCCGATAGACGGGGCACTTCTTGCTCATTGGAGTCGCAGCTTCAGGATCGCCAATCTGAGGGTTACGGAGCGGAACGCCCCGGCTGGGCTCCCCATCCTGGATAGCGGCAGGCGCCGGATCGGTACTCTTCTATGGCAGCAGGAGAGACCAGGCTGGGCTGCTCTAATGGCGGTACTGCCAGTCGTGGCGCTTTCCATGGCCATCCTGGTCGTACTTTCAGCTTCGGTTTACAAAGGCATGCGCAAGCAAGGCCGAACTTTGATGCAGGCCATGGAAGAGCAGCGCCGGGCGACAGACGAGGCCAAAGCAGCCGGCGAACGCGCGGAGCGGGCTGCACGCTTTGCGCATGAAGCCAGCCTTCGTGAGAGCGCTCTTCGAGAAGAGAACCAGCGGGCTCTGTTGAGCGCATCACGCGCGATTGGGTCAAAGCTGAAAGCCGACGTCCAACTACTCGCTGACGAGCTTGAGGCGGTCGCCGGGCAGTTGGATGACCGTGCCGATCTGACCGCGAGTATCGCGGCATCGCAAAAGCAGAAGGTGGAGCAAATTAGAGGTGGGTCCGAGCGCGCTTCTGCAGCCATGAACGAGATAGACTCAGAAGTGCGTCAGTTCACTGCCGCAAGTTCAACCATCAAGACCGCCGCCACTCGCGCGGAGACGCGGGTCGGTGTCGCCAAGGCGAGATCAAAGGATAGCGAAACCGCAAGCCTGAGCTTGTTAGCCCGTCTGGAGGAGGTCGATCAATCTTCGGCTCGCATTAGAAAGATCTCAGCTGAGACTAACATGCTTGCCCTGAATGCGGCTATCGAGGCGGCCCGCTCAGCGTCATCTGGTGCCGGCTTTGCGGTGGTCGCGAGTGAGGTCAAAGATTTAGCGCTTCGTTCTGGCGCGACAGCCGCGCAGATATCTGACTTTCTGAAAGAGATTTCTGCGGCTGCTAGATTGTCCGCAAACGGTTGCGAGGCAGTTAACGGGCTCATGGAGGAGGTACACTCAAGGATTTCTGAAGCAGCCTTGGCGGCAGCCCACCAGGATGCGCACAGCGCGGAGATCCTCAAGCGATTGGACAGAGCTGCGGACGAAGCCAACTTCGTAGAACGTGCGGTTGAAGAGATCGCTGCGGCGGCGAATGAGGTTGCCGAGCATGCCGCATCCACTCGCTTAACAAGCACTACTCTGCGATCTAGAGTCAAACTCCTGAACGCCCGGCTAAACGAGTCGATCTCAGCACTGATGAATTGAGGCTGCAACGCTTCACGGCACTTCGTTAACGGTGGCACCTCAACTTACCTCAGCGTCGCGCCTGCCGCGGCCGTATGATCTGCCAACGTCCGCTGGCCGGGGCCGGATCGATCTACTTCCTCGTAGATTGAGACTGTCTGCTCCCACCAGACGGACTGGTTGCCGCAGCATGCCGGGGCGCCCTGGGCAAGATTACCCCCCGCGTGAGCGTCTCCTACCCCGATGCAGGCGAGCAATTTAGTGGAAAAGCTGGCGGCGTTTCGCTGCGGGGGATCGTCTGGTTTCACCCTTGCCCGATATTCGCTGCGCAATCAGCCTAGATGTCTGCTAACCACCCATTGCGGACATTGACGGCGTACTGCCATAGAACCGGCATGTCACCGCACGGTATTGTTCTTTTGTCAGCGCTGCTGTTAGCGATAGTAGCCAAGCTAATGTGGCCGCATCGGACCTTTCGGATCATGGCAGCCGTCACCGTCGGGCTCCCGCTGGGGTTCACAGCTTTTTGGGGGGAGCTGCCATCCTTGCTAGGTTTCTTAATCGTCGGTTCGATAGCGCTCATGGGCACCCTTGTCGGCATCGTGGCGGGCGGAATGCTGATCCGCGGTCGGCGCTTGTTGGTGCGTTCTCGCTAGACCCGCTGTTGCGTCCGTTCCTGTAGGCGAGAGGCTGAGTGAAGCTTACTGGCGCAGGCTTGATAATCGTCCTTGCTCTCGCGGTGAGCGGCTGCGGGAAACAATGCGAAGGTCTCCAACGGGAGGCTGCGGCGAAGATGGCGCAAGACGGGAAGGCCGAGATGCTGGAGCGCTCCACCACTCGATATGCCGCGAATTTCAAGAGCAACGATCCGGTGTTCGTCCGCGTCGGCACTAAAACCAACGGCTATGCTGCGAACGTCGGCTTCAAGGGACGGGACGGGGCAATCCTCGTCGCCCTGATTGAGGAGGATTGCTACGTCGGGTGGACGCAGCGCTGATGTCTAGGCTTTGAAATTGCGGATATCAGCCGCGATGCGGATCCCCACGGCATGACCGATAGTGCCGAGCGTCCGTGGCTAGTCGCGGTCGCGATCGGGGCTATGTACGCCTTCGCTTTCATGCCGGCGACAGCGCTCGCGTACCTTGGGCTTATCTGGGTGGGTGCGTCAGAGCGGGGCTGGCTCACTCAGGCTGCTGCGGGTGCGCTTGTTATTGGCTGGCTGGCGCTTGCGATAGGTGCGGCCCTTGCTTGGCACGTGGTCAAAACAGGGGAGCGGCGGCGCTTTTCGCTCCTGATCCCTCCAGGAGTGTTAGCTTCAGCGGCCTATGCGATCGCGTACGGGTGGGGCGGTCGCATGCTCATCTAGGGTCCGCCGACCACCGAACGCGGACATGTGTCAGCTCTGGGTCCGAGGCACCCACTCCAGCCGCTGATCTACTGGGAGACAGTGGAAAATATTGGCTTCGGGCATGTTCTCCATGTCAACAGGGCGGGCTTGCTCGTCGCCCGCGCCAACAAGCCCCTCGAGCTGAGCTGGTCCAGCCACCTCTCCTGGATCGAGGTCGAACTCGATCTCCTCCGAGCCGAAGACGTGGCAGCTGAGGAGCACACCGAGACCTCGACTAACAACAAAGCTCCCGTCCGATTTGCTTCAGCAAAGGTGTCTTCAACCCGCTCCGCGTCTCACCGCAAAGCGCGGTGCCGAAGACTGGGTGGCCGAAGCGACTGAACGGACGTCAAGTCGCGGCTACTTGCACTCTAGCGCCTGCAAGTGGGCTGATGCTCCTCCACGCTGTCTCGCGGACTTCAACCGGCGGCAGGGTGCAGGCTCGGTCAGATCGACATTTCGAAGGAGGATCGCAGCTTCCAAACATTCGATGTGGCAATCAAATGCGGGGTGGGGCCGTGGCCGGCGCTAGAGGGCGTTCCGCTGCTTCCGCTCGAGGGTACTCCGATGGCCACTCCGGAGCTTGCTGCTCGTCTGACTGAAGATCCGTCGTCCCTTTCTGACGTTCCCCTGATCCCGGACGAGCGCTGGCGGTCCTGGTTCAGCCTGGCTGGCTGGAGGGAGCCACGCGTCTCCTTCCTGCCAACCGAGTATCCGAGCCAGGATGTCGTCGCGATTGCAGCGCTGCGGGGAGAGGGCATCGGCCTGTTGGCTCCGCGCCTGTTTCAGGAAGAGCTTGGAAACGGAGCGCTGATCGCTCCATTTCCGTACAAGCTGGAGGGACCACCCTTTCATTGGATGCTCTGGCACCCGCAGCGTCCCCCAGAGAGCTTCATCGCCTGGATGAAGGAGGCGATCGTCTCATCCTGACGGATACTTAGATGACACCACCTTGTTGCAGCGGGTGCCGATGCGGTGAGACCTGTGATCATCCCTGTCACAGTCCCACTTTGCGCGGGGAGGCTGCTTCCCCTCGGAGCACCGCGGCGATCATCGCGAAGGCTTCGCGCCCTTCGGGCGTTGGCAGTAGTGCGTAGTTGTGCGGCTGACCTAGCTTCAGGTGAAGGTCGACAGGCACGTCGGCCGCCTCCGCTCGCTCCGCCAAAGCAATGCTGTCAGGGTACAGCAGATCGCGTGTCCCTGCGAAGACTGTCATCGGAGGAAGCCCTTCGACTTCACCTCGAAGCGGGCTCACATACGGGTGCTCAACCCCGAGGTCTCCCGCATACAACCTCGCGGCCTCCCTCAGCCCCGGAATGGCGAGGAGCGGGTCTGAAGCTGCGAGCTCGAGTTGCTGCGGATGGCTCAGTGAAGCATCGAGCAGCGGGGATAGCAGGATCAATCGTTCCGGGAGGCGGTGGCCGGCATCTCGTAGCGTCTGAGTGCTCGCCAGGGCCAGCCCGGCGCCTGCCGAGTTTCCGATGACCGTCACCTTCGTGCGGTGGGATGTCACAATCACCTCTCGCAGAAGCTCCCGCACCTTCGGCACAACTTCCACGGCTCCAGCACGGGGGGCCACGGGAAAGATCGGCACGATGCACCTGACGTTTGCCACCGCAGCCAGCTTGCCTAGAAATCGCCAGTGAGCCGGATGCATTTCCTTGATCCAGCCACCACCGTGCAGGAAGATCACGCAGCCTTCGAGGTCGAGTTCCGAGGCTGGACTAACCTCTAACCGCGGCCAGCCGTCGAAGTCTCGCCTGGTCATATGCACCCGCCGCCCCAACGGGGGTGGATCAAAACTCTCAGGCCTGTGCCGAGCCCTCTCTGTGAAGCTGTGGATCTCCTCGGCGGACGTCCATACTCTCCTGGCCCCGGTCGCGTTCAATGCAAGACAGAGGAGGCGGCTCGACCAACTTGGTGAGGTATTATCAAGCCATCCTGAGCCAGCATTGACGAGGCCAGAGGGTGAACCCGATCGGGGATGGGAAGGTGATTGTGCCGCCATGCGCATCAAATGCGAGCGGAAACTCACATTGTCTACTCGCGTACTAGACGGTCGCGGACCCGCCGGCCCATGTACGGCAATGCACTCGCCGAAAGGGCGGCCGCGCTGGTCAGAATCCCTTGGTCGTGTCTCGCCCGACGGCTGATTGCTCAGGTTGTCCTTGCATCGCATTCGGCGTCACCGTCTGTGGTCTGAGCTAAGCGGCTCCCGAAGATGCCATCTTCGCGTCGCCTCCTACGAAGACTTGCGATGGGGACGGACGCACCGGAGCGAAATACTCGCGCCCGCCGGCAATGCTGGCAGGGCCGGCCGTCCTATGCTTCCGGCAGCGGGCGCAGGTATCCTACGATCAGGCGGGTCACTTCGTCGACGAAGTCCACGTCAGCGGTGGAGGACGGCTTGGGCCTTCGAACCACCAACTCGTGCGTAAGCGCCTCGACGGAGGTGACGCAGATGGAAGCCGCAACGTCCAGATCCATCGGTCGGATCTCCCCACGGCGCGTTTCGAGATATTGCCGCACCAAGGCGAGCGTCTCCCGGTCGACGGCGGAGATCTCGTCGAGGAGCCCCATCCGAGGAACCTGCTCGTCCAGGATCCGGTGAAGTTCGGGGTCGATCCGATGCGCATCGATCATCGCTCTTACAAGTTCGCGCACCGCGGTCCCGAGATCCGCAGAGGCGACTGCGCTCATTGCCTCCCGTAGCAGCTCCAGCATTTCGCGGCTGTGCCGAGCCGCTAAGGCGGCAACGAGCGACTCCTTGTTGGAATAGTACTGGTAGAGCGAACCGATGCTGACGCCGGCGACCTCCGCGATGCGGTTGGTGCTGGCCCGGGCATATCCCTCGCGCACCAGAAGGCGAGCGGTGGCGTCCAGCAGCGCCTCTACCGTTGCCTGAGATCGCTTCTGCATGGCGGATTTCCGCGGAAGAGCGGCCACGGGGAGCGACATTTCTGATCCTTCCTGGATGCGAGTAGACAATGTGAGCGATAGCTCGCACTTTTTCCGTGATCAATCGATCTCCTCGCCGGCTGCGGGAGGAGAGTCGTCAGCTGAGTGATGGCGATCGGTTGTCGTAGCGGAGGAACGTTAGTGCCCAGCCTTGCAACTTGCCCCATTCACCTCGGCCGCGGTGCGACTGCGGAGGTGCAACCTGCATTTGACGGCCCTGCCTGGTTCGGCGGTTATGCGGAACGCACTGCTGGCGACGGCATTGAGGGGCGCCTGGTCAGCCAGCACAGCTTCACGGAGCATTGGGCGGAGTGGGAGGTGCACCCGCATGGTGCCGAGGTCATCATCTGCGTGACTGGACAACTGCGGCTCATCCAGCAGTACCCTGACGGACGTGAGGTCAGCATGGACCTGCGGCCGGGCGAGTATGCGATAAACCCGGCTGGCGTTTGGCACACGGCGGACGTGGATACCGGCACCGAGACGACGTGCATCTTCATCACTAGCGGCCTTGAAACCGGACACAGACCACGTGACTAGTCGAAGGGCAGGTGCGGCTACCTCCGAAGTCGATCAGGCTGACATCATCGTGGTGGGAGCCGGATTTGCGGGACTGACCGCCGCGCGTTCGCTGCGCCAGCTGGGGCGATCGGTTCAGGTATTGGAGGCCAATAACCGCGTGGGCGGTCGCACCAAACCAGCTATGCTGGCGGGGGAGCAAATTGACATCGGGGGGCAGTGGGTTGGACCCACTCAAACTCGGCTGCTCGCACTCGCCACGGAGCATGGCGTCGAGGCCATTCAACAGCATATCGACGGCGAGCACATGCTCGATTTAGCCGGAGTGAAGACGCGCTATCGCGGGGAGCTTCCAGCACTGCCTCCGGAAGATCTTGCCGAGTTTGGAGCGATCATAGCCTCCATCAACGGCCTGGCGGACGCAGTCGGAACGTTAGACCCGTGGTCTGCGCCAGAGGCGATCGCGCACGATGCATTCACCGTGGAGACATGGCTTCTGTCCAGCATTCGGCGCGAAAGCATCCGCTCGCTGGTGCGGCTCCTGGTGCGAAGCGTGCTGTCGTGCGAGGCCTCGGAGGTCTCGTTCCTCTTCTTCCTGAGCTACGTGGCGTCCGCTGGAGGGCTCGACCCGCTGATCGCGACCCGCGGGGGGGCGCAGGATAGCTACTTTGTCGGGGGTGTGTGGCAGATCGCCTCCGCGATGGCTGCACAACTCGGGCCGGCGGTCCGCCTTGGCGCTGCGGTCACACGCGTCGCTCAGGACGATGCTGGAGCCACCGTTACTACTCAGCAGGGTAGCTGGCGGGCTCGTCGCGTCATCATCGCGGTGCCTCCGCCCTTGGCGGCTCGCATTGCATATGACCCTCCGCTTCCGGCGCAGCGGGATGGTCTGACGCAGCGGATGCCGCTCGGATCGGTAATCAAGCTCGCGATCGCTTACGATCGGCCGTTCTGGCGTGCGAAGGGACTGTCTGGTCTCATTGTGTCAGACCGCACCGAGTCCGGGCCGTGGTTCGATCGCGTGTCTCCACTCACTCGCGGCGGAGCCCTGGTTGGGTTCTTTGAAGGAGCCGCCGCTCGCCGGTGGGCAGCGCGATCGCCACTGGAACGACGCGACCGGGCTGTTGCGGACTTGGCGTCCTACCTGGGCGACGAAGCTAGAAACCCCACTGATTATGCGGAGGAGGTCTGGGCTAACGCGCCGTTCAATCGCGGCGGCTACGTGTGCGTTCCGGGTCCGGGCGTGATCTCTGGCTTCGGGCCAGCGCTGCTCGAGCCAGTTGGCAGGATTCACTGGTCCGGCACCGAAACCGCGGCGCGGTGGCAGGGATACATCGACGGAGCCATTCGATCGGGCGAGCGCGCTGCCGCTGAAGTCGCCTCTCTCCTCTGACAGCTTCACCTCGAAAACAAAAAGGCCTTGATATGACTAGACTTGCGTTCGCCCTCGCTGTCCTTGCAACGAGTGCTTCATCGACAGCCATCGCGGGGCAGCCCGTCGGGTTGCCTAATACCATTCCGGCCGATGAGGTTTTCATCAACGGCCACATCTTCACCGCTGACACCTTCTCCAGCACCGTTCAGGCGGTCGCGATACGAGGTGGGAAGTTCGTCGCGGTTGGATCAAACGAGGACGTGCGCCTCAGCGTGGGGCCGAAGACGGTTGTCCATGACCTCAAGGGCGGCATGGCGATGCCTGGGATCACCGACATGCACGTCCACCCGGTGCGGGGTGGCCTGGCGGAGCTGACCTACTGCAAATTCTCCGACCGCGCCGAGCTCAAGCAACTGATTGGGGCCGTAGCGGAGTGTGTTCGCGCAAAGAAGCCGGGAGAGTGGATTGAGGGCGCGCAGTGGAACTCCACCTTGGCAGCATCGCTCGACAAGGTGGCCCTCGATCAGATTGCCCCACGCAATCCTGTCTACCTGCATGACAACACCAATCATCTGATCTGGGTCAACTCGGCGGCACTCAAGGCGGCGGGTATCAACAAATCCACCCCCGACCCTGCGGGTGGCACTATCTTCCGCCACCCAGCGACCGGTGAGCCAACGGGTGTCCTTGCCGAAGCGGCGATGGCGCTCGTCTTTAACGCGAAGCCGCCGGCCGCAGCGGCTGAGATCGACCGCGCTTCATCCTGGATCTTCAACAAGCTGAACTCCTTTGGGGTCACCAGCATTCAGACTGGCCAGGCAGACAAAGCGGAGCTTGCCGCATTCAGGCGCCTGGAGGCTGGTGGCAAGCTCACCGTGCGCCTCAAGACGAACTGGGACTTCAACACGCCGCTTGCGCCCGTGGCACCTGACCGGATGCTGCAGCGTTTCGACACGCGCGAGGAACGCGGCGCAGTCAGCAACCTGATCAATCCTGACGGCGCGAAGATCTACGCGGACGGCATCGCGTATGGTGCCGCCTCGCCCTACCTTGAGCCTTACACCTCTGAAGCAACGTTCGGCCGCCCGGCAATCGACCAGTCCAGCCTCGCGACAGCGATCATGCAGATGGACAAGCTCGGGCTCTCAGTGATGGTCCACGCGATGGGCGACGCCGCGGTTCGAGCGACCCTTGATGCGGTAGAGGCGACCCGGCGAGCCAACGGGGCCAGCGGCAAGCGGCACGTGATCGCCCACACCTTCAGCATAGACCCAGAGGACGTCGGCCGGGGACGCAAGCTCAACGTCGTGTTCGAGAACTCTCCCCCTATCGTTCTTTTTCCAAACGAACTCACAAGTGCGGCTGTCCCGTTGCTTGGACGCCACCGGACACGGACCATTGCTCCTATCCGATCACTGACCTCGGCCGGCGAAACGGTTTCCTACGGTAGCGACTGGGACAACATCCCAGAGCCAAATCCCTGGCTCGCACTCCAGGCGATGATCACCCGGCAGCATCCGGCTGCGCCTCACCTGGGTTATCTGGCACGCTCGGAGGCCGTGGACCTCATCACCGGCTTGGAAATCCTGACCATCAACGGGGCATATGGACTCGGTCTTGAGGATCGCGCCGGATCTATCGAAGTGGGAAAGGATGCTGACCTGATAATCCTCAGCCAGAACTTGTTTGCTGTTGCGCCTCAGCGAATTCATCGAACCCGCGTGCTGCGGACCGTGCTTCAAGGGAAAACGGTGTTCGTCGCCTCCCAGGAAGCCAATCCGAGCGCTCCATGATAGCGCACTCCGATGAGGACGGTCGGCGTGGAAAGTCTCAGCTGCCGCCAGATTGCCTGATCTGAAGGCGGGTGTTGTGAGAACGGCAGTGGTTGAGGTCACTGCCGTTTCAACGGGAACATCGCCCTCTGGTGCGGCGATTCGGGGAAGAGCCGCCCGGTCACGTTCGGCGGGCACCTGAAAAGGGGCATTTCAAGAACCTGGTTTTCGACCCCTGTAAATCGAGATTGATCCGGTGGGAGTGAAGAAGACTTTCAGCTCCGCCACCTCATCGAATCCTGTCTCGACTATCAGCTCCGGCAGAATCCCATCAGCGTTCGGCTGCGTGTTCTCCTTGCCATCAACGGCCTGAACCAGCCGGAACAGGTTGCGCATGACGGCGGTGCGCTGAAGCCCGTAATCTGCGATGAGAATCGTGCCTCCGGGCTTGAGGGTCGCGAACATGGCCTTCAGCCCAGCCCGCTTTTCGCCCATCGGCACCTGATGCAGCACGAGGCTGCAGACCACATGGGTGACCGAGTCCGGGCCAATTAGATCAACGAGGTCACGGAGATATCCTCGGCGCAGCTCGATATCCGAACCCGTTAGCTTCTCGCGAGCAAGGTTGAGAACCTTGTCGTCTGGGTCGACGCCGATAAGTCGGGCGCCCGGCCGGTCGCGTGCCAGAGTCTTCAGGAAAGTGCCAGTGCCGCAGCCGGCGTCCACGATCGTCTGACCTTCAGCCGCCGATAGCAGCCTCAGCAAGTACGATCTCCAGGCCCGATCGCGGCTTAGAAACCGGACTATGGGGTCATAAAGGGAAAGCACCGGGAAGGCCGGTGTGTAATTAGCTGTCCCATCCGTTGAGACGTTTGGCGTCTGCCATTGGCCGAATGTCATGGCTCAATTTGCGAGTGGTGACTCGCGTTGTCTACTCGCGTTCGGAACTAGCTTGCTTCGAATGGAGCGCCGGAGCCGGGTTCGCTTTGCCTCACTGGAGCCTCTACCAAAACCTCCCGTTACCATCGAAGATGCGGGAGAAGTAGCAGCTCGCATTTTGAGACAATCTTCACTTCAGAAGTAAGAAGAGCTGCCGTTCCACGGCTGCCAGCCGAAATGTCGGCTTCGGGTCGATCGCGGACGTTCGCGCGAGCAGCTTGGATCGGCCGCTAAGGGCGCTTAGCTGACACAGGCGCTACCCTGGCCTGGAGCATTAGGAAGCCTACAAGAGGGTGCGGCATTAGAGGCCGAACGGCCACATTTCGGGCTCGCTCGCGAGGTGCAAGTCAGAGAGCGGAGAGATGGCGTTGGTCTTGTCGAACCAAACCCAGGCGTCGAATTGCTCCGCCAGCACGGCTTCGCTATAGTGAGACCAGCGCTCGGTGTCCGGTCGATAGATCACTCCGATGAAGCGCTCCAATCGCTCTTCTCGCGCCGGCTCCGGTCCGCCTTCACGAAGGTCAAGCAGGAAGCGCTCCAACCCTGTCTCATGGCAGAGCCTTTCGTGGCTATCTGCCAGGCTTGGCCTCACCTGCTTGATCTTCAGCGGGCCATCCCAGTCGTCCGCGGCGGCAACGGTACCACCGTCGGTTCCGAATCCGATCAGCCGCGCCTCGTCCCCGAACCGCTCCTTGGCTAGCTGCCCGATGTTGAGTTCGCCGCGCTCTCGGCCCATGCCGGTTGCCAGGGCATCGCCTATATGGCTGTTATGTGCCCAGACGACCGCTTTCGCTTGCGGCCCCTTGTGCTCGAGCAGGTGGCACAGCATCTCGAACATGTGCGTGTCCCGCGCGTTCCAGCTACTCTCGTCTGAAAGGAACATTGAGCGGTAGTAATGCTCTGCATTCTTGACCAGCCGGGCATTGGCGGCGGCATCGAGCCATTCGTCGCAGTCGCCCCCGAGACATTGCCGCTCCAGCAGCTCGGTCAACATTTCGACTACGCCTTGGGCGCAAAAGGCGAACCCGGCGGAACGCGCCCTCGCCCCGTACTGCGCGGGATCGCGGCTGAACGGCGCGAGGCAGGAGTAACGCTGGCGCGCTTCCTCCGCTAGCGCCGGATCCTTTTCCTGCAGGAAACCGACAACAGCCTGCATAGAGCTATGCAGATTGTAGAGGTCGAGCCCGTAGACGCCGGCCTTTGCATCCTCGCTGAGCAACCGATTATGCCCATGCAACCAACTCAGGAAACAGCCGAACTCGGCGTTGCGCCACATCCAGCTTGGGAAGCGCTCGAAGGCTGCCTCTTCCCCTTCGCGCTGTCTTCGCTGCCTTACATAGCGATCGAGGCGGGCGACATCGGGCCAATCCGCCTCCAGCGCGACGATGCTGAACCCATGCCGCTCTATGAGACGCCGCGTGATGCTAGCTCGCGCGCGGTAGAACTCGGACGTGCCATGACTAGCTTCACCGAGCAGCACTAACCGGGCATCGGCAAACCGGTCGAACGCCTCTCCGAATCCCGGATCGTCGAGATCCGGGAGCGGCTCGGCAGCAGCGCGGATGGCGGCCACCGACGTTTCATCAATCATGCTGTCCATGAGAGCAGAACGCCCGGGGCGCCCACTGGCCGCCTTGAGTTCGCCTAAACAACGTCGGCGATGGGCTTGAAGCGGAAGTTCAGTGGCTGATCACCGAATGGCTGATAAGGGCGCTGATCGGCCATCAACGGAGTGCACTTCTCAGGCTGAGCAGCTCACGCAATCGGCTGCTAACTCTATCCGGCGCTCCGATTTTGACCCGATTGAGCCCTGTTATATGCAGCTTGGAGCAACGGGGGGCATGAATGGCCGAGCATCGGCGAGATTGGATCGGCAAGCCGACTGAACGCTGGCTTTCACTGTCTGAAACGTTGTCGTGGATCGCCTGGAACGAGATTGTCAGGGTTGAGGACTTGCTTTCCTACGCGTCCAGCCGATCGGTGAAGCCAGATCAAATCGCATCCGACCTGCAGGAGAGCTGGAGAAAGCTCCGGGATGAGCTTTCGGTCGCCACGATTACTGCCCGCGCTCAGGGGGCGCGCGGCTGGGTCCGCGGAGAGTATGCCGTTGACGTGGATCGAGTGCGGAATGCGCCAAGGTTATTTTGGGATCCGGCACGGGCAGTCTTGGAAGTGCGCGCTCCCGAACCGCCGCCCGTGGAGCCCGACCCTTACTTCGATCTGGACGATGAGCAGCCTAGTACCTAGGGCGAAGACTTGCACACGATCCGCGGAGTAGTAGTGCAGCGTGATGAGCTGGTGGTACTATTTCCAGCTAGAACAGGTCGGCTGGCTTCTGCTCATACGAAGGAGCAGGCGACTTATTTTCTCATCGAAAAGATGCGGACGTCGGGGCGCAAAGCCTTCACGAAAACCGAAGGGATCAAGTGCCTGCGGGGGCAGTTTCAGATTACCGAAACAGCGGCTCGGAAGGCATGGTCTGCCGCTCTCATGGTCGTCCCAGATTTCACGGGACCGGGACGGCCGAGAAAAGCTCCAAAATAATCGATATTCAAAATCATTGAGGCCTCCTATTCTGAGGCCGTCTCAGCGCTGACATGCGAGCCGCCGCCATTTGGGGCGGCAGCGTGCGTGTGAGTCTAAGATGGTCAAATTCGCTAACAACCTGGACACGGCGGCCGCCGCTCAGGTTTTGGGACTTTCTAAGTCCACCCTGGAGAAACTACGGGTCACGGGCTTGGGTCCCCAATACCTGAAACTCGGGCGGGCCGTTCGGTATCGTTTGGCAGACCTGAACGTGTGGCAACAAGCGCGTCTTGTTGAGAGCACTTCTCAAACCCTTGGCCGGACTCGCCGTTCGTGAGCCGCCGGTACAATCTCAACAAGCTGAAGAAGCACCTCAGTTATACCGCGCCTGAGCTCGCTACGGTGCTCGGAGTTCACCTTAGGACCGTGCGGACGTGGCAGAAGGAGGGCCTGAACCCGATCGATCGGAAGCGCCCGTTCCTCTTCGCGACTGCTGATGTTCGATCTTTTCTTGAGGTCCGGGCCCGCAAGCCGGTCTCTCTTGCGCCGGGCGAGTTCTTTTGCACGCCGTGCAAAGACGTGCGTCGGCCAAAACCTCGCGCCGTTTGGATCCTACCCAGGACCCCGAAATCCGCAGATCTGCGGGGCGTCTGCGAGGCTTGCGGCCGACAGCTCTATCGCAGGTTTCGATACCCTGAGCTAAACTTGGTCTTGGGGGACTGCGCAGTGATACAACAGGACGGCTCTGTACCTGTAAGCAGTTGCGGAACTAATCCTCAGACAGCACTCAGCGAACAGGTGCTCGCATGAGCGTCGTCAATGCCGATAATGAGCGTCTCAAGCGACGGTACGCCGAGTGTTTGCGTGATGGCCAAGGCCTGGCCGAGTCCACAATCGATCAGGCGCTAAGGTCGATTAGCGCATATGAGTCCTTCGGCCGTTTTGATGATCTAGCTCGCCTCGGCCAGAAGCGCAGCGCCGTCGAGTTTAAAAAGGATCTTTTAGCAGGAATCAGTGGCCGCTCGGGTGTCTCGACAGCCGATACCAAACTTCGTCATCTGAGATGTTTCTATGAATGGCTAGCTGACCAGGCTGGCTACCGGCAAAAGCTGCGTCCGCTAGATTGGCAGTTCTTCCAGTTATCTGGGCGAGATCGCCGGGTTGCGCGGGAGCGACCCGCACGGGGATGCTACACTGTCGAAGAGTGGTTGCAGATGATTGCTGCTTCGCCATCTTTCACGCCAGCAGAGAGGCGCAATCAAGCGATGCTTTCTCTCCTTTTGCTGACCGGTGTGCGAGTGGGAGCACTCATCACATTGAAGGTCAAACATGTTTTGCCGGACCGGTCTGGCATCCATCAGGACGGGTTCGAGGTGAACACCAAGCTTGGCCGAACGTTCACAACTTTCTTCTTCCCGGTAGGAGGTCGACCGAAGGAGGTGTTCGAAGCCTACTTCGATTACCTCCGATCGGAACTCGGCTTTTCTGATGATGATCCACTCTTCCCAAAGAGCGAGTGCCAGCCGGTCGGGGGTGGTTTTAATTGGAATTCGCTCTCCAGGTCACATTGGGAGACGACCGACCCCGTACGCAGCGTTCTGACCATAGCCGCTGTACGCGCCGGCTTACCAAATTATGGGCCGCATAGTGTGCGTCGCACATTAGTCTTGTTGGGTCAGCAACTCTGCCGAACACCTGAGCAACTGAAAGCTTGGTCTCAAAATTTGGGACACTTGAGCATACTTACAACCACGCTCAGCTACGGTCAGATCAGTGCAGCAAGGCAGATGGAAGTCATTTCATCCATCCGTGATCGTCCGCTGAGCGATGGCAGATCCGCTAGAGAGATTCTAGAAGAGATGATGATAAAGCTCGAAGAACTAGAGGATAGGTGATGGAGTTTGTTCAACTATCAGATGGGGTCAAATCCGATTCTCGGACGTTTCTGCCGCGCGGATTGACCCCGACGGTGAAATATTCACTTTAGAGCTGAAATCCGGCGCACTTGTAAAGTCCATTGGAAGATGTGGCACCGAGCACAAGCTCAGTCTTCCGAGACGATTGTGCCAGCTGAGCCGGGCACATTCGAAATCTTCCCGTGCGGAGAGGGAGAGGATTTGCGTCCGGTGAGAGTGCGCGTTTTGGCTTGGCTGATCGATGCTTTTGGTGAGGCTAGGCCTATCACCTCCAACGGCCAGACCTTCCGCGAAGTGCCGCATACGGTTCTTCATCCGGACGGCACGGTTGATGACTGCATGGGACAGCACCCCAGTTTGGAGAGCTGGCTTTCTGAGCAACGCGCCGCCGGTGCCGAACAAGCAAGCTAAGAGGGGGGGCTACTAATCTGCGATCAGCGCACTGCACAAGACGAGAGGCAAAGATCCCGAGGAATAAGAACGCTTTGCACTAAGCGGCGAGGTCTCCCGCTATTTACGTAAGCACGCACGTAAGCACCGTTGCCTTCTGCTCCGTGATTCTACCGTTCAGCTCTGCCAGTGATCGTCTACGATGCGCTCGACCCTCCTTCGAAGTCGTGCAGACGAACTGCTACTGGTGGCAGGAGGGTCCAGCCTCTCGCCGCATCTGCCGGCGCTATGGCATGCCGCCGTGAGCTACTTGCTCGAGGAGGCGGCGCAGAAGCAGTTTTGCCGATCTATATCGGCAAGCTCAGGCAGCCCAAGCGGAGCTACTCGACAGGGGGATGACGCATGAGAAGAGCAGCGATCGCGGCGGTGGCACTGTGCTGGGCATTTTCGGCTCAGCAAGCACGTGCCGCGGAAGTCCTAACTAAGATCACAATCCATGGACGCAGCTCGCCTAACGGCTGTTCCGCACCCGCATGGGCACAAGCTCAGGCCATCAGCCAATCAGGTGGGGGTGGTTCGTTCACAAGCTGCACTCATCAGAGCAGCGCTATCACCGTCAGATTAGACGGTAGCATATCGGAGAACGAGACCTTCGCAGGAACCATCGATCGTGGGAATGGATTGCCACCAGTTTTTCAGGGTCACTCTCCGACTAGAACGCGAACGCTGCCCCAGACCCCAGTTCCGACAGGGTACTCGGCGGAAAGGGCAAAGGAGCGGCGACGCAAGGTGATTTTTGATATAATGTACAAGAAGAGCCAGTGGAAGGACACTCGCGATGGCGTCGAGAAGGGAGTGGAACCCGACCGATACAAAGTGAAGACAAAAGCAGATGCTACTGGGAGGCGGGCGTCGATCGATCTTACTGGTATTCGAGCAACTCAGGCGTCTCCTGCCTTCTTTGGTGCTAGCACATACCTTCCGACCGATATCGATGACGAACTCTCATTCGACTTCAGTGCAGTAAAACTGGGCAGCGGAGATTGGCTCGCCGTGTACTTCGGCAATACCCTTCTATGGAGCACGCAGGGGATGACCCTTGAGAGTGAGGTGCTCTACGAAGGCGTGGTTGATGTATCCGCATTCAAGGGTAGAACCGACAACCTGCTGTTCTATCTCCATGACGGGGGCCCGGAGCAGTCGAGTATTTTCTTCACAGATTGGGATGGAACGGGCGGAGAGGTCCCCGGCGTTCCCGAGCCCTCCACGTGGGCGATGCTGGTAGGCGGCTTTGGACTGCTTGGCGCGGCTGCTCGCCGTCATCGCACTCACATCAGCTACGCTTAGTCGGCCTTCCCAGCAGACTAAGCGAAGGGACGCCGTCAGGGGAGACTCTGGCGGCGGTCCTATGTCTGCTTTCCACCCATTGCGGACGTTCGGGAGCGCCGGTTAGTCCTCTCCATGCCGCTGATCGACCCTGTTTCGAACTGCTCGCATGACAGTGAACAGCATCAAGCTCCAAAGAGCACCGATCAGGAGAATACCTGCTAGCATCAGGACGGACGGGTAGATTTGCGATCGAGAGATTTAAATCCGCAACGAACGTTTCTGAGCACCCGTGTCATCAGCCTGCTGATTCGAGAAGGGCACCGAAGATCGGCAAGCTGCCTCATTTCGGGACGGCTCGGCCAAATGGCGGATTGTAGAAGGGCCCCATGTCGAGGCAGATGGAGTGCGTTAACAGGTTGTTAGCAGTACTTCGTCGCGTCCTATATGGGGGGTATTATGACCGGTTTCACTGTATCGCTGCTCGGATCGGCGGCGATTGTCACAGCAGCAGGAGCAGCTAATGCTGCAACCGTAGGCTCCGCCTCTTTTGCAACACAGCGGAGCTGCACGAGCACAGCGGCTGGGGCCAACTGCGACGGCAGCGGTCCGGGCCAGCAAATCACTGCTAGCCAGTATGGCGGGGGTCGAGGCGTCGGCGGGCTCAACTATTTCTCGCCCGGAGCTGGCAACAAGGCTTGGTCGCAGGTCCTATTCGACGGCACGAGTGATCTGCCGGTCATCAAGGGCTTTACGGTTGCGAACAGCAGCTCTCGCGTCAACATCAACGCTATCGCTTTCCAGAGCTACACGTACACCGGTGCCGAGCCGCTCGACTTCTCCGTCACCGGCGCGCTCCACATCGTTAACTCGTCCACCAACCCGACTGGCGGAGCACGTCCTGGCGGCGCCATCTTCAGCAGCTACGTCGGCATCTGGGACCCGTCGGCTATTGCCGGCCTGACGACTGCCCAACAGCTCTTTTCGGCGCTCTTTTATGCACCGTGCGGCGTCAGCGGCGTGCTCGGTGCAGCGTCGAACGGTGGAGCTCTTGGAGGCGGCGAGCTTACGGCTGCGCCGATCACCACAGCGGCTTGCGCACCAGGATCGCTGACCCTCACCACAGGCCGAGAGGTGCTGGTCGTTGCCGGCCTTCAGCTGCCCGTGAATCGGGGCGGATTTGCAGATGCGACGGCGACTTTCACAACTCGCCTTGGCGACGATCTGCCGGTCGAAGTGAAGGCACAGCTTGAACAGAGCCTCAACTCGGCGATCTCGCAAGGCGCGCCCCTCGCAGTACCGGAGCCGGCGACCTGGGCCATGATGATTGGGGGATTCGGCTTGGTTGGTGCAGCCATGCGGCGTAGGACCGGCACTGCAGTTACTTACGCCTAAGGTCCGCAACAGCTAAGGCGTACGGGAATGCCGCCAGGGGAACTCTGGCGGCACTTCTATGTCCGCTTTCCACCCATTGCGGACATTCAGCGGGATTATCTCCAATCCGTGTGCAAGTCCCGCTCTGGGGATAGCTGGTCAATGCCAGCGGCGGGCCTCGGCCTCTGCGCGTCGAGCTATGCGCCTTTAATCAAGCGCCAACTCCAGAAAGGCGTCGCGCAACTTGGGCTCTCGCTTCGCCATCACGCGGCATAACGCCGCTCGGGATTTCAAATACTTCGGGTCGGCATAGTGCATTCGCGCATAACGACCTAACCTAGGTTAGGCTCCGATCAGGTCAGCATGCCTGCTTGGCGCGCATCAGAAGGGGCGGCCTTCAGCGCGGACCGACGGGCCGCCCCTATGTACGCTACACACAGCCCGTAAAGGGAAGAAACCGAGCTGGCGGCGCAAGAACGAGTGCTCGCGTGGCCTGGTTCCGGAAGGTCAGCAGAGTCTATCTGAGCCAGAAAATGGCGGCTTCCATCAAGTCGGAAGCCGCCAAGTTCGTGCGTCCCGGCTGGAGCGGACCGAACCGCCGGAGAACGGGGGTAAATGGTTGATTTTACTTCCGGTTCCAGGGCTAACCCAACCGCAGCCGTGCGCTTGATTGCTCACCATCCACGCCAATCTCGAAAGCCGTGCTGCTCCGATCCAGGCAAGCGCCGCCTGTCGTCCGCTTCAAGACCAGCATACCTGAGTCGGCAATTGCACGATTGATCCTGGCGTGACCCTTTGTGCTTTGTTAACTGACCCTTCGACTCGTTTCCCAGGGGGATAAGATGCGAAACAAAGTACTTTTTGCGGCCATGCTGGCCGCCACGACCGCGCATGCCGACGCGGCGCTTGTACGCCTCAACTTCGACCTTAATGCGACTAGCTTCAACGGGGTTGCGCCTGTAGACCCGGTGGTCGGTCGCTTTTCCTTCGAATTTGACAACAGCGGCGATTTTGGACCCACCTCTGAGGGCGTGAAGGTCAGTGGGTTTAACCTCGCTAGCCCCGTGAAGATCGCTTATTGGCAGGAAATCGACGTTTTATCCGTAGGAACCCAGCCGGGCGTAGGCTCGTACACCCTCGCTCAAGAGAACGATTTTGGATTCTTCATCTTCAGCGCTTCGGGCGAGTATTCGAAGAGCCCGTCCTTCAGCTATAGGGCATCCAGCCAATTTTTCGACGGAAGTGCAGTCCTGACCCCATTCGTACCGACTGTCCCTGAGCCTGGGGCGAGTGTTCCTGAGCCTGCCGCTTGGGCACTGATGATCATTGGCTTTGGCCTCTCGGGCGCTGCCGTCCGCCGGCGCGCCCGCACCACAGTCACCTACGCCTGAGGCCCGCAAGAGCTAGGGCGTAAATGAGTGCCGCCAGGGGAAACTCTGGCGGCATTTTCATGTCGGCTAACGACCCATTGCGGACATCGCCTGACCCAATCTGAGACAAGCAAATGGCGGATGGCTCATGGGGGCATTTCGCCTATTCGACTATATTCGTCTTCGTTTACAAACTTTTCGCGGACCGTGTCGCGTGTTCAGGGGGTTCTATATGATCAAGCGAGTTTTTGTCGTTCTGGCGCTCGCCAGTGCCTCCGCTACGGCGGCTTCAGCAGCTAACGTCACGGCTCAGGTAGGTGTCGTGGGTCTTCCCGTATCCAAGATTTATAGCGAGACGGGCATGCCAGACTTTGACCCATCGGTTAAGACAAGCCTTACCAACGCAAACGGGACCGCTTGGGCGAGCGCCGATCTCGAGTCCGGCACACTCAGAGGTTACGCAAGCACGTTGGGGCTATTCACAGGCGCTTCATTCAACGCGGGCTTTCAAGATACGTTCACCTTCAACATCGCAGGTGCGAGCAGCAACACACCCACGCGTCTTCATCTTCAGATTGATTTCGAGGGCGCAACCTACAGCGACTACGGCATCAACTTTCTGACTGATATCGGTAATAACCAAAGTGTAAGCCGAAGCAGTGTTACCTTCAACCACGCTTCGTTCCGGCACTTTAGCTCGAACCCGCTTGGGGTAATCGATAGGCAAGTCGGGTATAGCTTCCGAGATGACATCTATGCGAAGGGCGCTCTCTCCTACGTCCTGCCGTTCGACGTTTTCGGTGCGAGTCCAGTCATCAGCATCAGCAGTTCCGTCCACAACACTGGATCGTTCAATGGCTTCGCTGATTTTGCGAATAGTGCGCACCTTCGGTTTGTGTTGCCACAGGGCGTGACATTCACATCGGAATCGGGCGTCGGCCTCACTCGTGTCGCAAATGTTCCAGAGCCCGCATCCTGGGCGATGATGATTTGTGGGTTCGGACTGATCGGTGCGGCATCGCGCCGCCGTGTCCCTCCGCAGATCACCTACGCCTAAGCCGAGGGCAAACACAACGTAGTCGCACGCCCAGTCCATGGACTGGCGGCGTCTCGCTATCCGGCGACGTCGGCTATCCACCCTTCGCGGAGATTGGCGGCGGCTCCGGTCGCCATGCCAGCTAACGACCCATTGCAGACCAAACGGCTGCCGTCATAGTTCCCGAATGGGACTCGTCGGCCTCGCAGGATGTGTAGCGGCTGGATTGTGGTTGATCGGCGCAGGGTTGTTCATGGCGTGGCAGCCTAGGGCCGCCCTGCACGTCCTCAGCCTCACAGCCTCAACCCGCTCGATCAACAATGTCGAGCAAGGGCTTCGATTGTTGGCTGGATTTACCCTGGTTGCCCGCGCGTCCGCCTCGAAGTTGCCGCTCATCTACGAGACAGCAGGATGGTTCATCATCTTCTCTTCGCTGGTCCTACTCGTGCTACCGCTTCGGTGGCACTCGGGCTATGCGATTTGGTGGGCTGAGCGTCTTGCGCCTGCGACAGTTCGTGCGATCGCGCCAGTGTCGGCATTCGCTGGAGCAGGTTTAATCTACTACGCCACATAGAAGAGAGTGCCGCCAGGGGACACTCTGGCGGCGCTTTCATGTCCGCTTTCCACCCTTAGCGGACATTAAGAGCCCCGCCCGGACTGCTCCAGACGGGACTCCTTCGCCTGCGGGGAAGAGGCGAAGCAGCTAGAGGGGGCTCGACCGTTCGCGGCGGGCGAGGTGCTCCCGTATCATTTTGGAACGGCGATTTTCTTCCAGCCGCACCGTCGATTTTGTCCTATTTGGCAGGGGCGTGGCAATATAGTTGTTCGCTCACGCGAATCGGGGTGTTCGCGCTTAAGGGGTGACTATGAATAACAGGTTGATCTTGGCCGCTTCCGCGGCTCTGGCGTGCTCATTGACAGCTACTGCCGAAGCGGCAGAGGCGGGGGCTGCCTACGACTTCGCGTATGTCGATACCTACGGCGCCTTTGCGAACGCTTATCGCTCGGCTACCGCAATCGATGCAGACAAGTTCATAAGCGGCCTGGGCACTTTCGACCTGCGGTATGGCGACTCCACCGGCACTGGAACTGAGCCTTGGCATATCCGCTTCATGCCTGGCCGTGATTTTTTTACCGCCGGCTCGGCGTTCTATCTCGGTTCGCTAATCGCCTATAATGGATCAGTTCTTACGACGACAGCTCTGAACGGCCTTGATCTCGACTTCTCGTCTTTCGTCTATGGCTGCAATGGTTCGGCTAACCTCGAGGGGCTCGGCGATTGTCAGCTGATCAACACCGGTGAGGCCCGTTACCGCCTCACCATCGTGTCCACGGTGAACCGCGCGGATGCGACACCAGAAGAGAATGCCGACGCCATAGGGATCGCCGATCTAGGTTTGGCTGCCAATATTCTGGAAGGCCAGGAGGCGGAGTTTTATCTATTCGGCACGATCAACTCTCCGCTGACACTCACGGACTTGCAAAGCCGAGACACGACAATCGGCATTGTGAAGCCGTTCACTGATCCCGGCTTTGAACAGATCAAGGTTTCGCCGGTCCCCGAACCAGCGACCTGGGCGATGATGATTAGCGGCTTCGGTATGCTTGGAGCTGCCACTCGCCGCCGCCGTAAGCTGATTGTGACGTTCGCATAAGAGAATGGGGCGGCTCTCCTGCTGGAAGGCCGCCCCATCTAACCTGAGCTACGCTACTGATACACGCCTGCAGCGGGAAGGCTGACAGGCAACTTTGATCTACAGCCTCGTCGTTAACGGCTGATGACGGGGATTGTGCCCCCGCTCGCTACTCACGCCCGTTGCTCGGCACCGGCAAGACGAAGAGTTGCCGCTCACGAGCAAACTCCACCCATCGCAACGGCTACGAAACTGTTGGCACCTTGTGCCTCACAGATCGTCTGACGCTTCGAAGCGCACATCACCCCCCGGTGCCTTCACCTACGAGCCCCGCCGTCCTACCCCTTCGGCGGGGCTTTCGTATTCTCAGCTACGAAGGTCCGCTCGGGCAGCCAGCACGGCCTCGCCCAGGCAGGCTGAAGATTTCCTTAGAAGTCCCGCACGGCAGCCTCGTACTCACGTCTGGCCTTGGCCTCGGCGGCTTCGAGTGTTTCGCGCGCCTTCTTGTGCCTGGCCTCGAGCTCCTGCTGCTCGCGTTTGAGAGCTGCTTCACGCTGCTGAAGCTCACCCAGTTCTTTCTCGTTCTGTAGTATCAGCGCAGCGGTGGCCCGCTCGGCAGCATCAAGCTTTGCTCGGCTGGGGGCACGCTTCGTTGCTTTCGCACGTGGCGGCTCGGTTTCGGGTTTGAACCGCCCGGTGCTCTCCTGCTTGGGTGGTAGAGCCGCCAACTGCTCGGCCATCCCACCGCGAGAACGCTTGATCACCTTGCCCGGTGTGGCCAGCGGCTCCGCTGTTAGCGTTTCGTCGGTTACTTCCTCAGCGATACCTCTCGCGAACAGGTTTGCATCGCTGCCCCATGCTTCCAGCGCTGCCTTCTGGCTCGGTGCGGCGACGTAGGCATCGTGAAACCCGATCGGTGTCCGGTACACCTTAAGCTTCCGCGCCTTCGGCACCGCTACCGCCTCAGATCAGCCTTGAGCTGTCGAATCTGCTCGTCCAGCATGGCGATGCGGTCGCGCTCAGGTGTGCCGGCTGCGAGTCCCTTCAGACGCGCCTCAGCCCAGAGCTTGTTCCTCTCGCCTTCAAGCGTCCGAAGAGCCCTGTCGCTCATGATTGTGCGCCCTGTGCGTCGGTCATTTCCACTTGGGACAGGTCTTCCTGCATCTGCTCTAAGACGCTCTCCGCTGCCAACTCATCGTCAGTGTGGAACGCCTGCACGTCGCCATCCTGATCGATGCCCCTGATCGTGAAACGGCGGCTGTATCGGTCTTTGCGGTCCATGCGAGCTAAATGGCCCGGAACGCGACTCGATCCAAATGAGTCCGGACTCACCTTATGCTCTCGCTGGACCATCGCGCCCGTGGCGCAAAGCCGAAGGCAAAAGCACTCGGCTTCATCCCGCCGACGCTTCCCAGCTTGGTGTCTGAGGCGCCTACCGGTGAAGATTGGCTGCACGAGATCAAGCATGATGGCTACCGCACACAGCTGATCCTGGAGCCGCACCGCTGCCGCGCTTTCACACGCAATGGCCACGACTGGACGCACTATTATCGGCACGTGCTGGACGATGCGCAGTATCTAGGTTGCCGGTCCGCTATCCTTGACGGTGAGATGATCGTTCAGGACGAGCTTGGCCGATCGGACTTCCCAAGCTTCAAGGCTGCCCTGCATCGCTCGCCTGAGCGACTGGTCTTCTATGCGTTCGATCTGCTTCACCTCAACGGACGGGACCTCCGGCCGGAGCCTTTGATCGATCGACGTGCGAGGCTCTTCAAACTGGTGGGGCAACATGATCCCGGCTTCCGCATCCAGCATAGCGAGCATGTGATCGGCGGCGGTCCTGCCTTCTTCGAGGCTGCCGAAGCGCGAGGGCTGGAGGGTATCGTCTCCAAGCGAGTCAACAGCAGGTATGTGAGCGGCCGGACCACTTCCTGGCTCAAGACCAAGGCCGTGACCGAAGGCGAATACATCGTGATTGGTCACGAGCGCGGCGTAGGTAGGCCAACAACAGCGCTGCTCGCGCGGGAGACTGAGACAGGACTGGAGTATGTCGGCGGCGCGATGCTGACGCTGCCCGATGCCGAGCGGGAAGTTTTCTGGGCTGCGATGGAGCAGCTTGGCTGTGAGCGTCCGCCTCTCCAGGTCACCAAGCGTTCCGGAGCGTGCTGGACGAAGCCGCACCTGCGAGTGCGTGTGCGCCATCTCCGCGGCGAAGGAATGCTGCGTCACGGTGCCGTCGTAAGCCTGCGGCTCTGAAAAGCGAAGGCCCCGCTCCAGGGGTGGCGAGCGGGGCCCATCAGGGGTCTTGGTCGCTTATGCGGCGGGGGTGGGTCGCCGTTGGAACCAGCTTATCGTGGCGAGCTGTCGCAGAGCTATGTCGACCAAGCAGGAATGTTGTCGCAGCTTGTCGCGAGCGGCGGCAGGAGCCTAAGCATAAGGTTTCGGACGCGCGGCCCTTACGATCGGCAAGCGATGGTGCTGAAGCGCAACCATCAGAGCGGGTCTAAGCTCGCCAATCGGGGAAGGGTGTCAGGAGGCGCAGCGCCGGTCCGGTTGGCCGGCTAGCAAAGGACTTCTCATGACCCGCTTCATCACCGCTATCGCTCTCGCCGCACTCGCTACCCCGCTCAGCATTCCGGCGTTCGCTCAAACCACAGTCGAGACCGTCGCACGCAACACTGTCCTTTGGGATGCAGGCGGCAAGCGCGTAGGCAAGGTCAACCGCGTTCATGAAGACGGCAGCGTCAGCGTGATCGTCGGCGAGAAGTTGGTGCGGGTGCCATCGTCCAGCCTGACCAGCGCTGATGGCAAGCTGACCACCAGCATGACGTTGCGTGATCTCAAGCGCAGCTGATGTGGAAGCCTGACCTGAGCGCTGATTGTTAGATGACGACGGCGCTTAGGTCAGGGCTCACGGTGCTCCGCCGGCGCGCTTACACAAGCCATGCTGATGCAGGATTGTCGTTGCTGATCGTCGCGCCAACCAAGCCGGGCACGATGTCCTCAAGCTCGACCAATGTCTCTCGCGCTGAACGATGGTGGATAAAGGTACCGCCTGCTTCCTCCCACAGGTGCCGGTACTTTAGCGTGTCGTCGACAAGGACGTCCCCATCTCTGGCGTGGCGGCGCTTATCAACGGCCATGCACGTGATGATCCGGGTGCCGGGGAAATGCTCCGCCGCCCAGCGCACTTTCTGAGGTGCAGCCCAGTTGCCGCGCGGCAGCCCCGTGAGGATGATTGGGTTGAGGTGGCGAACGGCTTCGAAGAGCTCCATCGCGTCCGGCATCAAAGGCAATGTGCCATAGAAGTCCGGATGCTTTGCCAAGCGCTTCCAAAACTCGCCAGGGCTGTGCCTCTTCTGGAAGGCGCGCGGAGGCATCCCAAGTAATTCGGTCGCTGCCTTGTCGAAGTCCGCTAGCACTCCGTCGCAATCGAGGTAGAGCTGCATCAGATGCGAGCCGGCTGTAGTCTGATGGAGATCGGCTCGGGCAGCTCACGCCAGCCAAGCCTCCGGATGACCTCGTTGCTCTCTACCGGCTTGCGGCCGCGGGCTCGATCAAGCGACCAGGTGATGTGGTATGTGGAGCCGTCCGGCCGGTCCGTCGTCCCGCCTATGCTGACCACCAGCGCCTGCACTCCCTCTTGGTCGTCTGTTTCGCCGATCACCTCGCCTATCTTCTGCTTGGGCAGCTCGCAGGTGCCCGAGAACTGCAGCGTGACGTGCTCCGCGATCGTATCTGGGAACTTGGGCGGGAAGCGCTCGAGGAGATTACGGCGATCTTCACGATTGAGCAGCCAACCGGTGATCTGCGGCTTCGACATGTTCCAAGAACGCCATGCTGAGCGTCTGTTTCCGTTATGACGGCTGCGATGGGCTACACACGCTAAGCAGAACTGATAATCCCGCCGACAAAGGCAGCGCAGAAGCTGAGCACGATCCAGACGATCGTTCATCTACCAGCGGTAAGCATAGGGGACGATGTAGGACAGCCATTTCCTTGACTTAGGAAGGCTTTTTCAATCTCATGCTCCCATTGGCGATGGGGATCGCCATTTCTGAGAGGGGCTAATCAAATGAAGACCGACTATCGCGCGCTCGCGGGCGTGCTCTCGCTTGCATGCGCAACCGCAGCGCAGGCTCAGCAGGCCGCTGCCGTCTCGCCTGCAACTGTGCCGCAGACAACGACGCAAGCCGTCCTGCTCAGCGATCCTGCGCCTAACGTGCTGCGAGCTGGTACACCCATCGCGCTAAAGATGAGCGAGGGTCTGACGACTGAGAAGAAGAAGCTGCGCACGGGTCAACGCTTCCAGATGGAGGTCGCGGAACCTGTGACGGTGAACGGCCAGGTCGTTATACCGGTCGGGAGCCCGGCGACTGGCGAAGTCACAGAGATCCGGAACAAGGGCATGTGGGGGAAGTCGGGTTACATTGGCGCTCGCGCGCTGTTCGTGCGCGCCAATGGAAAGCAAATTCGCCTTACGGGTCAGTTCGATGACAAGGGCGTCACCGGCACCGGTGCCGTTGTCGGCGCACTCGTCGTCATCCCTATCGCAGGTTTCTTCATGACAGGGACGAGCGCTCGCATTCCAATGGGTTCAGGGGTCAAGGCTTTCATCGACGAAGACATCAGCGTGGCTTTCGCAGCTGCCGCAGCGCCTGCTCCAATGGTGGTGCCTGCCGCGTCAGCTCCCGCCGTTGCTGCGCCTGCCGCTGGCGGCGGTTCTAAGTAGCGCCGGCGAGACTGAGCCCCGGGGAGCGGCTGCTCAAGTCGCTTTCCGGGTCAGCGCCATACTCAAATATGCGGCGGACAATCAGACCGACCGCGATGATTGCTAGCACGCCCGCCGCTATCTGCAGCAGCACGATCCGAGCGCGCCAGGTGATCTCACTCTCGTCGCTCAAATCAGGCCCAAACCGATAGCAAGCAGCACGAGAGCGATGCCCACTGTGAAGCCGCGGATGAAGGTAGGCCGGTAGAGCAGCACAGGGACAAGCTGTCACGGCGTCGCGGAGGTAGCAAGCGTCCCTATCGAAGGTGCTCAGACTCCTAAGCGGCTCTGAGCCAATCGTCGGCGTCCAACATGTTATCGAACACTGCCGTACCGTCGCGGTGCTCCATGAGACGGCGAGCCTGCATCCGACCGAGCACTCCGTCGCGCACAATGGCGATGCGGCTGGCGCGTAGTGCGGGTCTCGTTATCAGTTCTTGAAACTGTTCCATCACGTCTTGCTGCTGGATGGTCTTACCCTCAGTCTCGACCAGCATCGAAAACTCGTTCGAGCCGAGTTGCATGCTTTCGACAGTTGCCCGGAAGTCGAACACAAAGCTCTCGACCTCTTCAGGAGTGAGCAGTCCCATCATTCTGACACGAACGAGTTTGCGCCACGGCTCGGCTGTGACCTTAATCATATACTCTCCCCTAGTTGCCGGTTGGCAAAGAAGAGTGAACAAGTCGTTGCCCTAGGAAACAGCCATCAGCTGCGACGGGTAAGGCGATGCAAGGGCGCATACGCTGTCGTACTCGCCGGATAGCCAGCTGTCGAAGTCCTCATCGTGCAGCACAACGGGCATGGCCTTAGGATGGATCGGCTTCACGATCTCGTTGGGCTCGCAGGTGAGGAAGGCAAACGCCTTGCCATGCTCGGTCGGACGCCAAACGCCCGCAAAAGCGAAGATCGGGCGCGAAGGTACGCTGAACCAGCGTTCCTGCTTGGCGCCGGTCTCGCCTTCCCACTCGCAGAAGTCGGTGACGGGAACGAGGCAGCGAAAGTCAGGCTTGCCGATCGTGCTCTTCCAGAACGGTGAGGTGATGTTGCGCACGTTCGTCACGTTCTTGACGATCGGCTGTCCCTTGGCGCCCTTCATCTTTAGCGGCACGCCCCAGAGCATCGTGTCTAGGCGGCGCTTGCAATCTTCCTCGCGCACCACCCAGCCCATGCGCTTCGGGAACAGCTCTGGCGGCGGGAAGCTCTCGTCAGGCTCGTAGATCGGCTCGACGCCGAACCGGGCGGCAAGCTCGGCCTGCTTGGCCGTCATTCGGTAACGGTTGCACATGCACCCATGCTGGCATGTCTCGTACAGGCTTGGCTACGATAAGCTTCGCGGCATCTGCTCAATCCGTTGAGCATGCTTCGTCACAGCAGGGGGGCTGATCCCAAGCTCTTCGGCTATGTCGCTTTTCTTGTGACCCTGGGCCAACAACTCAGCAAGCTTTCGCCTGCCCGCAGGCGTAAGTTGGCCTTTCTCAGTCTTATAGTCCTGCGGAAGAGCCTGATGAAAAGCGGCCTCCAACTCGGCGAACTGCTTTCCGGCCTCAAGATGAAGGTCGTGCAATCTGTTGATGCGGGTGTTCAGCTCCGACAACGACGCCGGACCGATGAGAATGCCTGTCACTGTAGCCCTTGCAGCAGAGTAGGAACTGAGCCAGCCAGAGCCAGCCCAGCTCCCGTCTCTTAGGTTAGGCGAGAACGCCGGCGGCGCGGCTCCGGCGGCGCATCGCGCCTCCGATCATACCGAACCCACCGAGCATTAGCGCCCAAGTGGCCGGCTCAGGAATCGCGTCGGGATTCCCAGGAGTGGCGCGAGCGGGGTCAAGACGTATCTGACGGACGTCCTGAATACCCGTTCCGTTTACCGTGAACGAGACGCTGGCAATCGTCTGGCCGTTGATGCCCTGGAAGCCAAAGCGGCCATCGCCGGTAATTGCCTGATTGTTGAACGTGAAAACCTGGCCGCCATTGTCCACGAGTGTGAAGCTCGCCTGCGTGGCATCACCGCCGAACAGCCGCAACTCGAGATCGTTGAAGGTTCCGCCGTTTGTCAGGTCCAGCTGGAACTGCGTCAGGTTGACGGTGTCGTTCGGGTTCTTGGTAGCTGTGTTCAGCCGACCTTCGACGCGCGCCTGTCCACCGTTCGCACGGATCTCAGCGCCGCCACTCATGATGTCCACGCCAAGTTGTGGCGTGCTGTTGGTCAGCCCGTTCACCGTCGTCCCGGTCTGGACGCCTTGGTTGAAGAGGATGTTCTCGCCCTGGATCGAACTTGCACTGACCATGACGATGTCCGCCATGGCTGGGCCAGCCGCCAAGGTGCAGAGCAAGACTGCTCCGGTTAGATAAGCTTTACGCATACAGCACTCCCTGCACGGTCCCCGACCGTGGAATGCCCCCTCGCAGAGTCGCGATACACCGAAGTGGAAGCAAAAGATTGCGCTAAATGCCGTGAAACACAAATATATATAAAATGCAGAAGGAACCGGACCAATGTAAATAAAACCGTTTGTTTCGCTTAGTAGGAGTTGGATCACTCTTCGGACTATTTGTTACACGAAGCGTGAGCCGACATGCGTAAGCGCTTGGCCAAACTCGATGGCAGCGCGGCCGAAACTTGGACCCGCGTATTACGCGGGCAGGTCACGCGTTTGTAAATACGGCGGTGCAAATGGACGAGCTTACCGCGTGGCTGCTCGCCGAACTAGACTCGCGTTCAAGTTGAGAGCGAGGGCAAAAATAGCATTCGAATCACCCTAGAGCCTTTTGCTATCTGGACTCACGCGCCGCCGACTGATTGATCGTCGCATGAGAAATTTTTCGCGACGGGCATGCATCATCCAAGCTGCGATCATAAGTTCGGTGTTCGCGAATGCTCCAGCTGCACTTGCCTCGAACCCAGCTGCTGCCGCTGCTCCCGTGCAGCAGTCAGAAAGCGACGCCTACAGCAGGTACGAGTTGCTCGACCCCAGCTCCGGAAAGTTCCGAGTCCTCTATGAAGTGACTGCAACGACGCCTGGTGGGCGCTTTTACTTCAATCCGATCCGCAAAGGCAGCATCGCGAGCGATGAGCGGGTGACGGATCGAGCCACAGGTAAGCCGCTCCGCTTCGATGTGGTCCGCGGTGAAATAGCGAGGGTGGGCGGCGTTCCCGGTGCCGAAGACGATGCTTACTATATTCGTGTGGCCCTAGCTCGCCCCGTGCCATCTGGAGGTGAGGCGCGGCTCTTGATCGACAAGACCTATGCCGACCCAAAAAGCTATCGGGCGGAAGGTGACATGATCATCTTCGATCGGTCGTTAGGAGTTAAGCGGAACGCCATCATTCTGCCGATCGGCTTCGAACTTGCATCGGTGAACTATCCCTCACAGGTGCTGCGGGAGACGGACGGACGAATTAAGTTGAGCTTCTGGAACACCAGCCCCGCTCCGGCACCTCTCGTGGTCAAGGCAAAACGGTCAGGCACAACCACACCTTCACACGAGAGTTTGTCCGAACGTCTTCAAGAGCGAGCCAGCCAGTCGCGCGAGATCGTCTACTATCTTCGCGAGCCAGAAACCCACAGCTTCGATCTGACGCACGATTATACTGAAACTCGCCCAGGGGTGGGGGTGTATACGAATGTCGTTAGGGCCGGCAGCCGACTGTCCAATCCTTCAGCAGTCAATCTCGATACTGGACAAGTTCTACGTTCTGAGATTCTCAAGGGCGCCGCGATCGCGAAGGCAGGTGGGGATGCTTCGGACTTGACGCCTGAGACTGAGGCGGTCCTCTTCCACTTCAATGCGCCTTTGGCAGGGGAGAGCCGGCGCATCCGCATCTCTGAAACCTATACCGACCCCCAGCGGTATAGGCGCGTTAACGATACTCTCATCTGGGATCGTTCGTTCGGCCGACCTTTGAACGCTGTTGTGCTGCCACTAAACTGGGTACTGACCAACAGCTCGTCGCCGGCTACAATCAGCATGCTCGCCGATGGTCGGGTTCGCCTAGACTTCATCAACCCTCGCACGGATGACCTTTCCGTCCTGATTACAGCCAATCGACGAAAGTAGCCTCTAAGCTTCCTGAGCGGCACACTTGCCTGCATGAAATCGCCATGCGCTTGCCGGCTCCCCTGCCGAGAACCCAGCCCATTCGCTTCGGGAACAGCTCGGCCGGCAAGCTACGCCGTTCCTCCGCCTTACGCAGAAGCAGATCGATCAGCACTACGGCAGCTGATTGCAGCTACGTTTGCTTTCTTTAAGTGGCCTCAGACGCTCGTATTCTGGAGTGCCACCGTCTGTCATCGGCGACACGGAATGCTCCGCAAAGTCCGCAATGAGTAGGTAGCTGACTTCGCGACCGGCGCAACCAACGTCCGGTATGGGCGCATCTCAGACGATCCCACTCAATCGTTGGCTAAGCCTCCATAGCTGACCGATGCGCTTACTGGGTGCTTACGCGACGGGACTCCTGAGAGCTCCGCCTGCCGACAAGTGGCTGAAAAGAATGGTGGACGCACTAGGGCTCGAACCTAGGACCCGCTGATTAAGAGTCAGCTGCTCTACCAACTGAGCTATGCGTCCACGAGAGCGCGGCAGATGGTCGATCGGACCTGCCGCGTCAAGAGCCGGGGCCGCTAACACCCGCCTCCGCGATTCGCAAGCGCCGAACGGCCGCACGCTCTTGCCAGCCGTCCCAAGCCTTCGCACTATGCCGCCAACCGATCGGGAGAGACTGATGCTTGGTGGGATGCAGGATTTCGCGCTGCGGGTGCCGCGGCTGATCGAGCATGCTGAGCGGGAGCACCCGCAGCAGGAGATCGTCACGTACTGGGCAGATGGCCGCCAGACCCGCACCAATTGGGCGGCGATCGCCCACGATGCCCGCCGCCTCGCCCAGGCGCTGGAAGGCCTGGGGGTGAAGCCCGGCGAACGCGTCGCCACGTTGGCGATGAACCACGCGCACCATTTGGTCGCCTGGTACGGCACGATCGGCATGGGTGGTGTGATCCACACCATCAACCCGCGCCTGTTCGACGAGCAGATCGTATATATCGCGAACCATGCCGAGGACCGGGTGCTGTTCTACGATCGAGGCTTCGCGCCGATCGTCGAGCGGCTGAAGTCTCAGTTCACCTCGATCGGACATTATGTCGAGTTCGACGGGCCCGGCTGGGAGGCCCTGCTGGCACCGCATGACGGCAACTACGCTTGGGTGGAGGGCGATGAGCGCGATCCGTGCATGCTCTGCTACACGAGCGGCACGACAGGCAACCCGAAGGGCGTGCTGTACGAGCATCGCTCGACCATGATCCACGCGATGGCCGAGGTGGCGCCGTCGGTCTTCAACCTCTCGCCGCGCGCCGTCGCCCTTCCCGTGGTGCCGATGTTCCACGCGGCCGCCTGGGGCTTGCCCTTCGCGGGTCCGCTGGCGGGCACCAAGTTCGTCTTCTCGGCCGTGAACGACCCGAAGGTGCTGTGCCGCCTGATGAACGAGGAGAAGGTCACGCACTCGGCGGGCGTGCCGACCGTCTGGCTCGCCATGTTCCAGCATATGGACGAGACCGGCGAGCGGCCCGAGCATATGCAGCTCGTGACCATCGGCGGCTCGGCCGCGCCCAAGGCGATGATCGAGCGGCTGATGCGCATGGGCATCCAGGTCGGGCATGCTTGGGGCATGACGGAGACTTCGCCCATCGGCACCATGGGCGCGCCACCCTTCCATTGGGACAGCCTCAGCTTCGAGGAACAGGTCGAACTGGTCGGCAAGCAGGGGCGGGTGCCGTTCGGCGTCGAGCTGCGCGTGGTGAACGATGCCGGTGAGCAGCAACCGCGCGATGGCGTCAGCTCGGGACGGCTGCAGGTGCGTGGGCCGTGGGTCATCAAGCGCTATTTCAAGGCAGATCAGGATGCCACGGATGCGGAGGGGTGGTTCGACACTGGCGACGTGGCGGTGCTCCATCCTGACGGCACCATGCAGATTACCGATCGCTCCAAGGACGTGATCAAGTCCGGTGGCGAATGGATCAGCTCGGTCGAACTTGAGAATGCGGCGGTGGGTTGCCCAGGGGTGGCCGAGGCTGCCGCAATCGGCGTCTATCACCCGAAATGGGACGAGCGACCGCTGCTGCTCGCCGTCAAGAAGGCTGGTGCGGAGGTGACTGCTGCCGACATCATCACCCATCTCACGACCAAGGTCGCGAAGTGGTGGCTGCCCGATGAGGTGCTGTTCGTCGACAGCCTGCCGCACACGGCCACGGGCAAGCTGCTGAAGACGGCGCTGCGCGATCAATATCGCGACTATCGCCTGAAAAGCGCGGCCTAAGCCTCGCCGGCGCAGCCGAGCGTCTTGCGCACCGCGTCCTGCAGGTCGCGGGGTCGGAAGGGCTTGGCGAGGTAGATCGCGTCGCTCAGCGCGGTCCCTTCGCTTGGATAGCCCGAGATGTAGATGACGGGCAGGTTGGGCTTGCGTGCGCGGGCGCGGCGCGCGACCTCCCAACCGCTCATCCCGCCCATGCGGATGTCGGTGATCAGCAGCACGACCTCGCTCTTGTCTAGCTCTTCTAGCGCTTCCTCGCCGCTGCCCGCTTCCACCGGCTTCAGGCCCAGTTCGTCGATGCAATCCGCGACCATCATGCGGATCAGCGCTTCGTCATCGACGCACAGAACGCGGGCACCGGGCACTGGCACTTCCCTACTTAGGTTAAGACTAGATACGGCCAGCCCAGCTAAGAGTTTCATGGTTGCTGACAATCATGTCAGAACCATGCGGTCACTACGGCCCGCGCGGAACCGGCCCGATCCGCCGCTGGTTTCACCTGCTCAACGATCAGGAGAAGTGCCGTGCGGATCGCGAGCCTGTTGTTGTGCTTGTCCTTGGCCGAAGCAGCGTCTGCGCAAACGACCGTCGCCGCTCCCGCGCTCGCGCCCGGCGCCGCGCTGCTCAGTATAACCGCCGAGGGCCAGAGCCGCCGTGCGCCGGACCTGGCGCTGTTCTCGGCCGGGGTGGTGACGCAGGGAACAACAGCCGCCGCCGCTCTGTCCGCGAATGCAGAGCGGATGGACCGCGTCATTGCTGCGCTGCGCCGGGCCGGCATCGAGCCTCGCGACTTGCAGACCGCGGCCGTCAGTCTGCAGCCACGCTATTCAGATCCGGAGCGAGATGCGCAGATCCGCGCGCGTGAATTGCGTCAGCCCTATATTCCGCCCGCTCAGCCTGGGGCGCCGCGCATCATCGGCTATGAGGCGCGTAACTCGCTCAGTATCCGGGTGCGCCGGCTGGGGCAGATGGGCCGGATCATCGACACGCTGGTCGGCGAGGGAGCGAACCAGATCGACGGTCCGAACTTCACGGTCGATGATCAACGTTCTGCCTTGGACGAGGCCCGCACCGAAGCCGTGGCCAATGCTCGCGCCCGGGCCGAACTTTACGCCCGCGCTGCTGGACTGAGAGTTGCCCGCATCCTGTCGATCTCTGAAAGCGGCGGCTATTATCCGATGCAGCAGATCGTGGTGACCGGCCGCGCGGCGAGCATGGCGCCGCCGCCACCGCCGCCCACCCCGATCGCACCCGGCGAAGTGGCGCTGGGCGTGTCGCTGTCGGTGCAGTTTGAGCTGACGCCCTGAGGGACACCTGATGCCGCCCGCTCGTTGTTGCCGTCGAGGAGAGCGTCATGACAGATCACAAGAAGAAGGGCGACTTCCACAAGAATGGGAAGGATGACGAGGGCGGCAACAAGAAGCAGGACAACAGCGACAACACGCCCAGCCGCACCGGCAACCAGAATGCGGGCGGCGGCGGGCACCGCTAGCCGCTTTGCGCTCCTGCCTTCGCAGGAGCACCGTTCAGTTCGAGCCGCTGATCTCGCTGCCCGTCTGGGCCAGTTCCACGGGGGCGCGTCGTTCCATGCGGACGGCGGTCGCCCCGGGCAGTCCGGGGAAGCGCGGCCACATGCCCTGCGCCATGGCCTTGAGGCTCGGCGAGGCCTGGCCCGCATTGCGCTGATACATCCAGTAGTTGCGCAGCACGGTCACGGCATAGCCGCGCGTCTCCCAATAGGGAATCGACTCCATGAACAGCAGTGGGTCCTCCCCACCCTTCACGCGCAGGTTCCACTCGTCGAGCATACCCGGGCCGGCATTATAGCCCATGATGACCTTGGGCAGTAGCCCGCCGGTCGGGCCATAGTCGCGCACCTGCTCCAGCCGCGCCTGGCCGTAATCGAGGTTGATCGCGGGCACGAGCAGCTGGCTGCGATCGGGCGTGGGTTCGCCGCGGCGGCGGGCGATGAGCTGCGCGGTGCCGGGCAGCACCTGCATGATGCCGTGCGCGCCCGCCGGGCTGATCACATCCGGGCGGAAGCGGCTTTCCTGCAGTGCGTGCGCATAGACCAGCGACTTGTCGACGCGCCAGCCGCCCTGGGGCGACCAGTCGGGCGTGGGATAACGCGACGAGGCGATCGGCTTCGCGCCCGCCGGTCCGTTATGAGCAAGGTAAAGCTGGGTCTCGGGCAGGTTCAGCCGCGCGGCCAGCGACGCCAGATAGCCATGGTCTGAAGCCGAGCCGATCCGGGCCTGGTGGCGCAGCAGCTCGGCAGCGCGATCACGTTCGCCGATCTCGGCCATCGCCTTGGCCACGCGGATCGCCGGCAGGGCGGAGAGGCGCGTCCAGTTGCGGGTTAGATCGTCGCGCTCATGCGGGGGCAGCTGACGCAGCCCCAGCGCCTGGGCGGCGAGGATGCCGTAAAAGGTCTCGCCATAATGGGCGGCCGCCCGCAGGCGCGACTGCACCTTGTCCGGCTGCCCGCCCGCCATGAAGGCGCGCGCCGCCCAGAAATGGCCCGCGGCGAGAATATCGGAATCGCCGCCGCGCATGGCCACCGACGCGAATGCCTCTGCCGCCGCCGCGAAATCCTTCTGCCGCCAAGCCGCAAGACCGAGCGTCCAGTCCGCCTGGGTGCGCCACTCGCCTTCGCCAGTGCGTGCCAGGGTCGCGAGCCGCCGGGCGTTCGCGTCGTCGCCGTTCAGATAATAGGACCAGGCGATACGCTGCCGCCACTCGGTCAGCGCCGCACCGGAGAGCCTCGGCGCGTCGGATTCGAGAATTGCCTCGCAGCCAGCGGGATCGTCGATCTTGATGAGCGGCAGGATCTTGGGCGCGAGCTGGGCTGCGACCGGATCGTCCTTGACGCTCGCCGCGCGCTCGCGGGCAGGAGCGGAGCCGAGCCAGACCAGGCGCTGCTGAGCAAGCGGCGGCGGCGTGTCGACCGCACCCAGCTTCTGCGCGAGGCCGGCCAGCTGCGGCGCCTGCGGCAACCAGGACGCCACACCAAGCAGCGCCACGAGCGGCTCGGCGGCCGCGACCCGGGGTGAGCCCTTCTCCGTAAACAGCTCGGCACGGGCATAGGCCTTGAGGGGCCCGTCCGGCATCGCCTCGACCCGAGCGGCCGCGTCGGACCAGAGACCTGCCTTGATCGCTGCGAACACACCAAGCGCCGCGTCGCGCTCTGAAGCGGACAAGACAGGGGCGAGCTGGCCGATCCCGGTGGACGCTCCCGTATCGGTGCGACTCCCCTCGGCCAGCGCCGGGACGGAGAAGGCAAGCGCAAGTGACGCAACAGCCAAACGCATGACTACAAACCCTTCATCAGCAGCTGCAGGTCGGCCCACGCTTGCTTCTTGTACGCCGGGCGTTCGAGCAGCAGGCGCGGGTGGAAGGTCCCCACCGCCTCCACAGTTACCGCACCAAGGTTGATCGAATGCAAAGCCCCGCGACGCTCCTGCCAATCCTCGCCGATCAGCGCGCGATTGGGCGTGTCGCCCATGATCAGCAGCCGCTTGGGCGCGACCAGTGCGATGTGGTGCCGTGCGATCTCGACCAGCCGCTTGGCGGCGTCCGGCGGCACGCGGCCGATCGAGCGGACGGTCGCGATCGGCGCCAACCAAATTGAGTCCCGCCCACGCCCGATCGCTGCCAACATCTTGTCAAACAGCTCGCCAACCTCGCCCGCGAGCAGCCGTCCAGCCTCCGCATCGCCGCGTTCGGGCATGTCGGTCAGGATCATCAATCCGGAAGCAGGATCGCCGGCCGGGAGGATACGCGTCCGGCCCCAGCCTGCCTCCGGCACGTCCGCGCTGTCGCGCATCCATGCGAGGAGTTCGGGAAGGGTGGCCGGAAACACAACCCGCTCCCCTCCGGGGAGAGGGTGAGTCGCGCCAGCGGGCGCGAGCGGGGAGAGGGGGCTGGGCTCCGGATTGCGCCTCTCCCTGGCCGTTTCGCGGCCGTCCCTGTCGCCGGAGGGGAGAGGGTTAGAAAGCCATCCCCGTGGCTCATCCCCGACCAGCACATCGAGGCCGGCATCGCGCCACCAGCGGATCAGGCTGGCGGCCGCGGCACTGTCGAAAGCTTGGACCCCTTGCATCGCAGGGACTAAGCTCCCCCGTTGACGCGCGCGTCAACCGATTGCAGGGCTGGGCACCGTAAGCCGTTGCCCGGATACGACGAAGCGGGTCCGTAACGAGGAAGTGCGAATGAGCGAACGCGAAGCGATGCCCTATGACGTGGTGATCGTCGGTGCCGGCCCGGCAGGGCTGGGCGCGGCGATCCGGCTGAAGCAGCTCGCCAATGAAAGCGGCCGCGAGCTCTCCGTCTGCATCCTCGAGAAAGGCTCGGAGGTCGGTGCGCACATCCTGTCCGGCGCTGTCATGGACCCGATCGCTTTGGACGAACTGCTGCCGGAATGGCGCGACAGCTGCACGCTTGCCCAGACGCCGGTCACCGGGAACCATCATTGGGTGCTGACCGCGGGCAAGAAGTATGAGTTTCCGCACGCGCTGATGCCTCCGTTCATGCATAACAAGGGCTGCTACACGGGGTCGCTCGGCAATCTGTGCCGCTGGCTCGCCGAGCAGGCCGAAGGGCTGGGTGTGGAGATCTTCCCCGGCTTCGCGGCGGCCGAGGTGCTGTTCAACGAGGACGGCTCGGTCAAGGGCGTGGCGACGGGCGACATGGGCGTGGCTCGCGACGGCACGCACAAGCATGACTATCAGCCCGGCCTGGAGCTCCACGCGAAGTACACCTTCTTCGCCGAGGGCGTGCGCGGGCACCTCTCCAAGGAACTGAAACGCATCTTCAACCTGGAGCGGGATTGCCAGCCGCAGGTCTATGGCATCGGCATCAAAGAGCTGTGGGACATCGATCCGGCCAAGCACGTGCCGGGCAAGGTGATCCACACCCAGGGCTGGCCGCTCACCGACGCATGGGGCGGCGGCTGGATCTACCACCAGGCGAACGGGCAGGTCTCTCTCGGGCTGGTGGTCGCGCTCTCCTACAAGAACCCGCACCTTTCGCCCTTCCAGGAAATGCAGCGCTGGAAGACGCATCCGGCGATCCGCGAGATGCTCGAGGGCGGCAAGCGCGTGTCCTACGGCGCCCGCGCCATCAACGAGGGCGGCTGGCAGTCCATCCCGCATCTGGTCTTCCCGGGCGGCGCGCTGATCGGCTGCTCGGCCGGCTTCGTGAACGTGCCGCGCATCAAGGGCAGCCACACCGCGCTCAAGTCCGGCATGCTGGCGGCCGAAGCGGCGTTCGCGGCGATCGGCGCCGAGCGGCAGCACGACACGCTCGACAGCTATGAGACGTCGCTCCGCTCCAGCTGGATCGAGAAGGAGCTGTTCAAGGTCCGCAACGCGGAGCCGGCCGTTGCCAAGTTCGGCGGTGTGGTCGGCACGATCGTCGCCGGCACCGACATGTGGATGCGGCAGCTGAAGATGGGCCTGCCCCTCACGCTGAAGCACCATTACGATCACGAGCAGCTCTGGCCCGCCAATGCGATGCCGAAGCCCAACTACCCCAAGCCCGACGGTGTCATCACCTTCGACCGGCTCTCGTCCGTCTTCATGTCCAACGTGAACCATGAGGAGGATCAGCCGGTCCACCTGACGCTCAAGGACCCGGACGTGCCGATCAAGCACAACCTTCCGCTCTATGACGAGCCGGCGCAGCGTTACTGCCCGGCAGGCGTTTACGAGGTTGTGGGACAGGACGAAGGAAATCCGCGCTTTGTGATCAATGCGCAGAATTGCGTTCACTGCAAAACCTGCGACATCAAGGATCCGACCCAGAACATAAACTGGGTCGTGCCGGAGGGCGGTGGTGGACCCAATTACCCGAACATGTAGCCTGGCATTGGCGGCCGCGGCGCTACTGGCCGCTGCTCCCGCCGAGGCCAAGCGGGCGGGAATGGCCCAGCCGTCGCTGCTTGCCGCCTATGCACGCGCCCGGCTCGCCGGGTCCGACGGAGCGCTGGGCGAGGCGGCCAAGGCCTATTCGGCGATCCTGAGCGCGCGACCGGACGACGCCGCCGTCGCCGCCCGCGCCTATCGCCAGGCGCTGGCCGCGGGCGATTTCCCGCTCGCGCTCAAGGCAGCTGCGGCGCTCGACAAGGCGGGCGCGCTGCCCGCCGACGGTCAGCTGCTGATCCTGTCGAAGGCGCTCAAGTCCAAAGACTGGAAGACGGCCAACGCCGCCGTCGACGTGCTGGGCAAGGACGGAAGCTTCGATTTCGTGGTGCCCGTCCTGCGGGCCTGGGTCGCGCAAGCGAGCAAGTCAGGCGACTCGTTCGCAATCCTGGATGCCCCGACCGGCAGCGCGCTGACCGCCGCGCTCTCGTCCGAACAGCGCGCGCTGCTTCTGATTGCGGCGGGGCGGGTCGATGAGGCAACCACCGTCGCTCAGGCTCAATCGCTTGGCGCGGGCGGCGGCTCGACGGCCCTCAAGCTGATGGTCGCGGCCAAGCTGCAATCATCCGCTCGCAAGGGAGCGGCGCTGACGCTGCTCCGCGGCGACGATCCGGCGATCGTAGCGGCGCGCGATCTCGTCGAGGGGGGCAAAGCCGTCCGCGCAGGCAGCCTCGACGCGGCCGGTGGCATCGCCGCCCTGTTCGTGCGCGTCGCCGAGGCGATCCAATCCGATCCGCGCTCGCCCGTGGCGCTGACCTTGGCTCGGCTCGCCACGTACCTCGATCCAACGAATGACGGCGCCACCGTGATGCTTTCGCGTCTCCTCGCCGGGATCGGCCAGACCGACGCCGCGCTCCAACTCGCGGGCAAGGTGCCGGCAGCAAGCCCGTATTCGAGCGCCGCGATCGACACGCGTGTCGCGATCCTGACAGAGATCGGGCGCAGGGACGAGGCACTGACCCTCGCCACGGCCAAGAGCGGCGGGTCGAATGCAACGCTAGCCGACGTGGTCCGCACCGGCGACCTGCTGGTGGCCCTTGACCGCTACGCAGAGGCAGCAACCATCTACGGCCGCGCGATCCAGATGGGCGAACGCGCGCCCGAAATGGCGGACCGCATCTGGAGCATATGGATGCTGAAGGGCGGTGCGCATGAACGGGCCGGAAATTGGGCCGAGGCCAAGCCAGCGCTGGAGAAGGCCGTGGCCCTCTCTCCGCTACAGCCGGTCGCGCTCAACTATCTCGGCTACGCGCAGCTCGAGCGGAGGGAGAATGTGAAGGCCGCAATGGCGCTGATCGAGCGGGCGAGCCAGCTGAAGCCCGACGATCCGGCGATCACCGACTCGCTCGGCTGGGCGCATTATCTGGTCGGGGATGTTTCAAAGGCAATTCCGGTGCTGGAGCGCGCGGTGCAGGGCCAGCCGGGCGATCCGACCATCAACGAGCATCTTGGCGACGCCTATTGGGCGGCTGGCCGCAAATACGAGGCGCGCTACGCCTGGCGCGCCGCGGCCCTGTTCGCGGACACGGCCGATGTCGAGGCGCGCGCCAAGGCTAAGGCGGAACAGGGCTTCAGCCCCGCGCTCGCGGCTCGCTGAACCTCCAATGACGGAGCGGTTCAGGCCACGTTGAAGACGCACAAGGCAAAAGCCTCCCCGGGGTAGAGGCGGAGTGACTATGCTTCGTGGTCTCATGCTCGGTCTTGCGCTCGCTGCCGCGCCGGCAGTCGCCCAATCGTCCAACACCAGCTCGAACAGCTCGTCGAACAACGGCTATGTCCGCGAGCGGGTCGTGGGCAGCTATTGCGATCGCGGTTGGTGCGAGCGAACGATTGTCCGCCGCAACTATTGGGACGATCGGCGTCAGGCACGTCGCGCCTGGCGCGAGCGGCGCGATTTGGACCTGCCGCGCTATCGCCGCTGGTCTCCTGACCACGACTGATCGATTTGGCGGGCTGATCGGCAGGCGCTAGGGCGCGCGTGTGACGCGCCCCTCCGAACAACACCTGCCGCTCAGCCACCTGCTTCTCGTGCTCGCGGTCGTGGCCGTCTGGGGCACCAACTTCGTCGTGATCCGTTTGGCGCTCGAAGAGCTGCCGCCGCTCACCTTCGCGACGCTCCGCTATATCTTCGCGCTGCTGCCGGCCGCCTTGTTCGTGCGGCGGCCGGCCATGCCCTGGCGGACGCTCGCCGGTTATGGCGTCGCGATCGGTTTCGGCCAGTTCGGGCTGCTCTTCATCGCCATGGACGGGCTGATTTCGCCCGGGCTCGCCTCGCTGGTCGTGCAGACGCAGGTGTTCTTCACGATCGGCTTTGCCATGTGGCTGTCGGGCGAGCGGGTGCGGAGCTTTCAGCTCGCCGCGCTGCTGCTGGCGACGCTCGGCATTGCCGTCATCCTGGTCGACAGCGATGGCACCACCACGCCGCTCGGCCTGACGCTGGTGCTCGGTGCAGCGCTCGGCTGGGCGATCGGCAACCATATCGCCAAGGCGAGCGGCACGCGCGACATGCTGCCGTTCGTCATCTGGGCAAGCCTGTTCGCAATCCCGCCACTCCTGGTTGGGGCGCTGATCGCCGAAGGCCCGGCGCGCATGGCGGAGAGCGTCGGCGCGGCGAGCCTCGCGACTTGGGGCGCGGTGCTGTGGCAATCGGTCGGCAACACCCTGTTCGGCTATTCGGCCTGGGGTTGGCTGCTCGCGCGCCATCCGGCCTCGACGATCGCGCCGAGTGCCATGCTGGTCCCCGTGTTCGGCATGAGCGCCTCGGCGCTCCTGCTCGGCGAACCTCTGCAAAGCTGGAAGCTGCTCGCGGCGGGGCTGGTGCTGGCGGGCCTTGCGGTCAACCTGCTCTGGCCCCGCTTCAGGCCTGCAGTGCAGCCCTCATGAACGAGCTCGCCCCCGCCAAGATCAACCTTGCGCTACATGTCCGCGAGCGGATGCCTGATGGCTATCACCGCCTCGAAACGATCTTCGCCTTCGCACGTGATGGTGACCACCTCAGCGTAGCGCCGGCAGATGAGTTGTCGCTTCGCATCACGGGGCCGTTCGCCGATGGCTTGAGCGCCGGGACCGATAATCTCGTGCTGCGGGCAGCAGAGGCTCTGCGCGCCACGGCCGGAGTGCAACAGGGAGCCGCGCTCACCCTAGACAAGCGCCTGCCGGTCGCCTCGGGCATCGGCGGCGGTTCGGCGGACGCTGCCGCGGCGCTGCGGCTGCTTGCCCGCTTCTGGAACACCAGCGTCGACCTTCACCCGCTCGCAGCCGCGCTGGGCGCCGACGTGCCCGCCTGCCTGGTGGGCCGGCCGGTGCGGGGGGAGGGCAGGGGCAACCAGCTCACCCAGGTGTTCGCCGACGGCCTCTCGGGCTTGCCGCTGCTGCTGGTCAATCCAGGCGTCGCCATGCCGACCGGCCCCGTCTTCGCCGCGTGGGACCAGGTCGATCGAGGGCCCCTCGCTTCGGGCGACCCGCTCGATGCGGCGCTGGCGGGCCGCAACGATCTCGAAGCGCCGGCCATCGCGATCTGCCCTCTTATCGGAGATCTTGTGGCCTGGTTGCAGCGACAGCCGGGCGTGTTGCTCGCGCGCATGTCGGGCTCCGGCGCGACCTGCTTCGCGCTGTTCCGCTCCGAAGCCGATCGTGACGCGGCCAATGAGGCAGCAAAGCTCGCCTGGCCTGGCGCCTGGCGGCTCTCTACGGCGCTCGCCTAGGAACCTCGCCGGCGGAAATGCGCTTGGACGCGCATGACGCAAGAGCTGCTTCGGCCGGGTTGGCGGTCGCGCACCGTGCAGGCCGGCGACGTGTCGCTGCACCTGGTCGAGGCCGGGCCGGAAGACGGCACGCCGGTCCTGTTGCTGCACGGCTTTCCGGAGTTCTGGTGGGCCTGGCGCCACCTACTGGATCTGCTCGCCGCCGCCGGCTTTCGGGCGATCGCGCCCGATCTGCGCGGCTATAATCTGAGCGAAGCGCCGACGGGCGTGGAGGCGTACCGCGCCGAGCGGCTGGCCGGCGATGTCGTTGCGCTTGCCGACGCCTTGGGGCTGAGCCGCTTTCGCCTTGTGGGGCATGACTGGGGCGGGCTCGTCGCCTGGGCCGTTGCCCAGCGCTGGCCGGAGCGGCTCGAGCGGCTCGCCATCATGGACGCGCCGCACCCGGAGGTTTGGACGGGCTTCATGCTCCGCCATCCGACCCAGGCCGTGCGCAGCGCCTATGTCGGCTGGTTCCAGCTTCCGCTGCTGCCCGAGACGGCCCTCAGCGCCTTCGACTTCGCAGCGCTCCGCTCGACCCTGCGCAGCAGCGCGCGGCCCGGCCTGTTCGATCGCCCGACGCTCGACCGGTACGCAGAAGCCTGGCGTCGCCCGGGCCGTCTCACGGCCATGCTGAATTACTATCGCGCGCTGCCCCGTTCAGCACGCGCGCCTGAGCGCCGGATCGACACCCCGACGTTGATCTTCTGGGGTGGCCGCGACAGCTTCCTAGACACGCGCCTCGCCGAGCAGAGCGTGGCGCGTTGCGCGAACGGCCGAACGGTGCTGCTCCCCGAGGCGACGCATTGGCTGCACCTGGAAGAGCCGGAGCGGGTCGCGGCCGAACTCACGGCCTTTCTAAGCTAAAGCGGCAGCTTGCCGTCCCGCACTCGGCGTTCGAGCGTGTCGCGCATTGACAGGCAGGCGGGCGCGCTTCGGACGGTGCTTGCCACCCGGCTCGGGCTCCGCCGCCGCACGGCCCAGATCGCTCCGGCGACAAGCAACAACGAAACGGAAACAAGAAGCGCGACTAACATGTCTTCTGCATTAGACCGCTTCGGTAACGAAGCTGTGTCGGAGCGCACAGCATTTTGTCGCAGTTTGTCTCGGGGCACCGGTGCGGTCGCTCCCTTGCGGTTGTGTCTCCGCCCGTTATGAGACCGCCCGCCCGATGAAGCGACTTTACGCCCAGATACTCGGCCGCGCGCAGCGGCTCGGCCCCAACTCGTACAAGGTGGCGACGGCCTTCGGCATGCGCGGCATCTCCGCGGTGCTCGCCTTCGCGCTCAGCTGGACGTTGGCGCGTCTCTATGAGGCGGAAGGCTTCGGCACCTATTCGGTCGCCGTCACCACGGCGATGTTCACCTGCTACATCGCCATTGTCGGCCAGGATTATGTCGCGCTTCGCACGGTCGCCGGAGAGTTGAAGGTCGGCCATCAGGGCGCCGCGCGGGGTGTGGTCCGGGTCGCCACCGCGATCGCCGCGGGCACCGCAGTCATCGCCGCAATCATCGTCGCGGCCGCTAGCGACTGGCTCGGCGAGCGGATCGGCAATCGCGCGTCGGCGGACATGATGGTGCTGGTTGCCCCTGCCGTGCTCGGCCTGGTGCTGGCGCGGACTGCGTCCTGGGCCCTGCGTGGTGCCGGCAACGTCGTCGTCTCCCAAGCCATCGAGGGGGTGACGACGCCAGCGCTGATCCTCGCCGTACTGCTCGGCGCGCTTGCAGTCGGCACGCTGCCGCCGCTCTGGAGCATCGGCGCGCTCTACGTTGCGGGCAGCTTTGCCGCTGCCGCGGTTGGCTGGATCGCATGGGCCCTGATGACCCGGACCTGGCCGGCGGCGGAAAAGGCGCGCCCGGCGGTGCTGTTGGCCGCAGGCATTCCGATGATGATCGCCACTGTCTCCAATGCCATCGCAGACTGGGCAGCGATCTTTTCGACTAACTTCTACGCGGGAGCGGCAGCGGCCGGGCAGCTGCGGGTCGCGCTGCAGATGATGCTCGTCGTGACGCTGCTCCTATCCTCGTTCGACGCGATCGTTGGCCCGCAAGTGGCGGCCGCCTGGAAGGTGCGCGACATGGATGCGCTCCGGCGGATCTTCCGCAAGGCCACGATCGGCATGACGGCGGCGACCGCGCCCATCCTGCTGGTCCTGCTCTTCTTTCCGGGTTGGCTTATGAGCCTGTTCGGCGAAGGCTTCGCAGACGGTGCCCGTGCGCTCCAGATCATCGCCATTGCCCAGCTGCTGACGATCGCCGCGGGCCCGATGGGCTTGGTGCTGATCATGTCGGGTCATGACAAGACGCTGCTCTGGTACTCGATGGGCGGGTTCGCAGTAATCGGCGCTCTCAGCCTGTTCGTGGTGCCGATCTACGGCGTCACCGGCGGCGCGATCGTGGTCGCGGGCAACATGATCTTCCGGCGCGTGGCTGCGCAGATCACGCTTCGTTATGTCGCCAAGCTCGACCTCTCCGTTTGGCGATCCCGACGAAAGACCTCCTGATCGCTCCTCGCCGGGGCTGCCCAAACGAAGTTAATCGCATGGCAAAAACTCGGCTCTCGGGAGTTATGGCGTTGCCGCTGCCTGGCGGCGGGTTTATGCGAGAGCGCAATCCAGGGGAGTTGATTATGAACGTGGCCGTGGCGACCAAGCCGCAGACCTCCGGGCTGCTGAACGTGAGCAGGAGCGATGTCAGCAACGATCCGTTCCCGCACGTCGTGTCGCAGCAGATCCTGCCGCCCGAGCTGTTTGCGCGGCTGAAGGCCGACTATCCGGACGCGTCCACCTTCGCGGGTCAGGTCTCCGAGCACAAGGCGGCGGGCAGCCGCACCGGCAATGGCTTCGACATTTATCGCGGCGACGAAGCCTATGATGCACTGATCCGGCGGTCCTCGGCTTGGGCCGAGTTCGATGCCTTCATCAACAGCCAGGCCTTTGTCGATCAGTTCGTCGATCTGTTCGGCGACACGCTGCACGACATTGGCTGCACGGCCGATATCGCCAGCTCGCGTTATGATGGCAGCTATGTCGAGCCGCGCTCGGTCCTGACCGAGACCCTGACGCTGAAGGAGCGGATGGAGCAGACGCTTCACAAGCTCACCAATCGCAAGCGCGATCGGAAGGTCGATCTGTTCACACGGCTCGACATTCAGCGAGCGGTCGGCGGCTATGCCAAGAACCCACACTGCGACCGCGCCAATCGCTTGTGCTCGCTGATCGTCTATTTCAGCGATGCAGAGTCGACCGGGCTGGAGGGCGGCGAACTGCTGATCTACAAGCACAAGCAGGCTAAGGCGCCGGCCGCTTACGAGCGGCACCCGAAGCCCGAGGATGTCGAGATCGTCGCCCGGCTGAAGTCGAAGCCGAACCTCGGTGTCTTCTTCCCATGCTGCAACAACAGCTATCACGGGGTGACCGCAGTCACCTCGAACGGAATTGCTCGCGACTTCCTGTACATCAACATTTCGGGTCGCAGCACCAGCCTGTGGTGAGTGGACGGCGCACCTGACTGCGCCGTTCGGCCTGCGTCACGCGATCGCGAAATGGTTGCCGCTGAGCATGTCGCGCAAGGTCCAGCCCTGCGCGCCATAGTCGGTTACCGCCTCGAAGGTCGGGGCGAGCGAGGGGCTCGGCTCGAACACCGGCGCGGCTGCGAACACCTGTGCCAGGCTGAGTGCCACCGGGCCGGCTTCCACCGCATCGTCGATCGGCACCGGCTTGAACGCCTGCTGGCTCTGGCTCGGCGAGATGGTCCCGGACAGGGCCAAGGCCAGCGCGCTGGACACTGGCGAGGCAACGGCAGTCGCTGCCGGAGGCGTGTAGCCGATCCCGTCGGTGACAAGGTCATCGGCGGTTAGGGGATTGAGCAGGTTGGGCACCTGGCTCGCCAGCTGCGGGAAGAGCTTGAGATTGCTGTTCTGGCCCTGAAAGAGCTTGGTCACGTTCTGGAAGATGAAGTTGTCGGCCACATTGCCATCGACAATGACGCCATCGCTGGCGCCCAGCCTGATCCAGAAGTCCTTGGTGTCGGTGGTCTTCGACAGGACGGTATTGTTGGTAATCTGGACCTTGCGGCCGCCGTCGATGTTGATGCCGTGAAAGGCGCCGTTGGAGAAGAGGACGTTGTTGCGGATCAGGATGTTTTCATAGCCGAACTCGAGCGGATCGGAGATGAAAATGCCCTGCGTGCCGGTCCCTTCGGTGCCGTCGTAGTTGGTGATCAGGATTTCGTTGTTCTCGATCGTTATGTTCTTCGAGCCCTTGGTCTGGCCGGTGTTGAAGAACTGGATGGCGTCGCCATGATCCGGCACGATCGGCCGGAAGTCGGAGAATTTGCTGCGGGTGATGACCAGCCCTTCGGTGGCGGAGACGTTGATGCCGTCCGAGCGGATCACCCGGAACTCGGTGTCGCGCACCACCACATTGTTGCTCTTGCCGATGAGCAAGCCGCGGTGCAGCTCCGTGAACAGGCTGTTCTCGACGAGCACGTTGCTGGAGCTGTTGACGATCAGGCCGCGGCCGTCATTCTGGGGATTGTTGTCCAGCGAACCGTGGACCTTCACACCGGTGAGCGTGATATTCTGCGACTCCCGGATCGTGTTCAGCGTCGTGAAGTCCGGCTCGCCGGCATTGAGGGTGCGGCCGAGGTTCAGGTTGACAAGCGTCAGGTTGGATGACTCGCGCACAGTCAACCCGTCGAACTGGGCACGGTTGTTCGGATCGGCAGACTCGATCCTCACATGGCCGGCATAAACGCGATCGCGGATGCTGAAGGTGCCGTAGTTGCCGGCCGCCAGGCGCAGCGTGTCACCAGCCACTGCCACGCCGAGCGCGGTCGTCAGCTCGGCTGCCGTTGCGATGTTGTAGATCACGCCCATACTCCATGCCCTCCGCGGCGACTGCCGGGTCGAGAGGCGGAGTAGGGGAGCGCGCTTAGATGCTGGTGTACGGCAATGGTTAAGGCGGCGGTGGGACTCCTTGCCGGGGCCTTGAGGGCGGAGGGTTGCTCTCCGCAGGACCCGTCTTTATACCGTGCTTCATCTCACTACATCGGTGATGCTTCAGCTGGCCCCGGGGCCGGACGGGGGCGTTCACCCGGAAGAGGTTTCAACGTGGCGAAGATCGGCAACATTCCTCAGTTCGTGGCGCAGGTGCGCGCCGAGACAGCCAAGGTGACCTGGCCGACCAGCCGCGAGACGATGATGACCACGATCATGGTGATCATCATGACCTCGATCCTCGGCATCTTCTTCTTCGGCATCGATTCGATCTTTTCCGCGATCGTCAAGATGCTCCTCAACCTCGCCGCCTGACCCGAAAGGCCTCTCACGACAATGTCACGCTGGTACATCATCCACGCCTATTCCGGTTTCGAGAACAAGGTCCGCGACGCGATCATGTCCGAGGCGACGCGCATGGGCCTCGACCGGCTGGTCGAGAAGGTCGAGGTGCCGACGGAGACGGTGACGGAAGTGCGGCGCGGCAAGAAGGTGCAGTCGGAGCGGAAGTTCTTCCCTGGCTATGTGCTCGCCAAGCTCGAGATGAACGACGACGTCTATCACCTGGTCAAGAACACGCCGAAGGTGACAGGCTTTCTCGGTTCCCACGGCAAGCCGCAGCCGATCAGCGAGGCCGAAGCCGCGCGCATCCTGAGCACCAAGGAAGAGGCGGCGGCTGCCGCGCCCAAGGCGAAGCTCAAGGTCGATTACGAGATTGGCGATCAGGTGAAGGTGCTCGACGGGCCCTTCGCCAGCTTCAACGGCGTGGTCGAGGAACTCGACTTCGATCGCAGCCGCGTCAAGGTGAGCGTCTCGATCTTCGGCCGGGCGACGCCCGTCGAGCTCGAGTTCGAGCAGGTCGAGCGCGTCAAATGAGGTAAGGGCGGGTCCGAATGACGGACCCGCTTGAGCCTTACTGACCGGAAGCGCTGCCCATCGAGGCGGTGCGTTCCATCTCCTCGCGGTTCTGGTCCGCGATCTTCTGCCACTGCTTCGCCGTGAAGCAGACCTTCTTGCCCTTTACGAGCGATCCGGTCTCGATCTCCTTACGGCAAATCTTCTTCTCTTCCGGCTGCGTCGCGGCAGACGTGGCGTTCCCCGAGTCGCCAGGTGCGGCAGCGAGCAGCAATCCAGTCGTAAGTGCAAGCAACATATGGCTGATCCCTTCCCTGAAAGCGCCGCTGCATAGCAGCGGAGCGGTTTTTGGCCAAGCGCCTGCCAAGCTCCACCGTACGACCAACCGACTGTCGACCGCGACAAAAGCGAACGGTTCCACATCTTAACGACGAAACGCCGCGGCTCGTCGCTAAGTCGTTACGGTATCGTGTCTTATTAAGGGTTTTTGCGATTTACATTGGTTAAACGGCCCTCGCTTTTACGAGCGGGGAAACATCATGAAGAGCTTTTACGCGGGCCGCGCTGAGCGGTTCGATGCGCGTCCGGCGAAGCTGTGGCGTGAGACGATTGAAGACGTTGCGCTGCCGGTCTGGGGGGACCGGGAGGTGCTCACCGTTTCGGCGATCAGCAACGATCCCTATTACACCGGCGGCAACAGCTGGGGCATGTATGGCGACAATACCGCCAAGGTGAACATCTATGGCAGCCAGGCCGGCGAGGCCTGGGCCGCGGGTCATGTCGGCTCGATGAAGGTGGCCATCGGCGTGATCGACAGCGGCGTCGATTACACCCATGTCGATCTCTACTCGAACATTTGGCTCAACCAGGGCGAGATCCCGTTCGCGATGCGCAGTCTGTTGGTGGATACCGACAGCGACAAGATCATCACCTTCCGCGACCTGAACTCCAGCCTCAACGGCGGTCTGGTCAGCGATCTGAACGGCAATGGCCGGATCGATGGCGGCGACCTTCTGAAGGATACGCGCTGGGCCAATGGCGTCGATGAGGCCGGCAATGGCTATGTCGACGATCTGATCGGCTGGGACTTTGCCGGCAACGACAACAACCCGCTCGACGAGCATGGCCATGGCACGCACGTGGCCGGCACGATCGCGGCGCGCGGCGGCGATGGCGTCGGCGTGGCGGGCGTGGCTTGGAACACGCAGATCGTAGCGCTCAAGTTCATGGATGCCAGCGGCAACGGCTATTCGGACGCGGCGGCGCGCGCGGTCGACTATTTCACCAACGCGCGGACCAGCAATGCGGGCATCGACTTCGCGGCGACCAACAACAGCTGGGGCGGCGGCGGCTACACTCAGCAGCTGCAGGACGCGATTACCCGGGCGGCCAAAGCCGACATCCTGTTCGTGGCGGCGGCCGGCAACAGTGCCAAAGACAATGACACGTCGGCTTATTACCCGGCCGGCTATAGCACCAAGGCGACGGCGGGTTACGACAACGTCATCTCCGTCGCGGCGATTGCGTCGAACGGCACCCTGGCGAGCTTCTCCAACTATGGCGCGACCAGCGTCGACATCGGTGCGCCCGGTGCGGGCATCATGTCGACGACCAAGGGCGGCGGCTGGGGCACGATGAGCGGCACGTCGATGGCGGCGCCGCACGTCGCGGGCGCGATTGCGCTCTTCTCGGCCGTGAACCCGGGCTATAGCGCGGCCCAGATCCGCGCCGAGCTGCTGTCCTCCGGCGCGCCGACTGCGTCGCTGGCGGGCAAAACAGTCACCGGCGCGCGTCTCGACGTCGCTGAGTTCGTGTCGGTCGGCACGGCGCCTGCGCCAACCCCGACTCCAACGCCGACCCCGACCCCGACACCCACTCCGACGCCGACCGATCCCTATGCCACGCTCAAGTCCATCTTCGGCACCTCGCTCAGCGAAACCGTGAAGGGCACGACGGGCGCCGAGAAGATTTTCGGCTTCGGCAACAGCGACGCCACGCTCGGCAAGAACACCAAGGACGTGCTGCTCGGCACCGGCGGAAACGACGTGTTCGTGCTCGGCGACAGCCGCGGCGTGTTTTACAATGACGGCGTCGCGGGCACGGCCGGCCGCACCGACTATGCCTCGATCCGGGATTTCGACGCGGGCGACAAGATCATGCTCAAGGGCGTCGCTTCGGACTATCTGCTCAAGTCCGAATATTTTGGCCGCCAGGGCACGAGCATCTACCTCGATACCAACGGCAACAAGGGCTGGGACTCAGGCGACGAGATGATCGCCCATGTCTCGGGAACGGTGGTGCCGGCGGCCCTTACGCAAGACTATTTTGTGTTCGGCTAAATCCGGTGAGCGCGGGAGCCGGCTGGTCCGCAGCCGCCTTCCGCGTCCGCCATGCCAGTGCCGAGACGGCGCCGGCGAAGATGAACAGCACCGGCAGGTTCTCCGGCTGGCTCAGCACCGACTTGATGACTAATAGGGCCACGAGCGCGATGGCGAGCGGGCCGGCGAGCAGCGTTTCCTTGTCGTCCGTCGTCATGGCCATGCGTAGGGCCACCAGCACCGTGCTGATCACGAGCACGAAGAAGGCGAGGAAGCCGATGATGCCGGAGTCGATCAGCAGGTTGATGTAATAGCTGTCGATCGTCACTTCGCCGCCGCGATTGGTGTAGCCGATGATCTCCGCGGTACGGCCCGGGCCATAGCCGATCGGGTTGACCATCAGCCGATCCATCGCAAGTCCCCACTGTACCTCGCGCGCATCGTTGCTGAACTGGTGTTGGCCGCCGCCGACGACCATCACGTAGAGTCGGCGCCAGGCGAGCACCAGCACGCCGAAGGCGGCCACCGCTGCGGGAAAGGCCAGGATCGCGGCCGGCGCGATCAGGTCGTTCCGCTTCTTGAGCCAGCGGCGAATAGTCCAGAACAGGGCATAACCGAACAGGCCGATGATCAGGCCGTTGGTTCCAGAGCGCGCGTTGGTGAGGAACGCCATCGCCGTCGCGACCAGCACGGCGGCGGCTGCGAAGACGATCTTTTTGACGAGATTCTTGTCCTCCATCATCGAATGCAGGATGAAGGGGAAGGCGAGCGACAGGAACTCGGCAAAGCTGAGGCTCACCGTGAAGCTCGAGCGCGCCCGGTACATGTCGAGATTGAGGCGCGCCTGATCGCTGCTGACGCGCTCATAGATGATCGGGTCGCCGATCAGCCAACTCGGCACGTAGCCGACCCACGGCACGCGGCGGCCGATATACTCCGGAATGGCGATCAGCGAGGTGACGATCGCCGCGATCATCAGCGCTTTCGCAAGCGTAATCATGCCGCCCTTTTTCTGCAGCAGATAGGCGGTGATGAAGAACAGGAAGGTCCAATAGACCTGGTTGTTCAGCCATTTGTTGATGGAGAAGGTGAAGTAGCTGCCTGACAGCGGCAGGGCGACCAGCGTGCAGATCCAGAACACCATGAAGGACTTCCAGATCATCGGCTCGGCGCGTGCCACCTCCAGCGTCTCGTTGCGCATCCGTGACGAAATCGCGAAGCCGTAGAGCGACAGGATCAGCAGCAGGGAAAGGGCCACGCGCTGCGGATTAAGCCAAGGCAGCCCGGGCAGGTTCACCGCCACATAGGCGGGCCAAATATAGTTGCTGGCCAGGAAGAAGCCGAGCAGTCCGACGGTAATCGATCTTGGCACACGATTGGTGTCTGGCAGGGCCCACAGGATCAGGCCGATCAGGATCATCAGCGGCGTTGCCGGGATGAACAGCATCTCGGTCGGCAGGATGGTGATGGCATAGCCGTAGATGAGCGAGAACAGCACGAGCCCCGCATAGGCTAGGGTGTGCACGGCTATGTTGGGTATGCGCTTCAGCGGCCGCACATAGGGCCGCAGGATCATGGTGTTACGCAGCAGCATCGTCGTCCCTGCACTTCGATCGGCTTCGCCTTAAGCGCGCGATCTTACAAAGTTGCAAGGGCGGGGAAAACGCCCGCGTTGGGCGGCCTGGCAGGAGTGGAGGGACTCGAACCCCCGGCCCTCGGTTTTGGAGACCGATGCTCTACCAACTGAGCTACACTCCTCCACACCGGAGGCGGAGGGCGATGTAGCGGGGGGAGGGCCGCCGCGCAAGCGCGCGACGGCCTTGCTGGTCAGGCAAGCGCCGGAGCAACCGTCCGCCGCCGGGCCGCAGCCCCTGCCAGGCCGAAGCCGCCGATCATCAGCGCCCAACTTGCCGGTTCCGGGATCCCGGGCGCTTCGATCGTGCCGCTAAAGCCTTGGCTCACGGTCGGGCGGCCACCCGGGAAGCTCAGCTGGCCGGCGCTGCTGAACGAACCGGTGGCGCTCAGATATTTGCCGAGCCCGCCGGTTACCTGATGCGTCTGGGTGATGTTGAATACGCCGGGCGACGCAAAGGTGACGGTGCCCGAGTAGGTGCCCAACAGGACGTTGCCCGCGCCAAAGTCAAAGCTGAACTCGCCCAGGTCGAACGGCGTGGACGGGCCAAGCGGCAGCTGAATGCAGTGGCTGAGGATCGGCACGAATGCGCCGAGGTTCGACGTGCCGGCAGAAGTCGAGGTGGCGCTTGGACGGATATTCGACGTCGCACGGGTGCCGCACCGTGCCGCGGCAGGCCCGGGCGCATCGACATTCATCCGGGTGCCCGTGAATGTCTTTACGCCCGCTTGTGCGCTCGACGTGATCGCGCTCGCGGCCAGCGCCGTGGCAAGAACTATAGAGAGTTTACGCATGTTACACGCCTTGTT